>Ga0193716_1000010_pt1 | contig 231325 bp, 207 predicted proteins | sample U2c1metaG_FD_145901 | JGI IMG/M metagenome (GOLD analysis project Ga0193716, IMG submission 145901) | Soil microbial communities from a riparian zone of the East river system, Colorado, United States - U2c1 | ecosystem: Environmental > Terrestrial > Soil > Riparian zone | place: USA: East...
GCGGAATTCCATGATGCTGACCGTGTAAGATGGCGCGCCGTCATAGGTGAGGACATATTCGGTCACCCACAGATCGCCGGTTCCGATAATCCGGCGGACCTTGAAACGCTTTGTATTGGGTTGGACGAGGCGGCTCTGCCTGATGTTGGCCCGGCCCCGGATGCGCTCGCCCGATTGCGGATAATCAAGAACGGCGCCCTCGGCGTAGATGTCATGCTCGGCTGTGAAATCGCCGGCGTCCGAAGCGGCCCAGTGACGCTCCAACGCCAGTCTTATGGTCGAATCGTCCATCTACGCCTCCACCACTAGGCCGGGATAACTCCACGCACGCGCAACCAGTCGAGCAAAGGCAGCAGCGGCAGCCCGAGGATCGTGAAATGATCGCCGTCGATCCGGCTGAACAATTGCGCGCCGAGGCCCTCGAGCCGGTAGCCGCCGACGCAGCCGCCAATTGCGGGCCATTCGGCGTCGAGATAGGATTGCAGGAACGCTTCGGAAAAAGGCCGCATCGTCAATTTGGCGGTGTCGACATGGCGCCAGATCGGCACGCCGCCCTGCGCCACCACCGCCGCGCTGGTCAATTTGTGCGTCGTGCCCGCCAGCGCGCGCAATTGCGCGGCCGAGTCTTCGCGCGATTCGGCTTTGTCGATCAGGCTGTCGTCCGCCGCCGCGACGGTCGAATCGCAACCGAGCACCAGGACTTCGGGATGGCGGCGCGACACTTTGACCGCCTTCAGTTCGGCGAGCGCGTCCGCCAGCCGGCGCCCGTCCGTGCCCTCGCCGATCATCGCCTGCTTGACCGATTCCTCGTCGACGCCGGCGGCTTCGGCGGTGAATGGCACGCCGGCGGCGGTCAGCATCGCCTTGCGGGAAGCCGATTGGGAGGCGAGGATAAGCCCGCTCATACCTCCGCCGCGGCTTTGCTCTCGCGTTCGCCGATCAGGTTGATGATCGCGGCGGCGGTTTCCTCGATCGAGCGGCGGGTGACGTCGATCACCGGCCAGCCCTTGTCGGCGAAGATGCGCCGCGCCGCCGCCAGCTCGCGCGCGACCGCGTCCTGATCGACATACGCCGTCTCTGTCACCTGGTTGAGCGACAGCAAACGGTTGCGGCGGATCTGGATCAGCCGGTCGGGGCTGGTGGTGAGACCCACGATCAAGGGCTTGGTCACGGTAAATAATTGCGAGGGCGGCGGGGTTTCCAGCACGAGCGGGATATTGGCGACCTTATAGCCGCGATTGGCGAGATAGATGCTGGTCGGCGTCTTGGACGAACGCGACACGCCCGCCAGCAGGATATCGGCTTCTTCCCAATCCTCGGGCGCGATGCCGTCGTCATGCGCGATCGTGAACTGAATCGCGTCGACGCGCGCGAAATAGGCGGCATCGAGCGCGTGCTGGCGGCCGGGGCGGGCTTTCTGTTCCTGGCCGAGCATGCGTTCGAGCGCCTCGAACACCGGATCGAGCGCGGCGACATGGGGCAGACCGGCGATCCGGCAGCGCGCTTCCAGCGACCGCCGCACTTCCGAATTGACGAGCGTATAGATGATCAGGCCGGGTCGCTGGATGATTTCCGACAATACCCGATCGAGATGGCCTTCGGAGCGGACCATCGGCCAGAAATGTTTGATGACCTCCACGCCATCGAACTGGGCGACGCCCGCTTTCGCGATCACTTCGAGCGTTTCGCCGGTCGAATCCGACAACAAATGCAGGTGCAAACGCATCAAATATGCTCTGTTTTGTTGGAAAATTGCCTGTGGAAAACCATGGGGAGAGCGCTACCGCAGGTTAGTGCGTGGCTTCAAGGCGATCGAAGCGCGCCCGACTTGCGAAATGGATCGACATGGCCATCCACAGGGGATTCACGCCTCATCATTGCCTGTGGATATCGGGGGAAGCGCTCGCGACTCGCGGCGAATGGCCGAGAAATCGAGCGTCAAGCTGTTGGCAATTTTAGGTGGGGAGAATAAGCCCCGCTTCCCGGCGCCCTACTGACTCTCAACAGAATCCTTTTAAACTCTTAGAATAGTAAAAAGGATGCGCGCTTTGTCGTCCGTTCCCGAGAAAAAGCCGGTGCCCAGGCAAGCGGCCGATCGTCCCTTGCTCGCGGTATTGCGCGGCGAACGGCGAGATCCGCCGCCGGTCTGGCTGATGCGCCAGGCCGGACGCTATCTGCCCGAATATCGCGCGCTCCGCAGCGAGAAAGGCGGCTTCCTCGAGCTGTGCTACGATCCGGTCGCCGCGGCCGAGGTCACGCTGCAGCCGATCCGCCGCTTCGGCTTCGACGGCGCGATCCTGTTTTCGGACATTCTCGTCATTCCGCATGCGCTCGGCCAGAAACTCTGGTTCGAGACCGGCGAGGGTCCGCGCCTGGCGCCGCCGCTGATCGACGGCGATCTGGACGGACTCAAGGCCGATCGCTCGAAGCTCGATCCGATCTACCAAACCGTGCGCCGCGTCGTCGCGGACCTGCCGCCGCACACGACGATGCTCGGCTTCGCAGGATCGCCGTGGACGGTCGCGACCTACATGGTGGCGGGACAGGGCACGAAAGACCAGAATCCCGCCAGGCGGCTCGCTTATCGCGAGTCCTTTGCCTTCCAGCGGCTGATCGACGCGATCGTCGCGGCGACGGTGACCTATCTCGTCGGGCAGATCGACGCCGGGGTCGAGGCGGTGCAATTGTTCGACAGCTGGGCGGGCAGCCTCGCCCCGGACGAATTCCTGCGCTGGGTGGTCGCGCCCAACCGCGCGATCGTCGAACAGCTGCGCGAACGCAGGCCGGGCGTTCCGATCATCGGATTCCCCAAGGGGATCGGCGAAAAATTGCCGGTCTATGCGCGCGAGACCGGCGTCGACGCGCTCGGCATCGACGAGACGATCGATCCGGTCTGGGCGAACGAGGCGCTGCCGGCGAACCTGCCGGTTCAGGGCAATCTCGATCCCCTATGCCTTCTTGCCGGCGGCGAGGGATTGGGAAATGCGGTGAGCCGAATCCGCGCCGCCTTCTCAAAGCGGCCGCATATCTTCAATCTGGGCCATGGCATCCTTCCCGACACACCGATCGTGCATGTCGAGCAACTGCTCGCTAAGGTAAGGGCATGATCTTCCCCAGCCTGGGATATATCCTCGATTTGACCTATCTTTGGATCAAGGCCGGTCACATCATCTTCGTGATCTTCTGGGTCGCGGGTTTGCTGCTGCTGCCGCGCTATTACGTCTATCATCAGGAATCGACGCCCGGCAGCCAGGAGGAACGGCGCTGGATCGACCGGGAGGCGAAGCTCCGGAACACGATCATCACCCCGGCGATGATCCTGGTCTGGATCCTGGGAATCACGCTGGCGACGGTCGGCCATTATTGGACCAGCGGCTGGCTGATGGCGAAGCTGCTGATCGTGGTCGCTTTGTCCGGCTATCACGGCTTCATGGTGGGCTACGGCAAGAAGCTCGCGCGGGGCGAGCGGCCGGTTTCCGGTCGGGCGCTGCGCATCATGAACGAGGTGCCGGCGATCGCTGCGATCGTGATCGTGATCCTGGTGGTGCTCAAGCCATTTTGAATTCTGCGTCATGCCAGCGAAAGCTGGAATCCATCTCCCTGCCGTTTCACCGAATTTAACAGCGCGGGAGATGGGCCCCAGCTTTCGCTGGGGTGACGGAAAAGAGAGGGTGCAGGCTCAGCCTGCCTTGAACCGGAAGCGGTTCGGTACCATCTCCCGCTTGACGATCAGCCCGGCGCCTTTTACGCCCGGCCCTACGGACCCGTATTCCTTGCGAGCGCCCGATCCTCCACTCAGCATCCCGAACTGTCGCTTACGTCGCGCCGTTCCTCCCCCAAAAAACACCCGGATACGCCCAAAATGCATCTCAAGGACCTCAAGAAGAAAACCCCCGCCGAACTGGTCGCGATGGCCGAGGAGCGCGGCGTCGAGGGCGCATCGACGATGCGCAAGCAGGACCTGATGTTCGGCATCCTCAAGTTCGAGGCCGAGGGCGGCGAGCAGATCATGGGGATGGGCACGATCGAGGTGCTGCCGGACGGCTTCGGCTTCCTGCGCAGCCCGGAGGCCAATTATCTCGCCGGTCCGGACGATATCTATATCAGCCCCAACCAGGTCCGTAAGTTCGGTCTGCGTACCGGCGATACGGTCGAGGGCGAGATTCGCGAGCCCAAGGACGGCGAGCGTTATTTCGCGCTGACCAAGCTGATGCAGGTCAATTTCGACGATCCTTCGGTCGTCCGCCATCGCGTCAATTTCGACAATCTGACGCCGCTTTACCCCGAGCAGAAGCTGACGCTCGATCCCGCCGATCCGACCATCAAGGACAAATCGGCGCGCGTAATCGATCTCGTGTCGCCGCAGGGCAAGGGCCAGCGGACCCTGATCGTGGCGCCGCCACGCGTCGGCAAGACCGTGATGCTCCAGAATATGGCGCGCGCGATCACCGACAACCATCCCGAAGTCTTCCTGATCGTGCTGCTGATCGACGAGCGGCCGGAGGAAGTCACCGACATGCAGCGTTCGGTGAAGGGCGAGGTCGTCTCCTCGACCTTCGACGAGCCCGCCACCCGCCACGTCCAGGTCGCCGAAATGGTGATCGAGAAGGCCAAGCGCCTGGTCGAGCACAAGAAGGACGTCGTGATCCTGCTCGATTCGATCACGCGTCTCGGCCGCGCCTACAACACGGTCGTGCCGTCGTCGGGCAAGGTCCTGACCGGCGGTGTCGACGCCAACGCGCTGCAGCGCCCGAAGCGCTTCTTCGGCGCCGCGCGTAACATCGAAGAGGGCGGCTCGCTCTCGATCATCGCGACCGCGCTGATCGATACCGGCAGCCGCATGGACGAAGTCATCTTCGAGGAATTCAAGGGCACCGGTAACTCGGAAATCGTGCTCGACCGCAAGGTTGCCGACAAGCGGATCTTCCCGGCGCTGGACGTCGGCAAGTCCGGCACCCGCAAGGAAGAGCTGCTGCTCGACAAGGGCAAGCTTTCCAAGATGTGGGTGCTGCGCCGCATCCTGATGCAGATGGGCACCACCGACGCGATGGAATTCCTGCTCGACAAGATGAAGGATTCGAAGACCAACGAGGACTTCTTCGATTCGATGAATCAGTAAGCCCCAAGAGTCGACGGGGTGATCGTCCAGCATGCAATGCTGCGGATTCGCGAAGGCGCCTCGGACGGGTTCGAGGCGGCCTTGCGCGATGCGATTCCCCTGATCGCCTTATCGCCCGGCTATCGCGGGATCGAGGTGCGGCCGGCAGCGGAGACGGTGGGTTTCTACCTGCTGCGCATTTTCTGGGACGATATCGCCAGCCATCGTGACGGCTTTCGCAAGTCGGATCGCTACGATCAGGTCCGCGATCTGCTGCTCCCGTTTTACGAACCCTGGCCCGAAGTGAGTTATTTCGGCGCGCCGATTATCGACAGCGGCGTCATCGCCGAATAGACCGGCGCAATGGACGCGCTTTGGCACAATATCATCACCGATTTTTCGAACCTGGGTTCGCCGGCGGCCTTGTCGGCTTTCATCCAGGTGCTGATGATCGACGTCATGCTCGCGGGCGACAATGCGATCGTGGTCGGCGCGATCGCCGCCGGGCTCAAACCGCAACAGCGCAAGAAGGTGATCCTGATCGGGATCATCGCGGCTTTGGTGCTGCGCATCGTCTTCGCGCTCGCCATCACCCAGTTGCTGCAGATCGTCGGCCTGACCTTTGCGGGCGGATTGCTGCTGCTGTGGGTCGCGTGGAAGATGTGGCGCGAGCTCAAGAGCGGCAGCGACGGTCATGGCGTGGACGGTCTCAGACCCGCCAAGAGCTTCGTGGCGGCGGCCTGGGCGGTCGCGATCGCCGACGTCTCGATGAGCCTCGACAATGTGCTGGCGGTGGCGGGCGCGGCGCATGCGCATCCCGGCATCCTCATCATCGGCCTGCTCCTGTCGGTGGTGCTGATGGGCGTCGCCGCCAATCTGCTGGCGCGCGTGATCGGCCGCTATCGCTGGATCGCCTACGTCGGACTGGCGGTGATCCTCTTCGTGTCGCTCAAGATGGTCTACGAAGGCTGGATCAACGAAAAGGTCGGCGTGATCACGCTCTTCACCTGAGCTTTATCCCAAATGCTCGGCGAAGAAGGCCTCGGTCCGCGCATCGGCCTGTTCTGCTGCTTCCACGTTCCGCCGCTTGCCCGCCGTCGCCGCGAAGCCGTGCCCGGCGCCCGCATAATCGTGGATCGTGACACGCGGATTGGAGGCGAGCGCGGCGCGGACCTGCGCGCGCATCTCGGCGGGGATCGAAGGATCCGCCTCGCCGAAATGCAGCAATAGCGGGCGGGCGATGGCGTGGGCCTCGCCCAAATGGTCGACGATCTGGCGGCCATAATAGCCGACGCTCGCATCCGCGTCGGTGCGCGTCGCGGCAAGGTAAGCGATGCTGCCGCCCGCGCAGAAGCCGACCACGCCGATCTTGTGTGCGCCGAGCGCGCGGGCATGGTGGATCGCCGCCTCGACATCCGACACGGCCTTGTCCAGATCGAGCCCGGTGCGGACCCGGATGGCCTCCTCAAGTTCCTCCGGCACGTCGGGATCGACGTCGAAGCGCGGGGCGAAGCGCCAGAACATGTCGGGCGCGATCACGAGATAGCCTTTGGCGGCCCAATCGTCGGTTTTGCGGCGGATGCCTTCATTCACCCCGAATATCTCCTGGATGACGATGATCGCGGCTTTGGCCTCATCCTTGGGACGCGCCAGCCAGGCGGCGAAGCGGCCTTCGTCGGCAAGCGCCTCGATCTCGGTCCACTCACCCATGATTCGGCCTCCTATATGCTGCGGCATGGACGCTATGCTGCGCTTGTTCTACCAACCGTGTGACATACAATCGCAACAGGGATCGGCGTGCGATGAACATCACGATGAACATCGATTGCACGCCCGAGGAAGCCCGCCGCTTCATGGGCCTGCCCGACATGGCGCCGCTCCACGACCTCTATCTCGACAAGATGAAGGAGGCGATGACCAACGGCATCACCCCCGACGTGCTCGAGAATATGATGCGCTCGTGGGGCCCGATGGGCGAGATGGGAATGAATACGTGGCGGCAGATGGTCGATCAGATGACGGGTACCGCCAAGAGCTGACCATGACCGGAGCCGCGCGGGACACGATCTTCGCGCTGTCGAGCGGCGCGCTCCCCGCGGGTATCGCGGTGGTGCGCGTGAGCGGCCCCAGAGCGGCGGATGCGCTTCAGGCGCTGGCGGGACGGACAACCGAAGCGCGCCGCGCCGTCACCGCCACGTTGCGAGACGCGTCGGGCGAGAATCTGGATCGTGCGGTGGTCTTGTGGCTGCCGGGCCCGGGGACAGCCACCGGCGAGGATATCGCTGAGTTCCATCTCCATGGCGGCCGTGCGGTCGTCGCCGCCGTGTTGGCGGCGCTGGGCGCTCTCGAAGGGCTGCGCATGGCCGAACCGGGCGAATTCACCCGGCGTGCCTTCAGCAACGGTCGGCTCGATCTCGCGCAGGCCGAAGGGCTGGCCGATCTGCTGAGCGCCGAGACCGAGGCGCAACGGCGGCAGGCGCTGCGGCTGGCCGAGGGCGGGCTCGGCAAGCTGATCGGCGGCTGGCGCGAGCGGTTGCTCGGTCTGGCCGCGCGGGTCGAGGCGGCGATCGAGTTCGCCGAGGATGAGGATGATGTGCCGTCGCTCGGAGCGGCGGCTTTGGACGATCTTGCGTACCTGGGGACGGAAATGCAGGCCGCCCTCGATCAGCCGCCTGCCGAGCGCCTGCGCGACGGCGTCCGGATTGTGGTAGCCGGACCCACGAACGCCGGTAAATCCAGTCTTATCAATATCTTAGCCGGACGAGAAGCGGCGATAGCCTCGCCGGTGGCGGGGACAACGCGTGATCTGATCGAGGTGCCGGTGTCGATCGCGGGAATGCCTTGCCTGCTGATCGACAGTGCCGGCCTGCGCGAGTCGGGCGGGCAGGTCGAGCAGATCGGCATGGCCCGCGCGCGTGCCGCGATCGATTCGGCCGATTTGATCCTGTGGCTGGGGTTGCCGGGCGATTGTCCCGACCGGGCTCGATCGGTCCTGGTGCAGGCGAAAGCCGATCTCGCCGCGAAGTCCCCGGCGGAAACGGATGTCGCGACCTCGACCGTAACCGGCGAAGGATTGGATGCGTTGCGCGCGCTACTCCAAGCGCGGCTTCGCGCGTTGCTGCCGCCCGCTGACGCGGTCGCGCTCAACGCGCGTCATCGCGAACGGATCGACGAGGCCCGCCGGGAGATTCTCACTGCGGCCGAGCGGGGCGATCTGCTGCTGGTGGCCGAGCATCTGCGCCAGGCACGTGTCGCGCTCGACCGGATCACAGGCCGGGCGGGGGTGGAAGATATGCTCGACGCCCTGTTCGGCCGCTTCTGCATCGGGAAGTGAAAATGTTTCACGTGGAACATTTGACTCTCCCGGCCCGCCGTCCATAGCCAGCCGCCATGCGCGATTTTGATGTCATCGTGATCGGCGGCGGCCATGCCGGCTGCGAGGCGGCTGCGGCCGCCGCGCGTCGTGGCGCGCGTGTTGCCTTGGTGACGATGGATCCGAACCAGATCGGCGCCATGTCGTGCAATCCTGCAATCGGCGGCGTGGGCAAGGGGCACCTGGTTCGCGAGCTCGACGTGTTTGACGGGTTGATGGCGCGCGCGGCCGATGCCGCAGCGATTCATCATCGCATGCTCAACCGCAGCAAGGGATCGGCCGTTCACGGTCCGCGCGTCCAGGCCGACCGCAAGCGCTTCCGCGCGGCGACGCAGGCACTGATCGCGGCGCAGCCGGGGCTGGAAGTGGTAGCGGGTTCGGTCGATGCCTTGGTGGTGGAGCAGGGCAGGGTGGCCGGAATCTTGCTGGCCGACGGCATTCGGCTCAACGCGCATGCGGTGATTCTAGCGACCGGCACCTTCCTCGGCGCCAAGCTCCATTGCGGGCTGGAGCAGACGGCGGGTGGTCGGACGGGCGAGGCCGCGGCGATCCCGCTGGCGGCACAGCTGCGCGAACTCGATTTGCCGATGGGACGCCTGAAGACCGGTACGCCGCCGCGGCTCGACGGGCGCACGATCGACTGGGCGCGGCTCGAGCCGCAGCTGTCGGACGAGGAGCCTTGGACCTTGTCTGCGCTCACCACGGCGCGCGCCTTGCCGCAGCTCGCCTGCGCGATGACACGCACCAATGCACGCACACACGATGTCATCCGCGCAGGGCTCGACCGTTCGCCTTTGTTCAGCGGCGCGATCGAAGGTTCGGGCCCGCGTTATTGCCCGTCGGTCGAGGACAAGGTCGTCCGCTTCGGCGACCGCGACGGACATCAGATATTTCTCGAGCCGGAGGGGCTGGACGACCCGCTCGTCTATCCCAACGGAATCTCGACCTCGCTCCCGGTCGACGTCCAGGCGGCGATGATCCGCTCGATCGAAGGGCTTGAGGCGGCGCGGATCGTTCGGCCGGGCTATGCGGTCGAATATGATTATGTCGATCCGCGCAGCCTGACGTCCGCGCTCGGCCTGCGCGCGCTCCCCGGTCTCTTTTGCGCCGGACAGATCAACGGCACGACCGGTTACGAGGAAGCGGGCGCGCAGGGCCTGGTGGCCGGCCTCAATGCGGCGGCTTACGCCTGCGATCTCGCGCCGGTTCTGTTCGACCGGGCGGATTCCTATATCGGCGTGATGGTCGACGACCTGACCTTGCAGGGCGTGACCGAGCCCTATCGGATGCTGACCGCCCGCGCCGAATATCGGCTGCGATTGCGCGCCGACAATGCTGCGTCCCGGCTGGGAGCGCTTGCGATTGCGAGCGGCGCGGTAGGTGAGCAACGCCGTGCGCTGATCGAAACGCGGTTGCGGCAACTCGGCGAGGTTCACGACATATTGGCGCGCCGCGAAGCGGGCACCACGCTCGCCGACCGCGTGCGGCAGGGCGAAGACGTGGCGCCAGAGGTAATGTTTCACGTGGAACATTCCCCGCAGGATGTGATTGCGGAAGCTTTGGATGACGCGCGCTACGCGCCCTATCTGGACCGGCAGCGGGCCGAAGTGGCGCGGCTTCGGACCGAGGCCAACACCGGTCTTGGCGGTATCGTCAGCTATCGCGCGATCGGCGGGCTTTCCAACGAAATGGTGGAGCGGCTGGAGGCGGCGCGGCCGGCCGACCTCGCGGCGGCGTCGCGCATTCGCGGCATCACGCCCGCCGCGCTGGCGGCGATCCTCGTCGCCGCGCAGCGCCGCGCCGCATGACCGAAGACGAAGCGCGCGCGTGGCTGGAAGCGCGCAATGTTCCACGTGAAACATTCGACGTGATCGACCGCTTCCTCGCGTTTCTGCGACAAGAGGCAACCCAACAGAATCTGATCTCCGCCTCGACGCTGGACGCGTTGTGGGCGCGGCACGTGGTGGATTCGGCGCAGCTGATGGACCATGCGCCCGAGTGGAAGTCGTGGCTCGATCTTGGCTCTGGCGCGGGCTTTCCGGGCCTGATCGCCGCGATCCTGGGGCACGGTCATGTTACCCTGGTCGAATCGCGGACGAAGCGAATCGCCTTCCTGCGCGAGGCGGCGAAGATCGCGGGCGTGGCCTATCGCACCGAGGTGATCGGCGGCCGGGTCGAGGCGATGCGCCATCGCCGATTCGACGTGATCAGCGCCCGCGCCTTCGCGCCCTTGCCCAAGCTGCTCGGCATCGCCTTTCCCTTTTCCGACAAAACGACGCGCTGGGTGCTGCCGAAGGGCAAAAGTGCCGCCGAGGAACTGGAAGCCGCGCGCGCTTCATGGCAGGGTGACTTCCGGCTCGTTCCGAGCGTCACCGACTCCGAAGCGGCAATCATCGTCGCCAGCGGCGTCACCCCGAGGAAAAGTCGATGATTCGCATCGCCATTGCCAATCAGAAGGGTGGCGTCGGCAAGACCACCACGGCGATCAATCTCGCGACCGCACTGGCGGCGACCGGCTTCCGCGTCCTGCTGATCGACTTCGACCCGCAGGGTAATGCTTCGACCGGGCTGGGGGTCGCGCGTAGCGCGCGCGATAAGTCTATTTATCAAGTACTTACGGGTGAGTGCGAACTATCGGACGCGGCGATCGCGACGCGCGTGCCGCGGCTCGACGTAGTCGCGGCGACGCAGGATCTGGCAGGCGCGGAGCTGGAGCTGGCTGACCTGTCGGATCGCACCACGCGGCTCGACCAGGCGGTCGGCCGGGCGGAGGCACGCTGGGACGTCTGCCTGATCGATTGTCCGCCTTCGCTGGGCCTGCTCACGATCAATGCGCTGGTGGCGGCGCGCAGCCTGCTGATCCCGCTGCAGTGCGAGTTCTTCGCGCTCGAAGGCATGAGCCAGTTGCTGCAGACGGTCGAGCGCGTGCGTGCGCGCTTCAACCCCGATCTGACGATCCTCGGCGTCGCGCTGACGATGTATGATCGCCGCAACCGTCTGTCCGAACAGGTCGCGGCGGATGTGCGCGCGGTGGTCGGCGACCTCGTCTTCAACACCGCCGTGCCGCGCAATGTGCGCCTGTCCGAGGCGCCGAGCCATGGCCTGCCGGCCCTGATCTACGATCATCGCTGTCCCGGATCCGAGGCCTATATCGCGCTCGCCCGGGAAATGATCGCGCGCCTGCCGATGCCGGCGGTGGCGGCATGAGGAATCCCCATGAGTGAAGTGAAGCGCGGGCTCGGCCGCGGCCTGTCGTCTCTGCTTGGCGAAGCGGCGCGCGAGCAGCCGATCGCGGGCGACGCGGTGCGTGCGACCGGCGTGCAGATGATCCCGATCGCGCAGCTGATCCCCAATCCGGATCAGCCGCGCCGCCATTTCGACGATGCCGCGCTGGACGAACTGGCGGAATCGATCGCGGTGCGCGGGTTGATCCAGCCGATCGTCGCCCGCCCGCGCGACCATGGCTATTATGAGATCGTCGCCGGCGAGCGCCGCTGGCGCGCCGCCCAACGCGCGCGGCTGCATGAGCTGCCGGTGCTGGTGCGCAAGCTCGACGATGCCGAGACGCTCGAGCTCGCCATCATCGAGAATATCCAGCGGCAGGACCTCAACGCGATCGAAGAAGCCGAGGCTTATCAAAGGCTTGCGCGTGAATATGGCCATAAGCAGGAGGCGCTGGCGAAGATCGTCGGCAAATCGCGCAGCCATGTCGCGAACCTGCTGCGCCTGCTCGATTTGCCGGAAAGCGTGCGCGCCGCCGTCGCCGACGGCCGACTCAGCATGGGCCATGCCCGCGCGCTGATTGGCGCGGCCGATCCGGCGGCGCTGGCCGAAGAGGTGATCCGCCGTGGCCTGTCGGTGCGCGAGACCGAGGATCTGGCGCGCGGCGGCAAGGCCAAGCGCGCACCCGCAGCCGCGCCCGCCGAAAGCGGCGGCAATGCCGATGTCGCGATGCTCGAACGCCAGCTGCGCGATCAGCTCGGCCTCAAGGTCGGGATCGCGTTCGGGCCCAAGGGCGGCACGGTGACGATCAATTATGCGACGCTCGATCAGCTCGACATGGTCTGCGCGCGGCTGAGCGGCGACAGCCTCTGACATGAGCCCGGCCTACGCGTTCGCAAAAGCGTGGGAAGCAGCGTGGAACGCGCATGATCTGGAGGCGGTGCTGGCGCTGTTCGCGGAGGACGCGGTCTTCACCTCGCCACTCGCCAAAAGCCTCGCGGGGCACAGCGATGGGATCGTGCGCGGCAAGGCGGCCTTGCGGGCCTATTGGGCGGCAGGCCTGGCGAGGCTGCCCGATCTCCATTTCGACGTGACCTCGGTCAGCGAGGGCGTCGACCTGCTCGCAATCGGCTTCCGCAACGAGCGCGGCGTCGACCGGCTCGAAATATTGAAGTTCGCCGATGGACTGGTGATCGAGGGCCACGGCACCCACCCGGCCGTCTAGCCCTAACCCGCCGCGGCGGGTTAGGCCGCCGCCCGCCGCCGTTTTACGTCGGCCCGCCAGTCGCGCGTGCGCAGCCACATGATGATCCCGGTAACGCCGAGCACCGCCGGCGCGATCCCGCCGAGGAAGATGATGATCTGCCAGACCAAGCCCAGGCCGGTGCCGTCATGGAGGCGGCGGTAAAGCGGCCTTACGCGATCGCGTTGGCCGTCGGTGGCGGGAGTCGCGGCACCCGTGGCGTCGTCCACTTCGACGAGGCGCTTGCGGCCGGCGGCGATCGTCCAGCTCGGCGCCTTGTCGGTCGGCCAGGTCACCGTGATTTTGCCCTCCGTCCCGGCAGCTGCGATCGCCTGGTCAACGGTGAGATGGGTCGTGGCGAGCGGGCTCTGCCGCATCCGGGTCATGCCGTTGGTGGTTTGGCCGATCATTTGCGGCCAGGCGATGATCACGCCGGTCAGCGACAGCATCGCGAGCGGCAAGGAGATCCAGAAGCCGATCAGGTGATGGAGATTGGCATCGAGCGCGGGCTGGCGCTTCCAGCGCAAACCGCGCGTGACGCTGCCGCTGAGCGGCCACCACAGCCAGATGCCGGTCAGCGACGAGATCAGCATCAGCCCCCCGAGCCAGCCGACCACGGCGCGGCCAAAGCCCGGAATCTGTAGACTTCCATGGAAGATATGCGCCCAACGCAGCAGCGGCGCGGTGGACAGGCCGCTGTCGACCAGCTTGCCGGTCGCGGGGTCGATCCAGGCGGCAAGGCGCAAAGGGGGCCCGCGCATCGCGCTTGGCTGGGGCGGGGAGGCAGTGACCATCACCGGCCCTTCACCGACGCGCACGCTGACGATCGTGCTGCCGGCCGGCAACGCCCGCCGTGCGCTCTCGACATAGACCGATACGGGCAAGGTCGCCGGTCCGGTCTCGGCATAATGGGTTGGCTGGAGCAGACGGTCGAGGGGCTCGTCCCACACCAGCATCGATCCGGTGAAGGATAAAGGTATCAGGATGATCGCGAGGATGATGCCGATCCATTTGTGGACCTGGAACCAGACGTTGCGCAGCTGAACCTTGGTCATTGATGCCCTCAGAGCTCCGCCCAGCGGCGCAGCAGGTTATGGTAGAGCCCCGTCAGGCGGACGAGCGCGGGCGCGCCCGGATCGGCCGCCGCGGAGAGATCCTGGATCGAGCGGTCGAGATCGAACAGCATCGCGCGGGCGCTGGCGTCGCGCACCATGCTCTGGACCCAGAAGAAACTCGCCACGCGTGTCCCCCGCGTGACGGGGGTTACATGGTGCACGCTGGAGGCGGGATATAAGACCATGTCGCCCGCCGATAATTTGATCGGGGCCTGGCCCTCGGCGACCAGTTCGCCGCCGTCATAGTCGGCGGCATCGCTCAGAAAGAGCGTCGCGGACAGGTCGCTGCGCACGCGGAAATCGCTGCCGGCGCGGATTCGCACCGCGCTGTCGACATGGTCGCCGAAACCGTCGCCCACGCCATATGCGTTGAACAAGGGCGGATAGACTTTGAGCGGCAGCGCCGCCGCCACGAACAAAGGCGAGGCCGCGAGCGCGTCGAGGACGATGCCGCCCAAGGCCTTCGCCTCGGCGCTGTCCTCCGCGAGCTGGCGATTATGCTTGGCGCGCGCCGATTGATGGCCCGAGGTCGCATTGCCGTCGATCCAATCGGCCGCGTCGAGCCGCGCGCGGACGGACCGCACGGCTTCGGCATCCAGCACCTGCGGAATGACAATCATGCCGATTGCTCCCGAAGCTTTGCGATCGCGGAGCGGAAGGGTTCGCCGAGCGCGAGCAGATAGTCGATCATCTGCGCGCGGAAGCGGCCATTGCCATTCTCCCAGGCGAGTCCGATCCAGTGCAGCGCCTCTTCCGTCCGGCCTTCGATGGCGCGCATGCGGCCGTGGTTGAACTGGCCGCGAAAGTCGCCGCCGGCTGCGGCAATGGCGTAACGGCGCGCGGCTTCCGCCATATCCCGCTCCACCACCCACCCATCTTCATGGAAGCTGCCGACGAAATTATGCGCCTTGGCATTGCCCTCGGCGGCGGCCTCCTCGAACAAGGCGAGCGCGGTCGCTTTGTCCTCGGCGACGCCCTGGCCGAGCGCCAGCAAAGTCGCATAATTATATTTGGCCCAGGTCAGGCCACGTGCGGCAGCCTGCCTGAACCAGGCCGCGGCCTGGCGTTTGTCGACGCCGACGCCCCAGCCGAGATCGTAGCAACGGCCGACCATATTGGCCGCCTCAAGATGGCCCGCATAAGCCGCGCGTTCGAACCAGGCGAAGCCCGCCGCCGCATCCTTCGCCACGCCGTCGCCATCGAGCAGCATCTGGCCGATCCGCGCCTGCGCCTCAGCCGACCCGGCCTCGGCCGCCGCGCGCACGAAGGCAGCGACATCCGCGCGCGGGCCGCACAGGCGGCGCGCAATCTCGTCCGCGCCGAGCGCGTTGAGATCCTCGATCGCCGCCTGTCTCGTCATCAATAATCGAAGCTGAGCGTGCCGAACACGGTCCGGCCCGGCGCGATCGTGGCGTAGTGGCTCGAATAAGCCTGGCTGAAATAGCGCTTGTTGGTCAGGTTCTGCGCGTTGACGCTCAATTCGATGTTCTTGGTGAACTTGTAGGCGGCCCGCGCATCGAAGCGCCAATAGCTCGGGATCGAGCGCGCCAGCACCGTCGTCGCCGGATTGATCGTGACCACGCCGGCGGCATTCTGGACGGCAGTACGGTTGTCGGCGTAACCGCCGAAGACGCGGCTGGTATAGAAAGCGCCGCCGCCGACGGTGAAGCCGTGCGTTTCGTACGTGCTCCACGCAGTGAAGCTGTTCTTGGCGGTCTGCGGGAACTGCTTGCCGTCATTGACCGACGGCACATAGACGGTCTTGGCGGCCTGGCCCGGCACGGCGGCCGCGGTCAGCGCGGTCAGGCCGGCCTCGCGGATCTTGGCGTCGAGATAGGAATAGCCACCGAACACGGTCCAGCCCTTGGCGATGCGGCCGTTGAAGCTGAGCTCGAAGCCGTCGACGCGCTTCTCGCCGATGAAGGCGACGGTGTTGGCGTCGATCGAGACGCGGCTGTTGGTGCTTTCGGTCCGGAACACCGCGCCGGTGAGCGACAGCTGGCCCTCGAACAAATCGGCCTTGGCGCCGGCCTCTAGCGACTTGGTCTTTTCAGGCTTCAGCTGGTCGAGGATCGGCGTGACGGTGGTGCCGAGCGAATTTTGCTCCTGACCTTCGCCGAGCAGGCTGTTGGGCGGGATCACCGACGTCGCATAGGAGACGTAGAGACTGGTATGCTTGGTCGGCTTGGCGATCAGGCCGGCCTGATAGCTCCAGTCGCGGTCGGTACGGCTGAGATCGATCACGGGCGCGGTCGGCGAGGTCTGCGGCGGCCGCACGTCCGAGCTGAAATCGTCATAGCGCACGCCCAGATTGGCGATCAGCCAATCGTCGAACGTGATCGAATCCGACACATAGGCCGCACGCGTGATGCCCTTGTTGTCCGTGTTCATATAATCGGGCGACTTCACGATCGGCGTCGCAACCGTCGACGTGTCGCTGGCATAATTGACCCAGGGGTCGTTGGGATTGGGGTTCACCAGCGGCGCGCAATAATAACGCGCGACCGTGGTGGTGTTGCAGCGCGGGCTGATGGTGGATCCGGTCGACTCGAGATAGGTGCCGCGGCTCGCATCCTCGGTCGAGAATTCGAGGCCGGCGACCAGGCTGTGCTGGAACGGGCCGGTCGAGAATTTGGCCGAGATATCGGTCTGGTCGATCAGGCTGTTGGTGGTGCCGACACGGGTATTGCCGCGCCGCCAGACATAACCGCCATTGGTGAACTGGGTGACGCCGCCGACGGTGCTGTTGGTCGCCTTCGTGCCGACCACATTGCCGTTCGAATCGTCGGGCAGCAGGAAGATATAGCCCTGCCAGGTGTGGCTGAAGCGCGCGGTGTTGCGGATCGTGACGTTGGGCGAGAAATCATGCTCGAACCGCAAAGTCGCCTGATCGGTGTTGGACTTGCGGAAATCGCGGTCCTTCAATCCATAGAAGGTCGAATAAGGCACATCATAGGTCTGGCCGCCGAGCGTGGTGACGTGATGCACCGGCTCCGACAGGACGAAGTTTCCGGCGGGCGCGTTGCACACGGTTGCCGAGCAGACATAGGTATAAGGCAGGCCGCTGTCGGGCAGTTCGTTCGTGTGCAGGTGATAATAAGCCGCGGTCAGCCGCGTCGGCGTGCCGAGCCCGATCGTGACGCTCGGCGCGATGCCCCAGCGCTTCTGCCAGATGGCGTCGCGGCCGGCGACGTCCTGATCGTGCCACAGGCCCTCGATCCGGAACGCGATCATGTCGTTGATCTTGTGGTTCACGTCGAAGGTCGCGCGCTTGTAGCTGGCATTGCCGAAACTCACGTCGGCGCGCGCAAAATCCTGCTGCTTGGGCAGTTTCGAGATGATGTTGATCGTGCCGCCGGCCGAGCCGCGTCCGCCCAGCACGCTGTCCGATCCCTTGACCACCTCGACCTGATCGACCGCGAACACTTCGCGGGTCTGCGCGCCGATGTCGCGCACGCCGTCGAGATAGGTCGAACCTTCGCTGTCGAAGCCGCGGATGAAGGGACGGTCGCCGATCGGATTGCCGCCCTCGGCGGCGCCGAAGGTGATGCCCGGCACGGTGCGCAGCGCATCGACCAGGGTCTGCGAACCCGTATCCTTGATCAGGCTTTCCGGCAGCAATGTGATCGACCGCGGCGTGTCGATCACCGGCTTGGTCAGCTTGACGTTGGCCGACTGATCCTCGTTGTGGCCGTTGATGACGACGTCATGCTCGGCGGCATCGGCCGCGTCGGTATCATTGGCGGCTCCGTCGGTCGCGGCATAAGCGGAGGAGACAAAGCCCACGCAGGACAAGGCCAGGAAAGCGGGCTTGGGCCATTCGGCCCTGGCGGCGGCGCGCGTCATTGAACGTTCCCTTTACGATCGTTTCGCTTGTGATGAGCCTCCGCTAATGAGAGTCGTTCGCAGCGTCAACCTTATTGCGAACGTTTCGCATTCGTGATTGTGGTCAATTTGCCCCAATCCGTGGCTTTGTGAACGCAAAGGAGGGTGTTCCTGCTTGCCTTGCATGCACCTGCCCCCCCATCTTGGGGGCATGTTGCGCCAATATGAGCTGGTCGACCGCGTGCTCGGTTACGATCCGGAAGCCGACGAGGCTTTGCTCAACCGCGCCTATGTCTTCTCGATGGCGGCGCATGGGTCGCAGAAGCGCGCCAATGGCGATCCCTATTTCAGCCACCCGATCGAAGTCGCCGGCATCCTGACCGATCTCCACATGGACGACGAGACGATCGCGACCGCGATCCTGCACGACACGGTCGAGGATACGCTCGCCACGCCCGAGCAGATCGAAAAGACGTTCGGGCCCTCAGTCGCGCGGCTGGTCGACGGCGTCACCAAGCTCAGCAAGATCGAAGCGCAGAGCGACAATGAGCGCGCGGCGGAGAATCTGCGCAAATTCCTGCTCGCCATGTCGGACGATATCCGCGTGCTGCTGGTCAAGCTCGCCGACCGGCTCCACAATATGCGGACGCTCAAATTCATCCCGTCCGAGGACAAGCGCCGCCGCATCGCGCGCGAGACGATGGATATCTACGCGCCGCTCGCCGAGCGGATCGGCATGTACGAATTCATGAAGGAGATGCAGACGCTCGCCTTCGCCGAGCTCGAGCCCGACGCATTCGATTCGATCACGAAACGGCTCGCGCAGCTCAAGGAAGGCGGCGGCGATCAGGTTTCGCGCATCTCGTCCGGCATCAGGCTGCTGCTCGCGCAGAAGGGCATCAAGGCCGATGTCGAGGGGCGCGAGAAGCATCCTTATTCGATCTGGCGCAAGATGACCGAGCGCCACATCAGCTTCGAGCAGCTTTCGGACATCATGGCGTTCCGCGTGCTCGTCGACGAACCCGAGCAATGTTACGGCGCGCTCGGCCTGCTGCATGCGCGCTGGCCGATGGTGCCGGGGCGGTTCAAGGATTATATCTCGACCCCCAAGCGCAACGGCTATCGTTCGCTCCATACCGCCGTGATCCATCATGAGCGCGTCCGGATCGAAATCCAGATCCGCACGCACAAGATGCATGCCGAGGCCGAGTTCGGCGTCGCCGCGCACTGGGCCTACAAGGCGGGCGGCATGATCCAGCCCGATGTCAATTCGCGCTGGATCCGCGACCTCGTCGAAATCCTCGATCATGCCGCGAGCCCTGAGGAGCTGCTCGAACATACGCGGATGGCGATGTACCAGGATCGCATCTTCGCCTTCACCCCGCAGGGGGAGCTGATTCAGCTGCCCAAGGGCGCGACGCCGGTCGACTTCGCCTACGCCGTCCACACCGATCTCGGCGACCAGACGGTCGGCGCCAAGATCAACGGCCGGGTGGTGCCGTTGCGCACCGAGATCATGAATGGCGATCAGGTCCAAATCCTACGCTCCAAGGCGCAGGAGCCTCAGGCGGCATGGATGAACTTCGCCGCGACCGGCAAGGCGCGCGCCAAGATTCGCCGCTTCGTCCGCCAGAAGGAACAGGCAGAAATGGTCGCGCTCGGCCGGCGCTTCTACGACGCGATCGTGGCGCGCATGCCCGCGCAGCTCGCGCCTGACGCGCTCACCCAGGCGGTCAAACGGCTCAAGCTGTCCGATCCCGACCGCCTGATGGAGACGATCGCGCGCGGCGCACTTACCGACGCGCAAGTGATGGAAGCGCTGATGCCGGGATCCAGCGGCGAGGCCGGCACCAACGTCCATCCGACCCAGCATAGCGTGATCTCGATGAAGGGGCTGACTCCGGGCGTCGCCTTCACGCTCGCGCCTTGTTGCACGCCGGTGCCGGGCGACCGCATCGTCGGCGTGCGCCATGCCGACGCGCCGGTCGAGGTGCATGTGATCGAATGCCCGGTGCTGCAGGCCGCGCCCGAGGAGGATTGGGTCGATCTCGCCTGGGGCGACGGCAGCGACGGCGGCACCGCGCGGCTGGCGGTGATCGTGCGCAATCAGCCGGGCTCGCTCGGCGTGATGGCGGGCATATTGGGCGGCCAGGGCGCCAATATCGTCAACATCAACCTCGCCGAACGCGACGAGAGCTTCCACACCTTCATCGTCACGATCGAGGTGCACGACGTCGGCCATCTGATGCGCATTGTCGCGGCATTGCGCGCGGCCGATGCGGTGGTGAATGCCGAACGGATGGAGCCGAGAGCGCCGCTGGCGGCTTAGCGCAAGCCGTCACCCCGGACTTGTTCCGGGGTCCACCACGCAACAATTTCTGACAGTGCGGATGATGGGCGGATGCCGGAACAAGTCCGGCATGACGTCAGGTTCTTACGTCCTTCGCGACCGCATCGAGCAGGCCGTTTACAAACCCGGTCTCGCGCTTGTCGTAGAAGGCGTCGGCGACATCGACATATTCGGTGATGACGCTCGCGGTCGGCACGTCTGGACGCGCGATCAGCTCGTAGGTGCCCGCGCGCAGGATCGCGCGCATCGGCCGGTCCAAGCGGGGCAGGTTCCAACCCGCGCTCAGCCGCTTGGTGATCGCGGCGTCGATCTCGTCGCGGCGTGCATCGACGCCGCGCACCAGATCGTCGAAGAAATCGACTTCGGCGTCGGCATATTCGACATCCTCGATCGTCGCGCCGAGCCGGTGCTGGTGGAATTCGTCGAGCAGACGGGTGAGCGCGGTGCCCTCCATCTCCTGCTGATACAATGCCTGCACGGCGGCGAGCCGTGCGGCGGAGCGCGATTGCGCGCGGGCCGGGCCGCGCTTCACAGCCGCACCGCGATCGAGGCTGCGTGGGCGGGTAGACCTTCGGCATGGGCCAGCGCGATCGCGGCCGGGCCGATCGCGGCGAGGCTGGCCGCGTCGCACGCGATGAAACTCGTGCGCTTCATGAAATCGAGCACCGAAAGCCCCGACGCGAAACGCGCGCGGCGGCCGGTCGGCAGGACATGGTTGGGGCCGGCAATATAATCTCCAATCGCCTCGGGCGTGTGGCGGCCGAGGAAGACCGATCCGGCATGGCGGACCTGGTCGAACAATGTCTGCGGGGCATCGACCGCGAGTTCGAGATGCTCGGGCGCCAGCCTATCGACCAACGGCATGGCGGAGTCGAGCGTCGGCACGAGGATGATTGCGCCATTGTCGTTCCACGCGATCGCGGCGGTGTTGCCGGTGGCGAGCCGCGTGAGCTGGTCGGCGACCGCCTGCTCGACCGCGCCGGCAAAGGCGGCATCGTCGGTGAACAGGACCGATTGGCTGGTCGGATCATGCTCGGCCTGGCTGAGAAGATCGGCGGCGATCCATGCAGGGTTGTTGGCGCCGTCTGCGACGACGACGATCTCGGACGGGCCCGCGACCATGTCGATCCCGACCACGCCGTATAGCTGGCGCTTGGCCTCCGCGACCCAGGCATTGCCCGGGCCGACGATCACATCGACCGGCCTGATCCGATCGGTGCCGTAAGCGAGTGCGGCGATGGCATGCGCGCCGCCGACGCGCCACACCTCGTCCACACCGGCAATCTCGGCGGCGGCGAGCACGAGCGGGTTGGTTTCGCCCTTGGGGGTCGGCGTGACCATCACCACGCGTCCGACGCCGGCGGCGCGGGCGGGGATCGCGTTCATCAGCACGGTCGAGGGGTAAGCGGCGCGGCCGCCCGGTACATACAAGCCGGCGGCATCGACCGCGCCCCAGCGTGCGCCGAGGCGGACGCCGACGGCGTCGACATATTCGCGGTCGGCCGGCTTCTGCGCGGCGTGATAATCGGTGATGCGCGCGGCGGCGAGTTCGATCGCGCCGCGCAAGGCCTTGTCGAGCCCGTCGAGTGCGGCGCGGCGTTCGGCCTTGCTGACTTCCCAGCCGGTCTTGTCGAGATCGTGGCCGTCGAAGCGGCTGGTAAAATCGTGGAGCGCGGCATCGCCCTGATCGCGCACCGCCGCGATGATCGCGGTCACGTCGCGTGAGACATCCGAATCCGCCTCGCGCCGCGCATTGACGAGCTGGGTGAAGGCAGCCTCGAACCCCGCATCGGAGGCATCAAGCCGCACGATTGGCTCCGGCGGCCTCGCGGAACGCCTCGACCAATGGCAGCACTTCGCGCGCGCGCGTTTTGAAGGCGGCGCGGTTGACGATCAGGCGGGCGGACACCTCGGCGATCGTCTCGACCTCGACCAGCCCGTTCTCGGCAAGCGTGCGGCCTGACGAGACGAGGTCGACGATCCGGCTCGACAGGCCCAGCACGGGGGCGATCTCCATCGCGCCGTTCAGCTTGACGCATTCGGCCTGGACGCCGCGTGCCTCGAAATGCCTGCGCGTGATGTTGGGATATTTGGTCGCGACACGAACATGGCTCCAGCCGCGCGGATTGTCCTTGGCGGCGAGATCGGCGGGCTCGGCGACCGAGATGCGGCAATGGCCGATGCCGAGATCGACCGGCGCATAAAGCTCCGAATAATCGAACTCCATCAGCACGTCCGATCCGACGATGCCGAGCTGTGCCGCGCCATGCGCGACGAAGGTCGCGACGTCGAACGCGCGCACGCGGATCAGGCCGATATCGGGGCGATTGGTGGCGAAGCGCAGCGCGCGGCTATCCTCGTCCGCGAACGCCGCCTCGGGCTCGATCCCGGCGCGCGCGAACAGGGGCATCACCTCGGCGAGGATACGCCCTTTGGGAACGGCGATGATGATCGGCTCGGCCATAAGGCGGGCGCTTTAGGGGGATGGGGGCGGAGGGGCAACCTTGGCAGGGTTTGTCGGGCCTATTGCGCCACGGCCGCCGGTGCCGAGCAGCGATCCAGGTTGGCGCTGACCTCGGCCTGTGTGACCCTGGCGTCATGATTGGTGTCGAGGCAGGCGAAGCGGATGAGCGGCCTGGCCATCAGCTCGTCCAGGGTGAGGAAGCCGTCCTTGTCCGAATCGCTCTGGTCGAACTGGCTGATCAAAGGCGCGCGCAGCGCGGCGCGCTGGGCCTGCGACATGTCGAGTGACTGGAGCATCGGCGCAGCGTCGACCATCGTGCCCCATTCGGCACGGCTGATCTTGCCGTCGCCATCCGTGTCGATGCGCGTGAACATCGCGGTATAGCTCGCGATCAGGCCGGCGCGGGTCGTGGTGTCGGGCGCGGCATGCGGCTTTGCGGCGGCAGCGGCCGCCAGAAGGAAAAGTGCGATCAAGAAAGGTCCCCTTGCCGCCGCCTTATGGGGGATCGGCGGGACCGGCAAGGACGGGGCGGATCGTGCGGCACGGAGGGAAACGCGGCCCCGCTTGGGGGGTCCGGGGCCGCGCCCTACGCATGGGGTGCATACATTCCCCGCCCGGTAAGACGGAGCCTGCGCGGCTTTGCCTTGGTTATGGCGGGATCAGAGTTCTTGGCTGGTTGGGCGGAAGAGGATTTCGTTGATGTCGACATCGGCCGGCTGGCTCATCGCGAAGGCGACCATGTTGGCGAAGGTCGAGGCGGGGATCGCGTTGGCCTCGTAGAAGGCGTCGATATTCTTCTTCACGTCGGGTTCGGTGATGCTGTCGGCCAGCTCGGATTCGACCGCGCCCGGCGAGATCACGGTCACGCGGACATTATGCGGTTTCATCTCCATCCGCAGGCCTTCGGAAATCACCCGCACCGCCGTCTTGGTCGCGGCATAGACCGCACTGGTCTGGCGCACCTTGTGGCCCGCGACCGACGACACGTTGATGATATGCCCGCTCTTCTGGCGCGTCATGTGCGGCAGTGCGGCGCCGATGCCGTAGAGCGTACCCTTGAGGTTGACGTCGATCATCCGATCCCAATCCTCGACCTTGCCGCGCTCGAGCAGCGAATGCGGCATCAGCCCGGCATTGTTGAGGATCACGTCGATCCGGCCGTGGGTCGCGACCGCGTGATCGACCAGGACTTTGACCTGTTCGAAGTCGGTGACGTCGGTCTCGACCGCGGCGCTGTCGCCGAGATTTAGCTCGGCGGCGAGCGCCTGAAGTCGGTCGAGGCGACGCGCGCCGAGCACCAGTTTCGCGCCTTCCGCCGCGAGCAGGCGCGCCGCGGCCTCGCCGAGCCCGCTGCTCGCGCCGGTGATGACGACCACCTTGTCCTGGATATTCTGCATGTGACTGTCCTTCCGTAGCCGGGATCAGCGATCGACCAGCTTTTCCATCTGTTCGTTGTAGCGACCGCCCTCGAGCGGGATCCTGGCCGCGGCACTTTCGATCTCGGCCACGTCCTCCGGCGTGAGTTCGATCGAAGCGGCGTGGATATTCTCCTCCAGCCGGTTGAGCTTGGTCGTTCCCGGGATCGGCACGATCCACGGTTTGCGGGCGAGCAGCCAGGCGAGCGCTATCTGCGCGGGCGTGGCCAGCTTGCGTTTGGCCATCGTCGCCAGCAGATCGACCAGCGCCTGGTTGGCGGCGAGCGCCTCCGGCGTGAAGCGCGGCAGGGTGGCGCGCAGATCGCCCTTCTCGAAGGTCGTACTCGTGTCGATCTTGCCGGTCAGGAAGCCGCGGCCGAGCGGACTGAACGGCACGAAGCCGATGCCGAGTTCCTCGAGCACGGGCAGCAATTCTGCCTCGGGCTCACGCCACCACAGCGAATATTCGCTCTGCAACGCGGTGACGGGCTGGACCGCATGCGCGCGGCGGATCGTGGCGGGGCTCGCCTCGGACAGGCCGAAATGCTTGACCTTGCCTTCGCGGATCAGATCGCCGACCGTGCCCGCGACTTCCTCGATCGGCACGTCGGGATCGACGCGATGCTGATAGAACAGGTCGATCACGTCGGTCCTGAGCCGCTTGAGCGAGGCTTCGGCGACCGCGCGGATATGCTCCGGCCGGCTGTCGAGACCGCGCCGCCCGGGCGTGCTGCCCGGGTCGATCACGAAACCGAATTTGGTCGCGATCACCACCTTGTCCCGGATCGGCGACAAGGCCTCGCCCAGCAAGTCCTCGTTCTTGTACGGCCCATAGACTTCGGCGGTGTCGAAGAAGGTCACGCCGCGTTCGACCGCCGCGTGGAGCAGCGACACCATTTCCTTCGTGTCGGGTGCGGTGCCGTAGGCGAAGCTCATGCCCATGCAGCCGAGGCCGAGGGCGGAGACCTCCAGACCGTTTTTCCCGAGCGTGCGCGTCTGCATCAGAGCCTCCTTGATTGGTTGGCGCCGATCTAGGCCCGATGTCGGCTCCCGATTAGTCCGTGAAATCGGCATGAACTTATGAGAGAAGCTCATATATGCCGCGCGCCAACGTCAATGACCTGATCGCTTTCCTCGCGGTTGCGCGGGCACGCAGCTTCACGCGGGCAGCCGCGCAGATGGGCGTGTCGCAGTCCGCGCTGAGCCATACGATCCGCGGGCTGGAGGAACGGCTCGGCATTCGCTTGCTAACCCGCACCACCCGCAGCGTCGCGCCGACCGAGGCGGGCGAACGGTTGTTGCGCAATGTCGGGCCGCATTTCGACGAGATCGACGCCGAGATCGATGCGCTGAGCGAACTCAAGGAAAAGCCGTCCGGCACGATCCGCATCAACAGCAGCGAGCATGCGGCCGAGACATTGCTGTGGCCGAAGCTGGCGCAATTCCTGCCCCATTATCCCGACATCAAGGTCGAGATCTGGGCGGATTATACGCTCGCGGACATTGTCGCCGAGCGGTTCGACGCGGGCGTGCGGCTGGGCGAACAGGTTGCCAAGGATATGGTCGCGGTCCGGATCGGGCCCGAGGAACGCTTCGTGGTGGTGGGTGCGCCCGCTTATCTCGCGGGGCGCGAAATACCGCGTCACCCGCAGGATCTGCTGCAGCATCGCTGCATCAATCTGCGCCTGCCGACATTGGGCGGTCTCTATGCATGGGAATTCGAGAAAGACGGACACGAGCTGAAGGTGCGGGTCGACGGCCAGCTCGTGTTCAACGCATTGCCGCCGATCCTGAAGGCCGTGCTCGCCAGCTTCGGTCTCGCGTTCCTGCCGGAGGAATTGGTGCGGTCGCACATCGCCGCAGGGCGGCTGGTGCCGATGCTGGAGGATTGGAGCCCGCCCTTCCCGGGTTATCACCTTTATTACCCCAGCCGCCGCCAGCAGTCGCCGGCGTTCGCCCTGCTGGTCGAGGCGTTACGCTATCGGGGTGAGCGGCCGGCCTAGTCCCCATCCAGCTCCGGATAATATCGGAAGATGCCGTCGCTGAATGGCAGGCGCCGCGCGCTCGACAGATAGTCCCGCAGTTCGGGCAGGTTTGCGACCGCATCGTGCAGCTTGATCACCTTGGGCACGTCGCCGGACACCGTCGCCATCCGCTTGGGGAAAGCGAAATTCAGGCCTTCGACCAGATGGAAGAGTGACAGGTCGGCATAGCTCCAGGCTTTGCCTGAGAGCCAGTCGCCGCGCTCTGCGAGGATGCGTTCGAACCAGCCGAGGAATTTGGGGATGCGGTTGGCGCGGAAATCCTCGGCGCGGCGCTTCGCTTCGGGCTTCTGGTCCTCATAATAAGCGTCGAGCGAGACCGGATGATGCGTGTCGTGCGCTTCCGTGACGATGTCGGCGATGGTGAGCTGGCACTGGTTGATCCAGAGCCGCCCCGCCGGATCGAGCGGGGCGAGCCCATATTCCTCGCCGAGATAGAGCAATATGTTGGCCGACTGGCCGATCACCAGCCCGTCCTCGGTGATCAAATAGGGCGGCGCGAACGGCGGATCGTCGCGGACCTTGTCCAGATTCTTCGACAGCGCCCTATAACCGTCCTCGCCCGCCTCGCGCGCCATGTCGCGATAGGGGATCTTGCCCGCTTCCAGCGCGAGGCGGGGAAACTCGCCGCGGCCGTGAATGCCCGGCCAGTACCAAAGCTCGTACATCGGCCCTCCGCCTAATTCTCCTCGGGCGCGCGCGCGACGATCGCCAGCGCGTGGACACGTTCCTTCAGGAGCGGGGCCAACGCCTGATTGACGAGACGGTGCCGCTGGACCCGATTTTGCCCCGCGAACGCCGCCGCCACGATCTCGACCGTGAAATGGCTTTCGCCGCGGGGATCGTGGCCGGCATGGCCGCGATGTTTGGCCGAATCGTCGATCACGGCGAGATGGTTTGGGGACAGGGCAGCCCGCAGCCGGGCATTGATCTCGGCCGCTACCGGGCCAGTGGGAGTTTCGCTCATCGCTCTTATATAGCCTCGTTTAAGGGAGAATCATGCGTGGCTGATGCCAGGCCAAAACAACCGCGTTTCCACGGCCGCGTCCCCGGCGAGCGCCAGTGCAGCGCGCCGGGCTGTACCGAGGCGGGCGAATTCCGCGCGCCGGCGGAGGAAGGGCCGCGCTCGGGCTATAACGGGCCGGGCGAATGGCGCTTCCTGTGCCTCGATCATGTCCGCGAATTCAATGCGCGCTACAATTTCTTCAACGGCATGACCGCCGAGGAGATCACCGCGCAGCAGCGGCCTTATGCCGGCTGGGAGCGCGAGACACGGGCTTTCTCGCCCGGCGCCGCCGGCATGCCGCGCTGGGCCGATTTCCTCGATCCGCTGGATGCGATTCAGGCGCGCTACGGCACCGGCCGCAACGCCGCGCGCCAGGACGGCAAGCCGCTGAGCGATGCCGATCGCCGCGCGCTGCGCGTGATGGGGCTCGATCCCGAGGTCGATCGCCGTGCGCTGCGCCAGCGTTATTCGGAACTGGTCCGCCGCTATCACCCCGATCGCAATGGCGGCGACCGCACCTACGAGCAGAAATTGCAGGAAGTGATCGAGGCTTATACCCTGCTCAAGAAGGCGCCGGCCTTCGCCTGACACGATAAGGGAGCAAACCCGTCATCCCCACGAACGCGGGAATGACGGGTCAGGGCCTGGATTGCCTACGCGTCCTCGGTCTCCGCCAGCCGCTGCGCGACCGTTTCGAGCTGGCCGGCGCAGATGCCCCAGCCTTCCGCGAAGCCCATCGCGCGATGCTGCTCCATCGCCTCGGCGGTCCAGTGGCGCGCGCCGGCGCGATAGCCGGTCTTGCCGTTTCCGAGATCGGTGAACTCGAAATAGCCGACGATCGCGACCGGTTGCGGGCTCTTCGGATTCCAGGCACCGTCGAGCGCGTTGGTGAAGACGATGCGGCGTTCGGGCGTCACTTCGAGGAAAATGCCGTCCATCGGCCCGCCTTCGCCGTCGGGACCGCGCATGTCGATCACCGACTTGCCGCCGGCGCGCAGATCCTGTTCGACGATCTTCGCGGTCCAGGGCCTGGGCGCCCACCACTCCTCGAGATGCTCGGTCCAGGCACGCCATACGGCGGCGACCGGCGCGTCGAAGGTGCGTTCGATGAAGAGTTCGTGGTCTGCGGTCACGATCATTCTCCCTTGAAGGCGCGCTCGAGCGTGGCGATGTCGATCTTGCCCATCTCCATCATCGCCTCCATCGCGCGCTTGGACGCGGCCTTGTCGGGGCTCGTCATCATTTCACTGAGCTGGCGGGGCGTGATCTGCCAGGACAGGCCGAACCTGTCCTTGAGCCAGCCGCATGCGCTCGGCGCGCCGCCGTCGGCGATCAGCGCGTTCCAGTAGCGGTCGGTCTCTTCCTGGTCCTGGGTCTGGACCTGGAAGGAGACCGCCTCGTCGAACTTGAACATCGGTCCGCCGTTCAGGCCCATGAACTTCATGCCCATCACGGTGAAATCGACCGTCAGCACATCGCCCGCCTTGCCGCTCGGATAATCGGAGGGCGAACGGTGGACCACGTCGACCGACGAATCGGGAAAGATCGAGGCGTAGAGGTTGGCGGCTTGCTCGGCATTGCCGTCATACCAGAGGCATGGGGTGATACGGGTCATAGTCTCTCTCCTGATGTCCCTATCTTATTTGCGGGGGCCGACCACGGCGACATAGGCGCCCTGCGGGTCGGTGAGCTGAGCGATCCAGGCGCCGTTCGGCACCTCGATCGGGCCGTTCATGACGCTGCCGCCATTGGCGTTGATCGTCGCGACCGCTTCGTCGATGTCGGGCACGCCGAAATAATAGCCCCAGGACGGCGGCACGCCCTCCGGCGCTTTCATCATGCCGCCGATGTCGACGCCGTCGGCCTGGAACAGCTGATAGTCGCCCATCTCGCCCATCGGCATAGTGCGGCCCTTGGTCCAGCCATATTGGGCCGCATAATAATCGAAGCCGGCGACGGGATCGGGGCTGTACAGCTCGTGCCAATTGCCATGGCCGGGCCTGGCCTGATCGAACGCCTCGCTCTTCCGGTCGCTATAGCCCTGGATCAGCGCATAGCCGCAGCCCTGCGGATCGCTCAGCAGCCCGATCTTGCCGACCTCGGGGATATCCATCTCGCGGTGCACATTGGCACCCGCGGCCTTGGCCTTGACGATCGCGGCGTCGGCATTGGCCACACCGACATAACCCATCCAGAAGGGCTTCGGCATGCCTTCCGGCAAGGGCATCAGCCCGCCCACGCCTGTCCCGGCCATTTCCAGGATCTGGTAATCAGGCGCGCCCTCGCCCCCGAACGGGGTAGCCGTCCAGCCGAACAGCTTGCCGTAGAAGGCCTTCGCGCCATCCAGGTCGCTCGTGCAGAGTTCGTACCATACGAAATTGTCGGTCATCGTCCCTCTCCCTCAACCAGCCTGGGTATCGAGGACGACCTCGAACCCGCCGAAGATGATCCGCTGCATGTCGAACGGCATGTCCTGATCGTTCATGCGCTCGTCGGCCATGACCTTGGCCATGCCGGCGTCGCGCGCCTCCTTCGAGGGCCAGACGATCCACGAGAAGGCGACCGTCTCGTCGTCCTTGGCGGCGACGGCGCGATAGAAATCGGTGACCTTGCCGTGCGGCACGTCGTCGCTCAGCGTCTCGACTACCTGGATCGCGCCATGTTCGAGGAAGATCGGGGCGGCCCTGGTCGCCACTTCGACATAGCCCTCGCGCTTGCCGGGAAAGACCGGCGCCACGAATCCATCGATATAGGTCATCATCGCTCTCCTTGTTCGGCCGCTCATGCGGCTTCCATCTCTCGGCGTGTCGCGATCGCGACATCCATCCACACCGCTTCCCAGATATGGCCGTCGGGATCCTCGAAGCTGCGCCCGTACATGAAACCATGATCCTGTGACGGGCTCGGGTCGGACCTGCCGCCCGCCCAGGCGGCGGTGCGGGCGAGCCGGTCGACTCCGGCGCGATCGTCGCAGCTGAGGCATAGCAGGACCTGGCTATGGGTGCGGGCATCCGCGATCTGCCGGGGCGTGAACCCGGCGAAGCGATCATGCACCAGCAGCATCACCGTGATCGTCGGGGTGAAGCGCATCATCGCGGTCGAACCGTCGCAGAAGCGCACGTCCAGTTCGGCGCCCAAGGCGGCGTAGAAAGCGGACGATGCGATCAGGTTGCCGACGGGCAGGTTGATGAAGATCTGGCGGTCCATGTCTCACTCCCTTGCGAATCGGGTGCTTGCATTTTCTGCCTGACTCAGTTATCTTTTGCAACCATGAAGTCAGGAAAAGTAACTATCTAGGTATGACCAAGGAACGCCGCACCTATGAAGACGCCTGCGGAATGGCGCACGCACTCGACCTGCTGGGCGAACGCTGGGCGCTGATCGTGCTGCGCGAGCTGATGCTCGGGCCCAAGCGCTTCAGCGAATTGCGCACCGACATTCCCGGCATCAGCGCCAATGTGCTCACGCAAAGGCTCGAAGGTCTTGAAGAAACCGGCCTGCTCGTCCGTCGCAAGCTGCCGCCGCCGTCCAATGCGCAGGTCTACCAGCTGACCGAATGGGGTTATGAGGTCGAGCCGATCGGCCAGGCGCTCGGCCGCTGGGCGACGCGATCGCCATTGCACGATCCGACCGCGCCGATCAGCGCGGTGTCGGTTCTGCTGTCGTTCCGCACGATGCTGAATGCGGCGCGCGCTGAAGGCCTCGACGCGCGGATCGGCTTCCGTTTCGGGGCCTATTCCTACCTTGGCCATCTCACGCCCGAAGACTTTCCAATCGCGCGCGGCGATGATGCCGGCGCCGATGTGACGTTCGCCGGCGATCCGCGCGCACTGGCCGGTGCGGTCTATGGCGGCGTGCCGCTGGCCGCGCTCGAAGCGGCCGGCGCGCTCGCGGTTTCGGGCGATCGCGCGCTGGCCGAGCGCTTCCTGACCTTGTTCCCGCTCCCTCCCAAGATAGGCTGATCGGTTGCACCGGACGCGTCACGGCTCTACCGGGTCTCGACTCCTTGAAATCGCTGTACCGAGATTTGCAATGGCCGATCTGTCCAACATCCAGCCCGACAGCCGTTCCAACACGGTGATGGACGCGCCCGACCAGATGAAGAAGGTGCGCGACCTGTTCGGCATCGATTCCGATATGGAAGTGCCCGCCTTTTCCGAGGCCGACGAGCGCGTGCCGGACCTCGATCCGGCCTATGTGTTCGATCCGGATACGACGTTGGCGATCTGCGCGGGCTTCGCCTTCAACCGCCGTGTGATGATTCAAGGCTATCACGGCACCGGCAAATCGTCGCATCTCGAACAGGTGGCGGCGCGCCTCAACTGGCCGATGATCCGGATCAATCTCGACGCGCACATCAGCCGCATCGACCTGGTCGGCGCGACGCGATCGTGCTCAAGGAAGGCCAGCAGATCACCGAATTCCGCGAAGGCCTGTTGCCCTGGGCGCTGCAGACGCCGTCGGCTCTGGTATTCGACGAATATGATGCCGGCCGTCCGGACGTGATGTTCGTGATCCAGCGTGTGCTCGAGACCGAGGGCAAACTGACCCTGCTCGACCAGAATCGCGTAATCCGGCCGAATCCCTGGTTCCGGCTGTTCGCGACCTCGAACACGGTCGGCCTCGGCGATACGACCGGCCTCTATCACGGCACCCAGCAGATCAATCAGGGCCAGATGGATCGCTGGAACATCGTCGTGACGCTCAATTACCTGCCCGCCGCGACCGAAGCGCAGATCGTGCTCGCCAAGTCGGGTGAATATGACAAGCCGGACGGCAAGAAGACGGTCGACAACATGGTCAAGGTCGCCGACCTGACGCGGCACGGTTTCATGGCGGGCGACATCTCGACCGTGATGAGCCCGCGTACCGTCATATCCTGGGCGCAGAACGCGCTCATCTTCGGCGATATCGGCTTCGCCTTCCGCCTGTCCTTCCTCAACAAATGCGACGAAGCGGAGCGGACGCTGGTGGCCGAATATTATCAGCGCGTGTTCGGCAAGGATCTGCCCGAAAGCATTGTCGGCAAGGCCTAGGACGCGCCTTTCGGGCCTGGCCGGGCTGCGGCCAGAACCCGAATCGCGCATCCTAGGTCGCTTGTAATCGGGACAAACAAAAAGGGCGGCGATCCGAAGATCGCCGCCCTTCTTTGTGTCTGGGTTTCGCTTAGGCGAAAGTCAGGCTGGTACGACGGCGGCGGCTGGCGGCGCCGATCGCGCCGAAGCCGACGACCATCATCGCCCAGGTCCCGGCTTCCGGAACACCGGTAACCGAAGCGGTCGAAGCCAGGAACACGCGATCGATCACGAAATCCTTGGCCGGATAGCCGTTCGCGCTGAACGAAAAGGTGAAGTCGCCGGTCTGGCTGGCGACGAAGGTGTGCGCGCCCGAAGCCAGGGTCCAGCTCGTGGCGTCTTCCGAACCCGCGTTGAAGGTCGCGAAAGGCATGCCGACGATCGACGCAGTGAAGGTCGCGCCGTTCGCATTCCCATAACCGTTAGCCGGCAGGTAGAAATCGAAACCGAAAGTATAGCTGCGGCCGGCGACCAGCGAAACCGCCTGGCTCAGCGTCTGCGTACCGACGTCCGACGAGAAATAGAGGCCGTGCGTGCCGACGGCATCGAAGCCGGGGTTGGCGGCATCGTCGGCGGGAATGGCTTCGCCATAAGCGCCGGTCGGATAGGTGCTGGCCTGGCCATATTCGATCACGACCGGATTGGTGTGGCCCTGCGGGTTACCGGTGATCGTGTCGGAGAAGGTCCAACCGTTCAGGCCGTCCTCAAAGCTGCCGTTCGCGAGCAGATTATCCGTCGCAAACGCAGGCGCAGCAACGAGCGCGGCCAACGCCGACGCCAAAACATACTTCTTCATGAATACCCCCAAAGAAACATCACACGGGCAATACGCTGCCCAATTCTTAACGAGCCGTATACATATGCCCGCCGTGCTGCGTTAGCGAAATTTCTGGTTAATAACGATAATTTACAATCGAGAGGCTGTTTCGGCGCCGAAATGCTACTTCTGCGTCTTATTAACCGTAACTGCGGCTGGATCGGTCCTTTTATTTAACACTTTCAGCGTGCCGTTGACGCGTTCGGCGCCGCTCGCCATGAGCATCATATGGCCGAGCAATCTCCTCTCGACGCCTTCCGGTCGGTGCTCGCAGGTGCAGCACGCGCCATGGCGCATGAGCCCGAACTCGAGTTGAGCTTCACTACCGAAGCGCCGTCCGCGTCGCTCAAGCAATTGCGCGTGCCGATGCCCGGCCGCAACCTGCCGCGCGAACAGGTCGCCGAAGCGCGGGGTTTCGCCGATGGCTTCGCGCTGCGCGAACGGCACCACGACCCCAAATTGCACGCGCGGGCCGCACCCGCCGATGCCAACGCCCGATCGGTGTTCGACGCGGTCGAACAGGCACGGGTCGAGGCGCTCGGCGCGCGCGCCATGGCCGGTGTCCGCGCCAATCTGGCCCATGCGCTGGACATGCGGCTGCGCTCCGATTCGCTGACGCGCGCACGCACGCGGGCGGAAGTGCCGCTCGCCTCCGCGCTCGGCCTGATCGTGCGCGAGCGGCTGACCGGGGAGAAGCCGCCAGTGATCGCCGAGGGCGGGCTCGCTTTGGTGCGCGACTGGATCGAGGAGAAAGCCGGCGCCGATCTCGACGCGCTCGGGCTCACGCTCGACAATCAGAGCGCGTTCGCACGGCTGGCGACGCGGCTGCTCGAGGATCTCGAACTGATCGAGGCGCAGCCCGAGGCGACCGAGCCCGAAGAATCTTCGGGCGAGGACGGCGAAGAGCCCGACCAGGGCGAAGAGGGCGAGGACGATCAGGACCAGCCCGGCGGCCAAGCCGACGGCCAGATGGACGTCCGCTCCGATTCGACCTCCGAGGACGATGAGACCGGAGAGACGCGCGAATCGCAGGAAGGCGAATTCGAGGGCGACGGCCAGGAAGGCGATGATGGCGACGAAGGCATGCAGCCCGTCCGCCCGAACCGACCGACCGCGGATTCGCCCGGCTTCCTCGACTATAAGGCCTATACCACCCGCTTCGACGAGGTCGTGACCGCGACCGAATTGTGCGACGAGGAGGAACTGACGCGGCTGCGCGCTTATCTCGACCAGCAGCTGATCCATCTCCAGGGCGCGGTGACCAAGCTCGCCAACCGCCTCCAGCGCCGGCTGATGGCGCAGCAGAATCGGTCTTGGGAATTCGACCAGGAAGAAGGGCTGCTCGACGCCGCGCGGCTGGCGCGGGTCGTGGTCAGCCCGGCGCATTCTTTGTCCTACAAGATCGAGCGCGACACCGATTTCCGCGACACGGTGGTGACGCTTTTGATCGACAATTCGGGCTCGATGCGCGGTCGGCCGATCTCGATCGCGGCGATCTCCGCCGACATCCTCGCGCGCACGCTCGAACGGTGCGGGGTCAAGGTCGAGATTTTGGGCTTCACCACCCGCGCCTGGAAGGGCGGCCAGTCGCGCGAAGCGTGGCTGCAGGCGGGGCGACCGGCGGCGCCGGGGCGGCTCAACGATCTGCGCCATATTCTCTACAAGCGTGCCGACGATCCGTATCGCCGCGCGCGCAAGAGCCTCGGCCTGATGATGCGCGAGGGGCTGCTCAAGGAGAATATCGACGGCGAGGCTTTGTTATGGGCGCATAGCCGGCTGATCGCGCGGCAGGAGGAGCGGCGCATCCTGATGGTGATTTCGGACGGTGCGCCGGTCGACGATTCGACCCTGTCGGTCAACAGCGGCTCGTATCTTGAACGGCATCTGCGCCAGGTAATCGCCTGGATCGAGACGCGCTCGCCGGTCGAGCTGGTCGCGATCGGCATCGGCCATGACGTCACACGCTATTATCAGAAGGCGGTCACGATCATGGATGCCGAGCAACTCGGCGGCACAATGGTCGAGCAGCTGGCGGGCCTGTTCGACGCGGATTAACCGCTCCTCTGGGCGCATCGCTCGCTTGCGCGCCGTCTTCTCCCCAGCCGAGGGGACCGCGGGAGAAGTCTCTATAAAAAGGGGATCAATCGCAGTCGCGGTCGGCGGCGTGGCCCACCAGCGCGCCGGCGCCGGCGCCGGCGAGCGTACCCGCCGCACGATTGCCGTGACGGCCGATCGCGGCATTGCCGAGCAGACCGCCCGCGATCGCGCCCAATATCGTTCCGGCGCTGCCATGGTCGCAGTGTTCGCGCGGCCGACGATAATCGGCCCGGCGCGGGGGTGGCGGCGGATCGTAGCTATCGCGCGCATAGCCCTGGCGGTCATAGCCGTCGCGATCGCGCGTGCGGTCACGGTCATGGCCGTAACCGTCGCCATAATAAGGCGCGGGGGTGCCGTAAGATTGGGCGACGGTTACGGTCGGCGCCAGCAGCGCAGCCGCGATCACCGCGGCGCCGGCCAGCTTGAGCGTCCCGAACGGCATACCACTCTCCTCGAACTCATGGCGATACATCCGCCATGAGGAGGCTTATGCGGTCCTGCCGCTGAGTGGAGACTGAATGGCTGTGTTAGCCGCCGTTAATCTTGGCGGCTCAGGCATTTAGACGAAAGCGCGGGCGCTAGAGCCTGATCGTTATCGGTGGAAGCGCCGTGCGCTTCCGCTGATGACGTGAATCAGGCTCTGTTCAATAGAGCCCACCGGGTCGGGGCTCAGGCGGCCACCGACGCCTTTTCGATCTCGCGCTTCAGGCGACGCGCGCGCAGCGACAACGTTTCCGACTTGGCCTTGGTCAGCCAATTATCGAGACCGCCGACATGCTCGACCGAACGCAGGCCGTGCGTCGAGACGCGCAGCTTCACGCCCTTGCCGAGCTTGTCCGAGATCAAAGTCACGTTCTGCAGGTTGGGCAGGAACGTCCGCTTGGTCTTGTTGTTGGCGTGGCTCACATTGTGGCCCACCTGCCGGCCCTTGCCGGTCAGCTCGCAAATACGCGCCATGCGCTGAAATCCTGAAATCAATGGTCTGGAAAGAGCGCGCCGATAGCGGTGCCGCCCCAATTCGTCAAGGTCGCAAGGGCAAAAGCGGCGTTTTCCGGTGCCGCGCGCGCGGTTGAGCCCGCTGGAGCCCCGGCCCGTCATGCAACCGAGTCGATTAACGTACGTTAGCTCGGCAACAGAACAGTGGGAGAGATACGATGCGTGCGGTTGTCACCATCCTGGCTATCATTGTCGTGATCGCGATCATCGCGGTCGCGACTGGTTTCGTGAACCTGCACAGCACCCCCGGCTCGCTGCCAAAGGTGAGCGTCGAGGGTGGTCAGGCCCCGACCGTCGCCGCCAATGTCGGCAGCGTCGATCTGGGCACCAGGAACGAAACGGTGGACGTGCCCAAGGTCGGCACCGTTCAGAAGACCGTCGCGGTTCCGACCGTCGCCGTCCACAAGGCACAATAATGGATCGGCCGAGCGTGGCGGCGGTGATCGCGGCGATCCTGCTGCCGCCGCTCGGCATCTTCCTCGCGCGCGGGCTGGGTCTCGAATTCTGGATCGGCACGCTGCTGACCGCCCTGTTCTGGGTACCGGGCATCCTGTTCGCGTTGGCGGTGGTGTTGCGTCCGACCCTGCTCGCTCGCGCCTGAGCCGTACTGCCGCTAAGGGAGGGCCATGCCCTTCCCTCTCCCCGTCCCGATGCGGCGTGCGCTCGATCTCGCCGCCGAAGCCGCCCGAGCGGGCGAGGTGCCGGTCGGCGCGGTGATCGCACGCGGCGAGGAGATTATCGCCACTTCCGCCAACATGATGCTCGCCGGCAACGATCCGACCGCGCACGCCGAAATCGTGGCGATTCGCAGGGCGGCCGAGGCGCTCGGCCAGTCGCGGCTCGATGGTCTCGATCTGTGGGTCACGCTGGAGCCGTGCGCGATGTGTGCCGGTGCGATCGCGCATGCCCGAATCGCGCGGCTTTATTATGCAGCGGAGGATCCCAAGGGCGGCGCGGTCGCGCACGGGCCCCGATTCTTCCAGCAGCCGACCTGCCACCACCGGCCCGAAGTCTATCCGGGGATCGGTGCCGAGGAGGCGGCAGGCCAGCTTCGGGAGTTCTTCGCGGAGCGGCGATAGGGTCTCTACCGATCCGTCTTTCAACTTGCCTGGACGACTCTAAAAAGTAAGATTCAGACAGGGGAGGAATTCATGATCCGCGTGACGGTGCTGGCCTTGGCCTTGCTCGGTGCTTCGGTGCAGGCCGCAACGCCCGCCGAAATCCTCGTCCATGACGAAAAGTCCCAGCCGGAAAGCCTGACGTTGCGGCCGGACGGGGCGCTGATCGCGGGCAGCGCCAACTCGCCTTATGTCTATCTGGTCAGGCGGGGCTCGGCCACGGCCGAAACCTTCGTGGACGCGAGCGCCGAAGGGCCGGGGACCTTCTTTTTCGGCCAATTGGCGGACCCCGCCTCGGATACGCTCTGGACGTGCCAGTTGACGCCCGTGCCGGACACGAAGCCGGTTATCCGGCACACCAGCCTGCGCGGCTTCGACCTCAAGTCCGGCAAGGAAAAGCTGCGCTGGACCCTGCCCGGCGAGAACTCGACCTGCAACGATTTCAGCGTCGGCCCCGATCATGCGCTTTACATCACCGATACCGCGAACGCGAAGATCTACCGCCTGGCGCCCGGCGCGCAGGCCCCCGAGCTGTTTCTGGAACACCGCGTGTTGATGGGCATCGACGGCATCACCTTTTTGGATGGCGTGCTTTATGTAAACAACGTCGTTTTCAACAAGCTCTACCGCATTCCCGTGGACGCGTCCGGCAAGCCGGGCGCGCCGGTGGACATCTGGATGGATGCCCCGGTCAAAGGGCCGGACGGCATGCGGGCGGCAGAAGGCAAGCTGTTCCTTGCCGAAAATGGGGCGGGCAAGGTGGATGCTCTGACGATCCAGGGCGACATCGCGCATGTCACAATGCTCAGGGAGGGTTTGAGGGTGCCGACGGCGGTCGAGCCGCACGGCGATATGCTCTGGTTCACCGAACGCGGCACCGGCAAGGCCTGGTCGATTCCCCTGCCCAAATAGGCATTCGCAGCGAAGCGGCCCAAGAACGGGCCGGGGACCGCCCTAGTTCAGCATCATCCGGCTGTTGCCGCGCGCGATCAGCCGGCCGATCGCGTCGAACAATTTGTTCATGGCGACGGGCTTGAGGATCACCTCGTCGGCACCCTGGTCGATACAGTCGCGGCAGATGTCGAGTGCGGTGTCGGCGGTGACGACGATCACGGGCACGCCCGCTTTCTCGTCGGTGCGCGCGCGGATGTGCTTGATCGCGGTGAGTCCGTCCATGCCGGGCATGCGCAGATCCATCAGCACGATATCGTACTGACGCTCTTCGATCATCTGCAGGCCGCTCTCGGCGTCATGCGCCTCGTCCATGGTCGCGCCCGCGACCGTCAGCATGTCGCGCACCACGCGGCGGTTCATTGCATCGTCCTCGACGAACAGGATGTTCATCCTACACTGCCTCCGCCGCAGAGCCGTTCATGCCGCAATGTTCCGGCTCGCGATTGGTTGGCCATAGACTCTATTCATTTCGGAGAGAAGATCAGGCGCGCTGATCGGCTTGGCAACCACATGTGTCACGCCCTGCTCCGCAAATGCAACGAGCAACTCAGGCGTGGGCTCGCGCCATAGCAAGGTGAGGCGCGTCTGGGCCGCGGCGCAGGCGGCGGCAAGCTCGCCCGCTCCTGCCGGATCGAGCCCGAGCGCGGAGCCTTCTGCGATGACATGATCGATACCACCCTTGGCCAGCACCTCGAGCGCGGCGGGCACATCGATCACGAACTGTACATTGGCGCATTCGCCCGCCAGCAAGGCGCGCATGATGCCCTGACCCAGCGGATTGGGCTCGATCATCAGCAATTCGGCGGTAGTGAGGCTGGTCGCCGCCGGGCGATCGGCCCGCGCGATCTCGGCAGCACCACGCTCCAGCGGCAAGGTCAGCGTGAAGGTCGATCCCGCACCCAATGTGCTCGTAACCTCGACGTCGCCACCCATCGCGCGCGCCAGGCTGCGGCAGATGGCGAGGCCGAGGCCGGTGCCACCGTGTCGGCGCGTGACGCCGCCATCGACCTGGCGGAACGATTCGAAAATATCCTCGATCCGGTCGGCGGGAATGCCGATGCCGCTGTCGGCGACCCGAATCACCAGCCGTTCCTGGCCATCGTCCTCATCCTCTTCGGACAAGGCCGCGAGGCGGACCTGGCCGCGATCGGTGAATTTGATCGCGTTTGACATCAGGTTGAAGATGATCTGGCGCAACCGCACCTCGTCGGCGATGATCTTGCCGGGGCAGTGCTCAAGATCGAATTCGATCCCGATCCGCTTGGTTTCCGCCTGGCCGGTCCACACCGTCACCGCATCTTCGAGCAGGCGCTTCAGATCCATCTCGCCGGTCTGGATGCGCAGCTCGCCTGTCTCCATTTTGGCGACGTCGAGGATGTCGTCGACGAGAGCCTTCATCGTCTCGCCCGCGCCGTGGACCAGCTCGATCCGGCCGCGCAGCGTCGGGTCGAGCGCGCGTCCCGCCAGGATGACCTGGGTCATGCCGAGGATGCCGTTCAGCGGCGTGCGGATCTCGTGGCTGGTCGTGGCAAGGAATTCGGTCTTGGCGGCGAGCGCCTTTTCCAGCGCGACGTTGGTTGTGCTCAGCGTGGTGTTGGCGGCACGCACCTGGTTGCGGCTGCGCCGGATCGACAGGAAGCCGATCAGCAGCATGGTCGAGATGATCGCCGCCGCCGACAGCAAGGCGAGCAGCATGCGATTGCGGAAGCGCGCCCGCGCCTTTTCCTGCTCGGCGCGCAGATCGCGGATGCGCAATTCCTGATTGGTGAAATTGAAGCGGGCGTTCATCAGCGCGGCGCTGGCGGAGGCGGCCAGCGAGCGCTGTTCGTCATCCAGCCTCTTGAACGCCTCGAAATGCTCGAGCGCCTTGGCCTCGTCGCCACGCCGGCGATAGATTTGGTACGCCGTGCGATGAAGATCGAGCAAAGGTATCGCCGCGTCGCTGGTCTTGGCCCCGGTAAAGGCCAATTCGATCAGGTTCGCGGCGCGATCGAGATCGTTGCGCTTGAGCGCGACCAAAGCCGCCATGCCATTCAGTGCGGGCCGCCACGCCGCGGCCGGGCCCGACTGGGTGATCGTAAAGCCGCGCGCCAACGACGCCGAGGCGCCGTTGAAATTGTCGAGATTGGCCTGCGCCTTGGCAAGGTTTTGCAGGATGCGCGCCTGGAGAAGCGCGCTCTGTAATTGCTCCGCATAGCGTAGCGCCTGCGTGTAGCGCGCCTGGGCATCGGCGAAGCGCCCCAGTTCGAACAAGGCGTTGCCAAGGTTGTTATAGGCGGACAGCAGCAGCAACGGATCGCGCGAATAAGTATCGATCGACTGCTGGTTATAGGTGATCGCGGTCTCGTAATCGCCGGCATTGGAATAGATCGCCGCGATATTCTGTAGCGCGATCGCTTGGCCGCGCGCCGCATTGGCCTTGCCGAACACGCGGAACGCCAGTTGGTTGTCGCGTAGTGCATCGGGCAGGCGGCCCAGCATCTGCGCGGTGCCGCCGCGCGCCAGGATCAGTTCGCCCCGGACGGCGGAATCGGGCTGCAGGGCGGTGATGGAGGGCAGTTCGGACGCGATCACGGCTGCGGCTTCGCGCGGCTTGTCGAGGTTGATCAGTGCCTCCGCCTCAAGCCACGCCGTCTTCGCCTTGGCGGCTGCGGGCGGCTGGCTCAGCGAATATTTTCCGAGGTTTTTGCGCAGGGCCTGGGCGTCGACCAACGCCTTTTGCGGATTGGCCATGATCTCGACATGCACGGCCTCCGCCGCGCGGTCGAAATCGCCCAGCTGCGCCTGCGCGTAAGACGCGCCTGCAACGGCAAGGGAAAGCGCCGCCATCCTTGCGACCAGCCCGCTCATTTCGCTCCTAATCGACCGCTTGGCGGTCCGTAGCGCCGGCAGGTTAACGCTTTTCGACACGCGGGCGCAATTCGCCTTGTTACGAGGCCGCCACGGAAATGACAGCCGGGAGTTGCGGGCAATAAAAAAGGCGCGCCGGTCGGGCGCGCCTTTTTAGAATTCCGAGAGGCCGAAGTTTAGCTCGGGCGAACCGGACGGATGTTGTCCATCGACGGACGAACCGGACGGATATTGTCCATCGAGGGGCCGACCGGACGGATATTATCCATCGACGGGCGAACCGGACGGATGTTGTCCATCGACGGCTTGACCGGACGGATATTGTCCATCGCGAATGCAGGCGCTGCTGCCGTCACCGCCATCGCCAGAACCGTGGTGATGCCGAGAACCTTGGAAGCCTTGAACATAAACTCTCCGTCGCCTGCACGGCAAAATGCCACGCGTCGACGAAAGAGTTACTAAATCGTAAACCCCTTTTCAAGCATTATTAATGCGTTGTTAACCATTTAGCGGCGGTTGTTACCAAAAGTGTTACAGCGGCATCATCCCGCCCGGCCCGCCCGGCCTAACCAATTGAATCCCAAGGAAGCTTCCGGTGTCGCGTCTTCGCGCGCATCAAGGAAGGCGCGCAGGTCGCCCAGCGCCATCGGCATCGCGATCAGAAATCCCTGGATCACGTCGCATCCCATGACTTTCAACAAAGCCAGCGCTGCGGGCGAATCGACTCCCTCGGCCGTCACCTCCATATCGAGCGCGTGGGCAAGGTCGATCGTCGAGCGCACCAAGAGGGGGTCACGGTGGCTGGACGACAGGCCGGAAATGAACATCCGGTCGATCTTGAGCTCGTGCGCCGGCAGCTGCTTCAGGTACGCCAGGCTCGACAGGCCGGCGCCATAATCGTCGATCGCGATCTTGATGCCGGCGTCGGCGAACAGGTGCAGGTTGCGAAGCGCGCCTTCCGGATCGGCGATCATCGCGGTCTCGGTGATCTCGAACCCGATCGGGCCGGAGGCGGCGCTGACCGTGGCGAGCGCCCATTCGGCGAAATCGCGATCCGGCAACACGCGTGCCGAGATATTGACGTTGAAGGTCAGCGCGTGGCCGCAGGACGCGAGGCTCGCCTGCTCGACGATCGCCTGACGGATGACGTATTCGGTCAGCCGCCGCATCTCGCCGCGCTCTTCGGCGAGCGCGATGAAATCGTTGGGACCGATCAGACCCCGGGTCGGATGGCGCCAGCGCACCAGGGTTTCAACCGCCATCACCTCGCCCGAACGGGCGCGCATCTTGGGCTGGTGGACCAGAAAGAATTCGTTGCGCGTGACCGCGTCACTCAGATCATCGGCCAGGCTGGAGACGGCGGGAAGCGCGGGGGCGATTTCGCGGGAGGTGCGGGCTGCGTCCTGGCGCCGCCACAACACCGCCGCGACGATGCCCGCGACCGCGCCGATAGCCGCCAGCCCGCCAAAGGCGAGGCCGAAGGGAATCAACAAGGCGAGCATCGATGGCACGTCAGCACTTATCCACAAGACTATAAACAGAATGTTAAGGCTGTTCTTCAGGACTCTGGCAACCCGAAAAGCGCCGGGGAACCGTTTTCACACGCATTTCCTTACCACAAACGCGGCTCGATGGTTAATTATCCGCGATAAGTTGAGGAACCGGGCGCGAATATGGTTGCCAAGGCCGAAAGCCTGTCCGGTCTGCAGCGGGCTCATCTGCGGTTCAGTCAGCCATGATAGAACGGTCGCAGAACGACATCGGAGACGTGAAATGCGTACCCTCCCCCTCTGCCTGGCCGCCCTGCTGGTCACTACACCGGCCCTGGCGCGCCAATCGACGCAGGAACGCGGCGAGGCCGAACTCGCCAAGCAGGTTGCCGGCCTTGTCCCCGGTAAGCCCGTGCAATGCATCGCGCTGTCGCAGTCGGATGGATCGACGATCATCGACGGCACCGCGATCGTCTATCGCGGGATCGGCGGCAAGCTGTACGTCAACCGGCCGAACGGCGCGGAGATGCTGCGCGAGGACGATATCCCGGTCCAATATGTCTACGGCTCGCAATTATGCCGGATGGACCAGATCAAGCTGCTCGACCGATCGACCCGGATGGAACGCGGCTTCGCCAATCTCGGCGACTTCGTGCCCTATACCAAGCCCGGCAAGAGCGAATAAGCCGCCGGAAAGGCGTTCCCCACGGTCGGTTTTCCGGCGACGATCCGCTGCGCTGCCGCGCTTTTCACGCCGCTTTCACGCGCGCCTGACGTCCGCTCGACGGTGCGCGCCCTAATCCACACCCGAATCGGACGCCGCACTTGGCGGCGCCGGAAGGGATTGGGCGATGGCTTATTGGGACGCGGCGGCGAACGAGGCATTGGGGCTGGCGGAGCGCGCGCCGGTGCGCGAAATCCGGCTGGGCGCGGTCGAACGCGAACTTATCCTGCGCGCGCGGCGTGACGCGCAGGCGCATCGCCCTGGCACCCGCCAAAGCGAGCCGCGGCTGGAAGCGTTGCGGCTTTACGCCATGCTCGGCCGCTATCGCCGCGACGTGGCGCCGTCGCTGATCGCGGCCGGCTTTTCGCCGGCCGAACGCCGGGTCATCGATGCGATGCTCGATGCGCTGCCGATGCGCGCGCGTGCCGCTCAGCCCGCGACCGGACGATTGGTCGTGGCGATACTGATCCTGATTCCGCTGCTGGTCGCGGCCGGGGCTTTCGGTTGGGCCAGTATCTATGTGCAGGACAGGCTGATCGCGGTGGTGATCGCGGGGCTCGCCGTGTTGCTGCTCACCCCGATCATCAGCGGGCTCCACGCGCCATCGCGAAACGGCTCTTGATGGGGTCCCGCACCGGCCCGCACCCCCACCCGGCCTCCCATAGAATAGCCTGACTGGGAGGCCGTCGGGGTCCCCACGAAGTATTACTTCGTGGGATGCCGTGCGTGGGGGTGCGGGCCGGTACGGCTCTTCAACCGAGGAAGTAACGCACCGTCACGGCGATGTGCTGCGCCGCCGCGCCATGATTGAAAGCGGCGACCGAAAAGCGCGGATAGGTCAGATGCGCCATCGCGTCGTTGGAAAAGCCGATCCCCTCGCGCGGAATGCCGATCCAGTTGCGCGCGAGCTTGCTGTCGGCGTCGGCGTCATGGAAAGCTTGGACCGCATAGCGGCCGGGCGGCACGTCCGGCACGACCACCGTCACGATCCCGCCATGGGCGGGCGCGGATGCCGACCAGGGGCAATTGCCGAGGAACAAGTCACGCGGGCACACGCTGACGCGGACCATGCCCGTGGCCGCGCGCACGCCCGAAACCTCGACCGTGATCGACGCGGCCGGGTCCGCCGCCGGTGCCGCACCGGTCAGCAGCAAAGCGGCCAGCGGCAGCCAGATCCTCACCCGGCGACACCCACCCCGAGATCATTGTGGCGAAGCGCACCCAGCACGGTCGCAACCATGCCGTCGGCGTCGAGCCCGGCCTCGGCATATTGGCGCTCGGGCTTGTCCTGCTCCTGGTAGCGATCGGGCAGCCGCAAGGTGCGCAGCTTGAGCCCATTGTCGATCAGCCCTTCGTCCGAGGCGAGCGTGAGCACATGCGCGCCGAAGCCGCCGACCGATCCCTCCTCGACCGTGATCGCGACCTCGTGGGTCGTCAGCAACTTGCGGATCAACGCCTCGTCGAGCGGCTTGGCGAAGCGCAGATCGGCGACGGTGGTCGACAGGCCCTGCGCCTCCAGGCGGTCGGCGGCCTTGAGCGCTTCCTCGAGCCGCGTGCCGAGCGAGAGGATCGCGACCGTCTTGCCCTCGCGCACGATCCGGCCCTTGCCGATCTCGAGCCGTTGCGGCTGATCCGGGATCGCGATTCCGGTGCCGGAACCGCGCGGGTAGCGGACCGCGATCGGCCCCTTTTCGTGGGCCGCCATGGTGTGGACCATATGGGTCAGCTCGGCCTCGTCGGCTGCCGCCATCACCACCATGTTTGGCAGGGTGCACAGATAGGCCAGGTCGAACGATCCGGCATGGGTCGCGCCGTCCGCGCCGACCAGCCCGGCGCGGTCCATCGCGAAACGGACCGGCAGATTCTGGATCGCGACGTCATGGACGACCTGGTCGTAGGCGCGCTGCAGGAAGGTCGAATAGATCGCGCAGAACGGCTTCATGCCCTGCGCAGCAAGTCCGGCGGCGAAGGTCACGGCATGCTGTTCGGCGATGCCGACGTCGAAGGTGCGATCGGGGAAGGCCTGCGAGAAGCGGTCGATGCCGGTGCCGCCGGGCATGGCGGCGGTGATCGCGCAGATGCGGTTGTCCGCCCGTGCTTCGCGGATCAGCGCGTCGGCGAAGACGTTCTGGTAGGCGGGCGGGCCCGACGGCGCCTTGGCCTGTTCGCCCGAGACGACATCGAATTTCTGCACGCCATGATATTTGTCGGACGCCGCCTCGGCCGGGGCATAGCCCTTGCCCTTCTTGGTCACGACATGGATCAGGATCGGACCTTCCGACGCGTCGCGGACATTCTCCAGCACCGGAATCAGATGGTCGAGATTATGGCCGTCGATCGGGCCGACATAATAGAAACCGAGTTGCTCGAACAACGTGCCGCCCATCGCCATGCCACGCGCGAATTCGTCGCTCTTGCGCGCCGCGTCATGGAGCGGGCGCGGCAATCGGCGCGCGATCCGCTTGGCGATGTCGCGGATCGACAGGAACGGCTTGGACGAGACCAGCCAGGCGAGATAGGCGCTGAGCCCGCCGACCGGCGGCGCGATCGACATGTCATTGTCGTTGAGGATCACGATCAGCCGATTGCCCGCGGCTTCGGCATTGTTCATCGCTTCATAGGCCATGCCTGCCGACATCGCGCCGTCGCCGATGATCGCGATCGCCTTGCCGGGCTTGCCCGACAATTTGTTGGCGACCGCGAAACCGACCGCCGCCGAGATCGAAGTCGACGAATGCGCCGCGCCGAACGGATCATATTCGCTTTCGCTGCGGCGGGTGAAACCCGACAGACCCCCGCCCTGGCGGAGCGTGCGGATGCGGTCGCGGCGGCCGGTCAGGATCTTGTGCGGGTAAGCCTGGTGGCCGACGTCCCAGATCAGCGTGTCGCTGGGTGTGTCGAACACATAGTGGACGGCGGTGGTGAGCTCGACCACGCCGAGGCCCGCGCCGAGATGGCCGCCGGTCGAGGACACGGCCGAGATGGTCTCGGCGCGCAGCTCGTCGGCAACCTGCCGGAGCTGCTCCGGCTTCAGGCGGCGGAGATCGGCGGGCGCGTGAATCGTGTCGAGCAGGGGAGTAGCGGGACGATCAGACATCGGCCTGACTTAGGCTGTTGTCGCGCGAAGGCAAAGCCGCTGCGCTTCAGTTTCCTGTATAGTCCGTGTCAATTTTCGGTGCAGTTGCGGCAGCGTCCGGTAACTTCGATCACGGGGCGTATGGGCGTGAAGCCCGCGCTGTCGGCCGCCTTGCGCACGCGATCGGTGAGCGCGTCATCGTCGATATGCGTGGTCTGGCCGCAGGCGTCGCATACCAGGAAGATGCAATCGTGGCGGCAGGCCGGGTGCGCGTTGACGACATAAGCGTTGGCGGTCTCGACCCGCTGGGCGAGGTTCTTGGCCACGAACAGATCGAGGATGCGATAGACGCTGTTGGCGGCGACGCGCCGGTCTTCCGATTTCGAGATCGAATCGGCGATGTCATACGCCGATGCCGGCCGTTCGAACCCGGCCAAGGCCGAGAAAACCGACGCGCGCATCGGCGTCCATTGCTCGCCCGCTTTCTCCAGCGTGGTCTGCGCCTCGGCCTCCAGCTCCGCGCCGTCGGCGATCTTGTGGTCGTGGGCGTGCACCATCGCGGCAAAATAGGCCGCGCGGCCGGCCGCTACAAGCTTTGTGAACCGCCCCGATTCGTTTCGGTGACGGGTTAGCCGAAGCTGACCTTGCTCGTCCGGCGTGCGCGCATGACCCCGCCGATCGCGCCGAAGCCGCAGAGCATGAGCGCCCAGGAGGCGGGCTCGGGTACGGACGGTGGGGGCGGCGGTGGCGGGGCGGCGGCGGCGTTGCCGATCGTCAACGTGTAAGAGTGGATCACCGCCGGCGTCGGTCCATCGGGGTCGAACCAGTCCGTGAGCGTGAAGCTTCCCGTCGTGAAAGTCGGATGAAGCTCGCTCCCCGAATAAAGCGTCGGCCCGTTGGTGGAGAGCAGGATATCGTCGCCATCGCCCGCGGTATCGACTTCGATGCCGCCGCCCTCGGCCTGGGTGAAAAACCAGACGTCTCCCTGGAACGGGTCCGCGACCGTGTTGATCGCGATGTTGTTCAGCGAGAATTGGGTCGCGATGATGTGGTTGCTGGTCGAGGTCGGCATGACCGGCAAATCGAAGCTGTAATAAAAGTAATAGCTGTCGTCGCCGATGATCGTGAACCGATAGGTTGGCGGCGCGGCGAAGGCCGGTGCGGCGAGCGTGAAGGCAATGGCACATGCGAGCGAAAAGATCTTCATGATGAATCCCCCCCAATTGAAGTCATCAACCCAGCGAATCTTGATCTAAATCAGTACACTGAAGTCCTCGCTGAGTCACCAGGCTCATCGGCCGTCGGTCGCAACCGGCTGCCTGGCATGACCATGATGCCTGCGATTGCGCCCGGGCCCGTCGCAGGCCATAGCCCGCTCGTGGCCCGTTCCTATCGTTCGCAACCCCGCCCGCGTCTGCTCGGCTTCTGGCTGCTCATCGTGGCGGCGCTCGTGTTCGCGATCGTGGTCGTCGGCGGGATCACGCGGCTGACCGAATCCGGGCTGTCGATCACGCAATGGGATCCGATCCTGGGCGCGATCCCGCCTTTGAGCGCCGCGCAATGGCAGCGCGCGTTCGACGGCTACAAGGCGATCCCCCAATATCACGCCTTTAACAGCGGGATGACGCTCGAAGGCTTCAAGCACATCTTCTTCTGGGAATATCTGCATCGCCTGCTGGCGCGCGCGATCGGCGCCGTGCTGGCGATCGTGCTGCTGGTTTTCTGGTGGAAGAAATGGATTCCCAAGGGGTTTGGCTGGCGCACCTTCCTCATCCTCTGCCTGGGCGGGCTGCAGGGTGCGATCGGCTGGTGGATGGTCGCCTCGGGGCTTGAGGTGCGGACCGAAGTCAGCCATTTCCGCCTTGCTATCCACCTGCTCGCGGCGATGCTGATCTATGCGGTTTTGATCTGGACCGCGCTCGATCTGTTCGCGCTCGATCGTAACGTGCGCAATGTCCGGCTCAAGCTGTGGCCGTTCGTCGCGATCCTGATGCTCGCGGCGCAACTGATGCTCGGCGCGTTCACGGCGGGCCTCCGCGCGGGCTACGCCTTCGCGTCCTGGCCAAAGATGGGCGAGCAATGGTTTCCGTCGGGCGGCTGGACGCCGGGCAAGGCGCTGTCGTTCAACCTCGCCTCCAACCCGATCGTGGTTCAGTTCGAGCATCGCTGGTGGGCCTGGGCGGTGGCGATCGCGGTGTTCCTGCTCGCTCTAGCGTCATGGCGCGCGCGCCGGCCTGGTCGCGCGGTGGTGCTGATGGCGCTCGTCGCGGCGCAGATCGCGCTCGGCGTCGAGACCTTGCTGAGCGGGGTCGACCTGGATCTGGCGGTGACGCACCAGGCGACCGCGGCTTTGTTGCTCGCGGCGATGATCTGGGCGGCGCATGGCGTCGGCGCACAGCAACCCGGTGCGCGGCGTTCGCGGCGCTGAATTCGCGACCGGGCCGGAGAGCCGGCGCGCGCCTCAGTCGAAACGCGCGCCCGCCCTCATTTCTTGCAGAAGCCGAGGCAGGCCAGGAAGCCGGTGATCACCGAGCCGCCAATGGTTACCCCGATGCAGGCGAGGACGACCGGAATCGCCCCGGGCCCACTCAGCGCGCCGGAAACGGCGCCGAGCAGCAGGCACGCCACCAGGCAAATCACGCCGCGCCAGCCGAGCTGATCGCCGAAGAATTCGGCCACGCAGGCTTTATAGCAGGCCCACATTACTTTTCTCCCCCGGTAGAATCCTTGCCGCACTTGCAGGCGCCGGCGGCAGTGAGGATGGTGGCAAGGACCAGCGCGCCCTGATGCATCGGATCATGTTCCGCCCATCGGTAGATCCAGAGCCAAGCCGCTGCGAGTAATACGCCGAACAACCAAAGCAGGATCTTCTCCATGGTGGGTCTCCCTTTGTTATGACCGCGTAACAAAGTTAACACCGATCCTCGATGCCGCCTAAGGAATTCATCCCGATCCGGTCCTAATCGTTAATCGGGCCATGGTATTAGAATACCTCACGCGAATAAGGCGGATTTGCTTGACTTTTTGATGGTCGGAACGCATTTGGCCGCATCGGCGCCGTCCTGATTGGGCGGCGCGATTGTTTTTCGGGCCCGCCGCATCGGCTGCCCACCAACCAAGGGTCATGTCCATGAGGGCGCTCTCGAAGCAGACCAAGTCGGCGACGCCGTCGACGGTCGAAAAGAAATGGCATCTGATCGATGCGGACGGGCTGGTCGTCGGCCGCGTCGCGTCGCTGATCGCCAACATCCTGCGCGGCAAGAACAAGCCGAGCTACACGCCGCACATCGATTGCGGCGACAATGTCGTCGTGATCAACGCGGACAAGGTTCGCTTCACCGGCAAGAAGCTCGACCAGAAGGTCTATTACAAGCACACCGGTTATGCCGGCGGCATCAAGGGAATCACGGCGGGCAAGGTGCTCGACGGCAAGTTCCCGGAGCGCGTGCTCGAAAAGGCCGTCGAGCGCATGATCCCGCGCGGCCCGCTCGGCCGCCAGCAGATGCGCAACCTGCGTATCTTCAAGGGCGCGGAGCATGATCATGCTGCGCAGAGCCCGCAGCTCCTCGACGTCGCGGGCATGAACCGCAAGAACAAGGTGGGCGCATAATGTCCGACACCCGTCAGTCCCTCGCCGATCTGGCGAGCCTCACCGGCCAGGAGGCGCCTGCCGCCTCCGCGCCGGCTGCCGCCGCCACCCCCACGACGGATGCCGCTCCGGCCGCCGACGAAGCGCCGGTCTCGCAGTCGGGCCCGGCCCCGGCTCCGGTCCCGCTGCGCGAGCAGATCATCGACAAGCAGGGCCGCGCTTATGCGACCGGCCGTCGCAAGGACGCGGTCGCCCGCGTCTGGATCAAGCCCGGCTCGGGCAAGATCACGGTCAACGGCCGCGACCAGGAAGTCTATTTCGCGCGTCCGACTTTGCGCCTCGTCATCAACCAGCCGTTCGGCGTCGCCGAGCGTGATGGCCAGTATGACGTGATCGCAACCGTCAGCGGCGGTGGCCTTTCGGGCCAGGCCGGCGCGGTCAAGCACGGCATCGCCCAGGCGTTGACCCGTTACGAGCCGGTGCTGCGTGCCCCGGTCAAGGCGGCCGGCTTCCTGACCCGCGACAGCCGCGCGGTCGAGCGTAAGAAGTACGGCAAGGCCAAGGCCCGCCGCAGCTTCCAGTTCTCGAAGCGCTAAGCTTCCAGGCTACGAACAAGGCAAAGGGCGGTCCCGGGATACCGGGGCCGCCCTTTTCTTCTGCGGTCCGCCCGACAGGCGTCAGTCCGCCAGGATCAGATCCCGATCGAGGAAGTCCAGAAAGGCGCGCACCCGGAGCGCAAGGCGCTGGTGGCCGTCGTACAAAGCGTGGATATCCTCGCCGTCGCCGGGATTGAAGGGCGCAAGCACCTCGATCAGCTGCCCTGCCGCGATGTCCGCCGCGACATGAAATCGCGCGAGGCGTGCGATGCCGCCGCCCGCGATCGCCATGCCTCGCACGACTTCTCCCGAATTGCCGAAGAACGGGCCGTCCACCGGGCGCTGGACGACGCGCCCGTTGATCCGGAACGGCCAGCTGTCGACGCTGCGGCGAAAGCTAAAGCGCAGGCAATCGTGCCGGACGAGGTCGCCGGGTTCGTCCGGCATGCCATGCCGCTCGAGATAGGCCGGGCTCGCTACCAGCACCATCCGGCTATGGCCCAGCTTCTTCGCGCGCAGCCGCGTGTCGCGGAGCGGGCCGATCCGGATCGCGATGTCCGCCCGCTCCTCGATCAGGTCCACCAGCGCGTCCGATAAAGACAGTTCGACGGTTACGGCGGGGTAGGCTTCCATGAAGGGTGGCAGGATCGGCAGCAGACAATGTATGCCAAATGGCACCGACGCGTTGATGCGCAGCGGGCCGCGCGGCCCGGCTGGCGCCTGGCCCAGGCTCTGCTCGACCGCGTCGACCTCGGCCAGCAGTGCCGAGATGCGATCGCGATAGGATTCGCCCTCCGGCGTCAACGCCAGCGATCGCGTCGTGCGCTGAATCAGCAGCACGCCCAGCCGCGCCTCCAGCCGCGCGATGCTGCGGCTCACCGCCGACGGCGTCAGCCGCAGCGCCTTCGCCGCGGCGGCGAAGCTGCCGCCGTTAGTGACCGCCAGGAACGTTTCCATGTCGCCGATGCGATTGTCCATGTGTGTCATTCATGATTCTAATGAACTTTCATTGTGCTATACTGCTGTCTAATCATCAATGCCGCGATCTCCTATCTCCAGATCAACACGAACAGGAGGTTCCGATCATGGATCTGCAACTCAAGGGGAAGACCGCCCTCGTCACCGGCTCCACCGCCGGTATCGGTCTCGCCATCGCCGAGCGGTTTGCCGCCGAGGGTGTGGACGTCGTCGTTTCCGGCCGCAGCCAGGACAAGCTGGACGCCGCGGTTGCGCAGGTCGGCAAGGCCGGGCGCGTGCGCGGCATCCTTGCCGATCCGGGCACGGCCGTAGGGGTGGATGCGCTGATCGCGGCGGTGCCGTCGGTCGATATCCTGATCAACAATCTCGGTATCTATGAAGCCAAGCCCTTCGCCCAGATCACGGACGAAGACTGGACGCGCTTCTTCGAGATCAATGTGATGAGCGGCGTCCGCCTGTCGCGCCATTATTTTCCCAGGATGCTCGAGGCCGATTGGGGCCGAATCATCTTCATCGCGAGCGAAAGCGGGCTGCTGACGCCGGGCGAGATGATCCATTACGGCACCACCAAAACCGCCCAACTCGCCATTGCGCGCGGCCTCGCCGAACAGACGCGCGGCACCAATGTCACCGTCAATTCGGTGTTGCCGGGCCCCACGCGCTCGGAAGGCATCGTCGAATTCATCCGATCGGTGGTCGACAATAAGGATGCGCCGGAAGCCGAGCGCGAGGCGGAATTCTTCACCCGATTCCGGCCGCTGTCCCTGATCCGCCGGCTGATCGAAGCGGACGAGATCGCGGCGATGGTCGCCTTCCTGGCAAGCCCGTTGGCTGCCGTGACAAATGGCGCGGCGATTCGGGCCGAGGGCGGAATCGTACCCACGATCGCGTAAGCCACGAATATCACCGGCGGCGAAGGGCGGTCCGGCTTTCCGGATCGCCCTAAAGGGCTGCAGATCGGCCACGGTGCGCGATCCGGCACATAAGTTGTGGCGAAATGGCCGCGCGCGACGCACAGCGGACATTCCATCGCCAGGAAAATCCCATGTGCTTCTCGCCTACCGCCAGCTTCGTTGCCGCTGGCGTGATCGCTACGATCGGCGTCGCGACCTTGCGCCATGTCCGCGAGCCGCGAACCCTGCTGTTCGCCGCGGTGCCTTTGCTGTTCGCCTTCCACCAATTCACCGAAGGGATGGTCTGGCTCGGGCTTGACGGCACGATCAGCCAGGTCGCGCTGCATCGCGCCTCCTTCCTGTTCACGATCTACGCGCAAGGCCTGCTGCCGACCCTGATGCCGGCCGCGGTCGCGCTGATGGAGCCGCCCGGCCGGCGGCGCACCGCGATCATCGGATTGACCGCGATCGGCGCGGTGGTGAGCGCGTGGGATCTGTGGGGCCTGCTCTTCTATCCGAGCCGGGTGTTCATCGATCATGCCGTGATCGCCTATCGCAATCCGCTGACCGGCAATCTCTTCATCTCGCTGCTCTACATCCTCGCCACGTGCGGTGCGCTGCTGCTGTCGAGCCATAAGGTCGTGCGCTGGTACGGCGTGCTCAACGTCATCGGGCTGAGCATCGTGCAGCTTGTGCGGGATTATGCGTTTGCCTCGATCTGGTGTTTCTACGCGGCGACGCTCAGCGTGATGATCTATTGGCAATTCCGCCAGCGGAATATCACCGTCGACGTGCGCAGCTAGCGCCCCTCCCCCACTCCCCGGCAAAAGAAAGGGCGGCCCGTTTCCGGACCGCCCCAGTCGTTAGGAGAGGATGGTAGGCCTTTAGAAGCGGATCTGGCCGAACAGGCCGAACTCGTCGTAGGTGCCGCGGCCGCCGACCAGCGAGCCGGCCGGATTGGCGCCGCCGATCGTGCCGTTCTGCGTGCCGAACGTGCCGTCCTGGACGCGCTCATGCTTGTAGACGAGCGCCAGGTCGACAATCTTGACCGGTTCCCACTGGATACCGACGTTGTAATAGCCGTCCTTGGTATTGTCGTTCGTGATCTTGGTCGGCTTGATCCAGTCGTAGCGACCGAACACGCTCCAGGTCTTGTTGAAGTTGACGTTGCCGAACGCCGAGATGCCGTCCGCCTTGTCCTCGGCCACGGTGGTGACGTTCTTGTAATCCTTGGCGTGGAAATATTCGAGGCCGACGTTGAACAGCTTGTTCTTGTAGCCGACCAGCGCATCTTCGCGGCTGGCGGTGTTCGGCGTCACGGCACCTTCGGTGTCGTTACCGAGCTTGCCCGAATAACCGCCGACCGCTGCGTAGAAGCCCTTGTAGTTCAAGGACACGCGGCCTTCGACGTCGACCGAGTTGGAGACCTTGACGTTGCGGTAGCCGCCACCGTCGACCACCGACACCTGATAACTGATCAGACCGCCGGCGAGATCGCCGAGGACATGGATACCCCAATCGGCCGAAGTGGCGAAGCTGGTGCGATCCGCGATCGTGTTCTCGATATGACGATAGCCATACTGGCCTTCAACATAGGGAACCCACGGCAGATCGGCCGCGCCGAGGCGGACGATGAAGGCCGGATCGAGCTTGGCCTGCAGATAGGCCTTCTTGATGTAGAAGCCCTTGCCGACCAGGCCCGGCAGGTTGGTACCCGCGGGCGTGCCGGTCGAGGTGAAGTTCTGCGAGTTGGTCTGACCGACGACGTTGGACACGTCCATCGTCACGTTCGCCGCGAAGATCGGGCTGAACGTATGGTCGACGCCCAGATAGAAGCGCTTGATGTTGAAGCCGGTGCCGTTGTTCGAACCCGTGCCAACCGGCTTCACGCCGTTGACCTTGGTGTCGACGTTGGAGAAGTTGAAATACATGCGGCCCGAAACGGTGGTCGAATCCCACCACTTGCCCTTGGAGAAGGTGGCGAGCTCGGTCTTGACCGCGGCCGGGACGGCCTTGGTCGCGGCCTTGCTGGCGTCGGACGCGGCAACCTGCGCGGCACTGGCGGCGGTCTGGGCCTGCGCGGCCTGAGTCGCGGCGCTCGATGCGGCAACCTGGGCGTTGTTGACGTTGGCGACGGTCTCGCGCTGCGCGGCTTCCTGCACGTTCAGGCGTGCGCTCAGATCAGCGATCTGTTCCTGCAAAGCCTTGACCTGCTCCAGCAACGCGCTGTTGGCGCTGGCCGACGGAGCCTTCTTGTGATGGACGGGCGCCTTGGCGAGCGTGGGCGCAGCGCAAAGCGCGAGCGCGCCGAGCCCCGCGCCGGCGAGCAGCGTGCGACGGATTGTCATTGGTAATTCCCCTTGGACCGGCCCCTTTGGCCGACGGAGAATCGGGTACGACGCTTTTGTGACAGTCTTATGTAACGGACCCGGCATGAGTGCTCGTCCGAACGTCGGAAACAGGCGAAAGCGAGTCCCGCGCCAACCTGTGTCAGTCTTGCATCAGGTCGGCAGGGTCAGCCCCACAGGTCCTGGATCACGCCCGATTTGGGGTAAGCGACGACCATGTCCGCGCCATCGTCGAGCGTCAGCGCGCTCTCGCCTTCGGCCAGCCACACCCCGCCTGCCTCGAACGTATCGCCGTCGATTTGGCCCCTGCCCGAAATCGGGACCAGCCAGATCGGCCGGCCGTCGCTCTTGAGCGTTCCGCTGCCCGACTCGCGCCAGCGTTCGAGCACGAACTTCGGCCCGTCGGCCAGGATTTCGCGGCCCGGCGAAATGGCGTGCGCCTTGTAGGGCGCGACATAAGGGACCGGATTGCTGGCGGCGACGCCCGCATCGAGATGGAGTTCACGGTCGCTGCCATAATCGTAGAGGCGATAGGTCAGGTCGACATTCTGCTGGACCTCGATCACGGTCAGGCCCGGCCCGATCGCGTGGATCGTGCCTGCGGGCGTGTAATAGCTATCGTCCTTCTTGACCGCCTTCCAATCGAGCAATTGCTCGATCGACCCGTCGAGCGAGGCGGCGCGCAATTCGTCGCGCGTCATCGGGCTGAGCGTGCCGATCGCGATCGAGGCGTGCGGATCGGCGGCGAGCACGACCCAGGCCTCATCCTTGCCGCGCGGATAGCCCTGCTTCTGCGCGGTGGCGTCGTCGGGATGGACCTGGACCGACAGCCGGTCGCTGGTGAACAGATATTTGATCAGCAGCTCCGGGCCGCTTGTGCTGCCGTCCTTCTCGCCCGGCACCTCGAACCAGATTTCGCCGACCGGATTGCCGCCCGCCGGAACCGATTCGAACGCGGGCCACAGATCGCGCCGCCCCCACGGCTTCTCGACGCGCTTGGTGGTGAGGCGGATGGCGGACATGGACGGTCTCCCCGGACGACTCTGAATCGTTCAATGCCGCCGAACGCCGGGGAAAGCGATGGCGTTCCGACAATTGAGGCCGTCACCCCAGCGAAAGCTGGGGTCTCAGGAGAGATGCCGTGCCCTTGCCTCATGAGATCCCAGCTTTCGCTGGGATGACGGGCTAATTCAGTTCGGCAGCGGCTCTTCGATCTTGTCGACCCATTCCGGGTAGAAACAGGGCTGACGGCTCGACCAGCCGGGCGCGGTCGCGGCGGCTTCGCTGATCGACTGGAGCAGCACGCGGCGCTTTTCCGGGTGAAGGTGCGGCAACGCCGCCGCTGCGCAGAAGGCGCCGGGCAGCCACGGCCGCACACCGCCGCCAATCAGCCGCTCGTAGAGGAAACGGTAAGAGGCGAAGCTTTCGAGCCGGCCTTGGCCCAGATCGAAGGCGGTGATCGTGATCAAGGGCGAGAAGAAAGGCTCCATCTGATCGAGCCCGCTATCATCGGGCAGATGATCGCGGATGTGATCGAGGCGGCAATAGATGCGGGACTGGGCCTTGATGCTGGCGGCTTCGACCACGTCGCGCGACCAGCGCGTCATCGGATCCTGGCGCGACAGGCCGATATCCAGCGACCGCCTGATGTAGCGCTGCGTCGCTGCGGGGAAACCCGCAAACTCTTTCATCTCAGCCAGGGACATCGCCCCGTCGGCTGGCCTCATCTGCACGCCCATACTGCCCTCCCGCCCAGAGAAGATTGCAAGGCTAAGCACGGCATGGTTGCCGGGCTTTTAACCCTGCGACGTCAGCTCTTGGGGTAGAGAATCATGGAAAGTGTTGCGGCGCAACATGTCTTTTGCGCAACAGATAGGCGAAATGCGACGAAAGGAGCGCCACATCTAGTGGCGCACCCTCCAGATTGACGCTGCGAAATTAATGTTCGTCGGCGAGTTTGGCCTCGGCTTCGGCGTCATAACCCGACGACGGCGCGGGATCCTTGCCCTTGCCGGGCTGGGTGTTGGACGGCGCGTCCGAGGTCGGGAAGCTTTCGTCGAGCGCGACGTCGAGCTTGCCGTCCTCGTCGGACGGATTGCGCTTGAGCGCCTTCACATCGTCCGCGTCGAGGGCCGTCCGGACTTCCGGGGCCTCGGGCGCGTTCGGCGTAGCGATGGCTTGGTCGGTCATGGGACGGTCTCCTGAGCCTGATCGTTATTGGTGGAAGCGCTTTGCGCTTCCGCCGATGGCGTGAATCAGGCTCACACCTTGTCGGGACCGTGATTCACGCCCCAGCACCATCCGGCGTCGGACGATCACGGTCCTGCTGTAAACGTCCACGCCCGTGCCCCCGTTCCTCTTGCCTGACCCCAAAGGCTCGAACATGGTGCGCGCAATAATCTATCTCGCGAGGCCCCCGACCAATGCGCCATGCCCTGATTGCCGCCTTCCTGATGGCGACCGCCGCCCCCGCTTTCGCCGCCGACGACAAGGCCGCGGCGACGGAGCTGCCGCCGCTGTCCGCCGACAAGACGATCCATCAGAGCGCGGTCATCGCCGGCAAGCCGGTTGCCTATGACGTGACCGTCGGCACGATCCCGATCAGCGACATTAAGGGCAAGAAGATCGGCGAGGTGGTGTTCACCGCCTACACGGTGCCGGGTCGGGGCGCGCGGCCGGTGACTTTCGCCTTCAACGGCGGGCCCGGCGCGGCATCGGCCTTCCTCAATTTTGGGGCAATCGGGCCCAAGCGCGTCCAGTTCGGCGCGCAGGGCGATGCGCCGTCGGACAGCGCGGTCGCGCGCGACAATCCCAATAGCTGGCTCGACTTCACCGATCTGGTCTTCATCGATCCGGTCGGCACCGGCTTTAGCCGCAGCCTGGAGGATGAGGCCGGCACCAAGAAGGATTTCTTCACCGCGCAGGCCGACGTGGAATATCTCAGCCGCGTCATCTTCGACTGGCTCAACAAGAACGGGCGGATGACCGCGCCCCATTATCTGATCGGCGAAAGCTATGGCGGCTATCGCGTGCCGCGCGTCGCCTATTTCCTGCAGAGCCGGCTGGGTGTGGGCCTCAACGGCATCACGATGGTGTCGCCCTATCTGAACCCGGGCGCCGGCGACAGCGGGCAGAATGCGCTGTCGCCTTTGCCCTATATGATCTCGCTGCCGTCGATGGCGGCGGCGAACCTCGAGCGGCAGGGCAAGTTGACCGGCCCGGCGGCGCTCGCCGAGGTCGAAAATTACGACCGCACCGAATATGCGGCCGACCTGTTCCGCGGCCGCTCCGATCCGCAGGCGATCGAGCGGATGACCGCCAGGGTTTCGGCTTTTATCGGGCTCGATCCGGTGATCGTGCGGCGGAGCGAGGGCCGGGTCGATATCGGCACCTATCTGCGCGAAGTGCATCGCGCCGAGGGCAAGATCGGGTCGATCTATGATTCGAACGTCACTGCCTTCGATCCTTTCCCGGGCTCGCCCGAGCAACAGTCGAACGATCCGATTCTCGACGCGATCATCGCACCCGCCACCAGCGCCGCGGTCGATCTGATCACCAACCAGGTCGGCTGGAAGGTCGATGCGCGTTACAATCTGCTGTCCTATGAGGTGAACCGCGCCTGGGATGCCGATAAGAGCGACGCGCCGGTGACCGATCTGCGCAAGGCGATCGCCAACGATCCCAAGATGCAGGTGATGATCGCGCACGGCATGGACGATCTGTCCTGTCCCTATTTCGCGAGCCGGCTGATCATCGATCAGATGCCCGGCTTCGGCGTACCGCAACGGGTCAAGCTCAACCTCTATGCCGGCGGCCACATGTTCTACAGCCGCGCCGACAGCGCCGCGCAGTTCCGCCGCGACGCGATGGCAATGTACGTGCGGTAAAGCGAACAATCGCCTTCTGGGAAAGCGTTACGGCTTAGCAACGATTCGCGGCGATCTATGGATACGGCCCCCAATTAACCGCGTTTCGCCCTCTTGTGCTTGACTTAACGTCTTATTTACTCAAATCCGCGCCGCAGGCCGAGGTAATTAGGCCGACTTTGGGGGGATTACCGGATGAGCAAGCTTCTTGGCGCCGTCGCGCTCGCGATGGCCGCGTCTGCCGCGAATGCGCAGACCGTCTACAACACCAGCCTTGCGCCGCTGAACACGGCGACCGCGACGACCACGACCGGCGCGACCGGCACGCAGACCAGCTCGTCCGCGCCGAGCAATGCGCGCGACACCGCATCGGCAGGCAATGGTGTCTGGTTTCAGTCGGACGTCGGCGGGGGCGCCACGGTCGGCATCACGACCGATTATGCGCACGACGGCAACGGATCGGCGCTTTTCGAAACCACTGGCACATCGGCGAAAGCCGATCTGGAATTCCTGTTCGCGCAGCCCCTCGCGCTGTCGGATCTGACCAGCATCTCCTACGATTATTACCGTGATGCTTCGTCGACCACGATGGCGACGCTGGCGCCGGTGATGCGGCTCGATATCAGCAAGGATGGCCTGTGGGCGGGCTCGCTGGTCTTCGAAAATTACTATCAGCAGGGCGGCAACGCCGTCGTCGGCGACTGGACCACGGTCACCGCCACGCTCGACAGCGGCGTGATCTGGGCGACCAACAGCGCGCTCGGGCCGAAGAATGCGGCCGCGGACGGTGGCGAGAAGACCTTCGCGGAATGGCTCGCCGGCAATAGCGGCCACGACCTGACCGTCACCGGCATGAGCGTCGGCGTGGGTTCGGGCTGGACCGGCTCGTTCAAGGGCGCGGTCGACGATGTGAACGTCAATTTCGCCAACGGTCCGCACGCGAGCTACAATTTCGAAGTCGCTTCGGTGCCGGAGCCGGCCAGCTGGGCGATGATGCTCGGCGGCTTCGGTCTGGTCGGCGGCATGATGCGCCGCCGCCGCAGCGCGATCCGTTTCGCCTGATCTGACCCTACTCTCCGTCATGCCAGCGAAAGCTGGCATCTCAGGAGGCGATGCGATGTGCATGCCTCCTGAGACCCCAGCTTTCGCTGGGGTGACGGCTTGGAGGGGTTGACCCCTTCACCCCGAACGACCATTTGCCCAATCGGAACGAATCAGTCCGATTAGGTAAGATGCGTCTTTCAAACCTCGCCGATTATGCCGTCGTCATGCTCGCCGCCGCCGCGCGCCGGGGAGAGACGCGCCTGAGCGCGACCTGTCTCGCCGAGGAAACCGGCGTGCCGTTGCCGACCGCGCAGAAGTTGGTCGGGCGGCTCGCGGCGGCGGGGCTGATCGTCTCGTCGCGCGGCACCGGCGGTGGGTTCAAACTGGCGCGCGATCCGGCCGCGATCAGCCTGGCCGATATCGTCGAGGCGGTCGAAGGGCCGATCGCGATGACAACCTGCGTCGATCATGGCCGCCACGAATGCGCGGTCGAGCAGACCTGCCGGGTCAAGCCGCACTGGAATGCGGTCAACGATGCGATGCGCGGCGCGCTCGCGGGCGTCAGCCTCGCGACCTTGGCCGTGTCCGCGCCGCGCGAAGCCTCCAGTATGGAGGTGCCCGCATAATGGCGACCAAGAACGCCGACGCTTATGCCGCCGCCGAGAAGGCCTATGAATGGGGCTTCTCCAGCGACATCGAGCAGGAATTCGCGCCCAAGGGCCTGAACGAGGACATCGTCCGCTTCATCTCGGCCAAGAAAGGCGAGCCGGAGTGGATGCTGGATTATCGGCTCAAGGCCTATCGCCACTGGCTGACGATGGAAGCGCCGGATTGGGCCAAGCTCAACATCCCGCCGATCGATTATCAGGACGCTTATTATTACGCGGCGCCCAAGGAGAAGCCGAAGATCGGGAGCCTCGATGAGGTCGATCCCGAAATCCTGCGCGTCTACGAAAAGCTCGGCATCCCGATCGAGGAGCAGAAGATGCTCGCGGGCGTCGAGGGCAGCCGCAAGATCGCGGTCGATGCCGTGTTCGACAGCGTCTCGGTCGCGACCACCTTCCGCGCCGAGCTCGAGCGCGCGGGCGTGATTTTCCGGTCGATCAGCGAGGCGCTCAAGGAATTCCCCGATCTGGTCCGCACATGGCTCGGCAAGGTCGTGCCGATCCACGACAATTATTTCGCGGCGCTCAATGCGGCGGTCTTCTCCGACGGCACCTTCGTCTACATTCCCGAAGGCGTGCGCTGCCCGATGGAATTGAGCACCTATTTCCGCATCAACGCCGCCAATACCGGCCAGTTCGAGCGCACCCTGATCGTCGCCGACAAGGGCAGCTACGTCTCGTACCTCGAAGGCTGCACCGCACCGATGCGCGACGAGAACCAGCTCCATGCCGCCGTGGTCGAATTGGTCGCGATGGACGATGCCGAGATCAAATATTCGACCGTGCAGAATTGGTATCCGGGTGACGCCAATGGCAAGGGCGGCATCTACAATTTCGTGACCAAGCGCGCGCTCTGCCAGGGCCGCAACAGCAAGGTTTCGTGGACGCAGGTCGAGACCGGCAGCGCGATCACCTGGAAATATCCGAGCTGCGTGCTCGCGGGCGAGAATAGCGTCGGCGAATTCTATTCGGTGGCGGTCACCAACAACCGCCAGCAGGCCGATACCGGCACCAAGATGATTCACCTCGGCAAGGGCAGCCGCTCGACGATCGTGTCGAAGGGCATCTCGGCCGGCAAATCCGACAACACCTATCGTGGGCTGGTCCGCGTCGGCCCGACCGCGGAGAATGTCCGCAACTTCACCCAGTGCGACAGCCTGCTCTTGGGCAGCGACTGCGGCGCACACACCGTGCCCTATATCGAGGTGCGCAACCCGACCGCGCAGATCGAACATGAGGCAACCACCAGCAAGATCAGCGACGACCAGCTTTTCTACGCCATGTCGCGCGGGCTCGATCAGGAAGCGGCGGTCGCCCTGATCGTCAACGGCTTCGCCAAGGAAGTGCTGCAGCAACTGCCGATGGAGTTCGCGGTCGAGGCGCAGAAATTGCTGGGGATCAGCCTTGAGGGCAGCGTGGGATGATCCTGGTCTACCTCCTCGGCATAATGTGCCTTCTGGCGGACGCGCTCGCAGTGCGAGCTCTCTTTCGCTCGCTTAAATACGGCGTTGCCACGCTGCGGGGGGCATCGATTGAACGAGCCAGCGCTTCCGGAACGTTCTGGTTTTATGTGTTCGTGCAATTCGCGGCCGTGGTCGTGCTGACTGCCCCGCTAGGATTTGGTGCTTTAGTGGCAGCCTTTCCAAGTGGCTGCTCACCCTCTCCTTTGATCAACCGGATTCTGGTCTGCAACAATGCTCCAAATCGATAACCTCCACGCCGAAGTCGATGGCAAGGCGATCCTCAAGGGCCTTTCGCTCTCGCTCAATGCCGGCGAGATCCATGCGATCATGGGGCCGAACGGCGCGGGCAAGTCGACGCTTGGTTATGTCCTGTCGGGCCGGCCCGGTTACGAAGTGACCGAAGGTTCGGTGACGTTCGAGGGCGCCGATCTGCTGGCGCTGGCGCCGTACGAGCGCGCCGCCGCGGGCCTGTTCCTCGGCTTCCAATATCCGGTCGAGATCCCCGGCGTGTCCAACCTGCAATTCCTGCGCGAGGCGCTCAACGCGCAGCGCCGGGCGCGGGGCGAGGAGCCCTTGTCGGGCGGCGATTTCATCAAGCGCGCGCGCGCGCAGGCGGATGCGCTCGGGCTCGATCCGGAGATGCTCAAGCGCCCGGTCAATGTCGGTTTCTCCGGCGGCGAGAAGAAGCGCGCCGAGATGGTGCAGATGGGGATCATCGATCCCAAGCTCGCCATCCTCGACGAGACCGACAGCGGGCTCGATATCGATGCGCTGCGCAGCGTCGGGGCGGGCATCAACACCATCATGCGCAAGCCCGATCGCGCGGTTTTGCTCATCACCCATTACCAGCGCCTGCTCGACTATGTGAAACCCGATTTCGTCCACGTCCTCGCCGGCGGCCGCATCGTCCGCTCGGGCGGGCCCGAGCTGGCGCACCAGCTCGAGGCCGAGGGCTATGCGGACATCGCCGCATGACGAGCCTGCCGACCAAGCGCGACGAAGCCTGGCGCTATAGCGACCTCGCCGCGCTCGGTCGCGTCTGGCCGGTGCCGGTGCCCGACAAGATCATCGTCGCGGCGGGCGACAGCCGGCGGCTGAGCCTGGTCCAGGATGCCGCCGCCGATCAGGTGGTGGTGCGCGATTACACGGTCGAGATCGGCGTCGGCGCGTCGTTCGCGATGCAGCTCGTCAACACCGGTGGCCAGCTTGGCCGGGTGGCGATGGACGTGACGCTGTATGAAGGCGCGTCGTTCGATCTGGATGCGGCTTTGATCGCGGGCGAAGGCCAGACGGTCGAGCTGATCACGACCGTGCGCCATTTCGAGGCGAACGCGACCAGCCGCCAGACGGTGCGCGGCATCGCCGGCGGCAAGGGGACGATCTCCTATCTCGGCAAGGTCGCTGTCTCGCGCGACGCGCAGAAGACCGACTCGGTCCAGTCGGTGAAGGGCATGCTGCTCGATCGCACCGCGACCGTGAACGCCAAGCCCGAACTCGAAATCTTCGCCGACGACGTGAAGTGCGCGCATGGCGCGACCGTCGGCGAACTCGACGCGCAGGCGCTCTTCTATCTCGCCAGCCGTGGCCTGCCGCCGGCGGAGGCCAAGGCTCTGCTGCTGCGCGCCTTCGTCAGCGGGCTGTTCGACGGTTCGGCGGACGAAGCACAATTCACCGCCGCGATCGACGCGGCGCTGGAGCGGTTGCTGTGAACGGGGCGACGACAACTAAGCCCCTCCCTTCCAAGGGAGGGGTTGGGGTGGGTGATTCCATTCAGATGCTGAACCTCGACGGCCGAACCCACCCCCCGACCCCCTCCCTTGGAAGGGAGGGGGAGGCTCGCCCGCTCGACCTCGTCGCGGACTTCCCGGCGATCCCGGACGGCTGGGCCTATCTCGACACCGCCGCTACCGCGCAAAAGCCGAAGCCCGTGCTCGACGCGATCGCGCGCGCTTATGGCGAAACCTACGCGACGGTGCATCGCGGCGTCTATCAGCGCTCGGCCGACATGACGCTCGCCTACGAAGCGGCGCGCCAGCGGGTTGCGACCTTCCTCAATGCCGGCTCAGCGAACGAGATCGTGTTCGTGCGCGGCGCGACCGAGGCGATCAACCTCGTCGCGCAAAGCTGGGGCGGCACCTTCCTCAAGGCCGGCGACCGCATATTGCTCAGCCAGCTCGAACATCATTCCAACATCGTGCCGTGGCAGCTTTTGCGCGACCGCACCGGCGTGGAGATCGACGTCGCGCCGCTGACGCAGGACGGCAAGATCGATCTCGATGCGGTCGAGGCGATGCTCACGCCACAGCACAAGCTCGTCGCGCTGGCGCATGTTTCGAACGTGCTCGGCTCGCTGCTCGATGTGCGCCGCGCCGCCGATCTGGCGCATGCGGTCGGCGCCAAGATCCTGATCGACGGTTGCCAGGCGGTGCCGCGCCTCGCGGTCGACGTTGCCGCGCTCGATTGCGATTTCTACGTTTTCTCCGGCCACAAACTCTACGGTCCGACCGGAATCGGCTGCCTGTGGGCGCGGCCCGAACTGCTCGACGCGATGCCGCCCTGGCAGGGCGGGGGCTCGATGATCGACAAGGTCACGTTCGAGCGCACCACCTACGCTCCGCCGCCGACGCGGTTCGAGGCGGGGACGCCGCACATCGTCGGCGCTTTGGGCCTGCATGTCGCGATCGATTATGTCGACGCGATCGGGCTCGATGCGATCCACGCGCATGAAACCGCTTTGGTGCGGCAGACGCGCGAGGCGCTGCGCGATCTCAACAGCGTGACCCTGTTCGGACCCGAGGATTCGGCCGGCATCGTCAGTTTCGCGGTCGAGGGGGTTCATCCCCACGATGTCGGCACCATATTGGATGAGGCGCAGGTCGCGATCCGCGCCGGCCACCATTGCGCGCAGCCCTTGATGGAGGCGCTCGGGGTGCCGGCGACGGCAAGGGCGAGTTTCGGCGTCTACAACGGCCCGGCCGATGTGGATGCGTTGATTAAGGGTATCGAGCGCGTGAGGCGGATCTTCGGATGAACCAGGAACGGAAAATCGAGATCGAAGAGATCGGCGAGGCCCCGCCGGCGCCGCCCAAGGCGCGTGTCGAGGATATGGCCGAAGAGGCCGCGCGCCCGAAGGATTATCTGGCGGGCTTTCTCGCTCCGCAGCCCAGCGTCACGCCGGGCGAGGTCGGCGGCGATCTCTACGAGCGCGTGATCGACGCGCTCAAGGAGATTTACGATCCCGAAATCCCGGTCAACATCTACGATCTCGGGCTGATCTACGGCGTCGACATCACCGATGACGCGCATGTGACCGTGACGATGACGCTCACCACGCCGCACTGCCCGGTCGCCGAATCGATGCCGGGCGAGATCGAATTGCGCGTCGGATCGGTGCCGGGCGTGGGCCTCGCCGACGTCAACCTCGTCTGGGATCCGCCGTGGGATCCGCAGAAAATGTCCGACGAAGCCAAGCTCGAACTGGGAATGCTGTAATGGCCACCACGCTTCGCCCCCGCCCTGCCGCGCTGACGCTGACCGCTACGGCCGAGGCGCGTATCGCCGAATTGATGGGCCAGGCGCCCGACGGCGCGATCGGCGTCAAGCTGTCGACCCCGCGCCGCGGCTGTTCGGGCCTCGCTTATTCGGTCGATTACATCACCGCCGCCAACCCGATGGACGAGAAACTCTCGACCCCGGGCGGCGATCTCTACATCGATGGCGCGAGCCTGCTCTATCTGATCGGCAGCAACATAGACTGGGTCGAGGACGATTTCGCCGCCGGCTTCGTCTTCGCCAATCCCAACGCCAAGGGCAGCTGCGGCTGCGGCGAGAGCTTCACGGTCTGATCGTCAGGCCGGCGTCGCCGCCCAGGTCCCCATCGTCACATAATCAAGCTTGCCCGTGCCCAGCACCGGCAGCGCCGCGACGACGCGGATGTCGCGCGGGATCGCCAGTTCGGTCACGCCGTTGGCGCGGGCCCAGGCTTGCAATGCGGACATGCCGGCCCCGCTTTGCGTCGTGAACAAGACGAGCTGCTCGCCCTTGCGCGGATCGGGACGTGTGACGGCCGCATGCTCCGCCGTGGGCCACAACTTCGCGGCATAGCCCTCGACCGCGGGCAGCGAGATCATCTCGCCGCCGATCTTGGCGAACCTTTTGGCGCGGCCGCGGATGGTGACGAAACCTGCCTCGTCGATCGTCACGATATCGCCGCTGTCGTGCCAGCCTTCGGCGGGCGGCTGCAGCACGCCCGGCGCGTCGACCTTGAGATAGCCGGCCATGATGTTGGGTCCGCGGATCGAGAGGCGGCCGCCTTCGCCAATTCCCGGCACGGGCTCGATCCTCGCCTCGATTCCGGGCAGGAGCCGCCCGACCGATCCGGCCTGGAAATGCATCGGCGTGTTGACCGCGATCACCGGCGCGGCCTCGGTCGCGCCATAGCCTTCGAGGATGCGCAGGCCGAACTTCTCCGCATAGGCTTTGCGCGTCTCGTCGCGCACGCGCTCCGCGCCGGCGAAGATGTAGCGCAGCGAGTAGAAGTCATAGCCGTGCGCCATCCGCGCATAGCCCGACAGGAAAGTGTCGGTGCCGAACAGAATCGTCGCATTGGAATCGTAAGCGAGCGCGGGCACGATCCGGTAATGAAGCGGGCTCGGATAGAGCAGGGTCTTCACGCCTGACAGGATCGGCAGCAACGTCCCGCCGGTCAGGCCGAAGCTGTGGAACACGGGCAGCGCGTTGAGCACCACATCGGAGCGATTGAAGTCGATTCGCGCCGATAGCTGCAGGCAGTTGGCGAGCAGGTTGCGATGGGTGAGGACCACACCCTTTGGCAGGCCCTCCGATCCGCTGGTGAACAGGATCACCGCGGGCGCGGCGGGCGAGACGCGGTGGCGGCGATGCAGGCGCGCCGCCCAGCGCGTCGCGATCAGCGCGCGCAGCCGGGCGAACGTGCCGATCCCGGCGCCGATATCCTCGAGATAGACGATACGGATGCCGGATGCCTCAAGCCCCGCAACCGTCTCGTCCAGCTTGGCCTGCGTCACGAAGGCGCGCGCGGTCAGGATCGTGCGGACCTCGGCGGCGGTGCACGCCGCCTTCAAATTGGTGAGCCCGGCGGTGTAGTTGAGCATCGCCGGCACGCGCCCGATCGCCTGCAGCGCGAAGAAGCTCACCGCGACCGCGCTGACATTGGGCAGCAATACGCCCACCGCCTCGCCCGCGCTGGTTGTCGCCGCGAGCGGACGCGCCAGCGCGAGGCTTCCGGCCAGCAACCGCCGATAGGTAAGCGGCGCGCGCTTGATATCCTCGACGATCGCCGTCTTCGCGCCGTTGACGTGCGCGGCGTCGATCAGCGCCTGATACAAGGTCCGGTCGATATCCGACGTGGCGAAGATCATGTCGCTCATCACGTCGTACAGCTTGCGGCCCGCCGCGGCGCGGCGCTGACGGGCGGTGTCGCCCTCCACTGCGAAGCGGCGCGGCGGCAGGATCGTGAGCGCGATCTTGGGGAATTTCCGGAGGCGTATCTTCCCGCGCAGCCGCGAGAAGGGCGTATATTGCGCGCCGGAGATGCGCACCGGCACGATCGGGGCGTCGGCCTTGTCGGCGACCATGCCCGGACCGTCGAAGATCTTCATCAGCGCGCCGGTGACGGTGATGCGCCCTTCGGGAAAGATCACCAGGGTACGCCCTTCGCGCACAGCCTTGATCATCGCCTTGGTTGCCATCGGGTTGGTGGGATCGACCGGGAAGGCGTCGAACAGGCCGAGGAACGGCTTCACCCACCACGCTTTGGCGATCGAGGTTGCGACCGCGAACGTCGGCCTGCCGGGCAGGAAGGCCGCGAGCAGCAGGCCGTCGAGGAACGAGACGTGGTTGACCACCACCACCGCGCGCTCGCCCGGCTGCGGCATATTTTCGCCGCCATGCACCTCGACCCGGTAGAGCAGGATCAGCAATCCGCGCACCAGCGCCTTGAGCAAAGTCTCGGGCAGCAGCCAGCAGGAGATCAAGGCGACCGCGAGCGTCGCGAAGCCGAGCATCCCGATTATGCCGGGCACGTCGACCCCGCTTGCGAGCAACGCGGTGACGATCGCCACCATCAGCACCGTGACGCAGGCGTTGACGACATTGTTGGCGGCGATGATCTGCGATCGTTCGGCGGGCGCGCTGTGCGTCTGCAGGATCGCGTAGAGCGGCACGATGAAGATGCCGCCGGAAAAGGCGATGCCCGCGAGCGCGAACAATATGTGCCAGCTCCCGCTCGTGGCAAGGAAGGCGTGGACGTCGGCATGCGGCGTCACGGCGGCGAAATGGCGCGCAGCGACGCACAGGTCGATCAGGAACAACGACAAGGCCAGCGCGGACGCGGGCACATAGCGCGCCGAGACTTCGCCGCGCAGCAGCTTGTTGACCACCACCGAGCCGACCGCGACGCTCACCGAGAAGACCAGCAGGAACAAAGTGACGACGCTGGCGGCCGCGCCCAACGTCCCGCTCACCAGTGGCGCGAATTCGGACAGCAAAACCGCGCCCACCGCAACGCACCAGCTGATGCCGAGGATCGCGAGCCACACGCCGCGGCCGCCCCGCGCCGCGGCCATGATCTTCCATGTGCCCTTGAACAGGTTGCGTTCGACACGCAGCCCCGGTGCGGCGGCGGGGGCGGGCGGAATGGCGAAGCTCGCCGCGAATCCCAGCACGGCGATGCCTGTTGCCGCCAGCCCCGCTTGCCAGGGCGGGATCACGCCGCCGAGCAATTGACCGGCGAGGATGGCGAGGAACGTCCCGGCTTCGATCAGGCCGGTGCCACCCATCACTTCGTGCGGGCCCAGGTGCTGCGGCAGGATCGAATATTTGGCCGGCCCGAAGATGGTCGAATGCACGCCCATCAGGAACAGGCAGGTGAGCAGAACCGGCACCGACTGAAACCAGAATCCGGCCAGCGCGAGCGCCATGATGCCGATCTCGGCTGCCTTCACCAGCCGGATCAGCCGCGCCTTGTCCCACTTGTCCGCGATCTGCCCCGCGAGTGCGGACAGGAGGAAATAAGGCAGGATGAACAGCCCGGTCGCGATCGTCGCGAGCATTTCCGCCTTGTGCGGGTCAGCCGCGTAGAGCCCGAAATTGGCCAGGAAGAGCAACGCGAACTTGAGCAGATTGTCGTTGAAGGCGCCCAGGAACTGGACGACGAACAACGGCCCGAGGCGGCGCTTCCCGAGCAGCGACAGATCCGGTGCGGACATCATCCCTCCCTTTGGATTTGCGGGGATATAGGCCAATTCTTAACGGGATGCGTCGGGCAGATAGCGGCTATAGAGCCACCCGACCCCGATCAGGCTGACCCCCAGCGCGGCGAAGGATCCGATCCGCAGCAGGCCGTCGAGCCCCGCCGCGTCGAACAGGAAGACCTTGATCACCGCGACCAGCATCAGGCCGAGCGAGGCCAGCCGCCAATCGCTCGCCGTCTTCGCGATCCCGTAACGCAGGAAGCCGACCGCCAGTGCGATGGCGAGAACCGATCGGGCGATATCCTCCGTCCCGTCGACCCCGAGCCGCAGCGGCATCGATCCGTGCGCGATCTGGCGCAGCAGCGAGAAGGCAAACAGCGCGATCAGCACCATCATCGCCCATCCGCGCGGCCGCCGGATGTCGGGCAGCAGCCAGTCCGACGCCCAGACCAGGGCGAAGGCGATGGCGTAGGCCAAAGCCAGCCAGACGCCCACCGCCTGATCGCACCAGAGCGGATTGTGGAGCAGCATCGTGAACCAGAAGAAATGCGCAAGCGCGGCTCCGCCCAGCAACAGCGCGATCCGTGGCTTGCGCAGCGCCCAGGCGGCGGTCGCGACGATGGCTAGTGCCATTTCCCAAAGCGTGCGCTCCATTATACCGCGCGCGATGAAGTCGGATCGGCTGTCGATCACGATCAGGTGTCGATAGGCGATATGCGCCGCGGCCATGCCGCACAGGGTGGCGGCAATGCCGGTGGCGATGCGTGCGCGCTGCGGCATGGGCAGGCGGATGGCCGTCAGTCCAAGCGCCAAAGCGGGCAAGGCAAGTTGGCGCAGGGTCGGCCACAGGGCATCCCCTGAAAGATAGAAGGGCTCCCCGGTCAGCGCGGAATAGCCGCCCCGGAACAGCCATTCGACCAGCGGCGCCACCGCCCAGCAAATCGCCACCGCCGCGGCCGCCGCCGCAGCCGGCCACAGCTTTTCCCGGCCCGTCGCCGCGAGCGACGCGAGCAGGAGCGGCGGGACGATCGGCAACCAGTCGCCCGGGACGACCTGCGCGCAGGCGGAATAGAAGAGCAGGACCGCCAGCGCCTGCGCGATCTGCGCAACACGGCGCGGCGCGGTGCAGGCGAGCCCAACCGCGGCGGCCGCCGGGATGGCCCAGCGGGCGAAGGTCGACCAATCCCCGGCCACCCAATTCACGGGCTCGTCCATGTTCGGGAGGAGCAGGGCAAGCGAGGCGGCGCCGAACGCCCAGGCCGTGCGCTCGACATGACGGTTGGCGCTCGCAAGACCAAGCAGCTGGAGGCCGAGCGCGAGCAGTGCAACGGCGCCCGGCAACGTCCATTCCGCCAGCCCGAACGCATCGGCGAAGCCAAGCGAGGCGGCACTGGCGGCGGCCAGGATCGCGAACCGGCTGCCAGTGCAGCGCGTCCGGTCGCTCCAGCCCCAGCCCGCGACCCCCGCCGCCATGACCGCCCCGGCCAAAGCCGGCCAGGCGCGCAGCAAGGGCGCGACGTGCGGGAAATGAAATGCGGGCAGGATCGCGATCGCCAGCGCTGATCCGGCGAGGATCGGTGCGTCGATGCTGCGCGCGGCCGGGGTCCAGACGCGGAGCGCGGCGGGCAATGCATGGATCAACGCGATCCCCGCCAGCACCAGAGCGAGCGCATTGGCCATCGGCGCGGGCCAGCTTACGGCGAGCAGGATCGCGACGCCCAGCGCCAGCGCCGGCACTTCGGCGAGCACCGGTTCGCGGCGCGACAGAAACAAAGCGGCGACCGAGATCAGTCCGAGCAGCCCCCAATCGAGCAGCGCGAAGCCGCCGAGCGCAACCAGGGCGGCCATTTGCGCGCAGCCGGCGATGCTCGCGGCGAGGCGGACCACCGGCGCGCGGTCCCCGACGAGGAGCAAGGGCAAAGCAGCGCCGAGCGCGAGCGTGTAAAGGCCGACCGACAGCGTCTGCGACAGATCGAGCAGGCCGTTGAAGATCAGCAGCAGGCCCCAGCCGAAGCCACCCGTCAGTGCGGTCGCGCCCAGCCACCACCAGCGCTGATGGCGGGCGACGGAGGAGAGTCCGCCCACGGTCAGCGCGAGATAGAGCGTCAGCAGCGGGATATTGGGCTGGGTCGAGCCGACCAGCGCCGGCGCCGCGAGACCGCCGATCAGGCCGAGTATCGCGCTTGGCGCACCGAAGCGAAGCGACAGACCGATCGCGAGCGCGGTGGTGAGCGCCATGCCGATGAAGGCCGTCATCGGGCCGATCAGGTGATAGAGATTTACCGCCACCAGGATCGCCGCGAACAGGGTTGCGATACCGGCCCCGGACAAGGCCTGGCGGATGCGGGGATCCCGCACCTTTTCGTCGGCGCGCAGCGCCAGTTCGGCGGCACCGATCAGCGTGGTTCCGAAGATCAGCCCCATGATCACCCGCGTGATCGGCGACAGCAGGCCGGCGTCGATCGAATATTTGACGATCAGAAAGCCCGCGACCGCCAGTGTCACGCCACCGGCCCAGATCGGCAGGCGCCGGCCGAAAATATCCTCGAAACTCCAGCCGCGCTCGGGCTGCGGCGCTTGCTCGATCGGGCCCCGGGGCGCCGGCGCCGCTTCGGCAACGGCATTGAGTTCGGGAATGTCGGCCGGTTGCGGCATGGCCGGTTCCGGATCGAGCGGGACTGGCGGCGCGGCGGGTTCGATCGTTTCGAACTGATCCGGCACCGGTATCCAGCCCGGTGCCATTTCCAGCAATTCGACGCGCTCGCGCAGCGCCTGCACCTGGCGCCACAGATAACCAACCAGCACGAACATCGCGATCAGGACCAGCATCACCATCGGTCAATCTCCAGATTCGGTGCTCTTCTAGCATGAATTGAACAGCGCTCAATATATAAATTAGACACTGCTCAATTCTCGATATAGGAGGTGCGCCATGGGCAGGCGTTCGGATCACAGCCGCGAGCAATTGGAAGCGCTGATTCTTTCGGCGGGTGCCGAACTGATGGCGGAGGTGGGGCTGGCGCGCTTTTCCGCGCGCGAGGTGGCGAAGCGGATCGGTTATTCGATCGGGACGATCCACAATGTGTTCGGCACCTATGACCGGCTGGTAACCGCGATCAACACGCGCACCTTCCTGCTGTGGGCGGCGCATTTGCGGGCGCGGCTGGCGGTTGCGGGAGAGGACCGGATCGCGGCCCTGGTGGCGGGCTATTTCGAATTCGCGCGCGCCAACACGCATTTGTGGAACGCGATCTACGACCACCATCTGCCCGATGGACTCGTCCTGCCCCAGAAAGACCAGAATGCACGCGCGATCCTGACCGAAATCGTGATCGGCGAGGTCGCACGCGCGCTGCACCGTGCGCCGGACGAGGCGGTCGCGACGCTGACGCGCTCGCTCATCGCAACCGTCCACGGCCATTGCAGCTTCGCGATCGGCGGCGCCTGGGCGCTGATGGGAGAGGCCGCCCCGGAAGTCGCGGCCCTGGCCCGCGTCCGCGAAGCGCTGGCGGTTCAGGCCGCCGGATAAGCGGAGACGCTGGCAATTTCCGCGCTTCTGAAGCATGGGCCGCAAGGAAGTGCCGGCCTAGCTCAGCTGGTAGAGCAACCGCCTTGTAAGCGGTAGGTCGTCGGTTCGAGTCCGACGGCCGGCACCATCACCCCTCGTCCAGCGATCGCGTGGAATCGGCCTGCAGGCCGAGCGAATTATAGAGGCTCAGGCTGACCCCCAGCCACAACAACCCGATCCCCCAGCCGGCGAGGACGTCGCTTGGCCAGTGCACGCCCAGCGCGATCCGGGTCCAGCCGATGAACAATGCGGCGAGCAGGGCAGCCAGGATCGCGCCGTCGCCGCTCCCGAACAGCAGGGCCAGTGCGACGCACGTCATTATCGTGCCGGCGCTGTGCGAACTGGGGAAACTCCACGAACTGACCGAAGTAAGCCAGTCGGCCATGGGCGGACGCGGACGCGCAAAGGCCAGCTTGACCCCCTCGATCCCCAGCCGTCCGATGGCGATGGTCAGGAACAGCCAGGCGGCTTCGGCCCGCCGTTTGCGCGCGATCAGGAACGCACAGCCGATCAGCGCGACCGGCCCCATGACAGCGAAACCGCCCAACGCCGTCAGCCGGATGAAAATCGGCGCGAGCGCGTGTGACAGGTGCATGCTCTGATGAAGGCGGGCGTCCATTCCGAACCACCAGCAGGTCAAGGCAGCCGCGCTCACCAGCGCGCCGCCAACGATCAGCAAAGTCGCTTGCTGGTCTTCGGGCGCGAGTCTCATGATGCCGGGCCGGCCGGGTAGAGGCTGACGAGCGCGGTCAACCGCGCGCGGATATCGTCGGGCAGATCGAAATGATGCCCGTGATAATCCAGCGTGCCGGCCTCACGGCGATCGACCAGCTCGTCGTGCATCCTGCCCATCCGGCCGTTGATCGCCGCGAGCAGGCGCGTCATGCGATGATTCCGCTCTGACGGCTGGATCACATCCAGAGCGGTGTAGAAGGCGATCTGGCGGCTGATGACTTTGCGCGCCGCGTGGAATTGCGCGCCGGTGAGCGTGCCGCGCGCGAGTATGTCGCGCAAACCGTCGATCTGGTCGAACAGATAGGCGCGAAAGCCGGCGCTGGTCGCAGGCCGCAGCCGATCGATCCCCCGACGAAGCAAGGCGTAGGGCCCACGGGCGAGGAACAGGCGGCACAGCAAGGCTTCGCGCCACACCGCCGCCCTTTGCCCGGTCTTGAATGCGTCCTGGAGATGGCCGAGCGCGGTTGTCATCCAGTCGAGGATGGTAGGGTAGCTATGGTGCGCCCCGAACAGGGCGCAGGCGAAGCGGACCTGCTTGATCTTGGCGCGCGCATATTTGAAGGCAAGCCGGTCTTCCGGTCCCAGGTCGCGATCGCGCCGGAGTTTGGCGGTCAATGCGATCATCGCGCGGCGATCGACGCCCTCCTTCCACAATTGGCGGGAGAGCCGGTAGCAATCGATCAACAGTATCGGCTCGAAATCGAACGCGACCGCCTCCGGCAACGGCGTTTCGGCATCGACCTCGTCATTGATCAGGATGGCGTCGAAAAAGGCGTCGAGCTGCGCCCGGCTGAAATGGCGCTGGTCGAGCGCGCTGGCGTCGAGGGTGATGTTCAAATCTCGGCCAGGTCCAGATGGGGGTGCCGCTTGTAACGCGCGCGGTTGTGATAGCTTTGCAGCGTCGGGATCAGCATGAAAAGCCCGGTAAGCACGGTTCCGATCAGGAACGCGATGCCCGCGCCGATCAGCCCCAGCATATGGGTCAGCCCATAAAGCAGCCCCAGATAGAGGATCGCCGACAGGGTCTGCGCAACCAGCGCGCTGCGCTGGCGATCGACCATGTAGAGCAGGGATTCGAGCGGGAAGGCGGCGGTGGAGATGACCAGCGACCAGGTCATGATCTGAAGCAGGTCGAACGCGGCGATATATTTGCGGCCGAAAATGAAGCCGATCACCGGCTTGCCGCCGACCATCACCAGCAGCACCAGCGCGATCCCGAGGCAGGCGGAGAGCGCGCCGACGCGCAGGCCCAGCCGCCACGGCTGCTTGCTCGCCGGATCGAGCCGCATGATTTCGGGATAAAAGCCCCGGCTGAGCAGATCGGCGGGCTTGCTGGTCGAATCCATCAAAGTCGCCGCGATCTTGTAGAGGCCCGCCGCCACCGGGCCGAGCAGGCTGGCGACGACCAGATTGCTGAGCGGGCCCCAGGCCGAATAGATCGAATGCGCGATATTGGTCGTCCACACGAAGCTCCACGCCTTGGGCAGGCGATGCGCGACGCCGAACAGGCCGGGGCGGAAGGCGTCGAGCATGCCGCGCCGCTTCAATTCGCGCGCCGCCATACCCCACAATACGAGATCGCCCGCGAGGTCGGCGACATACCAGGTGGCGACGAACCCGACGAAGCCGAGATGGCCGAAAAAGGCAATCGCGGCGCCGATCGCGCGGATGATCGGGGTCACGATCTGCTGCACGCCGATCAGGTCGAACCGGTCGAGTATGCGCAGCACGCCGATCGCGGTCGCGGCCGACATGGTCGGCACGAGCGTGCAATAGATCAAGGCGAGGACGAGCGTCGGACCCTGGATATCGAGATGGCTTGCCAGCAAAGGCAGCACGACCATCGCCCCGACCATGCCGACCAGCCCGCTGGTAATGTCGAGCCCGAAGGCGAAGCGGATCGAATCGCGCGCGAAATCGGTGTCGCCGCGCTGCAGGGCCGGGGTGCCGTAGCGGACGATGAACTGCCAGGTCTGGAACTTGACCAGGGCGCCCGCACCGGTCGCGTAGGTGTGGATGATCATCAAAATGCCGAACAAGGCCGGCGTCAGCCCGCGTCCGGCGCAAGATAGGGAGATCAGGCCGAGCAAGGCGCCGACCAGTTTGCCCGAGCCGAGATAGCCCGCATTGCGCAGCACCGCGCGGAACACGCCGTCGGCGAACCACCGCTTCACGGGGTGCGGCCCGCCAGCACTTTGGCGATCGCCGCCTTCGCCGTCGCCAGCACCTCGTCGAGCGGGCGTGTCGCGTCGATATCGACCACCGGCGCGCCGCCGAATGTCAGGCGGGCGAGATCGGCGATCTTGGTCTGGAGCGACGACGGCCGGTGATCGGGCTTGCGTGCGAAGGCGGTGTCGAAATCGACCGTGAGACGCAGGACCAGATCGGGGCGGTGGGCCACCATCCAATCATATTGTGCGCGTTCTCGCCGCGCGAGCCAGCGCAGTACCGGCCCCTGCGCGTTGGTGAGCCCAAGGCCGTCCATCGGCCCGGGAACCTCATTCTGGGGAAAGCGATCGGTCAGGATCGCGATCCCCTGCGCGCGCACGGCCAGCATGCGCTTGAAGCGGCGCACCCGGCGCATCGAGAAGAGATAGATAAAGATGCCGGTCAGCAGGCTCGGCCCGCGCGGATCCTTGGCCTTGTCGGCCTTGGCGGTGAGCGTCTTGTCGAAATTCTTGCCGACGATCGGCCAGCGCGCGATCACACGGCCGATATTGCCGGTCTGCTTGCCGAGATGGCAGAGCTCGGTCGGCCTTTGCTCGCGCATCCAGGCGAGCAGGGCTTCGCCGACGGTCGATTTGCCGGATCCGTCCGATCCGACCAGCGCGATCAGGGGCGCCGCCGGTGCGGCTGAAGAAGAGGTGTTCATCGGATCTCGGTGTTGCGGCGTCCGGATGCCGCCATAGTCGCTTATGCGGCGGCGCGGATAGTCCGATCGGCGCGGGACAGGATCGGTCGCACCCGCGCGAACGCCTGATCGCGGACCTGATCGTAGGCGGCGGTCGCGTCGAGATCGACGATGCGCGCGCCATGGAAGCGCAGCAAGGGCGTCACGCGCACCTTTTCCGCGAGCAAGGCCGGCTTGTGGTCGGGCTTGCGGCGGAAAGCGGTCTCGGCATCGACGTTGAGGCGCAGCACGATGTCGGGCCGATAGCTCGCCATCCATTCGTACATGCGCCGCTCGCGCGCGGCGAGCCAGGCGACGAGTGGGCTGCCCGCGCGCGCCGCCGACAAACCGGGGCCGTCATAGAAGCCGACCACCTCGGTCTGCGGATAGCGATCGGTGATCACCGTCACGCCGCGGCGGCGCAGCGCGAGCACATGGCGGAAGCGGCGCAGCCGCAGCAGCGAGAAGCCGTACACGACCAAAGCCGTGAACAGGCCGGGAATGGTCTTTTCCTTGCTACGCGTCTGTTGTGCCTTGCGCGCGAGCTTGCGTTCGATCGCGGGGCCGATCAGCGGCCAGCGGCTGATGCGGTTGCCGAGCTCGCCCGAGCCCAGGCCGAGATAGCAGACCTCCGCGTTGCGATGTTCGCCCAGCACATCGCGCATGTCGGTCGACAGCGTCGATTTGCCCGACCCGTCGCAGCCGACGATCGCGATCAGCGGCGCGAGCGGTTCGCGCTCCTCCTCCGAAATCGCGTTGACGGCGCCGCTGCCGGCCAGCAGAAGCAAGGCAGGCAAGGCCATTTCCGCCTCGATCACGCGGCGTGGCGCGTGGTGCGTCAAAAGCACGAACGCGATAGCAAGGCCTACGAGCGACAAGACGAAAAGTAGCTTCAGTCGCGCACGCGGCCGGATCAAACCCCGGTACATGGTCCGGTAGATAGGGACGCGTCATCAATTTGTAACACCACCAAAGGGTAGTATTTTGATGCGCTTTTTAAGTTTTTGCGACGAAATGAGCGCCGGCCTCACCCTTGGGCGTGCTTGCGCCGGGTTTCCCAGCCCTTTTTAGCCGCTGCGGAGCGATCTGCGCCCGCGCGGGCGGTCGATGCGGTGCCGCCCTTGCGGCCGCCTTTGCGCGATGGGGCATGATTTTCAGCCTTGCCGCGGCCCGACCCGGATTTCCTGCCGCCGCCGCTCTCGGCATTCACCGTTGCCCAGGCGCGGCGTTCGGCTTCGGTCTTGCCGACGCCGCGCTCCTCATAGCCTTCCTCGATATGTTCGGCCTGGCGCTTCTGCTTGTCGGTATAGCTGCTCTTGTCTCCACGGGGCATGGGCCATCTCCTTCACGCGCAAAACGCAAAGCAAAGGGTTCGGCTCCCACGTGGGAACCGAACCCTTTGAAATCTAACCCGGGTTAAGCCACCCAGCCGAAGCTGGACCGCGGCTTATTCGTAGTCGGCGCCCAGATTCTGGGTGCGCGGCGGGGCAGCGGCGGTGAGGCGCAGCGCCTCGGCCGAGGCCGACAGCGAGCCGATCTCGTCCGGCGTATCCTCTTCGTCGACCTGGACGCGCTGCAGCGTCTGCACGACCGCCTCGCTCAGTTCGTCGGGCAGGACCGTCTCTTCCGCGATTTCGCGCAGAGCGACGACCGGATTTTTGTCACGATCGCGATCGATAGTGAGTTCGGCGCCACCCGAAATCTGACGGGCGCGCTGGGAAGCGAGCAGCACCAGATCGAACCGGTTGGGAATCTTGTCGACGCAATCTTCGACGGTAACGCGCGCCATTCTGAACGCTCCGCTTGACCAAGCATTTTGGTGGTGTTGGAAGGTGGGCCAGATAAGGCGAGCAGGTGCCAAAGTCAACGAAAACGCCGAACAAGCCCGGCCTGGGCCGCAAGAAGCACTTCATGGTCGAAGGCAATCGGCTGACCCTGCTGATTGAGGGGCATGAGCGGCTCACTGCGCTGATCGGGCTGATCGACGGTGCCAGGCACAGCCTGCGGCTGCTTTATTATATCTATACCGACGACGCGACCGGACAGCTGGTGCGCGCCGCGATGGAGCGCGCACTGGATCGCGGGGTCAAGGTGGCGCTGATCGTCGATGGATTCGGCAGCTCGGCCAGGCCCGAATTCTTCCAGCCGCTTTTGGCCAGGGGCGCCGACGTCTGCCATTTCCTGCCGCGATTCGGGCGGCGCTATCTGCTGCGCAACCATCAGAAGCTCGCGCTGGCGGACGAAGGTTATGCCATCGTCGGCGGTTTCAACGTCGAGGATGATTATTTCGACGACAAACGCGGCTGGCGCGACCTCGGTATCCGGATCGAGGGCCCCGCGGCCGAGCGGCTGGTCGGTTATTATGACGCGCTCGCCAAATGGACGCACCGCCCCAAGGCGCGGCTGCGCGACCTCAGACGCGCGCTGTCACACTGGAGCAATCCCGCCGGCGGCAAGACGCGTTGGCTGCTGGGCGGCCCGACCCGGCGGCAGAGCCCGTGGGCACGGACGTTGCGGCTCGACATACGCAAGGCGAAGCGGCTCGATCTGATCGCGGCCTATTTCGCGCCGACGCCGCGCATGATGCGCGCGATCGAAAGCGTGCCCAAGCGCGGCGGCGAGGCCCGCGTGATCGCGCCGTCCAAGACCGATCACAAGGCTGCGATCGCGGCGGCGCGGCACACCTATCACCGCTTGCTGTCGCGCGGCGTGCGCATCTTCGAATATCAGCCGCTCAAGCTGCACACGAAATTGTTCGTGATGGACGATATCGTCCATATCGGATCGGCCAATTTCGACGTGCGCAGCCTGTTCCTCAATCTCGAGATCATGTTCCGGGTCGAGGACAAGGCGTTCGCCGATCATATGCGGCGTTATTTCGACGGCGAAGTCGCCGATTCGCGTGAGATACGGCCCGCCATCCACGAACGCGCCGGCTGGATGACGCGGCTGCGCTGGGCACTGGCTTATTATGTGATGGCAGTGGTCGACGTCTCGGTCACGCGGCGCCTGAGTTTCGGCGTGAATTAAGACCCGTCATGCCGGACTTGTTCCGGTATCCACCCATCCGCGAGCGCATCGTTCGTGGCCGGTGGACCCCGGAACAAGTCCGGGGTGACGGTTTGGAATTTCCTAGAGGTCCGCGGCGTGCTCTCCGCACGCCGACTTCGCGCTGCGATATGCCCCCGGCATATCGCTGATCGCGCTCAGTCCTTCCACGCCCAGTAAAGCTGCGCCGGCGGGATGTTGATCGGCTCGAACGCGTGATCGATCCGTTCGAAGCTCATCGCCAGGAAATCGCGCACCTTGGGCGAGAATTGATAGACCAGGAAGGCGCCGCCGGGGCGGAGCACGGCCTGCGTTTCGGCCGAAATCTTGGGGCCGAGGCCGGGGGGCAGGGTCGAGAAAGGCAGGCCCGACAGGACATAATCGGCCTGTTCGTGGCCATGATCCTGGACGATGCGACGCACGTCGGCGGCCGATCCCAGCACCGGAACGAAGCGCGGATCGACGATCGTGCGGGCGAGATAGTCGATGAAATCCGGGTTGGTGTCGATCGCGATATAGGTCGCGTCGGGGCCCATCCGATCGAGAATTTCCTGGCAGAAGGTGCCGACGCCGGGGCCATATTCGACGAACAGGCGGGTATTTTCCCAATCGGTCCGCGACAGCATGTGGCGGATCAGTTTCTTCGACGACGGGATGATCGATCCGACCATCACCGGGTGACGCAGGAAACCCTTGAAGAACATGGCGAGGGGGCCAGGTCCGTTGCTCGGGCGGCGGCGCTCGATGCGCTTAAGTGCCTGCTCGGCGACCGGTGAATTCATCGTGGAACGACCCCTGATACCCTAAACGTCTTTGATCCGTCGCAAAACTGACACCGTATGGCAAGCGATCAGACGCCTGGCCGTAACAGACGGGTTCACCTGGCAGGGGCAGCGGTGAGACGAAGCGTTGCGCCAGCGCGGTGATCGCCCCGGAGGAGCGGACTGGTGGATCGCGGGCAAAAAAAGGGCCGATCCCGAGGGACCGGCCTTGAAAAGTTTAGGAGAGGATGCCTGAAAGGCACTGTCTGTATGATGATTGCGGTACCATTGTGCAATTGCGAAGGATTGTTTTGCGGTTGCGAATTGCGCAATTCGCATTCACAATCCGACTCGTTACGATGCCGTAGCCGGCGCGAAGGAGGTGCTCCGGCCTGTATCGAGGGAGAATAGTGTGCGTCGGCTTCCCCCGCTCACGGCCGTTGAGGCATTCGTGCAGGTCGCGCGGCTCGGCTCCGTGAAGGCGGCCGCCGAGGAGCTGGCTCTGTCCTCGCCCGCCCTTAGCCGCCGCATCCAATCGCTCGAGCGCTTCGTCGCTCGCCCGTTGTTCGAGCGGCGCCACCAGGCGATGATTCTCAACAATGACGGGGAGCAGTTGCTGGCCCGCGTCGCGCCCGCGCTCGACGCGCTGGCTGTTGCAATCGACGCAACCACTGGCGAGGGGGATCTGTTACGCCTCCGGCTCAATGTGCCTCCTCTTTTTGCATCGCAGCGATTAATCGGCCGCCTGCCCGAGCTGCGCGCGTTGCATGAAGATTTCCATATCGACATCGATACGCAGCCGCATGCGCTGGCGCGGCTGGGCGAAGGGCTGGATGCCGCGATCGTGATCGCGCGAGAAATCGATCCGGCGCTTTATTCGCGCAAGATCGCGCAAAGCCGTGTGGCCGCGATCGGCTCGCCAAAACTCAAGGAGGGTCCGAACGCGATTCTCGAACCTGACGATCTCAGCCGCGCCACCATCCTGGTCCACCGCGACATGCAGGAGCTTTTCAACATCTGGCGCGAATCGATCGACCGGCCCGATCTTGAGCCGCTCGCGATCGACCATTTCGACTCGGGGCAGTTGATCCTCGACGCCGCGGCGCAGGGCCTTGGCGTCGCCTTCATGCTCGACGAGCATGTCGAGGGGTCGCACGATCCCCGGCTGGTGCGCATCTTCGACCATGTCGCCGATGCGTCTTATTCCTACTGGTTCGCGGCCCGCCGCACCGGTCTTTCCAACCGTGCGGTGCGTATCTTCCACGACTGGCTGTTCGAAACGATCGCGGATTGACCGAACTCCGTCATGCCAGCGAAAGCTGGCATCTCAGGAGGCGAGGCGACGTGCATGCCTCCTGAGACCCCAGCTTTCGCTGGGGTGACGGTTTCAGGTGGTCAGTGAATAGGCGACTTACGAGACCGTCGCCTTGACGATCTTGCCCGGGTTGCGCGGCGGCTCGCCCTTGGGGAGCGCGTCGACATGCTCCATGCCCTCGGTCACTTCGCCCCACACCGTGTATTGGCGGTCGAGGAAGGTCGCGTCGTCGAACACGATGAAGAACTGGCTGTTGGCGCTGTTCGGATTGGACGAACGCGCCATCGAACAGATGCCGCGCACGTGCGGCTCGGCCGAGAATTCGGCCTTGATGTCGGGCTTCTTCGATCCGCCCATGCCGGTACCGGTCGGATCGCCGCCCTGCGCCATGAAGCCGGGAATGACGCGGTGGAAGATCACGCCGTCATAAAAGCCGTCCTTGGCGAGCTCAACGATGCGCTCGACATGGCCCGGCGCCAGATCGGGGCGCAGCTTGATCACGACGTCGCCGCCGGTGTCGTTGCCGGTATCGAGGGTGAGCGTCAGCGTGTCGTCGGCCATATTCTTCAGTCTCCAGATTCGATTTCGGTCGGATTAGGCAGCCGCGGCTTGGCGCGCCAGCCCATATTCGGCGGCGAGCAGCGCGTAGGAGCGGCGGCGCGCGTCGTGATCGGGCAGGATGTTGACCAGCATCAATTCGTCCGCGCCATAATCGGCGGCGACCTCGTCGAGCCCGACGCGCACCTGCGCGGGCGTGCCGAGCACGGTGCGGCGACGCATGCGGTTATGCTGCGGATTGGCCTCCAGCCAGGCAAGCGCGTCGTCGACCGAGGGAATCGGGATCGGTGTGCCCGCGATCAGGTGCGCGAACATCATTCGCGCGGGCGCGGCCAGACGTTCGGCCTCGTCCGCGGTCGGCGCGGCGATCGTCCAGGTGGCGGCCATGACATAGGGCTCAGCCAGCCGTGGCGAGGGGCGGAAGCTGCGGCGATAATGCTGCGCCAGATGCGCGCCGTCCGAATTGATGAAGTCGGCGAAGCAATAAGGCAGCCCACGCTCGGCCGCCCAGATCGCCGATTCGGGCGAGGAACCGAGCATCCACAATTCGGGCATGCCGCCGCCGGTTGGAAGCAGATGCTGGAGCGGCGCGAAGGCGTGATCGTCGGGCAGGGTGCCTTCGAGATAGCCGGTCAGCTCGTCGAGCAATTGGGGGAAGTCGTTGGGCATGTGCCGGCTGCGGTCGCGCTGGAGCGCGAAGGCGGTACGCTGGTCGCTGCCCGGCGCGCGGCCGAGGCCGAGGTCGATCCGCCCGGGCGCCATCGCCGACAGCAGGGCGAAGGTCTCGGCGACCTTGAACGGCGAATAATGGGGCAGCATGATCCCGCCCGATCCGACGCGGATGCGGCTGGTGGCGAGCGCGACCGGGCCGATCAGCGCCTCGGGCGCGACGCCCGCGAGCGAGCGCGAGGCGTGATGCTCGGCCAGCCAGTAACGGTGGTAGCCGAGCGCGTCGGCGGTCTGGGCAAGGTCGATCGTGTTGCGGATCGCCTGCGCGGCATTGCTGCCGGCGGCGATCGGCGACTGATCGAGCACGGAGAGGCGGTAGGTCACGCCCGCCATATGGTGTGCTTTTCCGGGCAATGAAGGGCTGACAAGCGCGGCAAGCCCGCTTAAGCGGCAACCGCGTCTTCAGGAGGGTGGCCATGAGCGAGCGCGAAAACGACATCGCCGAAGCCGCCGACCTCCGCGCCGGGCCGGATACCAGCGCGCCCGAGCCACACGCCGATTCGACGCATGATGAGGACGACCGGCTGACCCCCGATTTCGTCGATGCGGTGATCGAGCAGGTCGAGGCCGGCAATGTCGAGGCCGCGCGCTCGCTGGTCGAGCCGCTCCATCCCGCCGACATCGCCGATCTGTTCGAACTGGCGCCGAAGGATCAGCGCCAGCCGCTCGCGACGGCCTTGGCCGAACTGCTCGACGGCGACGTGCTCGCCGAGATGAACGACTGGGTCCGCGACGAAGTGCTCGAGGCGCTGAGCGCCCAGCAGGTCGCCGATCTCGCCTCCGAACTCGATACCGACGACGCGGTCGCGATCATCGAGGACATGGATGTCGAGGACCAGCGCGAGGTCCTGCGCGCGATGGATGCCGACGATCGCGCCGCGATCGAAGAGGCTCTGTCCTACCCTGAGGAATCCGCCGGCCGCTTGATGCAGCGCGAGCTGATCGCGGTGCCCGAGCATTGGAATGTCGGCGACGTGCTGGATTACCTGCGCGGCAATGGCGATCTGACCACCGATTTCTGGGAAGTGTTCGTGGTCGATGCCGGCCACCATCCGGTCGGCACCTGCAAATTGTCGTGGATCCTGCGGTCGCAGCGCGACGTGCCGATCGCCGAGATGATGCAGGACGAGCAGACGCTGATCCCGGTCGACATGGACCAGGAAGAGGTGGCGCTGCGATTCCAGAAATATGCGCTCATCTCGGCGGCGGTGATCGACACCAACGGCCGGCTGGTCGGCATGATCACGGTCGACGATGTCGTCCACATCATCCAGGAAGAAGCGGGCGAGGACGCGCTGCGCCTGTCGGGCGCGGGCGACGGCGATATCAACGAGCCGCTGCAGCTGACCGTGCGCACCCGCTTCCTGTGGCTGTTGATCAACCTGCCGACGGCGATGCTCGCGGCGGTGGTGGTCGGGCTCTTCGACGCTGAGATCGCGCGCTACGCGCTGCTGGCCGCCTTGATGGGGATCGTCACCGGCATGGGCGGCAATGCCGGCACCCAGACACTGGCGGTGGTGGTGCGCGCGCTCGCCACCAATCAGCTCACCGATTCCAACACGCTGCGTATGATCGGCCGCGAATTCAGGATCGCCGCCGCCAACGGGATCATGCTCGGCGTGCTGATCGGCGGCGGCGCCTATCTGCGTTATCATTATCTCGATCTGGCGCTGGTCTTCGGATTGGCGATCCTGATCAACAATCTCGTCGCCGGGCTTTCGGGCGTATTCGTCCCGCTGGCGCTGGAGAAGTTCAAGGTCGATCCGGCGGTGTCGTCGGCGGTGTTCGTGACGATGTGCACCGATTGCATGGGCTTCCTGTCGTTCCTTGGCCTCGCCGCGATCTTCGGACTGCACGGCTGACTTGATCGCGGGCGCGCATGCGCCAAATGGGAAGGCGATGGCGTCTCTCCACATCACCAAGGTCGCGGTCGGTTGCCCCGATATCGACGCGCTCGCACGGCGGCTGTCGGGCCGCGCGATCGGCGGCGAAACCTATGTCACGACGCGTTATCGCCCGACGCGCCACGCCGAGCTGATCGGCGGATCGCTCTTCTGGATCGTCAAGCATCAGCTGATCGCGCGCAGTACGGTCCTGCGCTTCGAGGAGGATGAGCGCGGCCATTGCCTGATCCGGTTGGAGGATCCGCTGGTGCAGGTCCGCGTCCGGCCCAAGCGCGCGCACCAGGGCTGGCGCTATCTGCCCGGCGCGGATGCGCCCGCCGATCTCGGCGGCGAGACCGACGATCTCGCTTCGCTCCCGACCGGCATGGTGCGGGAGCTGGCCTCACTTTATTTGATCTAGCCGCGTCATGCCGGACTTGTTCCGGCATCCACCCATCCACGAGCGCTTTGAACGTGGCAGCGTGGACCCCGGAACAGGTCCGGGGTGACGATTCGCTTATCTCAGCCGCAGGTCACGTCGCCCGGCCCGCTCTTCTGGATCGAGCAGCGTGCGCCGCCGCTTATCCGCACGTCGCCCGGCCCCGACAGGCGGACGTCGGCGGTGCGGGTGACGGTGGCATCGATATCGCCGGGGCCGCTCAGCGTGACGCTCGCATCGGCGAGGTTGAGCTTGCTCGCGTGGATATTGCCCGGGCCGGCCAGGTTCATCACCGCGCGACCGGCATGGCCGGCGATCGAAATATCGCCGGGGCCGCTCAGGTCGAGCGTGATGCCGCCGGCTTCGACCAGGCCGACATTGATGTTGCCGGGGCCCGAAAGATGCGCGCCGAAATCGCGGGTGCGGACCACGTCGATGGTCAGGTTGCCCGGGCCGGCGACGCTGACTTCGCCCACCATCGGCACGGTCACATCGATGCGCAGGCGCTGACTGCCATTCCAATGCCAGCCCGAAAACCAGCCGCCGGACTTGGTGCGGATCCGCAGCTCGCCGCCGCGATTGGTAATTTCAAGCCGGTTGAGCGCCTCGTCGGTGCCGACTGCGTGCACCCCCGGCGCCTTGCCGGTGTGGACATAGACGTCGAACGGCGTGCCGTTGGAAACGGCGTGGAAATCGCCATCGGTCGGGAAATTGCGCTCGGCGGCCTGGGCCGCGCCCGCGCCGACCAGCACGATGGCGGCTGCTAAGGGAAACAGACGGGACATACTTCCTCCTCTGGCGGGCTCAGCCGCCGCAATGGACGGACCCGAGTCCGCTCTTGTGAATCGTGCAGCGCGCATTGCCGAGCACGTCGACGCTGCCGACGCCGTTCATCGTGACATCGGCGGGTCCGTCGACGCGCGCCTTGATCGATCCGGTGCCCGACATGTCGAACCTGCCCGCGCGCGCGGCGAGGGCCGCAAGCTCGAGCGACCCGAAGCCGCGCACATGCGCATCGACCGATCCGGCCGAACCCGCCGCGCTGATCTTGCCCGCGCCGCCCATTTCGAAATGCGCGCGGTCGGCATGCAGCGCCGGCAGATCGATCGTGCCCGCGCCGCCGATCCTGCCCACGAAATCGGGCCCTTCGGCGCGGTCGACTATGATCGTGCCCGCACCCGAAAGCGTCGCGCCGCTGATTCGCGGCATCGAGATCCGGATGTGGATCGGGTTGTGGCTCTTCATGTTGATATGCTCGCGCGTCCAGCCGATCACGAGCGTGCCCTGCACGACGCGGATGTTGAGCAGATCGAGCCATTGCGGATCGCCGCTGGCCTCGACCGCGAATCGATCGCCGGTGTGGATGGCGACCTGGCCCGCGGCGGCGAGATCGACCTTGTCGAAGCCGCTGGCGGGAAAGCTGCGATCCGCCGCTTCAGCGGGCGCGGCGCTGAGCAGCAGGGCGGCAAGCAGGAATCGGCGCATCGGCATCTCTCCACTGTATTATCCAAGCGATACACCTCTATTACAGATGTAGTCAAGCGCGCCGGTTGATTGGGAGGCGCCCAGGATGGCATGATGCGCAAGCACGATGGAGGCATGACGATGCGAAGCGCGACACTCGCGGCAATCGGCCTGGCGATAGGCGCGAGCCTGGCATCCCCGCTGCACGCGCAGGGCGCGGTGGCGAGCTCGCCGCCCGAACTCGCGCGCATGGCTGACAAGCTGAAGCCCGGCCAATGGATCTGGGCGCCGCAGGTCGCGCCGGCGGGGCCGTTGCTGGTCTATGTCGATCTCTCGCGCCAGCGCGCGACCGTCTATCGCAACGGCGTCCGCATGGCGGTCAGCACGATCTCTTCGGGCAAGGACGGGCATGAGACGCCGACCGGGGTCTTCACCATCCTCCAGAAGGACGTCGACCACAAATCCAGCCTCTATAACGCCGCGCCGATGCCCTATCAGCAAAGGCTGACGTGGGACGGGGTCGCGCTCCATGCCGGCGGCCTGCCCGGCTATCCCGAAAGCCATGGCTGCGTGCATCTGCCGATCGGCTTCGCGCGCGAATTGTTCGGCATCACCAAATTGGGCGCGACCGTGGTCGTGCAGGGCAATGCCTCGAAGAAGGCGCTCACGAGCGAATCGAGCCTGTTGCTGCCGATCGATCCCAAGGGACAGCCGGTGCAGCAAAGCGATCTCGACGCCCAGGAATTTCGCTGGACGCCGGAGCGCGCGCCGAGCGGACCGCTCACCATCATCATCTCCAAGCACGATCAGCGTGTCGTGGTGCTGCGTAACGGCTTCGAGATCGGGCGCAGCGCCGCGATCATCAACGACGACGATCCCGGTTCGCACGTCATCACGCTCACGGTCGGCAAGGATGGGAAAGCCCGCTGGCTCTATGTCGGCCTGCCCGGTCATAGCGACGATGCCGGGCGCGAACTGGACGAGGCGACGATCAACCGCGCGCGCTTCCCGCGCAAATTCTACGAACTGGTGAAAGCCGAACTGCGGCCCGGCACCACCATCCTCGTCACCCAATCGAGCGTGGGCGCGGACACCGGCAAGCATATCACGATCATGGACAGCGTCGTGCCGCGGATCTGACAAGAAAAAGGGCGGCGTTCCGTATGGAACGCCGCCCCGATTCGTTGGGCCGAAGCGCCGGCAGCTTACGCCGGAACCGCGACCTTGTTGTGGATCGCCGCCGCCGCGCGGAGGATGTCGAGGATCTTCACCTGCGCGGTGGGCTCGTCGACCTGCTCCATCGCCGCGAGCTCGCGGGCGAGGCGGCTGCACGCCGCTTCGAAGATCTGGCGCTCCGAATAGCTCTGCTCGGGCTGGTCTTCGGCACGGAACAGATCGCGGACCACTTCGGCGATCGACACGAGGTCGCCCGAATTGATCTTGGCTTCATATTCCTGCGCGCGGCGCGACCACATGGTGCGCTTGACCTTGGGCTTGCCCTTGAGCGTGTGGAGCGCGTCCGACATCTGGGCGTTGGACGACAGCTTGCGCATGCCGACGCTTTCCGCCTTGTTGGTGGGAACGCGGAGCGTCATGCGCTCCTTCTCGAAACGGAGCACGTACAGCTCGAGTTTTGCCCCCGCGATCTCCTGGCTCTGGAGTTCGACTACGCGGCCGACACCATGCTTGGGATAAACGACATAATCGCCGACGACGAAGCTCAGCGCCTTTGCAGCCATTTAGAGAGACCTTTCTGCTCAAGCGGACCGCGGCTCCGACAAGTCCGCTCGAAAGAGAACGGCCTGGCGGCAGCGGAGGCGGTCGGAAAGTCTGTTTCCTTGTGAAGACGCCCGCACGGCGCTCACTTCTTGCTGGCGCTTGTAACAGAATTACAACGCGAATGCCAGCTTTGCGTAAAAAGCTGCCATTTGGTTAAAGCTTAACCCGGATCGTTAATCCGATACGCCCCCGATCCGATCGGCGCGCCACTCAATCCCCCTGGCCGGGCTCCGGCGAGAACTGGCTGTCATACTTGTCGGGAACGCCCTTCCACTCGTCCGCATCGGCCGGCGCTTCGCGCTTGCGCGTGATGTTCGGCCATTGCGCGGAGAAGGTGTTGTTGAGCTCGAGCCATTTCTCCAGCCCGTTCTCGGTATCGGGCAGGATCGCCTCGGCCGGGCATTCGGGCTCGCACACGCCGCAGTCGATGCACTCGCTCGGGTTGATGACGAGCATGTTGTCGCCTTCGTAGAAGCAATCCACCGGGCACACTTCCACGCAGTCCATATATTTGCAGCGGATGCAGGCGTCGGTAACGACGTAGGTCATTGGAAGCTCCTAGAGTGGAGCGGCGCATATGGCGCACAGTCTATTGGGTCAACTGTAGCGCGAGTTGCAGCCCCACCAATTCTGCTTGTCGCCACCCCAGCTTATTGTCGTCAGGCCGCCGGCGGCGACAAATCGGTATAGCAGGCCTGCGCTTCCGGCACCGGTCCGCGCCGGCTCGGCAGACCCTCGACCCGCAGCACCCGCACCCGCTCGTTGAGCAGGAAGGTCAGCACCGATCCCACCTTCACGTCGGCGGCGGCACGGTCGATCACGCGGCCGTCGATCCGCAAATGGCGCTCCTCCGCGATCCGCTGCGCGGCGCTGCGCGATTTCACCATCCGCACGAAGAACAGAAATTTGTCGATCCGCATCAGATGCGGAGCCCCGCCAGCGCGCCAAAGGCATTGCCCGGGCGCGGCTTGTCGGGTTTGCGCTTCCGGGCGGGTGCGTGCCCCGGCGCCGTCTTGCCCTTCCACACCCAGCCCTGCTCGGCGGTGCGGAACCCCAAAGCGAGCATCAATTGCGCGAAGCTGGCGGGCATCAGCCCGAGCGAGGTGGCGAGCGCCGCGTCCGGCGCGAACGTAGCGCGGCCGGAGCGGGTGTCGTGCGCGTTGCGCGCCAGCCGCTCGACCTGGTCGACCCGCAGCATCTGCGCGCCCAGCGGCCGGAACCCCGCCATCACGAACGCCTGACAGGTGGCGGCATCGCGCGGCGTCGGGGTCGAGACCGCGCCGATCGGCGGCAGCATCGGCATCACCGCATTGTCCTGTGCGGCGGCAAGCGCGACCCGCCAGCGCGCGGGTTCGGGCTTGATCAGCGAGGCCACGAAGATGTCGAGCGTGCCGATGCGGATCCCCCATTTGGCGAGCGGCGCACGCGCCTCGCGGTCGAGCGCCCCCAGCACATCCTCCAACTCGGCCCGCGCGATCACGCCGCCCGCCTGGGCGAGAGGCGCAAGCAGCGCACGCGCGGGGCCGGGCTGTTCGGGATCGCGCGCGCCCGCCGCGATATCGGCGAGCGGCCCGAGGTGGCGCGCAACCTGATCGTCGAGCCACAACTGCAGCCGCCGCGTCACCGCCTGGCGGTCGATCGCCGTCAGCGCGTCGAGCGCGCGGTGCAGCTCGATCCGCGGATTGAGCAGATGCTTGCCCTTGGTCAGCCGCGCGACGACGTCGCCCTGCCAGAACAGGGCGACCGGCCGGCCAGCATCGGTGGCGAGGCTGAAGCCCGAATCCTCGTCCACCGAAAGCGCCCGCGCCCGGCGCGAAAGCTCGTCGCCCAGCCGCCGCTCGGCCGCCGCCATCAGCCGCTTCATGTCGCCATGGCGCGCCAACGGATCGGCCTTGAAGCGGAAGCCGATCAGCACCCCGATCGATTCGCCGTCGACCGTGACCGCGCCATCCTCGCCCACCTTCATCGGCAAGATGTCCGATCCCCGTGCGCCGAGATCGCGCATCAATACGGAGGTGCGGCGATCGACGAAGCGCTGGGTCAGCCGCTGGTGGAGCGCGTCGGAGAGCTTTTCCTCCAGCGCGCGCGTGCGTTCGGCCCACACGCCGGGCTCGGCCAGCCAGTCGGGGCGGTGCGCGATATAGGCCCAGGTGCGGACCGCGGCGAGGCGATCGGCGAGCGTCTCGACATCGCCCTGGATCGTGTCGAGCCGCGCCAGCTCGTCCGCGAACCACGGCACGGGCAGGTGGCCCTCGCCCTCACTCAAATGCTTGAACACGCGGCCGACCAGACGGCTGTGCGGCTCGGGCCCGGTCTTGCGGAAATCGGGCAGCCCGCACGCATCCCACAGCCGCCCGACCGAGCCGGATATCGTGGTGCGTTCGCGCACCCACGGCTCGTCGGCGAGCCGCTTGAGCACCGCCAGGTCGATCGCCTGCGGTGCGGCGCGCAGCACCTGCGCGGTCGGCTTGCGTTCGAGATCGGCGATCAGCGCGTCGAGCGAAGCGAGGCTCGGCTTGCCCTCGCGCCAGTAAAGATGGTCGAGCGTCGGAAAGCGATGCTCCTCGATCGAGAGCACCTCCTCATCCTCGAACTGCGCGGTCTGCGTCCCTTCCAGGCTGAGCGTGCCGAACGTGCCGTCGCGCTGGTGGCGTCCGGCGCGGCCCGCGATCTGCGCCATTTCCGAAACCGTCAGGCGGCGCGTTTTGCGCCCGTCGAACTTGCGCAGGCTCGCGAAGGCGACATGCGCCACGTCCATGTTGAGGCCCATGCCGATCGCGTCGGTCGCGACCAGGTAATCGACCTCGCCCGCCTGGAACATCTGCACCTGCGCGTTGCGCGTGCGCGGCGACAAGGCGCCCATCACCACCGCCGCGCCGCCGCGCATCCGGCGCAGCATCTCGGCGACCGCGTAAACCTCCTCGGCCGAGAAGGCGACGACGACCGAGCGTTTGGGCAGGCGCGACAGCTTGGCCGGGCCGGCATAGGTCAGGGTCGAGAAGCGCGGACGGGTGATGATGTCCGCATCGGGCGTCAGCGCGCGCAACATCGGCCGCAACGCCTCGGAACCGAGGATCATCGTCTCCTCGCGGCCGCGCGCGCGCAGCAGTCGATCGGTGAAGACATGGCCGCGCTCGGGGTCCGCGCTCAACTGCGCCTCGTCGAGCGCGACGAACGCGAATTCCTTGTCGAGCGGCATGCTCTCGGCGGTGGTGAGGAACCAGCGTGCCTTGTCGGGCACGATCTTCTCCTCGCCCGTCACCAAGGCGACCGAATCCACGCCCTTGATCGCGACGACGCGGTCGTAAACTTCGCGCGCCAGCAGCCGCAGCGGGAAGCCGATCAAGCCTGACGAATGGCCGCACATGCGCTCGACCGCCAAATGGGTCTTGCCGGTGTTGGTCGGGCCGAGCACCGCGACCAGCGGCTGGGCGGCGAAGCGCGTCATACTGACGGGGAATGTGGCCTAAGCCGTGACAAATGCAAGCGATGGCGGCGGGGAGTGCATCAGGCGGCAAAGGTTGGCTGCTGTTCGGCGGCTTTGCACCCAGTTGTCGCCGTTCACGAGCCCCCTTTTGGAACGCGGTCGTTTTTTGGTCACCGGCCTATCCGCTTGCTTACCCTCAAGCCTTCGATCATGTCTCGGCGAGATTATCAGAGCGTGGCGAGTGGATGGGCCGACCCCGACAGGACGAAAACCGCCTCACAATCCAGGCTGTCGCCAAGCGGGCGGGCGTATCCGCCATGACGGTCTCGAACGTCATCAACAGCACGGGGCGGGTGAGTGAAGCGACGCGGGAACGTGTGCTCGCAGCCATTGCGGACCTCGGCTATGTGCCCAACCAATCCGCGCGCCGGCTTGTCGGCTCGGCCGTTGCCTGCGTCGGGCTGATCTATCCCGGTGTCGAAAGCATCTTCATTGATGCGATGCTGGCCGCCGTGGCGGTGGTTGCAGCCGAGAAAGGGGTCCAGCTTCAAATCCGATCCGTGGAGGATGCGTCACCGGAAGGAACCGCTGACGTCGCACGCGATATGATCCGGAAGGGCGCGCAGGCATTGCTTCTTCTGCCGCCCTATGCCGAGATACTGGGCGAGCAAGCCGAAGTCCTTGGCCTCGGCGTGCCAACAGCCGCCATTGCGACAGCCATGCCGCTGCCCAACATCACGACGATCCGTATCGACAACCGGGCGGCATCACGTGCTGTCACGGAATACCTCATCGCCAACGGCCGCCGGCGGATCGCGGTATTGGCCGGGCCCCTACGGCATTCGGACAGTGTTGCGCGTCTTGAAGGCTATCGCGACGCCCTGCGCGCGCACGACCTGCCTATCGACCAGGCGCTCTGCGTCGAGGGCGACTTCACGTTTCCAACGGCCCTTGCTGCTGCCGAGCGGCTTCTGGACCTGTCACCTCCCCCGGACGCTATCGTGGCTGGTAATGATGACATGGCTGCCGCCGTGCTCTGGGTAGCGCATCAGCGCGGAATCAGTCTGCCGGCGGACCTGTCCGTCACCGGCTTCGACGACACGATGATCGCGACACGGGTGTGGCCCCAGCTCACCACCGTGCGGCAGCCGATCAGAGAGATGGCGGCAGAAGCGATGGAATGCTTGGCGCGCGCCGTCAGAAATCCCGAGCAAAACAGCGCGCCCACGGATGTCGTTTTTCCGTTCACGATGGTCGAACGCCACTCGGCCTAGCGGAAAAAACCATTTGTGATTTATCGTTAAATCACCCAATCCCTTAACGTCATAAAGGTGGAGGGGTTTTGGGTGGCGGACGCTGCGGGGCAGACAGAAGCGCTTGATATGTCGGGGACGAGTTCGAGTGAGCCCACCGCGGCACCCGACCGGACGGCGACAGGCAAGGAGCATTTCGAGGTTCTGGACGGCCTGCGCGGATCCGCGGCTATGCTTGTGGTGCTGTTCCACATCCAGGGCATCACCGTCTCCTGGGAAGGCGCCAAGGTCATTCTTCACCATGCGCCGCTGGCGGTGGACTTCTTCTTTGCGCTGTCCGGCTTCGTCATCGGCTACGCCTACGACGATCGCTGGGGCCGGATGACTGCCGGTCATTTCCTGACCCTGCGCCTCATCCGCCTGCACCCGCTGGTCATCCTCGGCGTGCTGCTCGGTTTCGCCAGCTATCTGCTCGACCCCCTCGCCGGGACGGCGCAAGTCGTTCCCTTGCAGAAGGTTCTTGTCGCCCTGGTGCTGGGCCTGCTCCTGCTGCCAGCCCCGTCGCTGCCAAACCGCTGGTCCGACACGCACCCGCTCAACGGCCCGTGCTGGAGTCTCCTGCAAGAGTATATCGGAAACGTCGCTTACGCCTTTGTGCTGCGCCACCTGTCGGCGCGCGCGCTGGGTGCCCTTGCGGTGGTGAGCGGGGCGGTGCTTGTCGCCTGCGGCGGCTATCTCGGCAGCCTCGACCAGGGATCGGGCTGGGACAGCCTGTGGATGGCGCCCGTTCGTCTCTGCTTCCCGTTCGTCACCGGCCTTTGGCTCTACCGCATGAGGGACCGGCTGCCGCGCACCCGGCTTGGCTGGTTCCCGCTGACCGTCATCATGGTCGCCGCCATGGCCTTCCCGACGCTGCCGGCTGTGGACGGGGTCAAGATCAATGGCCTCTACGAAGCGGCCTGCGTGGTGCTGCTGTTCCCCTTCATCGTGTTGGCAGGCAGTCACTCCGATGCGGGGCGCGGCATGATGCGACTGTGCAAGGCGAGCGGACGCATCTCCTACCCGATCTACATCACCCATTTTCCGTTCCTCTATGTGTGGATGAATTACGTTGCCAACGGGAGCCCCTCGCAAGCGCGGCTCGTCGGCATCGGGCTGGCGCTGATCCCGTTCCTGATCCTCGTGGCCTGGGCGGCATACACCTTCTGGGATGAGCCGATCCGCAGCCGCCTTCGCGGCGCCCTGCGGGCGCGCCGCTGAACGACGGACGCCCGACCGATCCAACAAGGAACCGACACCCAATTCCGCTTCCCGGCAGGCTCGGCCGGGAACGCACCATCACGGCAGGAGAAGAACCAATGAAGGCAGCACGCACATTTCGTTGGACGGCACTCGCGAGCGCCGCCTTGATCGCGACGCTTGGGAATGGCGGGAGCGTTCTTGCCCAGCGCACCGCGTTGCGTAGCGCCCCACTGAGCGACGAGGCGGTTCGTGCCCGCGCGGATGCCCTGATCGCGCAGATGACGCCCGAGGAGAAGGCCGGTCAGATTACGCAGTATTTCGACTTCACGACGACTCCGGAAGAGTCGAAGCGCGTGACGGACGAGATGGCCGCGGGGCGCGCCGGCTCGCTCCTGTTCGTGAACGATCCGGTCGAGCTCGACCGATTGCAGCATATCGCGGTCGAGAAGACCCGCCTCAAGATCCCGCTTCTGTTCGGCTATGACGTGATCCACGGGCTGCGCACGATCATGCCCGTGCCGATCGCGGTCGCCGCGAGTTGGGACCCCAAGGTCGCCGAGGATGGCCAGACGGCCGCCGCGGCCGAGGCGCGCGCGGTCGGCCTGCATTGGGCGTTCGCACCGATGGTCGACATCGCGCGCGATCCGCGCTGGGGCCGCATTGTCGAAGGTGCCGGCGAGGATCCCTATCTCGGGTCAGCGATGGCTGCCGCGCAGGTTCGCGGGTTTCAGGGTGCCTATCTCGGCAGTCCGGGCCACATCATCGCTGGCCCCAAGCATTTCGCGGGTTACGGCGCTGCACTGGGCGGGCGCGACTATGATGAGGCGAACCTGTCCGACAGCGAATTGTGGAACGTCTATCTCAAGCCATTCAAGGCTGCCGTAGATGCCGGCGCCGGCAACATCATGAGCGCGTATATGGGCCTCAACGGCACGCCGGCTACGGGCAACCGCTGGCTGTTGACCGACGTGCTCCGCAACACCTGGGGCTTCAAGGGCTTCGTCGTCACCGACGCGGGCGCCGCACACGATCTGCTGACGCACGGGTTCGCATCCAGCAACGAGGACGCCGGCGTCCGCGCGTTGACGGCCGGGGTCGACATGGAGATGGCGCCGCCCTTCGGCGTCTCGGCGTTCAAAACGCTCCCGCAGTCGCTTGCCGAGGGCAAGATAACGACCGCGCAACTGGACGATGCGGTGCGGCACGTCCTCGAAGCGAAGATCCGCATGGGGCTGTTCGAGCATCCTTATGTCGATTTGAAAGCCGCGCAGCGTGTGCTCAACGACCCTGGCCATCGCTTGACGGCTCGCATCGCGGCGGAGCGCACGGCGGTTCTGCTGCGCAACGAAGGCGGCCTGCTGCCGCTCGACCGAAAGGGCGTGAAGTCGATTGCGGTTATCGGGCCGCTGGCGGACTCGGCGCGCGATACCGTGGGGCCTTGGGTATTCGACCAGAAGAACGACGAAACCGTGACGGTGCTTGCCGGCATCAAGGCGAAGGTCGGCTCTGGCGTGCGCGTCGACTATTCGGCCGGCGTCAGCATGCCGCCCCGGCTGTTCCCGTCGATCTTCGAGACTGGTCCCCACGCAGCGATGCCCCGTGTCACCGTCGATGACACGGCCGAAATCCAGCGTGCCGTCCAGATGGCGCGGGCGGCCGACGTTGCCGTGCTGGTGTTGGGCGAGGGGTGGAACATGATCGGCGAGCAAGCCTCACGTTCCTCGCTCGACCTGCCGGGCCGCCAACAGGAACTGCTCGATGCCGTGACCGCCACCGGCAAGCCGGTCGTGGTGCTGCTGATGAGCGCGCGCCCGCTGGACCTCAAGGGCAGCAAGCCCCAGGCGCTCATGGACATCTGGTATCCGGGGTCGCAGGGCGGAGCGGCGGTCGCCAACCTGCTGTTCGGTGAGGTGTCGCCGGGCGGCAAGCTGCCGTACAACTGGCCACGCAACATCGGGCAAATTCCGCTGCCCTACGCGCATCTGACCTCGTTCCAGCCCAAGACGATCGAGCAGCGTTATTGGAACGAGCCGAACTCGCCGCTCTACCCGTTCGGTTACGGGCTCAGCTACTCGACGTTCGCCTTCTCCAACCTGAAGACGGACAAGGCGAACGTGGCACCCGGCGAGGCCGTGGCCGTGTCGGTCGACCTGAAGAATACGGGCATGCGCGAGGCCGACGATGTGGCGCAGCTCTACATCCACCAACGATATGGCACGGCTGCCCGCCCTGTGCGTGAGCTCAAGGGCTTCCAGCGCGTGACGCTCGCTCCCGGGGAGACGCGGACGATCCGGTTCACGCTCAAGCCCGAGGACCTGACCTATTGGGCATCCTCGACGAGGAGCTTCGTCCAGGATCAGACCACGTTCGACGTGTATGTGGGGGACGACTCCACCGCCTCGCTGGCAGGCACGTTCGAGGTCCGCAAACCCTGACCTCAGGCGGGGCGGCGCTATCGTCGCCGTCTCGCCTTTTGCCCGCGCCGGCCGCCTGCTGACGCAGCGGCCCTGCCGCCTCGATCGGATTAGATGGATGGACGAACAAACCACTCACGCTGGCAAACCTCACTATCCGGTGCTCGATGGTCTGCGGGGGACCGCGGCCCTCCTCGTTGTCATGTTTCATATCATGGAATCGGTGACGGCCGATCAGTCGGCCAACCTGCTCCGACACGGCTATCTGGCGGTCGATTTCTTCTTCGCGCTGTCGGGGTACGTCATGGGCTATGCCTATGACGATCGTTGGTCGCGGCAATCCGTGGCTTCGTTCTTCAAGACCCGGCTAATCCGGTTGCACCCGGTGATCGTGGCCGGCGTGGTGCTGGGTGCCATTTCCTACTTCGTCGATCCCTTTCCGGCCGTGCCGCACACGCCATCGCTCGCGGCTGCGCTGCCGGCGTTCGTCGCCGGCCTCCTACTCCTGCCCTCATGGACGCTGCCGGACAGGGGCACCGACTATTTCCCGTACAATGGCGTCTTCTGGACGCTCTTCCTCGAATACCTCGCCAACGTGGCCTATGCGGTCGTACTCCGTTTCCTCTCTACGCGCATACTCGCCATGCTCGTGGCTGCGGCTGCGCCCTGCTCGTGTGGCGGGCGGCGGTCTATGACACGCTGCATCTGGGCTATGACTGGCATACCGTGGATATGGCGCCGGTCCGGATCGCCTATCCCTTCTTGGCCGGCTTGCTGCTGTACCGTACCCGGCGCGCTGGCGCCTCGATGCGGCTTGGCTGGGCTCCGCTGTCCGTCCTTTTGCTCATTGCCTTTGCCATACCGCACCTGACCGCTGCGGGAGGCGTGTCGTGGAACGGGCTCTATGATGCCGGCATCGTCATTCTGCTATTCCCGGCGATCATCGCAGCCGGCGCACATCCGGTCGCCAGCAAGGTATGGACCTCGGTCTGCGAACAGTTGGGCCGGCTTTCCTATCCGCTTTATGGAACGCACTATGCGCTGATCTACGTCTATGCGGACTGGATCAAGGCCGCCTCGCCGGGTCGCGGCGCTATCGTCGCGGTGGGCATCGCCACCTGGCTCGTCGCGGTCCTGATCGGATGGGCAGCAGTACACCTTTGGGACGAGCCGATCAGACGGGCCCTTCGGTCCCGCAAACGCCGCTAGGCGGCTGGACTGACATTGCTTCTCGGCAGCCCTCCCTCCTGAACGGAAGGCAGCTTTCAGGTAGTTGGCAATCTCGCGTGAGCGACGGAGATTGGTCGGAAGCTGCGGGTTGGCGGTGCCCTTCCAAATGGCAGCCATTCCAGACTCAGCGCCCGGAATCAGTCAGACAGCTATCGGCCAAAACAAGTCATTCGCCCTCCAACTTCGTTCCCTCGCCCGACTCGATTCGCCCGGAAATTGACTCACCTCATCGCAGCTTTCGCCCGTAAACCGTGGATTAGTTTGACTTTAAGGTTTGTTATCCACAGTCGCCTACCCTGCCGGCGAAAGACCGGCTTATCAGGGCTGGGACGGGGCGTTGATGTATCTGCGTGATAATGACGGGTTTATTGGCGGCGGCGGCACGGTCGCGCTGGCCCCGCCGGCGCGCCGCCGTTTCGATCGCAACACGCTCCGCCGTCACATCGAACGCGCCGCCGATCTTGAGCTGGTTATCGATCTCGGCCAGCGCATCGGCAGCCGCGAATGGTGGCGTGGCCTCGCCACCTGCACCGCGCTCTGCGCGCTCGCCATCTCGTTCGCCCCGGGGATAGCGCCGTTGCACGGTCCGGTCGCGCCCGCGCTCGGCGAACGCCAGGAACAGGAAATGCGCGTCCAGGCGATCGCGCCGTCGGCGTACGGATCGGATACCGGCCGCCGCATGGTCGCGACCAATCTGGTCGAGCGCCTCACCGATACGCCCGAACGCCCGCAGATTCAGGTGACCGCGACGCTCGGCACCGGCGACGGCTTCGCCCGCGTGCTGCAACGCGCCGGCGTCGGTGCGGATCAGGCCAAGTCGGTCGCGGCGATGATCGCCGACCAGACTGCGCTCGGCGATATCAAGCCCGGCACCAAGCTCGATCTCACGCTCGGCCGCCGCCCCAATAAGTCGGTACCGCGCCCGCTCGATCATCTCGGCTTCCGCGCGCGGCTCGATCTCGCGCTCTCGCTCGATCGCGTCGGCAACGATCTGCATTTGAAGCCGCTGCCGATCGCGGTCGACGACACGCCGCTCCGGATCGAGGGCAAGGTCGGCTCGTCGATGCTCTCCTCGGCGCGTGCCGCGGGTGCGCCCTCGGCCGCGGTCCAGGCCTGGCTGCGGGCGATGGGCCAGCACGTCTCGATCCAGGGCATCCATTCGAACGATCAGTTCGACATCATCGTCGAACATCACCGCGCCGCCGACGGCATGAGCGAAACCGGCAACCTGCTGTTCGCCGGGCTGCAGCAGGGCAAGAAGGAACTGCGCCTGCTCAAATGGAATTCGGGCGGCAAGGATCAGTTCTTCGACGCGGCCGGCGTCGGCGAGACGCGCGGCAGCATGAAGATGCCGGTCCAGGGCCACCAGACGTCCAGCTTCGGCATGCGCTTCCACCCGGTGCTGGGCTATAGCCGCATGCACAAGGGCATCGATTACGGCGCGCCGATGGGCTCGCCGATCATCGCCGCCACCGACGGCGTCGTGAACTTCGCCGGCTGGCACGGCGGCCACGGCAATTACGTCCAGATCCGCGCGTCGGGCAACATGGGTACCGGCTACGCGCATATGAGCCGGATCATCGCCAAGGTCGGCGAGCATGTGCATGCCGGCCAGCTGATAGGCTATGTCGGCTCGACCGGGCTGTCGACCGGCCCGCACCTCCATTTCGAGGTGTTCGTCAACAATGTCGCGGTCAATCCGGCGAGCGTGAAGTTCATCCAGGCCGCCCAGATCGCCGGCGCGGAACTCAGCCGCTTCAAGGCGACGCTGGCCCACCTGATGAGCCTCCGCGCTCGCTGAGCCGGCGGGTCGTGCCGGGCTAGGTTGCGAACGCACGAATGCCGGTCATCGGGCAAGACGCCTAAATGCCGGATTGGGTGGTTTGCGGACTGGCGACTTTTGGGACGCGTTCGAGCGAAACCTGCCGTTCGGATCGATTCCGGCACAAATGGTGCCTTTGGCCATTGCCGACATAAGCCGCTCCTGACATTGCGCGGGGATGGGCATGTTCGACAGCCACGAGGAACTTGCCGCTGCTCTCGCTGAAAGCGGCATCGAGTGTTCGGTCGCAGGCAGCTTCGTGCAGCTACCGATTGAGGACGTAGAACTCACGGGAACGCTTCAAATTGTCGAGGGATGGCTAGTCTTCAAAGTGTATCTTGGAGAACGGCGCGAAGGCTTGAAAGATCCAGCATACCAAACACTGCTACGTCTGCATGACCGCCTAATCGGGTTGCGATTTTCCTTGGCCGATCGCGATTTTTGGATCGTTCAGGACTTCCCGATAGCCGCCCTCGGGAACGACTTCGCTGTCTATCTTCGCAATGCCTTTTGGGTGCTGGGGGCCTTCGTCCCAGCGCTGGATCAGCTTTTGTCTCGCGATACTCCGATGTCGGAAGACGAGATTGATGCGATGTTTCAGAGGTTGGAAGCGACGCGCTTGAACTGAGCAACCGTTACGACGTGAACGGCGGCCCTCAGGCCCAGCGCACGCTAACTCGAACGACCGACTTTGGGTGGTTTGCAGGCTGGCAGGTTTCGTTAGTGTCTTTCCGACAGCCGGGATTGCGGACCTAAGAATTTTGCGACTAACTCCCGCAGTGAACTCTCCGTCCAAAGTCGGTCGCGGCGAAGGCGATCTTCCCACTCCGTCATGCTGAACTCGTTTCAGCATCCATCCATCATCCCCACCGCCGTGCCTGGGCAGGATGGACCCCGACAGAGCCGGGACACTGGACGCGGCGCGCGCGTCGCCCTCGCCCGCTTGCCGACGCGATTCTCCGAGCTTGCCCGGTCTTGACTTTGTTCCCGAAATGTTCTACGCGGCGCGTCGCTCATAATCGCGCTTTCGCCACCGTCCTTTAGTTCGTTTCCGGTGTTTTTTATTTTTTCCCTTGGCGAAGGGGCAGGGAGGTGTCGCCCGCTTGCATCTATCCGTTCACGATCGTCCCGCCATTCGGGTGCAGCACCTGCCCCGACATGTAGGAGGAATCCGCGCACGCCAGGAACAGGAAGGACGGCGCGACCTCGTTCGGCTGGCCCGGCCGGCCCATCGGCGTCTTCTCGCCGAAGGTCGCGAGCTTCTCCTTGCTGGCCCCGCCCGACGGGTTGAGCGGGGTCCAGATCGGCCCCGGCGCGACGCCGTTGACGCGGATGCCTTCGCCCACGAGCTGTTCGCTCAGCGAGCGCGTGAACGCCACGATCGCGCCCTTGGTCGCGCTGTAGTCCACGATCTCGGGCTCGCCCTGATACATCGTCACGCTGGTGCAGTTGACGATCGCCGCGCCCTTCTTGAGGTGGTCGCGCGCTGCCTGGACCATGAAGAACTGGCCGAAGATGTTGGTCTGGAATGTGCGGCGCAGCTGCGCCTCGGTGATGTCGCGGATATCCTTGTCGGGGTGCTGCTCGCCGGCATTGTTGACGAGCACGTCGAGCTTGCCGAACGCGGCGATCACCTGATCGACCGCCCGAAAGCAAAAGTCCTTGTCGCCGACATCGCCCGATATCGTCAGGCATTGGCCGCCCTCGCGCTCGACCAGATGCTTCGTCTCCGCCGCATCCTCATCCTCGTTCAGATAGACGATCGCGACATTGGCGCCCTCGCGCGCATACAGCACCGCCACCGCCCGCCCGATCCCGCTGTCGCCGCCCGTGATCAAAGCGACCTTGTCTTGCAGCCGGCCCGACCCCGCATAGCGCGGCTCGAAGATCGGCCGCGGGCTCAACGTCGCCTCGCTGCCGGGCAGATCGTCTTCGTGGATCATCGGCTCTTTGGGGTGCGATTCCATAGTGTCTCCTGGGCTGGCCCCACCAACGATCCATGCGCGCTCCGGCTCCCCCACACTCCTCGTCATGCTGAACTTGTTTCAGCATCCACCCATCATCCGCACCGCCGCTCCTGTGGCACGGTGGACCCTGAAACGAGTTCAGGGTGACGTTGGTGGGGTAGCAATGTTTGCGCATTCCCCAAGGCGCCCTATCTTGAAGGACGATGCCGCCCACGCCCGCCGAAACCACACCCAATCCAGAGAACGGCTTCGCCGCGCTCCGCCGTTTCCTTCCCTATCTGTGGCCGAAGGACCGGCCGGCTTTGCGCTTCCGCGTCGCGGTCGCGATGCTGCTGGTGATCGGATCGAAGTGCATCACCTTGCTGATGCCGTTCGCCTACAAGGGCGCGATCGACCGGATGAGTCCCGGACATGAGGCGGTCGGCCTCGCCATGGCGTTGGTCGTCGCTTACGCCGGCGCGCGCTTCGGCGGCCTGCTGTTCGACAATCTGCGCAACGCCGTCTTCGAACGCGTCGGCCAGGAAGCCGCGCGCAAGCTCGCGCTCGAAGTGTTCGCGCATCTCCATCGCCTGTCGCTGCGCTTCCACCTCGAACGCCGCACCGGATCGCTCTCCAAGGTGGTCGAGCGCGGCACCAAGAGCATCGATACGATGCTCTATTTCCTGCTGTTCAACATCGCGCCGACCATCTTCGAGCTGAGCGCGGTCTGCATCATCTTCTTCACCAAATTCGGTCCCGGTCTGGTGGTCGCGACCGCGTTGATGGTGGCTTTCTACATCCTGTTCACGCGCACGATGACCGAATGGCGCATCGGCCTGCGCCGCTTATGGGCCGCGTCCGACGGCGAGGCAGCGCAGAAGGCGGTCGATTCGCTGATCAACTACGAGACGGTCAAATATTTCGGCGCCGAGGGCGTCGAGCAGCGCCGCTACGGCGAGAGCGTCAAGACGCTGATCGACACCACCACCAAGCTGGAGGTCAGCCTCGCCTGGCTCAATATCGGCCAGGGCTTCATCACCAACGCGATGATGGCGGGTGCGATGGCCTATAGCGTGTGGGGCTGGAGCAAGGGCCAGTTCACCACCGGCGACGTCGTGTTCATCAACACGATGTTGAGCCAGCTTTTCCGCCCGCTCGACTTCCTCGGCATGGTCTATCGCGAGATCCGCCAGGGGCTGATCGACATGGAGGCGATGTTCAAGCTGGTCGATACGCCCGAGGAGGTGGTCGATTTGCCCGACGCGCCTACCCTGATCGCGCAGGGCGGTGCGGTGCGGTTCGAGGCTGTCGATTTCGCCTACGATCCCGAGCGCCAGATATTGAAGCAGGTCGATTTCGCGGTGCCCGTCGGCGGCACGCTCGCGGTGGTGGGTCCGTCGGGTGCGGGCAAGTCGACGCTCGCGCGGCTCTTGTTCCGTTTCTACGACGTGACCGGCGGGCGCATCCTGATCGACGGGCAGGACATCAGGCAGGTCAATCAGGCGTCGCTACGGCGTATGATCGGCATCGTCCCGCAGGACACGGTGCTGTTCAACGACACGATCGGCTACAACATCGCCTACGGCCGCGAAGGCGCGAGCCAGGCCGAGGTCGAGGATGCGGCGCGCGGCGCGGCGATCCACGATTTCATCGTGTCGCTGCCCGACGGCTACGACACCAAGGTCGGCGAACGCGGGCTCAAGCTTTCGGGCGGCGAGAAGCAGCGCGTCGCGATCGCGCGCACCTTGCTCAAGGATCCGCAATTGCTGATCCTCGACGAGGCGACCAGCGCGCTCGACAGCCGCACCGAAGCCGCGATCCAGGATACGCTCAACCTGCTCGCCCAGCGCCGCACCACGATCATCGTCGCGCATCGCCTGTCGACGATCATCCATGCCGACGAGATCGTCGTGATGGACAAAGGCCGCATCGCCGAACGCGGCACGCATGCCGGGCTGGTCGCGCGCGGCGGTCTCTATGCCGAAATGTGGGCGCGCCAGCAGGCCGAACAGCGCGAGGCGGAGGAAGCGGCCGAGGCCGAAGCCGCCTGACACTTTGCTTGACGCATAGGGTGCGCGCCCATATGTGCGCGCCTTCGCGCAGACGGCCCCTTCGTCTAGCGGTTAGGACGTCGCCCTCTCACGGCGAAAACACGAGTTCGATTCTCGTAGGGGTCACCAAGCGATACTTTCTCCAGACGCGCTGCGTCGCCAATTCACGCGGTGTTGCGCGGCGGCAGCGCAAGGATCGCAACGGCGGCGGATGAGAGTGTCTCCGCGCGAGCGGTCAACCGGATGTTGCCTCCGGCGGTGCCGGCCTGGACGATCGCCTGACACATCCCATTGAAGCTCGTACGCGATGATCCCTGATCGGCTTCGCGGCTGTTCGGATCGCCGTTTCCAACGCCGATAAGGCGAGCATCGCCTGCAATCTCGAAATGCACCGGAACGTCCGCGCGCGGTACGACCACACCGCGGCGATCGACCACTTCGACGGTGATCATTGCAAGGTCGGAGCCATCGGCCGCGATGCGATCGCGGTCTGCGGTGAGGCGGAGGCTGTGGGCAGGGCCCGCCGTTTCGCGCATGCTCTTCGCGATCTGCCGGCCGTTTCGATAGCCGATCGCCTCAACCCGGCCCGGACGATATTCCACCGTCCATGCAACGTGACGGTTGCGCGGCATCGGCTTGCGGCCCGCGCTGACGCCGTTCACGAACAGCTCGACCTCATCGCAATTGCTGTGTGCCCAGACCTCGATCGGCTGGCCTTCGCTTCCTTCCCAGTTCCAATGGGGTAGCAGATGGACCAACGGAGCCGACGGCCGCCACCAGGCACGATAATAATAATAATTGTCCTTGGGGAAGCCGCACAGGTCGAGCACGCCGAACTGGCTCGAGACGCTCGGCCAGGTCGGGTACGGGGTGGGCTCGCCGCGATAATCGAAGCCCGTCCAGATGAAGCCGCCGGCGATATAATCGCGCTCGGCGACGATCGGCCACCATTGCTCGGCGGTGGAGGCCCAGAACGGATATTCCGTATCGTAAGCGCGCACGATGTGGCGGTCGGGATCGTTGCGATATTCGCCGCGCGTGGCGACCGTGCTCGCGGTCTCGCTGCCGATCACGGGCAGCTTCGGATATTGCGCGTGGAAATCGTCGATCTTGTCGGTGCGATAATTGAGACCCGCGACATCGACGACATGCCAGGCGCCGGCGCCATAACCCTTGTCTTCGCCATAGAAAGCCTGGGTGACCGGGCGCGTCGGATCGAGCGCGTTGATGCGGCGCTTGAGTTCGGCGGTGATCCATTCGCCCCGTTCGGTGCCCTGTTGCGGCTCCTCATTGCCCGCCGACCACAGGATCACGCACGGATGATTGCGATCGCGGCGGATGACTCGGTCGAGCTCGTCGAGCGCCGCCGCGTCGGTACTGTTGCGCCGCAATTCGACGATCATCAGCATGCCCTTGGCGTCGCATATGTCGAGCAGAGCGGCCGACGGCGGGTTGTGCGAACTGCGCCAGGCGTTGCAGCCCATCGATTGCAATTGCTCGACCCGCCAGGCGTTGAGGCGGTCGGGAATGCCGGTGCCGACGCCGGCATGATCCTGATGGTTGCAGGTCCCAAGCAGTTTGACCGGCTTTTCGTTGAGGAAGAAGCCATGGTCGGGATCGAACCGGATCGCGCGGATGCCGAACGGTGTCTCGATCCGGTCGAGGATCGCTCCGTCCTCGCGCAACTCGGTCACGAGCCGATAGAGCTGGGGCGTTTCCAGCGACCACAAGGCCGGATCGGCTAGCGTCAGGCTGGCTTCGTGGTTCGTCGTGGCATGCGGCGCCAGATCGATCGCGGCGTCCGGAAAAGTCGCGACGGTCCGGCCGTCCGGCGCTACCACCGACCGCCGCACCGAAATCCGGCCAGGCGTTTCGCGGCGGCTCGCGAGATCGGTCGAGACCGCGATCTCGGCCACACCGCGCACGGGCGTGGCGCGGACGACGCTGCCCCATTGCGGAACGTGGATCGCATCGGCCTTCACCATCGTGACGTGGCGATAGAGGCCCGCGCCTTCGTAAAACCAGCCCTCGCCGTCGGTCGCATCGACCCGCAAGGTGAGGACGTTGGGCCCGCCGCGATAATCGAGGAAGTTGGTGATATCGACCTGGAAGGGCGCGTAGCCGCTCATGCTGCCGCCGACGATGCAGCCGTTCACCATCACCAGGCAGTTGCGGAACACCCCGTCGAATTCGAGCCAGATGCTGCGGCCGTGATCGGTCTTGTCGATCAGCAGCGGACGGCGATACCAGCCGATGCTGTTTTCGGGAAAGTCGCGCCCGACCGCCTTGAAGCCATGGCCGGCGACCCGGTCCCGGATCACGCGGTCAGCGGGTGGTGGCTCCTTCGGCTCGGCGAAGGGAAGCGCCGCGACCCAGTCGTGCGGAACTCGTATTTGTGCCCAGTCGTGGTCGTCGAAATCGGTGCCGCCTGCCTCGGGCGTCGCCTCGCCGACCTTGGAAAAGGTCCGCTGGTAGATCCCGAAATTGAAGTCCTTGGCCATGTCGGAGGCGTGGCCAAGATGGAATTTCCAGCCCTCCTCCAGTCGGGCAGTCTGGCGAGGATGCTCGCCAACAATGTCTTTTGCAGCGAGATGGGTCGAAATTGCCGGCAGCGCCGCGCCGGCCACGCCGGATCCGATGAATTGACGGCGGTTCACCGGACAGCGCTTGCGCGCGGGTAGATGACAGCATCGGCGGGACGGGCAGTGTGATGTCCGGTCGCCGGTTCCCGGTCCCCCTCCATCTCCCGGATTGCGGTGTCGAGGCGTTTTGCGCACGTGCAGAGCACCTGCCTGGCGTGCAACAACCTGTCCGACGCATAGTGCCTGTCGGGCAGAAAGGGGATCGTCAGCGCGGCGATCAGTTGGTTATCGAGGCGCACGGGGACGGATATGTCGGTGACACTTCCGATTGCCGGGTTAGGGGCAATCGCGAATCCCTGCATCCTCGTCACGACAAGTTCTCTCCTCATGGTCGGAACCTTGGCCGGAACCACCCTGCGATCGGACTGGTAGGCCAGAAGGATCGCACCGGTCGCCGAATTTGCAAGTGGAACGCGCATGCCAGACTCGGCCGTCAGACCGAGATATTCGGGGCTGGACGCATAGGCTATGATGATCGCGTCCTTATCGGCAAGCGTTGCCAGATAGCAGCTCTGGCCCGTCGCGTGCGCGATGTCTTTCATCGCCAACCGGGCCAGCTCGATAGGTTCGTGCAATGGCTGTGAAATACAAACTTGGAAAAGGCGTCCCGTCGCCCGGTACCCGGCGCGGCTCACCGAGACATAGCCTTCTTCCTCGAGAACCTGGAGCACACGAAACAGTTCGCCGGTCGACCTGTCCGTAGCCTGACAAAGCGCCGTCAGGGACAGGGATCGACGCGCGGATGCGAGAGCCTCCAGAATCTCAAGACCCCGCTGCAACCCGGGCGCACGATATTTTCCAGCCGTAGCCATATGTGAAACACATATTGCAATCTGTGCTCAGATGGAATAGATATTATATATTCGGTGGGATGCTGTTTTGCTTTGCGATGCAGCTTTCTAAGAAACGAACGAAAAGGGGAGGGCGGACGTGAAAAAATTCTATGGGGCGTCGAGGGGAAGTCTGGCGATTGCGCTGATAACGGTGGCCATTCCTGGCACTGCCATCGCCCAGCAGACGCAGGCACCCGCGGCGGCAGGCGCGGACGCGTCGTCGAACACGGCGGACGAGATCGTGATCTCGGGCTATCGTGCAAGCCTTAAGCTGGCCGAGGATTACAAGCGCAAGGCGGTTGGATCCCAGGACAACATTCTCGCGTCCGACATCGCATCTTTCCCTGACCTCAATCTCGCCGAGTCGCTGCAACGCGTTCCCGGTATCGTCATCACCCGCGACTCGGGTGAAGGGCGTCAGATCACGCTGCGCGGGCTTGGAGCCGATTTCACGCGCGTCCAGCTGAATGGCATGGAGGTGCTGGGCAACACGGCGTCGGGCATGGACAACCGTGGCGCGGTCAGCCGCTCGCGTTCGTTCGATTTCAGCCTGTTCGCGTCCGAATTGTTCAACCGCGTGTCGGTCGAGAAATCCTATTCGGCGGATCAGGACGAAGGCGGCATCGCCGGTACGGTCGATCTGTATACCGCCAAGCCGTTCGATTATTCGGGCGCCAAGTTCGTGGTTTCGGCCAAGGGGCAGACCAACACCAATACGAAGGGGGCGACCCCGCGTGTGGTCGCGCTGGCGTCGGACCGTTGGGGTGATTTCGGTGCCCTCGTGTCGGTCGCGTACGGCCAGATCAAGAGCAACGAATATGGCTACCGCAACTGGGGCTGGGGCGTCGTCAAATATAACCCCGCCAACATCGGTCCGAACATCGATGCGGCCACGCGTTCCAAGCTGCTGGCCGGCGTCGTTGCGCCGCAGGCGGAATCGCCATCGACCTGGTGGACCGACCGTCGCCGTCTGGGCATCACCAGCGCGCTCCAATATCATGGCGATACCGTCAAGATCGACCTCGACATGCTCTATGGCCGGATGTGGGATCAGCGCGACGACTGGGCGCTGGCGGCAGCCGGATCCAACGCGCTGACAGGCAGCCCGATCGGCGGAACCCAGGTCATCCAATCAGCGGTGATCGACAGCACCAACACGCTGCGCGCAGCCAGCTACACCGGCATCGACCAGCGGTCGGAGCACCATATCGTCAAGAACCACACCGATTTCTATCAGGCCGCGCTCAACGGTTCGTGGCAGGCGACCGACAAGCTGAAGTTCACCGCACTAGGCGGCTTCGAGGAGTCGAAATTCCGTCAGCCCGAATTCGACAAGGTGTTCCTGGAATCCAAGAATCACGCCTTCAGCTTCGACGACCAGCCCAGCGAGCCGGTCAACACCTATGGCTTCGATATCGCCAATCCGGCGAACTGGCAGCTGATGCGCCTGGATACCCAGGAAAACGCCATCACCAACAAGTACAAGAATGCGAAACTGGCAGCGACCTACGCGTTCAACGAAACGTCGAATGTCGAAGTCGGCGGAGAATATAAGAACTTCATCGACGAGGCCTATCAGTACAACAACAAGGTTTTCCATAACGTCCCGACCGACACGGTCATCCCGGACAGCCTGAAATATGTGATCGATAAGGACTCGCAGATTCAGTACGTCGGCGGCAACATCGACGGGATCTACTCGTTGATCGGGGACCCGAGGAATCTGGGTCCGGCCAATCTTCAGGCCGGCAGCGACTATCGCGTTCACGAGACGACCTGGAGCGGCTTCGCGCAGTATAATCTCGACACTTATATCGGCGGGATGCAGTTCCGCGCGAATGCGGGCGTTCGATATTTCGACACCGAACTGGTCTCGTCGGGCCATCTCGCCACGTCGGCTGGCCTGACGCCGGTTTCGGTCACCACGCGCGTCCATGGCTGGTTGCCTGCGGCCAACGCGGCGCTCAACCTCGACAAGAATCTCATTCTGCGTCTGAGCGCGAGCCGGAACGTGAATCGTCCAGGTCTTGGCGACCTTGCCGCGGCCGGTTCGATCACGACCCGTCCGAACGGCGGCAGCGTCAGCTTCGGCAACCCGAACCTGAAGCCCTACAAGGCCACCTCGATCGAGACCTCACTCGAATATTATATGGGCAAGGGCTTCGCCTCGATCGGCGGTTTCTACAAGAAGATGGACAGCTTCGTAACGTCGAAGAGCTTTCAGGAGCCTTATGGCCAGATCGGCTTGCCGCTCTCGCTGCTCATTCCGGGCGAGGATGCGACTACGCTGTTCGACGTGAGCCAGCCGGTCAATGGCAAGGGCGCCGACATCAAGGGCATCGAAGTGGCGTTCCAGCATGACTTCGATTTCCTGCCCGGCGTGCTCAAGCATCTGGGCATCAACGCGAATGGCACCTACTTCAGCGGCCATCAGACGGTTAACATCAACAGCGTCAACTATCAGGTGAGCCTGTTCAACCTGTCCAAGTGGGCTGCCAATGCCACCCTCTATTACGATACGGACAAGTGGGGCGCCCGCATCTCCACCGCTTATCGCAGCAAGTATCTGATTGGTGCAGGCGGCGGTCCCAACATCGGCGATGGCATCAAGAGCGGCAACAACGTCGATGCGCAGGCGCACTTCAGCATCAACAAGCACTTCAGGCTTGTCGCCGAAGCGATCAACCTGACCAATCAGCCGATCGTCCAAGCGGCCGACATCGGTGCGCAGCGTACCGAAGTCTATACGAAGAGCGGCCGCACCTTCACCTTCGGCTTCAGCGCCGATTTCTGATACCTTCCCTACTGGGCGCCGCTTCCGTTTTCGGGAGCGGCGCCCTTTTTGTTTCTGCCGCGCGCGCTTAGCCTCCGCGGCCCGGTGAACCGATCGATTGCTGCAGGAGTGCGGGTGGATGGCTGAGGACGACGACGGCACAGCGATCGAGCGGCCCGACAATCCCGGCCGCCGTCTGCTGCTTGGCGGCATGGTGGCCGCCGGACTCGCTGCCGGCGCCACCGGCGAAGCAGCACGACGCAGCCGGCACGACGCGCATCCGCTTGGGCCGGCTGACACAGCGCTCCGTGCGCATATCGACACTGTGGTCGTGATCTATGCGGAAAATCGCAGCTTCAATAACCTGTTCGCCGACTTTCCCGGCCTGCTCCGCCCGCTGTCGGCGGTTCCGCGCTCCGCTTATCTCCAGCGCGATCGCGACGGCAGCCTGTTGCCGATGCTGCCGAAGATCTGGGAGGGGCTGGTTCCGACCAAGCAGGTCGTCGAACATCGTGAATATCAGATCGGCCCGGACGATCTGCCCAGCCTGCCGAATGCGCCGTTCGCGCTGACCACGCCCGAGGGCGATCCCTTGCCCCATGGGCTGGTGACGCGCGACCTGACCCATGCCTTTTACAACAACCAGTTGCAGATCAACGGCGGCCGCAATGACGGTTTCGTCGCGTGGGGCGACAGCGGCGCGCTCGTCATGGGCCATTATGGCGACACGTCGGCGAACCTGCGCCTCCACCAGATCGCGCGCGAATTCACGCTGTGCGACAATTTCTTCATGGGTGCGTTCGGCGGCTCCTACCTCAACCATCAATATCTGATCGCGGCACGGCCGCCTTACTATCCCGATGCCGACAAGGGGCCGGCGCGGGACAGCATCGTCCAGCTCGAGGGCAACGACCCCAGGGGGATCAAGCCGAAGCAGCGGGCCAATTCGCCCGCGAGCGCGCTCGCCGGACCGGTGCGGTTCGTGTCCGACACGCTGACGCCCGATTTCTGGGCGGTCAACACGATGCTGCCGCCTTATGCGCCGACCTACGATGCCGATCCCGACCGGCCGGCCTATGCCGATCTCGCAAGCGCGCGTGCTCTGGTGCCGCAGCGCCACTCCACGATCGGCGATATGCTGTCGGCGCGCGACGTCGATTGGGCCTGGTATGCCGGCGGCTGGGGCGCAGCGCTGGCCGGGCACGCGGGCGACGCCGAATTCCCGTCGCGCCCGAATTTTCAGCCGCACCACCAGCCGTTCAATTATTTCGCCCGCTTCGAGCCGGGCACCGCCGATCGCGCGCGTTATCTGCGCGATGCGGGCACGGGCGAAACGCCACGCACCAACCTGTTTCTCGCCGACGCAGCGGCGGGCCGGCTGCCGCCGGTCGCATTCTACAAGCCCCAGGGCAATCTCAACATGCATGCCGGCTATTCGGACGTCGATGCCGGCGACCGCCATATCGCGAAGGTGATCGACGCGCTGCGCAAGAGCCCGCAATGGAGCAAGATGCTGGTGGTCGTCGCGTTCGACGAGAATGGCGGCTGGTGGGATCATGTCCCGCCGCCCAAGGGCGATCGTTGGGGTCCGGGCACGCGCATTCCCGCGATCGTCATCTCGCCCCACGCCCGCCATGGCGAGGTCGATCACACGATCTATGACACCGGATCGATCGCGCGTTTCATCACGCGCCGCTGGGGGCTGGAGAAGCTGCCCGGCCTGATCGAACGCGAACGCGCGATGATCGCGGCCGGCGGGCCGCCGCCGGGTGACCTTACCGGCGCCCTGCGCTTCACCTGAAACGAAAAGGGGCGGCTCGCGCCGCCCCTTGAGCATCAGGCGTCGGTGTAGGACGGCGGACGATCCGCCTTGGCCTTGCCGAAGTCGAGGTTGGGCTTGGCGCCCATGCGGAACACCAGCCGGCCGCCCTTGGCGAGTTCGGCATGGCTGATCCAGCTCTTGCTCCAGGGTTGGCCGTTCCACGTCACCGACTGGATATACAGGTTGGCGTCGCTGGTGCCGGGCGCTTCGATCGACAATTTGCGCCCGCCGCCGACGTCGATCGTGGCACGCGCAAACAAAGGCGAGGCGAAGACGTAATTGGCGCTGACCGGATCGACCGCATAGAGGCCGAGCGCGCTCATCAGGTACCAGGCGCTCATCTGCCCGCAATCCTCGTTGCCGGCGAGGCCGTCGGGCTTGTCGGCATACCATTGCCGCAGCAGCGATCGCACGCGGGCCTGCGTCTTATGCGCCGATCCGGTATAATTGTAGAGGAAGGCGATGTGGTGGCTGGGCTCGTTGCCCTGCGAATATTGCCCGACCAGCCCGGTCATATCGACCGGCATGCCCGGCGGCATCTCCGTCTCGGCGAACAACCGGTCGAGCTTGGCCTCGAACGCCGCCTCGCCGCCGAACATCTCCATATAATGATAGAGGTCGTGCTGGTTGAGGAAGGTCGCTTCCCAGGCGTTGCTCTCGGTGAAATCGCGCCAGCGCGAAACGTCATGGCCGATGAAGCGCGGATCGAACGGCTCGGCCCAGCGCCCGTTGGACAGGCGCGCGCGCATGAAGTTCGTCTTCTTGTCGAACAGGTTGGCGTAATTGCGCGAGCGCTCCCGCAATATCTTGGCGGAGGCGCTGTCGCCGGCGGCCTCGGCGATCGTGGCCATCGCCCAATCGTCATAGGCGATTTCCAGCGTCTTGCTCGCGGCCTCGCCGGCCAGATCGCTCGGGATATAGCCCTTGCCGCGATACCATTCGAGCTGGACGCCGCGTTCGCGGAACGCCTTCTTCTTGAAGACTGGCCAGGCGGCGGCATAGTCGACGCCCTTCGCGCCTTTGGCATAAGCTTCGGCGATCACCACCGCCGAATGCCAGCCGATCATGCAGCGCGTCTCGATCCCCTGCAGCGGCCAGATCGGCGGACCGAAAGGGCTTTCCTGCGCCATCCGCACGAGGCCGGAGACGAGCGATTCATTGCGCGCCGGCTGGACCAGGCTGAAGAAGGGATGGAGCGCGCGATACGTGTCCCACAGCGAATAGGTCGAATAATTCTCCTGGCCCTTGGCGAGGGTGTGGACCGCCGTGTCCATGCCGCGATAGCGCCCGTCCGCATCCGAGAAGATCGTGGGTGCCATCATCGTGTGATAATAGGATGTGTAGAAGGTCCGCGCGTCGCTCTCGCTTGCGCCGTCGATCTTCACCCGCCCAAGTTCGGTCTCCCACTGGCCGCGCGCGGCATTGTGGACCGCGTCGAAATCCCAGCCCGGCAGCTCGGCATCGAGGTTGCGCAGCGCGCCGTCGATGTCGACGCCCGACAGCGCGACCTTGACCAGCAACGGTTCCGACGCGGTGTCTGGGAAAGCCAGCACGCATTTGAGGTCGGCGCCCTTCAATTCCTTCGTGCCGGCCGGCAGCGGCTCATTGTTCGAGAAGAGGGTCGCTGTGGCGAACGGACGCGACAGGCGCATCGCGAAATGGATGACGCGGCCGATGCCCCAGATGTGCACCCGGCGCGATCCGACCAGCAGATCGGGCCCGGCGACGCGCAGCACGACATCGGTGATGTTGGGCTGCGTGTCGGGATCCTTCGCATCGCGCGCCGCGTGGCGCATATCGACCAGCACATGCGGCGTGGCCGCGCCCGCGGGAAAGCGATAGCGGTGCAGCCCGACGCGGCAGGTCGCGGTCAGTTCGACATCGATCCCGCTATCCTTGAGCAGCACCCGATAATAACCAGGCGAGGCGCGCTCGTCGGCATGGTCGAAGCGCTGGCGATAGCCGCCCTGCGGCTCCTCGAGCGATCCCGGTTCGAGCACGACCGGACCGGTGCGCGGCGCGACCAGCACGTCCATCAGATCGGCACAGCCCGTGCCGCTCAGATGGTTGTGGGAGAAGCCGAGCAAGGTGGGATCGTCGAGATGATAGCCCGAGCAGGCATCCCAGCGTGCGACGTCGGTATCGGGGCCGAGCTGGACCATGCCGAACGGCACGGTCGGGCCGGGATAGGTGTGGCCATGACCGCCGGTGCCGATGAAGGGATCGACGAAGCCGCACAGTCCACCCTGTGCCGCGTTGGCCGCGCGCGAGGCGGCCCGAACGGCCCCCGCGCCAGCGATCGCCATCGTTGCGGCAGCGCCTGCCAGAACGTCGCGTCTCGTTACCATATGCCCCTCCTAGGCTTGCAATGTTGTGCGGCGGCGCACCGGCTCAGCGCCGCGTCTTGGTATAAGTGTCGAAAGCGACGGCGGCGACGATGATGAAGCCGATCACCACCTGCTGCCAGTAGGATGAGACGTGCATGATCACGAGGCCGTTGCCCATCACGCCGATCAACAGCGCACCGATGACCGTGCCGCCGATGCCGCCGCGTCCGCCCGAAAGGCTCGCGCCGCCGATCACGACCGAGGCGATGACGCGCAGCTCGTAGCCGGTGCCGGCGACCGCTTCGGCCGACCCCAGCCGCGCCGAGAGCAGGAAGCCCGCCAGGCCCGATAGCAACCCGATCGCGACATAGACGCTGGTGACGAGACGTTTGACGTCGAGCCCATTGAGCCGCGCGGCTTCGATATTGCCGCCGACGGCGTAGATCTGGCGCCCATAGCGGCTGTAGCGCTGCACGACATAGCCGATCGCCGCGACCAGCGCGAAGATCAGCACCGGCACGGGCAGGCCGAGCACCGCGCCCGTGCCCCACCAGCGATAGGCGTCGCTATAGCCGGAGACGGGTGCGCCGTCGTTGAGGATCAGGGTCGCGCCGCGCCACATCGTCATCCCGCCGAGCGTGACGATGAAGGCGGGAATGCCGAAGAAGGTGACCGCGCGTCCCTGCAGCCAGCCGACTATGCCGCCGACGGCGAGCGCCGCCACCAGCGCCGCCAGCCAGTCGAACGTGCTGTCGAGCCCCATCGCATGCGCGGCGAGCCCGCCCGCCATGCCCGCGAAGGCGAGCAGGGATCCGACCGCGAGATCGACCCCGCCGGTCAGGATGACGAAGGTCATGCCGACCGAGATGATGCCGTAGATCGACACTTCGGTCAGAATGTTGGTGAGATTCCGCGGCGACAGGAAGCGATCGTTTTGCGCGGTGAAAAAGACGATCAGGACCACCAGGAACAAGGCCGTGCCATAGGTGCGCAGCCAGCCGATCATGTCGCGCCGGCGCGACGCAGGCTCCCGCACTATCGCGGCATTGTCGGTCATCGAACCATCTACTTGGGGTTCCGTCATGCGGTCGCGGCCAGCGGGGCGGTCTCGACCGCCATCAGGTGCATCAATTGTGCCTCGTCGGCCTCGACCGCTTCGACGATGCCGGTCAGGCTGCCCTCGCGGAACACCGCGATCCGGTCGCTGACCGCCATCACTTCGGGCAGTTCGGACGAGATCACGACCACCGCGACCCCTTCGCCCGCCAGATCGGCGAGCAATTGGTGGACCTCGCCCTTGGCGCCGACATCGATGCCGCGCGTGGGCTCGTCGACGATCAGCACGCGCGGACGCAACGCCATGCAGCGCGCGAGCAGCACTTTTTGCTGGTTGCCCCCCGACAAGGTGCCGATCGCGACCTCGGCATTGGGCATCTTGATCCGAAGGGCGCGCGCATAATGATCGACCAATGCGTGCTCGGCGCGTTCGTCGACGAACAGCCCCCATTTCGCGATCCGGGACAGGCTCGGCAGGCTCATATTATGGCGGATCGACTGGTCGAGGAAACAGCCCTGCTGCTTGCGGTCCTCCGGCACCAGCGCCAGCCCCGCGCCGATCGCCTGACCGGGCGAACGGAAGCGGCCGGTCCAGCCGTCGAGATAGAGGATTCCACCATCGGCCTTGTCCGCGCCGAACAGGATGCGCGCAAATTCGGTGCGGCCCGCGCCGACCAGGCCGGCCAGCCCCAATATCTCGCCCGCGTGGAGATCGAGCGACAGGTTGTTGAGCGTCACCGCATGGATATCGGTCGGATGACGGCGGCGGACCACGTCGCGCACGCGCAGCACGATGTCGCCGGCCGGGCGGCGCGGAAGCCGCAGGAATTCGACATTGCGCCCGACCATCAGCCGGATGATGTCGCCGATTTCGACGTCGGCGACGTTGCCGTCGGCGACGAAACGGCCGTCGCGCAGCACGGTGAAACGGTCGCAGCAGGCCTTCACTTCTTCCAGCCGGTGCGTGACGTAGATGATACTGATGCCGCGCGCCTTGAGGCCGGCGATCAGGCGATGGAGCGTATCGACTTCGCGCGCGCTGAGCGCGGCGGTCGGCTCGTCCATCACGATCAGCTTTGCATTCTGGGTCATCGCTCGTGCGATCTCGACCATCTGCTGCTGCGCGACGCTGAGGAGGCGCACCTCGCAACGCGGATCGATCGTCATTCCGAGATCGGCCAGGATCGCGTCCGCATCGGCGAACATGCGGGGCCAGTCGATCAGGCCCCGGCGCAGCGGCTCGCGGCCGAGATACATATTCTCCGCGACCGACATGTCGGGCAGCAGGTTGAATTCCTGATAGATGGTGATCAGGCCCGCGCGCTGCCGGTCGAGCGGCCGGTCGGCGGCGGCGAGCGCCTGCCCATCGAACCAGATTTCGCCCGCATCCGTCGGCTGCGCGCCGGCAAGAATTTTGAGCAGGGTGGATTTGCCCGCGCCATTCTCGCCGAGCAAAGCGTGGACTTCGCCGCGTCGGACCGAAAGGCGCACGCCTTCCAGCGCGCGCACGCCCGGGAAGCTCTTGTGCATGTCGCGCACCTCCAGCAGCGGCGGCGCGACTTCGGTCATTGCGCTTCGCCGATCCGTTCGGCCTGGCTGAGATTGGCGCGCGTGATCAGCACGGGCGTGATGCTGGCGCCTGCCATCGGTGCCTTGGTGCGGATATGCGCGACGAGCTGGTCGAGCGCGGTGCGGATCTGGCGGCTGGGCGACTGCTCGACCGTGGCGGCCATCGTACCGGCCTTGACCGCGCGCAGCGCATCGGGCGTCGCGTTGAAGCCCAGCACGCTCACGCCGGTGACATTGCCCGCGCGCAATGCCTCGACCGCACCCAGCGCCATATCGTCATCCTCCGCCAGGATGACGTCGGGCTTGGCCGCGCCGAGCGAGGTCAGGATATTCTGCGCCACGGTCAGCCCCTGGTCGCGTTGCCAGTTGGCGGTCTGCGAGGTGACGATCCTGTAGCGCGGGCCAGAGGCGGCGAAGGCCTGCTCGATGCCGTGCGTCCGGTCGATCGCCGAACTCGACCCCGGCTGGCCGGTGATCAGCACGATGCGCGCGCCCTTGGGGAAGCTGTCGATCACCCATTTGGCCATGACCGCACCGCCCGCGATATTGTCCGCACCGACATGCGGCACCGGCGGGGTCATGCCCTCGACGCGGCGATCCACCGTGACGATCGGGATGTCGGCCTTGACCACATCCTTCACCGCCGGCGTGAGCGCGTTGACGTCGGTCGGGGCGAGAATGATGCCATCGACATTGTCCGCCATCGCGGCGGCAACGTCGGCGGTCTGCTTGGCGGAATTGGACTGACCGTCCACCACCGTCGCATCGACATGCAGTTTGCGCGCCTCGTCCTCCAGGTTGCGGCGCATCGCCACGAAGAAGGGCTCGGCCATGTTGTGGAAGCTGGCGACGATCTGGACGTCGTCCTTATTATGCTTGGCGCAGGAAGAGAGCGTGCCGATCGCCAGCGCGCCCAAGGACAGCAACGATACGACCCGAAGCGTCATCATATCCCCTCACATGACCGCTGTGGCGGCTCGTTCTTTGTGCCAGCCTATGACCGGCCAGCCTCTGTACCATTTGTTCTATTTTTCATTCAAGTTGTATAATTATTCCAATTTTAGGAAAGTGGCCCTCGCCTCAGGAAGCGGGTCGGCTGAGCCTCGACGGGGCCGGCATAAAGTCAATCGGATAGCGGCGTAAAGGCGCCGAACGGCTTTGCTAGACCGTCTCGAACCGCCCCGACCGGGCGGAGCGTGCCGCCGCTTCGGCCAGCGCCAGCGCCTGGACGCCATCTTCCACGCCGATCAAGGGCGGTGCGCCTTCGATCATGTCGGCGAAATGCGCCGCTTCGCCCGCGTAGGCGTCGCGGTAGCGGTCGAGGAAGAAGTTCTGGAAACGATCGGCGGCGGCGCCGTCCTCGCCCCATTGCTCGAGCGTGGTTTCGGTCACGTTGCCGGCGCGGATCATGCCCTTCGCGCCATAAGCCTCGATCCTCTGATCATAGCCGTAACCGGATCGGCGGCTGGACGAGATCATGCAGAGGCGGCCCGAGGCAGTGCGCAGGATCGTCTTGGCGGTGTCGGCGTCGCCGGCCGCGCCGATCGCGGGATCGACCAGGCAGGCGGTGGACGAGAAGACCTCGGTCACCGGCTCGTCGAGCAGCCAGCGCGCCATGTCGAAATCGTGGATCACCATGTCCTTGAAGATGCCGCCCGAGACCTTGATGTAGTCGATCGGCGGCGGCGCGGGATCGTGGCTGATGATGTGCAGCGTCTCCAGCCGACCGACCGCACCAGCCTGCAACCGGTCGCGCAATGCTGCGAAATTGGGGTCGAATCGCCGGTTGAAGGCGAGGAAAACGCTGGCGCCGGAGGCTGTCAGCGTGTCGGCGGCGGTGCGCGCGCGCGCCAGATCCTGATCGAACGGCTTTTCGCAGAACACCGCCTTGCCGGCCTCGGCCGCGCGGAGCGTATATTCGAGATGGGTATCGGTGGCGCTGGCGATGACCACGCCCGCAATCGCGGGATCGGCCAATGCCGCGTCGAACGACGAAACATCACCACCGTGCGCGGCCACGATCTCCGCCGCGGCCTGCCCTTGGGGATCGACTACGCGCGCCAATCGCAGGCGGGGATTCGCCGCGAGATTGGCCGCGTGGATCCGACCGATCCGGCCCGCGCCGATCAAGGCGACGTCATGAACCATCAGAAATCCTCCCCATAATGCATTTTCCGAATCATATGCCCGCCGGATAATTCGTTCCATTATCGCGGGAATTCAGGGAGGGATAGTTGCGTTCCAAACCTTGAACATTTATTCCGTTTGGTGGGTAAAAGGCAGAAAGAACGATATGAGCCAAGCACCGGAATCCGCCGACGCACTGCGCAGCGAACTCTTGCTACGCTATGACAGTCTGAGCCGCAGGCTGCAGCAGATCGGCCGCTACGTGCTTGATCATCCCAATGATCTGGCGCTGGAAACGCTGGCGGTGATCGCGTCGCGCTGCGACGTCCAGCCATCCGCGATCGTGCGCTTCGCCAAGGTGTTCGGCTTCGACGGCGCCACACAGATGCAGCGCCTGTTCCGCAACGAACTGGTCGAAGGGCAGGCCGCCCCTGGCTATGCCGAGCGGGTGCGCCAGCTCAAGGCCGCGACCGACAAGCCGATCCAGGCGGGGCTGGGGCCCCTGCTCGCCGAGTTCGTGGAAGGCAGTACGCTCGCCCTCAACGGGCTTGCCCACAGTGTCTCGCACGAAGCGCTGGACAAGGCGGTGCGGCTGATCTGTGAAGCCGAGACGGTGCACGCCGTCGGCGTTCGCCGCTCCTTCCCGGTCAGCTCCTATATCGCTTACTCGCTGCTGCAGACGGGCAAGCGCGCGGTGCTGGTCGACGGCGCCGGCGGCCTGACGCTGCGGCAGATGCGTACGCTCACCGAACGCGACCTCGTGATCGCGATCAGCTTCCAGCCCTATGCCGAGGAGACGGTCGCGGCGGTGCATGTCGCCTCGCGGCGCGGTGCGCGCATCATCGCGATCAGCGATTCGCTGGTCAGCCCGATCGCCAAGCATGCCGACGTCGTGCTGCAAGTCCGCGAGCCCGAGGTGCGCGGCTTCCGCCCACTCGCCGGTTCGATGTGCCTGGCGCAAACGCTGACGATCGCCGTCGCCATCGCGACCACCGGCCAGGACGTCCCCCAGCCGACCTGATCGATAGCGGTCAAAACGGAATTGAAATATCTGTGGCATTTCAAAACGGATTGGAATAGATTTTACAAAACATGCCGACATTGCCCTGGGGAGATGGCAGCCAACATGCACCAAACAGGGGCCGTATCGCGGCTGGACCTCATCACGCTGGGACGCGCGGCGATCGACCTTTACGGCGAGCAGGTCGGCGGCCGGCTTGAGGATGTAACCTCTTTCGCGCGCTATATCGGCGGCAGCCCAACCAACACCGCGATCGGCGCCGCACGGCTTGGCCTGAAGACGGGTCTGCTGACGCGGGTCGGGGCGGACCATATGGGCCGTTTCATTCTCGAGGAACTGGCCCGTGAGGGCGTCGCGACCGATGGCGTGACGATCGATCCCACCCACCTAACCGCACTGGTCCTGCTCGGCCTGCGCGATCCCGACACGTTCCCGCTCATCTTCTATCGCGAAAATTGCGCCGACATGGCGCTGGTGGCCGACGACGTGGCCCCCGATTTCGTGCGCTCGGCGGACGCCTTGCTGATCAACGGCACGCATTTGTCGCGGCCGGGTGTGTTCGCCGCGAGCTGGAAGGCGGCGGGGCTGATGCGCCAGGCCGGCGGGCGGGTGATCTTCGACATCGATTACCGGCCGGTCCTGTGGGGCTTGGCCCCCAAGGACAAAGGCGAGGACCGTTTCGTATCGAGCGATGCGGTGACTACCGCGCTCGGGCGCATTCTGCCTTTGTGCAATCTGATCGTCGGCACCGAGGAGGAAATCCATATCCTCGGCGGTTCGACCGATACGCTGGAGGCTTTGCGTACCATCCGCACGCAGACGGACGCGCTGCTGGTCTGCAAGCGCGGTGCGCTCGGCTGCGTCGCGTTCGACGGTGCGATCCCGGCCGGCCTGGACGACGGCATCATCGGACGCGGCTTCCCGATCGAGGTGTTCAATGTGCTGGGCGCGGGCGACGCCTTCATGGCGGGCTTCCTGCGCGGCTGGCTCAAGGACATGCCGATCGCGCAATGCTGCGAACTGGCCAATGCCTGCGGTGCGATCGTGGTATCGCGCCACGGCTGCGCGCCGGCCATGCCGTCGTGGGAAGAATTGCAGATCTTCCTCCAAGGCGAATGGCCCGCGCGCCTGCGTGAAAGCGCCGCCCTCGAGCAGGTCCATTGGTCCTCGACCCGGATCGGCCGCTATGACGAATTGACCGTGCTCGCGATCGATCATCGCAGCCAGTTCGAGGACATGGTCGGCGAGCTCGGCATCGAAGACACGGCGCGCGTCTCCGCCTTCAAGGGCCTGGCGCTGCGCGCGATCGACCGGCTGGCCGCGAGCGGCGACAATTTCGGCATCCTGCTCGACGACCGCTTCGGCGCGCGCGCGCTCGAGGCCGCGGCGGAGCGGCCCTATTGGATCGGCCGGCCGATCGAGGATCCGGGCTCGCGCCCGCTCGCGTTCGAAGGCTCGGCCGATGTCGGCGTGACGTTGCGCGCCTGGCCGGTTGGGCATGTCGCCAAATGCCTGGTCTTCTATCATCCCGACGATCCGCAGGAGCTGCGCGAGGCGCAGGACCGGCAAGTCTTGCGCCTGGCTGACGCCTGTCGCGCGACCCGGCGGGAATTGCTGTTGGAAGTGATCGCCTCGCGCCATGGCCCGATCGACGCGACCACGATCGCGCGCGTGATCGATCATTTCTACTCGCTCGGCGTCTATCCCGACTGGTGGAAGCTGGAGCCGAGCGACGATCCCGCCGCCTGGGCCAATATCGAACAGGCGATCGAGCGGCACGATCCCAATTGCCGGGGCGTGCTGCTGCTCGGCCTGTCGGCGCCCGAGGAAGAGTTGCTCGCCGCCTTCGCCACCGCCGCTTCCTTCCGCGTGGTCAAGGGTTTCGCGGTCGGCCGCACCATCTTCCACGATGTCGCGGTCGACTGGCTGGCCGGAACGATCGACGACGATCAGGCGGTCGCGCATCTCGCCGCCAATTTCGATACCCTGGTCAAGGCCTGGCGGCGTATGCGCGCTGAACGCGCGACGGCCTGAAGGGAAGAGTGATGCGGCTTACCATGGCACAGGCGCTGGTGCGCTGGATAGCGGCGCAGCACGTCGCCATCGACGGCGGCGAGCTGCCCTTCTTCGCGGGCGTCTGGGCGATCTTCGGGCACGGCAATGTCGCGGGCATGGGCGAAGCGCTCGCCGACGCGCCCGACAGCCTGCCGACCTATCGCGCGCATAACGAACAGGGCATGGCGCATGCCGCCATCGCCTTCGCCAAGGCGTCGCGCCGGACCCGCGCGATGGCCTGCACCAGTTCGATCGGGCCGGGCGCGACCAACATGGTCACCGCTGCCGCGCTGGCACACGTCAACCGGTTGCCCGTGCTGTTCCTGCCGGGCGATGTCTATGCCAGCCGCCGACCCGATCCGGTGCTGCAGCAGGTCGAGGATTTCGCCGACGGTACCGTTAGCGCCAACGACTGTTTCCGCCCGGTCTCGCGCTATTTCGACCGGATCACGCGGCCCGAGCAGGTCATCGACGCGCTGCCGCGCGCGATGGCGGTGCTGACCGATCCCGCCGCGTGCGGCCCGGTTACTCTGGCCTTGTGCCAGGACGTGCAGGCCGAGGCCTTCGATTATCCCGACGGCTTTTTCGAGCGCCGCGTCTGGCCGCTCCGCCGCCAGCGCCCCGACGAACGAGAACTGGCCAGCCTGATCGCGGCGATTCAGGTTGCCGAACGTCCGCTGCTGATCGCGGGCGGCGGCGTGCTCTACAGCTATGCCGAACAGGCACTCGCCGCTTTGGCCAAGCGCACCGGCCTGCCCGTCGCGGAGACGCAGGCGGGCAAGGGGTCGCTGCGGTGGGATCATTCCCAGTTGCTGGGATCGATCGGCGTCACCGGCACCGAGGCCGCCAATCGCGCGGCCCGCGAGGCGGATCTGGTGATCGGTATCGGCACGCGGCTGCAGGATTTCACCACCGGTTCGCGCACGCTCTTCCCCCAGGCGCGCCTGTTCCAAGTCAATGTCGGTTTGCTCGACGCGGGCAAGCATCGCGCCGATCCGGTGCTGGGCGATGCGCGCGTCGTGATCGAGGCGGTCGATACCGCGCTCGGCGGTTGGCGGGTGCCGCCGGCCTGGCGCGAGGCGAACGATACGGCCCTGGCAAGCTGGAATGCGGAGTGGGATCGCGCGACCGCGGATCGCGGTACGGATTTGCCGGGCGACGCTGCGGTGATCGGCGCGGTCTGGCGGCAGGCGGGCGAGGATGCGGTGGTGCTGTGCGCGGCCGGGGGGCTGCCGGGCGAATTGCACAAGCTTTGGCGCACGCACCGGCCCGGCGGCTATCATCTCGAATATGGCTTTTCGTGCATGGGTTACGAGATTGCCGGCGGGCTCGGCGCCAAGCTGGCGATGCTCGATCGCGACGTGATCGTGATGGTCGGCGACGGCAGCTATCTGATGCTCAATTCCGAGCTGGCGACCGCCGCGATGCTGCGCGTGAAGCTGACGGTCATCCTGCTCGACAATCGCGGCTATGGCTGCATCAACCGATTGCAGCAGGCGACCGGCGGGCGGCCCTTCAACAATCTGCTCGCCGATAGCCGCCACACAGCTTTGCCGGTGATCGATTTCGCCGCCCATGCGCGCAGCCTGGGCGCCGAGGCCGAGGCGGTCGTCGGGATCGCCGGGCTGGAGGCGGCGCTGGCCCGCGCCAAGGCTGCGACCGGCCCCTATCTGATCGCGATCGAAACCGACCCCCGCTCGACCACCGAAGCCGGCGGTCATTGGTGGGATGTGGCCGTGCCCGAGGTTTCGGCGCGGCCCGAAGTGCGCGTCGCGCGCGCGGACTATGAACAGAAGATCGACTGGAGCCGCAGATGAGTATCCGTTGGGGTGTGAGCCCGATCGCCTGGGCCAATGACGACATGCCAGAGCTGGGCGGCGACACGCCGCTCGATTCCATCCTCGACGACATCAAGGCGATCGGATTCGAGGGTGTCGAACTGGGCGGAAAATTCCCGCGCGACCCGGCCGTGCTGCAGGCGATCATGCAGCGGCACGGGCTGGACATCATCGGCGGCTGGTACAGCAGCAACCTGCTCGTCCGCACCGCCGAGGAGGAGATTGCCGCGCTCGCCGATCATCTGACTTTGCTCAAGGCAATGGGCAGCGACGTTTTCGTCATCGCCGAAACCAGCAATGCGGTGCATGGCGACCGCGCGAGCCGCCTCGACCGCCCGCCCCGCCTCGCGCCAGGCGACTGGGCCGAGTTCGGGCGGCGGATGAACCAGGTGGCCGCCTATCTCGCCGATCAGGGCGTGCGGCTGGCTTACCATCACCATCTCGGCACGGTGGTCGAGACCGAGCAGGATCTGGAGCTGTTCCTGTCGGCAACCGACGCGCGGGTCGGGCTGGTGCTCGATACCGGTCACGCGCTGTATGGCGGGATCGATCCGCTGGACCTCGTCCGGCGCCACCCCGAGCGGATTGTGCATGTCCATTGCAAGGACGTGCGCCGCCCGATCCATCGCCGCACGCGCGACGAGGGGCGTAGCTTCCTCGACGGTGTCGTCGCGGGCATGTTCACCGCGCCGGGCGACGGCGACTATGATTATGCGCCTTTCCTGCGCGGCCTTGCTGAGATGCACTATCGCGGCTGGATCGTGATCGAGGCGGAACAGGATCCGGCGCTCGCCGATCCGCGCACCTACAGCCAGCTCGGCCTGGACACGTTGCAGCGTCTCGCACGGCAAACGGGGCTGACGGCATGACGCTCAAGCTCAGTTCGCATGCGCCCGCACCCGATGGCACCGTGCTGGAGGTGACGCCGGAAAGTGCAGGCTGGCGGTATGTCGGTTTTCGCGTCGTGCGGCTCGCAGCCGGCGAATCCTTTGCCGGCGGGGCGGAAGGGCGCGAGGCCTGCGTCGTCGTCCTGACCGGCCAGGCCGATATCGAGGCGGATGGGGAAAGCTTCACCGCACTCGGCGACCGCGCCAGCGTGTTCGACGGCCCGGCAACCTCGCTCTACGTGCCCGCCGGACGTGCCTATCGCGTCACCGGCCGCAGCGATGTCGAAATCGCGATCTGCACCGCGCCCGGCACCGGCAAGGGGACAGTCAGGCTGATCGCGCCGGAGGATGTCGGCCAGGAAGTGCGCGGCAAGGGCACCAACACGCGCCACGTCCGCAACATCCTGCCCGACACCGCCGAGGCGGAAAGCCTGCTGGTGGTCGAGGTGATCACGCCCGGCGGCCACTGGTCGAGCTATCCGCCGCACAAGCATGATCGCGACGCGTTTCCGGAAGAGACCTTCCTCGAGGAAACTTACTATCACCGCCTCTCGCCGCCGCAAGGCTTCGCCTTCCAGCGCGTCTATACCGACGATCGTTCGGTCGATGAGACGATGGCGGTCGAGGATGGCGATGTGGTGATGGTGCCGCGCGGTTATCATCCGGTCGGCGCGCCGCATGGCTACGACCTCTATTATCTGAACGTGATGGCCGGACCCCGCCGCAACTGGGTGTTCCGCAACGATCCCGCGCACGACTGGATCGCACGCATCTGAACTCCGACAACGGCCGATATGAAAATGGCGGAAGCGCAGCGCGCTCCCGCCAGATGATCCGTCATGGTTGCCGCGGTGGACCGAAGCCGCCGCGGCCAGTCTCACCCTGCGATACGCAGCATCACCACGCCGTGCGGCTCGACATCGGCGGCATATTGGCCGGCGATGGGCTTGAGGTCGCGATGCGCCCACAGATCGCGCACCGCCGCCTTGATGTGTGCCGGATAACCGAGCTGTTCCCAGTTGAACGCGATATGCGCCGGCTTGCTGCCGCGGTTGAACAGCAGCACCGCGCGGGCGCCACCGGCCAGTGGTTTCACCCACACTTCGGAATCGCCGTCCTTGGCGACGCGATGGCCCTGGATGCCGAGCTTGTCCTGATCGACCGCGATCACGTCGGCGTTCATCAGGATCGCCTTGGTCGCTTCGCTCATCGCGCTGAGATCGTTGCCCGCGATCAGCGGCGACGCCATCATCGCCCACAGCGAGAAGTGCGACCGATATTCGGTGTCGGTCATCTTGCCGTTGCCGACCTCGAGCATGTCGGGATCGTTCCAGTGCCCCGGCCCGGCATAGGACCATAATTTCTCATTCTCGTCGGCATTGTGGAGCATGCTCCAATTGCCGTCCCAGCGATCGGAAATGTCGCCGGTCGTACGCCACAGATTGCCGATCCTGGCGGCCCACAGCCACGGCTTGTTGCTGCCCCATTCGCACAGCGAGAACATGATATCGCGGCCGGTTGCGCGCAGCGCGTCCGCCATCACCGCATAGGCTTCCTCGGCATTGCGCGTGCCGGTGTAGCACCAGTCATATTTCAGATAGTCGACGCCCCAGCGCGCATATTGGATCGCGTCCTGATATTCGTGGCCGTGGCTGCCCGGCCGCTTGGCGCAGGTCATCGTGCCCGCATCCGAATAGATGCCGAACTTCAGCCCCTTGGAATGGACATAGTCGGCCAGCGCCTTGATACCCGACGGAAAGCGTTCCGGGTCCGCCGTGATGAAGCCGTCGGCATTGCGCGGACCGTGCCAGCAATCGTCGATCACGATATATTGGTAGCCGGCCTGCTTCATGCCCGAACTGGCCATCGCGTCGGCCGCGCCGCGGATGACATTTTCGTTGATGTCGCAGCCGAACTTGTTCCAGCTGTTCCAGCCCATCGGCGGCGTCTGCGCGAGCCCGTTCACGGTGCGGGCGGGGTCGAGCGAGGGTGGCAACCGATTCAGATCGACGCTGTCATCCGCCATCGCCTCGACCGGCAACAGCAGCGCGGCAATCACCATCAGCATCATACGAATCGCGCTGTGGAAATACGCGGTCCTCTTTCCGATGTCCGACATTGCGGACGGGTTTCCCTCGGTCATCCTCATCTCCCCGGATTTATAAGTCATATAATATCACCGCAGCCGTTTCATGCAATGCCGTGAGCCGCCAAATTTGGAATTATCATTCCAGCACTGAGCATATTTGCAATTTTTTCGGGCTGCTGGCGCCACGATGCCCTCTGCGCACGGATCAGGCGTGCTCCATATTTTCTATTTCATCGACTAATAGAATGTATATTATAATGTGGAAAATTAAGACCGGGGAGTTGCAGAGGTGGCCCGCGTCACGCCAATCCACGGCCCTCAAGCCGAAGCCACGGCACGAACCGCCCTTCGGTGGCCGGCGGCAGTGTCACGCGCAGGACATCCTCATTTTGCGTGAATTCGATCGGGCCGCCGTTCAGCGTCACGCGTTCGATCACGCCGCCCGAGGTGCCGCGCAGGCCCAGGCAGGCGACGCGCGCTTCGCCGATCGGCCAGTCGAGCAGGAAAAGATTGAGTCCGCCTCGATCGGTCGTGATGCGGACATCCTCCGCCGTATAGGGTTTGATGACCGTTTCGGTCACGTTCCCCTTCGGCGGGACGTTGGGACCTTCGCCGAAGACGCGCCACGGCCGCGTGCCGTAGATGCCGGCGCCGTTCAGCGCGAACCAGCGTGCGATATCGGCGATGATCGCTTCCTCATCGCTGTCGATCGTGCCGTCGCCGCGCATCGGAATGCTGACCAGCAGATTGCCGTTCTTGGAAACGACGTCGCACAGCCGCTGGATAACCTGCTTGGCGGTCTTGTAGCCATGCCGCTCGAAGATGAGCCGGTCATAATGCCAGTCGCCGATGCAGGTGCAGGTCTGCCAGGGCTGCGGCCTGATATCGTCGGCAAAGCCCCGCTCGACATTATTGACCACCCCGTGGCTTTGATAAGCGGTCAGCCCGTCGGCGGTGATCGCGACGTCGGGGGCGCCATGCCATGCGATCGCCTGGTTGTAATAGTCCGCGACCGCCTCGATCCCGGCCTCGCCGAATGGCAGGCCGTAATTGTCGAGATAGATGAAGTCGGGGCGATATTTCGCGACCAGGTCTTTCTGCCGGGCGAGCCATTTGGCGACGAAGGCGCGGCCGGCCGCGCCGGGCGGTCCATATTCTATCCAGCGATTGTCGCGTGCGTCATGCCAGGCATTCATCGCTGCGGGCGATCGGATACCATCGGGCGCAACCATGAAGCGTCCGTTGTAGAGGTCCTGCGGGTCGAGCCCCTCCCACCATGTTCCGGTGCCGTCTTCCTTGCGCAGCCGCCACGCATCGTAGCGGACGTCCGCCTTGGCGCCCTGCGTGTCGTAGCCGTAGGCGGTCTGCCACCAATGCCAGCTGTGCGCGGCATGGTTGCTGACGCCGAAGCGCAGGCCGGCGTTGCGCGCGGCCTTTTCCCATGTGCCGACGATGTCGCGTTTCGGCCCGACCCGCAGTGTGTTCCACGGCTGGTGCGCGCTGTCGAACGTGTCGAGGTTGTCGTGATGACAGGCGAGGCTGACGAAATAGCGCGCGCCAGCCTTTTTGTAGAGATCGATCAGCCGTTCCGGCTCCCAATGTTCGGCCTTCCAGAGATTGTCGATCTCCATGAATCCGAAGCGGCTGGGATGACCGTACGTCTTCCGGTGAAAATCGGAGGTCGGGTCTCCCTCGATATACATTTTACGGCCGTACCAGTCGCCCCTCTCGGGCACGCATTGCGCGCTCCAATGCGCCCAGATCCCGAACTTGGCGTCGCGAAACCAGTCGGGCGTGCGATAGGCCTGCGTCAGCGATTGCCAGTCCGATCCGATCGGCCCGGCAGCCCGCGCCACGGGCGCGGCGATCGACGATGCGGCAGCGGTGCCGATGAAGCGGCGTCTCGACAGCATTTTTCTCTCCCCGAGCGCTGACCTAACACGAACTTTGTTCACTAATAAATAAATAAATCATATTTAAACAGGCGGCGCGGCGATGGCGCGACGTTCCAGCAGGGAAATAAGCCATGCCGATCCGTGTGCTGCCATTGTGCCTTTGGTCGCTCGCTACCGTCCTGGCGGTGCCCGCCGCCGCGGGCGCGGAGCGGATCGCCCGGCAGGCATGCCGGCTGACCGCCGGCACCGCGGCGGCGGCCGGCCCGGGCTGTGCGGAACGTTGGATGGATGCCAATCTGCGGCTCAACGACCTGTCCGTGGTGGGGACGCACAACAGCTACAAGCGCGCCATTCCGCGGAGCGATTATGCGGTCGCCGCGAAAGCTGACGCCAGGGGCGTGATGGCGCGCGATTATGCGCACAAGCCGCTCGACCAGCAGCTCGACGCCGGTGTGCGCGAGATCGAGATCGACGTGGTCTATGATCCGAGGGGCGGGCGCTATGCCCATCCGCAGATCGCCGGCCAGGCGCATGACAGGCTCGACCCCCTCTGGACCCGCGCGATGATCCGGCCGGGCTTCAAGGTCATGCACGTGCCCGATCTGGATTTCCGGTCGACCTGCGTGACGCTCAAGGCTTGCCTCACGATCGTGCGGCGCTGGTCGGATGCGCATCCCCGGCATGTGCCGATCCTGATCCTGATCAACGCCAAGGACGGCGTGGCGGTCCCGGGCGGCGTGCCGTTGCTGACCTTCGACCAGCGCGCGTTCGACGCCTTCGACCGCGAAGTGCGCAGCGTGCTTCCGGCATCCAAGCTGGTCACCCCGGACGACGTGCAGGGCTCTTATCCGACGCTGCGCGACGCGGTGCTGCACGGGAATTGGCCGAAACTCGGCGATGCCCGCGGGCATATCCTGTTCGCGCTCGACGAAGATCAGCCCAAGGTGGCGGCCTACCGCGGCCGGCGGCACTCGCTCGAAGGGCGCGTGATGTTCGTCAATATCGACGAGAATTCCCCCGCCGCCGCCTATCGCACGCTCAACGATCCGATCGGGAACGCCGCGCAGATCGCGCGGGACGTCCGCGCCGGGTTCCTGGTGCGCACGCGCGCAGACGTCGACACGTGGCAGGCACGCGCCAACGACGCCGCGCATCGCGACGCCGCGCTGCGTAGCGGCGCGCAGGCGGTTTCGACCGATTATATCTGGCCGGACCACCGCTTTCCCGGCGGGTTCAGCGTGCGCCTGCCCAATCGTCAGGCGGCACTTTGCAATCCGTTGCGCACCGATGCGCGTTGCGCCGGTCTACCGGTTGAACGGGTGACGGATAAGGATTGGCGGCTGGGAGAACAAAATCCCGTCGTCGTACCGGACCGGCAGGCCATCGATCGATGATCCCATCGCGCCGCAGACGGATCGTCGGCAATTGGAAGATGTGGGGCAGCCAGGCTCACCTTGCTGAGCTTGACGCAATCGATGCGGCTGCCCGCGCACATCGAAAGGTGGATGTTGTTCTGTGCCTGCCCTTCACGATGATCGAGCGTGCGTCGAGGTCCTGTTCCGCATTGGCGATCGGCGCCCAGGATTGTCATGCGGCGGCGGGAGGCGCGCATACCGGCGATGTGTCGGCTGCCATGCTGCGTGAGAGTGGGGCGTCCTGGGCTATTGTTGGTCATAGCGAGCGCAGGGCCGAACATTTCGAGACGGATGCGATTGTGCGCGCCAAGGCGGAGGCGGCAATAGATGCGAGACTTGGCGTGTTCCTCTGTGTCGGTGAAAGCGCATCGCAGAGACAGGCGGGTCAAGCTGAGCACGCGGTGCTGACTCAGCTCGGAAATTCGTTTCCTCGCAACGCGGCCGCAGACTCGACATTCGTCGCTTATGAGCCCCTCTGGGCCATCGGTGCAGCGCAAACGCCTTCACCTGAGCAAATCGCGTCTATGCATTGCGCGATTCGGCGAAGGCTTGGGGACTGGGACGTGAATGTCCTTTACGGAGGCTCGGTCACAGCAGCTAATGCCGAGACCATACTCGCAATATCTGAGGTAGACGGCGTGCTGGTGGGAGGTGCAAGTTTGGAAGCCGCAACGTTTATCCCGATCGTGGCGGCTGCCGCGAGATAAGCTAGCGGGTTCGCTAGACCGCGATTCATTACCGCCGGTCGCCAGAACCGGTCATCCAAACGAAACAACGGCTGTCGAAGCGAGCTCGTCCATGTGGTCAGAAATCCATCGGGAATAATGGCTGTCATGCAGTGCAGCGACAAGACGGATGGGTAGGTCATTTCGTCAGCGCGCGGACGATGGAGCAATGCCTTAGCGAATACAGGATGGTCCCGGCCAAGGCCAGGCGCATACACCATCGTACTCCACTTGCGGGTCATCTCGGACGCTGAAACCCATGGCCCGCGCCCGGTCTTCTCCCATTTGACTGGCCCGATCTGCTTCAGACGCCAATGCTCGAGCAATGGCGCTTCCGCATCGCGGTCGCGCCACCCACGTTCCGACCCGCTTCTCACGGCAATAACCGAGGTGGAAGCCGGTCGAAATCCCGCGCCAATAAGGGTGCTGTCTAGGTTGGAGCCGGGCCCTGACGGTGCGGTCCTGCAAGCGTATGTCTTTGAGCGAACGGCCCATAGCAAACTCGAGAATTGACGGTGTTTTCTCGAATATGCATACCCCAACCAACGCGGACGGCCAGGACTAAGTTTCTCGAAAATGCTTTATTTTCAAATAGTCCGAGATCGTCCGAGGACGTTTGAAATATCTACAGCTCGGTCCTCTCACGGCGAAAACACGAGTTCGATTCTCGTAGGGGTCACCAGCGATTTCAGCATTTAGTGGTATCTTACCTCAGGCCTCGGGCGCGATTTCGACCGCAAGCCCGTCCAGCGCCTGGTCGAACGGGATTTGACAGGACAAGCGCGAGTTTGCCTGGCGATGGTCCGAGCTGTCGAGCAGTTCGCTTTCGTCCTCGGTTATGGCCGGCATCCGATCCGTGAAGGCCGGATCGACGTACACGTGACACGTGGCGCAGGAGCAGGCGCCGCCGCACAAGGCGAACGGATCGTCGATGCTGGCATCCCGGATGATCTCCATGACAGTCATGCCCGCCTGAGCCTCAAGCGTGATCTGTTGTCCGGCGCGGCTGGTAACGATGATATTCGGCATGCATTTGTCCTGACGATGTCCACCGGCACACCGAAAGGGGCCGCGATGGGGAGGGCGGATACTATTAATCACGATCTGTCTGGGCGCACCCGCCGGTTTGGGTTTCAGCTGCCTTTGCGGATGATGCGCGACCGGCTTCACTCTGCAGCCGCTCGGTGCCGGCCGTAATTATAAGTATGGCCACTAGCGTCGAAGCATTGCATTGATAGACAGTGCCACGGCCGTGGCCGGAAGGGCTAAGCAAGGTTGCCCAAAATCGCTTCTCTCTCGAAACTGTGCCAGTGTCGGCGCGATTTCGAGTTGCCGTTTCCTGAAGCCCAGAGTTCCTTGATGCCCTTATTCATCCTTCGGCGCGGGGCGCCCAACACTTTGCCCTCGGCACCCGCGTGACCTTGGAAAGCCAGGCAAGGGCAGCGCTCAAGCGTGGTGACCTGCCTGCCGCGGTCGCGGCCGCCAGGGAACTCACAATTGCCAGCCCGCAGCACCCGACGGGGTTCTTCCTGCTGGGAATGGCGGCGGCCGAGGCGGGCCAGATTTCGAAGGCGATCCCGCTGGTCGAAGCGGCAGTGGAACGGGGGCCGCGGGCGGAACATCTGGCGCAGCTGGCCAAATTGCTCATCCTGTCACGCCGGGATGGTCCCGCCGCGGACGCCGCGCGCGCGGCAATAAAGCTGTCGCCGAGCGACGGGCTGACACTCGATACGATCGGGTGCGTGCTGGCCCGGCTCGGCGATCACGAAGCGTCGATCACCCCTTTCACTGCGGCGGTCGCCGCCGAGCCCGACAATCTGGAATATCGCTACAATCTGGCGGCAGCCAAAGGCTTCGTCGGCCAGGTCGACGAAGCACGCGCGCATTATGAGATGATCCTGACCCAGGATGCCGGCAATGCGCGCGTCCATTATGCGCTGGCCATTCTCGCGCGACAGACCACGCAGGCCAATCATGTACCGAGGCTGGAGGCGGCGCTGGCCGAGGCGCGCAAGCCCGCTGACGCGCTGCGCATCCAATATGCTTTGGCAAAGGAGCTGGAAGATATCGGCGATGCGGCCGAAGCCTTTCGGCACCTTTCCGCCGCCAATGCCGCGCATAAACGCACGATCGGCTACGATTTCGCGCAGGATGCCGCGATATTCGACGCGATCGAGGCGCGGTTCGGCAGCGGCGCAGCCTCCGTTGCCGGCGGCGCGGACCATGCCGATACCGCACCGATATTCGTGGTGGGCATGCCGCGTACGGGGACCACTCTGGTCGATCGCATCCTGTCGTCCCATCATGACGTCGAGTCGGCGGGAGAGCTTCAGGCCATGCCGCTCGCGGTCAAGCAACTGGCCGGCACGCCGTCACGCCTGGTGATCGATCCGGCGACGATAGCGGCGAGCGGCGAGGTCGATCCCGCCGCGATCGGCCACGCCTATCTGGCGCGCGCCGGCCATCACCGGACGAACGGCAAGGCCCGGTTTACGGACAAGTTGCCCGCCAACTTCCTATATGTCGGCCACATTGCCCGCGCCTTGCCCAATGCCAGGATCGTCTGCCTGCGCCGTAATCCGATGGATACGATCTGGAGCAACTATAAGAATCTGTTCGCCAGCCAGTCCGCTTATTACGCTTATTCCTACGACCTGATGGACACGGCGCGTTATTATGCCCGCTTCGACCGGTTGATGGCATTATGGGAAAGCCTGTGGCCGGGGCGCGTGCTGCAGCTATCCTACGAAGCTTTGGTCGCCGACCAGGAAAAGCAGACGCGGCGGCTGCTCGACCATTGCGGCCTTGCGTGGGATGATGCCTGTCTGTCGTTTCATGAGAATGTGGCCGCGGTGGCGACGCCCAGTGCGGCGCAAGTGCGACGGCCGATCAACGCCGATTCGGTGGGCAAATGGCGCGCGCATGAAGAGGCGCTGGAGCCGGCGCGGGCCTGGCTGAAGGCGCAAGGCATCGCGGTCGGATAAGGTATGTCGCCGCCTGCCAGTTCGACCGGCTGACCCCGAAAAGATCGAGGCGCTATCCCTTCCGGAATAGCGCCTCGCCCATTGCCTCAGATCAATATTTGAACCGCGCCTCGATTCCGAAGGTGCGCGGGTTCATGACCGTACGCTGGTAGAAGCGCACGACCACACCGTCGTTGATGCCGATGCGCGACCGGTCCCCGCCGACCGAAACCACCGCATATTTGTCGAAGATGTTGTCCGAAAACAGGCTGATGCTGTACTTGTCGGTGTCGTAGGTCAACGATGCGCGGTTCGTCACGTAGCTGGACAGCTTATCGCCGTAGCTACGCTCCCAGCCGAGGCGCGTAACGACGCTCCCGCGATAGATCGCGGTCCAGTTGGCCTCGAAATTCCCCTTCATCATCGGGATGGTGTAGGTCGCGCCCAGGCTGCCGCTATTCTTCGCGGAACCCGGAAGTCGGTCGCCATCCAGCGCATCGAGCTGGATGAAACGGTTGGAATAGTCCCCCGGCGTCTCGCGGATGGTGAGAATTCCCGGCACGTCCTCGGTCAGCTTGGCGTCCGTATAGGAATAGCTACCCTGGATCGACAGCTGGGGAACGGGCTTCAACTGGAACGTGCCTTCGAATCCTTGCGACCTGGCCTTGCCACCGTTCACTGTGATCCCGGTCGCGCCGTTTACGGTGGCGGAGGCAACCTGGATCCCATTCCAATCGATGTGGAAGACATCGAAGTTGAATGACAGCTTACGTTCGAACAACTGTGTGCGGAAACCGACCTCGATATTCTTGGTCGTGTCCGGTCCGTACTGGATTTCGTCCGGCAGCGCGCAGATGTTCTGCCCAGGCGGCAACGGAAGCTGGCACGGCGCGACGGTGTTCGGGCCGCCGATGCGATAGCCCTTGCTATAGGTGGCGTAGACCATCAGGTCGTGCGTGAAGTTGTAGGAGGAGTTGAACTTCCACACCCAGCCGTCCTTCGCCGCCTTGCCGCCGTTCACGGGCAGATCATAGGGGCTGAGCGGCTGGCCAAGCAGCGGCAGCGTTGCCGCGCCCTTGATCGCCGAGGTGTATTTGAAATAGCGCGCGCCGGCGGTCACCTGCCATTTCGGGGTCACCTTGAACGTGCCCTCGCCGAAGATCGCCTTCTCGGTCACCTTCGACCTGGTGTAAGAGACATATTCGAGCTCGTCGGGATTGGTGGGCAGATCGACCCAGGGATGGCCGGGGACATGCTCGGCATAATCGCGCTTCAGCTTCTGATCGTTGTAAAAGCCGCCGAGAACCCAGTTGAACGGACCGCCATGGCGCGAGACCAAGCGGACTTCCTGGTTGAACTGCGTGCGGCGGCTAACGCTCTCGTTCCAGCTCGTGAAGGCCGGAAACAGCTCATAGTCATAGTCGAGATCGAGCAGCAGGTCGGTATTGTCGCCCTTCGTGCTCGTCTTGACGCTGGTGTAGGCGGTCGTCGCCACGAGATCGGCGATGTTGAAGAGGTTCGCATTGATTTCCATGCTTCCGAGCTGCGCATGGCGGTTCGTCGGTTCGGCGTAGCGAGCCGCGCTTTCATATTTGCCCGTCCCGAGCACACCGTTGCTGTTATACTGACCACCGTCCGTCTTGGTTTGCTGGTAGGCGTAGGTGAAATCGACCTTCAGATCTTCACTGGTCTGGAACAGCAACTGGTTGCGCGTGGTGATGGTCTTCTCGAAATTGAGATCCTTGCGCTTGGTCAGGTTCGCCGCATAGGCGGCGGGGGTCACGCTATCCGTCCCGCTTGGCTGCGGCAGCGACACGCCGGGCGTCTGAACCAACAGTGGATAATCGATGAAGCCGGGATCGTAATAATAGCCCGTCGCCGTGCGGAACGCGATATGGTCCCTGACGATCGGGATGTTGATGACGCCGTCGCCCTGATAGCCGGGCTTGCTGCCATGGCTCTTGCCATAGAAGCGGCCGTGCACCTCTCCTTCGACATCGGTCACGTTGGGACGATTGGGGATGTATCGGATCGCGCCGGCCAGCGTACCGAGCCCGTAAAGCGTTCCCTGCGGCCCGAGCAACGTTTCCACGCGTGCGATATCGACCAGCTTGAAGTCGTAGTAGAGCGGAACTTCGCCCAGATAGACACCGAGCGAATTGGCATAGCTGGCGCCGCCGGAATCGGTGTCCGACGCATTGAGGCCACGCAGCACGATCGTCCCGGTCGAAGCTGGACCGGTGTCCGAGATGGTCAGGCCGGGCGTGAACGCCGCAAGATCGCGCACATCGTTGATATGCTCACGCTCAATCTGCTCGGAACTGACTGCGGAAATATTGATCGGAGCGTCTTGCAGCGTCACGCGCCGGCGGCTGCCGGTGACCACGATTTCGTTGCTGCTATCCGCTTGCGCCGTCTGGTCGGGCTTCGGCTCGGTCTGCGCTACCGCCTGAAACGTCGAAAACCCTGCGAGAAACGTCGCGCCGAGCAGCGCCGTGCGTGAAAGAGATCGTGCCACCCTAGCCCCCTTGAAACATAGCCCATCGCTTTTCAGGTGGCTCCATCTCCATTCGCCGTGCGTCTGTCGGCACGTGCTTGGGCTTAAGCTTTGGTTAAACCGACTTCGTCGCCATGGGGCGTTTGACGTACCGTTTCGGACCGCCCCCGATCGAACCGTCCTACCCCTCTTAGGCCATCGGCCTATGTCGATCCCGACCGGACCTTTTGATGCCCGGCGTGGCACGAAACACACAGTTCGTAATACTGAAAAGACAGGGCTTCCGACGCTGGCACCAAGGAATCCGACCCGCGGCGATTCCGATTCGGGGGCGTTATCGGTCATCGACGCTACCGGCAGACCGACAGCCGGCGGCCGCGAAAGTCAGCCTCGTGAGGCGGCTTAGTCCTTCGCTTTGGGCGCCAGGCTCCACCACGAGAGCGTGTGCACATCGTGGGCCGTCGTCCACAAACCCGTACCCGCAAAGCGCAGCGCGCCGCTGCCCGCCGCCGGGCCAAGACGCCCGACGATCGCCATGCTCTTGGCATCGATCATGGCGAAGGTCTGGTCGGCGGTCGTGCGCAACCAGACCGCGCCGTTGCCTACGTCGATGTCACCATATTTCAGATCCGCGCCCACTTTGACGCGGCCGGTCACCTTGGCCGTGGTCGGGTCGATCCGTGCGAGCGTGCCGTCACCTTGCTCCTGCACCCACACTGCGCCTTCGCCGGCGGCAAGGAAGCCCGGCTGCTTGCCCAAAACGACCCGCTTCACCACGGTGTTGGTCGCGGGGTCGATCTGCTGCAGCAATTGATTGTCGCTGCTGACCGCCCAGAGCGCGCCGAGCCCGAAGGCAAGATAAAAGGTCCCGCCTACGACCGGGATCGACGCGACGACCCTATTGTCGCCGGGGTCGACCCGTTGGATCGTTCGGGTCGCAGCATTGGGAATCCAGATCGATCCGGCGCCCGCCACGACGTTGGTCTCGCCCCTTGGGTTGGCGACCCCCGTCGGGATAGCGACGGTCAGCTTGGCGGCCTGCAAATCGATCCGGTTGAGCGTGCCGTCTTTGCAGTCGGCGACCCAGAGCGAGCCTTCCGCCACGGCCATCCCGCCGCACGGCCGCGTCATAGCCACTTCGGCTTGCTTGCCCTGTTGCGACCAGCGCTCGACCCGGCCCTTGTTGGTCGCCCACACGCTGTTGCCGTCGACCACGAGGAAGTCCGCGAAGCCCGGCACGACCTGCGTCTGCTCCTCGTGGGGGAGCGATGTGGACGCGGCCGAAGCAGCGGTGGCCAGTGCAGCAGCCATCATCGTGGCAATCAGCTTCTGGGATAGGAAAATGCGCTGCATCTGCATGTTACTCCGGCCTCGATCGATGGAAGGCAACGAGCCTGCTGGCGATCCCCGCGCCCGCCGATACGTCAAACGCCCTAGGGCGCGCCACTGGGCGATAGGCTGCGTGCATTTCGGGGCCCCTCCCGTAGAAAGGCGCCCCTCGCGAGAATCTCTATTTAGAACGACGCCCGAGCGCGCCAGCCCGGATCAGGCGGCCTCGACCTGCGTGGCCTGGCGCGCCTTGATCTTCTCGATCACCGGCCGGGCCGGGAAGATGAACTGCTCCCAGATCGAAAGCCGCTTGCGGTCATCCTGGCCGACGATCGCCGATTCACCGGCGCGAAAGGTGCCGAAGATGCGGTCCAGCAGGATCAGCGAATTGCCGTAATTGCAGCGCGTATCCTCATAGACCACCGAATGGTGCAGGCTGTGGTGCTGGATCGTCGTGAAGAAGAAGGAATACCATTTGGGCGGATCGGACCGTACGTTCGCATGGGCGAAGGTGGAGATTACGGTCAGGATATTGAAGGCGCAGAATTCCGCGGCTTCCGGCAGATCGAACAGCGCCACCACGCTCAGACTGATCAGGAACAGTTCGAGCGGATTGCCGACCGCACCCTTCATCGCATTCAGCTGGGTGATGTGATGATGCGGCGCGTGAGTCAGCCAGAACGGCGTCCAGTTATGCATCAGGCGATGCATCCAATATTGCCCGAACTCGACCAGGAAAACGACCAGGGCGACCTGTGCCAGGAACGGCATGTGCATCGCCCATTCGGTGGAAACGCCGAGGGAGTGCTTGGCCGCTTTCAGGGGCTCCTCGGCCAACTTGTTGGTGACCCAGGCAATGGCGCTTGCACCCAGGACCACATAGAACAGGTCCGTGAAGAATTCGCGCCTGTCGAGGCGCCAGCCGGTATGCCGCTCGTTGAGCCACTCAAGCCCTTGCACGAACGCCGTAATGACCGCCGACGTCACCACGATCGTCCAGCCATTCTTGAGCAAGGCTGCCGGGCCGAATGCCCAGAACAGGATGACCACGGCAATGGTCATGGGCGGCAACAGGTTGAAGATGGTCTTCTTCATTTCATTCTCGCCCCGGTCACGACTGCTCCGCAGAGTAAGGCGGATGCGCCGCGGGCACAGGTGTTCGAATGACGTAGGGCCGGCCCGCTAGTACGCGGAAGCGCGGGTCATCGGCGCGGGAACGACCGCCGGACGCCGCGTCCCGTTATTCGCGTTCGGGAACAGGGAAAGGCTGGATCGCCCGCCCGGGGCGTCGGCTAGGGACGCACCGGGTCAGGACGATCGCACGCCGGAAGGTGGACTTAGCGGAGCGACGCGAGCTGGATGGAGCTGCCGCGCGCAGCGTCGGCCGTCCGCGCCTCGATCTTGGTACGAACCTGGTCGGCCACATCCGCGCGGCAGGCGCGTGCGCTTGCCTCAAGATCGGCATGCACTGTCGCGAGGCTTTCGCCGCACACTGCGCGCGCCGCCTGATCGACACGAATGGCCAGGCGCTGCTGGCCGTCGGCGGTCGCGAGATCGAGCCCGCTGAGCGAAAGGACGGCGCTGTCCTTGCCGAAAGGATTGTCGGTGGTGCTGGCGAAAGCAGCCGAACCAAGCGAGATGGCGGCAAGGGCCGCAATGCCGATCTTCATAACCTTCTCCTACGAACATCTTCCGCCGTCTTCTGTGCGGCTGAGCGCCATCTAGGCGCGCGGAGAAGGAACAACAACCCTAAAACACAAGACAACACAAAAAATCCACACTTCATCGAGCGAAGTGCAAGATTTGCAACGGCCAGTTGGCGTTGGTTTAAAAGAATATCAGTTGTTACATGATTTCGTTCGAGTAATACTCCTGAATGTTATTACGCTTCATCGGGGACGTACTACCAGAGAAGCGAGTTCCAGATTGTGCCCGAGTAGCCCGACCGGCAGCCGTACGGCCTCGGTCCGTTCGGTCGATCGCGCCGCATCGGCGATCGAAACCCGAAGGGTGCGGGCGAAGGGTGCCGACCAATCTTGCACAGTCGCCACCGGCAGCCGCACCTGCCACGAACGGCCGCCTTCCGCCTCGACCACGCGATCGTTTATCCGGATGACGGCTTCCGATGTGCTGCGATGGCCGCGAACCAGCACGCAACTCCCAGCGTCGCAGCTGATCACGTGGACGGTTGCGGGATGTGCATTCGCCGGCGCCGCCGCGGTTGTAGCCGCCAGGGCGATCCAGACGCCCGCGCTTCGAAAAATCGTTACCATGGGACAAGGCTGATCGACCTTGGCCTCGGCTTCCATGGGGCGTTTGACGTAGCGGCTGCGGCGCGGGCGGCGACGCCTCCGTTTCTACTGCGCGAGCGTGGCGACTGCGATCGCGGTCGCGGAGGCGCGATTTTCTACGCCCATTTTCTCGAACACCTGTTCCAGATGCTTGTTCACCGTGCGCGGGCTGATCTGCAGAATCTCGCTGATCTCCCGATTCTGCTTACCGCGGCTTATCCAGACCAGCACCTCCGCCTCCCGCGAGGTGAGGCCATGGCGCTCGGCGAGAATGCGCTCGGCATCCCCCTCGCGTTTCTCGGTCAGCCTGAAAAGCCATTCCCTGCCGCTTGTGTGGCGCAGGAAGGTGCATTCGACGACGCTGTCGCCGATCTGGATCGACGCTTGCGCGCCGGCGGGCACATCGGGCCCTTGCAGGCGTTTGATCGTTGCGGCGAGCGGCTCCGGCAACCGGACCTCACGAGGCGTCCAGCCCGGAAACAGGCGTTCGATCGTCGCGGCCGCAAGCGGCGTCAGCCAACCGGTCGTCCCGTCATCCTCAACCGCGAAGGATGGCCTGCCGGCGGTATCGAGCGCGAGCTGGCTGCCTTGCGAGATGCGGGCATTGGCAAGGTGAACCGACACGCGCGCGAGCAACTCGTCCACGACGATCGGCTTGTGCACATAGTCGACCGCGCCCGCCTCCAGCCCATGCACGACATGCTCGGTCTCGGTCAGGCCGGTCATGAAAATCACCGGCAGATTGCGAAACCGGCCGTCCGCCTTGATCCGCCGCGTCGTCTTGAAGCCGTCGAGCCCCGGCATCACCGCATCCATCAGGATCAGGTCGGGCGTGACATGCTCCAGCAGGTCAAGCGCGGCGAGCCCGTCCACGGCGATAAGGACGGTCATGCCGGCCTGTTCGAGCGTGCTGTTTAGAAAGCGCAGCGATTCAGGCGTGTCGTCGACCACCAGGATCGTCGCCCCCGCGCCGCTGCCGATCGCCTTATCCGACATTGTCGATCGCCCTGGTCAGTGCGCGCAGATCGAAGTCGCCAAGGTGCCGCCGCATCTCCGCGACCGCGCCGGCGCTTTCCGGTATCTCGGCTTCCAGATCGGTCAGGACCATTCCGATCGCGCGAACATGCCCCACCTTGATATAGTGCCTCAGGTTCGTGAGGAAGGGGGCCGCCGCCTCGGGCAGCTTGCCCGGGATGCTTGTCTCTCGGCTTGCGGCCTCGTCGGCGGTGACGACCCAGCTCAGGTCGAGCTGGCGGCCGATCGTGTCGAGCAAAGCGTCGAGATCGACCGGCTTCGAAATGAAGGCGTCATGGTTGGAGCCGCCGTCGCCCCCGGCCTTGAATTCGTGGGCATTGGCGGAAACCATCACGATCTGCAGCCGCGGCCCGAGGGTCGCCCGCAATTGCGCCGCGACCTCCCATCCGTTGCTTCCCGGCATCTGGATGTCGAGCAGCACCAGATCGGGTGAGCAGCGCGCCGCCAGCGCCAGGCCCTCCGCGCCGCCGGTCGCCGCGAACACGGCGAAGTCGAGCGGGCGCAGCAAATGCTGCACGACCGTGATCTGGGCGGAATTGTCGTCGATCACCAAAATCGTTTTCCGCGCGCCCCGATAGCCGGTGACGCGATCATAAGCCGCAGCACTCGCAGGCGGGGCCATCGGTTCGGGCAACAGGATACGAAGCTGGAAGCTGCTGCCGCGGCCCAGTTCGCTGGTCGCGGTCACTTCGCCGCCCAATATGCCTGTGAGCACGCGCGTGATCGCCAGGCCAAGCCCGATTCCCGGCTGCATCGCGGCGTCAGGTGAACTGCCGCGCTCGAACGGCTCGAAAATCCTTCCGATATCCTCAGGCGCAATGCCGATGCCGGTGTCCTTGACTTCGATCAGCGCCATCTGGCTGCGGTATCGCACCGTCAGCGTGGCGCCGCCCCGCTCCGTATATTTGATGGCGTTGGACAGCAGGTTGATCAGGATCTGCCGCAATCTTTTCTCGTCGGTTCGAACGAACGGTGGAAGCCGGCTTTCGATGACATAATCCAGCGCAAGCCCCTTCGCTGCCGCCTGCATGCGGAACATGTCCACGATATGATCGAGGAGGGCGGGCAGCCGCACGATATCCTGCCGGAGTTTGAGCACCCCGCTTTCGACGCGCGAAATGTCCAGCAGCCCCTCGACCAGGTTGGTGAGATGCTCCGCGGACCGCCGGATCACGCCTCCCGCTTCGGCCGGCGGCATCGCGCCTTCGCGCTCGAGCAATTGCGCATAGCCGTAGATCGCGTTGAGGGGCGAACGGATCTCGTGACTCACCGCAACCAGATATCGAGTCTTGGCGGCATTGGCGGATTCGGCGGCCTCCTTTGCCCGCTGCAAGGCGGCGTGGGTCGCCGTGTGCGCGGCTATTTCTTCCTGCAGCATCTCGGTCTGGCGGCGATTCTCTTCCTCCGCGGTGCGGCGGCTGTTGCGCGCCAGGGCCAGCAGCCAGGAAAAGATACCGGCGACGATGGCGACCGGCACTATCACGAGCACCACCCGGAGCGCGTTCGCGGTCACCAAGCGGCCCTCTTCACCCGCAGCACCGATAGGCTTCGCGATCGGGCAGAGCGGACGGCGGGAATCCGCTTGATCCCAGCCCGTCCCTCAATCGAAGCGGCGACCTGCCTGCATGTTTCATCGCAAGGTCCGATGCGCGAGTCGGCCAGCGCGAAACGGCAGCTTGGATAGTGCCCAAATGACGCATTGCAGCATCGGAAAATGGGATCACACGCGTCATGGCCACATTTCATATAATTTATTACTGGATTGATCAAACGTAATATCCCATGCATTGATGCATCGCGGAATTCCGTGGCTTTCGACTCGCGGAATGCAATCTACGGGGGTGAGTATGGTAAGCTGGCTGTCCAAAACGCGTCTCACGATTGCGGCTATGGCGTTGCTTCTTACCGCCTCCTGTAGCGGCGGCGCACAACACGCCCCCGAGAAGCGCACCGACTTTACGATCGGATGGTCGATCTACGCCGGCTGGATGCCATGGCCCTATGCCCAGCAAGCCGGCATCGTGAAGAAGTGGGCGGACAAATACGGCGTCAAAATCAATTTCGTTCAGGTCAACGACTATGTCGAATCCGTGAACCAGTTCAACGCCGGCAAGATCGACGGCGTCACCGTGACCAACATGGACGCGCTGACTATCCCCGCAGCTGGCGGCAAGGACACGAGCGCGATCATTCTCGGCGATTATTCGGACGGCAATGACGGCATCGTCCTCAAGAACGCCAAGAGCCTGGCCGACATCAAGGGGCGTACCGTCTACCTCGTCGAGTTGTCGGTTTCGCATTACCTGCTCGCGCGCGGACTCTCCTCGGTCGGGCTGCAGCTCTCCGATGTGAAGACGGTGAACACGTCGGACGCCGACATCGTCGGCGCCTTCGCTAACCCCGCCGCGACCGCCGCGGTCACCTGGAACCCGCAGCTGACCGAGCTCGCAAAGGTACCCAACGCGAAGCTGGTGTTCGATTCGCACCAGATACCCGCGGAAATCCTCGATCTGCTGGCGGTCGATACGGCGACGCTCAAGGCCAACCCGAATCTCGGCAAGGCGCTGGCCGGCATCTGGTATGAAACGATCACGCTGATGCAGCGCAAGGATGCGGCGGGCGCCGCCGCCCGCGCCGCGATGGCGAAGATGGCCGGATCGAGCCCGCAGGCGTTCGACGCGCAGCTCACCACCACCCACCTCTACGCGACGCCGCAAGATGCCGTGGCCGCGCTCAAATCGCCCGCCCTTGCCGACACGATGGTCAAGGTGCGCGACTTCAGCTTCGCCAAGGGCCTGTTCGGCCAGGGCGCGAAATCGGCGGACGCGGTCGGCATCGGCCTGCCGGGCGGGAAGACGCTTGGCGATACCAAGAATGTGAAGCTGCGCTTCGACCCGACCTTCATGGAGCAGGCCGCGGCGGGCAAGCTCTGAGGCCGCCCGCGATGCGCTGGGTGAACGTCAGGCCGAGCCGGCGCAATTCAGTTCTGCTGGGTGCGCTGCCGCTGCTGCTGGTTGTCGTGGCTTATCTCTTCGCCTCGGCCGCCCGGCACGCGGCCAACCCGTCGGACAAGATACTGCCGACGCCCGCGGCAATGGCCACCGCCATGCACAGCCTGCTGGTGGACGCGGATCCGCTTAGCGGCCGGCTGATCTTCTGGGCGGACACTTTGGCCAGCCTCGAGCGGCTCGGGCTTGGGCTTGGCATATGCACCCTGTCCGCGCTGCTGGTCGGCATGGTGCTGGGCATATTGCCGGCGGCGCGCGCGTCTTTCGGCGCGTTGGTCACGACCGTCGCGGTGATACCGCCGATCGCGCTCCTGCCGGTCCTCTTCATCGTTTTCGGCCTCGGCGAGGCCGCGAAGGTCGCGCTGATCGTGATCGGTGTCACCCCCTTCATGATCCGCGACCTCGCCGATCATGTGGCGGCGCTTCCGCAGGAACAGCTCATCAAGGCGCAAACGCTGGGCGCCAGCAGCTGGCAGCTCGCGCTCCGCGTCGCGCTGCCGCAGGCGCTGCCCCGCCTTATCGCTGGCCTGCGCCTGTCGCTTGGTCCGGCCTGGGTCTACCTCATCTCGGCCGAGGCCATCGCCTCCGATATCGGGCTTGGCTATCGGATCTTCCTGGTCCGGCGCTACCTCTCGATGGACATCATCATCCCCTACGTCGCGTGGATTTCGCTCCTCGCGATCCTGATGGATGTGGCCCTTGCCCAGCTGAGCCGGCGCGCCTTCGTGTGGGCGCATCAGACCAGCCGATGAGCGAGCTTCTCACCTTCGAAAACGTCTGGCTGGAATATGGCGAAAAGATCGTGCTCGAACGCGTCGATCTCGGCATCGCCGAACGCAGCTTCGTTTCGATCGTCGGCCCGTCGGGCGCGGGCAAGAGCAGCTTCCTCAGACTTGTGCTGGGCCAGGAAGCGCCGACCCGCGGTCGTATCCTGCTCGACGGCAAGGCCCTGCGTCCCGAATGCGGGCCCGATCGCGGCGTGGTCTTTCAGCGTTACTCGGTGTTCCCGCACCTGACCGCGCTCCGCAACGTGATGTTCGGGCGGGAATGCACCAGCGCGCCTTTCACCGCCCGCCTGTTCGGCGCCGCCCGGCGCGCCGCCGCCGAGGAGGCGGAGGCGATGCTGGTCGAGGTCGGACTCGGCGATGCGCTTCATGTGTACCCTGCCCAGCTTTCCGGCGGCATGCAGCAACGGCTCGCCATCGCGCAGGCGCTGATGGCCCGGCCGCGCGTGCTCTTGCTCGACGAGCCGTTCGGCGCGCTCGATCCCGGCATCCGGCAGGACATGCACCGCCTGATTCTCGGGCTGTGGCGGCAGCATGCGCTCACCGTGCTGATGGTCACCCACGACATCACGGAAGCCTTTGGCCTCGGCACGCGCGTGCTGGCCTTCGACAAGCGCCGCGTCGATCCGCACGCGCCGCACCGCTTCGGCGCGACTGCGGTTTACGACCTGCATCTGACGCGGAAAGCACCCCCGGATGCCGTCGACCTCGAGAGCGAAGTATTACGATTGACAGAATTGGTAATAACCAACACAGAGGATTCGCTGTGAAGGATACTCCCCCCTCCAACCTCGCCAGGCTCAGCATGAGTCTCCCGGCGGAGCTCTCCCGCCAGCTCGACACGATGGTGGAGGAGCGCGGCCTGCCCTCCCGTTCGCAGCTGATCGCGGAGCTGATCCGCGACGAGCTGGCGGAGCACGGGGCGGCATTGCGCCCCGAGGATATGCTCGCCGGTACCATCACCCTGGTCTATCGCGGCGACATGGGCCGCGTGCGGCACCAGCTCGCCCAGACACAGGGCGAATATCTCAAGGAAGTCATCTCCTCGCAGCACGTCTTCCTCGAAGACGACCAGTCGCTTGAGGTGCTGCTGGTGCAGGGCCCCGCGCGGCGGCTGAGCGAGCTCTGCGATGCGCTGCGCAAGGTGCGCGGTGTGCAGCAGCTCAGGCTCTTCACCACCACCGCGCTTCTGCCTCCGCTTCACGAGCAGGATCAGACCTGGCCGCATCCGGGGAGCAAGGCCGCATGAGTGCGCTTGCCGATCCCAACGCCGCGCGCGAGCATGCCCGTGCGATGGGCGGCACCGTCGTCGAGGCGATGCCGATCCTGCCGCCCCAGGCCGATGACCTGCCGGCGGAGGTAGCATCGGACGACCTGCTGTGGGAGGAGACGATCGCCGCGGGCGGTTACGCCTCCCGCGCTTTGGCTCGGGGCAGCCGGCTGCGGCTGATCGACCTGAAGGGCGATGCCTGCGCGTCGTTGCTGGTCTTCAATGCCGCGATGCCGGCCGAGCGGCTCAACATCGCCGACACGGTCAAGGTCCAGTGGGACGCTTATCCCTCCGCCGGCAGCCTGCTGCTCTCCGACATGGGCCGCGTGCTCGCCAGCATCGAGCAGGATGGAGCGGCCACGCACGACGCCTTTTGCGGGGCGTCGAACGAAGCCTCCAACCGCCGCCATTATGGCGACGGCAGCAACTCGGGCGCCTATCCCAATGCGCGCGACCGCCTGTTGCTGGGCGCGGCCAAACACGGGCTGGGCCGCCGCGATGTCCATCCCTGCATCAACCTTTTCAAGGGCGTGCGGATCGGCAAGGACGGCAGCGTGACGGCGCATCTGGGCCCGTTCGCGCCCGGCCGCTCACTGGTCCTGCGGGCAGAAATGGACCTGATCCTGGTCATCGCCAATTGCCCGCACGTGCTCGATCCGCGTCCGTGGAGCGTGACCCCGTTACGTGCCACCGCCTGGCGCGGCCCGGTCACCACCGAAGACGACCCGATCCGCACCGCGGCGCCCGAGCGGCTTCGTGCCTTCCTCAACACCGAAGATCTGTACCGCCGCTGATGAGCCAGAACCCGCATTTCGAAGGCCTGACCGGCCAGGTGATCCACGACGAAATCGTGCCGGCCCGTGCGCCCTGGCTGCATCGGGTCAAGGCCGGGGAAACGCTCCGGGTGGTCGATCTGGAAGGCAATCAGGCGGTCGACTTCCTGCTCTACGCCACCGCCGGCGATGCCGAACGCTTCAGCGCGCAGGACACGATCGCGGCCCAGGCCAATATCTTCCTGCGCAGCGGCAGCGTGCTGCTCTCCAACGAAGGGCGGCCGATGATGACGATCATGGCGACCTCGGTCGACTATCACGACATGATCGGCGGCGCCTGTTCGTGCGAATCCAACAGCCTGCGCTACGGGCATCACACCAAGGCCCAGCATGCCTGCGTCGACAATTTCCTCGAGGCCAATCTGCGCGATGGCCGCGGCAAGCGCGACATCGTCTCGAACGTCAATTTCTTCATGAACGTGCCGGTCGAGGCCGACGGAACGCTCGGCATCGTCGATGGCATTTCGGCGCCGGGCCTCACCGTCGACCTGCGCGCCGAGATGGATGTGACCGTCGTCGTTTCGAACTGCCCGCAGATCAACAATCCCTGCAACGGCTTCAATCCCACGCCCGTCCGCATGATCGTCACCGCATGAGCTTCGGCACGGTTCTGATCGCCAATCGCGGTGCGATCGCATGTCGGATCATCCGCACGCTGCGGCGCATGGGCATCCGCTCGGTCGCCATCTTCTCCGATGCCGACGAGGCATCGCGCCATGTCGCCGAGGCGGACGTGGCGGTCCGGATCGGCCCTGGCCCGGCGGCGGAGAGCTATCTCGACGTCGCGCGCATCCTTGCCGCCGCGCGGGAGACGGGCGCGGATGCGATCCACCCCGGCTACGGCTTCCTGTCCGAAAATGCCGCCTTCGCCGAGGCGTGCGAGGCCGCCGGCATCGCCTTCATCGGCCCGACTCCCGAGAGCATTCGCGCCTTCGGCCTGAAGCATAGCGCCCGCACGCTCGCCGAGGCGGAGCAGGTTCCGCTCGCGCCCGGCACGGGCTTGCTGGCGGATATCGACGCGGCGGTCGAAGCCGCGGAGCGGATCGGCTATCCGGTCATGCTCAAGGCTACGGCCGGCGGCGGCGGCATCGGCATGCGTGTCTGCGCCGACGAGCAGGCGGTGCGCGACGGCTACGCCGCGGTGGCAAGGCTCGGTGCTGGCAATTTCGGCGATGCCGGCCTCTTCCTCGAACGCTTCGTGCCGCGCGCGCGGCATGTCGAGGTCCAGATCTTCGGCGACGGCACCGGCCGCGTCGTCGCGCTCGGCGAACGCGATTGCTCGCTCCAGCGCCGCAACCAGAAGGTGATCGAGGAAGCGCCCGCGCCGCACCTTCCCGAGCAGGTCCGCGCCGCGCTGATCGAGGCCGCGGTGCGGCTGGGCACGGCCGCGCGCTATCGCTCCGCGGGCACGGTCGAATTCCTGTACGATCCCGTGCGGCAGGACTGGTTCTTCCTGGAGGTCAATACGCGCCTTCAGGTCGAGCACGGCGTCACCGAGGAAGTGACCGGCGTCGACCTGGTCGAATGGATGGTGCGCGGCGCGGCCGGTGACTATTCCTTCCTCGATACGCCCGTGCCCAGCCCGCGGGGATGGTCGATCCAGGCGCGGATTTATGCGGAGGATCCGGTGGTGGATTTCCGCCCCGCCGCCGGCACGCTCACCGAAGTCATCTTTCCCGACGACGCGCGCATCGAGACCTGGGTCGAGCGCGGCGCCACCGTCTCGTCCTTCTACGATCCGATGCTCGCCAAACTGATCGTGCGCGGCGAGGATCGTGACGCGGCGGTGGCGGCGATGCAGACGGCGCTGGACCGGACCCAGCTCGCCGGTATCGAGACCAACGTGCGCTGGCTGCGCGACGTGACGCGCAGCGAGGATTTCGTCACGGGCGACGTATCGACCCGCTCGCTGGAGCGCGTCGAGCATCGTCCGCACAGCATATCGGTGCGTTCGGCCGGCACGGCGACAACCGTGCAGGATTATCCGGGCCGGATCGGGCTGTGGGATATCGGTGTGCCGCCGTCCGGGCCGATGGACGCACGTGCCTTTCGTCTGGGCAATGTGCTGCTCGGCAACGATGGCGACGCCCCCGGGCTTGAGGTCACTGCGACCGGCCCGACACTCCAGTTCAACACCGCGACCCGCATCTGCCTCACCGGCGGCGAATTCGACGCGACGCTCGATGGCAAGCCGGTGCCCCGCAACAAGCCGGTGTCCGTCACCGCCGGCCAGGTGCTCGCGCTTGGCCGCATCAGTGGCGGCGGCATGCGCGGCTATATCCTGTTCGCGGGCGGGCTGGACGTTCCCGCTTATCTCGGCAGCGGCAGTACCTTCGATCTCGGCGAATTCGGCGGTCATGGCGGACGCCGGCTTCGCGTGGGCGACACGCTGCACCTGACGCAGCATGCGCCTGCCGTGATCCCAGGCCCGCGTGCGGTCGAACAGCCGGTGTTCGGCCCCGACTGGACCATCCGCGTCCTGTACGGCCCGCACGGCGCGCCTGATTTCTTCGCACCCGAAGATATCGACACGATCCTGTCGGCCGATTGGCGCGTCCATTATAACAGCAACCGGACCGGCGTCCGCCTGATCGGTCCCAAGCCGCACTGGGCGCGCAAGGACGGCGGCGAGGCCGGGCTTCACCCATCCAACATTCACGACAATCCCTATGCGATCGGCGCGCTCGATTTCACCGGGGACATGCCGATCATCCTGGGCCCCGACGGCCCCTCGCTTGGCGGCTTCGTCTGCCCCTTCGTGGTGATCGCGGCGGACCTCTGGAAGGTCGGCCAGCTCGCGCCGGGCGATCGCATCCGCTTCCAGGATGTCAGTCTGACCGAGGCAGAGGCGGCGAGCGTCGCCGAGGAAGCCTGGATCGAGGGCCGGCCCGCACTGCCCGCGATGGGCAAGATCGTCGGCGGACACGACGCCATTCTCGCCGAGCTGCCGCCGCGCGGCCGCCGCCCGCGCGTGCTCTATCGCCGCCAGGGCGATCGCAATCTGCTCGTCGAATATGGCCCGATCACGCTCGATCTCGAACTGCGCCTGCGGGTTCATGCCGCCACCACCGCGCTCGCTGCATTGTCGCTGCCCGGTATCCTCGACATCGTTCCGGGCATCCGGTCTTTTCAGGTCCATATCGATGGTGTCCGTCTGAAGCAGGCCGCTTTGCTCGAACGGCTTACGGCGATCGAAGATCAACTCGGCGACTTGAACGATTTCACGATCCCGTCGCGCATCGTGCATCTGCCGCTGAGCTGGGACGATCCCGCCATTCATCAGACGATCGAGCGCTACATGGCGGTGGTGCGCGACGATGCGCCCTGGTGTCCCGACAATATCGAATTCATCCGCCGCGCGAACGGATTGGCGAGCGCTGAGGATGTCCACCGGATCATCTTCGACGCCAGTTACCTCGTCTATGGCCTGGGCGACGTCTATCTCGGGGCGCCGGTGGCGACGCCGATCGACCCGCGCCACCGGCTGGTCACGACCAAATATAATCCCGCGCGCACCTGGACGCCGCCCAACGTCGTCGGGATCGGCGGCGCTTATATGTGCATCTACGGGATGGAAGGTCCGGGCGGCTATCAGCTGTTCGGCCGCACCATCCAGGTGTGGAACACCTACCGCCAGACCGGTCCCTTCTCGGACAAACCCTGGCTGCTGCGCTTTTTCGATCAGGTCCGCTTTTTCCCGGTAACGCATGACGAGCTGACCGAGTGGCGCCGCGACTTCCCGCTCGGCCGGCGCGACATCAAGATCGAGGAGTCCGAGTTCCGGCTCGCCGACTATCGCGCCTTCCTTGCCGAAAATTCGGTATCGATCGCCGCGTTCGAGAACAGCCGCAACGCTGCCTTTGCCGCCGAGCGCGCCGACTGGGAGCGGCGCGGCGAGTTCGACCGCGTCGCGAGCCTGACGGAAGAAGCGGACGACGAACCCGCCGACGCCGTGACCCTCCCGGATGGGGCGGAAATGGTCGAAGCGCCCTTTGGCGGCAGCGTCTGGAAGTTGATGAAGGCGCTCGGCGACACCGTCGCCGCCGGCGAGACCATCGCCGTGCTGGAAGCGATGAAGATGGAATTTCCCGTCCTGAGTCCAGCCGCCGGAACGGTGGCCGCGCTTTATGTCGCGGAACGGCAGGCGGTTTCGCCTGGGACCCCGGTCATGGCGCTGGTGCGCGCGTGATCGCCCTCGACCGGCTGTCCGTCGACGCGATCGCCGCTGGTGTGCGGTCGCGCCGGCGCAGCGCGGTCGAGGTCATGGATGAGGTGCTGGAGCGCCTTTCTTACTACGACGCGATCCAGCCTGCAGTCTGGATCTCTCGCGTCGATGCCGACGCGCTTCGGTCCGCCGCCGCCGGGGTCGATGCGCGCGTCGCCACAGGCGCAGCGCTGCCGCTGGCCGGCGTGCCGTTTGCGGTCAAGGACAATATCGACGTTCTCGGCCTGGACACGACGGCTGCCTGCCCGGCTTTCTCCTATCGGCCGGCGCGGTCGGCGGCGGTGGTCGAGCGTCTTGTCGCCGCCGGGGCGATCCCGGTCGGGAAAACCAATCTCGACCAGTTCGCCACCGGCCTCAATGGAACCCGCAGTCCCTACGGCATACCGCGCAACGCCTATAATCGCGCCTGGGTGAGCGGCGGGTCGAGTTCGGGCTCCGCAGTTGCGGTAGCGGCTGGACTGGTCGCCTTCGCGCTTGGCACCGACACCGCCGGATCGGGCCGCGTTCCGGCTGCCTTCAACCACCTTGTCGGCCTCAAACCGACGCGCGGCCGCTGGAGCAGCCGCGGCCTCGTTCCCGCCTGCCGGACGCTCGACTGCATCACTGTCTTTACTGGTACGGCAGCCGAAGCGGGCCTTGTCGACGCCATCGCCGCCGGTTTCGATTCCGAGGATGCCTTTTCGCGGTCGATGGCCGACGCTCCCCGCCCCGCCTACCGGATCGGCATTCCTCGCGCCGATCAGCGCCGCTGGTTCGGCGATATCGAATCCGACTTCCTATATCAGGCGGCGCTGGACGGCTTGGGCGCCAAGCTGGTTGAGATCGACATGGCCCCGCTCAACGACGCGGCCCGATTGCTTTATGACGGCCCCTGGGTTGCCGAACGAACCGCCGCGCTCCAATCGATGCTCGATGAAAATCCGGACGCGATTCATCCGGTCGTCCGCGAGATCGTTGAGCAGGGCAAAAACTACAGCGCGGTCGATGTTTTCGAAGGCAGCTACCGGCTTGCCGAGCTCGCCCGGGCAGCCGAGCGGATATGGGTGGACGTCGACCTGCTCGTCCTGCCCACCGCGCCGACCTCCTATCGCGTAGCGGAAATGCTTGCCGCACCGATCGCGCTCAATGCGAGCCTCGGCGCCTACACCAATTTCGTGAACCTGCTCGACATGGCCGCGATCGCGGTCCCGACCGGCCTCTATCAGAGCGGGGTCGGCTTCGGCGTGACCTTGATGGGCCCCGCCGGCACCGATCGCGCCCTGATCGAGGCCGCAAATGTGCTTTTTCCCGCGCCGGCATCCCCGCCGCCGCTTGACCTGGAGGGACGGATGGAAACCGTGAAACTGGCCGTCGTCGGTGCGCATCTCAAGGACATGCCGCTGCACTGGCAGCTGACCTCGCGCGAGGCCCGCTTCGTCGGCGCGGCGAAGACCGCACCCGCCTACCGCCTCTACGCGATGGCGGACAGCGTGCCGCCCAAGCCGGCGCTGGTGCATAGCGGCGACGGCGCGGCGATCGCGCTCGAGATATATGAGCTGGACATGGCGGCGTTCGGCAGCTTCGTCGCCGAAGTCCCGCCGCCCCTCGCCATCGGCACCGTGACGCTGGACGATGGCAGCCTCGTCAAGGGGTTCGTCGCCGAACCGCGCGCCATCGTCAACGCGGAGGACATTACCGATCTCGGTGGATGGCGCGCCTACGTAGCGCGATAAAGATCGTCAGGCGGGCGGCTTGGGCGGGCGCGGATAGACGATAAAGTCTGCGTGCCGATCGATCTGTGGCGTTGGCCCAGCCTCATCGACCGCCTTCCTCAACTCGTCGATTGCGGCAGGGGGGAGCGGCAGCTTGTGTTCGGACGGGTGCGTCGCTGCCCGCATCGGATAATCCTGCCCCGGGCTGGTGGTCATCTCGATATGCGCCCCCAGCAGCGCACGAATCTTGTGGATCTTCGCGAAGGCCGCCAGCCGATCTGCGCTTGCCTGGAATTCGCCGAACCGGTCCAGCGGCACGTAGAGCCTCCCCGGGTAGAGCATGTCGCCGGAGAACAGCAGCTTAGTGCGTGCATCATAGACCATGATGTGCGCCGGCTCGTGACCGGGTGTCGGGATGATGTCGAGAACGCGCTTGCCGAGATCGAAGCGCGCTTCGCCGCGCGGCCAATCCGTGATGTGGAAGAATGCCGCGACTTGTTCGGGCGAGAGGCCGACGATTTCGGTATCGGCCCGATCCCGAAACTCGTCGTCGCCCGCATGATGATCGCCATGGCCGTGCGAATGGGCAATGACGAGGTGGATCGCACGACCGCCGTGCTTTGCCTGCCATTCGCCGATCACCCGGTCGATGGTAGGCCGGATTTTGAGCCCGCCTGCGCCGGTGTCGAGCAACAGCGCGCGATCCTGACCGAACAACAGATAGAGGAACGGCGCTTCGAAGTTGGTCTTGACCGATTGGCGGATGACGAACGTGTCGCCATCGATCATCTGGACCTGGGTTTCCGGCTCGCTCGCCGCCGTCCCGTCGATCCAGTGCGCAAATTCGGGCGCGTTCGGTTCGGAAGCCGCCGCACCCAGCAGAAACGCGGCGGCCACGCCCAAGAGCGCATGACGGGCGATTGCGAGAGGGCTGGTCACGCGTTCTGCGAGCCCAACAGGCGCTTCTTAAACAGCGCCTTGATCAGCCTATCTTCAAGAATACGCCCGACAACATAGAGCGTGGCGAAGATCGCCGCAAAGACATAGGCGGGCGTGGGCGTGGGCTTCTTGCCTCGCCTTCCGGGCTTCTCCTCGCCTTTTTTGGGCTTTTCGGGTGCGGGGGCGCCCAGGAACTTGTCGATCGAGTTCAGTGGCACGGGCGCAGCTTTGTCAGCCTCAGCTTTGGCAGCGGGCTTTTTCGACGCGCCCGCGACTTTCCCGGACGTGGCCGTGGCTTCGGCCGCCGGTTTTTGGAACTTGCCCATGGCTATCGTGAACTGAGCGATACCCAAAAACAGCGGCGCCAACAGAAAGCAGAACAGCAATGCCCGGCTGATCAGATGATAGCGCAGCACAGAGCCGGCCACGCCTTTTTCAATCTGCAAGACGCCACTATCGAAAACCGACATCTTGTCCTGGGCCGCCTGGTCCTTCTTGCGGAAGGTCAGCGTGTCGTTGGTCCGTTCGTGACTGGTGCCGGTCTCGCGGAACAGCGGGGCGAGCCTGTCGAGGGCATCATCGCTCGATTGCCCGGGCGCGAGCGCCAGGCTGCCCCTGACGTGCCAGATCCAGTTGATCAAACGCATGCTTGGAAAGTTTTCCACGAACAAGGTTTCGGTGTCGGTGGACGAGCCGCCGTTGGTTGCTCCCCACGGTTGCGGCGTCCACGGCTGCGCCAGCCTGACCGGCGACGTCACTCGGCCGGCACCGCCACCCCCCGCCGACCATACCGTTCCTTCAGCGTCTTCCAGCCCTCGGTGAAGGGATGGGTCATCTGTTCGCGGATCGACATGCGGCGACCGCCTTCCATACCCAGCAGTTCGGCCTCGCCATCGATGCAGGTGCCGAACATACGGTCGATGAAGATATAGGACCCGGAATAATTACTCCGGGTGGCCTCATAGTCTTGCGAATGATGCAGGCTGTGATGCTCGGTGGTGTTGAACAGGAACCGCCACCATTTCGGCGAATTGAAGCGAACATTGATATGCTGGTAGGTTCCGATCGCCATGCCGAACGCGCCGGCGAGCAGGAAGGCGCGCGGCACGAAGTCGAAGAAGCCACCGATGCCGAGCCCAATCAGAAAGAGCTCCACCGGATTGCCCACCGCGCCCTTGTTGATATTTAACTGGGTGATGTAGTGATGCACCGAATGGGGCAGCCACAGCGGGTACCAGTTATGCATCCCGCGATGCATCCAATATTGCCCGAAATCGAAGACGAACGAGATCAGGAAGGCCTGAACCAGCAGCGGCAAACCCGTAAACCACGCGAACTTGTCCCAGTGAAAATGGCCCTGGACGGCTTTGACCATGACATCGCTGCCGATGTAGCTGTCGACAAAGCGGAGCAGCGTGTAGCCGAGCCCGACATAGAACAGGTCGGTGACCAGTTCCTTCCAGGTCAGGCGCCAGCTCGCGTAGCGCGGGTTCACCCATTCGAGCGCCAGCAGCAACACCTTGAAGCCGATGCCGATGCCGATGGCGGTCGATGTCACGGCGATGGAATTGGGTGCGTAATACCAGAAGGCAAGCAGCGCGAAGAGCACCGTGGGTTGGAACCAGGTAAAGACGAACTGCTTCACCGGGCCGCCATCCACCTTGGGGATGTTCTCCCAGCCGACGGTTACCGGCGCCTGTGTTCCGATCACCCTTTTACCTACGCGAATTCCGTCCATCTCGTCCCCGCGACACCGAGTCGCGTCCTAGATATCCAAGACTCCGCAGCGGCGTCATACGTCATCAAACGTATATCCGTGACGCCAACGAACGACGGCTTCAAGGATCGGCAGTCGGCGACTTGAACGGCGACAACGGGGTCGAAAGCTGCCTCCAGCCAATCAGCCGGCTCATACCCTGTCATGTCAGAAGGCAGAAGTTCGACGGAAAGCTGATCGATTGCGGAACGGGCCCCGACGCGGGCGGTCCTTTCAATGAGCGGGGCCGGCTGCCCTTGCGGCCATTTGGCTGTGCGCCGCGCCCGCGCGTCGATGAAGCCATCCGGCTCGGTATCCGGAAGCGCCGGGTTACAGGATCGGCAGATCAGACCCAAGCAATGCCAAAGTCTATATGTACAATAAAGCGGCGGGATTGTACCCAAACTACCCAGGATAAGGCCTGACGGCGCCGATTTGTCCGGCGCGTTCGAAAGGGGGATCCCTTGCCTGGCGCGTCTTTCATTCCGCTGGTGATCGCCGACCCTGCGCCGGATGCCGACGTGGTCGGCCTCAAGGCGGCGCGCACGCGCTAGACCATCAGTCATCCGGGTTCGCCGCTCTTCACCGCACGACAGGAGGAAAGCATGACACCACAGATTCCCAATCTGGCCCGACGCAATTTCCTGGAATCGAGCCTTGCCGGATCGATCGGATTGCTGCTGCCGATCGCCGGGGCACAGGCCGCCGCCGCTGGAGGCGGTGCCACCGCCGGCGTGCCCGGCAGTCCGGCGATCCGTCCCTTCCAGTTCCACGCCTCCGATGCGGATCTCGCCGATCTGAAGCGGCGGATCGCGGCGACTCGCTGGCCCGATCAGGAGCTCGTTTCCGACGCGTCGCAGGGCGTGAAGCTGGCGACGATGCGCAAGCTCGCCGATTACTGGGCCACCAGCCATGATTGGCGAAAGGCCGAGGCGCGGCTCAACGCCTATCCGCAGTTCATCACCAATATCGATGGCGTGGATATCCACTTCATCCACGTGCGCTCGAAGCAGCCCAAGGCCTTGCCCGTGATCATCACGCACGGCTGGCCGGGCTCGATCATCGAACAGCTGAAGGTGATCGAACCGCTGACCAATCCCACCGCGTTCGGCGGCAAGGCGACCGACGCGTTCGACGTCGTGATCCCGTCGCTTCCGGGTCACGGCTTTTCGGGCAAGCCCACCGAACTGGGCTGGGATCCGATCCGTATCGCGCGTGCCTGGACCGAACTGATGAAGCGGCTCGACTACACGCGCTACGTCGCGCAAGGCGGCGACTGGGGCAATGCGGTGACCGAGCAGATGGCTCTGCTCACGCCGCCCGGGCTGATCGGCGTCCACACCAACATGCCGGCGACGGTTCCGCCCGATATCGCGGTCGCGTTGTCGGCCGGCGGCCCGGCGCCCGCGGGCCTCTCGGCCGACGAGAAATATGCTTATGACCAGCTCGACACCTTCTACAAACATGGTCTCGGCTATGCGCAGGAAATGGCGGGCCGGCCGCAGACGCTCTATGCGCTCGCGGATTCGCCCATCGGGCTGGCGGCGTGGATGCTCGACCATGATGCGGCCAGCCAGGCGATGATCGCGCGCGTGTTCGACGGCCAGACCGAAGGGCTAACGCGCGACGACGTGCTCGACAATGTCACCCTCTACTGGCTGACCGACACTGCGGTTTCGTCGGCCCGGCTCTACTGGGAGAGCAAGCTACCCTTCTTCGCGCCGAAGGGCGTGACGCTGCCGATGGGCGTCAGTGCTTTCCCCGACGAAATCTACACCGCGCCGCGGAGCTGGGCGGAGAAGGCCTATCCCAAGCTCATCCACTATAATCGCCTGCCCAAGGGCGGCCATTTCGCCGCCTGGGAGCAACCGGCGGCCTTCACTGACGAACTTCGCGCGACGTTCCGCTCGCTACGTTGAGCGAGGAGGATGCGGGGACAATTCATGACTCCCGAATTGTCCCCGCTCCGTCCTATCTCCGCGCCTCACTTGGGCGGCGTGGCGCCCGACTGTTCCGAAACCATATAGGCCGCATACCAGGTGGGCCAGTCCGGGTCGGCCGCGCCGATGCTCTTTTCGTGCTCGCCATGCGCCGCGGCCGCGCGCTTCAGCGCGTCGGTCAGGTCCCGCACCGAGACATAGCTCGTCACCCCGGAATCGATCCGCCCGTCGAAGCGAGACGTGATCTCCTGCAGCACCCAGCCATTGCCGTCGGGATCGCTGAAGGTGGCGAAGGACGCATAGGTGCGCCGCTCCGGATCGGGTCCGCTCGCACGAACCGCAGGGTCGAAGCGGTTATAACCCCCGCCGGCATCGTGGAAGACCTCGCTCGCATCGACACCTTTGGCGACCAGCTCCGCCTGCGCCGCAACGATGTCATCGACGATCAGGTGGACGAATTGCGTCGACCCCGGCTGCGAAGGTGTGAGGCCGGTGCCGATCAGGACCGAGCAGGGCGAGCCCGGTGGCGTGAACTGCAGGATCCTGCCGCCGCCTGGGGTCTGGATGTCGGCATCGATGCGCCATCCAAGCTTGCTGTAGAAAGCGAAGGCGCGATCCACATCCGCCACCGGGAGGACGATCGCTTCGAGTTTCATGTCGATGCCGGTCATGATTGCTCCCCAGATTGTGTTGAAGAAAGCCGGTCTTGCGTGTCAGATCACCTCGTAAACCTGATAGATCGGGCCCTGTGCGGCGCGATGGCCGACGCCCACCGCGACGATGCGATTGAGCCATTCGTACCGCGGGTCGGACGTCGAGAAGCTCGGCGCGATGCGGAAATAATAATCGGCCGGATCGACAGCCTCGCCCCGCCCCAGCCGCGCCATCACGTCGGGCGGTCCGTGGCGGAGCCCATTATAAGCCATCGCGATCAGCGCGTCATCGTCGGTGCGCAGGATGATGCGCGCATCGAGCTGGATCGCATTGTCGCCCCGTTCGATCTGCCAGTCGGTGCCCCCGGGCAGGATCGTACCGCGCAGGCGATCGCCCGCGAAGCTGCCGCCCGAGACGTCGCCGATGCGCCGCGCCGCGCCCGGCGGCCCGCCAACGATATGGAGCGCGTCCACCGCGACCTGCGCGGAAAAGAGTGGCCTGGTGCGCAAAGCGGGCAGTTCGACAGTTTCCAACATCTCGATCTCCCAGACTCGCCGTTGAACACTGGTGTCGCCGACAGCTAAGTATCGGCGCGATTATGGGCGTGCCCGATGCCGGCCGCATGGCGCCGCGACATATATCATGGTCCAAAGGATTGGACGGCTTCTGGCATGGATATTTCTACGAGAAGAGTGCTTTCTATCTAGGCGCCATGCGAGGCGCGGCTTCGATCACACGCCTCACGCCCGATTATGCCCCGGGCAGAAAGGGACCGTCAGATGCCTCCCGAAATCAATCTGTTTCGCCGCCAGATTCTCGGTGCCGCCGCCATCGGAGCCGCAGTTTCGACAAGCTCGTTCGCGGCCGTGGTTGCCGGCACGAAAAATGTCCCGGCCTTTCCGCCCCTTCGGCGCGCCAAGGCGGGTCTGGTGGAAGTCGAATATGCCGAATTGGGCCCGGCGGGCGGGCGCCCCGTCATCCTGCTGCACGGCTGGCCCTACGATATTCAGGCCTTTGCCGAGGTGGCGCCGTTGCTGGCGGCGCAGGGCTATCGCGTGATCGTGCCTTATCTGCGCGGCTATGGCGGCACCCGCTTCCTGTCGCCCGACACGATGCGCAACGGGCAGCCGACCGCGGTCGCGCTCGATACAGTCGCGTTGATGGACGCGCTCCATATTCCGAGCGCGATCCTCGCTGGTTTCGACTGGGGCGCGCGCAGCTGCGACATCATCGCGGCGCTCTGGCCGGAGCGCTGCAAGGGTCTCGTCTCGGTCAGCGGCTATCTGATCGGCAGCCAGGCGGCGGGCAAGGTTCCCCTGCCGCCGGCCGCCGAATTGCAATGGTGGTACCAATTCTATTTCGCGACCGAGCGCGGCCGTGCGGGCTACGACAAATATCGTCACGACTTCGCCAAGCTGACCTGGCGACTGGCCTCACCCAAGTGGAATTTCGACGACGCCACCTTCGATCGGTCGGCGGCGGCGTTCGACAACCCTGACCACGTCGAAATCGTGATCCACAATTATCGCTGGCGCCAGGGTCTGGCCGAGGGCGAAGCGCGCTATGACGCGTTCGAACAAAAGCTTGCCCTGGCACCCGCCATCGGCGCGCCGACGATCACGATGGAGGGCGACGCCAATGGCGCGCCTCATCCGGATCCCGCCGTTTATGCGAAGAAGTTCTCCGGCCCTTACGCGCATCGGCTCGTGGACGGAGGCATCGGCCATAACCTCCCGCAAGAGGCACCGAACGCCTTCGCGCAGGCCGTGCTCGACGTCGCGAAAATGGGCTAGGCAAATTCGCGTCGTCCAGGTGCTCGCTAAACGGACTCAAGCGATTTCAAGAAATCGCGCCGCATAAGGCAACGGCGGGACGCTCGGTTGTCGAGCGCCCCGCCGTCGCGGTTACCATCGCGTCTTTTACCAGCGATAGCGTGCACCAACGCCGAACATCCGGCCGCGCATGTCGTAGAATTGCGAGCTGGCGGCCGATGCGATCGTGATCGTGTTGTTCGCGATCAGCGGCGGAGCCGTATCGAACAGATTCTCGATCTTCGCATAGAGCTGCACAGTCTTGGTCAGGTCATATTGCACCGAAAGATCGGTGTAGACGTAAGCCGGATAATGGTTCCGGCTGATGTCGAGCGGGCCATAGGTATTGTCGTAATTGCCGGGGCCGACATAGGTGAACATCACCCGCAGATCGAGCGGGCCCTGGCCGTAGGTCACCGTTCCCGTACCGCGCCAATGCGGCGTGGCGTAGGTGCCCTGCAACTGCCCCGCCGTATCGACCGCCGGACCGCCGCCGGTCGACGTGGTCAGGTGCGCGACATAGCTCGCCACCGCGCGCAGGCCGATGTCGCCGCGGCCGAGCGGGAACTGATAGGACGTCTCGAAATCCACGCCGCTGGTCTTGAGGGTCTGGGCATTGAATTCGGTGACCGCCACCGTGGTGATCGTGCCGGTGCTGTCGCGCGTGATACCGGCGCAGAAACTCGCGTCGCCCGCGCCGCAGCGGTCGACCACTTGCTGCGCGGTGGGGACGGTCAGCGCATTCTTGAGTGTGATGTTGAAATAATCGGCCGAGAACTGGAGGCGCGAAGCGAAGTTGGGCTGCAGCACAACGCCGCCTGTCAGGGTGTGCGACACTTCCGGCTTCAGGTTTCGATTGCCGCCGGCCAGCGTGTTGACGTTGGCGATCTTGTTGGTCTGGAAATCGAGAACCGAGTTACCCGCGCGCAGCGACGAGGCCGAGAAGAGGTCGTCGATTCCGGGCGCGCGGAAATCCTTCGAATAGGTGCCGCGGAAGCGGATCTGGCGATCCACCGCCCAATTGAGGCCGATCTTCCACACCGCGGTCGAACCGCTCGTGCTGTAATCGACGTAGCGGCCGGCGAGATCGAGATCGACGCTCTTCATGAAGGGCAGATCGCGGGCCAGCGGGATGCTCGCTTCGCCATAGCCTTCGGCGACGCGCACCTTGCCGCTGTAGGACGCGAACGTGCCTTGGCGCCAGCCGTTGATGTCCGAGATCGGATCGGAGTTGGAATCGACCGTATCCCGGCGATATTCGCCACCGAAGGCGAGCTTGATCGGGCCCGCCCAGGTCTCGCCGAGATTGCCCGCGATATTCGCGCTCGCATCCGCGCTCTTCGAATGGGAATGCTGCCAGGAGGTGCCGCTCGCATAAGCGATCGCCGCCGCGGACAGCGAATTCACGCCGAAGATATTGGCCGGCGCGCAACCGTTGTTCGGATTGGTCAGCGTCGAGCGGCAGATCGGCGTGCCGTTGGGCCCGATCACCGAATCGAGCGCGAGGCCCCAGTTGATGTTGTTGCGGTTGTTGCGGCCGGTATTCTCGGCCAGCGCATAGGTGTAGCTGCCGTCCACGTCCCAGGTCCAACCCTGGAACAGCGAACCCTTCAGACCGCCGCCGGCGCGGTAATAATGGTTCTGCGAGATATTGTCGTTGAGCCCCAGCTCGGTGTTGAGGCGGCCGACCGTGATCGACTGCAGATTGTTCGCGATCATCGCCGCGAGAATGTTCGCCGGCAGAAAGGCGTTGTCGCGGGTGACCTTGATGTCGCCGTTGTTGTAGTTGAAATTGTTGGTCGAATGCGCGCTCGAATAGGTGGCGAGCAGGTCGAGATGCGCCTGCACGTCGGACGATAGCTCATAGGTGACGCGACCGAACGCGCTTTCCTGCTTGATCGACGGAATCACCGGGCCGTAGTCGGGCTGCGGCTCCAGTCCGTCGCCGCCTTGCATCCAGACGGTGCCGACATTGGTGCCCTGATGGAACAGGCTCTGTGCACCGCCCTGCCCGAACTGAATGTTCTTGAGCGCCCCGGCTGTGGTGATCACGCCGCCGAGCGTCATCTGCGACAGGCGCGCATCGTCGACGATGACCTGCTTATATTGGCCGTTGGTGGCGGTATAGGCGGCGTTGGGCAACAGGGTGGTGCCGTCATTGCCCCAGCCGCGCGCGCCCTGATAGAGAATGCTCGGCCGGTTCAGATAGGACGCCGCGATAATGACGTGGCCGCGGCCTTCGTTGAAATCGGCGCCATAGGCTCCGCTCAACGATACCGTCTTCTGGTCGCCATGGCCCGATATGTCATATTGGGCGTCGAGCTTGCCGCCGGTGAACTTGTTGTCGAGGATCACGTTGACGACGCCGGTGACGGCATCCGAGCCGTAGACCGAGGACGCGCCGGCGGTGACGATCTCGAGGCGTGAGATCAAGGCGGCGGGCAGCACGTTCAGATCGAACCCGCCGACCGGGCTCGAATTCATCAGCCGCTGGCCGTCGAGCAGCACGAGCGTTCGACTCGCGCCGAGCGCGCGCATGTTGAAGTTGCTGACGCCGATATTGCGGCCGCTGCCCGCCGTCTGGTTCGGGCGCAGCGCGGGAATGTCGTTGAGCAGATCGGTCACGGTGGTCGCGGCTTTTTCCTGGAGCTGCTTTTCCGTGATCGCCGTCACCGGCGTCGGTGTCTCGAATGTCGAGCGTGCGATGCGGCTGCCCGTGACGATGATGTCTTGCGCATCCGCAGCCGCCGGTGTGGCGGTGGCCGGAGGCGTCGCGATCGTGGCGCTGGCCGTCGGCGCGGCGGCGTCACCCGCTGCCTGGGCGAGCGCCGGAACGGTGATGGCGGCCGCGCTGACCCCTGCCATCAATGCAATAATGCCGGACCGATAGGTCATTTTATCCCTCTCCTGTATTTTAGTGTAGCAAGGCGCTACTTTGATTGATCTAAAGGCAATTTAATTTAATTAATAAATACGACACGCGTCTTTGATGTTCGTCTTAGGCTATTGTGGCGGCGCCCATGATTTCGAGCGATCTGACCATGGCGGAATGATCCCAATCGGCGCCGCCGTGCGCCACGCAGCTTGAGAAGAGTTGCTGCGCGTTCGCGGTATTGGGCAGCGCCAGACCGAGCGTGCGGGCGGCGCCCAGCGCCAGCCCCAAATCCTTCTGGTGCAGACGGATCCGGAAACCCGGATCGAATGTCCGGTCGATCATGCGCTGGCCATGCACTTCCAGCACGCGCGAGGCGGCAAAGCCGCCCATCAAAGCCGCACGCACCCGCGCTGGATCGGCGCCCGCTTTGGATGCGAATAGCAAGGCTTCGGCGACCGCCTCGATGTTGAGTGCGACGATGATCTGGTTCGCGACCTTCGCGATCTGCCCGCTGCCGGCCGGGCCGATCAGGGTGATGTTCTTGCCCAACCGTTCGAACAGCGGCCGGGCGCGCTCGAACGCCTCCTCGCTACCGCCGACCATGATCGTGAGCGCGGCGTTGCGCGCGCCGACCTCACCGCCGGACACGGGCGCATCGAGATAGGCCGCGCCGATCCCTTCTATCCGTGCGGCGAAGTCGCGCGTGGCGATCGGATCGATCGAGCTCATGTCGATCACCAGCGATCCCGGCTTGAGGCCGGCGGCGACGCCGTCGGCGGCGAACAGTGCCTGTTCCACGTCGCCCGTATCCGGCAGCATCAGGATGACGACATCCGCCTGACCCGCCAGTTCGGCCGCGGTGGCGCAGGCACGCGCGCCGCCTTCCGTCAGTTCGGATGGCAGAGGGGAGCGGTGCTGCACCAGCAGCAGGTCATGTCCGCCCGCCTGGAGATGGCCCGCCATAGGCCGCCCCATGATGCCGACGCCCACGAAACCGATCTTCATATATCCTCCATCCGGGCCATGGCTGCGATTCAGTCGACCACGCCGATCACCAGATCCATCACGTTGGTCCCGGTCGGACCGGTGACGTGCAGATCGTCGAGAGCGGCGAGGAAGGTATTGGAATCATTGTTTGCGAGCGCGCTGGTGGCGCTGATGCCGGCCCGGCGCGCGCGCGCGATCGTGGTGCCATCGGCGAACCCGCCGGCGGCATCGGTCGGGCCATCGGTTCCGTCGGTTCCGCTCGAAAGCAGGGCCGCGTTGGGAATGCCTTCCAGTGCCAGTGCGGCGACCAGAGCGAATTCCTGGTTGCGTCCGCCGCGTCCGCTGCCCTTGACCTTGAGCGTGGTCTCGCCCGCAGCGAGGAAGACCGTCGGCGAACAGGCGCCGTTGGCGGCGTCCGACATCGACGCCGCGAACCGGCGCGCGGCGTCGTGCGTGTCGTTATCCATGTGCGCATCGACGATGCGCGTCCGATAGCCTTCACGCTCGGCCATCGCCTCTGCGGCGGCCAGTGCGGAATTGCTGTCGGCCAGAACCAGATGGTTCGCGCGATCGTCGGTGGGTGCGTGCGACGACGGCGTCGGCCGTTCGAGTATTTCTAGAACCGACCGCGGAATCTTTTGCGTCACGCCATAGCGATCGAGGATGTCGAGCGCCTCGCGCGATGTGGTCGCATCGCGGAACGTGGGGCCCGATCCGATCATCGCCAGATCGTTGCCTGGTATATCGGAAATCATCAGCGTCAGCGAACGGGCTGGATGGATCGCGTCGAGCAGCCGTCCGCCCTTCACCTTCGACAGATGTTTGCGGATCGTGTTGATCTCGGTGATGTTCGCGCCGGAGGCGAGCAGGACGTCGGTGACCTCCGCCTTTTCGGCGAGCGTGATCCCGTCGGCCGGCGCGACCATAAGCGCCGATGCGCCGCCGGTCAGGGCGACGAACACATTGTCGTGCGGCCCCAGGCCATCAAGAAAATCGAGCATCGCGGTGGTGGCGCGGACGCCGCGTTCGTCGGGAATGGGGTGGCCCGCCTCGAACAGCTCGATCCGCCGGAGCGGCTCGGCATGGCCTTCCTTGACGATCGCGCAGCCGCCGTCGAGCCGGTCGCCCAGCACCTTTTCCAGTCCCGCCAGCAAAGAAGCGGCCGCCTTGCCGGCGCCGATCGCGATGACCCGTCCGGCAGGGTCGAGCAGCCATTCGAAACGCTGACCGCCCGATTCATAGATCCACGTGTCGCCGACCAGACGCGACCGTGCAGCGATGAGATTCTCACCGCGCACCGCGTCGATCGCGGCATCGTAAATGCGCGTCAGCAACGCCCGCCGTCGGATCGTATCGGTCCCGGCCATTGGCGGGAGATCGCCGATCTCCTGCGCATTCTCACTCATGCAACCCTCTCCCCCGCGCCGTGGCCTGAGCGTCGTTCGCTCGGCTTCGGCATCGGCTCATGCGGTGCTAGGAAGGGGGGATTGGCAAGACAATCGCACCTGTCCCGCCAGATGGAACAGTGCCGGTCCGGGCAGGCGAAAGGCGCTTACGTTTTCACAATGCGGGAAAGCCGCCGCGCTACGCCTCTTTAGCCGCCTGTTTGGGCCTATTGGAGCTTGACCATTCCGGATGTAATGTCGCCCGGCTCGATACTCCCGGAAAAACAAGGGGAGAGGGGCGGAGAGGGATCGCAAGCATGATTGGGGTGGCAGACTTCGCGGGCGAAGATGACCGGCTGGGACGCGTGCAATCTTTGGTGCGCGCATTCGGTCTGCTTGACGCGCTTGCAAAGCATGATGACGGCCTGACGCTGACCGAGGTCGCCAAGCTGGCGAGCCTGCCGCGTTCGACCGCCCACCGCCTGCTGACCACGATGGACGCCCTCCGCTACGTCGAATTCGATTCGAGCACCAATCGCTGGATGATCGGTGTCCAGGCGTTCGCGCTCGGCTCCGCTTTCGTGCAGGTGCGCGATCTCGGCCGGCTGGGACGGCCGATCATGCGCTCGCTGATGATCGAAGCGAACGAGGTGGTGAATATCGCCGTCTCCGACACCGAAGGCGTGCGCTATGTCGGCCAGGTCCGCCCGGTCGATCAGCGCGCCGGTGCCTGCCAACCCGGTATCCATCTGCCGATGCATACGACGGCGTCGGGCAAGGTATTGCTCGCGCATTGGAACCCCAGCGAGCTCGACCTCTTCCTCGAAGGGCGGCCGCTGACGCGCCGGACCTATTCGAGCATCATCGAAAAGAATGCGCTGGTCAGCCAGCTCGGCCAGATCCGCACTCAGGGCTTCGCGATCGACGACGAAGAGAATTCGACGGGGATACGCTGTGTCGCCGCGCCGGTGTTCGATCGCAACAACCGGGTGCGTGCGTCGCTCTCCATTTCGGGCACGATCGCGCGTCTGCCCGATCAGCGTCTCAATACGCTCGGGCGCTCGCTGGCCGCGGCGGCGCGGCGCATGTCCGAGGATATCGGCGCGGTTCTCGCCGCCTGATCTCGCTTTTTCGCTGAAGGTCCTGTCGCCCGTTCCGGGATGTGGAACGGCTGATTGACGGTGCGCGGGCGCGGGCGCCTAAATTTGGCAAAATCCGGGAGAGCGCCATGACTGAGCTTGATCGTCGCAGCCTGCTGGTCGGCAGCGGGCTTGGTATGGCCGCTGCCGCTTTGGCCATCTCCAGCGCACCGCAGGCCGGTGCCGCCGTGACCGCGCCCGGCCGCTCGACCATCCGCATCGGCAAGCAATTGATCAACGTCGTCGACCTGACGCACGAGCTGACCAATGATTTCAACCTGACCCCGGGCCGCCCCCGCATCGCGATGGATCCGATCGTGGGCTCGGGCTATGCTGTCGGCATGAACCTCAACCGGCTGATGCTGGTCGAGCATACCGGCACGCACATCGATGCGCCGCGTCACTTCGACAACAATGGCAAGAGCCTCGGCGAAATCCCGATCTCGGACCTCGTCGTCCCGCTCGCGCTGTTCGACATCAGCGCGCGCGTCGCCGCCAATCCCGACACCGCGCTGATGCCCGACGATGTCTTCGCCTGGGAAAAGAAATGGGGGCGTCTGCCCGCGGGATGCTGCGTCGCGATCAATTCGGGCTACGACATGATCGCGCGCGTCAAGGCGATGCAGGCAGGCGGCCCGCCCGCCGATTTCCACAAAAGCCCCGGCTTCGGCCCTGAAGTGTGCGAGATGCTGATCACGCAACGCGATGTCAAAGGTATCGCGGTCGATACCGGCTCGATCGACCGGGGCTCGAACTCCCCCGCCTATCCGGTCCATCAGCGCTGGTTGCGCAGTGGCCGTTGGGGAATCGAATTCCTGACCAATATGCAGGATGTGCCGCCCAGCGGCGCGGTTCTGATCGCGGGCGCGGCGCCGATCAAGGACGCGACCGGAATCCCGATCCGGGCGATTGCGCTCTTCTAGAGCGGGCCCACGGAAGCCGCTTCCACAATGCGGGACAGACGAGCCGCCGACCTTATCACCTCAAATCAAGTCCCATATCCTCCCGTTCAAATAATAAAATTGAATTTGGAGGGGATCGCAAATGACCGGCAGGACTGCGCACAGGATATTTCTTGCAACGGTAAGTGCCTTTGGTCTCGCGGCGCCCACGCTGGCGCAGCAGAGCCCGGCGCCGGCCGAAACCGGGGCGGCGGTTCCGGCGAGTGCTGCGAACCAGCCTTCCGCGACCGCGCAGGGCAACAGTGACGCCGCCGACATTGTCGTAACCGGATCGCGCATTGCGCGCGCGGGCTATAACGCGCCGACGCCGGTGACCGTGCTCCAGGCCGACCAGCTGACCAAGACCGCGCCGAGCAACATCCCGGACGCGCTCAACCAGCTGCCCCAGTTCCAGGGCTCGATCAGCCAGAATGCGCAGGCCGATACCGGCGCGTCGAAGGTCCGTTCGGGTAACTATCTCGACATCCGCGCGCTCGGGCCGCAGCGCGTGCTGATCCTGGAAGATGGACGCCGCGTTCCGCCGACCAGCAGCAATGGCTCCACCGACACCAACCTGATCCCGCAATTGCTGGTCGATCGCGTCGATGTCGTCACCGGCGGCGCGTCGGCGGCTTACGGCTCGGACGCGGTCTCGGGCGTGGTCAACTTCATCCTCAACAAGAATTTCACCGGCCTGAAGGGCAATATCCAGAGCGGCATTTCCACCTACGGCGACGATTCGTCCTACAAGGCGGGCCTCGCTTTCGGCACGGGCTTCTTCGACAACCGCCTGCACATCATCGCCAGCGCCGAGCGCTATCATTCGGACGGCATCGACGATCGCGCATCGCGCTATACCTCGAGCGGCCAGAACATCTTCTCGCAGGAAACCATCGGTGGATTGGGCACCGCAGCGTCGCCCTACTTCTACGTCGGCAACGCCAAATCGACCACCAGCGCGCTGGGCGGGTACATCCAGAACGGGCCGATGGCGGGCAAGCAGATCACGCTCGACGGGCAGATTGCCGCTTACAATCCCGGCACCGCTATCCCCGGGCGGCCCGGCTACGGCATTGGCGGTGACGGGCTGCTCGGTAATCCGCTGCCAGTGACGGGCGTGCCGTCGCTCACGACGACGCAGCTCTTTGGCCGGGCCAGCTTCGAATTCACGCCGAACGTGACGGCGTTCGCCGAGATCAGCTGGAATCGCGGTGAGAGCAAGGATCAGAATGGCCGTGCCGGCACCCCGGGAACTGGTGCGACGATCTTCGCCGGCAATGCCTATCTGACGCCCGCTCTCAATGCAGCGCTGGGCCCCAATGGCAGCTTCATCGTTGCGCGCTCCTTCCTGAACTGGGCCCCGAATACCGATGTCCAGGGCAGCCGCAACACCGTGATCAATGCCGGGCTGCAGGGCAAATTCTCGACCTTCAAGTGGGAAGCTTATTATACGCACGGCTCGTCGAGCTTCTTCACGCGCGCCTATCAGGTCGACAATGCGCGCTTCTTCGCCGCGGTGGATGCGGTTCGGGATCCTTCCGGCAACGTCGTCTGCCGCGTCACCCTGACCAATCCCGGTTCCTTCCCCGGCTGCGTTCCCCTGAGCGTGTTCGGCAACGGTCCCAACGAAACCAACGCGCAAAATTACGTCCGGCGCGAATCCGTCTGGGACACCAGCAACAAGATGGACCTGTTCGCGGTCAATATCTCCGGCGAACCCTTCTCGCTCTGGGCAGGGCCGGTCGGGGTCGCGTTGGGCGCGGAATATCGGCACCAGTCTCTTATTCAGACCAGCAACAGCAATCCGGCGATCCCCGTCGACTTCACCGGCCTGCGCGGCGTCAACACGACCAACCAGTTCGTCGGCGTAAATATCGGCGTCGCCGACGGCTCTTACAATGTGAAGGAACTCTACGGCGAAATCGACGTGCCTTTGCTCAAGGATTCGGTGATCGGCTCGCTCGATGCCAACGGTGCGGCGCGCTACACCGATTACAGCACCTCCGGATCGGTCGCGACCTGGAAGCTGGGCCTGTCCTATAACCCGATCCACGATCTGCGCCTGCGCGGCACGGTGTCGCGTGACATTCGAGCACCAACCCTGTTCGAACTGTTCGCGGGCAAGCAGCAGACCACCAGTCCGCTGACCGATCTGCACACCGGCCTTTCGCAGAACGTGAATGTGATTTCGTCGGGCAACCCCGATCTGAAGCCGGAGAAGGGGCTGACCTATACGATCGGCGCGGTGCTCAGTCCGTCCTTCCTGCGCGGTTTCAACGTCTCGGTCGATTATTACAATATCAAGATCAAGGACGCGATCGCGCAGCCCTTCACCTATATTCAGGAGGACGATTTCTGCGAGCAAAGCGGCGGTACCAGCCCGCTATGCGCGCAGGTCATCCGGCCCGGGCCATATTCGGATCATTCGGCCGCGAACTTCCCGACTCAGATCCTGCTCCAGAACCTGAACCTGGCTTGGACCCAGACCAACGGGCTCGACTTCGAGGCGAGTTACCGCACCAGCATCGGGCCGGGCTCGCTCAGCACCAGGCTGCTCGCCACCCGCCTGATCTCCTACAAGCAACAGCCTTCGTCCGTGCTGCCGGAGCGCGATTATGCGGGGAATGCCGACTTCATCCAGGGCTTTTATCCACTGCCCATGCCGAAATGGCGCGGCACGATGAACGTCGATTATTCGGTCAATGCATTCGGCATCGGCGTGCAGGAACGCTATGTCGGCGCCTTCCACATTTCCGATATTTTCCAGTATGTTGATAACAATATCAAGCCGACTTTCTACACCGATCTCAACCTGTCCTACGATTTCGGGAAAAAGAAGAACATCGAGCTCTATGCGACGATCAACAACCTGCTCAACCAGAAGGGACGGCTGTTCCTGATCAGCCCCGTTCCCGGATTGAACATTCCGACGTCGCGCAACGTCTACGATATCGTCGGCCGGTACTGGACGGTCGGCGTGAAGTTCAAATTCTGACGTCACGCGGTTTCCTCTCCCACCCTGGCGGCGGCGATGCCGGGCATCGCCGCCGCATTTTTTGGGTGAGTTGCGTGATGCCCGCGCGCATGGCAGGACCTTGACGCTGCGGCGCCACGAAAAGCGAGGACGAGGGTGCCTGAACCGATCTCTTTACCGCTCCCCACGCCGGGTGAAATCGCGCAGCGCGCGCTGCTGATCGAATTGTTCGATGTCGCGGTCGCGGCCGTGTCGGCGGATCTCTGCATTCCCGCGCAATTGCCCGCGCCGGTGCCCGGCCGCACCCTGATCCTCGCGATCGGAAAGGCCGGCGCGGCGATGGCGCGCGCGGTCTACCGGCATATGGAAGGCACGGTCGATGGCATCGTGCTCACGCGCTACGGCCACTCCTATCCCGCCAGCCAGATGCCGCCCGGCTTTACCGTGTTCGAAGCCGGCCATCCGCTGCCCGACGAACATGGCATCGCCGCGACGCGCCACATCCTCGACGCGGTGCGCGCGTTGGGCCCCGACGATCAATTGCTGGCGCTGGTATCGGGCGGCGCGTCCGCGTTGCTGACCATGCCCGCGACCGGCGTGACCTTGGCCGACAAGCAGGATGTCACGCGTCAGCTTCTGCAATGCGGCGCATCGATTTCCGAGATCAACTGCGTCCGCACCCATTTGTCGGGGGTTAAGGGTGGCCGCCTCGCGCTCGCCGCCGCGCCGGCCAAGGTGGTTACCTTGGTCCTGTCCGATATTCCCGGCGACGATCCCGCGTTGGTCGGCTCGGGCCCGACCCTGCCCGATCGGACCAAACTCGAAGACGCACGCAAGATCCTCGCCTTGTACGGCATCGTCACGCCGGACCATGTCCGCGACGCGCTGGCCGATCCGGCGAACGAAACGCCCAACGCTTCGCGCAGCGAGTTCGACGCGGCCGAGACGCGCGTGATCGCGCGATCGATCAACGCGCTCCAGGCTGCAGGACAGATGGCGGCGGCCGCGGGCTATACCCCGGTCTATCTCGGCGGCGACATCGAAGGCGACAGCACCGAAGTCGGCACGATCCACGCCGCGCTCGCTCTGCACCATGCGCAGAAGGGCGGGCGCTGGGCCTTGCTGTCGGGCGGCGAGACCACGGTCGTCGTGCGCAATGCCGACGGGCGCGGCGGGCGCAACACCGAATATCTGCTCAGTCTGGCGCTGGCGCTCGATCGCACGCCCGGCATTTCGGCTCTGTCGTGCGACACCGACGGCATCGACGGGACCGAGGACAATGCCGGCGCGTTGATCACGCCGACCACATTGGCGCGCGCGCGCCGCGCGCGGCTGTCGCCGGCGAGCGCGCTGCGCGCGAACAAGACCTACGACTTCTTCGCCGGGTTGGAGGATCTGGTCGTGACCGGCCCGACCCGCACCAACGTCAACGACTTCCGCGTCATTCTGGTCGACCGCTGAAGCGAGCGCTGTTTTCGGCATGTGGGATGACCGCATGCCGCGCGTTGCACGAGGCATGGCGCTGGCCATAGCGTGGCGACCCTGCCGTTCCGACAGGGAGACGACGCCTTCATGACCTGGTCCCAAGGATATGATCCGCTAGGATCGCCGATATTGTCGACGATAGCGGCGGCGCTTCCGATCCTGGTCATGCTGGGCGGGCTCGCCTTCCTGCACATGCGCGCGCACGTCGCCGCGCTGGCGGGGCTGGCCACCGCCGTGCTGGTCGCGGTCATCGGCTTCCATATGCCCATCGGGCTGGCGGGCCGCGCGACCGCGTTCGGCGCGATCAACGGGCTGATGCCGATCGGCTGGATCGTGCTCAACATCATCTTCCTCTACCAGCTCACCAACGAACGCGGTCAGTTCGAGATCTTGCGCAACTCGATTGCGGGCGTGACCGAGGATAGCCGCCTTCAGCTTCTGCTGATCGCCTTCTGTTTCGGCGCTTTCTTCGAGGGCGCCGCCGGGTTCGGCGCGCCGGTCGCGGTCACGGGCGCGATGCTGATCGGGCTGGGCTTCACCCGGCTGCAGGCATCCGGCCTGTCCCTGATCGCCAATACCGCGCCGGTCGCATTCGGCGCGCTCGGCACGCCGATTCTGACCTTGGCGTCGATCACAGGCCTGCCGTTGCTCGATCTGTCGGCGATGGTCGGGCGGCAGATGTTTCTGTTCTCGCTGATCGTGCCCTTCTGGCTGCTGATCGCCTATTGCGGCTGGCGGCGCATGCTCGAAGTCTGGCCGGCGACGCTGGTTGCCGGTCTGACCTTTTCCGTGCTCCAGCTCGTCATCTCGAACCTGCACGGGCCCTGGCTGACCGCGATCGTATCGTCGGTCGGGTCGATCCTCGCGCTGATCCTGTTCCTGCGGGTATGGCAGCCGAAGCGGATCATGCACGTCAACGAAGCCCCGCTCAGCCGCGGCGACGAACGCGTGCCGGTGGCGTCGGCCGACCATCCCGAGGAAGCCGACGAAGCGGTGATCCGATCGGCCGAAGCCCCGACGCGGCGCGCGGTCGCCAAGGCGTGGATGCCGTGGCTGATCCTGACCATCACGGTATTCGTGTGGGGTGCCCCCCAGGTGAAGGGCGTGCTCGACAGCCTGTTCAGCCTCGAACTGCACGTGCCGGGCCTCGACAAGGTCGTGCTGCGTATCCCACCGGTGGTGGCGTCGGCGCAAGCCGAGGCGGCGGTCTACAAGTTCAACCTGCTGTCGATGACCGGCACCGCGATCCTGTTCGCGGCGGTCCTGTCGGGCTTGCTGATGGGCGCCCGGCCGGGCGAACTGGTGCGGACCTATGGCCGCGCGCTGCGATCGGTCTCGACCTCGTTGCTGACGATCGCGGCAATGCTCGGCCTGGGCTATCTCACTCGCTTCGCCGGGATCGACGCGACCATGGGTCTGGCCTTCGCCGCGACCGGTCTGCTCTATCCTTATTTCGGCACGATGCTCGGCTGGCTCGGCGTCGCGGTGACCGGCTCGGACACCGCCTCCAACGTGCTGTTCGGCAGCCTTCAGAAGATCACGTCGAACCAGCTGGGTCTGTCGCCGGTGCTGATGGCCAGCGCCAACAGCGCGGGTGGCGTGATGGGCAAGATGGTCGATGCGCAAAGCATCGTCGTCGCCTCGACCGCGACCCAATGGTTCGGCCAGGAAGGCCGCATCCTGCGCTACGTATTCTGGCACAGCATCGTGCTGGCCTCGCTGGTCGGCATCCTGGTGATGCTGATGGCCTATGTCGCACCGTTCACGTCGCTGGTGGTCGTCGCCCACTGAGCCAAGCCACCGAAAAACAGACAAGCGAGAGGAAGAGGGACAATGACCGAACCGAAGGTGCGTCGCCGCGATCTGCTTCAGGCAGGCGGCGTGTTGGGTCTGGCGCTGACGACGGCCGGAAGCGGCTCGGTCCAGGCCGCGGTCCGGGCGATGTCCGATGCCGGCAAGCAGCCCTGGTACAAGAAGCCCTATCGGATCGTGCAGACCAATTTGCGCGAGCCCGACATTCGCGAGGATCCGCGCAAGATCGCGCGCGACATCCGCGAATTCGGCGGCAACGTCATCGTCTCCAACGTCGGCGGCATCGTCGCTTTCTATCCGACCGCGCTCGAATATCAGTATCGCTCGCGCTTCATGGGCGACGGCGATTTCGTGAAGGGCATGATCGAGGCCTCGCGCGCCGAAGGCCTCGCTTATATCGGCCGGTTCGATCTCACCAAGTCGATGCGCAAGACCTACGACGCGCATCCCGAATGGTTCATGATCAATCGCGACGGATCCCCGCGCGAATATGCCGGCACCTATCAGGCCTGCCCCAACGGCCAATGGGCGCAGGATTATGCGGTCCAGATCCTCAAGGAAGGCATGGGCCGCTATCCGATGGATGGCGTCTTCTTCAACGGCGCCGGCTTCTCGATGACCGATTACGGCAACACCAATCGCGGCATCTGCGTGTGCCCGAACTGCCAGCGCCGTTTCCGCGAAATGTACGGCAAGGATCTGCCCAAGACCGACGGTCCCGCCGATCCGAACTGGAAGGATTATCAGGAATTCCAGGAACGAATCACGACCGAATTGTTCGACCGGAACTATGCGGTGATCAAGGCGATCCAGCCCGACGTGGCGGTGCTCGGCTGGAACATGAAGAACGAGGTGGCACGCGGCGAATTGCAGCGCCGCGTCGATCGGCCCGCGCCCGAATGGGCCTATCAGTCGGGCGAGCAGAGCCGGCAGATCCAGTCGACCGTGCCGGGCAAGTCCTTCTCCTCAACCTCGACCGCGCATGTCGATTATCCCTGGCGTCAGGTGCTCGAGGACGGCCCCTATCATATGACGCGGCTCGCGCAGCAACTCGGCACGGGCGCGATGCTCGACCTCTATCTGATGGGCTCGTTCGACGATCAGGACGATCATCGGTTCGAGGCGCCGCTGCGCACCTTGTTCCAGTGGCACAAGGCGCACGAGGCGCATTATGCGGGCCTCAAGCCGGGTGCGCGCGTCGCGATGTACAGCGGTGCTCGCGGGCTGAGCGCGCTGCTCGGCGGTGAGGGCAAGACCGCGACCGCCGGTTGGCGCGGGGTCTATACGGCCTTGCTCGACCGGCGCATTCCGTTCTGGATGGTGAATGCCGATCGGGTTGCCGATGGCGTCACCAAATTGTCGACGCGGGACTGGGATGTCGTCATCCTGCCCGCGACGGCATCCTTGTCGGATGCGGAGGCAGCCGCGCTCGACGGCTTCGTCCATGAAGGCGGCACCGTGATCGCGATCGGCCTGACCGGGACCTATGCCCCGACCGGCGAGAAAAGATCGAAAATGCCGATGCAGAGTTCGCCGATCGAATCCTACAACAAGCCGCTCGAAGACCATGGCTGGAGCTTCGATGCGAAGACCTCGCCCATCGATTTCGGCGGCGCGCACATCCCGGCCGACGGCGAATATTATCCCGCCGATCTCAAGCCCGGCACGACCAGCTTCCTGAAGCTTGCCCCCGAGCAGCCGTTCGGGCCGCCCGAGCTGAGCTATGCACATCCCGAGACCAAGGCGCTGGCCTATCCCGGCATCCTCGTGCGCGAGTTCGGCAAGGGCCGGTCGATCCACATCCCGTGGCGGCCCGACGTTCAATATTATCGCGACGGCCTGCCCGATCATGCCGCGATCTTCGCCGGCCTGATCGACCATTATGCACCCCCGGCCGAGGTGAGACTGGAAGGCGCCGGCCCGGTCGAGCTGATGACGATGCGCAAGCCCGGTGGGGGACTGCTCGTCCATGTCGTCAATTATGCGGGGCAGCGGAATGGCCTCTATGAAGAACCGCCGCTGATCCACGGCCTGCGGCTGGGCGTGCGCGGCGGTGGCGCGGCGGCAAGCCTGGTCGTGCCGGGCGCGCTGAAGCCGATCGGGGCACCCGATGCGAAGGGCTATCGCTGGTACGCGCTGCCGCCGGTCGGCTATTTCGAAGCGATCACCGTTGCGCGCAGCTAGGCTCGCATTCCTGGGCGTCGCGCTGGCCGTCTTGCCGGCTGGCGCGGCCGCCCCGGACAACGACGCCTATGTGACCGAGTATATGGCGGCGGCGCAGGCGGTGCGCCCGTTCCGCCCGGTGACGAGCTTCGATCCGGACATCAGCCTGGACCGGGCCTATGCGGTCCAGCATCGCATCGTCGAACGCCAGCTTGCGGCCGGCGATCGCATCGCGGGCTATCGCGGCGGCCTGATGTCGCAGGCCTCGATGCACCAGCGCGGCGTCGCGCAGCCTTTGGTGGCGGTGCAGTTCCGGTCCGGCCGGCTGGCCTCCCCGGCGACGCTTTCGCTCGCCGGTTACCGCCATGCCGCGCTCGAGGTGAAGCTCGGCTTCCTGTTCGGCCGTGATCTGCCCCCCGGTCCGCTCACGCCCGAGGCGGTTCGCGCCGCCGTGCGTAGCGTGGTGCCGGTGATCGACCTGCCCGATATCGGCTATGCCGACCCGGCCCATTATTCGGCGGCCGATATGGTCGGCGCCAATATCTCATCCGCCCGCTTCGTGATCGGCAAGCCCGCCCGATGCTGTGCCGACCTTGATCAAGAAAGCGCCACGCTGACGCGCGACGGAAATGCGCTGACCCATGGCGTGGGGCGGGATTCGTTGGGGGATGCGTGGGGCAGCCTAGTAGCCATCGTCCAGCTTGCCCGCGCACAGGGCTACAGGATACGGCGCGGCGATATCGTTCTAACCGGCAAGATCGGTGACAAAGTGGACGTTCAGCCGGGCACTTATGCCGCGCATTTCGGCACGCTGGGCGAGGTGCGTCTGACAGCGACCGCCCACTGAGCTTTCCGGCCCCGGCGGGCTATTTCCACGGTCTTGGGTGAGGGAAGCGAACGCGGTCAAGGCGAAGCAGCGCATAGACTCTCTCCGGTCATCTTGCCTGAGCCGGAAGATAAGGAGTCAAATCCGCAACCGCCAAGGCCGCCGGCTTTGGTCCGTCGCAATATGCATGCTGCTGCCTGCGGTCAGGCGGCGCGGCGGTCGCGCTTGGGCGTCTTTTCCATCACGCCGACGACGATCGCGAAGATCATTCTGAACATGGCACACGCTCCCCTGTTGAGCGTGGCCAGTCTAGCAAAACTATGTTGCCGTTCGGTGACTCGGCTGTGGCCTTCAGGCCACGCTGGGGCCGCCTTGGCCCCAATACGCGTCGATGAACGGCTGGAGGTGGGCGCGATAGGGCTCGGCGACGCCGATGCCGCTGCGGTTGATCGGGCGGCGCACCTGCAGCGCGCTCGCGGTCGCGACGACGCGGTCGGTCTCGTGGAATTTGTGGACCGCGGCTTCCTCCGCCAGCCCGCAATGGGCCAGGATGCGCCGCGTCCAGTCTTCGGGCGCATCGACCAAGGCGGGATAGGGCACCACCAGAAGCCTGTCGCCGAGCCGGTCCTGCCAGAATTCGACCAATTGATCCTCCAGCCTGAAATGGTGGGCGATATCGGTCAGGCCGTAGCTCCAGGCGACGCCATGAATGAAGAAGGTGCGGAAGCAGGACCAGGCGGAATCGAGCGGATCGCGCCGCATCCATATCAAGGGCGCGTCGGGCAGGCTCGCCGCGATCAGGCCGAGGAAGCGACTATTGTCGATCGTCTTGTCGATCATCCGTCCTTGGACGCCGAATCGTTCTTCGAGCAGGTGAAGATAAAGGCCGGCCATCTTCTCGACCGTGCCGCCGCCCCCCAGGTAAGCGGTGATCGCGTCGCCCGATACGCCCCCCGTCGCGACCGCGACGTGGTGCGCCAGACTGATCTCGCCCCCGTCCGCGACATTGCTGTGGCTGGTTAATATCTGCTCGATCAGCGTCGTGCCCGAACGCGGCAGGCCCGTAACGAAGATCGGCCGGGCGGTGGGCAAAGTCTGTTGCGCGTTGAGGCGTTCGATCATGCCGGGCTCGAAGCCGGTCATCGCGGCGGCAGCGCTCGCCTCGTCGCCGCGGCGGCTATAGGGGACGTCGCTGCGCAGCAGGCGCGCGCCCTCGGCGATGGCGGCGAATGCCTCGTCATGCTCGCCCCGGTCATGGTGGAGCTTGCCGAGCGCGTAAAAGTAGCGCGCGCGCTCGCGCGGCGGCTGGGCTTCGGCCGCCGCGCGATCGCCCAGCATGCGGTCGCCGAGCGGATCGCGCGCGAGATTCACCATCGAGGACAGCGAAAGCCAGGCCGGGCCCCAGCCGGGACGGGCTCGGACCACCTTTTCCAGTTCCTCGCGGCCCTGATCGATCAGACCGAGCGTGATCGCGACATTGCCGAGCAGATAGGAGCGTGCGGCGGGATCCATGCGCTTCGTGGGCAAGGTGAGCAGCAGATCCCTCGCCTGCTTGAGCCGGCCAGTCTGGGTCAGCAGGATGACCTTGTCATATAAAGCTTCGGTTGCGCCGCCGCCGGCGGCGGCGAATGCATCGATCGCGCGGATCGCGAGGCTGACCTCACCACTCATCCGCATCAGCTCGGCAATCCGCTTCCATTCGGTGCCGAGCGGCGCGCCGGTGGCAAGCAAGCTCTCCACCGCGGCGTTGGTCGCCTCGCGGTCGCGCCGCGCCAGCGCGTCGCGCAGCGCGGCGATGAGGGGACTCGCCGCAACGGGATTCAGGGTGGCCACGCACCCTAGTAGACAAGGTGCCTGTGGCGACCAAGCCTCACTTGGGATCGTGCCGGGGCCGATATGACGGCGGAATCCCGGGATTTTTGCTGCGCCGCCTAAGAAAGCGCCGAATCATTAACTATCAAAATCGCCCATCCGGGCGGCGATTCCTTGACAGACCATGAATGTTTCCAGTTAACTCTCCGTAACTTGCCCGAGGGGGACTCGGGCCGGAACAGGGGTACGTCATGAAAATCAAGGCGATTCTCGCTTGCGGCACCGCAGCGACCTTGCTCGCGATCAGCAGTGCTGACGCGGCGACCATCAATCTCGTCGATCTGGGCGGCGTGAGCGGCTCGGTCGCGGAAAAGGATTTCAACATCGCTGCCAAATTCTGGGGCACGATGTTCACCAACAACGTGACGATCAACCTGGGCGTCGGTTTCGACTCGCTTCCGCCGAATGTGATCGGCTCGACCGGCAGCCGCCGCGCCGACATCAGCGTCGCCAGCTGGGAAGCCCTGGTCAACGCGACCAAGAGCAACTCGGCGCTCGACCAGCAGGTCGTTCTGCCCTCGATCGGCCCAAATGGCGCGATCAGCTACATCACCGCCGGCACGGATGCGAGCGGCGGCAACTCGAACGCGTCGGCCGACCAGGTCTATGCCGACGATTCCAAATATGCCGGCGCGGTGTTGTATGCGAACAGTTCGCTGATCAAGGCGATCGGCGGCTCGCTGTCGAGCCCGGGCTCGCTCGACGGCGCGGTGACGTTCAGCAGCGACTTCTCGTTCGATTTTGATCCGACCGACGGCATCTCGGCGGGCCATATGGACTTCCTGGGTGTCGCGATCCACGAAATCGGCCATGCGCTGGGCTTCGTCTCGGGCGTGGACTATTTCGATTATTACGGTTCGCCCAATGGCCCGGGTGCGGGTGCGCTCGGCTACGATCTGAACGACACGTCGATCTTCAGTGCGCTCGACATGTTCCGCTACAGCAACGATCCGAACAATCTCGGGCCGGGCGGGCCGCAGATCGATCTGACGACCGGCACCGATTCCTACTTCTCGATCGATGGCGGCCAGACGGCTCTGTTCGGCAACACCTTCTCGACCGGCACCTACAATGGCGACGGCAACCAGGCGTCGCACTGGAAGGACGCCGAGGGCGCCAATGCCTGCGGCCCGCAACTCGGGATCATGGATCCGACCTTCTGCTACGCCCAGATGGGCGACGTGACGTCGCTCGATCTGGCGGCGTTCGACGCGATGGGCTGGAACCTCAGTGTCGACGCGCTCGCCAACAATGGCGCCTATCACCGGACCACGTCGGAAATCTATGCCAGCCTCGCACCGGAGCCCGGCACGTGGGCGCTGATGCTTGGCGGCTTTGGCGCGGTCGGCTTCTCGCTGCGTCGCCGGCGGACCACGGTCAGCTTCGGCTAACGCGTTTTCCGATAAGGCCCAAAAAAAGCGCCGCCGGTCCTCGTGACCGGCGGCGCTTTCTTTTTCAGGTCCAGCTCAGATTGGTGAGCGAGTTGGCCGGCAGCGCGACCGTCGCCATGCGTCCGCCGTTGCGGATCTGGACCGTCCGGTCGGAGCCGGCATTGGTCAGCACCATCGCCTTGCGGCCATCGGTATTCACGAAGGCAACATGGGCCAGCTGGTCGATATCGCCGCTGGATTGAATCACGGTCGCGCCGCGCCGCGCGGCGTGATTGAGGTGCTTGATCGCCCAATAATTGGCGCCGCGCTCGGTTATCTGCTTGGTCTTGGAATCGATTGTGGTGGTGCCGTTCAGATCGAATGGGCCGATATTGGGTCGGCCGGTCTCATCGAGCACGACGTTCCAGTCGATCATGCAGCGTACCCAGTTGCGTAGTGCGTGAGTGGCGCCCAGCCCGGACTGGACGATCGCGGACATCGGATCGAGCTTGGGCTTGGCCTCGACCGTGCCGACGCCCGCCGTCATCGGGCCGGGCGTCGCGGCGAACTCGATCGTCCCCTTGCCCGCGGCGAGCTCGAACCCGCCTTCGGTCCAATAGGCACTCTTGGTCGGATAGGCGTCGTGGATACGGGTCATCGATTCCGCTGCGCCGACATAAGGATGCCAGGCGATGCCGTCGGCATATTTGAACACGTTCGGATCTTCGAGCGTGTTGAACACGCGCCCCCACAGATTGAAATTATGGTCGAGCAGCCAGATCTTGGTCGAAAGTCCCGCCGCCTCGATCGCGGGGCCGAGATGCTTGCCGACAAACGCGACCTCATATTCCTGCGGCCAGGCGGCGGCGGGCATGCGGCCGGCCTGATCGGTGTCGCTTTCATTCTGGGTGGTGATCGCGTCGAGCTTCACGCCGGCGGCCTGATAGGCCTGCAGGAATTTGACGAGATATTGGGCATAGACCGCGAAATTGGGTGGCTTGATATTGCCGCCCAGCATCGAATTGCCATTCTTCATCCAGCCGGGCGGGCTCCACGGCGAGGCGAGCATGAACAATTCGGGATTGATGTGCCGTGCGGTCAGCAATTCGGGCAAGACATAGGCGCGGTCGCGATCGATCGAGAAGCGCGCCAGCGTCGGATCGGGCGCGCCTTCGTCATAGCTGAACATCGCGGTCGCATAGTCGCTCGAACCTATACAGATGCGGGTGACGTTGATGCCAAGCTCATCGGGTGAAAACAGCTCGTGCATGAACGCTTCGCGCGCGCCCGGCGCGAGCGTGTTGATCAGATAGGCCGATGCCTCGGTGAAGGCGGCGCCGAAGCCCAGCACGTCCTGGAACGTCGTGGTCGGATCGAGCGTGATCGCGTCCGCCGCGTCGCCGGCGACGGGTTGCCAGTCGAGTCCCGAGACCGCGGTGAAGCGCTTGTCGCCCGCACTTTGCTGGATCCGGATCGCACCGACGCCACGCGCGATCGCTGGAACCGTGGCGGCCGTAGCCAGCCCCGCGGCTCCCCCCAGGAAGCCGCGCCGCGTCGTGCCCTTCATTTTGTCCTCCCTGACATCGTTATCAAAAACGCCATAACGAAAGCCGGGCAGACATGCAAAAAGGACGCCGCCGATTGTCGGCGACGCCCCTGACCTTGATCGATCCAGGTATGCCTGGGTCGTGAATCAAGGTCTAACCCTTTGAATAGAGCCTGATTCACGTCACCGGTGGAAGCGCCTAGCGCTTTCACCGGTGACGATCAGGCTCTTGGTGCGATTGAAGAGGCTTAGCGGCGCGCGTCGAGCGAGAGACGGCCGCCGCCGAATGCGACCACTTGGAGCAGACCACCGGCCATCGCGACATTCTTGAAGAAGTGGATGAACTGGTTCTGGTCGGCGAAATTGTGGTGGAAGCCGATCGCCGTCGCGAAGGCGAATACGGTCAGGATGGCCGCGACGATCCGGGTGCGATAACCGAGCACCAGCAGCAGGCCACCGCCCAGTTCGATCGCCGCCGCCACGGCATAGGCCACGGTCGGTGCCGGGAGGCCGGCCGACTGGATATAGCCGATCGTCGCGGCGGGTGCGGTGATCTTGGAAATGCCGCTTAGCAGGAAGATGGCGGCGATCAGGATGCGGCCGACCAGCGGCACGATGCCCGATTCAGTGCGGACGGTTGTGGAAGTAGCCATGGTGAAGGTCCCCGTTAGAAAGACGGCGTCACCTTTGGCGCCGTTGCGGTCCTTTATGTCGGCTAGGCGACGACATAAAAAAAGAGCACGAATGATCATAGCATCGTTTCCGAAATTTGACCGTCAGCCGCCGCGATGCTCCTCCAGCGCATAGGATGGCCGGCGCCGGGTCATGCCGAGGATCGAGGTCGCCGCGCCGCCAATCAGCGCTGCCACCAGCAGCGGAGCCTGACTCGCGCTTTCCAGGACACGATCGCAAGCAGGTCGACGCTTACGACCGAGCTCAGATAGCGAGCGTCTCGACGAAATGCGGCGGGATCATCGCGTTACCTCCGCGATCAGCGTGCAGGCACGGGCGGCGTCGCCAATCCCGGTCACAGCAAAATTCTTGTTCTTGAGCCGGTTGTAGGTCTCGAAAAAGCTGGTCAGTTCACCCAGCATCGCGCCGCCCAAGCCATCCATATCCTGCATATCGGCGTGAATGCGCGTCTTGAGGATGCGGCCAATCAGCCGGTCGTTGCGGTTGCGCCGGCCGTCGAGCTCGGTTTGGCAGGCCTCGATCACGCCCAGCAATTTGACCGTCGCCAGGCAGTCGACCGGCAGCGTCTCGTCGGCGAGGATCAGGATATCGACCGGATCGCCGTCCTCAGCGAGCGTATTCGGCACGAAGCCGAAGGCGAGCGGGAACGCCATGCCCGCCGGCAGCACGTCGTGCAGCGCGAACAACCCGCTTTCGCGGTCATAATCATATTTGGTGCGGCAGCCGGCGGGCGTCTCGACGATCGCACGGACGGTTGCGGCCTCCCGGTCGAGGCAGTGGGGCAAGGTGAAGAGATCGGCCAATTCGGGTGCTCCGGGACTTGTCTTGGGGGTTCCAAGTCCCGGAGCTGCCGAACGATCCATGCGAACCATCCGACATTCGGTTTCGCGTGCGATTATCCGGCGCGAAGATCGGGGCGTAGCGCCGGATCGGCCTGCGCCTGGATCAGGATATCGGTCTGCGCGGGCGGCGGCGGGGGCGGGCTCGCCACCGCTCCATGGCTCAGCAGCAGGGCCGCCGCGCCCAGCGCGAAGCCGCCGAGGCCGCACAACAGATCGGGGCGAAACAGACGCAACATCGTAATTCCCTTGACCATATTTGCGCCGCCGCCCCCGTGGGGGAGGAAATGGGGGCGGCGACGCGTCCTTTTGTCCGGATCGCCCGCTAGACCGGCGCCGTTCGCGCCCCGTAATGACCAGCGTGAATCTGACGTGAAAAAATGCCCGGTCCGGCATATTCACGGGAAATCGGGGGAGGATTGGTGGCGATTCGCTGTTTGCGCGTGCTCGGAACGCTGGCGCTCGATGCGCCCGCCGCTTCCGCTGTGCTGCGAACACGCAAGGCTGTCGCCCTCTTCACCTTTCTGGCGTTGCAGCCCGATCGCCGCGCCCGGCGTGAGCAGCTTGCGCAGATGTTCTGGCCGCGCGTGGAAAGCGACGCGGCGCGTACCAGCCTGCGTCAGTTGCTTGCTGGCCTGCGCAAAGCCCGCGCGGAGCACGCGCCCCTGCTCGTCGCCGAGGGGGATTGGCTGGCGCTTGCCAACGATGTCGACGTCGATGCGATCGCGTTCCAGACGGCGGCGGCCCGCGATGAGGTTGCCGGCGCAGCCGAGGCAGTGTCCCTCTATCGCGGCGCGCTGCTCGCCGATGGGCTGGCGGTGGATTCGACCGAATTTGACGACTGGCTCGATCAGGAGCGCGCGCGCCTGTGCCGTCTCGCGGTCGCGGCGATGGAGCGGCTCGCCGCCGCCGCGATCGCGGGCGGGTTCGACCGCGCCGAAGGGCTCGCCGCTGCCGAGCGCTCGGTCGCGCTCGATCCCTATAACGAACAGGCGCACCGCCAGCTGATGGCGTTGCAGGCGGCGAGCGGCCGGCCCGATCTAGCTTTGCTCCATTATGCCGCGCTGGCCGACACGCTACGGCGCGATTTGCAGGTCGCGCCGGACCCCGAGACGCAGAAGCTGCACGAACGGCTGCGTGGCGAACGGCGACCGCAGCGTGCGGCAACGGCGGTCGAGGCCGAGCCGATCGTTGGCGTCTGGGCCGAAACCGCGCTCGCCGTGATGCCGCCCCCGCCGCAACGGCGGATCGGCTCGTTCGCGCCCGCCGCCCTGATCGGCGTGGCGGCAGCGCTCCTGGTCGCCGCGGCGATCGGGTTGCACCGCTGGATCGCGCCGCCGCCGACCGCGCCCAGGGTCACGCGGCTATTCCCGGTCGCCGCCGATCCCTCGATCGAACAGCGCCCCGCGATCGCGCCCGATGGCGCGCGCGTCGTCTACACTGGCCGGCTGCAGGACCGGCAGAATGTCGATCTCTATCTGGTCACGATCGGTGATCAGACGGCGGTGCGGCTGACCAATGATCCCGACATCGACGACAATGCCGCGTGGGCGCCCGACGGCTCGGCGATCGCCTTCACGCGATCGCCCCGCGACGGCCATGCGCCCTGTGCGATCCTGATCATGGCCTCGACCGGTGGGCAGGAACGGCTTGCTGGCCATTGCCGGGCGGCTCTGACCTCGCGGTTGAGCTGGGCGCCCGACGGCCGCACTTTGTATTTTAGCGACGCCGCGACCAAAGGCGGCGTGTCGCGCATCTACAGGATCGACACGATCTCGGGCGCGACAACCGCGGTGACCGATCCGCCTGCCAACATCCAGGGCGATGGCGATCCGCAGGTTTCGCATGACGGCAAGACGCTCGCTTATCTGCGCACCAAGGCGTGGCAGTCGGTCGAGGTCGAGACGCAGGATCTCGACGGCGGCACACATCGCTCGCTCAGTCATGACGGCAAGACGGTTTGGGGTCTCACCTGGGACCCGAAAGATCAGGGTTTGTTTTTCTCGTCGGACCGCTCCGGCGACACCGGCCTGTGGTGGATCGCACGCGACGGCAGCGGCCTGACGCGGCTGGCGCTCGGCGATGTCGAATATCGTGCGCTTAGCGCGGCACGGCACAAGGACCGGCTCGTGTTCGAGGCGCTCAAGGATCATGCGAGCTTCCAGCAGGTGCCGCGCGGCGCGACGCCCGCGACCGAGCCGCAATATATTTCCAGTCTGCGCACCAATCTGTTCGATCGCTTCTATGTTGAATCGCGTAATGGCCGCGCGGCGTTCGTCTCGGTGCGCGCCGGGCCGGAAAATCTGTGGGTCGCGGACAAGGGCAAGCCGCCGCACCAGATCAGCTTCACGCAGGACATCTTCTATCAGGAGCCGGCCTGGTCGCCCGACGGCAAGTGGATCGCTTATATCGGCGTCACGAGCGATCAGAGCGATCTGTTCCTGATCAGCGGCGACGGCGGTGCGCCGCGCGCGATCACGCGCGATCCGGCGGTGCAGCAATCGCCGGCCTGGTCGCCCGACGGCAAATATCTTTATTTCACGTCGCGCAAATCGGGCGGTTGGCGAATCTGGCGGGTCGATCCGTTCGCAAACGCCCCCGCAATCGCGGTCAGCGGCGATGGTCCGCGCACGGTGCGGCCGAGCGCGGACGGCCGATATCTCTATTACGTTACGGATGGCGTGGCGGGCGTGCGCCGGCGCGCACTGTCGCCTGACGGCACGTCCCTCGCCGGACCGGAAAAGTTGGTGATCGCCGGGCTCCATCCGAGCGACTGGCGCAATTGGTGGCTGACCGACGGAGCGCTTTTCTATGCCAAACGTGGCGGCGGCGATCCGGACGGCTTTATCGTGCGCCACGATCTCGCCACCGGCGCCGAGCGCGATGTGACGGATGCGACCCATTTGCTGTGGTCGGCGAGCTTCTGGGCGCGGCCCGACGGTTCGCTCGTGCTGACGCATCGCGATCTGCAGATCGACGTCAACGGCGTGGACTTCTAACCGGCGGCCGTACACAGAACCCCCGACCATGACCCCCCTCGACGCGCTGCACGACACGTTCGGTTATCACGAATTCCGCGGCCGCCAGGCCGAGGTGATCGATCGTGTCATGGCGGGCGCGAACACGCTGGCGGTGATGCCGACCGGCGCGGGCAAGTCGCTCACCTATCAGATCCCGAGCCTGTGCCGCCCCGGCACCGGCCTCGTCATCTCGCCCCTGATCGCCTTGATGCACGATCAGGTACGCGCCGCCGAGGCGGCGGGGATTCGTGCCGCGTCGCTAACCTCGGCCGACACCGATCGCGACGAAACGGTGCGCCGCCTGCGCGATGGCGAACTCGATCTGCTTTACGTTGCGCCGGAACGCGCGAATGTCGACAGCTTCCGTCGCCTGCTCGACCGCACGCCGCTCGCTTTGATCGCGATCGACGAGGCGCATTGCGTGTCCGAATGGGGCCATGATTTCCGCCCCGATTATCGCCAGCTCCGAAGCCTGCTCGACGCACACCCGGATGTTCCCCGGCTGGCGCTGACCGCCACCGCCGACCGGCACACACGCGCCGATATTCTCGCCCAGCTCGGCATTCCCGAGGACGGGCTGATCCTGGCGGGGTTCGACCGGCCCAATATCCGCTACGCCGTCAGCCCGCGCGACGGCCTCACCAAGCAACTCGCCGATCTGATCGCGGAAAATCCGGGGCCGGGCATCATCTATGCGCAAAGCCGCGCCGAGACCGAGAAGCTGGCGGCCGCGCTTGAGGCCACAGGGCGGCCGACGCGCGCCTATCATGCCGGGCTCGATCCGGCGGTGCGGCAGGCCAATGCGCGTGCCTTCGTCTCGTCGGAGGACATGGTGATGGTCGCGACGATCGCCTTCGGCATGGGCATCGACAAGCCCGACGTGCGGTTCGTCGCGCATGCCGGCATCCCCAAATCGATCGAGGCTTATTATCAGGAAACCGGCCGCGCCGGCCGCGACGGCGATCCGGCGGCGGCGCAGCTTTTCTGGGGTGCCGAGGATTTCGCGCGCGCCCGCCGCCGGATCGAAACCGAGGTCGAGGACAGCCGGCGCGGCGGCGAACGCCAGCGGCTCAACGCGCTCGCCGGCCTGGTCGAGGCGACCGGCTGCCGCCGTGCGATATTACTGCGCCATTTCGGCGAGCATCCGCCCGAACGCTGCGGAAATTGCGACAATTGCCTGAACCCGCCCGAATCCGTCGATGCGACCGAGGTCGCGCGGAAATTGCTGTCGGCCGCCTTCCGCACCGAAATGCGCTTCGGCGTAACCCATCTCACCGACGTCCTGGCGGGCAAGGAAACCGACAAAATCCTCAGCTTGGGTCATCACCGCCTGTCCGTATTCGGCATCGCGAACGAGGAAGAGATCCGGCTGATCAAGCCGGTCGCGCGTGCCCTGCTCGCGCGCGATGCCTTGCGCGCCGACGATTATGGCGGCCTGTCCTTCGGCCCCGCCGCCAAACCGATCCTGAAGGGCGAGGAAGCGGTCGCGATCGTGCTGCCGCCCAAGCGCGAGAAGAAGCGCCGCGCGAGCCGCGACTTCGGCCCGGCCGATCCGCTGTTCGATGCGCTGCGCGACCTGCGCCGCGAACTCGCCAGGGATCAGGGCGTGCCGCCCTACGTCATCTTCCACGATGCGACCCTGCGCGAGATGGCGGCGATCAAGCCGCACGATCGCCATGCTTTGTCCGAGATCAGCGGCGTCGGCGCGCGCAAGCTTGAGGCTTATGGCGATGCGTTTCTCGCGGTGGTCCGGAACTTCTAGGGAAAATCAGGGCTGGGCTGCCATCCTTTGGCCGCGCACCGCGCCATCCAGTGTTTCCACGATCGTCGTCAGCCGGAAAATCTCGCGCCGATCCTGCTCGCCCACCGCCTCCAGCTGCTCGACCTTGAGCGCATAAAGATCGAGGCCGATCTCATGCGCCGACCAGGCGAGCAATTCGCGCTCGTCGGGCCGATATTGGCCGCCCGACGGCTTGGCGCCGAGCAGCAGGAAGCCGGTCAGTTCGGCGCGCTGAATCATCGGCAGCGCCAGTCCCTCATCGGTTTCGATCGCCTCGCGCGTGGCGCGTAATTTCACCGCGACCGGAAGATCGGCATCGATCGCGTGCGCGCCCTCGCCTCCCGCCAGCACGAAATCGGCGCCCTCGCCTTGCATATAGAGCGCGCAAGCCGCCCCGCCCGAAAAACGGCGCAACTCGGCGACAAAAGCGTCCCGCAACACCGGCGCCTTGCCGATGAAGTGCGCCTCCCTGACGAAGGTCCGCAACCGGGCTTCGTTATGGTGCCAGCCGCGGAAGAACAAAGCCTCGATCCGATGCTCGACGAAATCGCGCAGGCGATGGAAGGCGAGGAAAATGGCGAGCGCGATCCCCGCGTCCAGCAACAGACTCGCATTGTGCGATTCGATCGGCAGGAAATGCTCGGCCGCCCATTCGGACAGGCCGAACGATATCAGCAGGATCGCACTGACCGCGCCATAAACCAGCGTGCGGTTGATGGCGAAGCCGATGTCCAGCACCCGGTGGCGCAGGATCGCGTAGGAGGCGAGCGCCGGGAAGATATAACCCGTCAGCCCATAGCCGATCCAGCCGATCGGGTCGGCGATGTCATCGGCATAGGCGTGGCCGATGAAGAAATTGTACGAATTGACGCCATAGCCCGCCATCATCGCGGCGACGGCCAGCAGCAGAAACGCATAACGCGTCTGCACATAACGCGTGCTGCGCTTCCAGCCTTCGTAAAGGACGTAGAGCGTGAACGCGAATGCGGGGGCCGTGATCAATATCGGTATCCGCGTGCCGTCGCCCAGAATTGGCAATTCGACCAACGCGAGCTCGGCGGTGCAGAAGGCCAGGGTGAACAGGATCACGCCCACGCCCGCCGCCGCCAGCGCCCAGCGCCGCCAGCGATGCACCACGCCGGTCGTCTCCTCATTGAACGTCACCGCAAAGGCCGGCAGCAGCGTGGAAGCGGTCGCGATCCCGAGCCAGTAAAAGACGAAGAATATCTGGAAGACCGGCGGCCGGCTTTCCATCGGTCCCGGCAGGTAGACGCTGTAGCACAAGAGCGCGAGGCCGAGCAGGAAGGCCGGCCGCTGACGGCCGCAGCGCAACAGGATGATCGTGCCCAAAGATGCGATGATGAGGTTGGCCAGGATCGACCGCAATTGGAGCGCGATCACATTGACGTTCGCGCGCGACAAGGGCGGTCGTGCGATGGCAGTGACCGCATGGTGTCGGACGACGCCCTGGCGCTGGATGGAGAATCCGATCTGCTCGCCGGCGTGGATCGGGCGCAGATAGTCGTAGCGCCGGTCGAAGCGTAGATGATCGCCGGTGGCCACGCCGGCCTCGGCCATCGGCAGGCCGGGCACGACCTTCGCCGCTTCGACATAGCCGGGCGCGAACTTCGGCGCGGGCGCAAAACTGGCGCCGACCGTGCCGGCATCGGCGGGCCAGCCGAGTAGGAGTCCGATCGCTTCGAAGTTCGGGATGAACACCGCGAGCGCCAGCAGGATGGCGGCGATCCGCGCCCAGGCAGGCAGCCGTCTCGGCACTGGGTCGGAATAGGTGGCGTCCAAGGTCATCCCCCCTCAAACTGCTGCCACTGTGCCCCAAAGCGGCACGGTTGGGAATTGGGAACGGGCGACGCGTTCGTTGCAGTGATCCGCGGCTTTTAGCGCAATCCCAACCACGCTCGCGCCGTGGCTGTGCCGGCCCGGCGGTGGTTTCCACCAAATTGGGATATTCTCCAGGTTCGAATCCGGCGAAAAATGTGCAATATTCTTTGTTACAGGAAAAATTCAATAAATAATTCTGTTCATGCCTGACGCATAGTGCCGGGCAGAAAGTGTTGTTTTGGCTTATCAACTTCAATTGATGAGGGTCGTGATGGGCAATATCAAAGGTCATGTCGCCTTTAAGGCGGCTTTATTCTGCTGCGCTTGGGCTTTCTCGGAAGTTGCGCCAGCTGCGGTATTCGTTTGTACAAACGAAAGCTGTTCCACTTGGGCGGCGATCACCGCAACCCAGCTCGCGCTCAAATCGAACGATCCAAGCAAGACGGCGATCTCGGCAGCGCTGAGCAATTCGACCCAGGATTCGGTCACCAACGGGTACAATTCGGCTGCCGGCACCAATCTTTATTTGAAATCCAGCCTTTGGCATGAGGGCGGAGACGATCCTTTCAAAGGCTTCGATCATGTCACCGCTTATGTTTTCAAAAACGGGGCCAAGGTGAAGACCTGCCATGTCTTCTCCTATGCCAAGGTTCTGAAAGGCCCTTATTTCGCGACCTGCGCATAGGGGCATCCCCGATCGGGCGGCGCAACCTCGTTTACGATGGTTGCGCCGATGCGTGCGGGCTAAGAAAGCCCCATGTCCCGCGAGCGCGACTTCATCGATCGGCTGAAACCGCTGGCACGCCATCCCGCCGCGCGTGGGCTGGCCGACGATGCGGCGGTGCTCGAGCTCGGCAATGTGGTGCTGGTGCTGACCCACGACATGATCGTCGAGGGCGTCCATTATCTGCCCGGCGATCCGCCTGGGGACGTGGCGTGGAAGCTGGTCGCGGTGAACCTGTCCGATCTCGCCGCCAAGGGCGCGCGGCCGGTGGGCGTGCTGCTGGGCTATTCGCTGGACGTGGCGGCGGAGCGGGATACGGCCTTCATCGCGGGCCTGCGCGAGGCGCTCGATGCCTTCGCCGTGCCCTTGCTGGGCGGGGATACGGTGCAGACGCCCGCGGGCGCGCCGCGCGCGCATGGCCTCACCGCGATCGGCGAGGCGCCGCCGCATGGCGCCCCGCGCCGCGCGGGCGCGCAAGCCGGCGATATCCTCTACATGACGGGCGAAGTCGGCGCGGCGGGGTTGGGCCTCGCCATCGCCAAAGGCGAGCGCGAAGGCCCGGCCGAGTGGCTCGCCGCCTATCGCCGGCCGCAGCCGCGGCTGGTGGAAGGCCAGGCGCTCGCGCCTTTGGTCCACGCCATGGCCGATATTTCGGACGGGCTGCTGATCGACGCGATGCGGATGGCGGAGGCGGGCGGGCTCGCGGTCGAGATCGATCTGGAGGCGGTACCGATTCCCGAAGGCGCGGACCGGATGGCGGCGATCACCGCCGGCGACGATTACGAATTGCTGTTCGCGGGCCCTGGCAATTTAAGCCTTTCGCAACCGCATCTCGCTAAGATCAGCGCGATCGGCCGTTTCACCTCCGGACATGGCCTTAGCCTCACGGATCGAAGCGGCGCGGTGCCACTGCCCGAACGCCTTGGATATGAACATGACGCGCCATGATCTTCGCAGCCTGACCATGTTGCTGATGGGTCTCGCGTGCGGCGGCTTCGCGGCGCTCGGTCTGCACCATTTCTCGGCCTGAATTTCCGGCACTTCGCGTAGCTTGCCGATAGCGCCAAGTCGCTTTAAGCCTTCCCCAAACCCGGCCGCAAACAATGCGGTGCTAAAACCATTGGGGGATTAGAGAGAATGCTGATCGTTGAACTGGCCATTGGCTGTGGCCTGCTAGCCGTACTGTACGGAATCATCACCGCGATGCAGGTGCTGCGCGCGCCTGCCGGCAATCAGCGGATGCAGGACATTGCCGCCGCGATCCAGGAAGGCGCCCGTGCCTATCTCACCAAGCAATATACCACGATCGCCATCGTCGGCGTGGTCGTTGCGATCCTGGTCTTCTTCTTTCTCGGTGTGGTCCCCGCGATCGGCTTCGCGATCGGCGCGATCCTGTCGGGCGTGACTGGCTTCATCGGCATGAATATTTCGGTGCGCGCCAATGTCCGTACCGCTGAGGCCGCGCGTCACTCGCTGCAGGGCGGCCTGACGATGGCGTTCCGTTCGGGCGCGGTGACGGGCATGCTCGTCGCCGGTTTGGCTTTGCTCGCCATCGCCGGTTACTTCTTCGCGCTCGTCCATAGCGGCATGGTTGCGACCAGCCGGCCGGTGATCAACGCGCTGGTGGCGCTGTCCTTCGGCGCCTCGCTCATCTCGATCTTCGCGCGTCTCGGCGGCGGCATCTTCACCAAGGCGGCCGACGTCGGCGCCGACATGGTCGGCAAGAACGAGCTCGGCTTCGACGAGGATGACGATCGCAACCCGGGCGTGATCGCGGACAATGTCGGCGACAATGTCGGCGATTGCGCCGGCATGGCCGCCGATCTGTTCGAAACCTATGTCGTCACGATCGGCGCCACGATGGTGCTGGTCGCCTTGCTCGTTGCCGGCAGCGATGCGTTCAAGCTGATGACGCTGCCGCTGCTCGCGGGCGGCGTCTGCATTATCACTTCAATCATCGGCACCTATTTCGTGCGCCTTGGTGGCGGCTCGATCATGGGCGCGCTCTACAAGGGCTTCCTCGTCACCGCCGTCCTGTCGATCCCGGCTTTGTGGTGGGCCACTCACTTCATCTTCCCGGACATGAACGCGATCATCGGCAGCGCGGCCGAGGCGACCAGCCTCGACACCGCTCCCGCCGTTGCCGCGCACACTGCCTTCACCGCGATGGACCTGTTCTGGTGCATGCTCGTCGGGCTCGGCGTGACCGGCCTGATCGTGTGGATCACCGAATATTATACGGGTACCAATTATCGCCCGGTCCAGTCGATCGCCAAGGCCTCAGATTCGGGCCACGGCACCAACGTCATCCAGGGCCTCGCGGTCTCGATGGAATCGACCGCGCTGCCGACGCTCGTGATCGTGGTCGGTATCATCGCCAGCTACCAGCTCGCCGGCCTGATCGGCATCGCCTTCGCCGCGACCGCGATGCTGGCGCTCGCCGGCATGGTCGTCGCGCTCGACGCTTATGGCCCGGTCACCGACAATGCCGGCGGCATCGCCGAAATGGCCGGGCTCGAGGGCGAGGTGCGCGAGCGCACCGACGCGCTCGACGCGGTCGGCAACACCACCAAGGCGGTGACCAAGGGCTATGCGATCGGTTCGGCCGGTCTTGCCGCGCTCGTGCTGTTCGCGACCTATACCGAGGATTTGTCGCAATTCTTCGGCAACGTCGCGGTCAACTTCTCGCTGTCCAATCCCTATGTCGTGGTCGGGCTGCTGCTCGGCGCTCTGCTGCCTTATCTGTTCGGCGGCATGGCGATGACGGCGGTCGGGCGCACCGCGCAGGCGGTCGCGCAGGACATCCGCGCGCAGTTCAAGGAAAATCCCGGCATCGCGGATCGCAGCGTGCGCCCCAATTATGCGCGCACGGTCAGCCTCGTCACCGCAGGCGCGATCAAGGAGATGATCGTGCCGTCGCTGCTGCCGGTGCTGGCCCCGGTCGTGGTCTATTTCGCGATCACGCAGGTTGCCGGACAGGGCAACGGCTTCGCCGCGCTCGGCGCCTTGCTGATGGGCGTGATCGTGTCGGGCCTGTTCGTCGCCATCTCGATGACCTCGGGCGGCGGTGCCTGGGATAATGCCAAGAAGGTGATCGAGGTCGGTGCCTATGGCGGCAAGGGTTCGCCCGCGCACCAGGCCGCCGTCACCGGCGACACGGTCGGCGATCCCTACAAGGATACCGCCGGTCCGGCGGTGAACCCGATGATCAAGATCACCAACATCGTCGCGCTGTTGCTGCTGGCCGCGCTGGCTGCGCACGGCGGCTGATCCAATAGTCCGACGCTGCCTAAGTTGGCGGCGTCGGACACTTTTCCAGATATGATCGACACTGGCCCTCGTCACGCGAGCGTGTATCCTCGCGTGTCGGCTTAAGGGGGAATAAGCGCGCATGACCGTTCATCTGCTCAGCCTGGCGGGCATCGTCCTGATCCTTCTGGTGGCATTCGCGCTGTCGTCCAACCGGCGCTGGATCCGCCTGCGCGTCGTCGGTGCGGCGTTCGCGCTGCAGGTCGGGATCGCGGTGCTGGTGCTGTACGTGCCCGCCGGCCGGGGGGCGATCGCGTGGATGGCCGGCGGCGTCAGCGCCTTGCTCGGCTATGCGGGCGAGGGCACGGCTTTCCTGTTCGGCCCGTTCGCGTCGTCGCCGCTCGGCCAGAATTTCGCGCTGCAGGCGTTGCCCGTCATCATCTTCTTCGCGAGCCTGGTCTCGATCCTCTACCATCTCGGCGTCATGCAGAAGATCGTGCGGTGGCTCGGCGGCGCGATCGAATGGGTCGTCGGGATCAGCAAGGTCGAGAGCCTGTGCGCGGCGGCCAACATCTTCGTCGGCCAGTCGGAAGCGCCTTTGGTGATCCGCCCCTATCTCGCGGCTCTGCGCCCGAGCCAGCTGTTTCAGGTGATGACGAGCGGCATGGCCGGCGTCGCGGGCACGATCCTCGCGGCCTATGCCGCGATGGGCATCCGCATTGAGTATCTGCTCGCGGCGAGCTTCATGTCCGCGCCCGGCGCGATCCTGATGGCGAAGATGATGATGCCGGACAATCCCGCCGACGTGAATCTGCCGATCCACGAAATGGTCGATACCAGTCACGCGGATGAGGATGAAAAGCCCGCCAACGTGATCATGGCGGCCGCGCAGGGCGCGCAACTGGGCGTGCGGCTGGCGGTGATGGTCGGGGCGATGGTGTTCGCCTTCGTTGCTTTGGTCGCGCTCGCCAACGGCATCTTGTCGGGCGTCGGTGGCTGGTTTGGCATCGCCGATCTGACCTTTCAGCGCATCCTGGGCTATGTCTTCGCGCCGATCATGTATCTGATCAGCGTGCCGTGGGATCAGGCCGGCGCGGCGGGGGGCCTGTTCGGCGAGAAGATCGTGCTCAACGAATTCGTCGCCTACATCCATCTCGGCAAGCTGACCTCGACATTGAGCGCGCACAGCCAGGCGGTGGTGACCTTCGCTTTGTGCGGTTTCGCCAATTTCAGCTCGATCGCGATCCAGATGGCGGTGACCGGCGGCCTCGCCCCCAATCAGCGGCCGATGATCGCGCGGCTCGGCCTCAAGGCTCTGCTCGCGGGCAGCCTCGCCAATCTGATGTCGGCGGCACTGGCAGGGATGCTGATCCCCTAGCCCTTGAACCAGCGGGCGAACGCGAACCAGGCAGTGATCACGACGGCGATGATCACGCAGAAGGCGACAACCGCCCAGAAGGCCCAGGGCTCATGGGCATCGGGGATGCCGTCGACATTCATGCCGAGCAGGCCGGTCAGGAAGGTCAACGGCAGGAAGATCAAGGCGACGATCGAGATCAACAAGGCCCGTTTTTCGAGCTGCTCGGATCTGAGGTCGGTCAGTTGTTCGTGGATCAGCGCCGATCGTTCGCGCACCGCCTCCAGATCCTCGGCCATGCGCGCAAAGCGGTCCGCCGCCTCCCGCAGGTGCAGGCGGTCGTCATCTTCCAGCCAAGGGGTGTCCAGTTCGGCGAGCTGCGTCAGCGCCACGCGTTGCGGCGCCACGAAGCGGCGATAGGCGATCGCGTCGGAGCGTGCCGTGGCGATGCGGCGGCGCGTTTCGAACGCATGTTCGGGCTCCAGTCTCAACTCGCATTCGTCGACCAGATCGGCGAGATCGCTGATCACGGGATCGACCTGCTTGGTGATGATCATCGCGAGATGCGAGACAAGGTCGCCAGGATCCTTGATCTCGCCCGCTTTCATCTGGTCGACGAGCTTGTCGATCCCCTTGAGCGGGTGGAAACTGACCGAAATGGCACGCCCCTGCTCGACCCACACGCGGATCGAGACGAGCGTATCTTCGCCATTCTTGCTCTTATCGTCATCGGCGGCGGGTCCGCGCAGGTTGATCAACGCGCCGTCCTCGATCGCCTCGCTGCGGGGGCGTGTTTCCATCGCCGTCAGCGCGTAAATGACCGTGGTCGGCATCCCGCCATGGTCTTGCAGCCATTGCAGCGTGTCCTGCTCGCGTCCGTCGAGATGGACCCAGACGAAGATGGCGGGGGATTTCCGCGCCGAGCAGGCTTCGGCCGCGTCGACCTCATGCCCCTTGCCGTCCTTTTTCAGTTCGAGCGCCCAACGGTTCATTGCGGTGTCCAGATCAGGTGGAGCGAAAGGCCGGGCGCGGGAACGCGCGGCGGGGCTTGTGCGATCCGCACCGCGTCGGCGCGGGCGCGGTCGAGAATCGCGGTCGGCACGCTGCCTTCGATGTAAAGCCGGTCGGCAAGACCGAGCAGGCGCGCCGCGCGCAAAGTGAGCAGATCGGCATCGGCATCGGCAATTTCAATCCGCTCGATCCGCCCCGGCGCGGCTTCGGCGGTGGTGATCGCCGCGGCGGGATCGTCATGGTCGGCGAGCGGATCGAGCGGACCGCCGGCGGCAAGCAAGCCGCCGATCGCGCGTCGTCGCACGTCGATATCGGGGAAGCGCACGCGCAGTGATTCGCGCGCGCCGAGCAAAGCCTCCGCCAGCTTGCCCAGGCCGGCCGGCAGCAGGGGTTCGAGCCGCTGCCGGAGCGCGGCGGCGAGTCCCGCGGACGCGCCGCCCGTACCGATCGCGACCAGCACCGGATCGCGGTCGATGATCGCGGGCAAGGTGAAGTCGCACAAATCGGGCCGGTCGACGACATTGACCAGCAGCCCGCGCGCCCTGAGCCGTGCGGCTGCAGCCTCGTCACCATCGGCAACCACGGCGAGTGTAGCCTCGGCACTATCCTCACCGACGATACGCGCGCCGGCGCGTTCCAGCAGCCGCGCTTTGGCGTCGGCGGCGGGGCCGTCGCCGATCAGGATGACCGGCTTGCCCTCCAGCCGCACGAAGATCGGCAGGCTGTGCGTAACGCCTCGGCTAGATTGACCGCGCGTAGGCGCGGATCGTGTCGGCGATATCGTCGCGCTCCAGCGCGAGCGCGATATTGGCGATGATGAAGCCGGCTTTCTCGCCGCAATCGTGGCGCGTGCCCTCGAACGTCTGTGCGTGGAAGGGCTGCCTGCCGATCAGCTCGGCCATCGCGTCGGTCAACTGGATCTCGCCGCCCGCGCCCTTCTTGCCCTCGGACAATATGTCGAGCACTTCGGGCTGGAGGATGTAGCGGCCGACCACCGCCAGCCGCGACGGCGCGGTACCCGCCTTGGGTTTCTCCACCATGCTGCGGACCTCGGTCACCGCGCCGTTCGACGCGCCGGGTTCGACGATGCCGTAACGGTGCGTATGCTCCTCCGGCACCTCGACCACCGCGACGACATTGCCGCCTTCGGCGTCATAGGTGGCGCACATCTGCTTGAGGCAGGGGTTGGCCGGGTTCCACAGCAATTCGTCGGGCAGCAGCACCGCGAACGGCTCGTCGCCGATCAGCTGGCGCGCGCACCAGACCGCATGGCCGAGACCCGCCATCTGCTGCTGGCGGACGAAAGCGGCCTGGCCGGGCTCGAGCCGGGTCGGACGCATCGCCTCCAATATCTCGGTCTTGGCCTTGGCGTTGAGATCGTGCTCGATCTCGAACGCGCTGTCGAAATAATCCTCGATCGCGTGCTTGCCGCGGCCGGTGACGAAGATCATCTGTTCGATCCCCGCCGCGCGCGCCTCGTCGATCGCATATTGGATCAGCGGACGGTCGACGACCGGCAGCAATTCCTTGGGCACAGCCTTGGTCGCGGGCAGGAAGCGGGTGCCGAAGCCCGCCACCGGAAAAACCGCCTTGCGTACGCGCTTGTTGGTCATGTTTTCCTCAAAGCCAGGGGGGAAGCTTGTCGGCCTCGATCAGCGCCTCAATCGGCTGACGGTCGCGCACGACCGCCCATTCCTCCCCCGATACGATCGCTTCGGGCACGAGCCCGCGCGAATTATAGGTGTTCGCCATGGTGGCACCATAGGCGCCCGCGGTCATGAAGGCGACCAGATCGCCGGCCTCCACCTTATCCATTTCGCGCGAACGGGCGAAAGTGTCGCCGGTTTCGCAGATCGGCCCGACGATATTGGCGATGAAGGTGTCGCCATTGGGCTCGACCGCACGGATATTATGCCACGCATCGTACAGGCTCGGGCGGAGCAGATCGTTCATCCCGGCATCGACCACCACGAACGGATAGGTCTTGCCCTCTTTCACTCTGATGACACGCGTCAGCATTACGCCCGCATTGCCGACGATCACACGGCCTGGCTCGAAGATCAGCCGCACATCCCAGCCGGCGGTCACATCCGCCACCATCGCGCCATAATCGGCGGGCGAAGGCGGCGCGGGCACGGCGGGATTGTACGGCACACCCAGGCCGCCGCCCAGATCGGCTGTGGTGATCGTGTGACCGGCGGCACGCAGTTCGGCGATCAAGACGCCGACGCGCTCGAATGCTGCGCGGCTGGGGGTGAGATCGGTCAGCTGGCTGCCGATATGGACCGCGACCCCGGTCGGATCGAGGCCAGGCAGCTCGGCGGCGCGGGCATAGGCAGCTACCGCGCGATCATAGACGATGCCGAACTTGTCATCGGCGCGGCCGGTCGAGATCTTGCTGTGCGTGCCCGCATCGACATCGGGGTTGATGCGGAACGCGACCTTCGCCGTCAGGCCGAGCGACGTGGCGACCTCGGACAGCATTTCGGCTTCCTCGACCGATTCGAGGTTGAACTGACCGATGCCTTCCTTGAGGCCCAGCGCCATTTCCTCGGCAGTCTTGCCGACGCCGGAAAAGACGATCTTCGCGGCCGGAATGCCGGCAGCGCGCGCGCGCATCAATTCGCCGCCGGAAACGACGTCGGCGCCCAGGCCGGCCTTGGCGAGTGTCGCCAGCACCGCGCGGTTGGGATTGGCCTTGACCGCGAACGCGATCCACGGATCCGCGATCCCCGCCAGCGCCTCGCGGAAGACGCGCACATGGCGTTCGATCGTCGCGGTCGAATAGACATAGATCGGCGTGCCGGCTTCTTCCGCGATCCGCGTCAGCGGCACGCCTTCGGCGTGCATCACGCCGTCCTTAATCTCGAAATGATCCATCTTATTTGGGCGGCTGATCGAACGGATCGACCGGGCGCGGCTGCGACTTGGTCAGCAATTCGTCGCTGCGCGACGGGCGCTCGCTCGTCGGCTGCTTGAGCAATTGCACCGCGGTCGGCGCGGCCGGCGCGGTCGCGGGCTTGATCGGCAGTGCCGCGCCTGCGGGCGGGTGCAAGGTCTGCTTGTTGCCGCAGGCGGCGAGGCCAAGGAAGGCGGCTGGGATCAGAAGGCGCTTCATGCTTTGCCCTTCCTGGCTTCGGCGATGCGTGCGCGGACCTGTTCGGGTGCGGTGCCGCCATGGCTTGTCCGGCTCGCGACCGAGGCGTCGACCGTCAGCACGCCGAACACGCGTTCGTCGATACGGCTGTCGATCGCCTGCAAGGCTTCGAGCGGCAAGGCGGCCAGCGCGACACCTTCGGTTTCGGCGAGCTTCACCGCACGGCCGGTGATGTGATGCGCCTCGCGGAACGGGATATTGCCCTCGCGCACCAGCCAGTCGGCGAAATCGGTCGCGGTCGAGAAGCCCGCTTCGGCCGCCGCGCGCATCCGCTCCGGCACGAACCGTGTCGTCTCGACCATGCCGGTCATCGCCGCGATCGAGAGCGCGAGCAGGTCGTGCGCCTCGAATACCGGCGGCTTATCGTCCTGCATGTCCTTCGAATAAGCGAGCGGCAGGCCCTTCATCGTCATCGTCAGCGCGACCATGCAGCCCGCGATCCGCCCCGAATGGCCGCGCACCAGCTCGGCCGCGTCGGGGTTGCGCTTCTGCGGCATGATCGACGAGCCGGTCGAATAAGCGTCAGGCAGCGAGACGAAACCGTAAGGCTGGCTCGCCCAGATCACGAATTCCTCAGCCATCCGTGACAGATGCAGGCTGCACTGGGTCGCGGCCATCAGATAGTCGAGCGCGAAATCGCGGTCGGAGACCGAATCGAGTGAATTACCGGTCGGCCCGTCGAAGCCGAGCGCGGCCGCGGTCGCATGGCGATCGATCGGGAAGCCGGTGCCGGCGAGCGCGGCGCTGCCGAGCGGCGAACGATTCATGCGGGCGCGGGCGTCGGCGAAGCGCGACAGATCGCGCCCGATCATCGCGTGCCACGCCATCAGATGATGGCCGAGCGTCACCGGCTGCGCGATCTGGAGATGCGTGAAGCCAGGCATGATCGTCGCGGCATGTTCTGTGGCGCGAACCAGAAGGGCCGCCTGGAAGGCGTTTAGACCGGCGATCACCGCATCGATCGCATCACGCACCCACAAGCGGAAGTCGGTCGCGACCTGATCGTTGCGCGACCGCGCGGTGTGCAACCGGCCCGCCGCCGGTCCGACCAGCTCGGCCAGCCGGCTTTCGACAGTCATATGGATATCTTCGAGGCTCAAATCCTCGGGCGGCCCGCTCTTTTCATATTCGTCCGCGATCTGGGCGAGGCCCCGGTCGATCGCGGCCACATCGGCCGCATCGACGATGCCCTGCTTGCCCAGCATCGCGACATGCGCGCGGCTGGCGACGATGTCCTGCCGCCAAAGTCGCTTGTCGAATGGAATCGAGGCGTTGATTTCGCGCATGATGGCGCTAGGTCCATCGGCGAAACGCCCTCCCCACATGGCATTGGAGTCCGACATGCGGCGTCTTGCCCTTGCTTCCCTAACGCTGCTGGCCGCGCTCGGCGGTTGCCATAAGCAAGCGGCCCCTGCGCCGCAAGCGCAGCCCGTGCAACCGCCCGTGCCCGTCGAGCCGCCCGCCGGCCCCGATCTGTCCGACAAGGGCAAGGCGATCCCGACCGTCGAGATCAGGAATGCGGATGGTCAGCCCGCCAAATTGTCCGATCTCAAGGGCACGCCCTTGCTGGTCAATCTGTGGGCGACCTGGTGCGTGCCGTGCATCAAGGAATTGCCGACGCTCGACGCGCTTGCCGCGCGCGAGGCGGGCAAATTGCAGGTCGTGGTCGTGAACGAGGATCTGGAAGGGGCGCGCGTCGTCACGCCGTTCCTCCAGAAACGCCCGCTCAAGACGCTCAAGCCGTGGATGGATACCAACAGCGCATTGATGATCCCGCTCAAGGCGTCGTCGCTGCCGACGACGGTCCTTTACAGCGCCGACGGCAAGCAGGTGTGGCGCATCGCGCGCGACATGGACTGGAGCGGGCCGGAGGCGGCGGCGTTGATCGCGCAGGCCGGCGGCTGATCAGTTTTTGATTTGTCGCGATTTCCGAGTCACCGGGTGATTCCACCCGGTTAGAAATCGCTCTAGTGCCCGCCGGGCAGGCTGATCTGATACAGGAACGGCCAGTCCTTGCCCGTCACGAACAGGTTTCCGGTCGCCTTGTCATAGGCGATGCCATTGGGGACGGCGTCGCTGCTGTTCGCGGTGCCGGCCCGCTGCCATAAGGCGGTAAGGTCGATCCAGCCCTTCACCTTGCCGGTATGCGGATCGATGCGGGCGATCATGGCGGTCTGCCAGATATTGGCCAGGATCTCGCCCCGGACATATTCGAGTTCGTTCAGCGAAGCGATCGGGGCGCCCTCCACCGTGACCCGAAGGCGGCGCACGACCCGCATCGTTTTGGGATCGAGGAAACGCAGCACCGGCGTGCCATCGGACATGATGATGTGGCGGCCATCCTGGGTCATCGCCCAGCCCTCGCCGCTATAGGTCCAGTTTCCCGCCGCTTTCAGCCCCGGCAGCGTCCATTTGAAGCCTTTGCCGCCGTGCCACACGAAGCTGTAAAGCGTGTTGCCCCAATCGACGATGCCCTCGCCGAACAGATTGGGCGGGATCGCGATGCTCTGGACGGTGCGGCCGGTGGTGAGCACCTTCTTGCGGATGAAGCTGCGCCCTTCGAATCCCGTGCTTTCATAGAGCCAGCCGTCGCGGATCAGCAGGCCTTCGGTGAAGGCGGTCGTATCGTGTGGGTAGGTGCGGATCACGCGCGCTTGCTCGACCGGCAACGCGGCTGCGGCCGGCCACGCGAGAAAGACGAGCAGAAGGGCGGCGATCCGGCGCATCAGCGCCGCCTTAGCAGGCGTCCATCGATCGCCGCCAGCCCAAGCCCGATCAGCGCCATGCCCGCGAAATGGCGTGGCGCTAGATGCTCGCCCAGCACGAACGTGCCGAGCAGGATCGCGGTCACCGGGATCAGGAAGGTGACGAGCAGGCTGTTGGTCGCGCCCGCCGACGCGAGCAGCTTGAAATAGAGGATGTAGGCGATCGCGGTCGAGAAGAAGGTGAGGCCGGCCAGCGCCATCCACGCTTGGGGCGCGGGTGCGGAGGCCTGCCAGGGCGGCTCGAACAGCAGCACCAGCGGCAGCAGGATGATCGCGGCCGCGCTGAGCGAACCGGTCGCCACCGCGACCGGTGAAACGCCAAGTCCCCGAAAACGGCGGCCCCACACGCCCGCAAGGGCATAGGACAGGGTCGAGCCCAGGCAGGCGAGTTGCGCCAGCACGTTTGTTCCGATCTGGCCAAGCAGATCGGCGCCGATCATCACCGCGACGCCGGCAAAGCCGAGCAGCACGCCCGCGACCTTGCCCGGCGTCATCCGCTCGTCGTGCGTGAAGAGATGCGCGACGATCACGCCCCAGATCGGCGTGGTCGCGTTGAGGATCGAGGCGAGGCCGGATGGGATCGTCCGCTGCGCAAACGCGAACAGGATGAAGGGCAGGGCGTTGTTGAGCAAAGCCAGCAGGAACAAGGCCGGGATCACCGCACGCGGCAGCACCCACGCCTCGCGCCGGATGATTCGCCACGCCCATAACAGGCCGGCGCCGAGGCTTACGCGCAGCAGAACGAGCGTGATCGGCGCAATCGAATGGATCGCGATGCCGATGAAGAAGAAGGATCCGCCCCACAGCACCGACAGGATCAGCAGGGTCGCCCAGTCGGCGCGGTTCATGTGCGAGGCCATGGTCCGGACATAAAAGAAAAGCGGCGGGAGACCATCCCGCCGCTTGCTCTCAAAGCCTTACCAGACGTGGACGCGCTCGTCCGGCGGCAGATAGAGCTTGTCGCCCGGCTTGACGTCGAACGCCTTGTACCAGGGGTCGAAATTGCGGACGATGCCGTTGACCCGGAAATAAGCCGGGCTGTGCGGATCGCTCAGCAATTGCTGGCGGGTCGCGCCGTCGCGGCGCTTCTGCCGCCACGCCTCGGCGAAGGCGAGGAAGAAGCGCTGGTCGCCGGTATAACCGTCGATCACCGGCGGCTCGCCATGCTGTGACACATAATGGCGATAGGCCTGATAGGCGGCCTCGATCCCGCCCAGATCGCCCAGATTCTCGCCCAGCGTGAGCTGGCCGTTGATCTTGGTGCCGGGGATCGGCTCATAGCCATTATATTGCGCGACCAGTTTCTGCGCGTGCACGGTGTAGGCGTCGGCGGTGTCCTTGGTCCACCAGTCGCGCAGATGGCCGCTCGCGTCGAACTTGCGGCCCTGATCGTCGAAACCGTGGCCCATTTCGTGGCCGATGATAGCCCCGATCGCGCCGTAATTGACCGCCGGGTCCGCGTGGGGATCGAAGAATGGCGGCTGGAGGATCGCGGCCGGGAAGGTGATCTGGTTGGCCAGCGGGCTGTAATAAGCGTTCACCGTCTGCGGGGTCATGTTCCACAGGCTGCGGTCGACCGGCCTGGGGAAGCGCGACAATTGCAGCTGCCACTGGAAGTCGCTCGCCGCGATCGCATTGGCGAGCGGATCGGCCGGGCTCACCACCATTGGCGAATAGTCGATATATTTGATCGGATGACCGGTGCGCGGTTCGAACGCCTTCAATTTGGCGAGCGCTTCGGTGCGCGTCGCCTCGTCCATCCAGGTGGCATGACCGATCTTGTCGGCATAAGCCGCGCGCAGATTCTCGATCAGCTCGCCCATCTGCCGCTCGCTTTCGGGCGGATAATGGCGCTTCACATAAGCTTGGCCGACCGCCTCGCCGAGCGCGCCGTTGACCTGCTGCACGCCGCGCTTCCAGCGGTCGCGCTGGACGGGGATGTCGTTCATCGTGCGACTGTAGAAATCGAACTGTGCGTCATCGAACGCCTTGGGCAGGTCGGTCGCGTGGTCGCTGACGAAGCGGAAGGCGAGATATTCCTTCCAGGTCGAAAGCGGCACGTCGTCGAGCAACTTGCCCGCCGCGGTGATGGCGGTGGTCTCGCCCGCGATCACCGTCGGGACATCGCCCAGACCCAGCGCCTGCAGATAGACCGGCCAGTCGAATTGCGGCGCGAGCGCGGTCAGCGGCCGGATCTCCATCGGGTGATAGAGACCCTGGATGTCACGGCGCTTGGCGCGCGACCATTGGTCGGTCGCGAGCTTGGTCTCGAGCGCGATGATGCGGTCGGCACGTCCTTCCGGATCGGGGAAGCCGGCGAGCTGCTGGATCTTCACGACGTAAGCGCGATAGGCCTTGCGGATGGCGTCATATTTCTCGCCCTGCAGCAGATAATAATCGCGGTCGGGCAGGCCGAGGCTGCTCTGCGTCGCGATCGCCGCATAACGCGTCGGATCCGTGAAATCGGGAATTATGCCGACATCGATGGGGGCGGCAAAACCGGGTGCGGCGAACAGGCGGATCAGATCGTCGCGCGTCGCCACCGCATCGATCCGCGCGAGATAAGGCTGGAGCGGCTTTGTGCCCGCCGCCTCGATCGCGGCCGTGTCCATCCAGGCCTTGTAATAGTCGCCGACCTTGCGGTCGGTCGCGCTCGCCTTGGGATCGCGGGCAACAGCATCGAGCAGGTCGCGCACGTCGATCTCGGCCTGGTCGGCCAGCTTGACGCTGACGCCCGCGCTGCTGCGGTCGGGCGCGAAATCGGTGGTGCGCCCCCAGGTGCCGTTGGCAAAGGCCCAGAAATCGTCGCCCGGCTTCACCGTCTTGTCCATGCCGGCATAATCGAAGCCCCAGCTGCCATAGACGGGCTTGGCTGCGGCGAAGGCGGGCGAAAAGACGGTAAGAGCGGCCACAGCGGCGGCGGTTTTCAGCATCAGTTTCATAAGGGCTCTCGCATCGGAAAGGATCGGAAAAACGGCGCGGGACGGGCTCACCAGACCTGGACGCGCTGGTCGGGCGGCAAATAGAGCGCATCGCCCGGTTTGACGCTGAACGCGGCATACCAGGGGTCGAAATTACGGACGATGCCGTTGACGCGATAGGCGTCGGGACTGTGCGGATCGGACAGCAAGGCCGCGCGCTGCGCGCCTTCGCGGCGCTTGCCCTGCCACGACTGGGCATAAGCGAGGAAGAAGCGCTGATCGCCGGTATAGCCGTCGATCACCGGCGGCTCGCCATGTCGCGCCACGTAGCGATGATAGGCGGCATAAGCGGCCTCGAGCCCGCCCAGATCGGCGAGATTTTCGCCGAGCGTGAGCTGGCCCTTGATGTGGACGCCCGGGATCGGCTCGTACGCGTCGAACTGCTTGGCCAGCATCTGCGCATGCACCGTGTAGCGATCGGCGGACGGCTTGGTCCACCAGTCGCGCAGGCGGCCCTGCGCGTCGAACTGGCGGCCTTCGTCGTCGAAGCCATGGCCCATCTCATGGCCGATCGTCGCGCCGGTCTCGCCGTAATTGACCGCCGGATCAGCTGCCGCGTCGAAGAAGGGCGGCTGCAGGATCGCGGCCGGGAAAGTGACCTGGTTCATGGTCGGATCGTAATAGGCATTCACCGTCTGCGGGGTCATGTCCCACAGGGTCCGATCGACCGGCTTGCCAAGGCGGGAGAGCTGCAACTGCCATTCGAACCGGCCCGATTCCATCGCATTGGCGAGCGGATCGGTGCGGCTCACCCGGAAGCTCGCATAGTCGATATATTTGGCGGGATGGCCGATGCGCGGATCGAACGTCGCGAGTTTGGCCAGCGCTTCCTTGCGCGTCGCCATGTCCATCCACGGGGCGTGCTCGATCTTGTCGGCGTAGGCGGCGCGCATGTCGCTCACCAGCTCATTGGCTTGGTGCTCGGTGTCGGGGAGCCAATGGCGCTGGACATAGAGCTGGCCGACCGCCTCGCCCAGATCCGCGTCCAGCAATTCCACGCCGCGCTTCCAGCGCGCGCGCTGTTCCTGCACGTCGCGCAGCGTGTGGCTGTAGAAATCGAAGCGCGCGTCATCGAACGCCTTGGGCAAATATTGCGCATGATCGCTGATGAAGCGGAAGGCGATATAGTCCTTCCACGTCTGCAGCGGCACGTCGCTGACGCGCTTGCCTGCAGCTGCCACCGCGCTCGGCTCGCTCACATCGACGATCGGCATCTTGCTCAGGCCGATGCCGGCCAGCGTCGGCGTCCAATCGAATTCGGGCGCGAGCTTCGCAAGCTGCGCGCGCGTCATCGGGTTGTAGGTCGCCTGCGGATCGCGCCGCCGCTCGGGCGTCCACTGATCCTGCGACAGTCGCGTCTCGAGCGCGATGAAGCTGTCCGCCTTGGCGGCCGCGTCGGGAATTCCGGCGAGCGTCTCGATCCGGATGATGTAGTCGCGATAGGCCTTGCGGAAGGCCTCATACTTGGCGCCGGGAAGCAGGTAATAATCGCGCGTCGGCAGGCCGAGCCGCGCCTGGCTGGCGACGACGGTATAGCGTGTCGGATCCTTCTCGTCGGCCTGGATGCCGATGTCGATCGGCGCGGCATAACCCGGCTCTGCCATCAGCGCGACGAGCTGCTTCCTGTCTCGCACCGCGGCGATATGCGCGAGATAGGGCTGGAGCGGCGCGAGCCCGCGCTTTTCGATCCCGTCCTTGTCCATCCACGCCGCATAGAAATCGCCGATCTGGCGCGCGATCGCGTCGTTGGGGCGTTTGGCGGCATCCTCGACGATTTCGCGCAGCTGCAGCTCGGCATCGTCGGGCATGTCGTAATTATAGCCCGCGCCGATCTTATCGGGGGCGATCGGGTGGTCCCTGAGCCAGGTGCCCTCGGCAAAACCAAAGAAGTCGCTCCCCGGGTTCACGCTCTTGTCCATGTCGGCATAATCGACGCCCCACGGGCCGTATTTCGGCTTGGTCGTGTCGGCGGCGATCGCCGGCGTGAGCGCCATCACCAGCGCGACAGTCGCAACCGTCGCCCGCAGCATCGTCTTCATATTGCGTCCCCGCGAAACATTATTGCCGACTTTTCTAAGCGGCACGGGGGGCGGGCGCTAGCGCCCAATGGGACGTTGGGCTCCAAAGCGGTGTCGTTTATGGACTCTCAGTCGCGCAGCAATTCGTTGATGCCGGTTTTGGAGCGCGTCTGCGCGTCGACGCGCTTCACGATTACCGCGCAATAAAGCCCGGGGCCGCCGTCCTTGCCCGGCAGGCTGCCCGGCACCACCACCGCATAAGGCGGCACACGGCCCATGAAGATTTCGCCGCTCGCGCGGTCGACGATCTTGGTCGACGCGCCGAGATAGACGCCCATCGACAGCACCGCGCCCTCGCCGATGTGCACGCCCTCGGCGACCTCGGAACGCGCGCCGATGAAGCAATTGTCCTCGATCACGACCGGGCCGGCCTGGAGCGGCTCGAGCACGCCGCCGATGCCGACACCGCCTGAAATATGGACGTTCGCACCGATCTGCGCGCAGCTGCCGACTGTGGCCCAGGTATCGACCATCGTATTCTCGCCGACATAAGCCCCGATATTGACGAAGCTCGGCATCAGCACGACGCCCTTGCTGATGTGCGCGCCATGACGGACGGTCGCGCCCGGCACAACGCGGAAGCCGGCGGCGCGGAAACGGGCTTCATCCCAGCCCGCGAACTTGGTCGGCACCTTGTCGAACGCCGGGCCGCCGGGCGTGCCATTATCGACCACGACATTGTCGTTGAGCCGGAACGAGAGCAGGACCGCCTTCTTGAGCCACTGATTGACCGTCCAGGCATCGCCCTTCTTCTCGGCGACGCGGAAGGTGCCCGCATCCAATCCCGCAAGCGCGGCCTCGACCGCATCGCGCACCTCGCCCCGGGTTGCGGTCGAGAGCGTGTCGCGCGCCTCCCAGGCGGCGTCGATCGTGGCTTCGAGCGTCATTCTTCCCCCAAGATTTCGTGGAGCCAGAGCCCCAGGTCGCCGGTCCGGTAATCGATCCCGTCGGTTATGTCTGCCCCGACCTGTTCCGAGCCATTGTCGATCCAGAGCGTGGTCAGCCCCAGCGCCTTGGCCGGCGGCAGGTTGCGCGCGAGATCGTCGGCGAACAAGGCGCGATGCGGGTCGATCCCGAATGATGCGACCATCGACTCATAGGCATGGGCATGCGGCTTTGGCCGATAGGCCATGGCGTGGATGTCGTGGATCGCCTCGAAACTCTCCGACAGGCCAACCCCCGCCAGCACGCGCCGCGCATAGGGCTCGTCGCCATTGGTGAAGATCAATTTGCGCCCGGGCAGACGCGCGATCGCATCGATCAGGTTTTTGTCTTCCTGCAGCACATCCATCTCGATCGCATGCACGTCGGCGAGGAAGTGGTGCGGATCGACCCCATGATCGGTCATCAGCCCGTTGAGCGTCGTGCCATGCTCGCGGAAATAGGTCTTCTGGACCTTGTAGGCATCCTCGAACGACTGGCCGGTGATGCGCATCACATAAGCGGTCATGCGCTTGTCGATCAGCCCGAACAGGTCCGCCGACGCCGGATAGAGCGTGTTGTCGAGATCGAAGATCCAGGCGTCGATATGGGCGAGGGCGGGCAGCATGCGCGGCTGGTAGGCGGGCCCATCCACCCGCGCAACCGTCGCTCCAGCGCAGGCTGGGGCCTATTTCTATCGCGGTCTAATGCAGCGCTTGTCGGTCGCCCTTCGCGTCTGTTCCCTGCGGCAGGTAACGAGCCATGCGGGCGTTCAACAGGCGAACGAGTTCGGGATCCATGAACGCGTAATCGTCCGGGATATCCAGGCAGACGAGCTGCTTGCCATTCAGCACCTTCCGAAAGCGCTTTTGGATCTTCGCTCGGTGCGACCGCTCCATCACGAATATGTAGTCCGCCCACGCCAGCAGCTCGCCCGTCAGCGGATTCTCGGCGTCGTTGTTCGTGCCTGCCGAGGCCACCTCGATGCCATCCCGCGTTGAGAAAATCTGTTCGGCGGTCGGGCTGCGAAGCTTGTTCTGGCTGCATACGAACAGGAAGCGCTTCATGTTTTACAGGAAGTTCGCCAGATCGCTCGGTTCGATCAGCACGTCGCGGCGGCCGACATGGTCGGGCTGCGAGATGATGCCGTCTTTCTCCATCCGTTCGATCAGCCGCGCCGCGCCGTTATAGCCGACGCGCAACTGGCGCTGCAGCCATGAGGTCGAGGCCTTGCGGTTCTCGACCACCAGCTGGACCGCCTTGCGATAGCTCGCGGTTTCGGGATCGTCGGGGCCGGTCGGCGCGCCCTCGATCGCATAGCCGCCGTCCATCGGCTCCTCGGTGACCGCCGAGATATATTCGGGCGGACGCTGCGCCTTCCAATGATCCGCGACCGCGCGCACCTCGTCGTCCGACACGAACGGCCCATGGACGCGCACGATCTGCTTGCCGCCGGCGACGTAGAGCATGTCGCCCTTGCCCAGCAGTTGCTCGGCGCCCTGCTCGTTGAGGATGGTACGGCTGTCGATCTTGGAGGCGACCTGGAAGCTGATCCGGGTCGGCAGATTGGCCTTGATCACGCCGGTGATGACGTCAACTGACGGACGCTGCGTCGCCATGATCAGGTGGATGCCCGCCGCGCGCGCCTTTTGCGCGAGCCGCTGGATCAGGAATTCGACTTCCTTGCCCGCGGTCATCATCAGGTCGGCGAGCTCGTCGACCACCACCACGATCATCGGCATCGGCTCGAATTCGAGCTTCTCTTCCTCATAGATCGGCTGGCCGGTGTCGGCGTCGTAGCCGGTCTGGACGCGGCGCCCGAGGAGCTGGCCCTTGGCCTTGGCCGCCTTCACCTTCTCGTTGAACGACGCGAGGCTACGCACCTGGATCGTCGCCATCATGCGATAGCGATCTTCCATCTGCTCGACCGCCCATTTGAGCGCGCGGATCGCCTTGGCGGGCTCGGTCACCACCGGCGAGAGCAGGTGCGGAATGTCGTCATAGACGCTCAGTTCCAGCATCTTCGGATCGATCATGATCATGCGGCACTGATCGGGCGTGAGCCGATAAAGCAAGGACAGGATCATTGCATTGAGGCCGACCGACTTGCCCGATCCGGTCGTGCCCGCGACGAGCAGATGCGGCATCGGCGACAGGTCCGCGATCACCGGGTCGCCCGCGATATTCTTGCCGAGGATGAGCGCCAGATTGCCCGGTCCCTGATTCTCGAACTGGTTGCTCGCGATCAGTTCCGACAGGACGACGCTTTCGCGCTTCTGGTTGGGCAGCTCGATCCCGATTACGGTGCGGCCGGGGATGGTCGCGACCCGCGCCGACAAGGCCGACATGTTGCGCGCGATATCGTCGGCGAGCGCGACCACGCGGCTCGCCTTGACGCCCGATTCCGGCTCAAGCTCGTACATCGTCACGACCGGGCCGGGGCGGACCTCGGTAATGCGGCCGCGCACCTTGAAATCCTCAAGCACGGTTTCGAGCAGGCGCGCGTTGCGCTCGAGCGCATTCTTGTCGAGCTGGCCGGTCTGCGGCGGCGGCGGCGCGCCGAGCAGATCGAGCGTCGGCAGGATCCAGGTATCGCCCAGATCGAGCTTGGCCTGGCGCTCGCGCTGCGTGCGCTGGCTCGGCGGCGCCGGCTTGGCCGGCGTGGTGATGGTCGGACGCGGCGGCTCCGGCTCATCGAGGTCATCCTCGATTTCCTTGCGCGGGGCGCGGGTGAGTGCCTGCTTCAGCGGTCGCGTCACCGAAACGCGTTCGCGCGCCACTTTCTCTCGGCGGCGGAACAAGGCCGCGCGCTCCTCGGCATCGAGGCCGAGCGACCACAAGGCCATCGTGATCGCGAGGATGCCGAGCACGAGCACGCTGGCGATGCGGATGCCGACCGCCCAGCCCGGCTGGAGCGCGTCGAGGCCGTTGTCGATCAATTTGGCCGTGCCCAGCCCGATCGCCCCACCCGCGCCGGCGGGCAGCGAACTCGACAGGCCGATATGGACGAGCGCGAGTGCGACGTCGCCGAGCAGCATCGCGATGATCGTGATCGGTAGCGCACGCTTCCACTGGCCGGGATGAACCCCGCGCCACAGCCGAAGTGCAACCACCACCAAAGGCGGGATCAGCAGCACGGCGGGAAGGCCGAATGCGGTCAGCAGGATGTCTGCGCTCCAGGCTCCGACCGGGCCGAGCACGTTGCGGAAAACCGGCGCGGCGGCGGTGTTCATCGCCGGATCGGTCGACGAATAGGATGCAAGCGCGAAGCCGATCATCAACGCGAAAGCGAGCACGGTGAGCGCGCTCAGCATCGCCCAGCCGCGCCGGCCGATATGCCGCATCTGGCCACGCCAATTCACGCCGCTCGCGATCCGTGTCGCCATCACCAACCCCTCTCAGACGGGCTAATTGTGCACGAAATGTTCCGGCAGGGCAATTCGCCTCGAAGCGTCGGGGGCGCGCTTCAGCCGACCAACGGTGTCGCCGGTTTGGGCGGCACCGGCGGCTTGCCCAGCCAGACGAGGCCGTTCTTCAGGTCGAACGTCACGACCCAGTTGCGCAGGAACGGCATGCCGAGATTGCCGTCCATGATCATGTCGGGCGAGAAAGCGTCCGCCGTGTCGGCCACCACATTGTCGGCGACGGTGAAATGGGCGGACTGCTTGCCGTCCTGCTTGGCGTCCATCCCGACCAAAGCGGCGACCGGTTTCGATACCAGGATCGTTCCACCATTGCCTGAATCCAGCTCCATCCACAGCGTGCCCCTGGCGGTCGGCACGGCAGCGGCAACCGCGAGCGCGAGACCGTCGACCTCCCGTTTCAACCGCACCCTGATCGGCTGCATCGTCGCGACGCGCCGGGCGCGGCTCTCCTCGGTTTCGATCGTCAGCGTGCCCGCCGCGAAATCGATCGTGACAATCTTGTCCTCGAACAGGTTGAACCCGATCACACCGTCGAGCGCTGCATCCTTGGGATTGTCGTCGCCCATATTGATCGTGCCCAGCACGGGCGGTCTGAGCGTCACGCCGCCGACGGCTACATCGATATCCTCGCAGCGCGGCGTATCGCCACGCTGGCCCATCATGCGGAATCCCGTCATCCGGCCCCACGGTTCGCAGCCCGCGGCCTTGAGCGTGTCGGACGAGACGAGCGATAGACCTGCGCCCGTATCGAACAGGTATTTGCGTGTCGTGCCCGCGATCGTGGCGGGCAGCACCCAGCGCGTGCGCCACGGTTCCAGTTTCACGGTGACGGGCTGTGCGGCCGCGGCAGCAACCGGCGCCGCCATGCTTGCCATCAGGGCGAAACCAAGAATCGAGGTCAAACGCATCTGTTGCTCCACCGAAATGATCGGCGGCGCCTAGTTAAACCGCAATGTCCCGTCGATGAACAGCCGGATCAGTGCCGGAAGTGGCGCATTCCGGTGAAGACCATTGCCAGCCCGGCCTCGTCGGCGGCGGCGATGACTTCGCTGTCGCGCATCGATCCGCCCGGCTGGATCACCGCGGTCGCGCCCGCTTCGACCGCCGCCATCAGGCCGTCGGCGAACGGGAAGAAGGCGTCCGACGCAACTGCCGACCCGATCGTGCGCGGCTCCGCCCAGCCGGCTTTCTCGGCGGCGTCCTTGGCCTTCCACGCGGCGATGCGCGCGCTTTCCAGCCGGTTCATCTGGCCGGCGCCGATGCCCGCGGTCGATCCGTCCTTGGCATAGACGATCGCGTTCGATTTGACGTGCTTGGCGACGATCCACGCAAAGCGGCAATCGGCCAGCTCCTGGGGGGTCGGCGCGCGCTTGGTCACGACCTTCAGGTCGCTTTCGGCCACCTCGCCATTGTCGCGCGACTGGAGCAGCAGCCCGCCCGCGATCGACTTGATCTGCAAGCCGCGCCGCGCCGGATCGGGCAACTCGCCGGTGATCAGCAGCCGCAGATTCTTCTTCCTCGCGAACACTTCGCGCGCGGCATCGTCGGCGGAGGGCGCCGCGACGACCTCGGTGAAAATGCCGGAGATCGCTTCGGCGGTCGCGCCGTCGAGCGGGCGGTTGACCGCGATGATGCCGCCAAATGCGGATACGCTGTCGCACGCCAAAGCCGCCTGATAGGCCTCGATCAACGTCTCGCCGGTGGCGACGCCGCACGGATTGGCATGCTTGACGATTACCACCGTCGGCGGGCCGTCGCGGAATTCGCTGACCAGCTCCAACGCGGCATCGGCGTCGTTATAATTGTTGTAGCTGAGCTCCTTGCCCTGGACCTGCTCGGCCTGCGCGATGCCCCGCGCCGCCGGGCCGAACGGCAGATAGAGCGCCGCCGACTGGTGCGGATTCTCGCCATAGCGAAGCTCGCTGCTCTTCTTCATCGGCAGCGACATCGTGTCGGGGAAGGCCTGGCCCTGATCGGCGAACGCGAACCAGGAGGAGATCATCGCGTCATAGGCGGCGGTCGCGGCGAACGCCTTGGCGGCGAACAATTTGCGCTGCTCCAATGTGGTCGTGCCTTCGGCCACCGCCGTATAATCGGCGGGGTCGGTCACGATCGCGACAAAGGCGTGGTTCTTGGCCGCCGATCGCACCATCGACGGGCCGCCGATGTCGATATTCTCGATGATCTCGTCGCGTTCGGCGCCCTTCGCGACGGTCTGCGCGAACGGGTAGAGATTGACCACGACAAGATCGATCGCGCCGATGTCATGCTCGGCCATCGCCGCCGCATGATGCGGATCGTCGCGTACCGCGAGCAGTCCGCCATGGACCTTGGGGTGCAAGGTCTTGACCCGCCCGTCCATCATTTCGGGGAAACCGGTCAGCTCGGACACGTCCATCACGGTCAGCCCGGCGTCGCGCAAAGCCTTGGCGGTGCCGCCGGTCGAAACCAGCTCCACGCCCTTGGCGGCGAGCGCCTTGCCGAGGTCGGCGAGGCCGGTCTTGTCGGAAACGGAAAGGAGCGCGCGCTTGATCGGGATGCTGGTCATGCGCGGGGCCTTTAACGCGACTTGGCCGGAAGGCGAGTCCTTATCCGAGCAAGCGCGCCATCAGCCAAACGCGGATCGCGCTGGCGAGGTTGACGGGATCGGGTTCGGCGATGCGATCCGCGTCGATCCGGGCGACCAGTGCGCTGATCGGCAGGGAGTCTTCCTCGGCGGCTCGCTTCAAGGCTTCCCAGAAAATCGGCTCAAGGCTGACCGAGGTCGAATGGCCGGCGATCATTACGGAGCGTTTGATGGGGCCGGCCATGATCCGAGCTTAGAGGCGTTTCGCTTCCTCCGTCACCCCGGACTTGGTCCGGGGTCCACCGGGCAACACGCGCGGCGCTCGCGGATGGGTGGATGCCGGAACAAGATCGGCATGACGGAAAAGAGCTCGTTAGCCCTCAATACATATGCTGCCCGCCGTTGATCGAAAGCGTCGATCCGGTGATGAACGCCCCGTCGTCCGAGCACAGGAAGCCGACACCGCGCGCGATCTCGTGCGCCTGGCCCAGACGCCCGATCGGGATCTTGGCGACGATCTTGGCGAGCACTTCGGCCGGTACGGCGGCAACCATGTCGGTGTCGATATAGCCCGGCGCGATCGCGTTGACGGTGATGCCGAAGCGCGCGCCTTCCTGCGCCAGCGCCTTGGTGAAACCGTGGATGCCCGATTTGGCGGCGGCATAATTGACCTGGCCGTACTGACCGGCCTGGCCGTTGATCGATCCGATGTTCACGAACCGCCCCCATTTGCGGTCTTTCATCCCGCTGAAGGTCGCCTTGGCCATGTTGAAGCAGCCGCCGAGATTGGTGTCGATCACCTCTTTCCAGTCGGCATAGCTCATCTTGAGCAACGTCCCGTCGCGGGTAATGCCTGCATTGTTGACGACGATATCGACCGGCCCCAACGCCTGCTCGACCGCCGACACGCCCGCTGCGCACGCCTCGTGGCTCGACACGTCCCATTTGAACGCCTTGATGCCGGTGCGGTCGCTGAATTGCTTCGCGCGTTCGTCATTGCCGGCATAATTGGCGGCGACGGTCACGCCCTGTTCCTTGAGCGCAAGGCTGATCGCCTCGCCGATGCCACGGGTTCCGCCGGTCACGATCGCAACGCGCGTCATCTAGTCTCTCCTCGGTTTCTGTCTTTAGCCTAGGAAGCGGGCAGCCAGCCCGCAAGTTCCCGCTGCAGCAAAAGGCGCAGCATTTCGATGCCGGGGCGATCATTGTTGAGGCAGGGAAGATAGGCGAAGTCGGTTCCGCCCGCATCGAGGAATGTCTGCCGTCCACGGATCGCCAATTCCTCCAGCGTCTCGAGGCAGTCGGCGGAGAAACCCGGCGCGACCACAGCAACCTTGGTGATCCCCTTGCCCGGCAGCGCCGCGAGCGTGGTGTCGGTCGCGGGTTCGAGCCATTTGGCGCGGCCGAACCGCGACTGGAAGGCGATCTTCAGATCCCGCCCGAGCGCCTCGCCCAGCAGGCGCGCGGTCTTCTGGCAATGGCAATGATAGGGATCGCCCAGTTCGAGCGTGCGACGCGGCATGCCGTGGAAGCTGGCGACGATCGCCTGCGGCTCGAACGGCAGCGCTTTGAGCGACGCCTCCACGCTTGCCTTCAACGCGACGATATAGGCCGGGTCATCGTAATAAGGCGGCAAGGTGCGGATCGCCGGCTGCCAGCGCATGGCGGCGAGCGCGGCGAAGGCAGCATCGTTCGCGGTCGCGGTCGTGGCCGCGCAATATTGCGGATAGAGCGGCGCGATCAGGATGCGCTCGCACCCCGCGGCCTTCATCGCCGCGAGCTTGTCGGCGATCGCGGGGCGGCCATAGCGCATCGCGTGCTCGACCATCACGCCGTCGCCGAACAGGCTGCGCAAGGCGTCCGCCTGTTGCGCGGTGATCGCGGCGAGCGGCGATCCGTCCTCGCGCCAGACCTGGGCGTAGGCATGCGCCGATTGCTTCGGCCGCGTGCGCAGGATGATGCCGCGCAATATCGGTTGCCACAGGATCGGCGGGATCTCGATCACGCGCCGGTCGGACAGGAATTCGGCGAGATAGCGCCGCACCGCCCCGGCCTCGGCCGCGTCGGGCGTGCCGAGGTTGACGATCAGCACGCCGATCCTGGGCGCGGGGATCGGCGGATGATCCGGCGGCGGCGTCATGCCAGGCTGAGCGGCAGGCTGCGCAGGCGCTTGCCCGTCGCCGAGAAGATCGCATTGGCGATGGCGGGCGCCGCGACCGGCACCGCCAGTTCGGCGACACCGCCCGGCGCCTCGTTCGAGCCGATCAGCTCGACATCAATCTCCGGCATGTCCTTGAGCCGGGGCAGAGCGAGCGCGTCGAAATTGGCCTGGTCAGGCAGACCGTGGCTGAAGGTCATGCGATCGCCGAGCGCCGCGGCGAGCCCCCAGATCAGCCCGCTCTCGATCTGCTGGCGGACGATATCGGGATTGATCAGCCGCCCGGCATCGACCGCCGCGGCCATGCGCGATACCTTGATCTGGCCGCCCTCGTTCGACGCCTCGACATACAGCGCGATATGGCTGCCGAAGGCCGAATGGCAGGCGAGGCCCTCGCCCGATTGCGCTTCGCCGCTCCAGCCGCCGGTGGCGGCGGCATGGCTGAGGCAGCGCGCGAGCCGCGGATTTTGCGCGAGCAGGCCGATGCGGAAGGCGAGCGCATCCTGCCCCGCGACCGCCGCCAGCTCGTCGACGAAGCTTTCGGTGAAGAAGCCGGTGTAGGCATGCGCGGCAGACCGCCACACGCCGGTTTCGATCCCAATGTCAGCGGGCGCATGCTCGATCGTAAGCGCGGGAATCGCGTAAGGCGGCAGCGCGCCGTCGACCGCCGCCGCTTCCGCGCCCGTGCTGCCATGCGATCCCACCAGCCGTCCTATCGCCTCGCCGGCATTGGCGGGCGCCGCGATCCGCACGCGCCACGCGGAGATCTGGCCCTGCGCGCTCAGCCGTGCGGTCAGATGCGCCTTGGCGGGCGGGCCATGGCGGCCGCGCCGCATTTCCTCGCCGCGGCTCCACATCAGCTGGACCGGACGCTTGGCCTGAAGCGCGAGTGTGGCCGCCTGGATCGCGGCGTCATTCTCCAGCTTTCGGCCGAAGCCGCCGCCGATCAGGGTCGGGTAGATGATGACATAAGGAATTCCGGTCGCGGCCTGGACCGCGGCGCGGGCGAGGCCGGGCGCCTGGGTCGGCATCCAGATTTCGAGCTGATCGCCCTGCATTCGCGCGGTCGCCACGAGCGGTTCGATCGTCGCGTGCGCCTGCAGCGGCACCTCATACGTGGCTTCGATCAGGCCGGGCCCGGACAGGATCGGGTCGGGCTTGCCGATCGTGACGATCGACTTGGCCTTGTCCGCCAGCGCCGCGTCGAGCGCCTGCGCCACGTGCGCGCTATCGGGCAGCGCGCCGACCGTCTCGAAGCGGGGCTGGATCTTGTCGAGCGCGCGTTCCGCCGCCCACCAATTGTTGGCGACCGCGGCGACCCAGTCGGGACCGCGGATCACGCCGCTCACGCCCCACACCTGATCGGCCGCCGTCATCACCTGCGGTACCAATTTGGTATTGCCGAGCGGCCCGTGGCGCACGCTCGCATAGAGCATGTTCGGCAGCCGCACGTCGCCGGCGAAGCGGGCGGTGCCGTCGATCTTGGACGGCAGATCGAGCCGGGGCATCGACTTGCCCGAGATATTGCCTTCGCCCGGTTTGCGTAGCGGCGCTTGCTTGGGCGGGCTGAAGCGCGCCGCTTCCGCCGCCAGCTCGCCGAAGCGGAAGCGATCGTCGCCGCGCACGACGAAGCCCGCTTCGATATCGCATGCCTGCCAGTCGGCGCCGAGCCTTTTGCCCGCCGCCATGCATAATAAGGCACGCGCGAACGCGCCGGCCTCGCGGAACGGCTGTTCGAACGCGCGGACCGAGGTCGATCCGGCGGTGACCATCAAGGCGTGGCGCGTCGCCCAGCGCTGCGCCGACCAGATGCCGACGCCGCGCAGGAAATGGGGCACATGCGCCTCGCCATAATCGCCCGCGATCAGGCGGTTGGCATAGAGCGGATTGATCGGCGCGGGCTCGACCGCGACCTGGCGCCAGTCCGCGCCAAGCTCGTCGGCCAGCGCCTGCGCCAACGCGGTCCAGATGCCCTGGCCCATTTCCGCCTGCGGCACGATCGCGGTGACGCGCCCGGCGGTATCGATCTTCAGGAACGCATTGAGCACCGTTTCACCGGGCGCAGCGGCGACATTGGGCGCAAATTCGCGCGGCCAGAATTCCCACCCGAGCAGCAGGCCGACGCCGACCCCGCCGCCGATCAGCAGGGTCCGCCGATCCACGCCCGTCTTCGTCGCTTCAGCCGCCATGCCAGTCTGATACGGCGGTCATGGCGATGCGTCACCTGCTGTTTAAAACCTTCTCCCGCCTTCGCGGGAGAGGGGCCTACAGGTAGCTCAGCCACCAGTCGCGCCGCCGCGCCTTGAGGGCGGAGAACCACATCGACAGCGGCACCAGCAGGACCAGGACGAGCAGCCAGACCGCATAGACCACCGGCAGGCCGAAGCCCCAATTGTTGTCCAGCACCTTGCTCGAAAGCACGGTGTCGGTTGCGGTGCCGAACGGGAAGCCCAGCGCCAGCACCGCTACCAGCATCAAACTGTGCAGAATGTAGATGTGGCAGATGTAGGTGAAGAGCGGTGTACGGCCGAACGCGAGCAGCACACGCGCGAACGGACCACGCAGTTTCTCCAGCATCAGGAACAACAGGAGAGAGACGCCGAGCGTCGCGAACGCATAATCGGCCGAAGGCGGATATTTGGACACGTTCATGAAGGACATGAAGGTGCGTACCGGCGTCGCCTGATAGCTCCACGGTGCGGGATCGCCGAAGGAATCCAGCAGGCGCAGCAGCACGAACGCCAGCAGCAGGCCGATCGCGATCGGCAATAGCCGCTTGGTGCGCTCGGCCCGATCGAGGCGGTAGATCGGCCCAAGCCCGAAGCCGAGGCACATCACCGAAAGCCACGGCACGAACGCATAAAAAGCCAAAACGTGCGTGCCGATCATGCCTGGCGAAAGCGCCAGCGTGCGGAAGATGGCCAGCACGTCGGTGGGAGCCACCCCCGCCGATACCCGGTTCGCACCGACGCCCCCTGCTGTCGCCGCAAGTGGATAGAGCAACAGGATTGCCAGCCCGAGCCCGAGCACCCAGCGTGCGGGCAACTTCGAGATCAGGCTCATGCAGACCATGCTCGCGCCGATCGCCCAGATCACCTGCAGGAACAGGAAAGGCTCGCCGAAATTGAAGCCGAAGCTGATCACGGTCATTTCGAGGAAGATCAGCCAGAATCCCCGCTTGAGCAGGAACGATGTCAGATCGGTCTTGCCGTTGGCTTTCTGGAAATAGATCGACACGCCGGCGAGGAAGACGAAGGTCGCCGCGCACAGATGCGTCACCCACCGTGTCGCGAACAGCAACGGCCAGGTCTTCGCCGGATCGGTCGGATCGAGCCGCAGCGCGTAAAAATGGAAAAAGTCACGCGTATGGTCGAGCACCATGATCGCGATCACCAGCCCGCGCAGCATGTCGATCGCGTCGAGCCGGTGCGCGCCGGCGCGCGTCAGCCCCTTGGGCGTCGGCTCGACCAGCACATCGTCGTTCGGCAAAGTCGCGGTCGCCATATCCTGTTCCCCCGTTTCCCCGCGCGTTGCTTATCACGGCGGGGAAACGGGCAAAACCGCACTTATTTGACTGCTGCCATTTCTGGGCCAGCCGCCTGTTGAACGGGGTCATTTGTCGATCGGCGTCACCGGCGGATCGGCCGGGTCCATCAGCTTGCGCGTGAAATAGGTCAGCTCCAGCGCGACCGCGCGCGCCGCCTGCTTGAGGTTGGCGCCGGCTGCATGGCCGCCCTCGGTATTCTCCCAATAGAGATAGGGCAGGCCATATTCCTTCATCCGCGCCGCGAACTTGCGCGCCTGGACCGGGCCGACGCGGTCGTCGCGCGTCGTCGTCCAGATGAAGGGCTCGGGATATTCGGCGCCTTTGCGCAGCGCCTGATAGGGCGATGTCTTTTCCCAGAAGGCACGCTCGGCGGGCACGCTCATGCTGCCATATTCGCCGACCCACGACGATCCCGCCGACAATTGTTCGTAGCGCAGCATGTCGAGCAACGGCACCTCGATCGCGACCGCATGCCACAGGTCCGGCCGCTGCGTCATCTCGACCCCCATCAGCAGGCCGCCATTGGAGCCGCCATAGATGCCGAGCCGACGTGGGCTGGTGATGCCGCGCTTGATCAGATCCTGTCCGACCGCGGCGAAATCGTCATAGATGATCTGGCGCTTGGTCTTGAGGCCTGCCTCGTGCCAGGCCGGGCCGAACTCGCCGCCGCCGCGGATATTGGCGAGCGCATAGGCACCGCCTTTCTCCAGCCACAGCTTGCCGCGCGTGCCTTGGTAGGTGGGCGTCTCGGAGACCTGGAAGCCGCCATAGGCATTGAGCAGGGTCGGCGTGCTGCCGTCGAGTTTGATGTCGCGGCGATGGACGACGAAATAGGGCACCTTGGTGCCGTCGCTCGACGTTGCCTCGAACTGTTCGGTGACGAGATTCGCCGCGTCGTAGCGCGCGGGCATGCTTTTGATCTGCTGCGCGGTGGCGGTTGCGCCATCGACCCGCCACAAGGTGCTCGGCACGGTGAAGCTCTGCACCGTCAGCCACGCTTCGTTGGTGAGCCGATCGCTGCTGCCGAGATCGACCGAGGCATTGTCCGGCAAGGCGACGTGCTTGGCGCTCCAGCCCTTGGCGCCCGGCGTGAAGGTCCAGGCGCGGCCGCGCACATTATCGTAGATCGCGGCGAGCACATGATCGCGCGTCACGGTCGCATTTTCGACCGACTGGCGCGGCCCGGGTGCGAACAGCAATTCCTTGCCCGCGACCTTGCCGCCGGCGATCCGCACCGCGACCAGCGAGCCCGCCTTGAAGCCTCCCCAATCCTGATTGATCAGCAACACCAGTCGGTTCGCGACCAGCCCGATGATGCCCTGCTTGGTCGGCAAATCGAGCCTGGTCGTTCCATTCGGCCCGACCGCATAGAGTTCGCTCTCGAACGTGGTGGTGCCGCGGATGATGAGCGTCAGCCGGTTGCCCTGTCCGTCGACCATCACCGCCGAGCTAACGCCGACATCGGTCGGCTTGCCGCGATAGATTTCGGTCGCCTGGTCGAGCGTCTGGCCGCGCTTCAGCCGCTTGACGACAAAAGCATAGCCCGACGTCGTCGTTGTGCCGGGCCCCCAGTCGCGCGAGACGAGGATGCTGTCGGGCGTTTCCCAACTCACGTCCTGCTTCGACGTCGGCAGATTGAAACCGCCCGCGACGAACTGGCCGGTGGCGAGATCATATTCGCGCAAGGTGGTCGCGTCCTCGCCGCCGTTCGACAAGGCGACCAGACACAAACGTTCGGCGACGGATTCGCAATTGGCGCCCTTCCACACCCAGCCAATCTTGTCCGCCGCGCTGAGCGCGTCGAGATCGATCAACGTGCGCCATTGCGGATGCGCGGTCAGGTAGCTGGCCGGACTGGTCGCCCGCCAGATGCCGTGGACGTGATCGGCGTCCTGCCAGAAATTGACGATCTGCCCGCCGATCTGGTTCGGCATCGGAATGCGATCGGTCGCCTCGGCGATCTTGAGCGCGTCCGCATAAAGCCCGGCGAAGCGCGGATCGCTTTCCAGCACGCCGAGCGTGCGCTTGTTTTCGGTCCCGATCCAGGCGAGCGATTCAGGTGAGGAGACCTGTTCGAGCCAGAGATACGGATCGTTGGCAAGGGCCGGATCGGCGGCGATCGTCATGGTCGGAAAGGTCGTGAGCAAGGCGGCGGCGACAAGCAGCCGGGCGCGCGGAGAAAGCATCGGATATCCTTCGTCATTTCATGACCGGAACAGAGGCGATCCCCCGGCGGCGGTCAAGCGCGTTTGCCGGTGCCTTCGTGCTGAGCTAGAGCGCGGCCATGAGCCTCGTCATCCTGGCCGCCGCAGCTGCGGGGCATCTGTCCTATACTGACCTGCATCTGTCGCCGGTCTGGTTCAATCTTGGGCCCTTTCCGATCCGCTGGTACGGCATCGCCTACATGGCCGGCATCCTGATCGGCTGGTGGTATCTGACCAAATTGATCGATCAGCCGGGCGCGCCGATGGCGCGGCGTCATGCCGACGATTTCGTCTTCTACGCGACGCTCGGCATCATCCTCGGCGGGCGCATCGCCTATGTGCTGTTCTATGATCCGTGGATGCTGAAGGAGCCGTGGCAGGCCTTCAGATTATGGGACGGCGGCATGTCGTTCCACGGCGGCGCCCTGGGCGTGGTCGTCGCGATCTGGTGGCTGGCGCGGCGCAACGGGCTCTCGATGCTGCGCTTCGTCGATTATGTCGCCTGCTGCGGCCCGTTCGGTCTGTTCTTCGGCCGTCTCGCCAATTTCGTGAACGGCGAATTGTGGGGCCGGCCGACCGACGCGCCTTGGGGCATCATCTTCCCGCATACGGTCGACGCCGGATTGCCGGAGCCCGCACGCCATCCCAGCCAGCTCTACGAAGCCGGGCTGGAGGGCCTTTTGCTGTTCGCGGTGCTGGCGTGGCTCTTCTGGCGGACCGACGCGCGCTATAAACCCGGCCTGCTTTTGGGCGTATTCCTTGTCGGATATGGCGCATCACGTTTCTTCGTCGAATTTTTCCGCGAGCCGGACGCCCAATTGGGCATCCTGCCGTGGGGGCTTTCGATGGGACAAACCCTGTCCGCGCCGATGGTCTTCGTCGGCCTGTGGTTCATACTGACCGCCGGCCGCAGACGCGTGGGATCGACCAATAGTGCCAGCGCCGCCTGACATATCGCGCGAGCTCGCGCAGCTGATCGAGGACGAAGGGCCGGTCTCGATCGAGCGCTTCATGGGCGCCGCCAACAGCCATTATTATGCGACGCGCGACGCGATCGGCGCGGCGGGCGATTTCATCACCGCGCCCGAAGTCAGCCAGATGTTCGGCGAGATCGTCGGCCTTGCGCTCGCCGACGTGTGGCAGCGCGCGGGCCGTCCGGCGAATGCGGTATTGGTCGAGCTTGGGCCGGGCCGTGGCACGCTCGCCGAAGATATGCTGCGCGCGATGAAGGTGGTCGGGTGGGAGCCCGAACTCCATTTCATCGAGACCAGCCCGCTGCTGCGCGAAAAGCAGGCTGATCTGCATCCGACCGCGATCTGGCACGACACGATCCAGACCTTGCCGACCGACCGGCCCTTGCTGATCGTCGCCAACGAATTCTTCGACGCTTTGCCGGTGCATCAGCTGATCAACACCTTCGCCGGCTGGCGCGAGCGCGTCGTCCGCAACGGCATGGACGGGTTCGAAGCCGTGCCCGGCGATCCGCCCAAATATGGCGAGGTGCCGCTCCATCTGCGTCACACCGATCCCGGCGGGATCATCGAAAGCTGCCCGATGGCGCGGCGGCTGGCGCGCGCGATCGCGCGGCGGCTGCACAGCCAGGGCGGCGTGATGCTGGTGATCGATTACGGCCATTATGGCGGCGCGCATGGCGATACGCTGCAGGCGGTCCACGCTCATGCTTATGCCGATCCGTTCGCGCGCCCGGGCACGAGCGACCTCACCGCGCATGTCGATTTCTCTGCGCTCGCAGGATCGGCGCGCGCGGCGGGCACGCATGTCGCGGGGCCGGTCGAGCAGGGGCAATGGCTGGTCTCGCTCGGCCTGTCCGACCGTGCCGCCATTCTTGCCCGCAACGCCCCGCGCCGCTCGGAGGAAATCGGCGAGGCCTATCGCCGCCTGACCCACCCCGACGAGATGGGCGAATTGTTCAAGGTGATGGCGGTCACCGGCAAGCGCTGGCCCGAGCCCGGCGGCTTTTGAAATTCCCGTCGCCCCAGCGCAGGCTGGGGCCTATGTCTCTCTCAACCTCAGATGCCGCTCTTGTGGCGAGAGACATGGATCCCAGCCTTTGCTGGGATGACGGAGAAAAAGTGACCGCAATCACCCCCTACCGCGCCCGCGCCCTCGATGGCGTCCCGCACGGATTTCTCGGCCGGGCCGGCGGCGTTTCGACCGGCATTCTCGCGGGATTGAATGTCGGTCTGGGCTCGACCGACGATCGCGAAGCGATCCACGAAAATCGCCGCCGCGCGGTCGAAGCCGTGCTGCCCGGCGCGGCTTTGGTGACGGTGCATCAGGTCCATTCGGCCGAGGCCGTGATTGTGACCGAACCATTTCCCGACGATGCCCGCCCGCATGTCGATGCGCTCGTCACCGATCGGCCCGGCCTGCTACTCGGCATTCTCACCGCCGATTGCGTGCCAGTGCTGCTTGCCGACTCGACGGCAAACGTAATCGGCGCGGCGCATGCCGGCTGGAAGGGCGTGCTTCATGGTGTGACCGACGCGACCATCGCGGCAATGGAGAAATTGGGCGCGCAGCGAGACCGGATCACGGCGGCGATAGGACCCTGCATCGCGCGCGCGTCCTACGAAGTCGACGACGCCTTCGCCCGCCGCTTTGAGGAGGCCGATCCCGCGAACGAACGCTTCTTCTTCGCGGGCCGCGAAGGCCACCAGCAATTCGACATCGAGGCCTATGTCGTGTCGCGCCTCGCCAACGCCGGCGTCAGCCGGATCGAGGCGCTCGGCCTCGACACTTATGCCGACGAACGCGCCTTCTTCAGCTACCGCCGCGCCACCCATCGCGGCGAACCCGATTATGGCCGCGAGATTTCGCTGATCGGATTGGCATCCTAGGCCAATGCTGAAACTGCTCGCTTTCCTCATCGCGGCCTCGCTTGGCGCGCTCGGCCCCGCCAGCGCGCAGAGCCCGGCTTTCCCGGTCACGATCAGCGTCGATGCCGCGCACACAATGGGCGCGGTCAAGCCGGTGTGGCGCTTCTTCGGCGCGGATGAGCCGAACTATGCGACCATGAAGGACGGCCGCACCACGCTCGCGACCTTGGGCGGCCTCGCGCCCGATCAGGTCTATTTCCGCACGCACAATCTGCTTACCTCGGGCGACGGGACGCCGGCGCTGAAATGGGGCTCGACCAACATCTATTCCGAAGATGCGCAGGGCCGTCCGATTTACGACTGGACGATCGTCGACCGCATCTTCGACACGTATCGCGCGCGCCATGTGAAGCCCTATGTCGAAATCGGGTTCATGCCCGAGGCGTTGTCCACGCACCCCAAGCCCTACCAGCATGATTTCCGGCCCGGCAGCGGCGATCTGCGGACCGGCTGGGCCTATCCACCCAGGGATTATGGCAAGTGGGAAGAGCTGGTTTACCAGTGGGTGCGGCATTGCGTTGCGCGTTACGGCCGGGCCGAGGTCGAGAGCTGGTATTTCGAGACGTGGAACGAGGCCAATCTGCCGCAATATTATTGGGGCGGAAGCCGGGAGGAATTCTTCCGGCTCCACGATAGCGCGGTCCGGGGCGTGCGCCGCGCACTGCCCGAAGCGCGGGTCGGCGGACCGGATAGTGCGGGCGCCGGCGACACCTTCCTGACCGCGTTCATGGTGCATGCCGAAGCGGCGGGCACCCCGGTCGATTTCCTGTCCTTCCACGCCAAGGGCAGCCCGCACCTGGTGGAGGACAAAGGCGCCAGCCACGTCCGCATGGGAATCAACGCCCAACTGCAGGCCGCCGATCACGAGTTCGCGCAGATCGCCGCCGACCCGATCTTTCGCAGCAAGCCGATCATCATTGGCGAGTCCGATCCCGAAGGGTGCGCCGCCTGCCAGGGACCGGCCAATGCCTATCGCAACGGCACGATGTATTCGAGCTACACCGCCGCTTCCTTCCCGCGCCTCCAGGCCCTGGCCGAGCGGCACGGGCTGAACCTGGAGGGCGTGCTGACCTGGGCGTTCGAGTATGAGGATCAGCCCTATTTCGCGGGCTTCCGGCAACTGACGTCGGCGGGCATCGACCTGCCGGTCATGAACGTCTTCAAGATGTTCTCACGGATGCGCGGAACCCGGGTCGCAACGCGTTCGGATCATCAGGCGCTTCTCGACGATGTGATGCGGAGCGGCGTGCGGGATGCGGCGGACGTCGGCAGCGTCGCGACGATGGACGGGAGCACGCTCGCGATAATGGTATGGCACTATCACGACGACGATCTTGCCGGACCGGACGCGCAGATAACGCTGCAACTCGCGCATCTGCCAAAGGCCTTCGCCCACGGCGCGCTGCTGGTTCATTATCGCATCGATCGCGATCATTCGAACGCTTATGCGGCATGGCAGGCAATGGGCTCGCCGATCGCACCGACCAATGATCAGCGGCAGGCCTTGCTGCGGGCGGCGCAACTCGCCGCGCTGGAATCCGTGCCGCCCGCGATTGCCGTGGCCCATGGTGCAGCACAGCTCGATTTCATCCTGCCGCGCCAAGGCGTGTCGCTCCTGGTCCTGACGCCGAACTGACATGCCTCTGGCGTCGCTGATCCTTCTTCTCCAGGCGGCCGATGCCAGCACCCTGCCGCCGCCCGATCCGCAGCTCGACGTCGTCATGACCGCGCATCCCCCGCATTGTCGCCTGCGCGATGGCGATCCGGCTGACACTATCGACACGACCCGCAAAGTCGGCGATCCCGCCGCGCAGGTGATCCGACCGGATTGGAAGACCGGCGCGCTCGGCCTGTTCCTCGACGATTATCCGGTGACTGGCCCTACTTTCTGGCAGAGAAACGGGGCGCATCTCGACGATTTCCGTTTCCGCGTGCCGGATAATGGCAGTCCGCTCTGCATCGGGTCCAAGCAGGGCTATCCCGGCGGCTACGGCTCGTTGCGCCGCGGGTTCGACGCCAAGCCTTATCATGGCCGCGTGTTGCGCTTCACCGCCTATGTCGCGACCTGGCGCGCCGGGACCGTCATCTTCTGGCTGGCCGCCGGCCGTGGTGCCTATCGCGAAGGTTATCGGGCGCCGCTCGGCACCAATATCGTGGCGGGCAATAATTCGGACGCGCGGCCGATCAAGGGCACGACCCATGGCTGGACCCCGATCAGCTACACGATCGGCCCCATTCCGTGCTCGGCGACGCAGGTCAGCTACGGGTTAATCCTCGACGGCGGCGGCGATGTCTGGATGTACAAGCCGCAGATAGAGGTGATTCCCGACGCCGAACTGCAGCGACGGTTTCGCTCGAAGAATACGGACGCGCTATGCAAGGATTCCGTGTTCTGAAGCTGGAACGTAGGCCCTAACCCTTCTTCCCTGTCGGCGCTTCGATGATCCGGAACTCGCCCGACGCATGCATCAGGCTCATCAGATAGAGCATGCCGTCGAAATAACGCTGCTCGCCGGACGGGATCGGCGTGTCCCACAATTCCTGCAGGAATGCCTTCGAGTTCAGTCCAGGCGTGGCGGCGAAGCTCGCGACCGCCGTGGTCGCGACCATGCCGACCGAATGGCGCGTCGATAGCGGTTTGCCGTCGAGCGTGTAGCGGTCGGCGAAATCATGGATGCCCTGGCCGACGAGGAAGGCCTGGATGCGGTCGCTCAACACGCGCTGGCGCGGATCCTTGCCCCACCAAGCATAGTCGACCGACCAGTTGCTGGCCGTGCGCCAGCTATCGTACGCGAACGAACCCGGTTTGCCGTCCCAGCCCTTCATCGGCGTGAGGTCGAAATCGCTGCGGTCGGGCGACAGGCCGGTCTGCGGCCCGGTCACCTGGGTGAACAGGTTGCGGCTAACGTCGGCGGCCTTGGCCCAGAAAGCGCGGTCCTCCTTGGGGCCCCAGCGCGCCCACAATTCGTAGAAAGCGGGCAGGTGATAGGAGGCGTCGGTGCCGCCGATGCTCGTCTCCGGCACGAAGCGGATCATGTTGCTCGCCTCATCGACCATCGGCCCGACCGTCTCCGGCTTGGGCGTGCGGTCGAAATGGTAAGGCGGCCACGGCTTACCCGCCTTGGTGGCCTCCGCTTCCGCCGCCCGATTGTTGGGGCTGGGCCAGGGTTTGTCAGGCTGGACGAAAGGCGCTCCGTTGGGATGAATGCGGAAAGGCGGTGTCGCGGTCAGCACCGGATGGTGCCGCATCCCGCGCAGGATTTTATCCGCCTCGGCCTGGTAATCGTAAATGCCCGTGCCGTTGCCCCAGCGATGCGCCGCGAAATAGAGCGCCATCACATAATATTCCTCGCCGTCGGGCGCGGCGCCGGTCGAACGTGGGCTGCCGTCGGTGCCCATCGACCAGGCGAAATAGCCGACCGACGGATTCTTCGGATCGGTCGTCAGCATATAGGTCTTGGACCAGTTCCACAGTGCGTCGAACTCGCGCTTCTTGTCGAGCTGGACGGCAATCATCATGCCATAGCTCATGCCTTCGGTGCGCGCGTCGTTGTTGGCCCAATCGGTCATATAGGCGAGCGTGCCGTTCGCGTTGGCGCCGGTCTCGAAATAGAGCCGCTGCTCCTGGCCGTCGCCATGGAACAATTGCTGGAAGGTCTTCTCGATCCGGGCCCGGCTTTCGGCGTGGCTATGGCCGAGTTGCTCGGCGAACAGGTCGCGATAATGGTGCGTGGCGTAAGCGCCCGCACCGTCGCCCGGAAAGCGCTGGATGTCCGCCTGCGCGGGGGTGGTCCAAATGAGTGCCGCCGCCGCAAAGCCAGCGATCAGGTCCTTGCGGTTCAGCACGTTTCGATCCCCCGATTTGGCAGCGGTCGAACGCCGCTTCATCCGGTCCCGCCATGCCATGCAGTCGGACGCGGCGGAAGAGCGCGCTTGACGATTTGTCCGACTATTGCGGATAGGAAAGGAACGGCCCGAATTGCGGGACCGCACAGGAGGGAAGCGATGGCCGGGATTCGGGAAAGCCTGTTGCGGATGCTCGCGCCTTTGCTGCTCGGCGTGACGGCCGCAGGTGCCGCCACCGTCACGCCCACGCCGCCGATGGGCTGGAACAGCTGGGACGCCTATGGCTTCACCATCACCGAAGCGCAGTTCAAGGCGAATGCCGCCCTGCTCGCGCGCATCAAGCCGTATGGCTGGACCTACGCCGTGATCGACGAGGGCTGGTATATGGGCAACCCGCTCGGCGCCAACCTCAAGGAACGCGCCCACCTGCTCGACCCCTATGGGCGGCTCGATCCGGTTGTGGATCGCTTCCCCTCGGCGGCGGACGGCCATGGCCTAAAGGCGCTGGCGGCGTGGACGCACGCCCGCGGCCTTAAATTCGGCATTCATATCGTGCGCGGCATTCCCAAGGCGGCGGTCGAGGCCAATTTGCCGATCGCGGGCTCGCATTTCCACGCCGCCGACGCGGCAGACCGCGCCGCCACCTGCCCATGGGACGAAGGCAATTACGGCATCGCCGACAATGATGCGGGCCAAGCCTATTACGATTCGCTCGCGCGCCAATATGCCGATTGGGGCGTCGATTTCCTCAAGGTCGATTGCATTTCCGACCACCCCTATCGTCCGACCGAGATCCGCCAGATCGGCCGCGCGATTGCCAAGGCCGGCCGTCCGATCGTGCTCAGCCTCTCGCCCGGGCCGTCCGCGATCCCCAACGCAGCCGAGATGGCACGCTCCGCGCAGATGTGGCGGATCATGGACGACCTCTGGGACAGCTGGACCTTCCCGCATCCCGATCCGAAGACGACCTTCCCCAACGGTGTCCGCAACGCCTTCGACGCATTGGCCGCCTGGAATCCCTATGTCGGGCCGGGCCGCTGGCCCGATGCGGATATGCTGCCATTCGGATCGCTCTACCCGCATCCCGGCTGGGGCGATCCGCGCCAGTCGCGGCTGACGCCGGCCGAGGCGCGCACCGCCTTCACTTTATGGTCGATCGCGCGTTCGCCCCTGATCCTGGGCGGCAACCTGACCGAGTCCGATGCACCTACGCGCGCGCTGCTCACCAATGCCGCCGTAACCGCGCTCAATCAGGAAAACCGCGTGAGCCACCCGGTCGATGCGGCCGCGCCGGATCATGTGCGGGTCTGGACCTCGCGCCGCCAAGGAAAGCCGATCGACACGGTCGCGGTGTTCAACCTCTCAGAAAAGCCGCTCGGCGTTGCCCAGGCCTGGTCCAGTCTCGGCCTACCGCCAGGCGCCTTCTCGGCCTGCGATTTGTGGACCGGGGCGCGGTTCGCCGCCTCGCCCCGTGCGCGGCTCTCGATCGCGCCACATGATGTCGCTTTGCTCAGGGTTTCGGGCGTGGCGGCGCGGTGTCGGTGAAAGCGCTCAGCGTGTCCTGATTTCGTCGGGCGCGGTAAGCTGGGTCAGGATCCAGCCATTGCCGTCCGGGTCCTTGAGCATGGTGAAACGGCCCCAAGGCTGTTCGTCCACGGGGGTCAGCTCGAGGCCAAGGCCGGTCAGGCGCGCATATTCCGCATCGACATCGTCAATCCCCAGCATCAGGCCCTGCTGCCCGCCCGGCTTCAGCCCCTCGAACCAGGTGACGAGCGCGATCGTCGCGCCGCCATCCCTGGGCTGCAGCTGGATCCAGCGCATCTCCGGCCCCATCGCCTCGTCGCGCAGCAAGGTCAGCCCCATCACATCGCGATAGAAATCGCGCGCCTTGATCTGGTCGGTTACCGGGACGGAGACGATCGCAATCGACATGGTCTTGCCCTCCTCAGAAGGGCAGCCAGCGCCCCTTCTCGCTGAAGCGCATATAGCCCAGATTGGCCCCCAGCCGCCAGCCGACGCCCAGCCGGATCGGGATCAGCACAATGTTGCCGCGGCGCAGATAGGATGCGGTGAAGCCGCCGATCACATAGACGTCGCCCTCGGCTGCGGGGAACCGCTTGTAGAGATCGTGCGAATCGTCGAGATTATAGACCAGCACGAACGTCTTGGCGGCGTTGGCGCCGAGATCGAAGCCGACCGACGGCCCGGTCCAGAACACCTTGCTCTGGCCCTCGATCTTGTGAAACATCGTGCCCGATCCGTAACGCAGGCCTACGACGACCGCGCCGCCGGCCTCGCGCCCGGCGATATAGGCGTTGGGGCGGCCCTGCTCCTTGAAGATCTTCTCGATCAGCCCGGCGAGGCCGGCCGCGCCCCGGCCGAACACGCCTTCGGCCGCGCCCATCACGTCGCCTTCCTCATAGGTGCCGCCCGTGGAGGATTCGCGCGCCTGTATTTCTGCCTGCGAAGCGGCGGGGATCGGCTGCGTGCCAGCCGGCTGCTCGGGCACAACGGCGGCGGGTGAAGCCGGCACCGGGGCGGGATCGTCCTGCGCGGGCGCGGCCGGTGGGGCCTGTTCGTGGCTTTCGACCGGGCCGGTCGCGGCCATGGAGCCCGCGGCATTGGGATCGACCGTGCGCACCTGCGCGCCCGCCGCCGACGCGGCGAACAACGCCACCAGGATCATGTTTGCCGCTTTGCCGATCATTCCCGCCACTCCCTTATGTGCGGCCATGATAGCCGTGCGGGCGCTTTCCCCGCAATGAACGGCGAAGCTTGCGTTGATCCCTGGAAAAGCTGCCGCTATAGCCCGCCTCCTGCCAGGCCCGGAGACGTGGGTGAGTGGCTGAAACCAACGCTTTGCTAAAGCGTCGTACGGGAAACCGTACCGAGAGTTCGAATCTCTCCGTCTCCGCCAAGCCAAGAAAATCCTTTAAAATCAATGAGTTAGAAAGATCCCCGCCGGGGATTCGAACTCACGTCTCGCAAGATTTTCCCGATGAATATCAGCCACTTGCGCCGTTAAGAGGGCGGCGCTGCCGTAGCGCCGACCCGACCCGCTACGCTGCCTTGAGCGCGACATTGGTGTCGGCGAGCCGTGCCGGATCGGGGCTTTTGCCCTCGACCACCAGAGAGCGGCCCTGGACATAGTCGCGCACCATGTTGACGCAGTCGAGCGCGATCACGCGGCCTTGCTTGAGATAGAAGAGCG
>Ga0193716_1000011_pt1 | contig 224381 bp, 179 predicted proteins | sample U2c1metaG_FD_145901 | JGI IMG/M metagenome (GOLD analysis project Ga0193716, IMG submission 145901) | Soil microbial communities from a riparian zone of the East river system, Colorado, United States - U2c1 | ecosystem: Environmental > Terrestrial > Soil > Riparian zone | place: USA: East...
GCGTCGTGGGCAGTACCCGCAGAGACCCGGAAACAGGCCGTCCCGGTCGTTCCAGAAAACAGTTCGGAGTCCTTTGGATTTCATACCAACGCGTTGCGCGTGCGCATCGAGCGGGCAACATTGCGTCTATCCATTACGGACTTGCAGGGCAATGTGGTGCAGGAAGACCCTGCTTGTTGGCCCGTCGAATTCCACCAAGACACCTTCCGCGTTTACAAGAAAATGCCCGCAGACGAGCATTACTTTGGTCTGGGAGACAAAGCCGGAAGCCTCGACCGTCGCGGTCAATCCTTCCGGCTTTGGAATACGGATGCCTTTCGTTTTCAGGAATCGGACGACCCGATCTACAAAAGCATTCCTTTTTTCCTGACCATGCGCGCCGGACGATCTGCCGGGGTGTTGTTCGACAACACCTGGTCTTCCAGCTTTGATTTTGGAAGAGTCGAGCGGGACATCTATTCCTTTGGAGCGCAGGGCGGCCCGGTCGACTATTACGTTTTCTATGGTCCGGACCCCAAACAGGTGGTTCGCACCTATGCGTGGCTTACTGGCTTGCCGCCGCTTCCCCCGCTCTGGTCCCTTGGTTTTCAACAATCTCGCTTCAGCTACGACTCCGAGAAGTGGGTGGGCGAAATTGCGGCTCGCTTGCGTGCCGACAACATACCTTCCGACGTCATCTACCTGGACATCGATTTCCAGGAAAAAAATCGTCCCTTTACCGTGGATAGCCAGCGCTTTCCGCATTTTGCGCAACTACTGTCCGATCTCAAACGCGATCATTTCAAGGTTGTCACCATCACCGACTTGCATATCGCGAAGGTTCCCGGTGCCGGCTACACGCCTTATGATTCCGGGATCGCCGGCGATCACTTTGTAAAAAATCCGGATGGCTCCACGTATGTCGGTACGGTGTGGCCGGGCCCGTCCGTATTTCCGGATTTTACGCGACACGAGACCAGGGACTGGTGGGGAACCTTATACAAGGATTTTCTCGCAAAAGGCGTCGCCGGCTTCTGGAATGACATGAATGAACCATCCGTTTTCCTGACGGAAAACTTGACGATGCCTGACACCGTGCAGCATCGCATCGACGAGCCGGGCTTTTTGCCGCGGACCGCAAAGCACCTGGAAATTCACAACGTATTCGGGATGCAAAATTCCCGCGCCACCTACGAAGGGCTGCTTAAACTCAATCCGGATCTGCGCCCATTTGTCATGACCCGGGCTACCTATCCGGGAGGCCAGCGGTACGCCGTGACCTGGACGGGCGACAATACCAGTTCCTGGAATCACTTGCGGCTCGCGACTCCGATGCTTCTAAATTTGGGTCTGAGCGGCTTTGGAATGAGCGGAGCTGATGCGGGCGGTTTTATCGGAACGCCGTCTGCGGAATTGCTTACACGCTGGACCCAGATTTCCGCCTTTCAGCCCATCGACCGCAATCATACAAATAAAGGATCCGGCAACAAGGAAGTTTGGGTGCACGGCCCCGAGCAGGAAGCAATCCGCCGCCGTTACATCGAAGAGCGCTACCACCTGCTTCCCTATCTCTACACGCTTGTGGAAGAACTCACCCGTACGGGAATGCCAGTGATTCGCCCGTTATTCCTGGAATTTCCCGGGGCCACCCTGCCAATGGACCTGTCGGCGGGCAACGAATTCCTGCTGGGCCCCGATCTGCTCGTCGCTCCGCCGCCATTTCCAGAACAGCCCGATAGCTATGAACTAAAACTGCCCCCCGGCGCATGGTATGACTACTGGACGGGCGGAAAAATAGCGAACAGCGCGAGCGACGGTGCGCAGAAGAAGAACCTGGTCATCGAGCCAAAGCTCGAAACACTGCCCGTCTACGTCCGCGAAGGGACCATTCTCCCGACCCAGCCTCTGGTGCAAAGTACCGATGAGACCCCGCGCGGGCCGCTGACGCTGCGGGTTTATCCAGGACCAGACTGTCACGGCTCCCTCTATCTGGACGATGGCGTAACGCTGGCCTTTAAACGGGGTGAATTTCTGCGGATGGAGTTCTCGTGCACCGTGAACCCGAGCGGGCTGGTCCTCCATATTGGAGGGCACCAAGGGAGGTTTCGCCCGTGGTGGAATCAGATTCACGCGGAAATCAACGGCTGGGATTCGCCGACAGCCAGCGTTTACTCCGAAGGTCAACAGAAATTTCAGATGCCTACAGTCGATTCGAATCGGCACATGGTCACCCTGGATTTCCCGGACGATGGTCAGGGCATCGACCTGGAAATTCGCAGCGCAAAGTGAACCAGCTTCGCTAGACTAGTGCGCGAGAGATCTCGGCTCATGCGAGTTGGTCCGGCAAGATTGCGATGGCTCTGGAAGCGGATGCGAACTTGGATAACCAAAGCGGGTTTGTTGTCGCTGACGTTCGCGCTCGGCTCCATCGCTCAAGAAACCAAAGTCAACCCCGGCCCGTTGTTTGACGTGAGTTTCCCCAAAGGCGTTGACTTTGTCCTGCGCAACTCTCCAACCTCGCGAAAATATCTGATTGAGACTATGCCCGGCGGCGTCGCGCTGCTGGACTTCAACAACGATGGCCTCATCGACATTTTTCTCGTCAATGGGGGACACGTGCGGGATCCCATGACGCCGCCCATTCGATTCGATCGGCACGATCCCGCGTATTGGAACCGGCTGTACCGCCAGAACCAGGACGGATCATTCACCGATGTTACCGAGCAGGCCGGCCTCGCGAATGCCGGCGAGACCAACTACGGAATGGGGGTCGCCGTCGGGGATTATGACAACGACGGGTACTCCGATATCTACGTAACGAATTTCGGCAAAAATATTCTCTACCACAACAATGGCGACGGCACTTTCACCGATGTCACCACCAAGGCAGGCGTAGCCGCCGGAGGTTGGTCAACTTCTGCCGGCGGCTTGGACTACGACAACGACGGAAAACTAGATCTGTTTGTAACTCGTTATCTCGACTGGAGCGTCGCGGGAAGCAAAACGTGCGGCGCCGAACGGCCCACCTACTGCCCTCCGCTTGAGTTCCCCGCGATCAGCAGTGTTCTCTATCACAATCGCGGAGACGGAACGTTTGAGGACGTCAGTGTTCGGTCAGGAGTTGCCGCAAAAAAGGGGCATGGACTCGGTGTCGCATTTGCCGACTACGACGGTGACGGCTTCACGGATATTTTTGTCGCCAACGACGTCACCAACCAGTTTCTTTTTCACAACAATGGAAACGGCACATTCACAGAGTGCGCACTCGATTCGGGCGCCGCGCTTAGCAACAACGGCAAAATGCTTTCCGGCATGGGCGTCGCTTTCCAGGACTACGACAACGACGGTCTCGCCGATCTGCTGGTTACCCAGCTTCCGCACGAACCATACGTTGTCTATCACAACGAAGGCCAGGGCGGGTTCAGTGCGCAGGAACTGGAAACTGGTTTCGGCGCTCTTTCCGGGAAAGCGTCCGGATGGGGAGTTGGCTTGGAGGATTTCAACAACGATGGCTGGAAGGACGCCTTTGTCGTGCAAGGACATGTCTTCGACAATGTGGAGACATACGATGCCACAATTCGCTATCGTGAACCCCCACTGCTGGCCTTGAACCGTAACGGTCATTTCACGCGAGGAAATCCCGGTTCGGACGTGGCGGTAGCTGGACGGGGAGCGGCCTTCGGCGACCTGAACAACGACGGCTGGATGGATGTGATCACGACATCCCTTGGCGAACGGCCCCGGGTATTCCTCAATCGAAGAGGTAACGCGCACTGGCTGGTGGTCACACTGCGCGGGCGAAAGAGCAATCGCGACGGGTTTGGAGCGCGCGTCCAGATGAATGGGCAGACGCGATTCGCAACCGCGGCGGGAAGTTATCTCTCTTCAAATGACAAGCGACTACACTTTGGTCTCGGGTCGGCAGAAACGGCTACGATGGAAGTGATCTGGCCTTCCGGTATTCGACAGCTTCTGCGGAATGTCAGGGCCGATCAATTTCTCACGATTGAGGAAGCCGTGCAAAAATGACGCAAACACTTCTATGGATTTGCTTGCTGCTGCAGGTTCAGTCGGTTGACACGCCTGCACCACCGGAAGCTGCCCTCTTGCTGAGCGCCGGGGCGGAGGCCGAGAATCGCCACGATCTCGACGGCGCAATTTCAGCGTTTCAAAAAGCCGCTCGTCTTGCGCCGTCGTCAAGCATTGTTTTTATCCGCTTGGGCGCCGCCTACATGAAAAAAGGTGACTATGCCGCGGCCATCCCGCCACTCAAGAAAGCGGTCGCGCTGAGTCCCGATTCGCGACCGGCCAATCAATTGCTCGGCTTCGCGCTGCTGGCGCAAGGATATGCAGCGGAGGCAATTCCGCATTTCGAAGTGGCCCACGAAGAGGGTGCTCTAGGAATTGCCCAGTTAGAGGATGGCCAGCCCGCGCCAGCCGTTGCCAACCTGCAGTCTGCGCTTACCAAAAACCCGAACGACCCCGATCTTCTTTATTACCTGAGCCGCGCCGGCACCGCTCTCGCTTCACAATCGCTCGATAAGTTGCTGTCTAGGTTTCCGGGCAGCGTGCGGGGACATCAGGCGAGGGGTCAAAACGACTACGCGCAGAACATGTTGCCTGAAGCCATGAAGGAGTACGAGCAGGCTCTGACTCTCCGCCCGAATCTCCCCGGCCTGCGTCTCGAGCTTGGCCAGGTTTATGCTGCGGCTTCGGAGTGGGAAAAAGCCGAGGAGCAATTCCGCGTCGAAGCCAAACTGCAACCGGGCAATTCGGAAGCCGCCTATCGCCTGGGAAAAGTCTTGTTGCAACGGGGCAAAATGCAGGAGGCGGCTTCTGAACTGCAGCGATCCGATGCGCTAAAACCCGACATGCCGGAAACGCTCTATGATCTTGGCAAAGCCACGATTTCCGGCGACCCGAACGCTGCTGAACGCGCATTTACAAAGGTGATCGAGCTGGAGAAACAGAGTCCCCTGGCCGGCCAGGCCTATCTGGCGCTCGCCGCCATTCACCGAAAACAAGGCAAGCCTGAACTGGCCGCTAGGGAAATCGAACAGTATCGACAGATCGAGTCTGTGAACCATCCCCCCAAGCCGTAACTCTGCCCGTGGCTATACCCTGCCTGGAAAAGGGGAGAAGTCCCGGTCCGGCTGATTTGTGGGCCCTTCTTCCTTTGCATCCCTGCGACTATAAGTCCTTAAGCCAGAACTCTTTCTAGCCTCCTCGGCCGCGGCCGTCCAGCCATACGGTTTCCTAATGAACCGATTAGGACTTTTTGACGCTCGGCTTTCTACGATGTTCTTGCTGTGCGGCGAGGCGAGCGTTGCCGCCTCGAATTTCGGGTGTTCTCATCCGGGCCGCACTGGGCTTCTGCCCAGCTGCCATCGCAGCAGCGAGCAGGCCAAGTTGCAGGAGTCTGCGAGGGGGAAGAACTCATGCTTGCCAAATTAGAGCGAACGGATCACGGCGTGACGGACGACTGTGGCTTATGTGGCCGTGTCGCAGAACTCTTTGAATTTCAAGGACAACCCGAAAAATGTTGCCTGGATTGCTGCGCAGACCTGGCTACCGGCGTTTTGCTAAGTGCGGAAATAGACGCCGCAACGATGGCCGGGAGGAATACCAACACCTTAGTGTCAGAATCTGCGGAGATCAGCGGCCGGATACTCGAGCGAGCGCAATCCGCGCACTTTGGATTCAACTAAATTTGGTCCTGTTGAGTTTTTGAACGAGAAGCAAAGCAATCGATCGAACTGGGATGCGCGAGCGGGTGGCGCACGCTCTGCAAGCCATACGGTATGGACCGCCCGCGCACGACGGGATTAAAAAAAAACAGGCCAAGGCGGGTAGTTATTCATCAAAGTCAGGTAGACAGAGGAAGGAGAGAAGAATGGGCGGTTTCAAACGGAAGAAATTATTGTCATTCATACTGGCGGGAATGTTAGGGGGAGCGACAGCGCGGGCTTATGCGTTTTCAGACGACGACGCCAAGCCTGTGCCTCCGCGCGAAACGGAAGCGGCCGCGGCCACCGTTCCGGCGGCCACTCGGGAGACGCCGCAAGCTTTGGCGGTGGACGAGTCTGCGGCAACCACAGAAGAACCCCAGCGCCGCGCCCTGCCCGCGCCTCTCGACGGCATATTCCCATCCGCCGATTATCTTGGCCCTACTCCGCTGATTGGAGTTCCGGATACAGACCCGGTCTATCCACTGACAAAAGCGCTGTGGGCCGTTGCTCCATCTTTCAAAACCCATAAAATAAAGCTCTACGGGTGGATCAATCCCGGTCTTAGCGTGAGCACTTCCAACAAGTCCAATATTCCAGAGTCCTACGCCATCGTGCCCAACAAAGTCGAACTGGATCAGGCCGTTTTGCGCATCGAACGCGTTCCGGACACCGTGCAGACCGATCACGTGGACTGGGGTTTTCGCCTCAGCACGCTGTACGGCATCGATTATCGCTGGACCACCGCGCAAGGCTGGTTCAGCGGCCAACTCCTGAATCACAACTACCTCTACGGATTCGATCCGGTTGAAGCGTACGCGCTCTTGTACGTCCCCAATATAGGGAAGGGAATGGTTATCAAAGCGGGGCGCTACATTTCGCCCCCTGATATCGAGGCCCAGTTGTCGCCAGACAATTATTTGTTTACGCACTCATTGATGTTCACGGTTGACTGCTACACGCAGACAGGTATCAACGCCACGATAAAATTGAATGATCAGTGGTCGGTAACAGCGGGTATCCATGCGGGCGATGACATCGCGCCGTGGAACAGCGCCGCGCACCCGACGGGCATGTTTATGGTGCGTTGGGTGTCCAAGAGCAACAACGATTCACTCTACGGGGGCATCGACTCGATCAACAACGGTAAATTCAAAGCGGGCCACGACAATCTGCAGCAGTTCAACCTTACCTGGACCCACCGGTTCAACGAGGCTGGCACATTCTTTACAACGACCGAGGCTTACTACATTTATCAATCACAGGCCCTGGTGGGTGGCACCGTCAACAACGGCCCGCCACGACCTTGGTTCACCAACGTTGGGGCCGGCGCGCCCATTCCAGGAAATGCTCCAGCCGTGGGCCTTGTAAACTACACCGAATGGAAATTTTCCAAGAAGGATTTTCTGTCCCTTCGTCCACTGGACATTCTCGTTGACAAGAAAGGGGAACGCACCGGTTTCCCAACCACTTACGAAAGCTGGACCGTCGGCGTAACGCACCGGTTCAACGAACTGCTTTCTGTCCGTCCCGAAGTCCGGTATGAATATGCCTACAGCGCCCGCCCTTTCGACAACGGCACTCGGCAGGGACAGTTAATGTTTGGGATCGACACAATTATTCGGTTCTAGCTGCGTTGCGAGGCGAAATTAACAAGCGGGAAAATAGAAAGGAAGAGATCGCTTTTTTGATCTCTTCCTTTTTCTATTGTTCGTGTCCGTCACGGCAATCTCCGCAAAAACTTCCATCCGCAGTTTGTCAGCGGTCGTCAGGACTTGATTTTCCCGACCACCGTTGCCGCACGCCAGCCAGAAATTGCTCTTTGTCTTTCTTGATCAATTGCACGAGCGCTTCATTGCCCGTATCTTCGTGTCCGGCAGCCCACAGCACCATCTCCGTCAGCACCGGCGCCAGGTCAATTCCTTTTTGCGTGAGCACGTAAACAACCTTCCGCCCATCCAAAGGATCCTTGTTGGTGGTAATGATTCCGTGATTTTCCAGCTTGCGCAGGCGGTCCGCCAGAATATTGGTTGCAATTCCTTCGTAGGATTCCAGAAATTCCTTGTAACTGCGAAATCCTCGCAGCATCATGTCTCGAATAATCAATAACGACCAACGGTCCCCCAAGACTTCGACCGAGGCATTCAGGGGGCACCCCGAACGCCATTTGGGACTGGACTTCCGCTTGGGCATATTGCAAAGCTATCATTTTTAACTTGCATTATGCAAGTAATATGGCATTCTGGCCTCGCTGTCAGGCTCTCGTCGGCCGGAAAGTGAAAATTGATGGCGGTCAGCGGGTTTTCCCAAGAGCGTTTGCTGCGCATGCAGAAAGTCATGTCAGGCTATGTGGAGCGCCGGGAAGTTCCCGGCATGGTCACCCTGGTCCGCCGCCACGGCGAAGTTCACGTCGAAGCATTCGGCTCCAAGTCTGTGGGCGGCAACGACCCCATGCGCCGCGATACGATTTTCCGCATCGCTTCTCTGACCAAGCTGATCACTGCCGCGGCCGCCATGATCTTGATTGAAGAATGCCGGATCCGGCTGGACGATCCCGTTGATGGACCGCTGCCGGAGCTTGCCAATCGCAGAGTCTTGAAGAGAATCGACGGTCCGCTCGACGACACGGTTCCCGCAAAACGTTCCATCACGGTGCGTGACCTCCTCAACTTCTGCATGGGTTTTGGCAGCGTGATGGCTGCGCCGGGCAGCTATCCGATTCAGCAGGCAATCCGGGATCTTAAAATTGGCGGCGACGGTCCGCCGCTTCCGGACCAGGCCCCTTCCGCCGACCAGTGGATACGCAATCTGGGATCGCTGCCACTCATTTATCAACCGGGCGAGAAGTGGATGTACAACACCGGTTCCGATGTCCTGGGCATTTTGATCGCCCGCGCTTCCGGAAAGTCGTTCGAGGGATTTCTCCGCGAGCGCATTTTCACGCCGCTCGGCATGAACGATACCAGCTTTGCCGTTCCCGCGGATAAATTGAACCGTCTCGCGACCAGTTATCAGTACAATCTGCAAAGCAAGCAGCTGGAAGTTTACGATGACGCCGCCGGCAGCCACTGGAGCCAACCGTCCTCGTTTCAATCCGGCGCAGGCGGGCTCGTATCTACCGCCGCTGATTATGCAGCTTTCTGCCAGATGTTGTTGAATAAAGGCAAATTGGGACAGCAGCGAATTCTGTCCAGACTCTCTGTCGAACTCATGACCAGCGATCAAATCACCGCCGAACAGAGAGCCGGCTCAGAAATCTTTTTCAGCAACAATAGCAGTTGGGGCTTCGGCGGCTCCGTGGTCACCCGTCGGGACGACTTGCCCAATGTTCCCGGCCGTTACGGCTGGGCGGGGGGACTAGGCACCAGCGCCGGCATCGATCCCCAAGAAGATATGATCGGAATCCTCATGACGCAGCGCATGATGGATTCGCCCGATCCTCCGAAGGTATTTCTGGATTTCTGGACATCGGCTTATCAGGCGATTGATGACGAGTGAGCTGCTATCCCAGCAAACATCTCATAGGAAGCGAAGAAATGACGGCCGGTTCCTGCGGGGGCCGCAAAACCAGGAAGGAAGAGAAATATGAGTCGAGTGCGAGTATTGGTTGGAACGCGCAAAGGAGCATTTGTTCTTAGCGCAGACGGCAAACGCCAGAACTGGGACGTCAGTGGACCTCATTTCGCGGGTTGGGAAATTTATCATCTGAAGGGTTCCCCGAAGAATCCCGACCGGCTCTACGCTTCGCAGTCCAGCGGTTGGTTCGGCCAGGTGATTCAACGCTCCAGTGATGGGGGAAAGACCTGGGAAGCGGTTGGGAATAAGTTCGCCTACGACGGCAATCCCGGCACGCACAAATGGTACGACGGAACGCAGCATCCCTGGGAATTCAAGCGCGTCTGGCATCTGGAGCCTTCGCTTTCCGATCCGGATACCGTTTATGCCGGTGTTGAAGACGCGGCCATGTTTCGCACCACCGATGGTGGTCAGACCTGGCATGAGCTCGCCGACTTGCGCGCCGCCAAAGGAAATCTTTGGCAACCGGGGGCTGGCGGAATGTGCCTGCATACCATCGTGCAGGATCCGCGCAATCCCCAAAGACTATTCATTGCCATCTCCGCTGCCGGCGCGTTCCGCAGCGATGACGGCGGCCAGAGCTGGCGTCCGATCAACAAAGGCCTCAAATCTCCCCATGAGCTTCCCGATCCCGATGCCGAAGTCGGACACTGTGTTCACCGCATTGCGCTGCATCCTTCGCGTCCCGATGTCCTGTTCATGCAGAAACACTGGGACGTAATGCGCAGCGACAACGCAGGCGATTCCTGGACAGAAATAAGCGGCGATCTGCCGACCGATTTCGGATTTCCCATCGACGTTCATGCCCACGATCCGGAAACCGTCTACGTTGTTCCCATCAAGAGCGATTCAGAGCATTTTCCGCCCGACGGTAAGCTGCGCGTCTATCGCAGCAAGACTGGTGGAAACGAATGGGAAGCGCTGACCAAAGGCCTTCCGCAAAACAACTGCTACGTGAACGTCCTGCGAGATGCGATGTCGGTCGATTCGCTCGACTCCTGCGGCATTTATTTTGGAACGACGGGCGGCCAGGTCTATGCCTCGGCAGACTCCGGCGACACCTGGAATCCGATTGTCAGCCATCTGCCGGCCGTACTCTCGGTCGAAGTCCAGACACTGCAATGATTCGCGTCTTGCTTCCCGCGCATCTCAGAACACTGGCTCGCGTGACGGGAGAGGTGACCATCGACGTTGCCGGCCAACCGACAATTGTCGCAGTCCTCAATGCCCTCGAAGCGCGCTACCCAACGCTGCAAGGCACGATTCGCGATCATGGCACGCTCGAGCGCCGTCCGTTCTTGCGTTTTTTTGCTTGTCAGGAAGATTACTCGCTCGAGCCAACCGACACTGTTTTGCCCGAGCCCGTTGTGAATGGCCAAGAGCCTTTTCTGATTATTGGAGCGATGGCCGGCGGTTAGTGCGGTCGGCTGTTTTTCAAGATTCCTGTTTTTCTACCACTCGGCCCAAATTAATGCGCAGCAAAAATGTAAGACTACAGCACGCAAAGGAGAGATTATGTCTGTCGATCCATATCTGCTTTTTAATGGCAATTGTGAAGAAGCATTCAAATTTTACGAAAAACTTCTCGGCGGCAAGATTGTGATGAAAATGACTCATCGCGAGTCTCCCATGGCCGCGCAAACTCCCCCGGAATGGCAGGACAAAATCATGCACATCCGCATGGATGTGGGCGATCGGGTCCTTATGGCTTCCGACGCCCCTCCAGGACACTATGAAAAGCCGCAGGGGTTTTCTGTCTCGGTTACCGCAAAAGATCCCGCAGAAGCAGAACGTTTCTTCAACGAATTATCGAAAAATGGCAAAGTCATCATGCCGCTCGGCAAGACGTTCTGGTCGCCTGCATTTGCTATGCTCGTCGACCGCTTTGCCATCCCTTGGATGGTTAATTGTAACCAGGCTGCTTAACAATCCATTTCAGAGGGCGTCCGCAATTGGACGCCCTCTGGTTTTCAGGCAATTTGTCCATCTCATCGTCGTCTTTGCCCAGGGCACGGCAAGTGAAGACAGCACCGGCTGGCTCGAGGACGAGATCACCAAGACCGACAAGGTGGACATCCAATCCCAAAAACCCTCGCTTGAGGAGTCTAGGCAAAGACCCGAAATCGTCGAAAAACAAGTAGTGTCCCGGGCTCGTGTCCTACCCCGTGCGACTTCGATAAATTGCGACTTTTCCGGCCACCGAGCATCCAATTCGCCTGGTAAACCGCCCGTGCCCAGTTCGCCCAAAATGAAGATTGCTCAACTTTGGCGATTTCCCGTTAAGTCCATGGCCGGTGAGCCTTTGCAGCAAGCTACGCTCACTCCGCTGGGCATCCGGGGCGACCGCGTCGTCCACCTCGAGAGCGCCAACGGGCACTATGTCACGTCTCGCACCCATCCCCAACTTCTCGGCTATCACGGAACGCTTGACACATCCGGCGAGCCCCTGGTCGACGGCCTTCCCTGGAGCGACGCAAAAGTGCAGCGAATCGCCGAACAAGTCGCCGGCCCCGGGGCGAGATTGGTCCGCGACGAGTCCGGGAGACGGTTCGATGTCCTTCCGCTCCTGATCGCCACAGATGGAGCAATCACGGCCTTTGGCCACGACAGCCGCCGCCTCCGCCCCAACATTGTCATCAGCGGCGTCGATGGCTTGACAGAACGCACCTGGCCCGGCCGCTGCCTGCGCATCGGTGACGTTTACATTGGTGTCCAGGATCTGCGGGGCCGTTGCGTCATGACCACTTTCGACCCCGACACGCTCAGCCAGGACCACCGCATACTCAAAGAAATCGTCCAGAAATTCGGCGGTGAGCTGGCCCTGAATTGTTATGTTTTGCGCAGCGGCAAGATCAGCCTCGGGGACTCGGTTGAACTGCTCAAAGGCGAAGAATGCGCGGAGCTTCATGCCCTCCACCGGTAAAACGATCCGACCTCCCGTTTAGTCCAAATGGGTTCCACTGTAGTCTTCTAGCTCATGTTCTTTTCGACATAAACACTTCCCAAAAAACGTGGAAAAACCCAGCAAAATGTTAGATTTGATCATCGCGAAGGCAGTCCCGTGGTTTCGCCCCACTCGCTCCTCGCGCGCCTTTTTTTCACAGACAGGCCCCTGTCATGAGCAAAATACGGCTGCGCACAAAATTTCTCTTTTCTCTGCTGGCCATCTCCGCGGGGCTCACCGCGGCTACTCTGCTGGTCGTCAGCTACAGCGTGCAAAAACGCATCCGGCAATCCATTCGTGAAGAGCTGACCGATTCCGTCAAAACCTATCAAACCTTTGAAACCCAGCGCGAATCGACACTCACCCACTCCGCGGAATTGCTAGCCAACCTGCCCACGGTTCGGGCCTTGATGACCACTCACGACGCAGCGACCATCCAGGACGAGTCGGCCAATATCTGGCGGCTTAGCGGCAGTGACCTTCTCGTTCTCGCAAACCGCAGCGGTGGCATCCTCGCCTTACGCACCGGCACAAACCAGCTCACTTCGGATTCTGCCCAAGCTTTGCTCCGCGAATCCATCAAACGCGGCCAGGATCGCGATTGGTGGTTTGGCGCGGGTCATCTTTACGAAGTCTGGATCCAGCCGGTCTATTTTGGCTCAGCGAGTCCCAACAACATCACTGGCCTACTGGCCGTAGGTCATGAAATCGACAATCGTACCGCTCGCGATTTCAGCAGCATCGTCTCAAGCGAAGTCATCTTTCACTACGGGGACAGAGTTGTCGCCAGCACGCTTCATTCCGCTGAAGTTTCTCCGATCTCTTTTGTTCCCGCTTCCTCTTCGCCAAATCAACCAAGCGATCCGCAGGAGCTTCAAGTTGCCAACGAACGCTATCTCGTCACCACGGTCAATCTGTCCTCTGAAGGCGACCTCCCGGTTACCCTCAGCGTGCTCAAATCCTTCGATAAAGCCACTGCCTTTCTCAGCAGATTGAACCGCATCTTGCTGGGGCTCGGCTTGCTCAGCGTTTTTGCCGGCGGCGTTCTCGTCTTCTTCATTTCAGACACGTTCACCCGCCCGCTGTCCAACCTGGTCGCCGGCGTCCACGCCCTCGAGGAAGGGAATTTTTCTTATCCGCTGGAATATTCTGGCGGCGACGAAGTCGCTGAGGTCACCGGCGCGTTTGACCGCATGCGCAATACGCTGCAAGCGACGCAAAACGAACAGCGGCAACTGGAAGAGCGCCTGCGCCAAGCGCACAAAATGGAAGCAGTCGGCCGGCTGGCCGGCGGCGTTGCTCATGATTTCAATAATCTGCTCACCATCATCCGCGGCAACAGCGATATTCTGAGCGACCGCACCGGGATGGACAATCTCTTCAATCGCTGCGTCGAGCAAATCCAAAAAGCCTCGAACCGTGCCGTGTCCATGACGCGTCAGCTTCTCGCGTTCAGTCGCATGCAGGTTCTGCAGCCACGCGTAATCGATCTGAACGTCGTCGTCTCGGAAATGGGGAAAATGCTCCCGCGCCTCATCGGTGAGCACATTGACTTTTCCTTCCAGCCCGAATCGAAGCTGGCGACAGTGCTCGCCGATCCCGGCCAAATTGAACAAGTTCTCCTCAATCTTGCCGTAAACGCACGCGACGCCATGCCCCACGGCGGCAAAATCACGGTGCAGTCTTCGAATGTGACCATCAATGAAGTCCAGGCCGGGAAGCGTCCGCCCATGGCTCCAGGCGACTATGTCCTGCTCTCGGTAACGGACACTGGCCACGGCATGGACGAAAAAACCAAAGCTCACATTTTCGAGCCATTTTTCACGACCAAGGAAGTCGGAAAGGGAACTGGACTCGGCCTCGCCACCGTTTACGGCATCGTTAAGCAGAGTGGTGGATTCATCTGGGTTGAAAGTGCGCCGGGTCGCGGCACAAGTTTCGAGATCTATCTACCCGCTTCCTGCAAAACGGTCGCCGAGTCCGAAGCTGAATCACGAGCTGCAGCGGTACCTCGCGGAAGCGAGACCATCCTGGTCGTTGAAGATGAAGCCGGCGTTCGTGAACTGGCTTGCACATTTCTGAAAGCCGGCGGCTACTCCGTTCTTGAAGCGAACGACGGCGTCCACGCGCTGGAACTTGTTTCCGCGCATTCCGCAGCCATTCACCTGGTTCTGGCAGATATGGTCATGCCGCGGATGACGGGGACGGATCTGGCCTTCCAGCTCAAGTCCCTTCGTCCCGGAATTCGCATCCTATTCATGACCGGGTACGCCGACTATTCAGAAAACAATGATGACGCCTCGAAAACGCAGAATTCGGTCCTGCAAAAGCCTTTTTCAAGCTCCTCGCTTCTGGAAAAGATTAGAGAAGCTCTCGCAGCAAATTCGTGCGAGCATGCAGGAGAACCAAAAGGAGTGCGTTTCGCCTGAACTGTCGGTGTCGCGCTGGGCATCTAAGGCGAGTACTGTCCAGTGTCACTAAAATTTGCTCCTTGCAGGGAGGCAGTCATGCGGGGCTTTATCCTGGGAATGCGCGCTCTTCCCGCAATTGTGATGTTTACAGTTTCAGTTTGCGCGGCCTCGCGAATCCTCGCGCAGGAATCGCCACAACAACCAACCACGGCAACGCAATCCGCGGATCAAAAAATCGACGTATCCGCGCTCAACTCCGTTATCCGGCAACTCCAGTCACAAATGCAGGAGCTCGGTGCGCAACTCAAAGAGCTCAAAGCTCAACAACAATCTTCCCAGGCAGAATCGGCTGCGTTACGCAAAGAACTGGAACTCACAAAATCTCAACTGGCCTTGTTGACCGCCCAGCCGGCCGCACCCGCAGCACCCGCTTCCGCCACCGCCGCCCCACCCGCGCCCCCTCCGTCTACTGAAGAACGCCTCGCCCACCTTGAAGAAAATCAGCAGCTCGCCGACTCCAAAGCTGCCGAGCAAAGCCAGACCAAGGTCGAGAGTGCCTCCAAATATCGCATGCGGCTTTCTGGAATCGTCCTTCTAAATACATATTTTGATCGCGGCAACGTAGACAATCAGGATTTTCCGCAACTCGCGCTGGCTCCGTTTGAATCCGGAGGCCAATCGTTTTCATCCGCCGGCACCTTTGGCGCAACCCTTCGCCAGTCTCAGGTCGGACTCCAGGTTTTCGGTCCGGACATTGCCGGTGCCCACACCAGCGCCGACATCAAGTTTGATTTTGCGGGCGGCTTTCCTCTCACTCCAAACGGTGTCTCCTCCGGCATCGCCCGACTTCGCACGGGAACCATCCGCTTTGATTGGGCAAGCACCTCCGTCATTGCCGGCCAGGATTCTCTTTTCATCTCTCCTCTGAGCCCCAGCTCAATCGCGACCCTGGCAACGCCGCCGCTCTCCTATGCCGGCAATCTCTGGAGCTGGACGCCGCAGATCCGCGTCGAGCATACGTTCAAAATCTCCGACACCTCTGCAATCCTCCTGCAGGGCGCGATTCTCGACTCTTTCTCCGGTGACGTGCCCTTCAACGAATACACGCGCTCTTCCACTTGGGGAGAAGATTCTGGCCAGCCCGCCTATGCCGCCCGCGTCTCCGTCAAACACCGGGCCTTCGGCCAGGATCTCGTGTTCGGAGTTGGCGGCTACTACGGTCGGCAAACCTGGGGATTCGATCGTCACGTGGACGGTTGGGCTTCGACTTTCGATCTACTTCTTCCCCTGGGCCATCTGTTCGAATTCAAGGGTCAGTTCTATCGCGGGAGGGCCGTCGGCGGCCTGGGCGGCGGTCTTGAACAAAGTGTTTTGTGGAATGGTTCACTTCTCGATCCTGCTACGACCGTCCGTGGAGTTAACTCCATGGGAGGCTGGGCCCAATTGAAATTCAAGCCCACTCTGAAGTTTGAAATCAATGGCGCGCTCGGTGTTGACAATCCCTTCGCGCAAGATCTGCGCGGCTTTAACGGCAGTGCCACCTACAATGGCCAGCTTTTCTCCAAGAATTTAAGTCCATTCGTCAATTTCATCTATCAACCGCGCTCCGACATTGTCTTTTCTCTCGAATATCGCAGAATCAAGTCCTTTGCCTTTGAAAGTACGCCAAATGCCGCCAATCAGGTTAATCTCAGTGTGGGGTATATTTTCTAATGCACTTTTCTTCCTGCCTCGGCCTCGAACGCGCTGCGATCCTGCTCGGCGCTGCGTCCGCTTTGCTGTTTTTTCCGGCATCGGCTGGCGCTCAGCAACCGCCGCCGGTCACCGCGCAAGTTGCAATCGCCCGTACTCCGGCGGCGAAAACGGACAAGGCTTCCAGTACGCCAAAGAATTATTCGGATGTTGTGGTGTGGCTCAAGCCGCTGGATCCGGCGGTCGTGTCTGCGGCCGACGCACAAACCCCCAAGAAACGTCCGCAACTTGTGCAACGCAACAAAAGCTTTGAGCCTCATGTCCTCGTCGTGCGGGTCGGCTCCGTCGTCGATTTTCCCAATCGCGATCCTTTCTTTCACAATGTTTTTTCGCTCTTCGACGGTAAGCGCTTCGACCTGGGCCTTTACGAAGCAGGGGCCACCAATTCCGCTCATTTTGATCGTGTCGGGATCAGCTTTCTGTTCTGCAATATCCATCCGGAAATGAGCGCCGTTATCGTCGCACTCGACACTCCTTATTTCGCTGTCTCCGACCGCGCTGGACGGATCTCAATTCCCGGTGTTCCCGATGGCCGCTATGAAATGCACGTCTGGTATGAACGCAGCCAGACTGAAGATCTCAAGAGCTTCACTCGTGCCATTACCATCTCCTCCGATTCCCGTTCTCTCGGAGCTATTCCCGTTCGCGAGAATTCCAATTTTTCGCCGGCGCACAAGAATAAATACGGCCAGGACTATGTGCCTCCGCCAAATACCAGCTATTCCCGCCCCTAGCTCACATTTTCTTTGCAATTCGTGATACGTTCGGATTCGGCGCTGACACCCGGGCGCCCATTTCCGTTTGCATGAATCCACTGGATGCCATAGCGCTGGCCCTCGGCGCCGGATTTTCTTCTGGCCTGAATATCTACGCCACCGTCGCCACGCTGGGCTTTTTGGAGCGTTACGGCGTCATTCATCTTCCGGCTTCACTGCACCCGATTTCTCACCCGGTCGTTCTCGGCATTGCCATTGCCCTCTATCTCGTTGAATTTTTCGCCGATAAGATTCCGTACTTCGACACCGTCTGGGACGGCGTTCACACCTTCATCCGCCCGCCGGCCGCCGCATTCCTGGCCTACGCCGCGATCGGCTCCGTTCCTACGGAATGGCGCTGGGGAGCGGCACTCCTTGCCGGGGGTGTCGCACTCACCTCGCACGGCACAAAAGCCAGCGCTCGCGCCGCCGTAAACGCCAGCCCCGAGCCATTCAGCAATTGGTTCTTGAGTCTGGGTGAAGATCTTCTCGCCGTCTGGCTGACTTGGATGGCCAACGCCCACCCGCGCATCACGGTAATCGTGGTTGTCTGCTTGATCGTGCTGTCGGTGTATATCCTCTACTACCTGTTCCGTTTCGCCCGGGCCGCGTGTCGTCGCCTTTTCACCTGACCTGCGCAAGCCTCTTGCAGAGGAGCGAGATACGGCACTGGTTTTTCGTTTGTTTCGCGGCTACTTCAAATACGTTCCCAACCAATCGAGAAACGTCTTGTACCAAAACTGGCTATTCTGCGGCTTTAACACCCAATGCCCCTCATCCGGGAAAATCACGAGCTTCGACGGCACTTCCTGCCGCTGTAGGGCGCTGAAAAATTCCAGTGATTGGGAATAGGGAATCCGGTAGTCCTTCTCGCCTGCAATCACCAGCGTCGGCGTCTTATACTTCCCCAACTCGCCCGCGAATGTCGATGGCGACCACTTCTTGTAGTTCTCGGGCGCGGACCACGGCGTCCCCTGCATATCATGTTCTTCAAACCACAGCTCTTCAGTGGCATACATCGCCACTTTGTCGTACACGCCCGCGTGACTAATGATCGCTTTGAAGCGGCCCGTATGCGTGGCAATCCAGTCCGCCAGGTAGCCGCCATACGAACCACCCGCCGCGCCCAGCTTGGTTCCGTCGGTAAACGGATATTTCGCCAGCGTATAGTCCACACCCTTCATCACATCAACGTACGCTTTTCCGCCCCAATCATTGGTAATCGCATCCGTGAATTTCTGTCCGTAACCGGTCGAGCCGCGCCGGTTAATCAGCAATGTCACGTATCCCGCCGCAGAAAATACCTGTGCGTTCCACCGGTATCCCCAGGAATTTCCCCACATCGTTTGCGGACCACCATGCAACAAAACCAGCAGCGGATATTTTTTCTGCGCGTCAAACTTTGGCGGTTTCACAATCATCGCCTGAATTTTTGTGCCCTCCGCGCCTTCGTACCAGAACGTTTCCGGCGTATTCATCTCCAGCCCCGCCAGCGCCGCATCATTCTGATGAGTCAGTTGCTTCACACCGGACCCGTCACCTGCCGCCACAAATAATTCCGCGGGCATCGTCAAACTGGTGCGCTCAAACACCAGAGTTTTGCCATCCCTGCTAAAAGAAAACCCCGTATTGAAACTCTCGCCCACGAGTTTTTTGGGAGTTGCTCCCGCTTTCGCCGCCATCGCATAAATCGGCTGCAGTGTTTCGTTCTCCGCCGTAAAGTAAATTGTTTTGCTGTCTGGTGACCACGCCAGCTCCTGCGCGCTTCGATCAAATCCCTCCGACAAATTTTCATTCTTGTTGTTCATGCGGTCGTATAACATCACGCGCCAGCGGTCGGACTCATACTCAGGCGCAAGTTGTGCATGATAGGCAATGTACTTTCCGTCTGGAGAATACACGGGGTTCCCGTCAAATCCGGGTTGCGCCGTGATCATCTTGGTGACCCCGCCCGCTGTCGGTACGGTGAACAAATTCCCGTTGGTGCTAATCGCTTCAACCTTGTCTGCCACCGCCACAAAACAGATCTCTTGGCCATCGGGAGAAAATGCAATGTCTGCCGCACCGCCCCTCTCGTCCGGCGGTACATCGTAGTCCGCGCCAGCCGTCAAGTCCTTGGCTTCGCCGCTGCCATCGGCAGAAGTGACAAACAGGTGCGCGCGTTTTCCTTCGTTCCAGTGCGTCCAGTGCCGGTACAGGAGCTTCTCCGCCACATGGGCCTTAACTTTATTCTTTTCCGCCTCTTCATCGCGCGCCTTGTTGCACGCATCATCTTTGCAATCCGGATATACCGACGACGTAAACAAAATGGTTTTCCCGTCCGGCGACCATTTCACCATGTCCGCGCCGGTGGCGAGTTTCGTGATCTTGTGGGCCTCGCCGCCGTCCATCGGCAGCACATACACCTCGGACGCCCCCTCGCGCGAAGAGAGAAACGCCAGCGTCTTCCCGTCCGGCGACCACACCGGCGAGGAATCCTTCCCGCTCTGCGTCAATTGCATGGATGCCCCGTCGGCAACCCCCACGGCCCAAATATTGCTGGCATTCCGGTTCTCGTCCATATCCGGCGTCGTCACCGTGTAAGCCACCCACGTGCCATCCGGCGAAATCTGCGGCTCACCCACGCGATGCAAACGAATCATGTCGTCAAAGGTAATGGCTTTCTTCGCGCCCTCTGGTCCCGCCACAGTGCGCCCGCCAGTCAGCGCTAAAATCATCATGATCGCCAATCGTCCAGCGCCCAGCTTTATCACGTAGGTCTCCTCAGAATTTTTCCGGCCTGCAACCGCTCGAACGCAACTCAAACAAAAACTTGGGCCACGCAGTTCCCGGGCGGCCCAAATCATGGCACGATTCCCACCCGAATCCAACGATTGTGAATTCCACACCCGTTTCTTGTAGGGCCGCAGCTAGCACGGCTCCTGCCAGCGCGGCAGGAGTCCAGGCTCAACGCGAACATGGTTTCCCTAAATCGCCACACCCACCGCCCAAATATACCCGTCGCCATCTTCCAGAATCACATCCCGCCACCCATGCGGAAAATCCGCAGCAGGCTGGAGTATCTTTACGCCCGCGGCCTTGGCCCGTGTTTCCAAGGCATCCGGATCAATTCCCATCACTCGCAACTCCGCTCCCGTTCCTCTCCGTTCCGAGCCCGCCGCGGTCAGCCGGGCATGTAAAGGATGATGATCGTAGCTGTGATCTGCATGCAGCATGAAATCCGTTCCCTGCAAATTTAGCGCGGCAAAATCCACATCTGCATGCAGCACTGTCGCGCCGAGTACATCGCGATAGAAGGGAAGCGAGGCATGCACATCCCGCACCAGCAAATTCACGGAAAACTTCGGCAACGAACGTCCATACGCGTCCGCCGGCATCCAACCCGCCCCTTCATGCTTCATCGTCATAATATTTATTCAAACCTCGCAAGTGTACTCTGCGTTCCTCTTCACTATTTTTCACGTGCGATTCCCGCCGTGCCGAACGAATCAGCCTCCAAATTGGCCGCTGGACCGGTCCGTTCTACGGACGAGGCGCCAATTTACCAGGGCTATGCACGTTGTCCCGCCCACCACGATCGCTTCGCCCTTACCCATCTTGGTGAGCAGCAAGACGGCCAGGGCAAGACTCGTGACCCAGAACACGGGCGCCGCGCGCAAGGAAAACGGCGCCTTACCGTATTTCCCTCGCAGCACAGGAAGCGCGAGCGCCACCGCGCCGTAAACCACCAGCCGCGAGGCCGCGGAAAGTGTCGCGTTCCACTGAAAATCTCCCAGCACGGAAAAAACAAACAGCAGCGAGGCATACAGAAAAATCGAAACATGCGGGGTTCGAAAGCGTGGATGGACGCGCGCCAGCCACCCGGGAAAGTCTCCCCGCTCGGCCAGTGCAAAGGCGATGCGCGGCGAATGCAATAGATTTGCGCTCAAGTAACCGTATGTCGAGACCAGCCCGGCAATTCCAATCGCTGCCGCTCCCCATCCACCCAAAAATCGTTGCGCGGCATCGGCCAAGGGGCGGGTCGATGCTCCGGCTCCTGGCAGCGTACTAAGCACCACATAAAACACTCCGGTATAGATAAAACACTGCAGCACCAGCGCCGCCAGCAACGCCATCGGCATATCGCGCCGCGGGTCACTCGATTCACCTCCTACAATCAAGGCCCCTTCAAATCCACCATACGCAAAAACCAGGAGCAGCAGCACCGCAGACCAGTTATTCCAGGACGCCGGCTGGAAAACCAGGGGCACCTGCAATTCCGGATGCACATGCAGAGCCACCAACCCGCTGACAATGAACGCTCCCAACATCCCGACTTTTATTACCGTGAAAATGTTGCTGACGACTTTTCCCGTTTTCACCCCCAGGTAGTTCAGAATCGCCAGATGTCCCAGCAGCGCCCCCATCACCAGGATCTGTCGAGAGCGCCCCTCGACGGCCGGAAAAAACTGCGCCGCAAACACGGCGAAAAGATTTGCGGCAGCTGCCGGCGCGGCGATTCGCGTCAGCCAAATCATCCACCCGACCAAAATCCCCGCAAATCGGCCAAATGCTGCGCGTCCGTAAAGATACAGTCCACCGGTCTCTTCAAATCGGGAAGACAGCTCCGCTATGCAGGCGGCCACAATCAGAATTCCCGCTCCTGCGAGCAGGCTGGCAAGCGGAGTGTACCCGCCAAGCCGCGCAGCAAGCAGCGCCGGCAGCCCGAATATTCCGGCGCCAATGATCGAATTGACCATCAACGCCACCAGGCTCCATCGCCCGATGCTGCGTACCAGTTTCTTTGGCGGTGCGTCCACGCACTCCCCTTGAATTTCCGCGCGAGCGTAACACACCTTGCCGCGCCTTACGCAGCGCCCGGCGCACCTGACTCTGCTACAATTTCTTTGGCGCAAATTCTTATGACCACGACCACCAGCAGCGGTCTTTTTCCCCGAAATTTCAAAAGACAGTTTCCCGTAGCCGTTCGTGGCGAAGGCTGTTGGATCATCTCCTCCGATAACCGCCGGTTTCTCGACGCCGCCGGCCAAGCCGCCGTCGTCAGCATCGGTCACGGCCTGAGGGAAATTGGCGAAGCCATGGCCGAGCAATCCGCGCAACTCGCTTTCGCCCATACCTCGCAATTTCATTCTGCTCCTGCGGAAAAACTTGCCGCCCGCCTCCTCGCCATTGCGCCGCAAAACTTCCACAATGGGGGCCGCGTCTACTTCACAAGCGGCGGTTCCGAAGCTACTGAAACCGCCATCAAGCTGGTCCGGCAATACTATTTGGAAACCAACCAGCCCGAGCGCTTTCGCGTCGTATCGCGCAATCAGAGCTACCACGGCAGCACGCTCGGAGCCATGTCCGTCAGTGGCAATGTCGCACGGCGGGCTCCCTATGCTCCGCTACTTCCGGAATGGGGCCATGTTGCTCCGTGTTTTCCCTACCACGCGCCACAGCATCTTTCCGCCGAAGAATACGGACTTGCCGCCGCCAATGACCTCGACAAGTTTCTCCAGGCTCCGGATGCCAGCTCCGTCGCCGCCTTCATCTTCGAACCGGTCGTGGGCGCCACTCTTGGCGCAGCCGTCCCGCCACCCAACTACGCCCCACGCATCGCTGAAATTTGCCGCCAGCACAAGATTCTGCTCATCGCCGACGAAGTCATGACCGGCATGGGACGCACCGGCAAGCCTTTCGCTGTTCAACACTGGAACGTCGAGCCCGACATCATCCTGGTAGGAAAGGGAATCGCCAGCGGCTACGCTCCGCTCGGCGCGGTCATCGTCGCGCCTCACATCGCGCAAGCTTTCGAACACGGCAGCGGCGCTTTTCAACACGGGTTCACCTATCAATCCCATCCCGTTTCGACCGCCGCTGGCAATGCCGTCTTCGACTATTTCGAGTACCACAGACTGTTCGAGCGCGTCGCTCCCGCGGGCCATTCCTTGAAAAAATCTCTCTCCGATCTACTGGTACATCCCAACGTAGGCGATGTTCGCGGCCTCGGCCTGCTGCTCGGAGTAGAATTCGTCCAAAGCCAATCCACACGCTATCCGTTCCCCAAAGCCGACAACATCGCGGAACGAATCCGCCAGGCGGCCCTCGATGAAGGCGTGCTCACCTATCCCACGCAGGGCTGTGTCGACGGCTATCGCGGGGATCACATCCTCCTCGCTCCCCCCTTCAACATCACGCCCGAAGAGTCCACAAAAATCTCGACAGCCATCAAAGCGGCTGTAGCAAAAGTTTTTTCTCACTAGACCCTTTATGCGAGCCGTTTTGTTTCAGCGCAGTGTGTTTCTTGGCAGCCGTTTTATCGAAAGGATGGAAATGCGTCGCCTTCTCAGACAATTTTTTCTGCTCATTTTTGCCGTCACAATTCCTTCGCTCAGTCTGTCGGCGCAAGAGAAACCCGCCGTACCAAAACCTCGCGCCCGCGATCTGGGCGTCCCGTTTGACGGCACGCCTGGCCCGCTCAACGCCATTACCGATGTCCGCGGCGTAACGGTAGGCCACACCACCCTGATCTCCGGCGAAGGGAAGTTAGTTGTCGGCCAGGGGCCGGTGCGCACCGGAGTCACCGCCGTCCTGCCCCGCGGAAAAGATTCCATGGACATTCCCGTCTTCGCCGGCTGGTTCTCGCAAAACGGCAACGGCGAAATGACCGGCACCACCTGGGTCGAAGAATCCGGTTTCCTTGAAGGCCCCGTCATGATCACCAACACGCACAGCGTCGGCGTTGTGCGCGACGCCGTAATTCAATGGCGCGTCGCCCACGGTCAAGCCGACGCCTCCGGCTACTGGTGGTCGCTCCCCGTGGTAGCCGAAACCTACGACGGTTTTCTCAATGACGTGAACGGATTCCATGTAAAACCAGAGCACGCTTTCCACGCTATCGACACGGCCGCGTCCGGCCCCGTTCAAGAAGGAGTCGTCGGCGGCGGCACAGGCATGGTCTGCAACGAATTCAAAGGCGGCATCGGTACTTCCTCGCGGGCGCTCAAACTCAAGGAAGGGGATTACACGGTCGGCGTTTTGGTCCAATGCAATTACGGCTCGCGAAAAAATCTCCGCATCGCCGGTGTCCCGGTCGGTCAGGAAATCCCCCAGGAGGCCGCCTATTCCGCGATGCCTTTTAGCGGCCAAGACCGCGGCTCCATCATCGTGGTTGTGGCCACCGATGCCCCGCTCATCCCCACGCAGCTGAAACGCCTTGCCCGCCGCGTCTCGCTGGGCCTCGGACGGGATGGCAGCATCTCCGGCAACGGTTCCGGCGACATTTTCATCGCCTTTTCCACCGCCAATCCCGGCGCATCCTCCGACGATAAAGTCGTTGACCTAAAGATGTTTCCCAACGAAAAAATGGACGCTCTGTTCGCCGCCACCGTGCAGGCCACCGAAGAATCGGTCATCAACGCCATGGTCGCCGCCGTGACCACCACCGGGGTCGACAATCATAAAGTCATAGCACTCCCGCACGATCGTCTGCGCGAAGTCCTGAAAAAATATAATCGCCTGGCCAAATAGATTTTTGAGCGACGAGGTTCACGGAATGAAAAAGCTGCTGGTGGTCACACTGCTTTTGGTACTGGCCGCCGGCAGCTTGCTGTGGTCCTGCAAACGACCGCCAAAAATAAATCTGGCGATTACCCACGTCACACTGATTGACGCCACCGGCTCGCCCGCGCAATCCGATATGAGCGTGGTCATCGCCAATCAGAAAATCACAGCCATCGGCCCGACGCGATCCACTGGGATTCCAGATGACGCTCGAATCGTCGACGCCACCGGAAAATTCTTGATTCCCGGCCTGACCGACGCGCATATCCACCTGACCGGTGCCGGCGAACCCGGCGGTAGCCGCGAATTCATTCTTCCCCTGCTGGTCGCCAGCGGAATCACCACCGTGCGCGACATGGGCAGTTATCTCGAATCCATTTCGCCGCTGCGCAAAGACATCCAGGACGGCAAACGCCTCGGCCCGCGTATCTTCACTCCCGGCCCCTATCTTGACGGCAGCCCTCCCTCGTTCCAACCGTCGTTCGTGGTAACCAACGCTGTGCAAGCCTCTGAAGACGTTCATGCCCTGGTCGAGCGCAAAGTCGATTTCATAAAAGTCCAATCCCGCCTGGCTCGTGACGCCTATTTCGGGATTGCCGATGCCTGCCGTCGAGAACACATTCCCTTTGTCGGCCATGTGCCCGATGCCGTCACCGCGTCCGAGGCCTCTGACGCCGGACAAAAAAGCATCGAGCATCTCACTGGTGTCCTGCGCGCATGCTCCAGCAACGAGCGTCGTCTGATGGGCCTGCAGTTTGTTGTTCCCGCAATGCAGGAAACTCCCGTCCAATCGCGCGACCGCCAATTCGCCCTGCAGAATCAGCTGCTGACGACATACTCGGAAGAAAAAGCCAGCCAGCTCATTGCCCAATTCGTCAAAAATCAAACCTGGCAAACTCCTACGCTGATTCTCCTCAAAAACGATGCGTATCCGACTCCGCAATCGGACCCATCCCGTGACGAACGCAATAAATATGTTCCGCACCAGCTTCTGGAAACCTGGAAGAAGGGAATTGCGGACCGGGACAAAAGAGCTACGCCGCAAGAATACGAACTCCGTAGCAAACTCCTGCAAAAGTCTCTGCAACTCGTGGGGAAAATGCAGGCCGCCGGAGTCCGCATTATGGCCGGCACGGACTCGAGCGCCCCGTACATCTTTCCCGGTTCGAGCCTCCATGAAGAACTCTTCCTATTGGTTCAAGCCGGCCTGACCCCCCTCGAAGCCCTGCAGGCGGCCAGCAAAAATCCCGCCGAATTTCTCGGCATCCTCAAGTTCCAGGGAACGATTGAACGGAATAAGTTTGCCGATCTCGTGCTCTTAGACGGCAATCCCCTTGATGACATAAAAAACTCCCGCAAGATCGCTGCCGTGATCCTCCACGGCAAATTCCTCGACCGCGCCAGTCTCGACGCGCTCGAATCTTCGGCCGAAAAATACGCCGCCACCCAATAGAATTCGTTGTTGTTCTGGATTTGCCGTTGCGCGCTCCGCCTTCCGGTCCGCGCCTCTCGGTATCATCTTCTTTTCGCCATCACCCGCTCATATCCACGCCGCCACAATCCTCCCCGCACTTCCGGCTACCTTCAGGCCGTCTCTTCTGGCCGCAAAATACCGTTCATTAATCTCCTGTGAACCGAGCTGCTCCACCTTTGAGAATCCCCGCTCCCGCAAGAACTCATCCAGCTCCTCCGGTTCAAAATACAACCGAAACGGCTCCCCGGCCTTCGCCACTCGTCTTGCCAGCGCTTCAAGGGCTACTCGTTCAAAAAATCCCAGCGCGGACTTGGCCACCGCATAGTCAAACACCACGCCACTTCCCGCCGGAAATCCCCCCAAAAATCGCAAAGTCCCCGCCGCCGCCGCCCTCGTCAAATAAGGCACTACCCCCAACCAGGAAACCAGGGTCCTCTCATCCTCATGAAACCCTGAGGCCGCAAGCCGTTCCGCCAAATCATCCAGCTCAAAATCCACCGCTACATGACGCACATTCCCCGGCACCCGAATTCCCGCTTCATGCAAGCGCATCTGCTTCCAATCCTGCGTCGCCGGATGATCCACCTCGAACACCCGAATTTCCGCCGTCGTGCAAATCCCGCGATACGCCGAAGTATCCAGCCCCGCTCCGAGAATCAAGTACTGCGCAGCGCCGCCAGCAATCGTTTCCGCCAGCTGGTCCTCGGCAAACCTGCTCCGCGCCACCGTAAACGCCCGAAACGTTCTGCCAATTCTCGAGTTATGCCGCTGGGGATCGCCGTAAATCTCCTCGACTGCCGGACCAACAATCCGCACCGCCAGCGGATCGTCCAACACCCGCGGCGCCTCGTCCAGGATCTGGTGTCCTGCCCGCCGCAGAGCCACCCGCAGCGCCGTCCGACTCGGCACATTCTCTTTCATGGTCTGGTCCCAGCCACGAGAAGTTTAACAGCGAGTCTCCCCGAGCGGAGTTCCGCCCAGCGCTTCGCTGGCAAAAGCCCATTCTTTCTGGTGTGCCCGCCCGAGTACCTGCCCGGGCGGTGAAACTGTCCTAAAGGACAGTAATCGTCAAGCTATGCTGCCCGCATCCTTCCGCTCGCAATTCCGGCTCTTCGCCTAAACTAGGCATGTCACAGCATTGCTTCTTACCCTCTTCAGGCGACTCGGCCACAGCACATCGGGCCTCGCGAAGGATACAAAGGATTCATGGGAACAACGGTCCAGACTCTTCCTTCTCCAGCAGAGGCGCAGGCACCAGCGGCTACGCCGCCAGCCGTACAACGGACAATTCACACAGCGCAGCTGGTTACCGCGATGCTCAAAAGCGCTCCGCACGTGAGCGACCTGATTTTCTCTCCCGGCCGCGCTCCGCAGGTTGAAGTCAGCGGAGAACTCGTCGAACTGAAATACAAAGGGCTGGAATGCCTGACCCCGTCCGATACCAGTTACATCGCGTACGACATCATAGGCAAGAACGAAACGCCCATTCGTAAATTGGAGCAGGACGGCTCTGCGGACCTTTCCTATGGAGTATCCGGAGTTGCCCGTTTTCGTGTGAACATTTTCAAACAGCGGGGAAGCTGCGCGATCGTCATGCGCGTCATTCCCAACAGAATCCCGGGATTCGAGGATTTGAATCTTCCCGCCTCATTGCAGGACATCGTGCAGTTGCGCAACGGCATCGTGCTGGTTACCGGACCGACCGGCTCCGGCAAGTCTTCAACTCTCGCCGCCATTCTCGATCGCATGAACGAAGAGAAGGCGTATCACATTCTTACGATCGAAGATCCCATTGAGTTTCTGCACCGGCACAAGAAATCAACAATTCATCAGCGGGAATTGCACACGGATACTCCCACATTCTCCCTTGCGCTGCGCGCAGCTCTTCGTCAGGCGCCAAAAGTTATTTTGGTCGGCGAAATGCGCGACCGCGAAACAATTGAAATTGCTCTCGAAGCTTCCGAAACCGGACATCTGGTCATGTCCACCTTGCACACCATCGACGCTTCGAAAACCGTGGAACGCATCGTCGGCGTCTTTCCGCTTTCCGACCAGCAAGCCATTCGTACGCGCCTCGGTAAAGCCTTCCGGTACATCGTTTCCCAACGCCTCCTGCCGCGCAAAGACGGCAAAGGCCGCATCGCCGCCATAGAAATTCTCAAGTCCACCATGCGCACTCGCGATTACGTGGAAAAAGGCGAATCAGAAGGCAAGTCGCTGCTGGACGCCATGCGCGACGGTGACACCGAAGGCATGCAGCATTTCGACGGGGAACTTGAAAAGATGATTCGCAACGGTATCATCGATTTCGAAACCGCCCTTACCTACTCGACCAATGCCGGCAACCTGCGCCTCGAACTGGCCGACTTCAGCGAAGACCGCCGGAACAAATCAAAATCCAGCGGCAAAACGTCGTCCGGCACCGAAATCGAACTCGAATAACGGCCGTATCTGGAATCTCGGCCCGCTGCGCTACAGCTGTTCGCATCCCGCGCTTCCTGCCCGGCCCGCTCGCTTTGACCAGTGCCGGGCGCGCTCCCAAAATCCTTTCTTCCGTCCACCAGACTCCCCGCAAATCGGATATCCTGTAGGCACATTTCTTATGCCTTGCGCGCTCTCCAATTCACCGCTCTGAAATGCTCAACTCTCTCGACGTTCACCAACTGGAATTCGCGCGCGAATGCGCAGAGATAATTTTCACCCTCTTCTTCGTGGTCGGTATGGCCCTTGCCGCTCCGCGCGCTTCCAGGCTTTTTTTCCAGAAGATTGAAACCGCCATCTCCGATTTTTCGCTTCGTACCGGCACCGTGGCACTCCTTCTTTTCGTCGGCATTATCGCGCTGCGTTTAGCTGTTCTCCCGCTTGTTCCTCGCCACGTCCCTGGTATTCACGACGAATTCAGCTATCTTCTCGCCGCCGACACCTTTCTCCATGGCCGCCTGGCGAATCCCACACATCCTCTCTGGATGAGTTTTGAATCCTTCCACATCAATTGGTTTCCCACCTATTCCTCCATTTATCCGCCGGCGCAAGGCGCCCTTCTCGCTCTCGGTAAGATCCTCGGGAATCCCTGGATTGGCATTGTTCTGAGCGTAGGCGCCATGTCGGTCGCCATCTTCTGGATGCTGCTGGCCTGGTTTCCCTCGCGCTGGTCGCTCCTCGGGGCCGCCCTGGCCGCGGTAAAACTCGGTATTGCCTCCTACTGGATGAACAGCTACTGGGGCGGTTCGGTCGCCGCCATTGGCGGAGCGCTGGTTCTCGGCGCCATGCCGCGCATCGTCCGCCGCGCAAACACCCGGGACGCCTTGCTCCTCGCGCTGGGCATCGGCATCCTCGCCAACAGTCGTCCCTATGAGGGCTTCATTTTCTGTCTACCGGTGGCGGCATGGTTCCTCTCGTGGCTCGTGGGGAAAACCAAATCCCGCGACCGAGCGTCCGCGCGGATTCGCAGGACGTTTCTGCCTCTCGCTGCCGCGCTCACGCTGTTGGTTGGCTGGATGGGCTATTACAACTGGAGGCTCACCGGCAGTCCTCTGCTGCTCCCGCACACCGTCAACGAGCGTCGCTATCATTCCGCTCCGATGTTTGTATGGGGCGATGTCAAAGAGCCGCTCGAATATAACAACCAAACGTTCTACGATTTTTACACTGGATGGGAGCGCGAAGAGTATCAACGCAACTGGTCCAAATTCTGGTACGTCTCGCAACTAAAACTCACGCGCTACGCCCCGACGTATTTCTGGATGGGATTTTTTATTGCGCTGCCCGGATTATTTTTTGTCTTAAGGGATCGCCGAACCCGTTTTCTGCTGGTGTCCTCGGCCTTCGCCGTCTTTGCCATGTTCTCTGTGGTATGGGCGAACCCGCACTATATTTCGCCCTGGACCTGCGTGTTCTTTGCCTTGCTTGTCCAGGCCATCCGCCATGTGCGTCTGGTCCGCCGGGCGAGGCGCCACACCACGCCGCCGATGGGCATCGCGTTGTCCTGGGCCGTTGCTGCCGTGCTTTTGCTGGATACATCGCGCCTGGTATCTCAGCACGCCTGCGACACGCTCGAGTGGACCTGTCAGGGTGATCCCAGCCGCGCCTCGGTCAGCGACCGCTTGTCGCAACTGCCCGGAAAACATCTGGTAATCGTTCACTATACGGATGACGACCATAACATCCACGACGAATGGGTCTACAACGACGCGGACATCGATGGCGCCAAAATTATCTGGGCCCGTGAACTGACTCCGGAACAAAACGCGAGGCTCCTGGCCTATTTCAGGGAGCGCTCCATCTGGTGGGTCGATCCCGACAACGACAACACCGAACTCGTTCCCTATCCGCCCAAGCCCGAGGAATAGAAATCTACTTCGTGGCCACCATCAAATTGTTCAAGCCCACTTCAAATCTCCGGTGAAAAAATCTGTTAAATCCGATCTTCTGCAGCATCTGCTGAAACGCCGCCACGGGAATCCGCTTCTGATGTTCGTCGCTTTCCATCTCGTCGCTGATCATGTGAAACGCATGCAGCACATTTAAGATCGGATCGACCATCGACGAAGGCCAGGTCAGAATGAGCGTCCCGCCCGGCGCCAAAACGCGAAACGCTTCGCGCAAAATTGGTTCCGGCTCGGTCAAATGCTCGAGCACCGCCAGCAAAACCACATGATCAAAATTGCCGGCAGCAAACGGCACTGGCGCGCGCAAATCCGCGCGAACTTTCTGCCAGCGCCCGCAAATTCCATCCGCCTTGGAGTCCTCGACCTGGTCGTCAACGCCGGCCCCGAACGCAATCCGGTCGGCGGCAAAGTCCAGGAACGCCGTCTCCAGCCCGCACCCTAAATCGAGGACGCGCGAATGGGGGCGGATGTGCGTGTAAGCCGCTTTGAATCGCTGCCGTGCAATAAAGTGATCGAGTCCGGTATAAGCCATTATTTAAGGTCGTAATCTCCGATGTAGGTGCCGCGGCTGATCCCCAGCATACTCAGGAAAAAAGCCGCAAAAATAACCTGCACGCCGATAAACAGCCACATGGCCCAGAACAGCACCTGGCGCACCTGTTCGAGGGGACCAAATCCACTGGCCGCCCACCGGTAGGTAATCCAGGCGCATCCGGCAAACCCCACGAGAAAAAGTCCACCACCAACGAGCAAGCCCATTTCGAGCGTGACCCGTTTCAAAACACGTTTCAGGGAAACGGTATTGTGATCAAACCGTTCGGCATAGCTAAATACCTTGGCAAACGATCCGATGGAAATGATCTGGATCCCCAGCAAGGTAAAAATGACCCCGAAGATCATGGTGTGAACATCGAGCGTAATATGCTCTGAAATCATTCTCGGCCCGGGCAGCAGCCAAAAGACAAGAAACAATCCGAAGGCGACCAGGGCGGCTCCCGGGAGAATAAAAAGCCAGTTTGGTGCGTACAACAGCATGAATCGCAAATGCCGCCAGCCATCGCGAAAGCTGCGCAGGTGCGGCGGACGTCCGCGCTTGTCCTTGAACAAGGTGATGGGGATTTCCGTGATTTTCGCGCCGAGCTGAGCGGCTTTAATAATGAATTCCGAGGCGAATTCCATTCCCGTGCTGCGCAAATTCATTCGTTCGTAGACGTCACGAGTAAAGCCGCGCATTCCGCAGTGGCTGTCGCCAATTCCCGCGTGAAAAAATAGATTTAGCAACGCGGTCAGCCCGGGATTCCCGATATATTTGTGATGCCATGGCATGGCGCCGGGTTTTATTTCGCCGCGAAAGCGATTTCCCATCACCACATCCGATCCCTGCTTCCACTGTTCGACAAAACGCGGCACTTCGCTGAAATCGTAGCTGTCATCCGCATCGCCCATCACGATAAACGCGCCGCGGGCGGCCGCAATTCCCGCGCGCAACGCCGAACCGTAGCCGCGCTGCGGAACGGCAACCACGCGCGCGCCCAGATTCCGCGAAATCTCGATCGATCCGTCGGTCGAGCCGTTGTCCGCCACCACGACTTCGCCGCGCAGACCTCCCGTCTGAAACGCGTTCATGGCCTTTTCCACACAAAACCCAATCGAATTCGCTTCATTCAAGCACGGAATTACCACGGAAACTTCGACAGCATCCCCTGCAGCTGGCGAGCCCGCGCCCCGACTCACACTGGCACGGGATTCTGGTGTTTGCCGCTCGTCCAAGAAATCGCTCTCCGTCGATTCAATTTCTGCCGGCCCACCCACAGCGGCTTCTCCGGTGGCAGGGAACGCCTGGCGGGTGCGGCGCAGACCACCTCGCCCAAGAGTTCCGGCTTGCTTTTTCCCGCGCCATCATTATCATGGCCCATTGCCGTAGCATTGTCCCGGGATGCCTCTGAGACCACACATTGTCTAACACATCTGACGCGTCTTCCAGTAGCAAGGCCCCAACTAAGAACGGTGAAACAGGAGGCGCGACCCCGGGCCGGGGCCGCCTGCTGCAAGTTCTCGGCATGTGGTTCGGGATCGCCGCCGCGGTGGGCAACGCCATCGCCGCGGGCATTGTGCGTACTCCCGGTGACATCGCCGCGGGGCTTCCGAACCCATGGCTGTTTCTTGGCGTCTGGGTCATCGGCGGACTGTATGCCCTGTTTGGCGCGTCTTCGATGGCCGAGCTGGGAGCGGCCATTCCCCGCAGCGGCGGACAGTATAATTTTTCGCGTCGCGCGCTCGGCGATTACGCGGGGTTTATCGTCGGCTGGAGCGACTGGCTCTCGAGCGCAGGAACGCTGGCGGCGGTCGCGATTGTCATTGGCGAATACAGCCATGCACTGTTTCCCGCGATGGGCGCGCATGAAAAGCATTTGGCCGTCGCTGTGCTCGTCGGCTTTGCAATTCTGCAGTGGCGCGGAGTGAAATGGGGCAGCGGCGCGCAATTGTTTACGGCTGTTCTAAAAACCCTGGCGTTCCTGGTTTTGGTCATCGCCTGCTTTGTTCTTGGCGGCCAGGCACGAAACTCTCCCGAAGCCCTGGCTGCTGCCGCGGCGGTCACCACAAAACTCACTCTGGCCTCGGGCTGGCCGCTCGCTATCGCTGTGATGCTCGGATTGCAGAGTGTCTTTTACACCATTGACGGGTGGGACGGCGTGATTTATTTCGGTGAAGAAGTTCGCAATCCCGGCCGCGATGTGCCTCGCGCGATTTTCGGAAGTGTATTTTCCATCATGGGAATCTATCTGCTGGTGAACGCGGCGGTCCTGTATGTGCTGCCGATGAACCAGATTGCCGGGAATACATTTTCGCTGGGCACTGCAGCGGAAAGAGTTTTTGGACGATACGGCGATCCGATTATTCGCTCGATCATGTTGATTTCGCTGTTGAGCTGCATCAATGCCTGCCAGATGTTTTGCACGCGAATCTTGTATGCGATGAGCTGCGACGGATTATTTTTCCGCAGGGTGTCACGCGTGAACGCCGGTGGCACGCCAACTTTGGCGCTGCTTTTGAGCACGGTTGCGGCGGTGACTTTTGTGCTGGGAACATTTGAGCGCGTCATCGCGATGCTTTCGTTTTTCTTTGTAGCCAATTACACGCTGACGTATTTTTCGCTTTTTGTGTTGCGCAAAAAAGAACCGAACATGGAGCGGCCGTACCGGGCCTGGGGTTACCCGTGGACGACCGCGATTGCCTTTCTGGCCTCGGTTGGTTTTCTGGTCGGTTCGCTTTTAACCGACCGGCAAAACGCGCCGCTGGCGCTGGGTATGCTGGTGCTGAGTTACCCGGTTTTCCTGCTGCTGAAATGGGGAACCAAGCATACCGACGGGGTCACGTCCAGGAAGTAAATCTGTAAAACTCCACGCGCAAAAACGGGCTCACAAATCTAGTTCGATACTTTTTCCGCGATGGATTTCCCTTGCAGGAAGTGCAGCAGGTAATCCTTGCTGCCGGTTTTGGAGTCGGTGCCGGACATGTTGAAGCCGCCGAAAGGGTGGGCGCCGACCAGGGCGCCGGTGCATTTGCGGTTCAGGTAGAGATTGCCGACGTGGAAAGCTTCTTCGGCTTGCTCGATTTTCCTGGGATTCTGCGAGTACACCGCGCCGGTTAGGCCAAATTCGGTGTTGTTGGCGATTTCCAGAGCATGGTCGAAGTCTTTGGCCTTGATTACGGCGAGAACCGGGCCGAAGACTTCTTCCTGCGCCAAGCGCGATTTCGGATCGACGTCGGCGATGACCGTCGGTTGCACGAAATAACCATCGCCCGGAGCGCGTTCGCCGCCAATCATCAGCTTCCCATCCTTCTTTCCGAGATCGATGTAGCCGAAAATTGTGTTCATAGCGGTTTCGGTTACGACCGGACCCATGTAGTTGCTGGGATCCTCGGCCGGACCGACGGTGACTTTCCTGGTGCGCGCGACGAGTTTCTGGACAAACGTGTCGTAGATTTTTTCTGAAACGATCGCGCGAGAGCATGCGGAGCATTTTTGCCCCTGGTAACCGAATGCCGCGAGCGCTACGCCTTCAACCGCGGCGTCGATGTCGGCTTCCTCGTCCACGATCGTAGCGTCTTTCCCGCCCATTTCGAGGACCGCGCGCTTGATCCAGATTTGGCCGGGAACGCGCTTGCCCGCATTTTCACTGATCAGCAGACCGACTTCTTTCGAGCCGGTGAAGGCGATGTAGCGCGTCTGCGGATGTTTCACGAGGGCATCGCCGACTATTTCGCCAGGGCCGGTGAGCAGGCTGAGGGCTTCTTTGGGGATTCCGGCTTCATACAAAATGTCCACGCAGACCGAGGCGACCAGCGGCGACTCCTCGGAAGGTTTGAGAATTACGGTATTGCCGGTGACCAGAGACGCGACCGTCATCCCGGTGGCGATGGCGGCAGGAAAATTCCAGGGCGGAATCACGATGCCGACGCCGAGTGGAATGTAGCGCATGTAATTTTTTTCGCCCTGGATGGGGGTGACAGCATGGTCTCCGGCGAGGCGCAGCATTTCGCGGCCATAAAATTCACAGAAGTCGATGGTTTCGGCAGTATCGCCGTCCGCTTCGGCCCAGGATTTGCCGACTTCGTTGACGATCCAGGCGGAAACTTCAAATTTGCGCTCGCGGAAAATAGCGGCGGCGCGGAAAAGAATTTCAGCGCGCTTTTCGGCGGGGACAAGTTTCCAGCCCGCAAAGGCTTTGTTGGCCGCGAGAACGGCCTGGTGGGCATGTTCGGCGGTGGCGGTCTGGAAAGTGCCGAGAACCTGCTTGGGGTGCGATGGGTTGGTGCTGGTCATCTTGGCCGAGGTGATGACTTTCTGGCCGCCAATGTACATCGGATATTCGCGGCCGAATTGCGAGGCGACTTTGGCGAGGGCGTCCTGCATGGCCTTTTTGTTTTCGGCCTTGGTGAAGTCGACAAAGGCTTCGTTGGTGAATTCGGGGCGGTCAAAGGTGGATGCGGAGCTGGCCATGGTCGGGAGTCCTCCTGAAGGTGCAAACGACCTATTGTACTGCTTTGGGAAATGGGGGGACAAGTCGCGACGCGCGCCTTGCTTTCCGGGGTTTTACAAGACTTTGCAAGGAACGCAGGGGTAGGCGGGGGGCCAGGGAATGGAAAAAACCGAGGTACCGCTAGACGGGCAGCGGTCGGGCCGCGCGACGCCCGCCGAAGCACGGCCGGGGCGTGCGGCGAACGGTGACTCGCTTTTACCTAATCACCATTCTGGTATTTTCGGTTGAAGAGTCTGCTTGCAGGTGGTGGGGCACCGGATGCCGGCGGCGTTAGGAACCAGCAAGGACTTTGTATTGGGCCGGAGTGAGCGGGACAACCGAGAGGCGGCCGATGCGCACCAGCGGAGAGTCGGCGAACAGCTTTTGCGATTTGATTTCGGCCAGCGTCAAGGGCTTGGCGACAGGTTTGCCCGCTTTGATCTTAATGATGGGGACTTTGGGATCTTTGGCGTCGACTGCGACCACGGTGGCCGTGCCCACTGCGGATTTGTGTTCGCCCGTTTCATAGATAATCAGGCGATCGCCGCGGCTCATTTCACGGAGATGCTTTACGGCTGTGGGATTGGAGACGCCGTCCCACTCCGTTTCTTTATCGCGCTGGAGATCGGCGAAGGAGTAGACGGTCGGTTCGGTTTTGAGCAGATAGTCGGACATGTTTGCTGGACCTCGCTTGCTGCGACGAACTGATTTTACCTCGGATGAGCGGCGAATAAAATTAAAGAAGTTCTCACGTGGTCATGGCATCTCCGCGACGCGGTAGTACACAGTGGTGCTAATGGCGAGGTGTACCAATACTGTACCCATGGGCTATTGATCAAGAATTTCCGAAGTCATATGGTGCGCGCAACCGTCGTATCGCCTATCAGCACACTTCGATGTTCTAGTCACGTTGCAGCCTTCCGCTGATAGCGACCACCCACCCGAGACGGGCCTGAAGAAGCGCGGGAGACGCTTGTCTCTCTGCTATGGAGGAACCCGGTTATGGAATGGAATGCTACAAGTGTGTTCAAACGAGAGAATTCCGAACGCTGTGTGACGCAGGAGGAGGGAAAACAAGATTCCAAGTCGCGAAAGGTTGGCCGAGCCGTGGCGATACTTGCGGTGGCCAGCTTTGCGCTGATGGGAGGGACTTCGATTGCTACGCACTCGCAGAATCCTGCGCCGGCGCCCGGTGCCATGTCGATGGATGTGCTGGCGCCGGTGACCTCGGCAGCGCAGGAAGCGCCTTCCGGCTTCGACGGACAGACGAATGGACTGATTGATTCGACTACACACACCGCGGACCAGATGGTGTTTCAAGAAGTAGAGGAAGCCGACGAAGGACTGGGGCCGATATACAACGCCCAGTCTTGCGCGGAGTGTCATCAGAACCCGACCACGGGCGGAATCAGCCAGGTAACGGAGTTGCGCGTGGGGACGACTTCGCACTCAGGAGTATTCACAAATCCGAACGTGAAGATTGGCGGCGGCAGTGTGACCATTCCGAACCGGTCACTGATCAATGACCGGGCCGTCTGCCCGAGCGGGGATTTTGCGGACAATGAAGTGCAGGAACGCGTACCGGACGGGATGAATACGCGGACGCTGCGGACTTCGCTTAATACTCTGGGTGACGGATTCATTGAAGCCATTGCCAGCACAACAATTACGCAGATTGCGTCAAACCAGTGCCGCCGAGGTGCCGGAATTTGCGGGCAGGCCATCCTGGTGCCGGTGCTGGAAGTGCCGGGACAAATGCGCGTGGCGCGGTTTGGCTGGAAGAATCAACACGCGAGCCTGCTGTCGTTTTCAGCCGATGCCTATTTGAATGAGCAGGGTGTGACGTCACGACTGTTGGCGCAGGATATGACCACGCTTTGCAAGACCACCAAGGACCCGGAAGACCATCAGGAGGCGGACGGCTTGGCGGACATCGATCGCTTTGCGCGATTCATGCGTTCAACGAAGGTGCCGGCCCGGGACGCGACACTGGCGGCTAGTTTTGGGGCCGAGCGCGGCGCTGATGTCTTTGACCGGATTCAGTGCGATACCTGCCACGTTTCGTCGATTACCACTGCGCCGACAGGCTCGGTGATCAATGGCGGGGCATTTGTGGTGCCGGACTCGCTCGGAAATAAAATCATTCATCCTTACAGCGATTTTCTTTTGCACAACGTAGGGACGGGCGACGGGATTGTGCAAAACGGTGGCGCAGGTTCGGCCAACAAGATGCGGACGCCTCCTTTGTGGGGAGTGCGCTTGCGGACCAGGCTGTTGCATGATGGGCGGGCGCTGACCTTTGATGAAGCGATTCGCGGTCATGGCGGCGAAGCGTCTGGCGTGGTGAACAGCTATAAGCAGTTGAGTGATGCGGATAGACAAGCCTTGCTTACCTTTCTGCGATCGTTGTGACCGAGTTGAGTGGAAGAAAAGGACGAGCCCCTACCCCGCCGCTGGAATCGGTGACCGGGGTATGGGCCTGGCTGTCTCCCCAATGACCGGCCGGCAATTGTGGAGATCGAAGATGCCGCCGGCAAGCGACGGCGCCACACGGTCGCGCTAGGACACGAGTTCGTCGAGCGCGCAGGCAAAGGCCTTCGTGTGCGCGTCGATGTCGGATGGCGTGGTCGCCGGGCACATGAGCGCCATGTTATGGAAGGGCGTGAGGAGGATATTGCGGTTCAGAGCGTACAGGTGAAGGAAGCGTTCCAGTTCGAAGTCGCTGGCGGCCGCCGATTCTCGTCCATTGCGGGGTGCGGACTGCGTGAATGTGTATTCGGCCCGCGCTCCGAGTTGCGTTACATTCCACGGGAGTTTGTGTTTTTTTATTTCGCTGGCTACGCCGTCGTTGAAATTCCGGGCTAGCGGGATCATCCGGGCGAAAGATTCCGGAGTGAGCAGGTGCTCTAGTGTGGCGCGCATGGCCGCCAGACTGAGCGCGTTGCCGGCCAGTGTGCCGCCGATTCCGCCTACGTCGCAGTCTTCGAGCTGAATTCTCGCACTGATGCGCTGGGCCACTTCCTCGGAAAGGCCGAACGTGGCGCCGGGGATGCCACTGCCAATGGCCTTTCCAAAAACTAAAATGTCGGGGTCGAGTTGCCATTCGGCGGTGCAACCACCGGGGCCGGCACAGATGGTGTGGGTCTCGTCGGCGAGGAAGAGCGAGCCGTAGCGGCGGCAGAGTTCGCGGGCGGCAGGCCAGTAGTCCGTGTCGGGGAGAATGATGCCCACGTTGGTCATGGCGGGTTCGCCGAGGACGCAGGCGACGTCGTTGTGTTTTAGGGCGGCTTCAAGGGCGTTGAGGTCGTTGAATTCGACGATACGGGTGGTTTCGGCGGGATTTACAGGTGGACCGATGTTGCCGCGACGCGAGACGACGGTTTCACGTTCAAGCGTGGCGAAGGTTTCATCGACTGTGCCGTGATAGCAATAGTTGAAGACCAGGACTTTACTCCGCTGGGTAATCTCTCTTGCAATGCGGATGGCGAAGCGGTTGGCATCGGTAGCGGTCAGTGTGAATTGCCAGAAGGGAAGGCCGAAGCGTTTTTGGAGATCTTCGCCAACCCAGAGGGCGTCTTCGGTGGGGAGCATGGTGGTGAGGCCTTGCCTTGCGCGGTGGGCAACGGCTTCGGCCACGATTTCAGGGGAGTGGCCGGTCATGGCCCCGGTGTCGCCGAGGCAGAGGTCGATGTAGTCGTGGTTGTCGACGTCGGTGAAGTGCGCGCCTTTGGCGTGGGCCAGGAAAACGGGAAACGGGCCGGGCCATTTTTTCATCCAGTTCATGGGGACGCCGCCCAGCAAAGAGTTTTTGGCGCGCGCGTAGAGGGCGGCAGAGTTAGGGTGAGAGGCGAGGAATTGTTGTTCTTCCCGGTGGCGGAGGGATCTTAGCTTGGCGCGGTTGATGGCGGTAGCCATGGAATACACCTCATTGTGGTTGCCGCGGCGGCGGAACTCCCCGGAAGGCGCCCTATTGCGTCAGGATGCGCGGTTAGCGGAGGTCGCGGATGATCTCTTTGGCGGCGTTGGCTCCGGAGGCGCCGGTTAGGCCGTTGCCGGGATGCGTGCCGGAGCCGCAAAGGAAAAGGCCGCGGATGGGCATTTTGTAACGCGCGTGGTCCAGGACCGGCCGCATGGTGAAGAGTTGGTCGAGGGCCAGTTCGCCGTGGTAAATGTGACCGCCGGTGAAACCGTATTCGGTTTCCAAATCCTTTGGAGTGATTACCTGGATGGCTTCAATCAACGAGGGAAGGTTGGGCGCATAGTTTGCAAGCGTTTTAACTACGGTGTCGCCTAGCTCTTTGCGGCGGGTGTCCCAGTTTCCTTCCTTCAATATATAGGGTGCGAATTGAACGTAGATGCTGAGGACATGCTTGCCTTCCGGAGCCAGCGACGGATCCATGAGCGTGGGGATCGTCGCGTCGAGATAGGGAGCAGCGGAGAATTGGCCGTATTTGCTGGCGTCGAAGGCCCGTTCGAGATAGTCGATTTCCGGTCCGATGTGAATGCGCCCGGACAGGGCCTGGCGGAAACCATCCGGGCCAACTGTTCCGGCCAGCGATGGAAACGCGGGAAGATCGCCGAGGGCCAGGTTTACCTTGGCGACGTTGCCACTGGCCCGGAAATTCTTCATGCGCAGGGCGAAAGTGGGATCGAGTTGCGAGGGATCGATCAGGTTGAAGAAGGTGCGGCGCGGGTCGACGCCGGAGACCACCGCTTCAGCGGCGATTTCTTCGCCGTCAGCAAGGACTACGCCGGTAACGGCGCCTTCTTTGACGCGGATGTGCTGGACTTCGGCACTGGTGCGAATCTCGGCGCCGGCGGCTTTGGCGGCTTCCGCCAAGGCGCGCGTGAGCGAGCCGACGCCTCCGCGCGGAAACGCGGCCGAGCCGACCGGATGTGCGTCAGCTGCGGAGCGCAAAAGAAGGACGGCGGTTGAACCAGCCGACCACGGGCCCAGGGCGGTTCCGAAGATGCCACGGGCGGCGACGGTGGCGCGGATCAGTTCGGTCTCGAAAAATTCGGAGACGAAATCGGCGACGGCCATCGGACCCCAGCGGAGGAGATCGAAAATACCGGTTTTGCCGAGTCCGCGGACGCCGCGGCCCGTTTTGAAAAGATTCCAGAAATCTTCAGGCGTGGGATGGTCGATGGCCGGCGGAGTGATGCTGGAAAGCTGGTTGAAGACGGCGGACATTTCTTCAAGAGACTCGGCGAACTGAATATATTTGGTGGCGTCTTGCGAGGAGATGCGCGCCATGCCACCGGCGGTTTTGGCGTGATCGTTGTAAAACAGGATGGACTGGCCGGTGAGCGACGGCGCGAAGACGCGCGGGTCCGGATACAGGATCTGGCAATCGTATTTTTCAAGCGCGATATCTCTGGCGACATCCGCGCGCAGGGGGCCGATGGTGTGCGCCAGCGTCGACGCCTTGTAGCCGGGAGCGAACTCTTCGGTGATAGCGCCGCCGCCGACGATGTCGCGGCGTTCCAGGACCGTGGGTTTGAATCCGCCTTTGGCGAGATAGTAGGCGGTGATAAGACCGTTGTGGCCGCCCCCGATGACGACGACTTTTTGTCCGAGTGGCATGTTAGTTGGCCGCCTTTTGGCGGGAGCCGGAATTTTTCCATTCCTTCAAAATCACCTGGCTGGCGATGCGGCCATTGGCGCCCATGATGCCGCCGCCGGGATGCGTGGCCGAGCCGCACATATACAGGTTGTCGACCGGAGTGCGGTAGTAAGCCCAGCCGGCGACCGGGCGCAGGAAGAAGAGCTGTTCAAGAGAGAGTTCGCCCTGGAAAATGTTGCCTTGCGTGAGGCCGAATTCACGCTCGAGATCGAGCGGCGTGAGGATCTGTTTTTCGATTATGAGGTTTTTGATGTTGGGCGCGTACTCGGCGATGGTGTTGACGACGTTATTGCCGAACGCTTCGCGTTGATCGTCCCAGGTGCCTTCGGCGAGTTTGTAGGGCGCGTATTGCACGAAGCAGGAGAGCACGTGTTTGCCGGCGGGCGCAACGCTCGGGTCGGTGAGGCTGGGGATGACCATGTCAATGTACGGTTTGCGGGAATAGTTGCCGTACTTGGCGTCGTCGTAACCGCGTTCCATGTATTCCATGTTCGGAGAGATGGAGATGGCTCCCCGGAGATGCGCGCCGTCACCGGGGATGGCGCGGAAGTTCGGGAGACCGTCAAGGGCGATATTGACTTTGCCGGAAGAGCCGCGAAATTTGTAACGGCGGACGCCTTCCAGGAAATCCGCGGGGAGTTCGCCCGGCTCGATAAATTTTTCGAACGTGAGATGCGGGTCGACGCTCGAAGAAACGACATTGGCAAAAATTTCTTCCCCGGACTGCAGAGCGACGCCGTTGACGCGGCCATTGTTGATGAGGATTTTGCCGACAGGCGTCTTGGTGCGGATTTCGACGCCCGCTTCGCGGGCGGCCGCCGCAATGGCATTGGAAATGGCGCCGGTGCCGCCGCGGGAAAATCCCCAGGAACGGAAGGCGCCGTCGATTTCACCCATGTAATGATGGAGAAGAACGTAGGCGGTGCCGGGGCTGCGAATGCCAAGGAAGGTACCGATGATTCCGGAGGCTGACATGGTGGCTTTGAGAACGTCGGTTTCAAACCACTGGTCCAGGAAGTCGGCGGCACTCATGGTCATGAGCTGGACGAGGGTGTAGCGCTCGTCCGACGAGAGCTCGCGGAAGCGCTGGAGCATGAAATGGAGCTGCTTGAGATCTTTCGGATTGAGGGTAGTGGGGTCGGGCGGGATCATCGAGAGCATCGGCTTCACGAAGCGGCACATCGGGGTCATCATCTTGGAAAATTCGTCGTAAGCTTCGGCGTCCAGGCGGGAGTGGCGGCGGATTTCGCGGATGGATTTGGCGTGATCGTTCATGCGCCAGAGGTAGTCGCCGCTCGGCATAGGGGAGAAGGTGCCGTCGAGCGGAAGGATTTCAAGCCCGTGGCGGGGCAGGTCGAGTTCCCGGATGATCTCCGGACGGAGGAGAGAAACCACGTAGGAGCACTCGGAGAAGAGGAATCCGGGAACGATTTCTTCGGTGACCGCGGCACCGCCGAGTACGTGGCGACGCTCAAGGACCAGGACCTTTTTGCCGGCTTTGGCCAGATACGCGGCGTTGACCAGGCCGTTGTGACCGCCGCCGATGACGATGACGTCATAGTGCTGAGGCATAGAAATGACTCCGGGATAAGAAGACTGCTTTGAATAATAAGAATGCGAAAATGCAAACGCGCTATTGTACTGAGAGAGTGGGAGCTTCACAAGTTGGAGGAGTTGGCATCCGGGCTACGGCCAGTGCCCCCGGGGCAGGTTTTTGCAGATGGCGGAGTTAGAATCGAATTGGCTGCGTGCTGGCGGTGGTGCCTCGTATGAAGTCCATGAATGGCTGGGTTGAGCTGGCGGTTCCGGGATTCATTCTCCTTTTGATTTTGGAAGCGATTGCGGCTGCCATCATGCGGCGGGATTTGTATGAGATCAAGGATACGGCCGCCAGTTTGACGATGGGCGTTTCGAATCTGCTGATCAGTTTGTTTTCCAAGGCGGTTCAGTTCTCAGTTTTGGTGTTCTTGTACAAGTTCGCGATTTTTAACATTGGGTATGCGTGGTGGGCGTGGGTGCTGGCGTTTTTTGCCGATGAGTTCAGCTATTACTGGTTTCACCGGACCAGCCATGAGGTTCGGATCTTCTGGGCTTCTCATGTAATTCATCATTCATCGCAAAAATACAACCTTTCGACGGCCCTGCGGCAGACATGGACCGGAGGGTTCATGAGTTTCATTTTTTGGCTGTGGATGCCGATTGTGGGATTTCCTCCACTGATGGTGTTGACGATGAATGCGATTAGTTTGCTGTACCAGTTCTGGATTCATACAGAGCTAGTGCGATCGATGGGACCGCTGGAAAAGGTGTTGAATACGCCTTCCCATCACCGGGTGCATCACGGGGCGAATGCCAACTATATTGACCGGAATCATGGCGGTACCTTGATTATTTGGGATCGCTTGTTTGGGACCTTTGCGGCAGAAGATCCGGCCGACCCGCCGCGTTTTGGATTGACGAAAAATCTGAATTCGTTCAATCCGTTGCGAATCGCGTTTCATGAGTGGATTGCGATTGGACGGGACCTCTGGCGGGCGCGGGGATGGCGGAACAAGTTGCGGTCGGTGTTTGGAAGTCCTGGGTGGGAGGCCGAAGAGCGGCTCGAGAGCCAGCGGCTTGCGGCTTCAAGGAGTTCGAATCTATAATCCGGTGTCTTCACAACAGTATTTTGCAGCTGCATTGGGAGGAATCGTGCCGGTTGGAACTGCATTTCATGAAAGAACTCTTGCGCTGTGCGAGAGCCTGAATTACCGGGAATGGTCGGGCTACTACACGGTGAGCGTATACGAGATGCACCATGAGCACGAGTACAACGCCATTCGGAATTCGGCGGCCGTGATTGATATTTCTCCGTTGTTTAAATATCTGATTACCGGCAAGGATGCGACCAGGCTCGTGAACCGGGTGATTACACGGGACATCAACAAGGTGGCGGTCGATCAGGTGATCTACTGCTGCTGGTGCGATTCTGAAGGCAAGGTGATTGACGACGGGACCATCACCCGGCTGGGGGAAAATACCTACCGCTGGACGGCGGCTGATCCCAGCTTGCGGTGGTTTCAGCAAAACGCGTTGGGGCTCGACGCGGACATCCAGGATATTTCCGAGCAAGTGGCGGCGCTGGCTTTGCAGGGACCTACTTCGGGTCGGCTGCTGAAGGCGGTGGCGGACGCCAACGTGGAAAATTTGAAATATTTTCGCGTCACGCATGGAAAAATTGGCGGCGTTCAGGTGGACATTTCGCGAACCGGGTATACCGGCGATTTGGGATTTGAGATTTGGATGCCGTGGAAGGATGCGGTGAAGGTCTGGGATGTGCTGATGACGAAGGGGAAGGCCTTCGATATTCATCCGGCGGGCATGCTGGCGCTGGATGTTGCGCGAATTGAAGCGGGATTGATTTTGATCGAAGTTGACTATACATCGAGCAAGAAGGCGTTGATTGAGGCGCAGAAATTTTCTCCGGCGGAGATAGGGCTGGGGAAACTGGTGGATTTGAAGAAGGAGAATTTTGTGGGGCGCGACGCGCTGGCCGAAGAAGCGAAAAAGGGCGCGGCGCGAGCGACGGTTGGCCTGGAAATCGATTGGAATGAAGTAGAGGCGCTTTACGACAAGAAGAGGATGGCGCCGCAGGTTCCGAGCATGGCTTCGCGGACGGCTGTGCCGGTTTATCGCGGGGGACGACTGGTGGGGAAAGCCACTTCTACGACTTGGTCGCCTACCCTGAAGAAGATGATTGCTCTGGCTTGCGTGGATCGCGAGCAGTCCACTGTCGGGACCACGCTGAACATGGAAATGACGGTCGAGGCGGAACGGCATACGGTTTCGGCAAAAGTGGTGGCGATGCCGTTTTTTAATCCGGCGCGGAAGATGGCGACCCCGATTATCTGAAGCCCGGAATAGATAGAGCTATTTTGCGGCTGAATCAATGAAGGCGGCGATGTTGGCCTTGAGTTTCGCGAGGTCTTCATCGCGAAGATACATCATGTGGCCGGCGTCGTAGTACTGCAGCTTGATATTGCTCTGCAACTTCTCGGGCAGGCCGAGGTGCTCCATGGTGTATTCGGTGGCGAAAAACGGAGTCGCTAGATCGTAATAGCCATTTTCGACTTCCACCTTGAGATGCGGATTGGTAACCAGCGCCTGCACCAGATCGCCTTCCACATTCGGGGAACCGGGAAATCCGAAATTATTGCCGCCACTGTTGTGTTTCCAGTCCCACAAATTGCCGGCTTCATCAGAACCAGTGCGATACGTCTTTTCCTGGCCAAATTTCAGCTCTTCGCGAACGTAGGTATTGAACGCTGCTGCATAGGGGCCGGTAATTGACGTATCTTGCGGATCGTAATCTGCATATTCACCGAGCAGGTCGACGCTGGCTCCAGAGAAGCGCGCGTCGAGGCGTCCGGTGGTGAGTCCGCGGCTGCGTTGCAGCTCCTTCATGAATTGCGGGAGGTTTACCCGCAGATTGGCTTTGACCAGGTAGTCTTCACTCAGACCCGTGTACTGCGAAAGTTTTTTCGCGACTTCAGCCTTTTCCGGCGCACTCAGCCTGACTCCTTTCATCAGCGCGGTTGCGTACTCGGACTGCGCATACTTGCGCGTTTCTTCAAGCAGGGTATTGAGATTCTCCGGCCGATCCTTCAATACCTTGTGATACCAGGCCGTGGCCGCATAGCTGGGTAGATAGAAAATGTAAGTCATGTCCTGGCCGGGATTGAACGAAATGGTACCGAGGTCGAGCACCGAGGAGATCAGGACGATACCGTTGAAATACATGCCGTCGTGCGATTGCATGTAGCTGGAAAGCGCAGCAGAGCGGAACGTGCCGTAGCTTTCGCCGATCAGAAACTTGGGGGAGTTCCAACGGTTGTTGCGGCTTACGTATATGTTTATAAGCTGGGCGATGGATTTCAGGTCCTGGTCGATACCCCAAAAATCTTTGTCCTGGGCCTTACCGACGGCATGGCTGAAACCCGTTCCCACAGGATCGATGAAGACCAGATCGGTTTTATCCAGCAGAGAGTAGGCGTTGTCGCCAAATTTGTAGGGCGGCGGCGGAGTGGGTTCCGCATTGGTGGTGGCCACCCGCTTGGGCCCGAACGAACCCATGTGCAGCCAGACCGAGGCAGAACCCGGTCCGCCGTTGTACAGGAAGGCGATGGGGCGCGTGGCGGAGTCCTTCACGTCGCTGCGCGTGTAGGCGGTGAAGTAGATGAGCGCCGTGGGCTCGTCCTTCTCGCTTTTCAAAAGAATGGTGGCGGCGGTGGCTTTGTAGGGAATGGTTTGCGAACCGAGTTTGAGCGAGTGTTCGGTGACGGAAGACTCTTCTTTGGGCGCGGGAGAATCGCCCGATTTCTCAGATGGCTTGGCATCCTTGTCCTGGGCCCCTGCAGATGCGGGAATAGCCAGTGCGCACAAAATTGCCGTTAGGACGGTGAGCTGAGAAAACTTTGCCATTTTTGTTCTCCTGAAACGGGTTCTGCATTCTTGCCGAACGGTAAAGGTGCACGATTGTAGTGATCGAGGGAAAGCCAAGTCAAAGTCGGAGCTCCCGCTCGACGGTCGCCCAGTTAGACGTGGCAATTCTCGGAAAGTACGCTCGGCCGCTTACTGGTGCCTTGCACTTGGGGAGATTGTAAATCACATTTACGTTTCAGGGGCAGGGCTTCATAAGAGCCTGGGGGCCTCCGAAACTGCTGGAAGAATTCATTTCCGGGACGGGGCTGGCCCCACCGCGCCCGGAGAATTCGGGCTTATACACTCGCGCCGAGAACCACGAGAGATTAATCCTTCAGGACCAGCGTGATTTCGCCGGCGGCGTTGGGCGGCTCGAAGCTGACACTGGCCAGGTCGCTGACGATCCAGTCGGCCCGGGCTGCGAGAAGTTCGGCGTCCCCTGCAGTGGTGCGAACGGCGAGCACGCGCGCTCCGGCGGCTTTGCCGGCACGGATACCGGCGGGAGCGTCTTCCACGACCACACAATCCTGCGCCGAAAAACCCAGACGAGCAGCCGCTTTAATGTACGGCTCGGGATCGGGCTTGCCGATGACGACGTCGTCGGCGGTGATGAGATTTCGCGGAAGCGGCAGGCCGCTGGCGTTGACGCGCACGTGGGCCAGGTCGCGAGTGCAGGAGGTGGCAATTGTCCAACGGTCAGATGGCAGAGCGGTGAGCAGGTTCAGTGCACCGGGGAGAGGGATGACCCCTTCGAGGTCTTCAATTTCGCGGCGTTCCACTTCGCTGTTTTCGGCTTCGTGATCGGCGTCCGGTAACAGCTCGCGGATTGTGGTTAGGCTGGGGCGGCCGTGAGCGCGACGGATAGTATCTTCGGGATCAAATCCGTGTTGCTCGGCCCACCAGCCCCATACTCGCGCGACAGCCGGAGTGGAGTCGACGAGGACCCCGTCAAGGTCGAAGAGTACGGCACGACAAAGGATTTTTCTCATATGGAACTATTTTAAATGCAATGCGCCGTGGAACGAGCGGAAATTTCGGCGTGTGGAAAAGAAAATGCTCGAAGCGGGAAACCGCGTGACATTGCCGCCGTTACAGTTGCCGGCGAGTGCTGTTGCGAATTCCAGCCATTCGTTCGATTCTGAACCTGACGATGGACAGACCAGCCTGTAGTGTCGCATCTTGGTTTCATGGAAAAAGATATGCTTTCGCTCGTGAGCGGGCGGCAAGGCCATTTTCAGTTTGAGTCCGGGCATCACGGGGATCGCTGGTTGCAGCTGGAGACTTTGTGCTTGCGCAGCCGGGCCATACAGCCCTTTACGGTTGAACTCGCAAACCGCCTTGCGAAGTATCAGGTGGAAGTGGTGTGTGGTCCCCTGGTTGAAGGCGCCTTCATCGCTTTGCTTGTTTCACTCGAACTGGGCTGTGAGTTCACCTATGCGGAACGATTTGCCGACGGCGGGCGCTCGCAACTATTTCCCGTCGAGTATCGTTTGCCGAAAAGATTGCACTCCGCCGTGAAGGGGAAGCGTGTTGCCATTGTCAACGATGTGATCAGCGCGGGATCGGCGGTGCGAGGCGCCTTTTTGGATTTGCAGGCGCTTGGTGCCAATGTGGCGGCAATCGGCGCGCTACTTGGGCTGGGAGAGAGCATTTCTCACTTTGCGGCTGAACAAGGCGTAGCGGTCGAACTTCTGACGCACATGCCGCACAACTTGTGGACTCCGGGAGCGTGCCCACGATGTGCCGCGGGCGAGCCGCTGGAAATCGTCGGCACCTCATAGAAATAACTTTTTTTTTGAAATTGCAGTGGCAGGCACAATGCTTTTCCCGCTTGGCAGCGTTTACTTTGCGCGCCGGCACTTGGAAATAGCGTCCCCAACATGTAAGTTATTCAATCTATAAGTCATTCAATAGATCCAAATGGAACCAACCTACACAAAATTCCGCAATGTTCGGTTGTTCAGCTGCCTTGACGGCTTGCGAGCCTTCAGCATTATTGGTGTTATCTGGTTTCACAGCTGGTGGGGCACCCCTTACTACTCACGTTTGGCAGCCATGCCAGTGCTACGAAATGGTTCGTATGGAGTACACATTTTCTTCGTAGTCAGCGGATTCCTGATAACAACTCTTCTGCTACGTGAAAAGGAAGCTTTCGGCGTAATCTCTCTGCGCAATTTCTATCTGCGCAGAGTATTGCGGATCTGGCCTTTGTACTACGCGGTGCTGGCACTGTATGTAGTGATTGCGCTCGTCATGGAGCGCGGCACTAGCCGAGGAAATAGTTTTTTTCATTATCTTCCAAGCTTTGCCACCTTTACCTATACGTGGTTTATATCCGCAAATTGGCCCGGCGGCATGTTCAATCTGGCGTGGACGTTGGCCACCGAAGAACAGTTCTACCTCGTTTGGCCCATCGTCTTGCGATTTTTGCGGAGCTCGTGGTCGTCCATAGTTATCTTGGGAACCATTGCGCTGAAACTGGCCGCCGATCATCACCTTACGGATCGGTTTCTACCCGTTGGCTGGTTGCCCACGCGGATCGTGCTGAGCATTGCTGTGTCCATCTGCATGGGTGTGCTATTGGCGCAGGCTCTGCACTGGCGGCGAGGTTTTACGTGGTTGTATTACCTGATTGGATGGAAATGGTCCGCTCCGGTCATGCTTGTGGCGATGCTCATTTCTCTTGCGCCCGCACACGTCTCGTTTATGCCTGCTTTTGCAACGACTACCGCACTGGTAGGCGCGTGTGTCATTCGAGAAGATAATGGTCTGTCTGCTTTACTAGTTCTGCGCCCCATCGCGTTTATCGGCACGCTCAGTTACGGGATGTACCTCTTTAATTCTATGTCGGTGCACGTTGTTCGTTTCGTGCTGGCCAGGCTTGGGACGGAATACCCCCCGCTCATTTTTGTGTTGGCCGTGGCATTGGCGACGGCGATGGCCTACCTGAGCTATCGCTATTACGAAGCCCCTTTCCTGGCATTGAAGTCAAAATATGCACGCCTACCGTCGACGCGCGCTCCTCAGAGCAACGAAAAAACTTAGGCCCGGCAGAAAATCGGCTGAATTGATCTATAAGTTGATTCGGCAATCTAGCCAATTGAACAGCGGTCCAGTACACCGTCCCTCATATTGAAGAGATAGATGGTTCCTGCAGAGATTGGCAATCAAGTCAAATAAACGAAACCCCAAGAAAAGTAACTTTTTCTGGTTGAGATTGACTGAAAATGTATTTTCTACTGACCGCGAATGAAATTTCCTAGCGCGACGGCACTTGAGCCGAAACTTCAGGAATTTGCGACTCCCCACTGGGTATGACAGCAAAGCAGTCGTATACTCTCGGCCAATGAACATTTCGGCTGCGACGTGGATAGACATTGTGTGTCTGGCTGTATCCGTCTCAATGTTTGAGATGGCTTTAACTGGCAAGGGCAGGACAAGCGGCCGGGGAGCTGCACACTATTTTCCTGTCACTCTCTGGCTGCGCCCAATCCTAGGCTTTATCGGCTTCGTGCTCTTCGCATTTGCTTTGATTCACTTCTTTCACAGACTCAACGCTTAACCCAGAACAATACCGCCGCCTTGGACAAAATGCTGCGTGCTGTCATCACTGAGAAGGCTAAGAAGCGCCGTGTGTTCATAGAGTTTTTTTAATGGTCCCGGAATGGCTAGACCGAAATGCACCCGCAATTCGTCCCAACGGGAATTAAGGAGCCTTTCCCTGTATCTTCGAATCGATTCCTCAGTAGGCAGTTTCGGTTTTCTGAAGCGCGCCAACAACCAGTTCCCACCGATAAGTACAGCCAATATCACGACGAAGAAAGCCAACACCCCCAAGCCAACCAGTATTGCTGATTGCATAATGCGTCGAAGTACTGACTGTCTCCTACCCCGCGTTCATTCCGGCCAGGCAAGAAAGATGATACACAAGGAAGGTAGACTAGCGCTGTACCAATTCTCGGAACCGTTAAATCGCCTGTGTTTTATTGGGTATTTTTGGGGTGGGAGACGGGGATTGAACCCGCGACATTCGGTGCCACAGACCGACGCTCTACCAGCTGAGCTACTCCCACCACTGACTGACAATAAACAGTTTACGCTACTTTTCCGATATGCAAAAGAGGGGTCAACGGAACTCACCGTAGCCGGGCAAACGAGGTTGAAGGGCGGGTAAAAGCTAGCCTTTACTTTTGATTACCGAGAAAAACAAAAATGGAACCTCATCGCAAAGCATAATAGCGTTACGAACTCGCTTGTCAGCAGCGGAGCGGACAAAATGTTTGAGACAGTAATCGCTGGAAACCCCGATACCTGTAGGACCGAGGCTGAGATTGCAGACGAATCGCGCAACAGAGTCGCCGTCGTGTACGAAGACTCAGACGGGTGGCACACGCAGGTCCTCGACGACCGAGTAGAACAAGCCTCAAGCAGTTTCAATGCTCTCATCGAAAACGCCAAGGAAGTGCTTTCTCATTACGTGAATCGCCGAGGCGACAAAGTACCCACCCAATTGAAGACGAGGGGGCAACTGTCATTGTGGCTCATGGAAAAAGACGACGGCACCGTGATGGGCCAAAAGACCAACGCCTTACCTGGAAACTGACTGCCCCTGTGGGGCTATCGTGGTTTCAGTCGCCGCTTGTCCAGAATTTCCTGAGCACGTTGGCGGACTCCTCAAGCAAAGTCTGGGCCTTGGAATCAAACGCGTTCAGATGTTCGCTTTCCACATCAATTGTGCCGATCACATGATCGCCAGTATCGTCCAGGATAGGCACAACTATCTCCGCTCGCGTACTAGCGAGCGCGGTCAAGTAGCTTGGGTCACTCGCTACATCACCCACATTGACGGTCTTTCGCGCGGTGATTGCCCGTGATGTGAGTCCTTTTGTAATGGGAAAGACGGGATAGGCTGGCGCGTTCGGTCCACTCCAGGCAATGTTTGATACGGTGCCCGGCCGAGCGTTCACGTCATAAATGCCGACCCAGCGATAGGCCCCCGCCCCTCGAATTGCCTCTGCGATCCGTTTAGCCTTGGTTACGCGGTCCTGATTCAGCGCAAGTATTGCTTGCAACTCATCCGGTAGTGTCCCATTGGTCGCGATGCAGTCCTCCGAGGTGGCTGAAGTATATGGGGCCCGCTGGCGCTAGGGGCGGAAGTAAGTTTCTGTTACTTGACAGTGCTGGCTAGATTATAACCGCCCCGGGTTCGTTTGAGTGCCATTCACCCAATCCTAATAGGCCTCAGGGTCATGAAAGATCGGAGCAGGACCCGCTACCCCGAGGCAAATATATCTCCTCTCTACTGCGGAGAACTAGTACGAGCTGGCGGGAGTTCGCCGTGAGAGGTTGGGTTGGACATCCGGGGCTATCGCCGCACTCTAGCAAAGATCGCGGCGCGGAATTTGCACGACGGCAGGAAAACCTGTGCTGAAAGACACAGAATGCCGCGCGAAAACTGCAAGGGGAGATTTTCTTACTGACTTGGCACTCTTGGCACGGGTACTAAGAAGATCTACAGGATATGCCTTATTTTATTATCGTTTCGAATCTTTCATAGTGTCTTCAGACATGTGCATTTTGGAGGCGTTTCGTCTTACGCGATTGGGACGGGATGCCTCCCCTCCAAATTCCCGCCCACTCCCTTACGATTTGATCGTACCCGTCACTTCGAGCTGAACCCGTGCTGTACCTGCGCGCGTCGTGCACCCGCTCGATAGGGCAAGGAAACGCGCCTAACTCGTTATTTGCCGCGCACGGTGGGGGCTTCGATTGGCAACGCAGTGGAGTATTTTACTTCTTCAAGGCAGATGAAGGTGCGTACCGAGACGATTCCGGGTACGCGAAGAAGCTTTTCCTTAAGGAAGCTGGAAAATTCCTTCAGATCAGCGGCGACAACTTTGACAAGATAGTCGAAATCGCCGGTAAGCGAGTAGCACTCGAGCACTTCGGGGAACCGATTGAGCGCATTTTCAAGTTCGCGCATGCCTTTGTATTCCTCTTTATCGCGGGTGATGCTGACAAATGCCATCACACCGTAGCCCATTTTTTCGTGGTCCAGCAGCGCGACGGATTTCTTGATCACGCCTTCGTCCTCCAGACGCTTGATGCGGCGATAGCACTGGGGCGGGGAAAGATAGACGTGTTCAGAGAGCTCGACATTGGTGGCGCGGGCTTCGCGCTGCAGGTGGAGAAGGAGTTTCCGGTCGATTTCGTCGAGGGTAAAAGGCTGCATGGTCCGTGCTCCTATTCAATGGATAACGCAACGTTCTTGCGCAGAATAGCTGCTTTTAGAGCGAGTTCGCAAGAGGATTTCCCGAACTGTGATATAGATTGAACTACGGATCATGAGATTTTTTCCGTCTATCGCCGGCGCGACTGGAGTACGGCTAGCGGCGCCGCCTTTGCGCGCCCTTTTGCATGGGCTGGTGGACTACGCGGGGATTTTTCCGCCTGCAAGGCTGGGCCTAGGGGAAGCGGTCGAGAATTACTCGAGATACCAGCGGTCCGGGCAAAACTGGACGCTGGGCAGATTTATTGTTCCCCTGGCGCGGCTCGCGGAATTTGAACGAGCACTCGACACGGTGCGGGACGAAAGTGCCGCCCGTGAGCCATGGAAGCTTTCTGTGCTTTTAGGTAACGACATGAAGGCGGACGCGGAGACGATTCGTTCGTTCAATCATCGGCGCGCGGGAGCAGCCCAGGGCCCAGAAGTGCGGATCGAGAGCGCGGAGCGAAAAGTCGCGACCCCGGAAGAGATTGCAAATGCAGCAGAGCAGATTCCGCCGGGCATCGAGACCTATTTCGAGGTGCCACTGACGGATGATTTGCCGACCCTTGTGGCGGAAATACGCAAAGTAAAGGGTCGTGCAAAAGTTCGCACCGGTGGTGAGACCGCGCCGTTGTTTCCTTCCTGCGGACAAATTGCATTTTTTCTGGGAGTTTGCCGAGCGGCCGAAATTCCATTCAAGGCGACCGCGGGATTGCATCATCCGCTGCGCAGCTATCAGCGTTTCACCTATGCAGCGGACAGCCCCTCGGGAATGATGCATGGCTTTTTAAACGTTTTTGCTGCCGGAGCTTTCGTCCTCCATGGAATGAACGCAAAAGATGCGGAATCGGTTTTATCGGAAGAATCCGCTGAAGCATTTCGCTTCGAGGCCGGGGGCATTTCCTGGCGGGACAAAAAATTGACGAGCGAAGCGATTCAGTCTGCGCGACAATCGTTTTGCACTTCCTTTGGTTCCTGTTCGTTTACCGAACCTGTTGCGGATTTGCAGACGCTTCACCTCCTATGACGCCCACGCTCGATTCCACCCACGACCCCAAGATAAAAAGCTGGCTGGAGTCAGCGAATTCCGCGACCACTGATTTCCCCCTGCAAAACTTGCCTTACGGAGCTTTTGTTCGTCGGGACAGGGGCGAGAAGCCACGCGTTGGGGTGGCGATTGGGGATTTTGTGCTGGATGTGGCTGGCTGCGAGTCCGACGGGCTGTTCAGCGCAGGAGCTTCTCCGGCGGCTGAGGCCTGCGCTGCTTCTTCGCTAAACCAGCTGATGACGCTCGGACAGACTCACTGGAAAGCGTTGCGCCGCGAACTGCACGAACTCCTGCGCGCCGATGAGACGAAGACCGCTGCGCAAGGCGCGGTTGGCAAACATTTGCTGCCCATGAGCGTGATTCGCCTGGTTGCTCCGGTCGAGATCGGCGACTATACGGATTTTTACGCGTCGATCTATCACGCCACGAATGTGGGCAAAATGTTTCGTCCTGACAATCCGCTGCTCCCAAACTACAAGTACATTCCGATCGGTTATCACGGACGGGCGTCTTCCATTGTCATCAGTGGCACAGCGGTTCGGCGTCCGCTGGGACAGACGCGGCCGGATGCGGCTGCGCCCCCTGAATTTGGTCCCACGCGACAGCTGGATTACGAACTGGAAGTAGGGTTTTATGTCGGACCCGGCAACGCACTTGGCAAACCACTGCTCATTGCTGAGGCGCCTGCAAATATTTTTGGCCTTTGCCTGGTGAACGACTGGTCGGCGCGCGACTTGCAGGCATGGGAGTATCAGCCCCTCGGTCCGTTTCTGGCCAAAAATTTTGCGACCACCATCTCACCGTGGGTGGTGACGCTGGATGCGCTGGAACCTTTTCGCGTGCCGGCATTCGAACGGCCCACTGGCGATCCGCAACCGCTGCCTTATTTGCAGTCAGAAGGCGAGCAGAAAACGGGCGCAATCGACATAACGCTTGAAGTATTCTTGCGGACTGCAATGATGAAAGCGCAGGGAATTGAAGCCGTGAGATTGAGCCGTGGAAATTTTCGCGACATGTATTGGACAATTGCGCAAATGTTGACGCACCATGCCAGCAGCGGCTGTAATTTGCGTGCAGGAGATTTGCTGGCCAGTGGAACGGTTTCCGGCAATTCCCGGGAGGCGCTGGGTTGTTTGCTGGAATTAACCAAGCGGGGCACAGAACCCGTCGTTTTGCCCAACACCGAGCAGCGGAGCTTTCTTGCCAACGGCGACGAGGTTATTCTGCGCGCACATTGCGAACGTGAAGGATTCGCGAGAATTGGCTTTGGGGAGTGCGCAGGAGCTGTGCTGGGGTGATACAAGGTTCTCGAATAAAAAAACAGGAGCTTGCAATGAAGCGAACTGCAAAAAATTTGCGGCTGATTCTGATTGCCATGGGGATGGTCGCGACACCCTTGGGGAGTGTGCGCGCGCAGGAAAAAGAGGCCGTCAAGGAAAATTACGTCAAGACGCACTATACAAAGTATGAGTATCGAATCCCGATGCGGGACGGAAAAAAACTGTTCACTTCGCTGTATGTGCCAAAGGATTCTTCGCAAACATACCCGTTCCTGATGCAGCGCACTCCCTACAATGTTGGTCCCTACGGACCGGAGGACTACAAAAAGACGCTCGGCCCTTCCGACGAATTTGAAAAGTCCGGATACATTTTTGTGTATCAGGACGTGCGCGGGAGATACATGTCGGAAGGCGACTTTCTGGAAATGCGGCCGCACCTCGATGCGAAAAAGTCGGCACAGGACACCGACGACAGCACGGATACCTATGACACGATCGAGTTTTTGCTGAAAAATGTTGCAAACAACAACGGCAACGTGGGAATTTACGGGATTTCATATCCGGGATTCTATACTTCTGCGAGCATCATTGACTCGCATCCGGCGCTGAAAGCGGCATCGCCGCAAGCCCCCATGACGGATCTGTTCCTCGGCGATGATGCCTATCACGGCGGCGCATTCATGTTGTCCGCCAATTTCGGTTTCTACGACTACTTCCGCTATTTTCCGAAGCCTTCGCCACCAGTGGCCCAGGTCGAATCTGATTTCGGAACGCCGGACGGCTATGCTTTTTATCTGAACGCGGGCCCCACGGAAAATCTCAAAAAGGCCTTCCCGCACGGGGACAACCCGCTGTTCAATGATCAATTGACACACGACACCTACGATTCCTATTGGAAGGTACGTGATCTTTCGCAACACATGAAGAACGTCAAGTGTGCCGTGCTGGTTGTGGGTGGCTGGTATGACGCCGAAGATCTTTCCGGTCCCTTCAAAACCTCGCAGGCGATTGCAAAGTTCAATGCGGGGACGCCGAACACTTTGGTTGAAGGCCCCTGGGTGCATGGCGGTTGGGCGCGCGGGATGGGCGATCATCTCGGCGACGTGCAGTTTGCCTCGGCCACCAGCGAATTCTTTCGCGCCCACATTCAGTTTCCATTTTTCGAACACTATCTGAAGTCAAAAGAGGATCCAAAACTGCCGAAGGCCTACGTTTTTGAGACAGGAACGAATGTCTGGCGCAAATATGATGCCTGGCCGCCCACCAATACTGCGACCCGCACGCTGTATTTCCATGCTGGAGGAAAACTGTCATTTGCGGCGCCTGCCGACCAGGAAGGTTTCGATGAATATCTCAGCGATCCCGCGCATCCTGTTCCGTTTGTCAACTACACCGCCGCCAGCGTTCCGCAGCGCTACATGGTGGACGACCAGCGGTTTGCTGCAGAGCGTCCGGATGTTTTGACCTATGTTTCCGAACCGCTCGAGGAAGACCTGACGATCGCCGGGCCAATATCCCCAAAATTGAAAGTTGCCTCGACGGGAACCGATTCCGATTTTGATGTGAAGCTGATTGATGTTTATCCTGACAATTCGCCCGATAACCATGACCCGGCAAAACTCGGCAAGCGGGTTTTGGACGCACCCGAAGTGAAAATGGGCGGCTACCAACAGCTCCTGCGCGGTGAGCCGATGCGCGCCAAGTTCCGTAACGGCTGGGAGAAGCCGGAACCGCTAATTCCCGGCAAGCAGGCGGAAGTGGATTTCAGCATGCCCGATCTCAATCACACGTTCCGGCGGGGGCACCGCATCATGGTGCAGGTACAAAGTACATGGTTCCCGCTGACGGATCGCAATCCACAAACATTTGTGGATATTCCCCAGGCCAAACCCGAAGACTTCAAGAAGGCCACCGAGCAGGTCTTTCACGAGAAAGGCGCCGCGTCGGGTGTGCAGGTTCTGGTTTTGACGAAATAACGGGGAGCCGGTCTCGGGAGCGGGGGCATCGTTTATTGGCGATGCCGCCGTTGCGGCTTCATGCCTTGAAACGCTTGTGCAGGCCCTGCCAGCATTCAAAATATTGTTCATCCAGCTGCGAGGATTCCAGCGCGAATTTCGTTGGACGGCAGACGAAGCGCGTTTCAAACATAAACGCCAGCGTGTCCGCAACGTACACCGGCTTCAGCTCGGCTTTCGTCGCTTTCTCAAATGTAGCGGAGTCCGGGCCATGTCCCGCCATGCAGTTGTGCAGGCTGGCGCCTCCGGGGACAAAACCTTCGGCTTTGGCGTCGTACTCGCCGCGAATCAGTCCCATAAATTCGTTCATGAAGTTGCGGTGAAACCAGGGAGGGCGAAAAGTGTGCTCGGTGACCATCCAGCGCGGCGGAAAAATCGCAAAATCCACGTTGGCGGTTCCGGGAATTTCAGAAGGAGCTGTGAGCACGGTATAAATCGACGGATCCGGATGGTCGAAGCTCACCGAATTGATGCAGTTGAATTTGGCGAGATCGTATTTATAAGGCGCATAGTTTCCGTGCCACGCCACCACGCTGAGCGGGGAGTGATCAATCGGAGCACTCCACAGGCGGCCCTGAAATTTACAGACCACTTGATAATCGCCGCTCTGATCTTCATACCCAGCGACCGGAGTCTCGAAATCGCGCGGATTGGCAAGGCCGTTGGCGCCGATGGGGCCAAGCTCGGGCAGACGAAACAGGCTGCCGTAATTTTCGCAGATGTACCCGCGAGCCTGTTGGTCGAGAAGTTCGACGCGAAATTTGATGCCGCGCTGAATCACGGCAATTTCGCCGGGCGCGACTTCGATGATGCCCATCTCCGTTCGCAAAGACAGCCGGCCAAGCTGCGGGACGATGAGCAGTTCGCCGTCGGCATCAAAGAAATAACGGTCCGTCATCGATCGATTCGCGGTGTACATGTGAATACCCACACCGGAATGCGTATAGGCGTCGCCATTGCCTGCCATGGTTGTGAGCCCATCGATAAAGTCGGTCGCCCGTTCAGGAATGGGCAGAGGTTGCCAGCGTAATTGGTTCGGCGGAGTAGGGACTTCGTCGAACGGCGTGCTTCGCAGCAGTCCGCTCGAAATAGGTTCAAACGGCTTGTGCGCAACCGAGGGACGGATGCGGTACAGCCACGTGCGGCGATTTTGCCCGCGCGGCGCGGTAAAGGCAGTGCCACTGATCTGTTCTGTGTACAGATTGAAAGGGGCTTGTTGCGGCGAATTCTGTCCTTGCGGCAGGGCCCCGGGAACGGCTTCGCTCGCGAACTCGTTGCCGAATCCCGACTGATACGTCACCGCAGTTCTTGCGGGAGCTTCCGTTTTCGTGGCCATATAATTCTCCCCAAACGAGTTTTACTACAAATTACCGCGTCGCGCCTGTTCCCGCTCGATGGACTCAAACAGCGCCCTGAAATTGCCTTTGCCGAATCCGCGGCTGCCCTTGCGCTGGATAATTTCAAAAAACACGGTCGGCCGATCTTCCACCGGCAAGCTGAAGATCTGCAGCAGGTAGCCTTCTTCGTCGCGATCCACGAGGACACCCAGTTTCCTGATCTCCTCGGTGGATTCCTCGATTTTTCCCACGCGTCCTTCCAAGGCTTCATAGTAGCTGTCGGGCACGCGCAGGAATTGCAGTCCATTGGCCTGCAATTTGGCGACGCTTTCAATTTCGTTGGCCGAGAGCAGCGCGATGTGTTGCACGCCCGGTCCGTTGTTCCAATCTAGATATTCGTCGATCTGGCTCTTCCTGCGCCCCGCGGCGGGTTCGTTGATCGGGAATTTCACAGAGTGCGAATCGTCGGACATTACAATGCTCATCAAGGCGCTGTATTCGGTCGAAATATCCTTGTCATCAAAGGATATAAATCGCTTAAATCCAAAAACGCTGGCGTAGAAATCCGCCCAGTATTCCATTTTGCCGAGTTCAACGTTGCCCACAATGTGATCGATGCGCAGAATTCCGGTCCCTTCGCCGGTGACGGGCGCCGCGGCAAATCCGGGAAGGAAAGGCCCGGAATAATCCTTGTAGGAAATCAGCGAGTGAATTGTCTCGCCGTAGGTGTGAATCGCCGCCCGGCGAATGGTGCCGTGCGCGTCGCTTACATCGTGCGGCTCTTCGGCGGGCTTGGCCCCGCGCTTCACCGCTTCCGCAAACGCTTCGTCCGCATCGCCCACATGCAGCGCGATATCTTTCACCGCATCTCCGTGAAGTCGAATGTGCTCCCCCGCGGGGTGATCCGATTTCAGCGGAGTTGTGAACATTAGATTCGCTTTGCCCTGCGTCAAGACATAGGAGGAACTTTCGCGGTTTCCCGTTTCAAGTCCACTATAGGCGGATTGTGAAAATCCAAATCCTTTACGGTAGTAAAACGCGGCTTGCCGCGCATTGCCAACCCAAAATTCAATGTGATGAATCTTTTTCAACTTCAGCGGATTGTCATTCATGGCGTTCACCTTCAGGAATTATTCTCACGCAGATATTCTTGCGGTTTCAAGCGATGCAGCCAATGACGGAAACGTGGATCATGGCCATGGGTAACGGAGTCAAAAGCCCCCTGAATCTTTTCTGTGAGCGGTCCGCGCGTCCCCGCGCCGATGGCCTTGCCGTCCAGTTCCCGCACAGGAACCACTTCGCGGGCCGTGCCCGTTAGAAAGAGTTCTTCCGCCCTGCGCAGGTCTTCCGGTCGCAACAGCCCTATTTGCACTTCATATCCGAGCGAACGCGCGAGTTGCATTACGGAATCACGCGTGATTCCCGGCAAAATGGAAGAAGACTCATCATTGGTACGCAGTATTCCATTTTCTACGATAAAGATATTTGCAACCGTGGCCTCCGCCACGTTTCCATCCACATTCAGAAGAATGGCTTCATCAAACCCGCGGGCAGCCGCTTCGCGCGAAGCCAATACAGAATTCAAATATTGCCCGCAGGCCTTCGCCGTTGTCGGCATCATGCGGCGATCGAACTTGATCCAGGACGAGGTCATGGCCCGGATTCCAGAAGCCTTCAAGGACTTTGTCGAATTCGAAAGATCCGGCACCGCCAGGACCGCCACTTCGCTTGGGCAGGCCGAAGAAATCCCCAAACTGTTCGTTCCCAAATAGCAAAGGGGGCGCACGTAGCAGCTGAGGAATCCATTTTTGACAATTACTTCGCACGTCGCTTCCAGTAATTCGTCCGCCGTATAGGGAACCGGAATTCCATAGACCGCCGCCGAAGCAAAGAAGCGGTCCAGGTGTTCCCTCATGCGGAAAAGGGCTGGACCGTCCGTCGTGTCGTAGCAACGAACTCCTTCAAAGACTCCCGTGCCGTAATGCAGACCATGCGCCGAGACCGCGGTCAGACTCTCGCCGTGAAGCCGGAGTTTTCCGTTGAGCCAGACCCAGCTGTCCGCGCGAAACGACGGGTCCTTGGCAGGCGCACCGGCTCCCAGGTTCGCGGGGTTGGGCGGCTGCGTTTCCTGCGCAGCGAGTTCGAGAACTTCATTTTGCGATTGACCAGACATCCCTCAAGCGTAGCGCAAGGCGGCGCAACGCATTTTGCATAAATAAGCCTGTTGATATCGTTTTGCGAACGAAACGTTCATAAAACTATTTAGAAGAGAAATTATATTGCATCAAACCCGCGATGCCTAGAATCACACCCGGGGGGTGATCTAGGCCTTGGTGTCTAAGGTTTCGCGCAACTTTTGAGCCAGGTACTGCGACCCGTAGGGCTTTTGCAGAATGACCGCATTTTCCTGAGCGCGAACGGAGATCAAGGTCGTTTCGGTTGCATAGCCAGTCGTGAAGATGGTTTTTACGTGGGGATGGATTTTGGACATTTGCGCGTAGGCATCCGGACCGTTTAGTCCGGGCATGACAACGTCCAACAAGACCAAGTCGATCGTCGCGCGGTGCTCCTTGAACAGGCCTACCGCTTCAACGCCATTCCGCGCTATCAGCACTGTATAGCCCAGGCTCTCCAGAATTTCTTTGGCGGCTTCGCGCAGCCCTTCATTGTCCTCGGCCACCAGAATTTTCTCGCATCCCCCCGCCAGCTGTCCGAACCGCGGTTTCTCTTGAACTTCAGCGCGGCCTTCTCCGAGCGGAAGGTAGGCGCGAAAAGTCGTTCCTTTCCCTAGAGTGCTGTCGACGTCGATGAAGCCTTTGTGTTGCTTCACGATTCCGTACACCGTGGCCAAACCGAGACCGGTTCCTTTGTCCACCGTTTTTGTCGTGAAAAAGGGTTCAAAGATATGTTCAAGGGTGACGGCGTCCATGCCGGTTCCCGTGTCTGACACTTTCAGCAGTACATAGCGTCCCGGCGAGGCGTACGCGTGCAAGCGCTGATAATCCGCGCCCACCTCGACGTTGCTGGTTTCAATCCTCAGGGTGCCGCCATCGGGCATGGCGTCCCGCGCGTTCAAGCACAGATTCATCAACACTTGTTCCATTTGGCCCGGATCCGCCCAAATAACGTGGAGATTCAGCGCAAGATTCATTTCGATTTCAATGCGCGCCCCAATCACATTGCGAAGCAAACTGATCTCTTCTTTTGTGAGTTCGTTCAGGTTGGTATTGCAGGGAGTGAGCACCTGGCGCCGGGCAAAGGCCAACAGCTGACGCGTCAGCGCAGCGGCGCGTTCGGCCTGCGCACGTATTTTGGCAAAGCGGTCCTGTACCGTGCTGCCGTGGGCGGCTTCTCCATACCCGATGTCGGCCCAACCCATGATGGCGCCCACTACGTTGTTAAAGTCATGCGCCACTCCGCCGGCCAGCCTGCCAATGGCTTCAAAGCGTTGCAGCTGATGGACCTGCAGCTCCAGTCTTTGGCGCTCTTTCCGCTCGTGGACCTCGCGCAATTCCCGCTGTACTGCCGGAATGAGCCGGTTCAGGTGCGTTTTCATCAGGTAGTCTTGCGCGCCCACCTTAAGCGCTGCCACCGCGGTATCTTCTCCAATCGTTCCGGAAACAAAAATAAAAGGAACATCCAAGCCCCGTTCGCGCACCAGCCTTAAAGCGTCCGTGCCCTTGAAATGCGGCATGGAGTAATCGGAAATGACGATGTCCCAGGCTCTTTCCAGCTGGCCGGTGAGCGCACTCGCGCTATCGACGCGACTGTAGTCCACCTCATAGCCCGCCTGCTCGAGCAAGCGAACCTGCAAAGTGGCGTCATCATCCGCGTCTTCTATAAACAGCACACGAAGGGGGCTGGCCATGTGGTTAGACGCTCCTGACAGGGGGGGCTTTTTCGTTCAGGACAAGCCAATACAATCCGAGTTGTCTCACTGCTTCGATGAAGCGGTCAAACTCCACCGGCTTGCGAATAAAACTGTTGGCGCCCAATCCGTAACCTTTCAAACGGTCCTGCTCTTCGTTGGAAGTCGTCAGGATCACGACCGGAAGCAGCTTTGTGCGGTCATCCGCGCGCATGCGCTTCAAAACTTCGAATCCGTCAATCCGTGGCAATTTCAAATCCAGCAACACCACTTGAGGCATGACGCTGAGGTCGCGTCCGGCGTGCTCGCCGACCCCGTGCAGGTAGTCCAGCGCTGCGACGCCATCGCGCGCCACGATAACTTCATTCCGGATGTTATTTTTCTTAAGCGCCCGCAACGTCAGCTGCTCGTCATCCGGATTGTCCTCCACCAGCAAAATTATTTTTTCGTCCATGCTCTGCTCCTTGTCGGGACTGCAAAATCAAATTGTGAAGTATATGGTCGCGCCTTTTCCAACTTGTCCTTCCGCCCAAACCCGTCCGCCGTGACGGTTGATGATGCGTTGAACGGTGGCTAGTCCAATGCCGGTTCCGGCAAATTCGCTGGTATCGTGCAGACGCTGAAACGCGCCAAACAGGCGGTCGGCATACTCCATGTCGAATCCCGCGCCGTTGTCCCGCACATAAAATGCGGGCCCTCCATCGCCATTCACTGTCCCGAACTCGATGCGCGCCTTCTCTGTTTTCGACGTGAATTTCCACGAATTCGCCATCAGATTTTCAAGTACCACCCGCAGGAGCTGCGGATCACCCTGGGCCTTGAGTCCGGGAGCGACGACTACCGCAACCTGCCGGCTCGGATCAGCACTGCGCAGTTCACTGGCAACGGTCTCCGCCAAATGACTCAATTCAATGTTTTCGCGGCGCATATCCACGCGGGTGTATCGCGACAGATTCAGCAGGTCGTCGATCAACGTTCCCATGCGTTTGGTGGCGGCGATGACTCTTTGCAGGAAGTTTCTGCCGGAGTCATCCAATTTGTCGGCGTAGTCCTCAAGAATTGCCTGGCTGAATCCATCGATGGCGCGCAGGGGAGCGCGTAAGTCGTGCGAAACGGAATAGGAAAACGCTTCGAGTTCTCGATTGGCTGCTTCGAGTTCTGCCGATCGCCGGCCAAGCTTTTCCTGCGTGCGCTTGAGCTCGGTGATGTCCCTGGTCACTTTCCCGAAGCCGCGCAGATATCCTTCCTCATCCCGTACGGCTGTCACTACTACATCAGCCCAGAACTGTGTCCCGTCCTTGCGGACCCGCCAGCCTTCCTCCTGAAACCGCCCTTGCTCTACCGCTGTTTTCAAACTTTGCGCCGGCTTGCCGGCCCGTATCTCGTTCTCCGGGTAGAATCGGGAAAAATGCTTGCCCACAATCTCTTCCGCCTGGTATCCCTTGATCCGCTCGGCTCCGCTGTTCCAACTGACCACGTATCCTTCTGTGTCCAGCATCAGAATCGAGTAGTCGCGTACCCCGGAAAGCAACAGCCGGAAAATCTCCTCACTCCGGCGCAGCGCTTCTTCGGCTTGTTTGCGTTTGGTGACATCCATCGCCACCACCAGGCGCGCTTCCTGGCCTTCATAGACCAGCGGATGGGACGTCACTTGGACATAAATAATTTCCCCGGACTTCTTGCGGTGTCTCCAAGGACCTGAAGTTTCCGGTTCACCGGAAGCGTGCGCAGTTGATTCCAGAATCGCGGGTACGTCTTCAAGGGGGCGGATATCCGTTATCTTGAATCGCAAGAATTCCTCTCGCGAATATCCGTAATGCGCGATCGCCGCTCCGTTTACGTTCAGGATCTCCAGATTCTTGGCATTGAAAACCCACAGGGGCAGGGGATTGCTGTCGAACAAAACATGGTAACGCTGTTCGGCGCTTCGCAGTCGCTGCTCGATATCGGTTCTTTTTGCGAGCTCGTTGAGGGTCCCCATTCCCGCCACCAGCAGCAGAATCAGCGCTACGGCATATCCGGAGACAATGATGAGTTTTGTCTGCGCTGAACCTTGTGCCGCGGCCGCCAGGCGCACTTTGAGGAGGGATTCCTCGGTGCCTTTCATCGCCTGAATCTGGTCTCGAATCTCGCCGAAGGCACGCTCGCTCCCCGTCGCGCGACTCGCCGCCGTCTCACCGGAGCCAATTTGCCCGGTAAACAATTCCAGGTGCGCGTCGAGAAGCGGTTCGAGCCGGCTCAGGGCGTTCTGCTGCACGGCGTTGTCCGAGGTGAGCTCCCTCAGGCGCCTGATGTCCGCTTGTTGCTGCTGAAACACAGCTCTGAGGCGGCCCGGGTTGGACGGGTTTCCGGTCGTCGTCGACCCACGCTCGTATATTTGCTGCTGCTCCAGTCCATGAAGGAGGACGCTATCCAGCTGTTCCATAACAGAATGGGTATGTTCGACCCACTTCTGATTGGTTTCTTCTGCCCGAATTCTTCGGTAGGAAAGCAAACCGACAAAGGCGAGGATGACGAGCGAAGCCCCCAGTGCCGCGGCCAGCCGACTCTTTAATGTGATCCCACTCATTTTACTTTGTGGTACCTAGGTAATACTTGGCAGCCAGTCGGGGCATTGCCGCGTTCGTCCGCTGTCCCACTGTACTCTTCCATTCTTGCCCAATCAGGCGGCGGCCGGAAATGGCACTCGCGGCGCCGGGGTCCCAGTTAATTAATACAGTAAACCCTGTAGCACTTCCGGGCGCTTGCCGGAGCTGCCCCCATTGCCTGCTGGGAACCTGTTTCGAGCTAGGCCCTTGGACTCCTGTTCGTTCTTGGTAGACTCGCACCTAGGAACAGCGTCCCCGCGCATGAGCCCCCACCAAACGGATCGTCGCCACTTCGAGGGGCAGATTGTTTACGCGCGCCCCATCGTTGTACTTCTTGCGCTGCTCGCTACCTTTGAACAGCCTCCCTCCCGGTCCGTCCGTCATGCTGCTTCGTTCCTGATTGTCTATCTCTTTGTGTCTTTCGCCATTATCGGATTGCAGAGGCTGCTACGCGGGCGCGCCTGGCATCTGCCGCTCGTCTGCGACATCCTTGCTTTTTTCGCCTTCCTGTTCATAAGCCCGGCTTCTGTTGCGATCTGGTTCCCCTATCTATTCCTGTGTTATGCGGCGGGCTCTCGTTGGGGACTGAGTGCGGCGACTCCTTTCGCCGGCGTGCTTTCTCTGGCGCTCATTGTCCGAACCGCCCTGCAGGGTGAGATTGGCTGGATGCGCATTTTTGCTTGGCTGGGCCTGGTCGTGGCTACCTTCACGGCCGGTGCCGGTATCGCGCTGCTGGGCGATCTCAGCCGCAGGTTTGCTGCCGAAAATGAATTTCTTTCCCGCATCACCGATACCATGCAAGTAGACCAGGGACTGGCCGAGTCCTTGCGTCAGTTTTTGCAGGAACTGGCAACCGCCTTTGCAACCGTAGAAGCGCTCCTGCTGTATCGCGATGCCGACCTGGAACGCATTTTTCTCTGGCGGCTCAAAACGGGGGAAAGCGAGCGCCTGGTACCGGAGAGCATCCCCCTGGCTCGGGCCGACGATTTTCTTCTCGACGACATGGACGCTGCCCTGTGCTGGAATTCCCTGCAGGGATCCGGCTCCGGTTTTGGCTGGGATCGCCGGGACGGCCACGCCCTGAAATCCCTGCCCAGGCTGCCGGGGCCCACACAGCAACAGTTCAACTTACAGAACTTTGTCTCGGTGGCATTTGATCAGCGGGGAGTGCCGAGCGGCCGTATCTTCCTGGTCAACGGGCGAAAGTCTTTCGAAAAAGCGGACCTGGCTTGGCTAGAGCGCATTGCCAGCCATGTCAGCTCATCGCTTGAGAACATCTTTCTATTGAGGCACTTGCGGGCACGCGCGATTGAAGCAGAGCGCAGCCGCATCTCCCGCGACCTGCATGACGGTATCCTGCAGACCCTGCTGAGCATTGAAATCCAGATTGATGTCCTCCGGCGCAAGGTTATTGCATCCCCGGAACAAGCCGTCAATAACCTCGCCAACCTGCAGCAGACCGTCAAAAACGAGTCCGCCGAACTGCGCCACCTGGTTACCGACCTGCGTCCATTGCGCGTTCAGAGCGCCGATTTGCTCGATCTAATGCAGGGATTTGCCGAGCGCTACCGTAATGAATCGACTATCGCTCTGGATATTTTGATTGACTCGGCCGAAATTCACGCTCCCGACCGTGTTTGCCGCGAACTTTTCCAGATTTACCGTGAAGCACTCAACAACATAAAAAAGCATGCTAAGGCTTCCCATGTCGTGGTAAAACTGTCACAGGATGACAGCAGCCTAGTACTCGTTGTAGATGATAACGGGGAAGGGTTTAGCTTTGCAGGACGATTCACCGGGGATGAACTCGACCGCTTGCGATTAGGACCGATTTCCATAAAAGAACGGACGCGAACCGTGGGGGGAATTTTGACAGTCGAGTCCAACCCTGGCCATGGAGCAAGATTAATCGTCGAGATCCCACTTGGCTGACATGGCTAAAACGAAACCACAAATTCGAGTTCTACTCGCCGACGACCACGCCATCTTTCGCGACGGTCTTCGCAAACTCCTTGATTCCGATGAGGATATTACGATCGTTGGGGAAGCCCAGAATGGTGCGGAATGTATCAAGATGCTCGCCAAGCTGAAGCCGGACATCTTGCTGCTCGATCTTCGTATGCCGGATAAAGACGGCTTGGCTGTCCTTGAAGAAGTCAACTTCGATACGTTACCTACAAGAGTTGTAGTACTGACGGCGGCCGAGGATGACCGCGATGTGGTGCGGGCCATGCGCCTGGGGGCGCGCGGCGTAGTGCTAAAGCAATCCGCCACCGACCTGCTGGTAAAAAGTATCCACAGGGTCCACGCCGGCGAAATCTGGCTCGACAACCGCATGACCGCAGAAGTCATGAAGGCTTTCTCAAAGTCCAGCGAATCCGGTCCGCGCCGCGAAAAACCGCTCCTCAGCGACCGCGAAAAAGAGATTGTGCAACTCGTCGCCCAGGGTTTCCGCAACAAGGAAATAGGCGAAAAACTTTTCATCAGCGAGCAGACGGTAAAAAATCACCTGCACAATATTTTTGACAAGCTCGGCGTTTCCGACCGCCTGGAACTGGCGCTATACGCCATCCACCACCGCCTCATCGATCACTAGCACCCGGGACCCGGTTTGCATCGCTTCGCCCGGCAAGCGAGACACCCGGAAGGGTCCAGGCAAGAATCCAATCTCCATGCGTCCTCGTGCGCTCATCAAGCGAACCGTCACCGCTCTCGTCCTGCCCCTGGCCCTTCTCTATATCGGCGACACCCTGGCGTTCTACATTCACAGCCGCCACCCCAGTTCGACACAGCCCGTGGAAACCTTCACCGTACCGCGCATCCTGGCGATCGATGAAAAGGGCGGAAAGATCGAATACGCGCTCGACCAAGTCCAGCAGGAACAAACCATCACCTGCGCGCAATCTATTTTTCCCCATGCCGGATTCCGTCCCTGCTGGTATGCCAAGCGCAAAGCCAGTCAGCCCATACCCGCGAGCCTGTTTGTCCAGCGATCCGGCCAATCGCACTTATTTCAGGGTTCCCGTCCGGCGTTTTTCCCGGGGTTTGCACTTCTTCGCTTTACTTGCCAGTTCTTTCCGTCGCCTCCGCCCGTATTCCCACTGCAAAGTTGCCTCTTAACCTCGGTCCGTGAATTGGTACAATAATTCCCAGCGGCCAGGCCAACGTTCCGTCCGCGTAACTTTCAGTTTCTCTCAGACGTAATCACAGTGCGATTCAATCGCAGAAGGACAAGGGCCGCTTGGCGACTCCACTCAATACCCCGAAGCATGATTTGGGCTCATTGCGCATTTCCGACAGCCATCGCAAGTCCGGCGGCTCAAGCCGCCGCTGGGGTCTGATCGTTCTCGTCATTCTCGTTTTGGCAGGCGCGGCCTTTGGCGCATTCAAATTTCGCAGCCAACGGCCGGTGGTTGAAACGGCGGCTGCCTCGAAAGCCGAAATTGGTGGCCGGCAAGCCATGTTGAGCGCCAGCGGATACGTTACGCCGCGCCGTCGCGCCACGGTCGCCGCCAAAATCACCGGCCGCGTCACCAATGTTTTTTTTGATGAAGGGACACACGTCCGGGAAGGCCAGATCCTGGCAACACTCGACGACTCCGACGCCAAGCGCGCTCTGGATTCTGCAAAAGCCGATCGTAACGCCTCGCAAGCTGCCATCGCCGACTATGAAGTCCAGCTGAAGAACGCCGAACGCGAACTTCATCGCGCCCTCGAACTGGAAAAAGCCGGCGTGCAGACCGAACAAGCCCTGGATTCGGCCCGGATGGCAGCCGATAGCCTCAGGGCCAAAATCGCGCTCGCCAAAGAACAGGTGGCGGCTTCGGCTGCGCGCATTGGCGAAGCCCAGCAGAATGTCGACAATACGGTAATCCGCGCGCCATTTTCGGGCATTGCGGTTTCCAAAGACGCCCAGGTTGGCGAAATGGTCTCGCCGATTTCCGCAGGCGGCGGCTTTACGCGCACCGGCATCGCCACGATTGTCGACATGAATTCCAATGAAATGGAACTCGACGTCAACGAATCCTACATTGCCAAAGTCAAACCGGGCGGCAAAGTCACTGCGATGCTCGATGCCTACCCCAACAATCCGCTCGACGGACGAGTGCGCATCGTCATTCCCACCGCCGACCGCCAGAAAGCCACCGTAAAGGTTCGCATCTCCTTCGATGATTTGCCGAAACTCATCGCTCCCGAGGCGGAAGTCAAAGTCATGCCGGATATGGGAGTCAAGGTCACGTTTCTGAGCGAAGCAGAAAAAGCGCCAGCAAAAGGCGCCGCGCCGGTCTCCGCGCTGGTTCCGCAGGAAGCCGTGCGCAGCGAGGGCGGCACAAAAATTGTTTTCCTGGCCAAAAACGGGCACGCCGAGCGCCGCGCGGTAACCGTCGGCGGCACGCGAGGCTCCGACGTTGAAATTATCGCCGGGGTCGCTGCCGGGGATGTGGTAATCACGAAATCCAGCCAGGAACTGAGAGACGGGCAGGAAATTGAAATGAAAAAGTAGGGAACTAAGGAACTCGAATTGAAACAACCCTGAGGAGCTCGCCAAAATGGTGAAAGTTGACGGAAGCGGATCCACCAGCTTGATCAAAGTTCGCGGTCTCAGCAAAGCCTACAGCCGCGGTGGCCAGACAGTCGACGTCCTGCAAGGACTGAATCTGGATGTCGACCGAGGAGAATTTGTCGCCTTCATGGGACCGAGCGGCTCGGGAAAATCGACTCTGCTCAATCTTCTCGGCGGCCTTGACGTCCCCACGCATGGCAGCATCACCGTCGACAGCGACGAAATCACGCACATGTCCGGCAGTAAGCTTACCGAGTGGCGCGCGCGTCACGTCGGCTTCATCTTCCAGATGTACAACCTGATTCCGGTCCTCACGGCGTTCCAGAATGTTGAGCTGCCCTTGCTGCTCACCAAACTCTCGAAGTCGGAACGCAAGAAACACGTGGAAACCGCCCTCGGAGTCGTCGGTCTGTCCGACCGCATGCACCACTTCCCCCGGCAACTCTCCGGCGGACAAGAACAGCGCGTGGCCATTGCCCGCGCCATCATTGCCGATCCCACGTTCCTTTTATGCGACGAGCCCACGGGCGACCTCGACCGCAAAAGCGCCGACGAAATCCTGGATTTGCTCGAACGCCTCTGCAGCGAATACAAAAAAACGATTCTCATGGTCACGCATGATCCGGCCGCCGCCGATCGGGCCCACGCCGTACTGCATCTCAACAAAGGCGTCCTCGTTGAGGGCGTCGCCGCCGGGAGTCACGCATGAAATTTCTCCATCTCATTCGCGCCAATCTGTTTCGCAAAAAAGTCCGCACCACCCTAACGGTCGGCTCGTTTGCCGTAGCCCTTTTTCTGTTTGGTTTTCTGGCGGTGGTTAGCGGCGCATTCAATCAAGGCGTGGACCTGGCCGGCGCCGATCGCCTGGTCGTCATCAACAAGGTTTCCCTCATCAATCCGCTTCCATTTTCCTATCGCGACCGCATCCAGGCCATCTCCGGCGTTAAATTCGTTACCTTCGACAGCTGGTTCGGCGGCGTCTATGTCGAAGAAAAAAACTTTTTCCCGCAATTTGCCATCGATCCGGAATTTCAGCGGCAGGTTTTTTCCGAACTCCAAGTGCCGGATGATCAATGGAAAGCCTTTGTTGAAGATCGCCAGGGGGCCATCGCCGGAGCTTCCACCGCTAAAAAATATGGCTGGAAAATCGGCGACCGCATCCCCATCCGCGCCACCATTTACGGAAACGACTCGTGGGAATTCAATCTCCGCGGGATCTACACCGGCCGTGAAGGCGACGATCTGACCCAGTTCTGGTTTCAAAACAAATATCTCGACGAGCGTCGGGTGTACGGCAAAGGCGTCGTTGGCTGGTACACCGCCAAACTGAATCATCCCGACGACTCTTTGCGCATCGCCAAAGCGATCGACAACATGACCGCCAACTCGCCGTATGAAACCAAAACCGAAACGGAAAAGGCTTTTGCCACCTCGTTTGCAAAACAGGCCGGCAACATCGAAGGCCTCATCCTGGTCATCGGCTCGGTGGTGCTCTTTACGCTGCTTCTGGTTACCGGCAACACCATGGCCATCTCCGTTCGCGAACGCATCGGCGAACTCGCCGTGCTCAAGGCCATTGGCTATTCCGACCGGTTCGTTCTTCTTTTCGTTCTCGGCGAATCTCTGATGATTGCGGTCCTCGGGGGAGTCATCGGACTCGGCGGCTGCAAACTCGTCACCGTGCTCATCACCAATTCCGGCGCCATTTCCGGAGGCTTCATCCAGTTTTTCCATCTCTCCGGCACGGCCATCGCCCAAGGTTTGGTCGCTTCGGTCATCGTCGGAATTCTCGCCGGGCTGCTGCCCGCGATTTCAGCAATGCGCCTGCGCGTGGTGCAAGCGCTGCGGAGGGTTTGATCCATGGCTGTACCGCTCGTCTATAACTTACGCAGTGTTCGTGCGCGGTGGGTCAGCGCCATTGTCGCGGTTCTGGGCATCGCTGGCACGGTCGGCGTCTTCATCGCCATGCTCGCGCTGGCCAAGGGGTTTCAATCGACACTGGTTTCCAGCGGCTCGCCCGACAATGCCATCATCATGCGCGCTGGCGCCACGAGCGAAATGCTGGGCTCGGTCACACTCGACCAGGTAAAGGTTCTGCAGGACGATCCCAGTATCGCCAAAGAAAACGGCCAGCCGGTCATGTCGCCCGAAGTCGTGGTCATGGCCCCATTCCCGCTGCAATCGACGGGCACCGACGCCAACGTGCAGGTCCGCGGCGTCTCCGACAAAGCCCTCCGCGTCCGCAGCAACATTCACATGGTCGCCGGCCGTTTCTTTCAGCCCGGACTTCTCGAACTCGTGGTAGGAAAAAATGCCGCTTCGATGTACCAGGGCGTCGCTATGGGTGACACGGTAAAATTCGGCGGCGGGACCTGGAAAGTGGTTGGGGTATTCGACGCTGGCGGCAGCGCGTTCGATTCCGAAATCTGGGGTGACGCCCACGTGCTCTCGGAAGTCTATAAACGCCCGGACTACATTTTCCAGTCGGTTACCGCGCGGCTCACTTCGCCTGCGGCGATTACGCCGCTCAAAGACCACATGTCGACCGACCCGCGCATGACTGTCGACGTGCAGCCCGAGATCGTCTACTACTCCAAGCAATCGCAGGGACTGACCACGCTGATCCACGTTCTCGGCGGCATCATTGCGGTCATCATGGGTATCGGGGCCATTTTTGGCGCGCTCAACACCATGTACTCGGCCGTCTCCGAACGTTCTCGGGAAATCGCCACCATGCGCGCCATCGGGTTCGGCTCAGCGAGTGTGGTCACGTCCTTTATCTTCGAAGCGCTCTTCATTGCTTTTATCGGCGGCGTGCTCGGTTCGGTCGCCGCGCTTCCGCTCAACTGGGTGACCACCGGGGCCATGAATTTTCAGACCTTCTCCCACTTGGCGTTCGCCTTTAAAGTCACTCCCGGGCTGATTGCCACCGGTATCGGTTTTGCCCTGCTCATGGGTCTGATCGGAGGAGTACCCCCGGCCATCCGCGCAGCCAGCCGCCCGGTAGCCCAGGCTTTGCGCGACTTGTAGGTCAAAGCCTGCTTTCTTTGGATTGTTTTTAGAATTTGGCGCCACCCGGGGCGGACCCGGGTGGCGACTGAATCCGAACCTTATTTCAATTCTCCGACAATTTCCTTCTGCGTTCCGCCTCGTTCAGCCAACCCAGCAAGACCGGCGCAAACTTGTCAGCCACCTCAAGAAAAGCAATCCCCACGCCCAGGTGCTTGTCGGCGTACGCAATTTTCGCCCGGGCCTCGAAGTAATTTTCGCCTTCCCAAATTTTCACCAGCACCGCGGTGCCGCTGGGGAACGGATTCATCATGTCCAGATAGCAGCCCTGCGAACTCAGCTCACTTACCCGCGTCGCAATCCGTGCTTCCGAGCGTTCCTCGATGACTTCTGCCGTTGCGATGAACGAAAACCTCGGCACCTGCCGGCGTTCCTGATCCATTTGGTTTTCCTTCTGAGGAAGTAGTTGCTTTTGTATTAGCTCTGATTATACAGCCGCTTCCTTCTCTTCGATGCCGTCCTGCTTGCCAGTAGGTGCCAGTTGCGGTGCCGAGCTCCCGCGGGCGGACCGCGCGGGCCCTACCTCCGGTCAGTTGCTCTTCATCCTCCGGGTGGACCCCTTTTTCTCCAACCATGCATTAAATTCAGCCACCATCCCTGCCGTCCATTTCGCATCAATCTGTCCCGGCGTATATTTCCCCTCGCGCAGCATCCGGTGCCCCCACTCATCGACCAGATGGTCCATCTCCGTATCGTCGGCAATCTTTTCTGCAAACTGCGGCGGGATAAAGGTAATCCCCTCCGGATCGCCTACGGCAATATCTCCCGGCATGACCGTAACTTCGCCAATCCGAATCGGCGTGTTGATTCCCACCAGCATCACATTTTCGAGCGCCGAAGGATCCACTCCCCGCACAAAGCACTGAAAGTGCTTCTGCTCCTCGATCCCGGTCACGTCGCGAATCGCGCCATTCACAATCAGTCCGTTATGACTTTTGGCATACACCGCCGTCGACAGATTGTCGCCCACCATAGTCCCGTAGCGGATTTTTCCAAACAAATCCACGACCAGAATATCTCCCGGCTGTAAAATGTCGATCACCCAGGAATTCTCATCCCCGATGCGCCCTTCTTTTTTCCCGTTCGAGCGGATCACCGCATCTACATCCCGGCGCAGCGGCATGAATACGGCCGTCACCACGCGACCCACCAGCCGCTCCCCCGGATTGATAATTTTCCAGCCACTCTCAAACTGATTCCGGTAGCCCGCTCCCTGCAAAAAATCCCAGGCCTCATCCGCCGTCAGCTGGTGTAAGCGCGCCAGCACCCCATCGGCCACCTTCGGTCGTCCGTCGGCAAATCGCTCCCCGTGCCAGTCGGGCGTAAATTCCACCCGCTGCTCTTTGGAAAACATGTCCAGCTGCGCCGAAGCGACCGGGATGGCTCCCATGGCCACCAGCAAGCCCCAGGTCAACTGCCAAATCGTTTTCATAGCCACATCCAATTTCGGGAATTCGTTCAACCTGTCGGCAAAGTAGCACACTTGGCGGGAAAAAACTGAACTCTCCTTGCGGGTTCTTGGCAGTTTTCTTGAATCCAAAATCGTCCTCTGGCCCGACGTGGCTGTAGAAAAAACGGAAACGTGAGAGGGACGGCCGGATCTCTGTAACGGTGGCATTCGCACTGACCGGAATCAACCCCGCCATGGCGCAGCACCCCGCACCGCGCCCGCCGCTATTCTGAGCACCGCAGAATTTTTCTATTTATGATTTCGTCCGGTCGGGATGGTGCGACCGGGTGGGGAGAGCTGGCCTTCCAGGGGAGTTGAACTGTGGTCTGCCGTTAAACTTTTCCTTATTTTCTTACTTCGCTTTTGCTGTTTATCCCGTCGGGCGCCATGGCGCCCGCAATCTCTCCGGCGCCGTCACACCCCCGCCGCCGCCGCTTCATGGAACGAGTTCACCGCCGCCACCTCGTCGTTTCGTACATCGAATACCGTATACAGCTTGGTAATCTGCAACAGGTCGCGAACTTTATTGGTCAGGTTGAGCAACTTCAGTTGCCCTCCCTGATTCTTCACGCTGGCAAAAGAACTCACCAGCGTTCCCAGCCCGGCGCTGTCGATGTAGCTGGCCTCGGCCAGGTTTAACAGAATCAATTTGCGCTCTTGCTTCAGCAAATCGTCAATCACCGACCGTAGCGCCGCGCTTTCCTGGCCCAGCACGATCCGCCCGCGAACATCCACGATCGTAACCACCCCAATCTCCCGGTTACTTGTCGTCAGATTCATCGGTCGCCTCCCACATGCGTCGATTGCCTGCGTCCTCGAACGGTTTTGCGACTCTCGATAGTAAACGAAGCCCCGCGCCGGGCACAACGTCTGCTTCACTATTCTTGCCAGTTAGCCAAAATGGACCTCTTTGTTTTCAATCACATCCGTACACTTTTGCCGTGGCCCCGGGTTGCAGGGTTACCGGGTCTGGGGGCAGCCCACCCACAGGTCTGCCCCCCAGGGTCGCCTGTCCTCGGCGGAGCCGGGGTCCACCGGGCGACTGGCACTTCCGCTCCATTGCAACTTGCACGGCCCGGTGCAACAATAATGACGAAACCGGGAAACAATTCCGCTCTTCCGGTGTCCAACTAAATGAGCGGATATCGGGGCGGTTCACGATACCCGCCGTCCCGGATGCAAGTCGATCCCGTGGCGCAGCCAGCGCCTGCCCCACCTGATCGAGCCTGAAACGTGCCTGAAGTTTTGCAAGGAAGACCCAGGCAGCTGATTTAGGGTCGGAAAGGCCGGCAGTGTCCGATTGGGCCAGTGCCCTCAGTTGGGGCCAAGATGAATCCGAACTCGTCCACGAGCTGCAGGCTGGCTCCGAGACGGCCTTCGACTGGCTGGTTACCCACTACCACGCGCCTGTCTACAACCTCATTGTCGGCATGTTGGGTGACGCTTCCGATGCCGCCGATGGCACCCAGGAAGTGTTCCTGAAGGCTTTCCGCGGCATTCGCAGTTTCCGCCAGGGCAGCTCCTTGAAGACCTGGCTCTATCGCATCGCCATCCGTGAAGCCCTGAACCACAAGCGCTGGTTCAAGCGTCATCTGCAAAAAAACGTTTCCATTGACGCTGAACCCGAAGAAGGCCACGCGCACATTGATGTGGAAGATCTTTCCGCGACACCGTTTGAGCAACTCGCCACTCTGGAAATTCAAGTGGCGGTGCAGGGCGCTTTGCACCAGATTCCCGATGTCTTTCGCAGCGCCGTAATCCTGCGGGACCTCGAAGGACTGAGTTACGAAGAAGTAGCCGAAGTCCTGGAATGCAGCGTCGGCACCGTGAAATCGCGCATCCTGCGCGGTCGCCGCGCACTCCGCGAAATCCTGGAGCCGTTGCTTGGGGTTGGCGAGCTGCACGCGCCGCACCACACAAATTCGCATGGCATGGTCAGCGAAGCCCTGCCATCCCCTTTTACCGATGCATATTCGGCAGCGCGGCGCATTACAGGTGGGTCTCAGGGTACGTCCCAGCGGGCAGATTCCGCGGGTGAGGGTGTCCGATGAAGTGCACCATAGTTCACGAAAAACTTGCTGGATATTTGGACGACGCAGCCACCGGGAATTCCCGGGTGCTGGAGCGTGGAGAAATTCGGGATCACCTGGAAAGCTGCGGCTTGTGCCGCGAGGAACTGCAACGCTTTAGAAAACTTTCAGCCCTGATGTCCCGCGTCCCGAAGCGCGTTCCGCCGGCGAATCTCGCTGTGAAGATTAAGATTGCCGCTGCCCGTGCGCAGCAGGAAGAAAGCTGGGCTGGCAAGGTTCTTCGCGTGCGTAACCGCGCGGAGATTCTGCTCGACAACGTCTTGCGTCCGCTTACGCTTCCCGCCACCGGAGGAATTTTCTCGGCGATCCTGATTTTTGTGATGGTGTTCCAGTTGATCGGCCCGGTAAAAACAGTGCAGGCGGTCGGCAACGATGTGCCGCTGACGATTTTGCGCCCCGCCGAGCTGCTGGCCCTTTCCGATTCCCCGCAAACCTGGGCTTCCGAGCAACAAGAGAGTGAACTTTCCTTGCCGCATGGTTTGCTGGTGGATGTGACGGTCGACCAGCACGGCCAAATGACGGGTTATCAAATTCTCGCCGGACCGAACACCATCGCGCTGCGCCACCAGCTTGATCAAATGCTGCTTTTTTCCAGCTTCCGTCCCATGATGAGCTTCGGACGCCCGACAGCGGGCGGCCACGTAATCCTGAGCTTCAGCGCCGTCCACGTTCGCGGATAAACAAGTGGGCGTGAAAGGGCCAGTTCCGCTAAGCGGCTGCAGGTCGCGCGGCACAATCAATATGCAGCGCCCGGGTCAAGTCGATTCGCCGCCGGGCTCCCTGAAACGGCCGGGCGTCACAGGAATGCGGCCCGGCGCGACGAAAAACGCGTGGCGGCCTGTTTTTCTCCCGACCATCATTTTTGCAGCCGTTTTCCTCGCCAATATCTCCCCTGCGTGCGCGCAGGAAATGAGTATCGCCGAACGCGTCCTGTTCCACTCCGTCAATCGCGCGCGCGTCGCGGAAAACCTTCCTCCGCTCACCTGGGACCCCGCGCTCGCCGCCGCTGCGCGCCAGCACGCCGCACTCATGGCGAAACGGCAAACCCTCGCGCACGAACTTCCGGGCGAGGAAAAGCTCGCCGTGCGCGCGATTCGCGCCGGAGCCCACTTCGGCGCGGTGGCTGAAAACATCGCAAGATCCGCTAGTGCCGAAGACGCGCATCAGTCCTGGATGAGCTCGGCAGGCCACCGCGCAAATATTCTCAATCCGCAACTCACCGCAATGGGCACGGGCGTCGTCATCGCCGGCGAAAACGTGTTCGCCGTAGAGGATTTCTCGCAGGCGGTGGCGGACCTGAGCCTGGGCGAGCAGGAAGCGCGGGTTCTAAAGCTATTGGCCGACAACGGAATTTCCGGCGGCAAACCCAGTGAAGATGCGCGCAGCATCTGCCAAAAGAGAAATGCCCTGAACGCCCCGCGCCCCCGCTACGAAGCGGAATTTGAAACCGGCGATCTGGCGAAATTGCCTGAGGAGCTGGCGAACGCCCTGAAAACCGGTCGCTACAGCCACGCTGCCGTCGGCGCGTGTGAAACCAAGACGGAAACTCCGTTCACGCGTTTCCGGATTGCCGTTTTGCTTTTTTGATTGCCGTTCAACTATCGAAGATGCGGGAAACTGCGCCCGCGTGGTGTGAACTGTCCGGAAGTCCAGCTTGCTTTCTGCTCACTCCTGTTCCTGGCCGGCGCGCCAGACGTCCATTTCTGGTGTTAAATGGACCCAGGAGAGTATTCATGCGCCTGACCGTGAAGACCATCGTGTGTGCCGCAAATTTGTGTTTGCTCATGCTCGGAGTTGTTTCCAGTGCCGCGAACGCCCAGCAGATGGGGAATGCGGAGCGGGCCCTATTTGATTCCTTGAACCGCGAACGGTCCGCGCACCAGCTGCCGGAATTGAAGTGGGACCCTTCGCTGGCCAAAGCGGCGCATCAGCATGCGGCACTAATGGCCCAGCGCAATGATTTGTCCCACCAGCTGCGCGGCGAAGGGGACGTGCAGGCGCGCGCCAGCAGCGCCGGCGCGCGCTTTACTGTCATTGCGGAAAATATTGCCGAGGGGCCGGACGCGGCAGCGATTCATTCCATGTGGATGAAATCCCCGCACCATCGCGCGAATATTCTCGACGTGGATGTCAACGCGGTGGGGATTGCGACGGTACCGGGCAGCAAATATCTGTTCGCGGTGCAGGATTTTTCGCGGACGGTCGAGAATCTGAGTCTGCGCGAACAAGAACAGCAAATCGGCTCGCTGCTGCACGCGCGCGGGCTGCAGATCAGCGCCTCGAGCGACGATGCGCGAAAAACCTGTGCGATGAATGACGGTTATGCGGGAAAGCCCTCCACCATGTTCCGTTTTGAAGGGGGAGACTTGAGTGCGTTGCCCGAACCGGTGAAGGCCAAAATCAAAAGTGAAAAGTATCGCTTTGCCTCGGTCGGCGCTTGCAGTCCGGGCTCGGCGAATCGTTTTGCCCGTTACCGCATCGCCGTTTTGCTTTTCCGGTGAAAAGCGCGAACGAAATTCACTGGCGGGCTTACCTGGAGAAATCAAGCGACTTCAGCGCAGCAAAGCAGTCCGGGTCCAGCGCGTGCGGAACGTCCTGGGAAATGATCTGAAAAACTTTGTCGCGCGGGAGGGCTTCGCGATACGGCCGTTTGGCCGACAAGGCGTCAAACACATCGGCCACGGCGATGGCCCGGGCGGCCATTGGCAATTGCGTGGCGCGAAGATTCCGGAAGTAGCCGGAGCCGTCGAGCTTCTCGTGATGGGAACTGGCAACGAAGGCCAGATGTTGAAAACCCGATATGCGTTCGAGAATGCGCTGGGTGTAGTAGGGATGCAGCCGCACGGTTTCCCATTCGGTTGCCGTGAGTTTTCCCGGCTTGTCGAGAATACTGTTGGGGACGCTGAGTTTCCCGATGTCGTGCAGCAGCGCGGCGCGGCGCACCAGGGTGATTTCCTTGTCGGAAAGCCCGAGCCGCTGCGAAATGGAGACCGCCACGGTGGTAACTCCCCGCGAATGAGCGTGGGTGTAGGGCGACTTGATGTCGATGATGTCGGAAAATGCTTCGCAAACACCGTCGAGTTTATCTTCGCTGGCCTGGGTGAATAGACCCAAAGGCTCCAGATCGATGACCGCCTGGCGGGTCCGTTCGTCCTGCAGCAATTGCCAAAACGCTTCGTCGTTTTCGACTTCGCCGATGGCCCGAACAAGTTCCGGGTCGAACCAGGTGCCGCTGCGCTCGCGAATGACCTGGAACGCGTCATTCACCCCGCTCAGCGTCGTGAAGACTTCCAGCGTCTGACACAAGTTCAGGATTCTGGAAAACAACGGAATTTCTTCGCCTTTGCGGCCTTCCGGAAAGCCCTTGCCGTTCCAGTGCTCGTCGAGGTTGTAAATCGCTTGGGTGGTGGCTTCGCTGAAACCAATTTTTCTGGCGATGTGCGCGCCGCGATCGCAGCGGGTACCGACAAGTTCCCGGGTCTGCGCTTCGCGGTTTACGGCCACGCTGGTGATGGCAAAGATGCGTTCGAGCCGGGATTTTCCGGGCATCACGTTGCGCAGAAGATATTCCAGGCCTTCCAGGGTCGGGCGCGTCCAATCGGTGGATTTTACTTCCTGTTTGGCTTTGCGTTCGTCGCAACCAAGGATTTCATACATGCGCGCCGCGTTGCTGCTGCATCCGGCATCTTTGAGCAGCAGGGCGTAGTACAGGTCGGCGCGCTGGGCCACGGGCAATTTCAAGATGTCGGCCAGGCGCATTCCCAGCAGGCAGCTTTTGACGGCATGGCCCATGGGCTGACCTTCGGTGAGGTCCAGAGCGTAGGACAGCGCCGAAATCAGGTCCGACATGCGCAGTTGCGATGTCGAAGTTTCAGGAGCAGCTTCGGTGATCAACATAGGGAAGAAAGCCCTAGGCAAGTATAGATTCCCCGGCGGGATTGTGGCTGCAGGCGCAAGGCCGAGGTGCGCTTTTCTTCAACAGTCCGTGCCCGCAGGATTCACGGCACTTTTGATTGTTTTCTGCGAGGAAAACCCGTATACTCCTGCCCATGTACCGCACCTGCGCCTACTCGTTTTGGTTTTGGTACCCACTCAAATAGCGGGCGAGGGGCGATTTTCCAGACGAAATCAGCAAAAGAGTTTCGACCCACTCGCAAAACGGAGTGGGTTTTTTTGTTTTTGGGCATGAGCACTCTGGTTGGAGCGAAAAAATGAGCGCGAAGAGGGGCTGGCGATGATCATTTCGATGAAGTTGCACGCGACGCGGGAAGAAATTGACGAAGTGCGGGCGCAAGTGGCGCACTTCGGCTACAAGGTGCATTCGATTGAAGGGGAGGAACGCGTGGTCATCGGGGTGGTGGGCGTGGGGGATGTGACGGCGTGCTTTGAATCAGTCGAAGCCATGCCGCAGGTGGAGAATGTGACGCGGATTTCCGCGCCGTACAAGTTTGTGAGCAAGGAATTCCGTAAAGGGAAATCCCGCATCAAGGTCAACGGGCTCGAAGTGGGAGGCGATGAATTCATCATGATGGCCGGGCCGTGCTCGGTCGAATCAGAAAAGCAAATCATGCAGACGGCGGAAAGTGTGGCGAAAGCAGGCGCGAAAATGCTGCGGGGCGGCGCGTTCAAGCCGCGGACTTCGCCCTATGATTTCCAGGGAATGGAAGAGGAAGGCCTGAAGCTGCTGCGCAAGGCCAAGGAAGCGACGGGCCTGGCGATTATCACCGAAGTGATGAGCGAGCGTGACGTCGAAATGATCGCCCAATATACCGATGTGATGCAGGTGGGCGCGCGGAACATGCAGAACTTCATGCTGCTCAAAGCGCTCGGGAAGTGTGGGCGGCCGGTGCTGTTGAAGCGCGGGTTGAGCAGCACGGTGAAGGAGTTGCTGATGTCGGCCGAGTATATTACGGCGCACGGCAATCCGGAGGTGATGCTGTGCGAGCGGGGAATTCGGACGTTTGAGACGGTGACCCGGAATACCTGCGATATCGCGGCGATTCCGGCCTTGAATGAGCTGACGCACTTGCCGGTGATTCTGGATCCGTCGCACGCGACCGGGAAGCGCAGCCTGGTGCCGGCGCTTTCGCGCGCGGGAGTGGCGATCGGTGCCGACGGATTGATTGTGGAAGTGCATCCAGCGCCGGAGAAGGCCATCAGTGACGGTGCGCAGTCGCTCGATCTGAGCCAGTTTGCCAAGATGATGCAGGACCTGCAACCGTATATCCGGTTGTGGGAGGAATCACGAAAGCAGGAAGCGGTCGCAGCGGCGTAGGCCGGCCGTAACCAGTAAGAGGCGAGACCTTGGGCAGCGGCGACGAGAGCGAACTGGTCATCGCTGCCAATTTTTTTCCGGCGATCCTCGTTGTAGGCCCGAAACAGAAGAGTTAGACTCCGCGTCATTATCGACGGTGGTTGGGACAAACCAGCACCAAGGAGTCGCGGATGAACCTATATCGACAGATGATGACGAGATCGGCGGCCGTTGCTTTCCTGGCCCTTCTGGGAACCGTTGTGGCCGCCGCGCAGGGCGTTTCCGCCGAGCAGTCAACGAAAATTGACGCGTTGTTTGCGAAATGGGATCGCCCGAGCACGCCCGGGTGCACCCTTTCGGTGCTCAAGGGTGGTCAGGTTATTTATAAGCGGGCCTACGGCATGGCCAATCTGGACTACGGCGTAGTTCTTACAACGGACACACCGTTCCATGTAGCCTCAGTTTCCAAGCAATTTACGGCAGCTTCGATTGTTTTGCTGGAGCAGGAAGGGAAACTTTCCTTTGACGACGAGGTGCGGCGGTTTGTTCCCGAACTGCCGGATTTTGGCAGGAAGATTACGATTCGGCAGCTGTTGCATCACACCAGCGGCTTGCGCGACCAGTGGGATCTGCTGCAATTGGCGGGCTGGCGGTATTCGCTGGATTTAATCACCAATGAAGATGTGCTGAGTGTTGTGACCCGCCAGAAGGAGTTAAATTTTGCGCCGGGGTCGGAATATTCGTATTCGAATACGGGCTACACGCTGCTCGGCGAGATTGTGAAGCGGGTAAGCGGAAAATCACTGCGCGAGTTTACAACCGAGAGGATATTTGTGCCGCTCGGAATGAAAAACACGCATTTTCGGGATGACCACGCAGAGATCATTCCGCATCAAGCCTATGGGTATTCCCATTCGGATAAAAAGGGATGGCAATTGAGCGTGACGAATTTTGACACGGTGGGCGCGACCAGTTTGTTTACGACGGTGGAGGATTTGGCACTGTGGGATGAGAATTTTTATAGCGGACGCGTCGGAGGCCCGCACTTTACCGAGACCATGCTTCATCACGATCCGTTGACCAGCGGCGAGAACATTCCGTACGCGTTCGGACTTACCACAGGGAAATATCGCGGCCTGGACATTGTCGAGCACGCCGGGGCCGACGCAGGGTATCGCTCTGAACTATTGCGATTTCCCGGGCAGCATTTTTCCGTAGCTTGTCTGTGTAATAACGGAGGAGCGGCCGGACCGGGAACTTTGGCCGAAAAAGTGGCGGACATCCTGCTGGCTGCCGATCTGCAAGCGACCGCGGCCCCCAAAGCGGAAGAAAAATTCGTGACGCTCTCGGAAGCTCAGGTCACCCCGAAAGTAGGCTATTACCGCGACCATGAGAAGGACGAAATCCGGAAGGTGGTCAGGAAGGATGCGGGATTGGGCGTGGCGTTTGGAGACAATGTTCTGCCGCTCAAGGCGCGTTCGCCAGACCGCTTTCAGCTGGCAGAATATCCGGTCGCAGTGGAGTTTTCCTCAGGCCGCGGGGGGCTTCTGGAAATGAAGATTGGCAGGCCGGACGAGAAGCGCCAGAGCTATGAACAGCTCCCGGCCTATACGCTTCCGGAAGGCCAGAAAAAGGAATATGAAGGAAATTACCGGAGCCCCGAGATTGATCCGGTGTACCGGATTGCGGAAGAAAACGGCAGGCTTGTGCTCCAGCGGTTGAAGCATGAAGCGGAGACGCTGGAAGCGGCGGCCCCCGATTTGTTCCAAGGCGAGCTCGGAACGTTTCGGTTTGAGCGCGACCAGAAGGGACGGGTCACCGCCATGCTGATCACCACCGGAAGAATTCGCAATCTGCGATTTGTGCGGGAGCGCTAACAGCGTTGGACACAACGCGTTTGTGGGCGGCTTGACCAGCCTGGGGGGAGGTTCTACTATCCTCGAACCATGCCCACGGGCGATTCCCTTATAGGCCAAAACGTTTCGCACTACACAGTTACCCGCAAGCTGGGCAGCGGCGGGATGGGCGTGGTGTACGAAGCGGAAGACGCAAGACTAGGCCGCCGCGTAGCATTGAAATTTCTGCCTGAAGAAATGGCGCAGGACGCGCAGCTGCTGGAGCGCTTTCAGCGGGAAGCCCGCGCGGCTTCTTCCCTCAATCACCCGAACATCTGCACCATTCACGCGATTGAGCAGCACGAGCGGCGGCAGTTTATTGTGATGGAGTTGCTCGATGGGCAGACGCTCGGAGAACTCATCAGCCGGGGCGCGCTGCCGATTGAAAAGATATTGCCGCTCGCGATACAGATCGCCGACGCCCTGGAGTCCGCGCACGCCAAGGGCATCGTGCACCGGGACATTAAACCCGCCAATATTTTCGTGACCGATCGCGAACAGGTGAAGATTCTGGATTTCGGTCTGGCCAAAGTGGGACCACCGGATTCGGCGGAAAGTTCCCGGCCTTCTCAGCTGGAGACGCTACTGCCGGAGGAAGAACTGACGCGGCCGGGCTCCACGGTAGGAACGGTTTCCTACATGTCGCCGGAGCAGGCGCGCGGGCAATTGCTCGATGCGCGGTCCGATTTATTTTCCTTTGGAGCGGTTCTTTATCAAACGGCAACGGGGGCGGTGCCGTTCCCCGGGGAAACCTCCGCGATTGTTTTTGACGCGATTTTGAATCGTTCTCCGCTGGCCATCGAGCAAGTGAGTCCCGGACTGCCTGCCGAACTCGGACGAATTCTGAACAAAACCCTTGAAAAAGACCGCAACATGCGATGCCAGAGCGCTACCGAGCTCAAAACCGATTTGACCCGTTTGAAGCGCGACCTGGAATCGGGGAGCAAAAACGTTGCGGAAGGTTCCGATCCCAAGGCGAAAGCGGCCAAACCGGGACTGAAGTCGGTGGCCGTGCTGTATTTTGAAAATTTGAGCGGCGTGAAAGAAGATGAATATCTTCGCGATGGAATTACCGAAGATATCATCACTGAGCTTTCCAAGATTCGCGGGTTAAATACCTTTTCGCGACCGACGGTGTTGGCATTTCGCGACAAGCAAGTGACGCCATTGCAGATTGGACAGCAACTGCGAGCCGCGTATGTGCTGACCGGAAGCCTGCGGCGAGCAGGAACCCGCCTGCGCATCAATACGCAACTCGTGGATGCCAAAACGGACTTTCCCCTGTGGTCGGAACGATACGACCGCGAGATGAAAGATGTCTTTGAAGTACAGGATGAAATAGCGCGGAAAATCGCGGAAGCCCTGCGGGTTACGCTGTCGCCCCAGGAACTTGAAGCATTATCAATCAAACCAACGGAAAATTTGCAGGCTTATGACCTGTATCTGCGCGGCAAACGATACGCCCGGCGGCAGACGCGGCAGGATCTGGAATTTGCCCTGCAGATGTTTGAGAACGCCGTGACCATGGATCCGAGCTTTGCCCTCGCCTATGCCGCGTGCGCGAACGCCTGCGCCATGTTTTATTGCAACTACAGCCGCGACACGAATTGGGTGGAAAAGGCCAGAACCGCCTCGGGCAAAGCGGTGGCGCTGCGTTGGGATTTGCCGGAAGTGCAAGTGAGCCAGGCGTGGGTGTTGTACGCGACTGAATTGCACGATGAAGCTGTGCGCATGGTGCAGAAGGCCATCGAGCGGAAACACGATTGCGAAGGGGCGTATTACCTCTTGTGCCGGGCACTATTTTCGGCCGGCCGCTATCGCGAAGTCGTCGATGTGATGGAAGCGGCCCTCGATGCCAGCGGCGAAGACTACAACGTCTATGTTCCCGTGGCTAACGCGCTCGGCGCGCTGGGCAAGCAGGATGCCTACAGGAACCTGCTGTTGCGGCGCGTGGGAGCGCTGGAAAACCACTTGAAGCAGGTCCCCGAGGATGCCCGTGCGCGGATTCTGCTGGCGGCCGACTATTCCGAGCTGGGGCGCGAAGAAGACGCGATGCGCGAGCTTAATCTGGCGATGACGCTGCGCGCCAATGAAGCGTCGATACTCTACAACGTGGCTTGCACGTACGCGCTGATGAAAAAGAAACCGCAAGCCATTGATGCGCTGCGGAAAGCCTGGGAAGAAGGATTCAAGGACGCTGTGTGGGCCCGCCGCGACCCTGATTTGGCTTCGTTGCATGACGACCCGGAATTCAACCGCATGTATCCGGAAAAATTCGAAGAGCCGAAGAAAGCCTGACCGCTTTTTCTCCGTTCGCGCCCTGCGGCACACGACCCCGTCACCGGAATTTTCCTGCTGGCCCGGTCTTGCAGCACGCTCGAGTCGCCTCAGCCGACAGGTCCTTTGCGCCGTCCGCCAATTTAAGGATCAGCACTTGTCCGTCGGAGTGAAAGCTGCCGCCGGTGGCGGTTTTTGCTTCCTGCATGGGATTGCTGGGGAGAAAGTGCAGAACCTCGCTGACCAGACCGGTGGACGAGAGAGTTTTCTCCACATAGTTTCGCTCGAGATCGATATCCGGGTCGATTTTGTGAGTGACGCCGTTGTTGCGCTGGTCGCGTTCAAAGCCGATGTCGTGCGTGGCTGCGCCGACCCAGACGGTTTCTCCATTTATCAGGAACGGAGCCTTCCAAATACGAAGGTGATTGCGCGAGGCCACGACGGAAATGGGTTCCGCATGAGCCCAACCGTAATCCTGGGTGCGTCCGAAGAGATACAGCGGGCTCATCGGCATCGTCAAATACGATTCCTTGGAAAGGCTGCCAATCACTCCGTGAAGGATCGTGTTTCGCACGTCGGCGTCCACTTTGACCCAGCCGGCGGTGGTGAACACCCGAGACATTTCCGCTTCCGAGCCAAGAATCAGGAAATTGACCATGTCCCCGGGGTTGCCGTCTTTGTCGCCAATGCGCCGCGGAATTTTGGAAAAAAGCGAGCTGTCGATTCCGGGCAGCGATTTTACCTGTCTCGCGACAACCCGGACGGTGGCGGTTTCGTCCGCGAAGATTTCGATCTGCACTTTGTAGGTGCCGGTCCCCGCGTCGCTGCTGCCTTGGTTGATACCGACCGACAGCCGTCCACTGATGGGTGCCATGACCTCGCGGTTGGCGCCGACCAGAAATGACTGCGAAGTGTCTTTGTCGCCGATCAGGCCAATAACCGCGCCGCGTCCCGCTTCATTGAACGGAAGCGCCCGCAAGAGATCGCGAAAGCCCCGGCTCAGGCCTTCAGGGCCGCTGGCCTCGCTCGCATCGGAATAGCGAAGTTTTCCCGTAACCGCGAAGACTACGTGTTCACCGGCATTTACGTCGATTCCGGTATCGGTCCACGAGGCGTCGCCGGTTAGCTGGACTTCCTGCCTGAGGCGGCTCGGGCCTCGCGGCGGAACGGTCGAGTTGGCCTCCGCGGGCTTGCTGTCCAGCTGCGCGGGCCGGGGGGCACCGTCCTCGCGCACCAGCTGCGCGCCCACCGGGAGCGGCAGAACGGTGCTGACTAGAAAACCAGCAAGGCAAAAAAACAGCGGCGCGGCGTTGGTCGAGTATGTCTTTCGCATGGCGCTCGTCCCGGGCGATGCTCCCTAACCTCAATCTAAACAGATGGATGAGCGGGCGCAAGAGTTGCATTCGCTGGGGAAGAACCAAGCATCTGGGACGCCTCTCTGCGGCATCGGAAGGGAAGAGGCGAATTTCGTGTGCCCGCTGACGCGCCGATCACCGGGCAAGGGAGGGCGTTTCCTTGACGGATGACGAAGGCACAGATAGATTGTCTGAATGCCGCCGCATTGCGATTAGGCGGTGTGCGCCCCAGTGCAGCTACCCGCGCAGGCAAGTTCGCTTCCGAGTGCGTTCGTGAGCCGGACCGGAAAAATCTCAAGTGAAAGAAACGCGGCAACCCAGATGACCAAACGGTTTCAAGGAATTGTGCTGATTTTGGCGAGCGCTGCCATGGCCACGCTGTCCGCAGCCCAAGCTCCTGCGGCGACGCCGGCCGCCAAACCCGGGCAAGCGCCAGGAGCTCCGGTGCCGCCGGCGCCCGCCGCCACGGACTCGCAGCAGCGGCCGCGCGTGCAAGTGGCGGCCCAAAGCAATGTAAATGTGGATGGTAGCGAAGCGATGTTCACAACCATGTGCGCGCTGATGGCTTCGGGCTTTGAAGGGAATGTAAGCTCGGAGAAATGGCACCCGCTGCGGGCACAATTGCGGGAACGGCTACGAGCACAGCAGGGTCCGGCCGTAGATGCCGTGCGCGAGTTCTACAAAGTGCACGAATTGCGCGATGCCGGCAGCACGCTTTCGCGCTACGTCTGGTTCGGTCTGGTTGCCGGTCCGGCACCACGCTTTGCGACGACCCTCAAACGCGATGAATTGCCGCCCGAGGTGATATCGCTTGAGGGCTTCACTGAAATTCTCGCCAACTATTACAAAGAGCAGCACATTGGGGAATTGTGGCGGCAGGTGCAACCGATCTACAACCGGGAATTCGAGCGCCTGCATGAATCCGTGTCACAGCTGGTTTTCGTTTCAACAGGATATTTACGCGAGATTTTGGAACCATCGAATCCGCGCACATTCATGATTGTCGTTGAGCCGCTGGTAGGGCGAATCACCAACGTGCGGAATTTCGGTGACCACTACGCCATCGTTTTAAGCGGCGCCGATGATATTCCCACCGATACCATTCGACACGCGTTTTTACATTTTTTATTGGACCCTCTTCCGCTCCGTTATCCGCATCAAATAGCAGTGAAGAGGCCGCTCTTTGAACGCGCCGCGCAAGCGCCCAGGCTGGCGCCGGAACTAAGGGATGATTTTCCGTCCTATTTCGCGGAAAACACGGTACGTGCGGTGGAGTTGAAGCTAAAGAAAATGTCCCCTGGTGAACGGGAAGCCGCGATGAATGCCGACGATGCCAACGGTCTGGTGCTCGTGCGACCGCTGTTTACGGCCTTGCGAAAATTTGAAGAGTCCGAGCCTTCCATGGCTTTGTTTTTCCCGGATTTGGTCCGTGCCGTGGATGCGGGCGAAGAAGTAAAAAGAATTGCGACGGTCAAATTCGCGCCAGTCGACAGCGCTGCACCGGCCAACGAAGCGGAAGCTGAAGCCGTAGCGAAGCGCCGCAAGGAGGCGCATCCAACGACGGTGCCAAACGATTCGGACGCGATTGCCGCGCTCACCGAAGGCGAGCGGCGCCTTGCGGAAAAAAATCCACGAGCAGCGGAAGCTTCTTTCCAGCGGGTATTGGCAAAATACCCCGAGCAGATTCGCGCGTGGTATGGACTAGGCCACGTAGCCCTGTTGGATGACGACACGGCGCGGGCGAAGCAGGTTTTTCAACGACTCACCACCGGTGAACATGCGGCCACGAACGATCCCATGGTGATGGCCTGGTCGCATATTTACCTGGGATGGATTTATGATTACGAAGGACTGAAAGAGCAGGCCAAGGCTGAGTTTCAAGCGGCTCTCGCGGTTGCAGACGGCCCGGCCGCCGCGAAGCAGGCAGCACAAAAGAGTTTAACAGGGGGCAGCGCAAGCAAGGGCAGCGACAATCCGTAGGCAACAATTTGGCTGGTAAGACCGGCGAATCCAGGGCGCCGGTTCGTGGTGCACAATCTTTCAACAGGAGAAATGTTTATGAACCGGACTTACAGACAGTGGGCCAGAGTAGTGGCGGTCGGAGGGCTTTTTCTAGGTGTGAGCATGCTGGCGAACGCACAAAGCCCGCAGAGCGGGCAAAGCGGTCAACAACCCGCGCAACAGCCTACCCAGCAACCGGCGGACAAGGACAAAAAGCCGGAGGTGAAGGATTTGACGCTCGATGGGGCGGCCAAACCGGCACCGGTGAATGCCGAAGAAGAGGCAGCTTACAAGGCGTTTTTGGCGGAAACTGATCCAGCGAAAAAAGTCGCGCTGGGTGAAGCTTTCATACAAAAGTACCCGGAGAGTCGGTATCGTCCGCCTCTGTACTCGTCGATGACCAGTTTGTATCTGCAAACGAATCAGATCGAAAAGATGGAAGAAATAGGAGACAAGGAGGTTGCACTCAATCCAAGCGATGTGCAGGTCATGGCGATTCTTGCGCAAACTCTTCCCCGCGCCTTGAACGCGAAAACCCCAAGTCCGGAGAAGGAACTAGCCAAGGCCGAAGGCTACGCCAAGCGCGCGATCGAAATGACCCCGACGATTCCCAAGCCGGAAGGAATTACCGATGATGTATTCGCGAAGGCCAAGAACCAGACGCTGGCCATGGCCCACAGCGGGTTGGGACTCGTCTATGTGCGGCGCGGCAAATTTGCCGACGCGATTCCGGAACTGGACCAAGCCGTAAAGGTCGATCCGACTCCGGATCCGGTGAACTTTTACCTGCTGGGACTTTCCAACAAGAATACCTCGCACTTTGACGACGCGATTGTGGCGTTCAACAAGTGCGCGGCGATTCCCGGCGCGATGGCGAACCCCTGCAAAAACGGTGCGGAAGAGGCCAAGAAGCTAAGCAGCACGCAGCTCAGCGCTCCAAAGTAAAACTGCGCCGTTGACAACGCCGCAGGCAATGCCGCAGGCAATGCGGAGTCATGACAGAACTGTTGCGGAAAGAAGATGAGCGCCTTGAGGAGCGTCTGGGCTATAAGTTCCAGCGCTGGATGCTCCTTGACCGCGCACTGACGCACAGTTCAGCTACCCCTGAAATACGGCACGAGCGCACAGAAGCCACAGATAGGCTCCTGTTGGCCGAAGACAACGAGCGGCTGGAATTTCTCGGCGATGCGGTGCTCGAGCTGCTGGCCAGCGAATATCTGCTGGCGGCGTTTCCCGATTGGACCGAAGGACAGCTTTCCAAGAGCCGGGCCAGGATCGTGAATGCGGAATCGCTCGTGACGGTCGCCCGACGATTGCGCCTGGGCGAGCATTTGCGATTGGGGCGAGGCGAAGAAAAAACCGGGGGCCGCGAAAAGCCGGCGCTGCTGGCAGATGCTTTTGAAGCAGTGATTGCCGCAATCTATTTGGACTCCGGACTGGCAGCGGCGCGCGAAATCTTGCGTCGCGTGCTATTTGAACAAGCGCTTGAGGAGCGCGGCGCAGGCATCGCGGACTCTGATCGCAAATCGGCCTTGCAGGAACTATTGCAGGGGCGTGGCCAACAGCCGGCGGAGTATCGGCTGGTCGGGGAGAGCGGGCCCGACCATCAGAAGATTTTTCAGGTGGAAGTCTGGGGCAATGGAACACAGCTGGCCAGGGGCGAGGGCAGCACGAAGAAGGAAGCCGAACAGCGGGCGGCCAAAGTTGCGCTGGAATTGCTGGAACGTCGTGAACAGGAGCTGAGGGGAAAGGCCGAGCCGGATGCCCGAACAGATCGCTGAACAGCTTCAGGAAAGTGCGCCTCAGACGGAAACGCGGACCGAGGATCGCGGCCCGCAGACAACAATCTCAGAATATCTGGAATCCTTGCTGGTTACGGTGATCCTGGCGCTTTTCGGAACGAGTTTTGTCGTTCAGGCTTTCAAGATTCCGTCGGCGTCGATGGAAGGAACGCTGCTCATTGGCGATCACCTGCTCGTGAACAAATTTATTTTCGGCGGGCGGGACGCGTGGTACGAAAAAATCCTGCCCTACCGGCCTTTGCACCGTGGCGACATCATTGTTTTCAAATATCCCTATGCGGACCATCAACACTTTGTAAAGCGCGTCATTGGATTGCCCGGCGATCGGCTGAAACTCGTGGATCAGCAAGTGTACGTAAACGGGGTGATGCTGAACGAACCGTATGTGACGCACGATCTCAGCGCTCCGTACGACCCGTTGAACTACTCGTTTCCTCCACCCGGAACGCAGCTGATGACCTCGGCAGCGGTGCCGGAATGGGCGCAGGAAATTCGCCAGCACATTCAGGGCGATGAACTGGTTGTGCCGCCCGGAAAATATTTCGCCATGGGCGACAATCGCGAAAGAAGTTCGGACAGCCGCTACTGGGGATTTGTCGACCGCGATGCCATCATGGGGAGGCCTTTTCTGATTTATTGGTCCGTGGATGCGACCAGTGCGGACTATTCGGGCGACAGCACGTTTCTTCACCGCTTGGCCAGCGTCTTCGACACCTTGCGACACCTGCCGGCGCGCACCCGGTGGGGCCGTATGCTGCACACGGTTCATTGAGCTTGCCGGACAAGACCTGCATACGTCGCACGGCGGCCGTTCGGACCCGGGGGTTTGCCAGCCCGCCTACTATCCATTTGCGGGCTAGTCTGCGAAAATTCCAAGCAAAATGAATCGACTTCCCAGGTGGTGGAAGTGGGCGCTGGCCGCCGCAATTGCGGTTGTCATCGTGCAAATTGCCGTGTCCGTTCTGGTGCGCACGCGGCTCGCACATGACTATCTGATTTCCAATCTGCAGCGCGCGTTCGGGCGTTCGGTCGAAGTGCAGCACTTTGAAGTGCAGATATTGCCGACGCCCCGCCTGGATGCCGACGGAGTTACAGTTGGCGAAGATCCCGCCTTTGGAAACGAATATTTCCTGCGGGCCGAACATCTGACGGCGAACCTGCGCTGGACGGGCCTTCTTCGCGGACGTGTCCAGTTCGGAACGCTGTCGCTCAGCCGTCCCAGCCTGATTCTGGTTCGCGACGAACAGGGACACTGGAATCTGGAGCGCTGGCTGCCTCCTGCCAGGCCGAACAACACAGAAAATCCCGGCGTTTCGGCCAGCAGCGCTCCGGCAAACCGTTTGAAGCGCATTGAGTTTGACGACGGCCGGGTCAACTTCAAAAATCGCGATGAAAAACTGGCGTTTGCATTTATCGCGGTTTCAGGTTCGGTCGAGCAGATCTCGTCCGGACGCTGGACGCTGCAGCTTGCCGCGCAGCCATGGCGCAGCGGCGTGGCCCTGCAGTCCACTGGCACGCTCCGAGTGAATGGAGATATTGCCGGAACTTCGGCGCGGCTGCAGCCGGCCAAGGTCAGCGTTCGCTGGGACAAAGTCTCACTCGCCGATTTGTTTCGCTTGTTTCGCGGACAGGACTATGGCCTGCGTGGCACATTTGCGCTCGAAGCCACGGCCGGGAGCGGGGCAGCACCAGCAAGCAACGCTCAAAAGGTTTCCCTGACAACCTCGCCTGAGCTTGTCCCGCTGCCGGGCGAGTGGACATTTTCTGTGCAGGCGCGAGCCACGCAGATTCACCGCTGGGATTTGACCGAGCGCGAGGACAATCCCCGCGTGAATGCCAGGTTGCGGGGACGCTGGAACGTAATTTCCGGAAGTGTACGCGCGGATGAACTGGTGGTCGAAAGCGCGAAGTCCAACGTGAGAGGAAATGCCAGACTCGCGCCGTCTTCCAATCTTGAAATTCATTTGGACTCGGCCGGAATTCAAGCTTCCGACTTGCTCGCGTGGTATCGCGCGTTTCAACCGGATGTCGCTGAGGAGCTGGCTGCGGATCAATATTTCACAGGCGCTGTGAAATTGCACGGCTGGCCTCTGGAACTGGACGACGCCGGATTTTCCAGCAACGGCGGCGACCTTCGGTTTCCCGGCATGACCGAGGTTGTGCGCATTGGGGCTGTGCATGGCGGTCGCCTGCGGTCCAAGTTTTTTATTGAGCCAGTTCACGTAGCACTGGTCGCGGATACGGGGAAAAATACCATCGCCCTGAAACGAAAACCGGGTCCTCAGCCGCAGAGCAGCGCCGACGTCTCCCTGGTTCACGATTTCGGCACGCAGACCGGTTTCATCGGCATTGACGGCCATATGGAAAAGCTGGAGCAAGGATTGAAAATGGCTTCGGCATTGGGTCGTCAAATCAATCATGGCTGGGAGCTTACCGGGCAGGCAGGCGCATCCGTGCAATGGCAATGGAGCAAGCCTTTCGGGGGGCGCTGGAGCGGACGTATCGCGCTGACCCGCGCCGAACTTACAGTGGCGGGGCTGAACCTGCCCGTCCAGGTGCACGAAGGCTCGGTCGAATGGACCGATGAAATGCGGGTGGCGCGGCTCACAGACGTGGAAGGCTTTGGCGCGGGATGGACGGGCTTGATTCGCGAAGTGAAAGCGGGCAATTCAGAAAATGCCCCGGAATGGAATTTTCAGCTGAGCGCAGACCATCTGGATGCCTCGGAACTGGACCGCTGGGCCGGACCACGGGCCCGCCCCAATTGGGTCGAACGGCTGATGGCCTCGCTGCTCGGGCGAACGACGGCGACTGGAGTCCCCGCCAGTGAACTGGTCCGGCGCGTAAATGCCCAGGGAGAACTGAATATCGGCCAACTGACGGTGGAAAAGTTGAAACTGGGGCACGTTCGTACCCAAGGTTCTCTGCGTAATTTGCAACTGGAAGTCAACGATGCGAATGCGGAATGGGCCGGGGGAAAAGTCCATGCAAAAGTGCAAGCCAGCTTTTCGCCCAGCCCGACATATGATGTGACGGCCAGTCTCGAGAACATCAATCTGGCACAGATACCGGGAACGGGGAAGCACGCCGAGCGGCTGAGCGGCGCAGCATCTGGAAAAGTTCACTTCAGCACCGGCGGCGTCGGCCGCGATGAATTGCTGAAAAAACTTTTGGGTCAAGGCGACATCAGGCTGAGCAAAGTGGAATTTCGCGGATGGGACGTGACCGCAAGCCTGGCGGATGGCGAGGCTCACACCGGAATTTCGCGCTGGACCTCCGGCGAAGGAGTCTTTTCCGTGCGCGACCGGAATTTTATTCTAGAGAATCTGCGCATGAATTCCGGCAAAGAACAGACGATCCTCGAGGGCGCTCTGACCTTTGGCCGTGACGCCAATCTGACGATTCGCACCGCTTCCATGGGAAAGCCCGGATCGCGCGATGCCAAGTTCGCCGCGCCCGGGTATGTGTTAAAAATCTCGGGATCGCTCGACGGACCACGCATGTCGACCGAAAAAGCGGTAGCATCTCTGCCGGCGGATTAGCACGCGCCGCCACCAAATTGCTTTAATTTTCGTGAAGTACGTTGCGCATGGCGAGATTCATGGAGGGTGGAAATGAAGCGTCACGGCATGGCCTGCATCTTGTTTTTGTTTTTGTTCTCGTTCAAAGCGGAAGCGCAAGGGGCGGCCTCGCTCGAACAACTGCTCGGCGCTCCGTTCCCGGAAAACCTGACGGCAGCGAAATCGGTCAACCGCGTGGCCTGGGCCGTATTTCAGCAGGGGAAGAGAAGCATTTGGGCCGCCGAAGGCCCGCAATTCACCGCACGCCTGCTGGTAAAATATGACGACGATGATGGACAAGAGCTGTCAGAACTGAGTTTTGCTCCGGACGGAAATACGCTTACCTATGTGCGCGGCGGAGGTAAGAATTCCGCAGGCCAGTCACCCAATCCCACCAGCAATCCTGCCGGGACGGAGCAAGCGGTATGGACTGTTTCCTGGAGTGGCGGGGAGGCGAAACGCATTGACGCGGGATTTCTTCCGAAGATTTCCGCTCGCGGCAGTGTCGCGTACGTGCACGATGGCCAAATTTGGACTGCGCCTGCCGACGGAAGCGAGAAACCATTCCACATAGCGGCCCGAGGACAGAATTTTTCTCCCGTCTGGTCGCCCGACGCCACCCGGCTGGCTTTCGTTTCTACACGCGGAGATCACGCCTTCATCGCTGTCTATGATGTCGCGGCGAAAACCGTGCGCTTCATCGCGCCGACCGTCGACAGCGACGGTGATGTTGTGTGGTCGACCGACGGAACGCGCCTGGCATTCGTTCGCCAGCCTGCCGAACGCCGCGATGCTCCACAAGGCTACTTCCTGGCTCCCGACAAACCGCACCCATGGGCCATATGGATTGCCGACGCTACATCCGGAAACGCCCGTGAGATCTGGCATAGTTCAGCAACACCGCAGGGTTCCTATCCCTACATGGGCGCGGAAACTGGGGGCGGGGCAATTCAATGGGCCGCGGACAATCATCTGATTATTCCATCGGAAGAAGACGGCTGGCAGCATGTCTATTCGCTGTCAGTGGATGGCGGCGCGGCAAAACTTCTGACGCCGGGAAATTGCGAAGCCGAACAATGGTCGCTAACTCCCGATGGCAAATCGCTGATCTTCAATTCGAATTGCGGAGACATCGACCGGCGCCACCTTTGGCAAACCAGCATCTCGAGCGGTGTTCCCGTAAAGCTTTCCGAAGGCAACGGCATCGAATGGGGCGGCGTCGCGCCGGGAGATGGCAGCGCTTACGTGTTTATCGGTTCCGACGCGCAACATCCAGGACGCGTTTTCTCCGCACGGTTCGGCAATGACAAAAGCCGGAAAGAGTTGACCGCTGACCTCACGCCGAAGGATTTTCCTGCGCAGCAACTGGTGACTCCGCAGCAGGTAATATTCAAGTCCGCCGATGGCTGGGATATTCACGGCCAGCTGTTTCAGCCGGCAAATGCCAAACCCGGGGAGAAGCGCCCTGCGGTGATCTTCATGCATGGCGGACCGATGCGCGAAATGCTTCTCGGCTGGCACTACATGTTCTACTACTCGAATTGCTACGCCATGAACCAGTACCTGGCGAGTCGCGGCTACACGGTGTTGTCAGTGAATTATCGCAGCGGCGTCGGCTACGGCCGCGCGTTCCGGGAAGCTCCCGGCCGCGCGGGTCGCGGAGCAACCGAATACCAGGACATTGTCGCGGCCGGAAAATTCCTGCAAAGCCGCAACGACATCGACGCCCAGCACATTGGCCTCTGGGGCGGAAGCTATGGCGGCTATCTCACCGCCATGGGGCTTGGCCGAAACTCCGATATCTTTGCCGCAGGTGTCGATATTCACGGCGTGCACGATTGGCCCACCGACAACTGGGATGGCAAGAATATTTCTCCGGAGCTTTATAAACTGGCCCACGATTCTTCTCCCGTGAACGCGGTTGAAAAGTGGCGTTCGCCTGTTCTTTTCATTCACGGCGATGACGACCGGAACGTCTATTTCACGCAATCCGTCGATCTTGTCTCACGCTTGCGGGAAAAGGGCGGCGTGGAGATCGAGCAGCTGATTTTTCCGGACGAAATTCACGACTTCCTGTTGTACCGCAATTGGCTGGCCGCGTATCACGCGGCCAGTGATTTCTTTGATCGCCGGCTGAAGCCGGCGGGCAAGTAGAAAGCCCGGCGAGCCATGAAAACAATCGCACGGCCGATTGCCGCGATGCTGCTTTGGGCGGCGCTCGCAGCTCTGTCTGACGGCCGCGACGACCGCCTTACCCTGTTTCCTAACTTCCAGAAGGGGCAGATTTTCACATATCTGGTGCAGTTCCGCGCAGACAAGGACATCAAGACGGAAAGCAATGTGGCTGCCCCGCTCTCGCCCAACGGCGGGCATTTGGATGCGCACGGACTCTTGCGAATCGAAGTCCTGGAGGCCCGTCCGCAAAAGAACAGGACGGAGATTCATGCCCGCGCCCGCTTTCAGAGCCTGAACTCCGGCGTTTTGCCGAGGAAACCAGGCGAGCGAGCTTCGAAGTTGCCGGTTGAAAAACAAAAACCCGCGGAAGCTGCTGTCGAGTTCACGATTCGAACGAATGGTTTGGTTGAAGACGTAAAAGATCTGGAAACCCTTGCTCCCGAACAACAACAGGCCTGGCGAGAATGGGCCACCAAATTCGCAATTGCCGGCACATTTCCAAAAGATGGAGTTAAACGCGGTGAGAAATGGGATACCGCCACGGAGGAAAAGTCTCCTTCGCCGGTCGCAGGACTCAGTTGGACAAAAAACTGGCAGTATGTCCGCGATGAGCCTTGTCGTCCCGCGCAGATTTCGGTTACGGGCGAAATCACGGATGAAGAAAAGCTTACCGAGCAGTGTGCGGTGATTCTCTCCACGGCCAAGCTCCGGCAAAAATCCTCCGCAAAAAACAGTTCTCCCGAGGACTACCGCTTGCACGAACTAAAGACGATGGGAACCGCCAAGGGCGAAAACGAGGTCATCGCCTATATCTCACTGCAGACCGGGCTTGTGGTGCGTGCCACCGAGTCCGCTCATCAATTCATGGACGTGATCGTTGCCAAGGCCGACGATACCAATCGCGTCCACTACAATGTGGAAGCGAAAAGCCAATCCGAAGTACGACTCGTCACCCAAATTCCCCTCGGCAACCCCTGATTGTCCGCCGCTCGCTCCGAAGGCAACGATTTGCAGGATCGCGTATAATGAAGGTTTCGGCAGTGGCCGCCGGAGCCGTCGGGGAGCATGGGCATGAAATTCAAACTGCAAAGCAACTATCAACCGCGCGGGGATCAGCCTGCGGCCATTGACCAGTTGTATCGCGGCCTTGAGAGCGGGGAAAAACACCAGGTTCTGCTCGGCGTCACTGGTTCCGGAAAAACGTTCACCATGGCGAAGCTCATTGAGGCTTCGAATCGTCCGGCACTCGTATTGGCGCACAACAAAACGCTGGCGGCGCAGCTGTACCATGAATTCAAGAGCTTCTTTCCCGAAAACGCGGTCGAATATTTCGTCAGCTATTACGATTTTTACCAGCCGGAAGCCTACGTGCCTTCTGCCGATATGTATATCGACAAGGAAGCGACGATCAACGACGAACTGGACAAACTGCGCATGAGCGCCACCCGTTCCCTGTTTGAGCGGCGCGACGTGATCATCGTGGCCTCGGTTTCTTGCATCTATGGCATCGGCTCGCCCGAATCCTACTTCGGAATGGCCGTCACGCTGGAAAAGGGCACGCAAACTTCGCGCGAGGCGTTGCTGCGACGGTTTGTCGACGGCCAGTACGAGCGCTCAGAGGATTTGCGCCGCGGCACCTTTCGAGTTCGCGGCGACATCATCGAAATCTATCCGCCCTATCAGGACGAAGGCTACCGGTTCGAAATGTGGGGGGAGCAAATCGACACCATTCGGCAAATCGACCCTTTGACGGGGGAAGTGCGCACCGGCCAGGAAAATCTGGCACGCGTTTCGATCTATCCCAAGACGCACTACGTGATGCCGCAAGAGCAGCGGGAGCGCGCCATTGTCACCATTCAAGAGGAATTGTCCTGGTGGAAAAAAGAATTGGAGAAGCAGGGGAAGTTTGTAGAATCACAACGGGTCGTACAACGCACCATGTTCGACATTGAAATGATGCGTACAATCGGCTATTGCCACGGTGTCGAGAATTATTCGCGGCATTTGAGCGGCCGGTTGCCGGGCGAAGCGCCTCCTACTTTGCTCGACTACATACCTGAAGATTTCGTGCTGTACGTCGATGAGTCGCATCAGTCCATAGGGCAGGTGCGCGGAATGTCCAATGGCGACCGCGCGCGCAAACAGACGCTGGTCGACTACGGTTTCCGCATGCCTTCGGCGCTCGATAATCGCCCCCTGACGTTCGAGGAATTTGAGCACCGCTTGAATCAGATCGTATACGTTTCAGCAACTCCCGGACCGTATGAACTTACCAAATCCGGCGGCATGGTTGTGGAGCAGGTCATTCGCCCCACCGGTCTGGTCGATCCGCAGGTGGAGGTCCGCCCGGTTAAAGGCCAGGTAGACGATCTGCTCGAGGAGATTCGTGTGCGCACGAGCCGCCGGGAGCGGGTTTTGGTTACCACGCTGACCAAGCGTATGGCGGAAGACCTTTCTGAGTATTTTTCTGAGATCGGAGTGAAGTGCCGCTATCTGCATTCCGAAGTGGAAACACTGGACCGTATCAAGATTCTGCGGGACTTGCGCCGTGGCGAATATGACGTGCTGATCGGAATCAACCTGCTCCGCGAAGGCCTCGATCTACCGGAAGTATCGCTCGTCGCCATTCTCGACGCGGACAAGGAAGGTTATTTGCGCAGCGCGACATCGCTGATCCAAACCATTGGACGTTGCGCACGACATGTCGAAGGTCGCGCCATTCTTTACGCCGACCGTATGACGGATTCGATGAATCAGGCGATTGGAGAAACCAACCGGCGTCGCGACAAACAATTGGCTTTTAACAAAGAAAACAACATCACGCCGATGTCCATTATCAAGTCGGTGGATATGGATCTGGCGCGAATTGTAGAAGCGGATTACGTAACGGTCCCACTGGATGACGCGAGTCTGGACGCCGCCGCTGCAAACGTCAGGAACGAAGCGCAGCTGGCCGAGATGTTACAGCAACTGGAAACCCAGATGCGCGAAGCCGCGAAGAAGTTCGAGTTCGAAAAAGCCGCCCAATTGCGCGACCGTATCCGCAGTCTAAAACAAAAAGACGTCTCCGGATTGTTTTCCATCGAATCAGCGCCAGCGCCGGCGTCCGACAAAATCTAACCGCCGCCGCGTTTTAGATCTTTCAGCGAATAAAAAGTGTCACGCCAGACGATTCCACCTTGTCGAATGGTGACAAATGCGGACCGTAGTAGCATGTAACAAAAGAAAATTACCCCAATGGGGTAGGTGAAAGCGTAAAAGACGGAAACCCGCATGATGCGGTCCACTCCGCCGTGAAAAACCAAGGGGATGAGAATTGCGATCACGCAAAATAGGCGAATCCAGCCATGGCCCAAAGCCAGACCTGCAAGGGGGCCAATATGGAAGAGCAGCATGGCGATCACGGCGGTTACGCTCAAGAACAGGCTGTAACCGGTGGTGGCGAAAAAATTCTTGGTCACCCCGCGGATCAGATTGCCAAAACCTGAATGCCAGCGAATGCTGACCGCCTCTTGCGCAATCCCGGCCCCGGAACGAAAGCCGGATTCTTTTACAATTTTTCCCAATTTCATGTCGTCAACAACTTCCATGGCCAGACGCCGGTGCGTTCCGCTGGCCTCATAGGCGGTACGCCGCAGCATCTGAAACGCACCCACGCCAATATAGAACCGGGAGGTAGGATCACTCACGCGATGGGGATCGGTAGCCAGCTGAAGTGCCATGGCGAAGAAAGTGAGCAGCACTGTCTCCCAAAAACCGCTCATGTCCACATCGCCAAACAGGGTAAGGTGGTCCAGCCCGCGATTCCTTACGAGGTTTACGCAGCGGCGCAAAACATCGGGCTGAAATCGTACATCAGCGTCGGTAAAAACCAGCCACTCACCCGTCGACAGTGCATAGGCTTTTTGCAGGGCATGGGGCTTGCCCAGCCAACCGGCGGGCAGCTCCCTGATATGGGCCACCCGAAAACGGGAATGTTTTGCCGCAAACGCATCCAGGATTTCGCTGGTAGCATCGCTCGAGCGGTCGTCAGCGGCGATGATTTCCAGGTTCGGATAGTCGATGGCCGCCAGTGTGGCGAGCGCCTCTGGAAGCTTTTCTTCCTCGTCGCGGGCGGCGAATAATAGAGAAATGCGCGGACATTCCGCGTCGGATACCGGCCGGAAATCCCTGACCCAAGGCAGATGGAGCAGGCCATAGGCCACGCGCAGACCGTGAAAAATCCAAAATGCGGCTACCAGCGCAAATACTACAAAGAGAAAAGAGTGCATGGAAATTGGTATCTGAAGCGAACCTCGGGGTATTCTAACACGGGATGCGAGGGGCACTTTCCATCATAGGGGCCGGGCGTGTTGGACGTGCACTGGGAAAATCCCTGCGTGCGCAGGGATGGAGAATCGGCGCGGTTGTAGCCCGCACGGAAGCCAATGCCCGCAAGGCAGTGCGCTTCATAGGCGACGGCAAGCCGCAGAGCATGCTGACGCGTCTGGCGCTTTCCTCGAGTGTGATTCTCATTTCCACTCCGGACGATACGATTGCTGCTGTCGCACTGGAACTCGCCCGGATTGGCGCCGAAGAACTGCGCGGTAAAATCGTGTTGCACACGAGTGGAACTCTGGATGCAACGGTTCTGAAACCGGCCAAGCTGTTCGGAGCTTCTGTCGGTTCCATACATCCATTGCAAACGTTTAGTCGCGTGGGAATTCCTCCTCTTGACGGCATCGTTTTCGCTGTGGAAGGGGACCCTGTTGCCGTGCGAATGGCACGGCAGATCGTGCACACTCTGGGGGGTGTCCCGGTGCAGATCGAAGGCTCCAAGAAGCCGTTGTACCATGCGGGGGCTGTGCTGGCGGCGGGCCTTCTTCTGGCGGTCGAGGAAACCGGCACTCGCCTGCTGATGGCAACGGGAATGAAGCGACGGGAAGCCGTGCGGGCACTTTTGCCTTTAACCCGACAAGTGCTGGATAATTTTGAAGGAGTTGGCACCCGCTCCGCATGGACCGGTCCGCTGGCGCGAGGCGATTACGGCGTCATCGCCGCGCACGTCCGGGAAATGAAGGACCAGCCGCCGGAAGTTTCAGAAGCCTACATGGCATTGAATCGCTTGGCGGCTCGCGTTTTATCGCCCGATCCGCAAAAGGCTCTACGGGAACTCGACAAGATTATTGTGAGAAAAACTATGAAGGGGAAGGCGATGGAGGCTAAGGCGTGAATCAATTGAAGATTGCGATGGAAAGCGCGACATTGTCGAACGGGCTGAAAGTGGTGATTGCCCCGGATACGACGGCGCCGGTCGTCACCGTTGGCGTTTACTACAAGATTGGATTTCGCTTGGAGCCGCAGGGGCGCAGCGGGTTCGCCCATTTATTTGAGCACATGATGTTCCAGGGCTCTGCGAATGCGCCAAAAATGCAACACATCAAGCTGATCAATTCAAGCGGAGGAGTGTTGAATGGTTCGACGCAGTATGACGTTACAAACTATTACGAGGCGGTGCCGTCGAACGCTCTGGAACGAGTGTTGTGGCTTGAAGCCGACCGCATGCGGGCCCTCAAAGTTGACGACGAGAATTTGAAAAATCAGCGTGATGTGGTGAAGGAAGAAGTTCGCGTCAACGTAATGAACCAGCCGTATGGCGGATTTCCTTGGCTGGATATGCCGCCGGTGGCGTTCCGCAATTGGCAGAACGCCCATAATTTTTACGGCGACTTTGCGGATTTGGATGCGGCAAGCCTCGGCGACGTGCAAGCTTTTTTCAAAACGTATTATGTTCCAAACAACGCGGTGCTTCTTATGCTGGGCGATGTACCAGCCGCAGAGGGAATTGCGCTGGCAAAAAAGTATTTTGGCGATATTCCCGCCGGCGCCGCGCCGCCTTTTGCGGACCCCCAAGAGCCCGAACAAAACGAAGAGCGCCGCGGCCATGTTGAAGAAAAATTCGGCACGCTGCCGGCAATGGCGATCGGTTATGTTCTGCCGGCTCGACGCACGAAAGACTGGTGCGCCATGGCTCTTCTCGATCAAGCATTGCACGGTGGCCGCGCGGGACGCATGTACCGCGATCTGGTGCTTGAAAAACAGGTTGCCGTCGAGGCGGACGGCGGAATCGACGATCTTTTCGGCTATAACGGGCCAGCGCAACTTACGACCAAGATTCTGCATAAACCGGAATTTTCCGCCGATGCCACGGTCGCTGCATTTGACTCGGTAATTCGCGAAATTCAGGAAAACGGGATCAGTGAAGACGAGTTGAACCAGCTCAAAGTGAAATGGCGGTCCGACTATTACGCCACACTCGAAGGCGGCCGCGGCGGCTACATGCCAAAATACGGATTGATGCATCTGCTGGCCTGCTTCACGCTTTTCGATAATGAACCGCAACTGGTAAATTCAATTCTCGACGGATTTCTCGCCGTTACGCGCGAGGAAATTCAAGCTGCTGCCAAAAAATACTTGCGCAACGAGAAACGCGCCATCGTCTTCCGAGCGCCCGTGAAGCCGGATGCCAAGGAGGCCGCATAATGGCGACTGCTACACAGAATCTGGCTGTCGGCGTGCCGGATCTTTCGGCCGAGCGCGCGGTAACCTGGCCGAAGCGTACCCGGGCAAAGCTTTCCAACGGACTCGAAGTCGTTCTGGCGGAAGCGCATTCGATTCCAAAATTTCACGGCGAGCTTTTCTTTCGCTCCGGCAACGCCGCCGCACTAAGTCGCGGTCCCGCCCTTGCTGAAATGACGGCCACGGTCGTTCGTACCGGAACTAGCAAACGAGTTAGCCGGCAAATCGAAGAAGATTTGCGTCGCATCGGCGCTGATCTTTCATCAAGCGCCGGGTCGGACACCAGTGCGATCGCGTTTACCGGGCTTTCGGAATTTGCCGAGCCCCTGCTGCAAATGGTAAACGAACTGGCGCGTGAAGCTTCCTTTCCCGAAGCCGAATTCGAGCGCGAACGCCGGCAAAAACTGGAGGAAGTGAAGCTGGAGCGTACTTCTCCCGGTTTTCTGGCCAGTGAGCGCCTGCGCAAAGTTCTGTTTGGCGCTCATCCCTACGGACAGGTTTCCGCGAGCGAAGAACAAGTCGCTGCGTACAAGCGCGAAGACCTGCAAGCCGTCTACCGCGAATTCTACACTCCGGAAAACGCTCTCCTTGTGCTTGTCGGAGATTTCGACTCCGCCGCAATGCTAAAAGAGGCCGAAAAAGTTTTTGGCGACTGGACCGGCGGAAAACCGGAAGCCCAGCCGTCCCCGGGCCCAGCAAATCCCCGCGGCCGCCGCGTGTATCTCGTTCACGTTCCTGGCGCGGTGCAAACTCAGATCGTGACGGGTTGCCATTCCATCACGCGCAAAAATCCCGATTGGGTGAAACTGGGACTAACCAACAGCCTCTACGGCGGCGCATTCAACTCGCGCCTGGTAATGAACATCCGTGAAGACAAAGGTTACACTTACAGTCCCCGCAGCGGAGTCAATCCGTTGAAGCAGCTCGGGTATTTCTCCGTTTCGGCAGCCGTTAGGAACGAAGTCGTAGCTGCTTCGCTCACGGAAATCTTTTATGAGATGGACAAGCTGCGCTCGGTTCCCGTGCCCGTTCCCGAGCTGGCGGACGCGCAGAACTACTTGAGTGGCGTTTTTTCGATGGGCCTCGCCACACAAGACGGCTTGCTTTCCCAGCTTGCCACTGTGGCGCTCAACGAATTGCCCGACGATTACCTTGAAACGTATCGCGGCAAGGTTCGTGCGCTCACTCCCGCAGATCTGCTTGCCACTGCCCGCAAATATCTCGATTCCGCCAATATGCAAATTGTCCTGGTTGGCGATCGAGCGCAGATTGAAGAGCAGGCCAACCTTTTTGGTGACGTTGAGCTCTACGATGCGGCGGGGAAGCGTGTTTCCTAGCCTAGCTTGGACCTGCCCTTGCTGGGCTTTGGCCTGATTGCCTGACGGTTGTTGCCGCGGCCGCAGGACGGTTGCGCGTGGCCCGGCTTCGCCCGCTTGCGAAAATTGCGCGCAACCAAAGATCGCAACACTAAATGGCGCTGCGAAAAACTACTCCGTCCACAGTTTTTTCTACTCGAACTTCTGTGGATGAAGCGCCGCACGACTACAGGTTCTTCAACAATTCAGTCGATTCATAGGGATTGGTGGGTTTCTTTTGGTTGCTCGATGCGGAGGGGAACTTGGTCGGCTATGCGGATGCCGTAGCCTTCAAGGGCAACGACTTTCTTGGGATGATTTGTGAGGACGCGAATGTCTCTCAGGCCCAGGTCGATCAGAATTTGAGCGCCGATGCCGCTTTCATGCTGGATGAGGCGTTGGCGGGCTGGTTCGCGGTCGAGCTGGCCGCGCTTGTGGAAATGGATTTGCGGAAGAGCCCCGGGTTCTTCGCTGGTTTCTACACTAAAGCCGCGGCCCGTGTGGTGGAGATACAGGAAGACGCCGCGATCTTCTTTTGCGATAGCGGCGAGCGAGCGGGCGATAAGTTCATTGCAATCACAGGCTGTCGAGCCGAAGACGTCGCCGGTCAAGCAATGCGAGTGGACGCGGACAAGAGCGGGCTCACTACCTTCGGCTAAGTTGCCGCGCACCAAGGCCACGTGCTGGTCATGATCAACGTCGCTCGAATAGGCGATCATGCGAAACTCGCCATAGAGTGTGGGAAGTACGGCTTCGGCAACACGGCGGACGTAGCGCTCGTGCTGCATCCGGTAGCGGATTAGGTCCGCTACTGTGAGCATTTTGATGCCGTGCTGTTTGCAGAATTCAACCAGTTGCGGCACGCGGGACATGGTGCCGTCTTCATTCATGATTTCGCAGATTACTCCGCTCGGGTTCAGGCCGGCGATACGCGAGAGGTCGACGCTGGCTTCAGTTTGTCCGGCGCGGACCAGGACGCCGCCGTTGCGGGCGCGCAGTGGGAACATGTGGCCGGGGCGCGCGAGGTCCTGGGGACGCGTCTTTGAATCGATGGCCGTGAGGACGGTGATGGCGCGGTCCGAAGCGCTGATACCGGTGGTGACGCCGACGCGAGCGTCAATGGCTTCAGTGAACGCGGTGCCGTGGACCGACGTGTTGATGGGTGACATGAGCGGGAGGTGGAGCTCATCGCAGCGCTGCTCGGTGAGGGTCAGGCAGATGAGTCCGCGGCCGTACTTGGCCATGAAGTTAATGGCGTCCGGCGTGATTTTTTCGGCAGCCATGGTGAGATCGCCTTCGTTTTCGCGATCCTCGTCGTCAATGAGGACGATCATGCGGCCGTTGCGAATGTCTTCAACGGCCTCCTCAACGGTTGCGAAACGGGATTTGGTGTCAGTCATGGTCTAAAAATCATAGAAGCAACCCGACAAAGAAGCAACTAGGTAAGAACGCCGTACTCTTGGCTGGCAACAAGCAAGAGAGTCATGGAAGTTGTTGAAAATAAAGAGTCTGATTTAGAGCCGTGCAAGAGCATGAAGGGGCTGCCATCCTGGCCGGCAACGAAACAGACTAGCGCAACCACAACTGGATGGCGTGGTAGACCGTGGCGCCGACCAGGGCCGCGCCGGGGATTGTAAGCATCCAGGCGTAGACGATGCGCCGGGTAACGCCCCAGCGCACGGCTGAGAGGCGCCGGGAAGCTCCCACGCCGACGATAGCGCCGGTGATGGTGTGCGTAGTGCTGACAGGGATGCCGAAATGCGCCGCGCCGACTAGAGTCAAAGCGCCGGCAGCTTCGGCTGAAAATCCGCCAAAAGGCGTGAGTTTGGTGATGCGCTGGCCCATGGTTTTGATGATGCGCCATCCGCCGGCCATGGTGCCGCCGGCCATTGCCAGATGGCAGCAGATGATAACCCAGAACGGGACTGCGAAACTCTTGAGCATCCCACCGGCTACGAGGGCCGTCGTGATAATGCCCATTCCTTTTTGTGCGTCATTTGTGCCGTGTCCAAAGCTGTAGCCGGCGGCGGAAAGCAGCTGCAGGCGGCGAAACCATTTGTCGACTTTCCGCGGACGTTGGTGGCGGACGATCCAGCTGGTCAGAATGGTCACGACCATTCCCAAAACCATACCTATGACCGGTGCCAGAAAAATGAATATTACGGGTTTGATCCAGCCGCTGAGGATTAAGGCCTTGAATCCTATGCGGGAGACCGCGGCGCCCCCATAGCCGCCGATAAGCGCGTGTGAGGAGCTGGTGGGGAGGCCGAGGATGAGCGTGATGAGGTTCCAGGTGATGGCACCGAGAAGTCCTGCGAGCAGGACTTGCTGGGTCACCATTTCAATGTGGACCATGCCTTTGCCAATGGTGCTGGCAACAGCGGTGCTGAAGAAAAAGGCGGCGACGAAATTCCAGAAGGCCGCCCAGATTACAGCCCGGAACGGGGTAAGGACGCGCGTGGAGACAACAGTGGCGATGGAGTTGGCGGCGTCATGCCAGCCGTTGGAAAATTCGAAGATCAGGGTGAGTACGATGACGATGATGAGGAGGGTAAAACTATTCATTTGTTGCACCGGCGGAGGGGCTCGCGGCGAGACGCCGTGGATGTTGGCCACGGAGAGACGGAGGCACAGAAGAAGAATACGAGGCAGGATTTTACCGAGCTCATCGCTTGATCGGGTTTCTGCATGGGTCGTTCAGGCGCTTTTGAGGATTACGCCTTCGATTACGTTGGCGACGTCTTCGCATTTGTCGACAGCAGTTTCGATGACTTCGAAGATCTCTTTCCATTTGATGATTTGGACGGAATCTTTTTCTTCGTCGAAGAGCTGGGCGATCAGGGTGCGGCAGAGGCGATCGCTTTCATTTTCATAGCGGTTGATTTCAACGCAATGCTTGAGGGCTTTTTCAGGAGTTTCAAGGGCGCGGACGGCTGCCAGGACTTCAATGGTCGCGGAGAGAAGAACTTTGACGAGTTCGACGGTGCCGGGACGGACTACGTCGACACGATACAGGACAAAGCGACTGGCGGCGGCATCGATGAGGTCGATGACATCGTCGAGCTGGCTGCAGAGTTCGTGGATGTCCTCGCGGTCAAACGGGGTGATGAACGTTTGATTGAGCTTGGTGAGGATGGCGTGCGTGATTTCGTCGCCTTCGTGCTCAATGGCTTTGACAATCTGGACTTGCTCGGGGACCCCGGTGTAGTGGGTGAGCATTTCAAGGAGCGCTTTGGCGCCCACGGTGATGTTGTCCGCTTGCTTGGCAAACAGAACAAAGAAATCCTCTTCGCGCGGTAAAAAGCGCTGCAAAAGTCCGGGCATGTCAGTGACTCCCCCTGAGGAGCCGAAGTAGTGAAGCGAAAAGAGTTTAGCGGAGAGTGGCGAGGGAGGCAAGGAAGGCTCGGAGGGGGTTAGTGCGGATCAGGTGGAATTCCGTTAACGCTGAGTTTTGGTCTTGCGGAAGACAACACAGTACATTTGGTGAAACTCGTCGTGGGGCCAATCGCTCGGAACGCTCTCCACCTCGAAGCCGGCACTGACCAGTTCCTGGATCAGGATGTTCTTCGGTACGCCGTGTCCGACCCGGTTTTTGGGGACACCGTCCGGAATAGCCGATCCCTTTCTCGGCTCCTCATCAATCACTGCCAACCGCCCTCCGGGTTTTAGCGACCGGAAAAGGCTGGTACCGATCGCGGATGGTTTGGTGAGGTGATGATAGACGAGCCGCATGAAGATGGAATCGCAGCACGCCGGTGGAAGGCTGGTGTCCGCTTCGGCGGCCTTGACTACAAGGATGTTTTTCTTCGTCGTCGCCAGTTCTTCCAGCTGAGCCAACGCCTGCGGGTCCAGCTCGGTGCTGTAGACTTTTCCCGCCGAACCAACGTGCTGCGCGGCAGCCAAGGTCAACTGGCCCTTCCCAGCGCCGATTTCGGCCACAACACTGCCGGGATGCCAGATGAGCAAGGCGGCCAAGCGATCGGCTTCCTCCCGCAAGGTGTCCTGGCCACGGCAAGGTGCCAGCCCCATTCCGCAGAGAGCCAACGCGACGAGTAAGGTGCGCCGTATCATAGGGTGAATCCTGTCTGCGGAATAGTATCCCAGAAGAAAAGGAATTCAAATTGTCCCGATGCCCCAGGAACGCCACGCCGGCGGGAGAGGAGTCTGGCGAAGTGTTCGCGGCACCAATCGCCCCAAATGGCACGTAGGCAGTGGTTTTGGCGCTACCGGAGCGCAACGGCAGGACGCCAGAGACGGAATAAAAAAAGGGCGTCGTGGCTTGCGCCGCGACGCCCGGGTTGATTGAGGTTTGGGTCTGCTGGAAAATTTAGTACATGCCGCCCATGCCGCCGGGGCCGCCGGGACCGCCGTGGCCGCCCGCTGCTGCTCCCTTTTCCTCTTCCTTGATTTCGGCGATGAGCGCTTCGGTGGTGAGCATCAAACCTGCGATCGACGCTGCGTTTTGCAGCGCGAGGCGGGTGACCTTAGCCGGGTCAATGACGCCCATCTTAACCATGTCTCCATATTCGCCGGTCTCGGCGTTGAAGCCATAGTTTTCGTCCTTGGATTCGCGAACCTTACCGATCACAACGGCGCCTTCGTGGCCAGCGTTGAGGGCGATTTGGCGAGCGGGCTCTTCGAGGGCGCGACGAACGATACCAGCGCCGACTCCTTCGTCATCATGAAGCTTGAGCTTCTCGATGGCCGAGATGGCGCGAAGCAACGCGGTGCCGCCGCCGGGGACGATACCTTCCTCGACTGCTGCGCGGGTTGCGTGCATGGCATCTTCGACGCGAGCCTTCTTTTCTTTCAGTTCGGTTTCGGTAGCCGCGCCGACCTTGATGACGGCAACGCCGCCAACGAGCTTGGCAAGGCGCTCTTGAAGCTTTTCCTTGTCATAGTCGCTGGTGGTGTTTTCGACTTGCGCGCGGATTTGCTTCACGCGGCCTTCGATGTCACTCGCTTTGCCCAGACCTTCGATAATCGTGGTGTTGTCCTTGTCGATTACGACTTTCTTGGCGCGACCGAGGTCTTCGATCTTTACGTTCTCGAGCTTGAGGCCGAGGTCTTCTGTGATGGCCTTGCCGCCGGTGAGGGTGGCGATATCTTCGAGCATCGCTTTGCGGCGGTCGCCAAAGCCAGGGGCCTTGACAGCAGCGCACTGCAGCGTGCCGCGGAGCTTGTTAACGACCAATGTCGCGAGCGCTTCGCCTTCGATATCTTCTGCGACGATCAAGAGGGGCTTGCCCATCTTGGCGGTCTGCTCGAGAAGGGGCAGCAAGTCCTTCATCGAGGAGATTTTCTTTTCATGGATGAGGATGCGGACGTCTTCGAGTACGCATTCCATGCGCTCGGGATCGGTAACGAAGTAAGGCGAGAGGTAGCCGCGGTCAAACTGCATACCTTCGACGACTTCAAGGGTGGTCTCCATCGTCTTGGATTCTTCGACGGTGATGACGCCATCCTTACCGACCTTCTTCATGGCTTCGGCGATGATGCCGCCGATTTGCTTGTCATTATTGGCGGAAATAGTGCCCACTTGGGCGATCATGTCGCCCTTGACGTCTTTGTGGAGCTTGCGGATTTCTTCGACCGCAACTTCGACGGCTTTTTCGATACCACGCTTGAGAGCCGTGGGGCTGGCGCCGGCGGCGACAGTCTTAACGCCTTCACGGAAGATGGCCTGCGCGAGCACGGTGGCGGTGGTGGTGCCGTCGCCTGCGACATCCGAGGTCTTGGAAGCGACTTCACGAACCATCTGCGCGCCCATGTTCTCGAGGGGATCGCGGAGTTCAATTTCCTTGGCAACCGTGACGCCGTCCTTGGTGATGATGGGAGCGCCGAACTTCTTTTCGATTACCGCGTTGCGGCCCTTGGGGCCGAGGGTGATTTTCACTGCATCTGCGAGAGCGTTCACGCCGCGCAGAATGGCCTGGCGGGACGCTTCACCGGTAATAATTTGTTTCGCCATAACTAGTAAATCCTCCTGATATTCTTCGTGCGAATTCTGAGATGGTTTTTCTAAAGCGCCAATCCAAAGATTGGCCACTGCATTTGGGCTTGCGCCCGGGAGTTGCCTGCTAGGCTAAGCCCAGCGCGCTTGCCTGGAATTAGTTACTTCTTGGCGGCTTTTGCTGCGCCACTGAACTTCGCGAGAATTTCTTCTTCACGGAGGATGAGCAGCTCTTCGTCTTCGATCTTGATTTCGGTGCCGCCGTACTTGCCGAACAGGACGCGATCCCCGACTTTCACGTCGAGAGGTAGAATTTGTCCGTTTTCGCCACGCTTGCCGGAACCGACTGCAATGACTTCGCCTTCTTGCTGCTTTTCCTTGGCGGAGTCCGGAATGATGATGCCACCCTTGATGCTTTCCTTCTCTTCTATGCGCCGAACGACAACGCGGTCGTGCAGCGGCGTTAGATTGACTGCCATCTTGAAAGAACCTCCATAGGTTTTTGTTGCGGCTAAATTTGTGATGGGGAAGAAAGAGGGATTAGCACTCCTCCCCATCGACTGCTAATATAGCAGAAAGTTCTGTCATGTCAAGGTTTTCCACGACAAGTTGAGTGACCTTCACTGAGATTTAACATAGCGCTAAGACGTTTATTTACAATTATTTGACTTGGTGTCAGAAAAATATTGCACTTGGTAATTGTAGTGCAATCAGGCATGAGCATAGAATCACGGAGGGGTCGTTTTTGAGCTTCTGGATCTATGCGCGGCTGGTGGTACTGACGGCGGGGACGCTGTTGCCCTTTTTTTGGGTCGTAGTCATCCTCGGCCACCGCAGACAACGCAATTTTGAGCGAATTCTGTTTTTCCTGTGTCTGTCGCTGATTTTCTTTTTTGGCGCCTCGCTGCTGGCATTAAATGCCCAGCTCTATTACGCAACGATTCCTGCAGCACTGGCCAGCTTTGCCTGGACCGTCGTGTGTCTCGGGTTGTGGCTTCTGCCTTGCCTGCTGCTTCACGTTCACGCCGAGTATGAGGGCGTTAAGAATCCGCTGCGCTCTCGGCGGAGCAAAAGGTTCTGGCTGGCAGCGGCCTACCTTCCCGCCCTTGCGCTTCTGCCTCACCTCTATGCCGCGGTTCGCTTGCGGTCAGGATTTGATTTTGTCTCGCCGACAAATATCCTGGGTGTTGCCTTCCAGGCGTGGCTGCTTCTAGCACTTGTCGTTTCCGCGGCCTGGCAAGGCCGGTTCGCAAGGATGGCGCCCGATGCTGAGCAAAAATCATTTCACCGGAAACTGCGACTTAATCTGTTCTTGCTGGCCATCTTCATTTTCACCTTTCACAATTTTTTTCATGCACAACTTGCTTCAGAGAACCGGGTCCTCACAAGTTCAGTAATTTTGACAATCCTTGCCGTAGCGCCGCTCCTTTTGCTGATTCACAGCGTGGAAAAATTCAATTTCTTGCAGATCGGGCGGCAGCGGAATTTGATGCTTGCCGTATTTGTAGCCTTTGTCGCCTTGCTCTATTTGAGCCTGGTACGGCGCGCGAGCTCGTGGCTCGACCCATTTCTTCCCCCCGAAGCCACGTCGGCGATTCTTCTTTTTCTTCCCGTCGTTTTCTTTGAGCCGTTGCAAAAGCTGGTTCGGCAGAGTCTGCGCCGTACGGCGCAAACCGAGATGGATCACGCGCATCGCATGATGGGACCCATCCGCGATATGGCCCGGCTCGGTGACTCGCAAAAATTGCACGCTTTTGTTGAGAAATGGATAGCCGAGCAATTACAACTTGCCGCGGTCGCCCTGACGCTTAACGGGAAAAGCGAAAGGGCCAGAGCCACCAGGAGCGGAGAGGAATTGTTTTCCATTCAGCAGTCGGGAGAATCGGCAGGACACCTTCGCGTGACGGCCTATGGAGCGATGCTGTCAGGCGAGACGGTGGCGGCGGTGGAATATTTGTGCGAGCAACTGCCGGGGGCGCTGGATTTGTGCCGGTTGATTGAAGAGAAGCTGCAGCTCGAGAGGGAACTGGCGGAGCGGGAGCGGTTGGCGGTGTTGGGGCAGATGGCGGCCAGTATTTCGCATAATTTGAAGAACCCGCTGGGGTCGATCAAAACGATTTTGCAGGTGCAGATGGAGGGCGACGAGTTGCCGGAGTCGCTGCGCGGCGAGACAAAAATGGTGCTGGAGGAAATCGGGCGGCTTTCTGCGAAGTTGCATCAGTTGCTGCAGTTCAGCCGGCCGGCGGTACGTGGTGGCGGGTTGCCGGGCACCTCGGATGCGCGAGCGGTCATCGAAGAAGTGGCGGGGGTGATGCGGCATGAAGCGGAACGGAAAGGAATCGCCCTGGACGTTGAAATTGCTGCCGATCCGTTGCGCGTTGCGGCCCACGCGGAAGCGGTGCACGACGTGATCTCGAACTTGGTCGTGAATGGGCTGGAAGCGACAGGCCGCGGCGGCCAAGTGCGCTTGGCCGCTTCGCTCGTTGCCGGGATTTGCGTTGTGTCCGTTGAAGATGACGGCCCGGGCGTTCCAGAAAGCGCACGCCAGAAAATTCTGCAACCGTTTTTTACAACCAAATCGCAGGGGACCGGTCTTGGATTGGCAATTGTGACGCGGCGCGTGGCGGAGTTCGGGGGAAAATTGGGGTGGGTCAGCCCGGTGAAGGATGGAAAAGGGACGCGGTTTGAAGTCGAAGTGCCCGCCGTCGAGCTGAAGAGTGAAGCGAAAAGGCAATGAGGTATTAAAAACGAGGAATCGGAATGAAGACGATATTGATTGTGGATGATGAGCCGGCGGCGCGCTACGGGCTGCGGCGCGCCCTGGGATTGAAGTATCGGGTAGTTGAAGAGGAGTCCGCTGCGGCGGCGCGGGAGGCCCTGCCCCGGGAGCAACCAGATTTGATCTTGCTGGATGTGGTGATGCCGGGAGAGGACGGCCTTTCCTTCTTGAAGTGGTTGCGGGAACAGGGGCATGCGTTGCCGGTGTTGATGATTTCGGCTTTGGATACGGCCAAGACGGCGGTAGAGGCCTTGCAGCTGGGGGCGGCGGACTACTTGGTGAAGGGGTTTGAGCTGGAAGAGTTGCGGCACCGCGTGGCGAATTTGTTGAAGCTGACAACTCTGGAAAAAGAAAATACGGTTTTGCGGCGGCAACTGGCAGCCGAAGGACAGTTTGGACGGATGATTGGCGGGTCGGCCGAGATGCGGCAGACGTTTGAGATGGCGGACCGCGTGGCGCCGACGGACTCCACTGTTCTGATTTTGGGAGAGAGCGGCACGGGCAAGGATTTGCTGGCTCAGGAAATCCATGCACGATCGCCGCGCGCGGGCAAAGCGTACGTGGCAGTTAATTGTGCAGCACTTCCGGAAACACTCATTGAGTCCGAATTGTTTGGTTATGAACGCGGGGCCTTTACCGGGGCCTCGCAGCAAAAAAAGGGAAAATTCGAGCTGGCTTCGGGCGGGACAATTTTTCTGGACGAGATTGGCGATATGAACCCCGTGACGCAGGCGAAAGTTCTGCGCGTGTTGGAAAACCGCACGATTGAGCGTTTGGGCGGGACGCAGTCGATTGCGGTGGATGTGCGGGTCATTAGCGCAACGCATCGCAATTTGCCGGTGGAGATTCGCACGGAGAGGTTTCGCGAGGATCTGTACTACCGGCTGCGCGTGGTTACTTTGAACCTGCCGCCGTTGCGCGAACACCGGCAGGATATTCCGGCGCTGGCGGAATCATTTTTGCAGTTGCATGGCGCACGGTTGGGGCGGACGGCACATTTGACGCGCGAGGCTCTAAACGCCATCGAGCGCTATGATTGGCCGGGAAACGTGCGGGAATTGCGCAATGCCCTCGAACGCAGTCTTGTCCTTTGCCGGGGCGATGAGATCGGGTTGCAGGACTTGTCGCTCGAGATTGTGAATGGCGATCCCCGCCCCAGCCACCGGAACGGCGATGAGGACGCCGGCACCTTCAGCGAAAAGGATTTTCGCGAAGCAAAACGGAAATTCGAGGTCAAATATCTGACCAAGCAACTCACCGATCATCGCTGGAACGTTTCGCGCACAGCGGCAACGATTGGGTTGCACCGGCAGAGTTTGCAGGAAAAGTTGCGGGAGTTGGGGATTCGGCGACCAGGACGCGAGCCGATGGAAGACAGCGACGCATGAGTCTCCCGGGGGAGCGCTCCGTGAGTGCTGCCGGTTTTGTCCTGGCTGGCGGCCAAAGTAGACGATTTGGCGCGGACAAGGCGCGGGCGGTGCTGGCCGGGGAGCCGATGCTTCAGCGGATGGTGGCGCTGCTGAGTGGAGTTACGGATTCGGTGAGCGTGATTGCCGCTGTCGAGGGAGCCTATTCTGATTTACGAATTTCATTTGTGCGGGACCGCTGGCCGGGTGAAGGGCCTTTGGGAGGGGTGCTGACCGCGTTGCTGGATAAAAGACCATTGGGAAACTCCGCCACTGGCCAGCTGCCGGGTCACGGAGACGGCACGGCCGTGTGGAATCTAATTGTTAGCTGTGACATGCCATTTCTGACGCGGGAATGGCTCCGCTTTCTAGTAGGGCATGCGCAAGCGAGCGACGCGCAGGCGGTGGTCGCGCGGTCGGCGCATGGTGTGGAACCCCTGTGCGCCTGCTGGCGGACCGACGTTGCCTCCGTGCTGCAGCCGGCATTTCTCGGAGGGATGCGGCGCGTCGCCGATGGGCTGAAACTATTGCGAACAGAAGTGCTTGACGAGCCGGTCTGGAAACGATTTGATAGCGAGGGGCGGCTGTTCTGGAATATGAATACTCCCGGAGATTTTGAAGAAGCGAAGCGCATTCTGGAATCGAAAAACTCATGACCGACATACTAAACATCAATCGTGGCGGACCGGGATGGAACGTTGCCAAAGAAGGCGGTCCTGCTCCGGATGCACTGCAAGACGAACCGCGAGCCGAGAATTATTTTGAGTTCCGCGACGTGAACAAGGCTTTCGACGGCCGGCCGGTCTTGAAGGAAGTCAGCTTTACGGTGAAGCGCGGCCAAACGTGCGTCATTATGGGACGCAGCGGCGTGGGGAAATCTGTTTCTCTGAAGCACATTATGGGATTTCTGAAAGCGGATTCCGGGCAGATTTTGATTGACGGGGAAGACATTACGAACTATCGCGAGGAAGATTTCTCCGAAGTACGTCGCAAGGTAACGATGGTATTTCAATCGGGAGCGCTCTTCGATTCACTTACTCTCAGCGAAAACATTGCATTCCCACTGGAAGATCAACCAGGACTTACCGAAGAAGATGTGGATGCCTACGTTACGAAATTGGCGAAGCTGCTGGAAGTGGATCATGTGCTGGATAAATTGCCGGGCGAGCTTTCAACGGGAATGCGACGAGCGGTTTCCATCGCCCGCGCACTGGCACGAAATCCCGAAGCGATACTGTATGACGAGCCCACGACCATGGTCGATCCGCTGATGGCTGCGCACATGGGCGATTTGATTTTGCGGCTGAAAGAGTCGTTCCATCGCACCTCCATTGTGGTGACGCATGACACGCACCTGGCCAAGAAAGTCGCCGACGTAGTTGTATTTTTGCAGGAAGGCCGCGTTACGTTTTTTGGTCCCTGGGAAGAATTTGCGAATTCGAAAGATCCATTCCTCCATAACTTTCGCATGCAGGATGAGTTGATTCCCGCACTGGACGTCACTCTGTGACGACAGCTCGCGGAAAAATGAAGCGCCGCGACTTCGTGAAGGGAATTGCAGCGGCTCCGCTTCTGGCGGCCGCGCTTCCGATTACCCCGCAAAACGGCGTTCTGGTGAATGACGTACACACCGGATTGAATCCGACCTGGGTGCACCAGGTGGTGAAGCCAGGGTCGCTCGCCGAACTGCAAAGCATTGTCAGGGATTGCCACAAACATCATTCCGTGATTGCGACTTCAGGAAGCAGGCACGCGGCCGGTGGACAACAGTTTGCAAAGGATTCCGTGCTGCTGGACATGCGCGGCATGAGTCGTGTGATTGGACTTGACGAGAAGTCGGGAATTTTGCAAGTCGAAGCTGGAATCGAATGGCCGGAACTGATTCAGGGTTATACGGCGCTGCAGAACGATGATGTGAAGTGGGGAATCCGCCAGAAACAGGGTGGCGCGGACCGCATGACCCTTGGTGGGGCGCTCTCTGCAAATGCGCACGGGCACGATTTGGGCTCTGCTCCGATCGTAGCCGATGTGCAGTGGCTGGAAGTTGTGACGGCGGATGGTTCGCTGAAAAAATGCAGCAGAAAGGAAAATTCGGAGCTTTTCTCACTGGTTATCGGAGGATATGGACTTTTTGGGCCGATAGCGACGGTGGGCTTGCGATTGGCCCCGCGAAAAAAAGTGCGCCGGCGCGTCGAGGCGCGCACAACGGCTGAGCTGACCGACCTGGTCGAAAAGCGAACCGCGGCGGGAGCTCCATTTGGATATTTTCAGTACTGCATTGATGAAACTTCGCCGGATTTCCTGCGGAATGGAATCTTGACGACCTATGAAATTGTGGCACCGGAAACACCCGTTGGAAAAGAAAGCATGGACATTGAGCCGGAGATGTTCACGGCGCTGCTGGAACTGGCCCATAAGGACCGCGGGTCCGCTTACCGGCGATATGCCAAGCTCGAACTTTCAAAGGATACCAATGTTGAGTGGTCGGATTTACATCAACTGAGCACCTATCCTGCGGGGTATCACGGAGCGATTGAGAAAAATCTGGGCGCGCCGTCGCGGGGTGCCGATCTGATCCTGGAAATTTACGTTCCGCGGCCGCAGCTGATTTCTTTTCTGGAAGAATCGCGGCGGGTGCTGCTGACGAGTGGGCTTCCACTGGTGTACGGCACGATTCGCTTTATCGAACAGGACAAGGACACGTTTTTGGCGTGGGCCAAGAAGCGCTATGCCTGCGTAATTTTTACTCCGCACAGCTCGAGCGACACGCGGCCACTCCGCAAGACCGAAGAAGTCTGCCGTCAGTTGATTCGCGCGGGAACAAAGAGAAATGGAAGTTTTTATCTGACGTATAATCGCTTCGCAACGCGGGACGATATTCTCTCCGCGTATCCGCAATTTCCGGAATTTCTGAACCTCAAGAAAAAGTATGATCCGTTCGAGCAATTTCAGAGTGAATGGTACCGCCACTACAAGGTCCTGGGTGTTTGAAACTAAGATTGTGAAGCGCTAACGCGAGAGGACAACACTTGAGTTCAACCGCGAACGGACAAGCCAATCCGATTCAACAATTACGAAGGGAAATGGGGTTTTGGGATGTTTTGCTTTTTAATATTGCTACCGTGCTTGGTCCGCGGTGGATTGCCGCTGCGGCGCACAATGGAACCTCTTCGATAAGTTTGTGGGTGCTCGCAGCGCTTTTGTTTTTCGTTCCGAGCGCGCTGGTGATTAACGAGCTTTCTTCGCGATTTCCGAATGAAGGCGGTTTGTACGTCTGGTCCAAAGAAGCATTTGGCGATTTTCATGGGTTTGTTGCCGGTTGGACCTATTGGATTTACACAATTTTCTATTTTCCGGGACTATTGCTGGCGAGCACCGCAATGAGTGCTTACGTTTTGGGAGCGCCGGGCGCCGCGCTGGCGCAAAACAGAACGTATCTGCTGACTGGTTCGATGATCCTGCTGCTGATTGCTGTGGGGATGAATATTGTGGGTCTGAACATCGGGAAGTGGTTGCAAAACGCCGGGGGAGTATCAACCTATATTCCCTTACTGATACTGGTCATTGTCGGAGGCGTGTTGTGCTGGCGCTACGGGTCGGTTTCGCCATTCACCTGGTCCAGCATAAAGCCGCAGTGGAGTCTCGATACAATAAATTTCTGGTCGCAGATTGCATTTGCCTTCACCGGGCTCGAATTGGTTTCCGCGATGAGCCAGGAAATTCGTGATCCGCGAAAGACATTGCCACGGGCGGTATTTGCTGCGGGCACGCTGATTGCGATCATCTACATCGTTGGAACATTTGCCGTGCTTGCGATGATCCCCGCGGCGAAGGTGGATCCAAGCAGCGGCGTGTTTCAGGCGATCACACATGGAACCAATCTCCTGCGAATTGGAATTGTCGGCGTGATCGCCGCGGTGCTCGTCTCAGTTGGTAACGCCGGCGGCGTGGGCAGCACGGTGGCGGGAATTTCCCGAGTGCCGTTCGTCGTCGGGATTGATCGATATTTGCCGGCGGCGTTTGGCAAGATTCATCCGAAGTGGAGAACGCCCTACATCTCGATTCTGGTACAGGCCGTGCTGTCCGCTGCAGTGCTCTTGTTGAGCCAAGTTAATGAGACGACGAGAGCGGCCTATCAGAGTTTGATTTCTATTACGGTGATCATCTATTTCGTTCCGTTTCTTTATATGTTCGCAGCGGTGATCAAGTTGTCTGGGCGCAAGGATCGTCTTGAGAACGAACATGCGGTGTTAATACCGGGCGGTAAGGTGGGAGTGTGGATCACAAGCGGTTTGGCCTTTGCGGTCACACTGGCGAGCATCATTTTCTCCGTTATTCCGCCGGGGGACTCTTCAAACAAGGCGCTGTTTGAAATCAAAGTCATGGGCGCATCGATTGCAGCGATTGCGGTCGGGCTGGTTCTCTATTGGCGTGGTGCTCGAGCAAAACAGAGGGGCGCGGTCTAGCGCCGTTTACGCGTCGGCGATAAATTCTCCCGCATTCAGCTGGTAAACGCTGATTTATGACAATTTCAACTCGTGCGGGAGGCGAATCATGGGTAATGTTCGCAACTACCGACTTGCTGTGATTCTTGGAGCGCTTGTATTGAGCTGCGGGGCGGTGTCCGGACAGGTGAATTCACAGCCGGGGACTGTTCTGCGTGGTTGGCTCTCTGACGAGCTTTGCGCGCGCGGCCGCGCCGAAGATGGAACGTACACTGCCACCAACCTTGCTTGTGCGAAAGAATGCGTGGCGGCGGGTAAGAAGATTGTTTTGATCGATCCTGATAACAAAAGGGTGCTGACGATTGAGAATCAGGACGCGGCGCGCCGGAATGTTGGAGATTACGTGGAGATTGCCGGAGCAATCGATCCTGCTACCGCAATGCTGCATGTGGATTCGCTGAAATTTCTGGACAAGAACAGGGCCATGTGCGGTGTCCCGGCCAAGAGCAAGAAAAAGACAAATTAGCTCCTGACAGCAAAATCTCGTAAGGGCAATGTTAGGTCAAAAACCTTGCTCGACCAGCGATTGGACCGACAGTGTTGCATCGGCGGAGACTTGCCCGCGCGCTTCGAGATGACGTTCGATGTATTTTCCGAGAACATCACCTTCAAGATTCACAGCGTCGCCGGGCTTGCGGTCGCGGAGATTGGTGTGTTCGTAGGTGTAGGGGATAACGGCGACTTCGACGCGGCGATTGTGCCAGCGGGCTACGGTGAGACTGATGCCGTCAATGGTAATGGAGCCTTTGGGCACGACGTAGCGAGCGAAACCCTCGGGGACTTCGACGCCGAGCCACCAGTTTTCGCCTTCCCGAGTGAGATGCGTGATTTTTCCGGTTGTGTCGACGTGGCCGAGGACGAAATGGCCGCCGAATTCCTTTCCAGCGGTGAGTGGTTGTTCAAGATTGACGCGTGCTCCCTCGTTTAGGGCGCCGGCGGAAGCACCGTAAGAGGTTGTGCGGATTGTTTCGCCCGACAGATCGGCCGAGAAGCGCTCCTTGTCGAGTGAAACTACGGTGAGGCAACAGCCGCTGACGGCGATGCTGCCGGAAATGGCTAAAGCCGGCGCGACGGTTGGGGCTTGGATGGTTACCCGTCCGCCGTCATCGTGGAGGTCGAGAGATTCAATTGTTCCGAGATGTTCGATGATTCCAGTGAACACAAAAGTCTCACAATTCCGTTATGCGGTGGCGTGTGCTGGTTGTGCGACTTCCTGCAAGGCTTCCGCAAAAATGTTTAAGGCTTGATCGATCTGCTGTTTTGAAATCACCAGCGGCGGTTGGAAGCGGACTACGTTTCCGCTCAGGCCGCCGACTCCGATCAACATGCCCTTGCGCAGGCAAGCGTCGCGAATGGCTTCGGCTTCAGCAGTGGCAGGAGTTTTCTGCGCGTCCTTGACGAGTTCGACTCCGATCATCAAGCCCAAGCCGCGCACTTCCCCGATTAAAGCGTTTGATTGTTGCAAATCGCGTAGTTTGCCCATTGCGTAGTTGCCGGTTTCGGTTGCGCGCGCGGGGAGGTTTTCCTTCTCCATGAATTCGATGTTGGCAAGAGCCGCGGCGCAGGAAACGGGGTTGCCTCCGAAAGTGGAAAGGTGGTCGCCGGGTTTGTAGGCGGCGGCGATTTCGGTGCTGGCAGTAAAGGCGCTCAGCGGGAATCCGTCGGCGATGCCTTTGGCGGTGACCAGAATATCCGGTTCGACGCCGTAGTACTCGATGGCGAACATTTTGCCGGTGCGTCCGAATCCGGATTGCACCTCGTCGGCGATAAAAAGGATGCCGTAGTGATCGAGGACTTTTTTCACTTCCTTGAAATAGTTGAACGGCGGAACCACAATGCCGCCTTCGCCCATTACGGGTTCCGCGATAAATGCAGCGACGTCATTGGCAGTGGCGAATTTAACGATGTCGTCGATTGAACGCGCGCATTGGCGTGCGCATTCTTCCGGATCGTTGGGCCAAAGAGAGCGATACGCGTATGGAGCGGGCGCGAAAGAAATCCCTGCCGCGTATGGGCCTCCTTTCTTCTTGCGGGCATAATTGCCGGTGATGCTCAGCGCACCCCAGCTACGACCGTGGAAACTGCCCTGCAGAGAAATAAACTCGTGTTTGCCGGTGAAAAGGCGGGCCAGCTTGAGAGCGCCTTCAATGGCTTCGGCCCCGCCGTTGCCAAAAAATGTTTTATTGAGATTTTTTCCTGGTGCGATATGCGCGATTTTTTCGGCAAGATCGGCGACTGGCTGTACATGATAGAGATAGGAAGAGCAGTGGAGCAATTTGTCCATCTGCGCTTTTGCAGCGGCAATTACTTTGGGATTGCAGTGGCCGGCATTCACCACAGAAATTCCCGCGAAGCAATCTAAGTATTCGCGCCCATGGATGTCAGTAACCGTTGCGCCGCTGGCTTTGTCGATGACGATGGGCGCGACCGCCTTCAAGAAGCCAGTCATCACGTAGTCTTTATATTTCTGGATGGTATCTGCCATGCGAGTCTCGCGGGGCCAAAGGCCCGGTCAGTTTGTGGAGCACGTGCGGCGGCGAATACTGCTCGCTGCGTGTTTCTCGACCAAGTCTATAACGCGAACGGCGATTTTGCCTATCGCCAGGCCGGTGTGAACGCTTCGGCTGACTGATTCAAAGAAGTCTGCACTAGCGGCGCTTGTTGCCGCGACGCAGATATGCTTCAAGAGCAAAATCCTGCCCGAATTGGTGAATCTGGATTCTATGCAGCGAGGGCGATACGAAATCAGGCGCGATCGCGAAGGGCGCACTCGTTTCTGCAGCGAATTTCGGAGCGTAGAAAAGGAAAAGCTTGTGAACGATTCCGCAGGCGAGCGCCGCGCCGTTAAGACGGCCACCGGCTTCCAACAAAACGCTCAGAATTTGGCGGCGTCCCAATTCCGCGAGAACACCGGTCAAATCAATTCGCCCGCCTTTGACTTTCGCTGGAAACAATTCAACTCCGCGGTCCTGCAATTTGCGGGCCCGGGCAGATGTCAGCGGTTCTCCCGTAAAGATGAGCAGATCATCGTCGGAAGTTTTTACGATTCGGGAATTCGGCGATATTTTAAGCTCTGCGTCGAGCACCACACGCAGCAGTTTGCGGCGGCGCTGTAACCCGCTGCGATCGGTCAAAAGCGGATCGTCGGAAACGATTGTGCCAACACCAGTAAGCAGGGCGTCGGAGGAATGTCGCAGGCGATGCACTTCCGCGCGCGATTCTTCCGACGTGATCCAATCGGATGGAGAGCGCTTGCCCGTATGCTTCGGCAATTTCTTCGGGGATTTCCGAAGAGCCAATTGACCATCCAGCGTGAGCGCTGCCTTCAAGGTGAGGAAAGGAGTTTTGCTGCGGATCCAGCAGGCGAAAGGTTCGTTCAAACGCTGGGCTTCTTCTTCAGCCACTCCTGTGAACACTTCGATGCCAGCCTCGCGCAGCCGGTCGAATCCACGGCCCGAAGTCCTCGGATTGGGATCTTCAGTAGCGGCCACGACGCGCTGAACTCCTGCGGCAATAATCGCTGCGGTGCACGGGCCGGTGCGGCCGGTGTGATTGCACGGCTCCAGCGTTACGTAGAGAGTTGCGCCCCGCGATTTTTCTCCCGCTTGTTTCAGCGCAACAATTTCGGCGTGGTCGCGCCAGTCGTACTGATGGAATCCTTCGCCAACAATTTGGCCCTCGCGCACGAGGACGCAGCCGACCATGGGGTTCGGGCTGGCGAGACCCTGACCCTTGCGAGCCAGCGCAAGCGCGTGTTGCATGAAGCGTATGGCGTGAGCGTCCACGGGTTAGTCGAAAAGGGAATCGGCGTAGGCTTCAGCTTCGAACGGAACCATGTCGTTGATTTGCTCGCCGGTTCCAATATATCGAATGGGTAGGCCGAGGTCGCGCGAAATCGCTACGACTATGCCGCCTTTGGCAGTGCCATCCAGCTTCGTGAGAATGATACCGGTCACGCCGACGGTGGAAGTGAATTCGCGTGCCTGCGTCAGGCCGTTTTGTCCCGTCGTTGCGTCCAGCACCAGTAAGACTTCGTGCGGCGCGCCCGGGATCACTTTGGCTGCGGTGCGGCTCATTTTTTCCAGCTCAGCCATGAGATTCGATTTGTTGTGCAAGCGCCCCGCCGTATCGACGATCACGATATCCGCGGCGCGGGCCTTCGCGGCAGCCATTGCGTCAAATACCACAGCCGCAGGATCTGCTCCAGATTTTTGCTTGATTACTTCAATACCATTGCGATCCGCCCAAATTTCCAGCTGTTCGATCGCGGCTGCGCGGAAAGTATCCGCCGCACACAGAACCACAGAGCGCCCATCTTGTATCAAACGGTTCGCCAGCTTTCCGATGCTGGTGGTTTTCCCGGCGCCATTTACGCCAACGACAAAAATTACATGCGTACCGCCGCCCGTCACAGTCGGTGCAGCACTTGACTTTGCCCGCTCAACTGCGAGCGGAGTGTTCAGAATACGCACAATGTGCGACTTGATTTCGCGCTTGAGCTGCGAAGCGTCGGAAAGAGCATTGCGGTCGAGTTTTTCGCGTACCGCATCCAGAATTTCGCGAGTAGGCTTCACTCCCAAATCGGCCGAGAGCAAAGCCGTCTCGAGTTCCGTCAGCAGAGAAGCATCAATCTTCCGCTGACCCAGGAAAATATTGTCGACGGTTTCAGAAAGTGCAGCTTTCGTCTTGCTGACGGACGCTTTCAGCCGGTCAAGTAGAGACGGCTCGGCCTTCTCTTTTTCCGTATCTTTAGCTTTTTTGCCAAAAAGTGAAAACATAAGGTCGTTCGCCGCGTCACCGGCGCAATCCAAAATTGTAGCAGAAGGGAGCGTTCGGAATCGAAAAGGGGCTAGACCTGGACTTCGACGGCGCTAAGGCGCAGTTTGCCGTTGGTGATCGTGGATTCGAGCGCAGTCACAATGACGGGATCGAATTTTGCGCCGGCTAGGGCTTTGATGCGGTTAAGAGCGTACTCAATATCCATCGCCGACTGGTACGGCCGGTTGGTGGTCATGGCATCCAGGGTGTCGGCGACTCCGATTATGCGGGCCATCAACGGAATTTGCGGGCCCTGCAATCCATACGGATAGCCGCGACCGTCGATGTGTTCGTGATGCAATTCGATGCCGGGCAGCATTTCCTTTAGTTGTGAAACGGGACGCATGATGTTGGCGCCCTTGATGGTGTGCTGCTTCATCAATTCAAATTCTTCCGGTGTCAGTGAGCCTGGCTTTTTCAAGACGCGGTCTTCGACTCCGATTTTTCCCACGTCATGCAATAGGGCAGCGATACGCAGCTTGTCGAGATCGGGTGCGGCAAGCCCCAGCTCCTGGCCGATGAGCATCGAATATTTCGCAACGCGACCCGAGTGACCACGGGTGTAGGGATCCTTTTCGTCGATCGCGGCAGCCAGCATGCGAATGGAACCGATAAACAGTTCGCGGTTTTCTTCGGCGGCTTCCTTCAGGCGCTCGATGTACTCTTCGATGTCGCCGGCCATCTTGTTAAAATTTTCGGCGAGCTCGCTGATTTCAGAAGCTCCCCGTACTGCCGAACGCTGATGAAATTCACCGCGGCTGATGGCGCGGGTGGACGCGGCCAAGCCGCGAATCGGTCCGCTGATGCCAACTGCGAAAAAATAACCAAAAAGAATGGCTATGATCACAACCACGCTAACGAAGGCCAGCGCTTGCCGGTTAAGTTCGGTAACGCCCGCATCTTCGCGAGCCTTGTCCAGGCGCCGTTGCGCAATCACCGCCCAGTTTACATCGGGCAAAGTGCTGTAGGTCCCCACCATCTCAATGGGGCGTTTGCTGCCCGCTTCGGTAAATCGCACATTTTCCGTGCTGCGCAAATCCTGCGGGAGTCCACTAACCTGTTTTACCAATTCGGAGGTGCCGCTCAAATCGGCGCCTGGCACAAAACTTTTCGTTTCTGGGTGCGCCACGATATGTCCGGAATGGTCCACGACGAAAACGGTGCGTCCGCGAACGCTGGCGTCTTTCAATCGCTGGAGAATGGGATCAAGTGAAACGACGGCAGCCAACATCCCGGTGAAAACATCATTGCTGTCTTTCAAGGGTACGGCGATCACAAACGCAGGCCGATTGTCGGGCGCCAGCGCCAGGGGATCGCTGCGGAATTTGGTGGACTGCATGCTGTGAACGAAGGCGCGCTGCAGCGCTTTGGCGACAAACGGATCCTGCTCAGCGCGGAAATTGCCTTGCGAGGCGCTTGTGCCTTTGCCGGATTTTCCGACTGCCGTCAGGTACACAAACGTGTTGCGGTTGCTGTCGACAAAATCTTCTAGCAGACGGGTGACCTTGGGTTCGGCGATGGGGTCTTCCACGTTGTTGATTAGCCCGGTCAGGGCAAGAATTTGCCGCTGACTCACCAGCTGTTGCGAGACGTTGGCCTCGAAAAACTGCACTTCCTGCGCCAGGGACCGCGTAATTTCCGTCTGCTGAATACGTTCGGTATCCACCAGCTTTTCCTGGCTCAGTTGCAGGACCTGCCGATGGTAGAGCCCAATAGGCAGTGCGCTGACGAGCAAAAGCGCTCCCAATACGAGCCACAGGATGCGCACGCGACCGGTGCGGAGGGCTTCCCACAGGTTGGCGAAGTTGTTGAACATTGCCGTTCTTCCATTTTAGAGGATTGCCGGACCGCACCGGCAGGCAGAATGGGGCGTGCGTCGCGGAAGTGCTACTGGAACGTTGGTACTATTTGCGAGCAATGAGTTATCGGCGTTTAGGCGTCAGGAAAGCGGCGATTGGTGACGGTACCGGGGGCTAACTCCTTCCTTCATTCTCTTTTCAAAGGCCGGTCCATAATGTCGCGAATCGCCTCGCGCGGAGACTTTTCGCTGCGAAGAATGGCGTCCACCTGTTCGGTGATTGGCAATTCGATACCATTCTCCTGCGCCAATTGCAGCAGCGGCGCGGCAGTGTCCACTCCTTCGGCAACCATGCGCATGCTGGCAAGAATTTCGCTGAGCGATCGGCCTTTGCCAAGTTCCACGCCCACATGACGGTTCCGGCTGAGGGCTCCGGTGCACGTTAGGACCAGGTCGCCCAGGCCCGCAAGTCCGCTCAGCGTTTCCGCGCGTGCGCCGAGTGCTACGGCTAGCCGGCTCATCTCGGCGAGTCCGCGGGTGATGAGGGCCGCAACTGAATTGGAACCGAGTCCGAGGCCCTGGCAGGCTCCGGCGGCAATGGCGATAACGTTTTTCATCGCGCCGGCCAGCTCCACGCCGAGTACATCGTCATTGGAATAGAGGCGCAATGAGGGGCTGGTAAATTCCTCTTGCAGATGCGCAGAAAGGCCTGGTTCTTGCGAGGCGATGACTACAGCCGTTGGTTCGTTGCGCGCCGTCTCAGCGGCAAAGGACGGGCCCGATAGAACCGCGATGCTTTGCGGCAACGCCGCCGCCGACGCCTGCGTAAGGATCTGCGCAATCAAACGGGACATGCGGAATCGCGAAGTGGGCTCAAGCCCTTTGGTGGCGCTGACAAAAATTGTTTGCGGCGCGAGATGCGGAATGGCCCGCGAATAGATGCTGCGCGCATGAACAGAAGGCATTGCACCGACGACAATTTGCGCTCCGGAGAGCGCTTCGGCATATTCATGAGTGACGCGAATACCCGCTGGAAGCGAAACTCCCGGCAGATAGGCCGTGTTTTCGCGGTGCAAATGAAGCGACTCAGCCAGCGCCGCATTGTGTACCCACAGAGAGACCTCGTGCGGTTTACGGGTCCGTGACAACACGACGGAAAGGGCGGTACCCCAGCTTCCGCCGCCCAGAATGGCGATGCGCGTCATTCACTGTCCTTTTTGTTGCCGAAAGAGAATCTGGGTTCTGTGCCTTCTACAAGTCGCTGCAGGTTGGCGTCATGCTTGTACACAATAAGCAATGCTGCAGCGAGTGAGCCGAAGTCTACGAGAACGGGCGGCGCATGATGACTGGGCGAATGTGGTGCCCAGAGAAAATAAATCAGTAAGGGCATCGCCGTAGCCGCAGCAATCGATCCGAGTGAAACGTACCGCCAAAACGCGACGAAAATAATGAACAAGATTAAAGAGCCCAAAAGAGCGGCAGGACAGAGAATCAGGAAAACGCCCGCGGCCGTGGCAACTCCCTTGCCGCCCTTGAATTTCAGCCAAATTGGGAAACAATGCCCAATGAGAGCGAAAAGGCCGGCGAGCATCATCCATGAAGAATTGCCACTGCTGAGGTAGTCTGCGAACAGAACCGCTGCCGAGCCCTTCGTCGCGTCGAGAACGAGTGTCAAGATTCCTGCAAGCGGCCCCGCCACCCGCGCGACGTTGGTCGCGCCGATGTTGCCGCTGCCCGCCCGGCGCACATCACCTCTGCCAAGAAGGGTCGACAACAACAAACCAAATGGAATGGAACCCAGCAGATAGGAAGCTGCAGGAATCGAAACAGCAATCGGCAGCCAATCATTCATCAGTTCTAGGTCTCCGCCACAAAAGGAAACGATTGCAGGATAGTGTACTCCGCGCCAGCTGGTTTCAGTTTGCTTTCGACGAGGGAAAACTCCCCGGCGTGGAAATTCGCAAATTCCCGCCTGCTGAAATTCGCAAGTATTTCCGCGATATTGTCTGGCAGTTCTCCGTTTTTGCATCGTGCCAACGTTAGATGGGGGACAAACGCGCGCGTTTCGCCTGCGACTCCAGCCAACTGGAGTTGGCGATCGATCTGTCCGGCGAGTTCGGCGAGTTCGGCAGACTGCTCGATTTTCGCAAATAGCAACCCGCCCTTCTCGCGCCTATGAAATGAGCCGAGCGTTGCGCTGCGAACGGCGATGGTGCTGCGAGACTTCACGTCCGCTAGGGCCCTGCAAACATCATCGAGTGAGCTTGCGGAAACCTCTCCGATGAATTTTAGCGTCAGGTGGATACTGGCGGCCGGAGTCCAGCGGTGCTTCGGCAAAAGCGGGCGCAATTGTTCTGACAAGGCAGCTAGCTCCGTCCGTGTTTCTGCAGGAATTTCCAGCGCGACAAAGAGACGCATGACTAGCTTCTTTTCGGACTTTGTAGGTGAGACTTCCCGAAGGCAGGACCGGAATTGTAGAGATAGTGCAGGCGCACCAGATCCAAGGCGGATTGCGACGCCTGCCAGCGCACCATTTCGCGATCGCCCGGGAACAGCGCGGCTCGCTCCTTTAGCCCACCGGAATGTGAAAGCGCAATATTCACCGTGCCAACCGGTTTTTCTTCCGAGCCGCCGCCGGGACCTGCGACGCCAGTAATTCCCACGCCCAGGGTGCTGCCCACGCGTCGACGAATTCCCTCAGCCAGCGCCACGGCGACCTCGGGACTTACCGCCCCCTTGGCCGCGATCAATTCCGCAGGAACATCCGCCCACGCCGTCTTGCGTTCGTTGCTATAGCAAACCACGCCGCCAAGGAAATACGACGAGCTTCCGGCGATACTTGTCAAACGCTCTGCCAGCAGGCCGCCTGTACAGCTTTCCGCCGTGGCAATCGTGGCGCTGTTGGTCAGGAGCAGACGCGCTACCACTTCATCCAGCGGCGAACCATCCTGCGAAAAAATGCGGTCACTCAGGGCAATCTCAAAGCTCTGCACCAACTCGTCCAGCGTTTTTTGCGCGTGTTGGGCGTCGTCTGTCCAGGCGCGCAGATGAAGCTGGATTTCCCCTGGGGCGGCAAGAATGGTGGTGTTCACATCGTTGTAGCGCGTGTAGATGGGACGAATCAATTGCTCGACCGCCGACTCGCCCATGCCCGCCACGCGCAACTGCCGTTGAAACATCCGCACTGCTCCCGCCCGCTTCTGCAGGCGGGGAAGAACTCGCTCGGTGAACATGGGCTTCATTTCACGCGGTGGGCCGGGCAGCAGTACAACCACACGGTCCGCGTCTTCCATCCACAGCCCCGGCGCCGAGCCCCGGGGATTCTCAAGCGCCTCGGCCCGTTCCGGCACCATCGCTTGCCGAACATTCACGGCGGGCATCTCGCGTCCAAGCTGACGAAAGCGCCCTTCGATGTAACGTAGAATATTGTCGTCGCGAACCAGCCTGCGCCCCAGAAGTTCAGCGACGGTTTCGCGCGTTAGGTCGTCTTCGGTTGGACCGAGACCTCCGCAGGCAATTACCAGCTCTACGCGTTGCAATGCTTCCCGGAAAGCCGCGCTTAAGTATTCACGGTTGTCACCGACAATGGATTTGCGCACCACCTCAATTCCCACCTTGTTCAGTTCTTCGGTAAGAAAGAGCGAGTTGGTATCCATGCGATCCGGAGTCAGCATCTCCGAACCCACGGCGATGATTTCCGCTTTCATTTGTAAATGGACCCAGGCAGAGGCAAACCGTAAACGTCCCAATCGAGAGTGAAGACGGCACTGGTCGTGGCGACGATTGCGCGGCCAGAAGGTTGCAGTGCAAGTCCAACGATGCCGGACCCGCTGAGTACCAGCTCGGCTTGTCCTTGTGGAGTGATGCGGACAATTCCGCGACGTCCCGCATACGAACTCGCCACATACAAATTCAGATCGCGGTCAAAGGCCAGTCCCATGGGCCTGCCCAATCCACGAAAAAACACGGTCACCTCGCCGCCTTGTGTGATGCGGTGCACGCGATCATAGCTGGAGGTTGTCGGACCCGTAACATAAAGATCGCCGCTGGGATGAAAAGCCAGATGATAGGCGGCCACGGACGGTTCCAGCGTCGCAAAGACAAAAATTTCGCGACTGGGACTGATCTTGAAGATCGTTCCGCTGCGATCACCGACGTACAAATTATGATTCTGGTCGAACGCGATTCCGGTCGCGACGCCCATGCCTTCCACCCACTGCTCGGCCCGCCCCTCGGGAGTAACGCGATGAATGGTTCCGTCATGACGGCAGGACACGAACAAATTGCTTTCGCGGTCTAAGGCCAATCCGCTGGGATTCATCAGCGAAGTCAGGAATGGCTTGACGGCGTAATTGGCCGTAATCTTGTACAGCGAAACCGCCACGCGCTGCCCACGTTGTCCGGAGAATGTTACATAAATATTTCCGTCGTGGTCCACCGCTGGATTGGCAATTGGATGCAGGTTGTCCGCAATCTGGACGCCGACCGCCACGGGATATGGCGCGCTTTCGTGCTCTTCCGCTGACACGCGAATTGTTCCGCCGCTCGCTCCATCCGGCACACGGGCAATGATCTTGTTTTCACTCGCAAGCAGTAAGCTCGCATCGCTCTCGCCGAAGTGAACCGCCGGGCGCAACTGCGTTCGCGTGGCAAAACCGCTTCCGCGAATCACAATCTCGCCGCCGGGAATCGCTGCAGCAGGCGCAACTCCTTCTATGCGAGGACTGCCGTTTTTTTCCGGAGAAGAACCGAACCCGAATTTCATACGAGATTAAAGTGTAACGCGATACGCAACAGAATTGCAGCGTAGATGCCCGCCATCCAGTCGTCGGCCATGATGCCCCAGCCTCCGGGCAGCTTTTCCAGACGTCGAACAGGGAAAGGTTTCCAGATGTCGAATACGCGAAAGAATATGAATCCCAGCAGCAGATACTTCCAGTTCAGCAGGCTCAAGGCGGAATAAAGCGCGAATACGGAAGCGTTCTCGGGGTGAATGAAATGCAAGGGCAGCGTGAGCGGCATAATTCCGAGCACCAGCGTCAGATGCATGCCCGATACTTCGTCGATTACCACATATTGCGGGTCTTTGATTCCCGCGAAGCGGGCCACCCGGGAACTGCTCCAAACGCCAAGCAATCCGACAATCAGCAGCGCAACCAAAGGAGGAACCAGAAGCAGCACTGGAATCGACTGGCCACGAAACGCCGGTAGCTCCACGGAAAGCTGGCCGTGAAAAAACAAGCCGCCGACAATCGTAATTAAACTGATCGGATGTGTGAGAATCGCAACGACAATGCCCACCAGCGAGCCGAATGTTCCCGGTGCCTTTGGGGCATATCCGACGCTCAGCGACGTTGCACAGGCAAAAGCCAGTTTGGGCTTTCCTGGCAACGCGCCTTCCGCCAATTTGTCAGCGTTTTCCGTCATTCGGATCGTCTCGTTCCTCATCCGGATCTTCATCCAGATCGAGGATGATCGTCGTCTTGCGCTCCACTTCGTCGCTCTCATCTTCGTTGAAGATGGGGTCGGACACCACGTATTTTTCCGTGGCCCAGTTGCCCAGGTCGCGGTCGCGGCACTTCTCGCTGCAAAAAGGGAAGTCGCCGTTCACGGCCGAATCCGTTTCCGTCTTACAGATGGGACATTTATGTTTCATGGCAGAAATCTTTTCGTCTTGGTTTTGTGAGTCAGCCAGACCTCGGCGCCAGGCGGTCGGCGCCCTCAGCAGGATTATAGCTCAGCCCAGAACGCGCAGAGGAGCGCCGGTGGCGATTCGATGAAGCTTTTCAACCGGTGCCGCAGACGAACTCGGAATTGCCGCTCCGAGATTGCGAAGTGCGGGCCGCGGCAGGATCTCCACTACTCGGCCAATAATGTCATACGCGTCCGATTTCGTAATTTCCACGCGCGCTGCGTCGCCGGGAATCGTTACTTCTCCGGTCGGCAACTCGATATCCGTCAAATACAGTTTCCCGTCAATCTCTGGCGCCATACCTTCCAGTCGCGCCTCCCAGACCAGCGGATTATCGTTCGAGGGTCCTTCGATAATCGCCAGCACCGGCCGGCCGCTGAGCCGTTTCACCTTGGCCCGCAGATTGGCCCGCGATATTTTCTTCTGAATCGCCATTAACCGGTTGCGACGGTCAGCAATGAGTTCTGCATCCACTTTTTCGTCCAGCGCAAAGCTGTGCGCATTGTCCACGTCCGAATATTCAAACACGCCCATCCAATCAAGATTCGCCACGCGCACAAAATCACAAAGCTCCTCAAAGTCCGTTTCTGTTTCACCAGGGAAACCCACGATGAACGATGTTCGCAGTGAAACTTCCGGAATCGTAGTCCGAATTCTTTCCAGCAATTTCAAAAACGCGTCGCCGTGCGAACCGCGCTTCATTCGCGCCAATACATTGCGGCTGGCATGTTGCAGGGGCATGTCCATGTAGCGGGCAATTCTCGGAGATGAAGCCAGGGTATCCAGTAGTTTCTGAGTCACGCGATTTGGATACGCGTATAGAAAACGGACCCAAAGCAAATCCCCAATCTGCGACAATCGCGCAAGCAACTGGGCCAGTCCATCGCGCAATCCCAAATCTTCCCCGTAGGAAGTCGTATCTTGCCCGATTAGAGTAACTTCGCGGGTCCCGGCCGCGACAAGATTCTCCGCTTCGCGAATCACAGACTCAAAACGCCGGCTGCGAAATTTTCCGCGCAACTGCGGAATAATGCAAAAGCTGCAAGGATGATCGCAGCCTTCGGCAATCTTGATGTAAGCCGCATGCTTCGGCGTCGTGATAATTCGTGGGGTCAAATCGTGGTACAGAAATGCCGGAGGCTGAGCGGGCAAGACCCTTAGATCGCCTTCCACCGCTTCCATGATCCGTTCCACTTCGCCCGTGCCCACCACCGCGTCTACTTCCGGAACTTGTTGCAAGATCTGCGCGCGATACCGTTCCACCAAGCATCCCGCCACAATCAATTTCTTCGCCGCGCCAAACTTTTTGTGTTCGGCCATTTCCAGGATGGCGTCCACCGACTCTTTCTGAGCGGCTTCAATAAAACTGCAGGTGTTCACAACCAGAATTTCCGCTTCGTCAGCGCGCGGCGTCAGCTCATACCCTTCGCGCGCAAGAATACCCATCATCACCTCGCTGTCCACGAGGTTCTTCGGGCATCCCAGGCTCACAAATCCGACCTTAGTCATAAGCGGTAAAACTGCACCTTTGTGCAACTGTTAATCATAACATGCCCCTGTTGCGCGGCAGCTCCGCCGGTAGGGTCAAACGCCGACGGCGCGCCCGGCTTGGTAATCCATAAACGGTTGAGGATTAACTCGCGTATGCCGACGCTGTGACTATCGACCTTGCAACCCGGTTCGTACCTGGTCCAACAATTGCCGCAATCGTGCCGTATTGCAAGCCACTCCACCAAAACGCGCATGAGCATAAATGCGCGTAAATTCCTTGACCGGGGACGCCAGTACCGGCTCGGTAACAGCAGCGGCAAACTCCAACGGCGTCTGCGTTTCCAACCGTTTGAACCCGCGGCGCTCGAGTAGTCTCAGCAACTCGGAATAGAGCCGCGAAGCCAATTGCGGGTTCGCCTTCTGAGATTCAGTCGCGCGCAGCTGCCAGTTCAAGCGTATTCTGCCAAACAGCCGCGAAAGGAAATCGAATCTTAGTACCGCCAGGAAAACCACTAAAGCCAATGGAAGCAGCAATCGCAATCCGTCATGCCGCGTTTGCCAGGACTTAATCGCGTCTCGTCCCTGTTTCTGTTTGTGTTCGAACCAGCCGCGCAGCGTCTCGCTCCAGCTGCGAGTGCCTTTCTGCAGATTCTGAGCCATCGTCAATTGGTGCCCGAAATCGTAGTTGATAATCCACTCGCTCCAGGTGACCTGAAACCAATCCAGATAAAGCTCGAACCGCGAAAAAAATCCGCCCACGGTATCAGTGCTTGCAGGGGTCGGGTCGAAAGTCAGCCATCCCTCTTTAGGAAAATAGACTTCCACCCAACTGTGCGCGTCGCTCGCGCGCACGATGTAATCACCGGCAAGGTCGTTGAATTCGCCGGGAAGAAATCCGTTCACTTCACGCGAGGGAATCCCCAGCGTTCGCAGCATGATAGCCATTGCCGAAGCGAAATACTCGCAATGTCCCGCGCGGGTCTCAAACAGGAAATGAGGCAAGGGATCATCGCTTGGTTTTCCCGTCAGGTTCAGGGTATAGGCATAGTTATTGCGCAGATAAGATTCGATGGCGATGGTCTTATCGAAAGGAGTTGGTGCATTCGCCGTGACTTTTTGCGCAAGCGCAGTAATGCGCGAATCGAGTGCCGCTGGAAGCTGCAGATAGTTGGCTTGGATATCGTCAGGGTAATCGGTACCGGCAGTCCGCAATTTCGCAGGATGCAGTGCCGGCAATCGTGAATATCCCACATACCGCACCGCGGAATAATTGTGAAAGGGGTTGAAGACGGATCCGGTAAAGTCCCGGAAGAGATACATGCGGCGTCCCGGCCCAAACGCGTTTCCACCTTCTCCGCTGAAGTCGCCGCGCAACGAAACAGCGTTGGCAGGGGCAAAAACCGCGTCGGTTGCCAGCGGTTCCAACAAAATCGTGAATTGCAGCGGCGTCGAAGAAGGGTCCATAGCCTCTCGGGGCGAGACCAGCGCAATCCATCCGTCTGGTCTTGGAGACAACGCTACGCGACGTCTGTCAACGGTTGTCCAGCGCTTGCCGTCAAATTGCGAGAGCGCAATTCCTCTCCAGCGCAGCCGATCATAGCTGACGGGCTGTCCGGTCTTGACGCGCATTACCACCGCAGAACTTCTTTTGATTTCTCCGATTTGCCCCAGTTCCACGTTGTCAGAAAACCCGGTCATCAACGTGGGGCGCAATCCAGCGTGACCGAGAAAGCCCGCACTGAATCTCGGGAATAGGAAAAATATTAGAGTGCCTAATACAATGGCTCCGCCCGCAACACTCAGTGCTGTAAGACCCAGGGCGCGGGCCAATCTCTTTTCCTGCTGCGGCTGCGAACCAGAAACCGGCGAGACTGTTCCCACCGCGCCCCGCCGCATTTCCAGCCCTACAAACGTGGCCACTCCGAACAGCAGAAAAACAAAAAAGAGCAGCAGGAATGAGGTGTCCACAGTCAGAACCGCCGCTGCTAGAATTCCTCCGAACGAGAGCAGCGCAAGAAAAATGGCATCGCGATCCGTGGCAGCGCTGTACAGCCGCAGGATCATTACGAAAAGCAGAAAATGAACGGCGCCAAGCAAGGCAGCGTAGAGCGTTGGGTTGCTCGATGTCGCCACGATCATGCGCGAAAAGAAAAGGACATCGAAGGGGAATACAAAAAGGTATCCCAAAACAAACCATGTTGCCGTCTGCTGGCGCAGTTCCGGTGGACGCCCTTGCCACCAGCGAGATCCTTTGTAAAGAACCGCTGCTGGCGCAAGCAGGGCGGTAAAGGTGTCCAGTTTTCCGGTACTGACCAGAGTTATGACCGAAGTGAAAATGAGCAGAAACAGAGAGGTGCGAAAGAATTTCTCCGCAGGGAGACTGGAAAATGAAGTTGTCGTGGTTGCCGAATCCATGGGGAAATCCAATGGTAACATCCGCAGCTGTTGCGCGGTTGGCATGGCCGCGAAAGGATAACGATTAGTGCCTGTCGCTGCGGGTTTCCAGGCTTTGTCCGTGAAATTGTTCGGCAGCTCGCGCAACCTTTCGTGTGAGGTTTGAAACGGCAAGCGAGGAGACTCCAGAAAGCGGCACGACTTTGACCGCTGACTGTCCGGACGCGGCTTCCGGCAATTTCTTCAGCGCAATACGAAACGGGAAAATTGTAATGTCCCTGTAAGTAACCGAGTGTTTGGCTTTGCGCAAACGCTTGAGACGAAACGATTTGCTTTTTTTACCCGGAAAAAGTCGGGAAAGGAACTGCTGCAACTCCGCTTGCGCGTTTTTTTTGACAGAAACGGTTGGGAAATGCCACATCTGCGAAACCAGCTTGGCGACCTCATCGGCCGGCGCTTTCGTGCTTGATTCCCCCGGCGGAGACAGAAGCAGGGTCTGCCCCTCCAGGTCCACAAGTACTGCAGCCGCCAGGGTAATTTCGACGGTAGCGCGCTTCTTGCGTTTTTCCGGGATTTTTTCCTGCGCCCCGAGTTTTCGGGCTTCGCAAAACCGCGAAACGGGGCAAAGCAGGCACTGCGGAGATCTCGGAGTGCAGATTGTCGCGCCCAATTCCATCATGGCTTGATTCCAATCGCCGGGGGCTTTTTCGTCCAGTAAATTGTCGGCAAATATCTGCAAAGATTGCCAGCGGCGGCCTTGGCGAAGGTCCCCGCGGATGGCGCCAATACGCGCGACGACGCGCGCCACGTTGCCGTCCAGGACGGCGTGCTTCGCGCCGAAGGCAATGCTCAAAATTGCGGCGGCTGTGTAGGCACCGATTCCTGGCAGGGCTAGCGTGTCGGCATAGGTGGACGGAAAAACTCCAGCATGCATCGCCACGATCCATTGCGCGGCCTGCTGCAGGTTGTGCGCCCGGCTGTAATAGCCGAGCCCGGACCAAAGACGCAGCACTTCATCGGCAGGCGCTTCCGCCAGAGAATGAATATCCGGAAATTGCAGCAGGAATCGCTCGTAGTAGGGAATTGCCGCCGCCACGCGAGTTTGCTGCAGCATGATTTCCGAAAGCCAGATGCGATAGGGATCCTTGCTCTGCCGCCAGGGAAGTTCGCGTTGAAATTGGCGAAACCAACCAAGCAATTCCTTACGAAATTCGGCAAGCTGATCTGCGGGAACCATTGGGCTCTTGGATTTTCGCACAACTCACTGTTGCACAAGTACTTGAGGATAGCTTTGACCGGCCCTCGAACTAGTCGGCCAGATCGTCCAAAAAAATGACGTAGGAAGAATGCCAGAGCGTCGCGGGGATGGAGCCACGAGGCTGGCTGGTGACGATGATCTTAAAAAGCTCGGGCGAAGCCGCGAGTTCGGTGATCAGGGCATGATTTGAATCGGGAGGAAGTGGTTGAGCGGTGGCTAAGTGTTTCAGAATGGAAAAAATGAGCTCTTCGGCAGGAGCGAGTCTGGTATCGATTCCTGCACTGCGAAATTGCAGCAGCGCGTTGCTTTCATAGAAATGCCACGCCAGACTGGCACAGATGGTCACGGCGCGTTCGAAATGATCGTGGTTGCTAGAAGCAGTAGCGCTTGGCCTGTCACCGGGCGCTGCGACGTGCGGATCGAGCACCAGGAGGACGCGGCAATCGTCCTCACGCGTGAATTCGCGCACCATCAGCGATCCAAATCGCGCTGAAGCTTTCCAGTGCACATGACTGGCGCTGTCGGTCGGAACGTATCCGCGCAGTGCGTAAAGATCCTGGCCGCGTCCTTTGGAGAGACTTTCCAGGGCCCCCTGCAAGCCGGGCAAGATCTCAACGAATTCCTGCGTCGGCTCGACCGACGGATAGACGAGGGCTTCGGTCGCCAGATCCAGTCGACGCGCCTTCTGCAAAAATCCAAAAGGGAATCGCGAAACAATGCGAAACGCTTCCTGGCGATAAATTCCCCGGCGTGGAAATGTGAGAGGTACGCTTTGTTTGACCTGGTCGTGCTTCGGCAGATACGGAAAATAAACCGGGGTTTCCAGCAGCGCCGTCGAGGCTGTATCTTTTGACTTCGCGCCTTCTACGCGCAGGGAAAAAGACGGCAGCGTGAGCTTTTCGTTTTTCAGTGACACGATCGCACGCACAGATTGGCCGGCGAAAATATGTTCGGGCATTTCCAAATCCAGCTCGACTCCGGAAAGGGTGATCGAAGAGAGAATTCCCGACATCAAGATGACCGCGATCAAACTTGCCAGAATGAGGAAAAGCAGGTTATTCCCCGTATTAAGCGCGGCGAGCGCCACGAGAATGATTCCGCCGATGTAAATCCAGCCCTCGCGAGAAATTTTGTACTCCATCTTGTAGCCGATCCAGCGAAGTGGCGTTCGCTTGGCGAGAACGGGCACGAGGGTGACGGCGACCCACCCCGCAACAACCAGCGCGGTAAGCGCGCTGCTTGCCGCTAACTTAAGATTGCCGAGCTCGGCGGCTGCGCCGGAATAAAGAGCGAGTAACAACGCGACAGTAAGAGCGGCGATTGACAGCGTGAAGGCACGGACGGCGGAGCGATCGGCTTTCGCCCAGAGCTGCGCGAGTGTAGTTCGGGTGCTCACGGAAATCTTCTAGAGTGGAACAGCGACGGATTCGACGATATCCCGGAGAACGGACTCGGTCGTTTCTGATTTCTTTTGCAGTGAAGCGTGACGCGAGCTGGTAACAACGCGATGAGAAAAAACGGCTACCGCCAGCTGCTTGAAATCGTCCGGAAGGCAGAAATCGCGCCCCTCCAGGAAGGCCCGCGCTTGAGCCGCACGTTGCAGCATAAGAGTTCCACGAGGGCTGACTCCCAGAGCAAGCTGGTCGGAGTTGCGCGTGCGATTGACGATTTCCAGAGCGTAGTCATGAAGGCTGGAATCGACCTTAACGTGCTGAACGGCCTCCTGCATGGCCATGACATCGCTGACATCGGCCACGGGAGCGAGCGATTCAAGCGGGTCATCGCCGACACGTTTACGCAGAATTTCCCGCTCCGTCTCGTGCGATGGATATCCCATCTTGATGCGCATCAGGAAGCGATCAAGTTGCGATTCGGGAAGAGGATAGGTTCCATGGTGTTCAACGGGATTCTGTGTGGCGATAACCAAAAAAGGTTGCGGTAGAGGCAGCGATTTGCCGTCAACAGTGACTTGCGCCTCGTTCATAGCCTCCAGCAAGGCGGATTGCGTGCGCGGCGTGGTCCGGTTGATTTCGTCTGCAAGCACCACATTGGCGAAAATCGGGCCGGAACGAAATTCAAATTCACGCGATTCGGGATTGTAAACACTGACGCCAAGGACATCGCTCGGCAGCAAATCCGAAGTGAATTGTATGCGCTGAAAGCTGCAACGAAACGATTTTGCAAGCGCTTGAGCCAGAGTGGTTTTTCCAACTCCCGGAACATCCTCGATAAGCAGATGGCCGCGCGCAAGAAGCGTAATCAGGGCGTTCTGAATGACTTCTTCTTTGCCGTAAATGGCGCGAGCAATGGCTCGCTGCAACTGCGCGACAACGTGCGAGGTAGCGGTCGGCATTGGTTGAAAACCCGGGTCCTTCCTGTTACAACTAGATGTCTGCTTTCTGAAGCGAGGTATCTGGAATTCAGGGCAGATGATGAAACCCACCCGTTCTAAACGGGCGATTAGCTCAGCGGTTAGAGCGCTCGCCTCACACGCGAGAGGTCAAAGGTTCAAATCCTTTATCGCCCACCATCCTCTCCATTCTTAACACAATCCTCCGGCAAGCGGTTAAGACGCCGCATTTCTTGTGCCCAAAATGGCTCAAGGTAGTGTCCGCTGCTGCGGCCCGTACGCAGTGGTTCTCTGGTGTCGATTGACCGGTTGGTGCACTCTGGCGGAGCGGGAGGCGGACGATCCTACGACTGCGCTGCCCGAAGTTGCAGGACAGCCATGGTAAACTGAGATTGCTTTCACCGTGCGGGAATGGCGGAACTGGCAGACGCAGTAGCCTTAGGAGCTACCGGACGTAAGTCCTTGGGGGTTCAAATCCCTCTTCCCGCACCACTGCAATCAATGGGCCCGGCATCCCTAGTCCCAAGTATTGTGCTTGGTTGCCGGAATCGTAAACATGCCTTGTCTGCCGCTTTCGGTCTGTTAGCCAGGTTTTCACAGGCAGTTGTTGGAATACGGCGGCCATCGGCGCATAATAAGCGGGCTCGGCCGTTTGCCTCGGAGCCTCTCCCCACCCCGAGATGAAGCGACTCCCGACCAGAAAATGTGTGCCGTACCGCTGCGTTCGAGGGCAGCGTGATGATCATTCAAGAGCAGGGCGACAACCTCATCGTCATCCGTCAGACCGATCATGCGGTGCTGGCTGGTTTTTTTGCCCGCCATTGGGGCAATGACTTATTCACGCGCCCGGAACCTTTCGATTCCTTCTGCCTCGCTGCTGGCGAACACGACAATGGCTGGCGTGAGTGGGAACTTCTGCCGGAAATCGATCCTGGCACATTTTCGCCGTACACCTTCATGTCGATTCCCACCGAAGCGCACACGCTGCTTTACCAGCAAGGTATCGAGCGTATCGTAAGGGCGGATCACTACGCGGGCTTGCTCGCCAGCATGCATGCAGCGGGGCTTTACGACCGCTCGCGCGCGACGCTTCCAGGTTTTTCTGCGAAGTATGTGAAGTCCAACGAGTCCCATGTCGTCAGCGACTTTGTGCAGCGTCTCCGTCTCCAACAGCTCCGGCTGAAAGTCGATCTCCGCGCGAACTCGGCAACGAAAGGGTTTACCGACGAAAAATCCTTGAAACTCAATTTGCAAAGGCTGGAAGCGCTGGATCGCCTGTCTCTGTACTTCTGCATCGGACCGCTCGATGATTCCACCATCGACGCTGTGCCCGTCGACGATCAAGACCGGGTGGTGGACTGGGAGCTGCGCCCCGACCCGGTAAACAAAGCCCTGGTCAAGCTCGATCCGTACCCGTTTCGTAAAGATCCTTTTGCGTTCAGCGTCCTGGCGCGCCGGATTCCCAAGCGCCGCTATGCGGATGACGCTGACCTGCAAAAAACGCTGGCGCAAGCGAAGTATTATGCACTGAATTTCACCCTTTCGGCCGATGGCGCGCAAGTGCAGAGCAGAGCAGCGCGCGCCTGACTTCGTGCGAAACTAAGACAATTCCTGTCCGCGCGTTTCCGGCAAAGCCAGGGCCAGCAACGCCGCCACGAGAAATCCCGCAGCAGGCAGAAAAAATCCCAGTCCAATTCCAAAATGAGCGGCAACTGCTCCTACAGCGAATGGAGCCACGGCAGAAAGTCCACGCCCCACGTTGTAGCTAAAGCCCATTGCCGTTGCGCGAATCTCTCCTGGGAAAATTTCGCTGGCAATGGCGGCATAGCCCGAGAAAAAACCGGTGCCGAAAAAGGCCACGAATGGTCCGAGCACCAGAAGCCAAAAAGGGCTGCTGCTCATTCCATAAACGGGCACCAGTGCCGCAGCAATAAGCAAGTATGCGCAATACGGTTTGCGGCGTCCAAAAGCGTCAGCGAAAAATCCAAATAGCGCGTAACCGAGCCACTTGCCGCCGCACAAAACAAGAAAGAACGTGGTGGTCTTGACCAGGCTCAAGCCTCGCCCGCCTTGCGCAACGGGCAACGACAAGTACCCGGGAATCCATGTGAACAATCCCCAGTAACCAAACATGGCGCAGGCATTCATTGTCGTCGCCAGAGTTCCGTTGCGACGCACATCTTTCTGCCACAATCGCCGCACCACGGCACCTAATCCTGTTTTGCGTGGCTGACCGGCAGCCGAGCGGTTCGTCCAAATTTGCGGCTCCGGCACTTTTCTCCGGACCCACAAAACCAACAATGCCGGCAGCACTCCAACAAAAAACACCGCTCGCCAGCCAAAGTGCGGCAACACCATCATCACGACCAGGGCAGCAATCGCTTCTCCAATCGCATACGCTGACTGCATGATTCCCAGAGCTTTGCCACGATGTTCCGGGCGCCAAGTTTCCGCAATCAGCGCTGCACCGGTAGTCCATTCACCGCCCATGCCCAAGCCAAGCAAAAACCGAAACACCGCAAGCTGGGCAATCGAATTCGAGAACCCGCAGGCCGCGCTTGCCAGCGAATACACAAGGATCGAAGCCATAAGCGCCTTGGTTCGCCCGATACGGTCCGCCAACACCCCAAAAAGAAGTCCACCTGCCGCCGACGCTACCAGGGTCAGCGAATTCAACAGTCCAGCCGTGCGCGTCGACATGGCAAACTCGCGCATGAGATAAACCAGTACCAGCGAGTACAGCATCACGTCCATGGCGTCGAGCATCCACCCCAGCCCGCCGGCTACCAGTGACGTGCGTTCGGCAGACGTTGTGTCGCGAGGCCAGTGGAAAACCCGCGTCGTTATCGGCCGGCCTTCGGAAGACGCAGGGGAGACAGGAAATTGTGGCATGGTGGGGCGATTCTATCGGACATATCGAATATTCCAATCAGAATGATTAAGCATTGCGCCAGCAGCGCCTTTTTGCTAACCTCCGCCGCAACGTCCTACCAGTGGAGGAATGAAGATGGCATTTTGCAAAGCTTGTGGGCAGGAAATTGGCGAAGCGGGGTTTTGCCCGAAGTGCGGTGCAGCACAAGGCGCCGGGGCGGCGAGTGCCCCAGTGGTGCCGACCGGGACAACCGATTCAGCTTCGGGGGGCCTGGAAGAAAACGTTGCGGGATTGCTTTGCTATCTGTTCGGCTGGGTCGGGGGCTTGATTTTCCTGCTCATTGATAAGCGCCCCTTTGTGCGGTTTCATGGAGCCCAATCCCTAGCCCTCTCGCTGCTGTTCATACCCGTTTGGATCGGGTATTTGATTTTTTCCTTCATTCTGACGGCCATCACAGCGGCCATGCATTTCCCGATTGGGTTTCTCAGTTTTTTCCTGTTCCCGCTGATTGGGCTCGCTTTTCTTCTGACCTTCATCTTTTGCATGTATAAAGCCTATCAGCATGAGAAATTCAAGTTGCCTCTCATCGGCAATTTGGTTGAGGGAATGCTCAACAAATAGATTCGATTGCAGCCGAGAAACGGTTCAGCTCCGCCGCCCTCCCCCGTGGGGGGCGGCGTTTTTTCTTTGCGTATTCAGATTTCAACCAGAAGACCTTTCCGCTTGACTTCTATTTCCGCTGACCGCACCCTTTAATGCTTTAGCAACGCCTGCCCAGGGCGCATACAGAACGAAAGGCTCACTCGCTCGAACCTATGACCCGCGTCCGGCTCTGCTACCACGACCGCTGTTTCGACGGCACCGCTTCGGCTGCACTTTTCTATCGCTTCTACCGCGAACGATTTGACGAAGCCGCCGAATTTGGTTTCAGCGGGATGACTCACCGCGCCGCCCAACCCTGGGAACCTGGTCTGTTCGACGGCGATGAGAACGTCATCGTCGACTTTAAATATTCCAATTCGCCCAAAGTCACCTGGTGGTTTGACCACCACCAGAGCGCCTTCCTCACGCCCGCTGACGCCGAACACTTTCGTACGCACCCCGGGCCGCACAAGTTTTATGAGCCGGACTACAAATCCTGCACCAAGCTCATTGCCACCGTGGCAAAGGAAAAATTCGGATTTGACACCACGCCACTCGCCGATCTGATCCATTGGGGCGACATCATCGATGGTGCGCAATATCCAACGGCGGAATCCGCGGTGGCGCTCCAAGAACCGGCGACACAGCTTGCTTTGGTCATTGAGGCTGCACCGGAAGAAGGTCTGCCCGCCCGCATCATTCCGGAACTGGCCTACCGCTCCTTGCCGGAAATGATCAAATTGCCGCTGGTTGCGCAACATCTCGCACCACTCCTTGAGCGCCACCGCAAATCCATGGACATTATTCGTGAGCGCAGCGAAGCCCGCGACGGCGTCATTTTCTTCGACGTCAGCGATATCGACATCGAGGGCTACAACAAATTTATCCCCTATTTGCTGCATCCGGAGTGCGTTTATTCTGTCAGCGTGATCTCTACTCCGGTGCGCGCCAAAGTCTCCCTCGGCACCAACCCGTGGAACCAATCGACCGCCGACCAAAATCTGGCCACCCTGGCAGAAAAATTCGGCGGCGGCGGCCATCAACGAGTCTCGGCGATTTCTTTTCCGCCCGATGACCTGTCCCGTGCCAAAGAAGTGGCAAAAGGTTTGACAGCCACACTGCGAGGCAAATAGTCCGCGCCGCAGAAGCCAGTCTCGCCGGCAAGCACAGGTGTTCGACAAAAATTCGAATCTTAGGTAGAATTCTAAAACTGTGGACCGGTAGCTCAATGGTAGAGCAGTTGACTCTTAATCAACGGGTTGGAGGTTCGAGTCCTCCCCGGTTCACCAGTAATTCCAACAAAACAAAGGTATTACGCGGATCTGAATTTGTCTTTTTGCCCGCATCTGGTTTGTGTGGGACAACTCGCATTGAAAGACTAGAGCGTTTTGAGGAAGGCGACGAGATCGTCTTTGTCTCGTTGCGACAAGTGCAAGGCAAACCGTGTGTTGTAGAAATCCAAGGCTTCTTCAAGCGTCGCTGCCGAGCCGTTGTGGAAATAGGGCGCTCGGCCAGCGAGACCGCGCAGGATGGGACCTTTGAATTTGCCGATGCCAGCGCACTTCCCGGTCACCATCGCGCGACCGATGTCAGACACCTGAGTCACGACTCCCGTCGCGTTGCACATCAAGGTAATCAGCGGGAGATCGGGGCTCCGGCGTGCAGCGTCAACGAGGCCAATATTGAGTGGCGCAGGCACGGAGTGATCACCGACGTTCGGTGAATCGTGGCAGGTACCGCAGAAGCCGTTGATCGTATCTACTTTCAGCACGTCGTTCAGGCCCGCGACACCAGTAATCGGAATCGGCAGGGTATTGAAAAGTTTTTGTCCGCGCGCCACCGCCCGCCGGGCCCTCGTGTGCTCGTCGTATCGACGGTCGTCCGTGTGAGCCCACTCGTCGTAGAGGCTAAAGATAGTTGGTGAAAAAACGGCACCGGTGGGATTGAGTCCCAGCGGATCATTGATCCCGATGAAGAATTCCTGGTTGGCAAGCGGATGCGGCCCACCCTTCGCGCCGTCGTCGCCGAGATCGCCCGCTTCTTCGTCTCGCGTCTGCGCGGTGAAAATCCTGGTTTCAAAGTCGATGATTTCTTGCACCTGTTCCGCAGTGGGAGGCGGCCCTTGCGCGTGGATCATGGTCGCGTCTGCGGCCTGCTGCGCGAGATCAAAATGGATCGGCTGAAAATTGCCCCCGGCGTCTTTGAAGGTTTCGCGTCCGTCCCACATGACTGTGCTCAGGTACGGAATGTTGGTGGTCGGAAGCGGCCGTCGATAGACGGAAATCACACTCGTGCTGGTACAACCGTACGGATTGTCGTTGTTGAGGATCGTAAACTCCGCGTTCGTGGGAACCTGTTGTTCGATGCGGATGAGCCCTTTGGTTAAAAGCAGGCTGTAGGCGGCGCGGCGCGCCCTTTCGGTTGAAACATCTTGTGTTGGACAGCCGGAGCCATCAATGCTCCTGAAAATCGGATCCGTTCCATGCGTGGCATTGAAGCGGTCTCGAATGTGTGCGGGCGTAACCGACCATGCGTCGCTCGCCTGGTGGCACGTGACGCAGCGACGGCCATTCGTACCCAAGTCTTCAAAGAAGGCGTTGTTGGTCATGTCCGTTGGACCGCCCACGTTGAAGTTGGCAAAGCGCCCCACCGGATCTGAGAATTCCTGATAGCGCGGCACGAATTGATTGCGGTTGTGCGCCACAGCCAGTCCCCCCAGGCTGGTCAAGAGGAGTAAGCACAAAAGCACGGTGACCCGCTGGTTCTGCCGGAATTTGCCGTCACGAAACGCAGGGTCTGAACCTTGCCAGCCCGATGGCGCCTTTCTGCCGAAAAGAGAGCGCAATTTGCTCCTGCACCACTCCAGCGCCAGGAGGAACGAATAAACGACATTGCCGCGCGGTGAGTACCTCAGTCGCATCGCAGCTGGCGCGTGAGCCGGCTGGGTCGGCTCTGTATTTTCCGTGGCGACCGATTGGATCGCTCGCGACTCTTTTGCTGGTGTCTCGATTTTCATGGTCAACGCTCCCTAAGATTTGCGGTCGTTCCGGCGCTGACCTACGATTTGCCGCTTCGCAGCACCACGATCCCAGCCAGAACCAAAGCGACTCCAGCGAGGCGCGCGACCGAACTGCCTTCTTTCAGGAAAAACACACCCAAGGAATAGGCGGAGATGGCTTCCAGGCCCAGAACCACGATGTAGGTGATGACCATCTGGTGACCGCGCATGGCGATGGTCTGCAAGCTCGCGCCCGAGATGAAAAAGGCAAATACAAGCAGAGTGGGGCGGAACTCCGTTAAGCCGGCAGAGGCCTTCATGAAATATCCGCCGATCGCGAACAAAAGAGCAGCCAAACAAGTCAACACGGTGAACATTTGCATTCTCCCTGGCGCGCGGCCCCGCCGCCGGTGACCCGAGCGCTCATAGACAAATCGTCCTCAACGGAGGAAACCCATTGAAGTTCACCGAGGCATAACTGCTCGAGTAGGCGCCGGTATTCACAATCTCAATGCGATCGCCGCATTCGAGGTCGAGTGGCAAGTGGTAGCCAGATTTTTCATAGAGGATGTCCGCGCTGTCGCAGGTTGGCCCGGCGAGCACGATCGGGCCCGGTGGGCCAGTGCGCGCAGTCCGGAGCCGGTACTTGATGCTTTCGCCCAGCGTTTCTGCCAAGCCGCCAAACTTCCCGACATCGAGATAAACCCAACGGGTGCGATCGGAGCGTGATTTCTGCGCGACAAGTACAACCTCGGTCTGAATCACTCCGGCTTCTGCCACGAGAGACCGGCCAGGCTCCAGCATTACCTCTGGCCGCGAGCCGCCAAACGCCTCGCCGAGTGACTCTTCAATCGCTTCAGCAAAGCGCCAGAGCGGGGGGACGGTTGTTTCATAGGGAACGGAGAACCCGCCTCCGATGTTTACGGTGTCCAGGGCGAGGCCTTCATGGCCGAGTCTTCGGAACAGTCCCGCCGTTTCAAGTAACGGTTTTCTCCACTGAGTAGGGTCGGTCTGTTGCGATCCGACATGAAACGCCAGACCGACCGGTCGCAATCCAAGCCCGCGAGCCAGCAGGAGGAGCTCAGCAACCATCTCCAGATCACAACCGAATTTTTTCGAAAGCGGCCAGCTGGCATTCTCACCCGTCGTCTGCAACCTGCACATGACGTCTGAGGAAGGAGCGTGGATCGCCAGCTTGCGCAGTTCGGCTTCGCTATCGAATGCAAATCGGCGAACGCCACAGGCAAACGCATAGGCGATGTCGGCCGCCTTCTTGATGGTGTTTCCGTAGGACAAGCGGGAGGGACAGGCGCCAAGAGCAAGACACATTTCCAGTTCGAAGCGGCTGGCAACGTCGAAGCTGGCGCCCAGTGTTTCGAGGACTCCTACGACTTGCGGAGCCGGATTGGCTTTCACCGCGTAATAAACGGACTCCCGGGGAAAGCAAGCGCGTAATTCGTGATACCGGGCTTCGATCACGTCCAAATCGACAGCAAGAATGGGCGTCTCCGGCCGGGTCAGCAGAAACCCCTCAAGCTTCCCAGTCAACCCGAGAGCTTCGCGCTGCGGTTGTTCGGCTAAGACTATTCTCATCCGAGCCTCGATCTGTGAAGTCGCTGTTCAATGATCTGAGCGTGCGCCGAGGGTGCTGGAAGTCCCGAATTCTGGCAATGGCGCGGAGATGACGATTTTCTAGAGATTTTCTGACGCCGCAATCGATAGAAAACAATTAAGATTGCTCCACGTCACAAAAAATCGAATAGAATGTGGCCACGGTTCGAGGTTGCTGCCCGTGGTTTCAAGACACGTCCCATTTGCCGATCGAGTCCGCCTTGGGGAGGACTTCGAACTCGACCTGCGCGCCTATGAACTGCGTAGGGCTGGGCGCGTGCTCAAACTGGAACGCATACCCATGGACCTGCTGGTCCTGCTGGTCGAGCATCGCGGAGAACTGGTTACGCGCGACCAGATCATGGAGAAGATTTGGGGCAAAGATGTCTTTCTCGATACCGACGCCAGCATCAATTCTGCGATCCGCAAGATCCGCCAATCTCTGAAGGACGATCCCGACCAGCCTCGCTTTGTCCAGACGGTGAGCGGAAGGGGCTACCGCTTCATTGCTCCGATCGCAGGAATCACTCCAGGCGACGAACCTCCGACCTCAGAACCTACCGGTGGAGGCCGGGAAACGAGGCCGGCTCCGACGGTAACGGCTACGCCGAGCGCAAGTTCGCTTGGCAAACGCAGGTGGCCCGTCGCGGTCCTGGCCATTTTCATTGCCCTCGCCGCCGCCGCTTTGATTGCCGCCATCGGCCACCGGACGCACTCCCGTGCAAACCGGCTGACGGCCGAAGACACAGTCATGCTCGGGGATTTCTCCAACTCAACGGGCGATCCTATCTTCGATGAAACGCTAAAAGAAGCGCTCACCGTTTCGCTGCGCCAGTCGCCGTTCCTGAACATCCTTCCGGAAAGCAAAATCGCCAAGACCCTGAAACTGATGACCCGCGAACCGACTGTCGCGATCACCCCCGCCGTGGCCAATGAAATTTGTCAGCGGGCGGGCAGCAAAGCTTACATAGCCGGAGCAATTGGGAGTTTAGGGACGGAGTATGTATTGGGACTAAAGGCGGTGAACTGCCGCAGCGGGGATACCCTGGCGCAAGAACAGGTAACCGCATCAAGTAAAGAACAAGTTCTGCCCGCACTCGGCAGTGCTGCGACAAAACTTCGCGGGGAACTTGGCGAGTCCCTGTCGACTGTCCAAAAATTCGACGTGCCACTGACGGAAGCGACGACTTCTTCGCTCGAAGCCTTGAGGGCCTACAGTCAAGGATTGAAAACATGGAACACAAAAGGAGAAGTCGAAGCGCTTCCGTATCTCAAGCGGGCGCTGGAGTTGGATCCAAAATTTGCCAGCGCTTACGTTTCTTTAGGAACGGTTTACAGAAATCTCGAGAACCCCGCTTTGGCAGCCGAAAGCATATCGAAGGCGTATGAACTGCGCGAACGCGTTTGCGAACGTGAGAGATTCTACATTTTGGGACACTACTATATCGATGTTACCGGTGAACTCAATAAAGCGCTCCTTGTTTACCAGCAATGGAGGGAGGAATATCCGTCCGATCCGACGCCGCGAACGAACTCGGGGAACATTTACCTGTCCATGGGAAGCTATGAGAAAGGTCTGGCACAACATCGCGACGCCTTGCGCGTGGAGCCAAACGGAGTTTTGATCTATGAAAATATCGCTGTCGCGAACATCTATTTGAACCGCCTCGATGAAGCCACCGCCAGTGTACAAGCGGCATTTGCCCGCAACTTAGACGACGTAACGCTGCACCAATTGCTCCAGCAGATTGCCTTCTTCCGAGGAGATACGGCCAGCGAGGAACGCGAGTTGTCGTGGGGGATGAGTAAGCCGGGTGTGGAGGACATTTTTCTGGTTGGTCAGGCCGATTTCGAAGCGTCACAGGGACACATCGCAAAGGCGCGGGCCTTGTTCCGGAGGGCGGTGGACTCCGCCGTTCGGAATGGTTCGAAAGACACAGCGGCTTTTTGGCTAGGACAAGACGCTCTGTGCGAAGCAGAGATTGGCAATTTTCAGGAAGCCGTCAAGGCCAGCGAGGCTGCTATCGCTCTGGCTCCAAATCAGTACACGCAGATAGTCGCTGCTCTGACGTTCGCACGGGCTGGGAAACAAGCTCGTGCGACGACGATTGCGAATCAGCTGGATCGCGACAATTCCTTGAATACGCTCTTGCAGTCCTACTGGTTGCCCTCGATTCGAGCTGCCATCCAGCTGAAGCGTGGCGACGGCGTCGCCGCCGTACAATACCTGCAGTTGACGGCTCCTTACGAGTTGGGCGCTGGAGTAGGACCGCTTGGTGTCCTGCTTCCGCCTTTTCTTCGCGGCGAAGCGCTGATGCTGGCGCACCAGGGGCCCGCAGCGACCGTCGAGTTTCAGAAAGTCTTAGAGCACCGCACGGCCACAACATTTGTGATGGCCAGCCTCGCCAAATTGCAACTGGGCCGGGCGTACGCGATGTCCAATGAAACGTCAAAAGCGAAGAGCGCATACCAGGATTTTCTGACCCTTTGGAAGGATGCTGATCCCGGTCTCCCCGTTCTGAAGCAAGCGAAAGCCGAATACGCACGCTTGAAGCCGTCTACGTAAACACCCAACTAAAGAACCACCCTGCCCAGAATCACGCTGGGGTCGTCCCGAACTCATGTCCAACTTCCAGAATCGTCTCCACGCGACGGAATTCGTAGTAGGTGAAGAAACCTGGATGAGCTTGGGGCGCGGGCCTAGGGCGCGTTTCGGATCTCCCAGCCGAAGATTTCGCTGCCGGGCGCCTTGGTCAGATCGCGCCAGACCCGGCAGTCGCTTCTGACCATTTCATTTCGCCACAAGAGAATTAGTGTGTTTGGATCCTTATTTCTTGTCCGCGGGTTTTGCCGAATACATGTGGCTTTTAATGGTGTTCTGTTTACGCGCGACGCTGGCAGTCCAGACTTCCTGTAACCCCGCGATGCGGGCCAGATCGCCGGCCACTCGCTTGGCCTCCGGCGAACCTGGTCTCACCAAATTCGCGCCCGAGAAGTGCGGTTCGCTGTTTTCAAAGACCGAGCCATCCATGCGCTTAAGCATGGCAAATTCTCCGTGCGAATAATAGCCATCGGAACCGAACATGTTAAAGGCCATGAGGTACACGGTGCGATCCTCGAGGCCGGGATTCCAGAAGGGGAGACCTTGCTCAAAGTTCCGGTCGGAGGCAATGCCTTCAAGATCAAGCAGGGTCGGCGAGATATCGATGTGAGACGTGATCCACGGAAAGGTTTTTTCCTTGGTTAGAACCTGAGGAGCGTAAAGAAAAAGGGGCACGTGGAAGCTGTATTCATCAATCATGCCGCCTGCGAATGTTTCATCTTCCTGGCGGCTGCGAATGCCATGATCGCCGGTGACCAGAATGAGCGTTTTGTCCAATTGGTGATGTTTTTCGAGGACCGCCAGCAATTCGCCCAGCCAACGATCCTGCAGGGCGAGTATGGCCCGGGCCCGTTTTTTTGGGTCCGTTTCATTGGCATTCTCCTCGCTATCAGGCCAAGGATGATGGCCGCTTTGCGGCAGGTACATGGCCACGAATTTCTGATCCGTCGAAAGCCAGGTTTCCATGTCCTGCTTCATCAACTCAAGAGCGAGCTGATCGCGGTAAATGCGTTCCTTCATCCAGGCTGGATGGTACGGCTGCAGGTAGACCTGGGGAGGGTCAACGACTTTTGGCGGCGCGAGGACTTGCTCGAAGCCGGCCTGCAAAAAGGTAGTTTCGTCGTTGCCGCCACTCCACGGCCGGGGAATGTAGACGCGGGCCTGATGGCCGGTTTGTCGCAACTGATGAACGATTCCCGGAAGGGCCAGATCGTGATGCTGTTCAACGGCGTCCAGAACCGAATCCGGCGAATACCAGGAGGTCAGAACGGAAAAAAGCGCTCGGGTGGTGAACGGGTAGGTGGAGTAGTGCTCGAGAGGCACAAATGATTTGGCGCGCAACCTGCGGAGGTTGGGCAGATCGGCCATCGGATCGTCGGCGGCCAGAATGGCTTCAGGAGCGGTTTCCAGAACGAAAAGAATCACGTTGCTGCCTTTCGCCTTTCCGAAATAGGCAGGGTCCCGCTCGTAGGCAGGAGAACTGGACATCTGCTGGTAGCGGTCGACCAGCTGCTGACGGCTAAGCCCGGCAAATTCATCGCTGTTCACGGCACCCGTATTCCACAGCGACTTCAGGGAAGTGACTAGAATGCTCTCGTGATAGATGGATCGCGGCAGCCGAGACAACCACGGGATCGGAATGGTGATGCAGACAAGGCACGCTGCGACAAGTGGAAAGAACCCTGCCGGAGGATTGGCCCACTTCGAATCGCGTCGCAATTGCCAGCGGCGAACGGCCGGGGCCAGCCGTTTGTAGGCCAACGGCAAACCAACCAGGCCGACAATAAGCAGCAGCAGATGCTTGAGTTTTAGATATTGAGTAATTGTTTCAGGATGCGCCCACCCCCAGCTCACGGCTGTGCGGATCATCTGCCAGGAGAGCCAGCGCCCCATCACGTGCATGGAGCGCATCTGGATGTACAACAGGAAGAAGGTCGCGGCGCTCAAGAACCCGACAGTCCATGTTCGCAACGCGGCAGGCAGGTAGCGGCACAAGACCCACAAAGCCAGCGGAACCAAAACGAACATCACGAGAGCGTCCATCCGAAAAAAAGACAGTTGTTCCCAAAAACTGAGTCCAAAATCGTAAGACCCGATAGCCCCCGGCAACGATTTTTCCAGGCGGCCCATTGCTCGGGCGGCCAGGCGAAAGCCGCGTCCATCGTCGAGCAGGGAGTATTTGACGTGCAGGGCAAACAGCGCCGGGACCAACCAGAATAGTACGGCGGCCGCGGCATCCCTCCATTTTCGATTTTCATTTAGTTCGGTGTTATTTTGCTTGTCGGTAAACATACCTCAGCCTTTGGCGTGGCGAAAATTCGGTCAAAATCCGCCACGCGAGATGGTGTAAATAGTGAACGGAATATTAATGAACGATTACAATTTTGTTAGAGAGAGCCCCAGAATGCAAGAGTTCGATCGTTGCAAGTTGTCGAGAAGAAAAAGCTGGCTGGGAATGCAAAAATAAGGGCCAGAATCAATGTTTGCATCGCGGTCGAGCAGCACCCAGCGTGTAGGCACAAGCGTCCGGCACTGGAACTTTGCTTTCCTGGGGACTACAATCGTTTTGCGTTTGACAGCGGACGCAGCCCGTCATCTAGTATAAAGAACGAACATGCAATTTGTCGGCAAGTTAACGGCAACGGATTTGAGTGACGTGCGCAAAGACGCTCGTTCAAAGACGTATTGGGGTGCGCTCGGGCCTCGCGCCATCCCGCAACTCCTGGTTCGGTGCTTGGCAGTGCCCCTCGCTTTGGCCAGCATGGTTGCCGCATCGCTTGTGGGCCTGCTTTCTTTCGGATGCTATGGTGCGGCCGCGCTTCTGGAAAGGGTTCGTCCCCTGCGCGACGGCTATCGATTTCTCTCTCGCGCCTACGACCGATTCCTCGACCGCCTCGGGCAACAAGTTCTCCGGGACTCCCGAGATACCCCAGCGTTACGCGTCATGGTTTCCGTCAGTCTTACCGCGGTTCCCATTTTCGTGATCCAACTCTTCTTACTGAAGCCTCGCCTTCTGCTCGTGATCGCTTTCTATCTTTCCCTGTTCGGTCCCAAGTTTCAGCGGTCGGTCCGGATGTTCAGCGCCAAACACATGGAGGCGCACCGCCCGCAAGGGTACTTCTCGGAGAAATACGATAAGGTCTTCGGCCGCTACGTCGAATTCTTTCTCGGATATCTGTATGGAGACCTTCCAGAACTGGGTCGAACCGTTCATGTCCGTCTCCACCACAAAGAGAACGGCGGACCCGAGGACACTGTCGCTACCAGCGGCTACGATCGAACCAGTCGACTGCATTTCCTTTGGTATCTTTCAGACAACATCTGGACGACGCTGGGGCTCGTTCCCTATGCCTACTTTAAGGCCAGGGGCGATGCAAGGAACCAAAAACGAATGTTAGGGGGGATTCTGCGGTACCTCGTCTATTTTGGAGCTGTCTTTCTCTACGATTGGAGAATTGGGATCCTGTACGTGCTCATTCCTCTTCTCTCCATGAACTTCATCATGGCCATCACCTCATGGGTCCAGCACGCTTTTTGTGACCCAGCTCGCCCCGAGGATTATTTTGTGAATACCGTGACCGTCATTGACGACGTGAATTTCATGAACGAAGGTTACCACCTCTGTCATCACCACCGTTCTGGCCTGCACTGGACCGAGATGCCAGCCCATCTCGAGCGCATTCGCGACAAGATGAGAACGGCCGGCTCCTTGGTCTTTCAGGACATGGATTTTATGCGGCTTTTCATTGAGTTGACTCTCCTGCGCAGAATGGATGTGCTTGCCGAGAAACTTGTCCCCTGGGAGCCCATGAATCATGAACAGAGGCTGGCTTTGCTGGCGAACCGAACTAAGTCTCCGAGTGCGTAGGGCGCCCATCGTCCATATGGAGCTGCCGTGTCGCCTGTTTCAAAAGTCGAACTTCGCAGGCTCGCCAGCAGGCGAGCAGTTAGGGAGTTGCTGCAAAACTTGGTTGCGGGCAAGGCCGACGCATAGGAGGCGTACCGCAGCCTTTACGGACTATGGTGCAGCAACAACGCGGCCGTTCAAGAATTTCGGCCACTCTTTAGGATGGACGGAAGCGAACCCGATGGACGCCTAAGTGTCACTGAAGAATTTCGCGAGCCAGTCTTGACTTCGGCAAAGCAAATCCTGCCGCAGCTTCTAGATTGATGCTTCCTGTTTCTCGGATGTGCCGAGTCCAGACGAACGTAATCACCGGAAGTCGGGCCTCATCGGATAGTGACAATCTGCCCCCGAAAGTTGGGCGGCGACCGCCCGAACAGCCTACAACTTCTTGCCGAACACACAATTTCTCCGTATGGAATCCACACGGTCGCTGGTGAACCGACGATTCGGGTGTGGTCCGCCTAGAGTGAGCCCACATCATGCACTACGGCCTTTGCCGGCAAGTTGGATTCCCCCAACGCTTGCTTGATTACGGCCAAGAGTTCGGCATTGTCCACTGGCTTTTGCAGAAAAGCCTTGGCCCCTGCCTTGGTCGCACGAACCTGATTTGTGTGTCCGTCTCGGCCCGATACTACAATGATGGGGATGACCGCCAGCGAGGGAACGTTCTTGAGACGTTCCATTACCACAAAGCCATCGCCTGCGGGAAGACCAAGATCCAGAATAATCAAATCTGGCTCGTGTTTCCTGGCCTGCGCGAGGCTGGTCAAAGCATCCGCCGCGAAGGAGACATCGTAGTTATTCGCCTTGAGGCGTATATACATGCCCTGACGTACGTCCGGGTCGTCCTCCACAATTAAAATTTTCTTATTGCTCATTAGCCGCCATCCTCTCTGAAATTTCCTGGTTCACTAGCTCTCGAATATCGGTAGCCGTATTTTCCAAAAAGTCATTCATCGTTTCGTACGTTTTTCGCCTAGCTGCGACCAGCGTTTTGTGAGAAATCGCAAGAACTAATCCTGCCTCCTGAATTGGTTCGCTAGAGTTCAATTGTTCCCGGATTCGATTCGAAATCGCTTCTCCGCCAATCGCATCGGTAACGGCAACAATGAAAAAAAGCTCTACAGCCCCTGTGGATCCCATTTTTGGTAAAAGCACGTCGAAATCGGAATGGAGACATCGTTGCAAAAGTGTACGAACAACGTGAGATTGCTCTGAGCGCACTTCATCGGACAGCCAGCCAGTTGGTGAGCCAATTTCCGTTACCACCACGGTAACCGCACGATTTGGGAGGCTTTTTTTCCCGAGTGCAGGAGCAATCAAATTTGATAGGGAAAAGACAGGCAGGGTCAATGTAAAAACAGCGCCTTGTCCCAATTCACTTTTGGCCCAAATCTCCCCGCCCTGCCGCGCAACCAGTTCCTTGCATATGTACAAGCCCAAGCCCAGTCCCTTTCGCCCGGCCACAGAAGGATCGGAAGTCTGGAACAGGCGTTCGAATATTCTTTCCGTCATGTCCGGCCTTATCCCGCAGCCGGAGTCCGAGATTTTCAGTTCCAAAAGATTCTGATTGTCCTGTTGGATCCGGGCCGTGATCTGAACAAGTCCGTTTGTCGGAGTGAACTTGATAGCGTTGTCAATCAGGATGATAAGAATTTGCCGAAGGCGCATAGGATCAGCACAAAGTGCAGGAAGGAGTTCCTCCAACTCGGAAGAAAGGGTAATTTCCTTCGCTATGGCCGCGCCTTGTAAGGTATTTATGGCATAAGCAATCGCCTCGGAAGCCGAAGTGCATTGCAACTCAATGGTAAGCTTTCCGGCTTGAACGCCAGTGACTTCCAGCAAATCATTAATCATGGATTGCAGCTGCTTAACGTTTTTATGAATGATGCCCAGGTATTCCAACTGTTCTGAATTCAACTCTCCCGCTAACCTGTCGCTGAGTATGGTTACAAACTGGTAGATGGCGGTCAGTGGGGACCGCAGTTCGTGGGAGACATGCGACAGGAACTCGTCTTTGAACTGCATCTGGTGAGCCAGAAGCGCGGCAGTCTCGGTTTGCATGCGGTGGCGCTCTATGGCATGCCGAAGCACTCGGGGCAGTGCGCGATTTTCGATTTGCCCTTTGATCAGATAATCCTGCGCGCCCTCTTTCATTGCATTGGCGGCAAGCGCTTCGTCATCGAGGCCTGTCAAAATTATCAGCGGGACGGTGGGAGCTGCAGCGCGCGCGCGCCGGACGGTCTCGAGACCATGCCCGTCCGGCAATCCCATGTCGAGGAGGACGATATCTACGCCGCCCTTCTCCAGGTGCACGACGGCTTCACTCATTCGCAGGAGATGCGTCAATTCAAAACTATCCGCTTTTTCTTTGTTAAACATCTCCCGGAGCAGGCGAGCGTCTCCCGCGTTATCTTCCACCAGAAGGACTTGGAGCGTCTTTTCTTTCAAGAGTGTTCTTCGCGCGGCAACTTGACCACGGATAACCAAAAACTGTCGATGCTTTTTATGACTTCCAGGAAGCCGCCGAGTCCCACTGGCTTTGTAATGTAACAGTTCGCGTGGAGCTTGTAGCTGCGCAGAATATCCGCCTCGGAGGCAGAGGTAGTCAAGATTACAACGGGAATGCTCATCAGTGCCGGACTCGCCTTGATTTCCCCCAGAACTTCTCGGCCGTCTTTCTTGGGTAGGTTCAGATCAAGCAAGATCAGATCCGGACGAGGAACATGGGCGTAATCGCCTTGGCGCCCCAGAAAAGACATTGCTTCTGCGCCATCCGACGCGACGTGCAAGTTGATATGCACCTTGGCGTCCTTGAACGCTTCGCGGGTGAGCCGGACGTCGCCGGGATTGTCCTCCACCAGCAGAACTTCAATCGGTGCTGCGCCATTTCCAATGGATTCCATTAGTTCCCATTTCTTTCCGGCACAGTGAAGTAGAAGGTTGAGCCCTTTTCGGGTTGCGACTCGACCCAGATCCTACCGCCAAGCCCGTCCAGCATTTTCTTGCAAATGGCCAATCCGATGCCGGTGCCCTTGAACTTTGTTGGTCCGTGCAATCTCTGGAAGAGGACAAAGATCCGGTCAAAGTACTGCGGGTCAATTCCCATGCCATTGTCGCGCACTGAAAAGATCCATTCGCCGCCGCCGTTTTTCGCGGCAGAGACATGGACCTGAGGCGTTTGTGCGCCGTGATATTTGATTGCGTTCCCCACCAGGTTCTGAAATACCTGGGCCAATTGTGTACCGTCCGTGGTGATCGTCGGCAACGGGTCGTGAGTCACAATCGCGCCGCTCTCCTCAATCGTTGCTCGCAAGCTGGCCAGGGCCTCGTTGAGGGCGGTTTCACCGGAAATCGCCCGAAGCGCCTTTCCATTTGTCCCTGCCCGTGAATAGGTCAGCAGATCCTGGATCAACCCCTGCATGCGAGTGGACCCGTCTACCGCATACGTGATGAACTCATCCGCGTCGGAGTCCAGACGCCCTTTGTAACGCTGGGCCAGGAGTTGGGTATAGCTGGCCACCATACGCAACGGCTCCTGGAGATCGTGGGATGCGACATAGGCAAATTGCTGTAGTTCGTCATTGGAACGTTTCAGTTCCCGCACCGTCTTCACCAGATGTTCCTCGGACTGCTTGCGTTCGGTGATGTTGCGGATCGCTGCCGTGACCAGGATGCCTTCGGCACTCTCCAGCGGACTCAGCATGATCTCGATGGGAAACTCGCTTCCATCCTTTTGTCGTCCCGTGAGCTCGATCCCGGTTCCGATCTGTTGTGCCAGCGCTTCGGCAGCGCTGCGGGTACCATCCGCGATCAGCCGTTCTGCGAAACCTTCAGGGATGATATTAGTGACCCGCTGGCCGACGAGTTCATCGCGGCTGTATCCGAACTGTTTTTCTGCCTGAACGTTCAGCAGAACGATTTCGCCGCCCTGGTTCACGACGACCATCGCATCGGGAGCCGCTTCCAGCAGGCCGCGGTACCTGCCTTCCATCTGTGCCAGATGCAGTTCCGCGTCCTTGCGCACGCTGATATTGCGGATCGCTGCCGTGACCAGGATGCCTTCGGCACTCTCCAGTGGACTTAGCATGATCTCGATGGGAAAGCCGCTGCCATTCTTTCGCCGTCCCGTGAGCTCGATCCCGGTTCCGATCTGTTGTGCCAGCGCTTCGGCAGCGCTGCGGGTACCATCTGCGATCAGGCGTTCTGCGAAACCTTCAGGGATGATATTAGTGACCCGCTGGCCGACGAGTTCATCGCGGCTGTATCCGAACTGTTTTTCTGCCTGAACGTTCAGCAGAACGATCTCGCCGCCCTGGTTCACGACGACCATCGCATCCGGAGCCGCTTCCAGCAGGCCGCGGTACTTCGCCTCCGACTTCGTTTTCTCACTGAGATCGTGGCTAAACTCAGAAAATCCCCGTAACCGCCCGTTCCGGTCGTATAGCGCTGTAAAGGTCACACTCGCCAGAAATCGCGAGCCATCTTTCCGCAGTCGCATGCCTCGTTCCTCGTGACTGCCGGATGCGGCAGCCAGCCTGAGTACTTCCTCCGGCCTGCCCCGCTCGATATCTTGCTTAGGAAAAAAACAGGAAAAATTACGACCGATAATCTCTTCGGCTTTGTATCCCTTGATTCGTTCGGCACCGGTATTCCAACTGAGAATCTGGCCGTGCGGGTCTATCATGAAGATCGCGTAATCCTTGATTCCGTCAAGGAGCTTCAGATACTTTTCTTCGCTGTCCCAGAGCGCGTCTTCTCCCAAGTTGGCTGTGCTGGCATGCGGCACAGAGACATGACCGGCTTCGCGTTCTAGGTCGCAAGGGGGTTCACGGGTCATCCCTCCACCCTATCCCCGGCCCTAGATCGGAAGATGTCCTGTTCTAGACACCCCCTCGTCTCATTCCCGTCCGGCGCACCCCTGTTGCCCGCGCAAGACGCGGCAAGTCCCCCGTGGGGATCGCTGGTCTTTGTCGGATGCAAACAGCCGACGAATTTTTCATCCATATCGTTCATATGCACCGCGCTTACCGCCTTGTCGGACTAGATCTGACGAGATAGGAAGGATTCTCGGCCGGATTTGTACTGCGGTTGCGCCCACCAGACTTGAATTGTTTTCGAGGTTTATGTCGAAAAGAATTGCGTCCGTAAGCGGACCTTACATATCAACCGTTCACAAGCTTGTCCTATTCCTTCGTCCGGCAGTTGATTTGTTTCATCGTGTTTCTTTCCCCGGGACTGGCCCAGCCCGAATCCCTCGCCCGGCCATCTATCCAAGACCGTTCGTCGATGCATCGCGAAAAGTCCCTCCTCAAACGGGGCAGACCCCTAGCTTGGCTAAGAGTTTCTGGATCGGCGAACGATTTTGATAGAAAAATGTCTACGGACTGGTTTTTTTTCGCGCGACACTGGCGCCAACTGCGTCCTGAGGGCAAAAACGGAAGAACTTCGTGCCGCAATTGTCACAATAATAAGGACGGAGTTTTAAGAGCTTGGAAATGGTGAATTCAAAGAAACCACGCCGCCGCCGCCTTTCAACATCGTGGTTACCACAATGGGGGCATGCCCGTTGCAAGGCTAAAAAACGCATGGCATTCTTTCGATGTCAGTTACTGCGCAACCGGAAGCCGGCGATAATCACACGCAGCAGCTAACCCAACTGGACAAGAATAGCTTCTCGCATCCGACCGAGGCTACGCAATTCTTGCGATTTTTTTTGGATTGGCAGATCCTGAGCGGGTGACTCGCTCTCTCGCGAGGCCTCTGCCGAAGCGTGACTGTCCCGCGGAGGATATGGTGATCCTTATTTGGATTGGAAGTGACAGTTCGCACAGACGTCGACAACTGGAGTCGAGTCGATGTAGCGGCGATGCAGTGGTGTGAATTTATCAGAGCCTGCCGGCAGGGGGGCACCGTCGATTTTAAATCCCCATCGAAGAGATGTTTCCCGGCGCAGCTTGAGGTTGTCACTGAAATTTGGAGAACAGGGGATTGTCGTGTCCCAGCATTGGTTTGTATACGTGGGAACACGGATGGCCAGCCCAGAGCTTAAAACGTAGGGGAAAACTCTGGCAGCTGGCAAGGCGGCAAAACTATGCGAGCGCAGGGATGGCTCGAGACTCATTCTCCACAGGGTGCGCGGATAACTGCACCACCCGCCGATCGCAAGCAGACCCACTACGACTGCTCGTTTGTTGACCTGATTCAAGATTGGGAGCATTTGCTGAAAAGCGATTGTCCCCAAACACGCCGCAGTTATCCAAATGGCGGACTCGCCAAAGCGAAAAGCAGGCGCCAGAGTAAACCAAAATAACAAGCCCCCGACCGAGGGGACCAGCACCGCCAGCCAGTACAGGTTCTGCTTTCTTTTTCGGGAAAACAGCATGATTAATCCGGCGAACGAAACTGCCGCGGGAATGATGAAATCGATTCGGTTCCTGATTGCGCCAGAAAACCACGGCTTTAGCCACCGCGTTCCGGCAGTTTCCGCGAAAGCTGCATGAGGGATGCGAGCCCATGAGCGGTTGAACTGAGCCAGCCCGTCAGCGCTCTCACGCGGTACCCTCCAGTCCACAGGCAGCGCAAATGCGCTGCTGGGATAGAAGGGATAGCCGCTGAGGATCGCTCCGCGACAAATCCAGGGAATTCCTACCGAACCCGACAGCAGAAGTGCAGCCAGGATCAGCTGCCGCTTTCGTTTTGCGTTGCTCCCGTTCGACAAAAGTTGGATTGTGGCCATGACCCAACCGATTCCGCACAGAGCCAGACTGGAAATCTTGAAAGTAGCAGCCAGTGTGAAAAGCATGAGACTGGTGAGCAGAAGCGATTCAATTCTCCGTTCCGAGCCTTCGGGAGTCCTTTTCTTCTCTAGAGCGTCAAACAAGAGAATTACGGCCATGATCGATACGATCGTCGTGGGCAAATCTGTGTTTGTGCCTACCAGTTCTCCATTGAATGCCCAAACCACGCCCGGCATGGAAAACAGCAATAGGAAGTAGTCGAGCGGCGTTTCCGTTCCGCGCAACACGTATGTAAAACTGGCGACGATTCTAGTCGCGAGAGCGCAAAGTAGCAGGCCAACGAATAAGTGGTACCCGGCCTCATGCCACGGACCTTGATTCAAGACGGCGACACCCAGAAATACGCTTGAATTCAGACCGAGTTGTCCCAGGAGATTGGTCAGGCCGGGAACGATCGGATACGTGGTAAACCATCGAACCGCCATAGCGCCGTAAAAACCGGTATCATAATGAAGGAATGGCCCCGAACACCGGACTGCGATTGCAAGAATGACTGCCACCCGGGAAACAGTGGTCCACAAACCAATGCCCAGGGCTGGGAGCAAAGCGCGGACCAGGGCCGTTCGCGCAAGCGCTATTCCCAGGAGTCCAACGGCAAAAAGTAGCGCAGAGAAAACAACATCAATCGGTCGGAAGAAATGATAGATCTGCGCAGCCGCAATTGCCACAGAAAGGCCGGCCCAGAATGCATCGCACAGAGAATATTCCGCAGCAAGCCTACCGAGCAATAGTGAACCGATCCCTATGAGCGCCGACGCGACGAGCAGCCACATAAATAGGATCGAGAAGGTGACAACAATTAACATCTGCGGACGCTCCTGAGGCCAACAAAAAAGAGAGAAACGCTCGAATCTTGATCTTGTTGCCGCGAAGGATTTTACTCGCTATTCACCTTGATTGGCTCAGAAAATCGCAGCGCCGCGCAAGCCCTCGCGGACCGGCTCCCAAAAACGAGGAAAAACAGAGCAGAAAAAAGACCTGGGCGTTTCGCCACTTCATTGCGGGGCCGCACCTCTGTCTGGTGTGGCTCTACCCGATTTTTCTCTTTGAAACGACACTCAGGACAATTTGATCGTGGTTCGGCAGGGTTATTTGTGAAAGGAGCGAGAATCTTGCGATTAAGTTCTACAGTCAGGTCAACGTGCTCAATCTACTTTACGTCGTCCAACTCAATCAGTTGCGCGCAAACCTTGGAATAGCCCAGTATCTCGCCGGAAAGGCGAAAATACCTCTCGGTGTTCTTTCCGCAGCCTTCACGTTCTTCAAAAGCCTTCTCATTTAGGCGCAAGACTACATCCAATAAACGGTTTACGGTTGTTTCGCACACACTCATGGTTGGCCTCTTCGTAGAGAAGGGTGCCGTGTCCCCCAAAAAATTGTCAAAATCAGGAAGTTTTTCACGATTGCGCGGTGTCGTGCACCTATCGTTATGCTTCTCGTCTGAAGCCTTGCAATTACAGCCGCTTACAACACAATGCTTTTTTTTGCTTTTGATTGACACTGGTTTCCACGGCATATACTCTCGCCGGGCTCCCAATCGCTGTTTGGTGGTGCTGTTCTCCAATGATCTCTCGAGCCAAGAAAAATACGCTTCCTGTTTTGCTCGCGGTGGTGTTCCCGTTTTGCCTCGTGGCGGGACGCACGGCCGCTCCTCCCGCGTCCGCTTCCAGATCGCAAGCCCAGAGCAATGCACGGAAGCCAAACCCGGCGGCCGGTCGGCGCCTCTTTGAACGCAATTGCGTTGTTTGTCATGGCCTTGGCGGCACCGGCGGCCGCGGCCCGACGCTCACACGTCCGCGGCTTGCCCGTGCGCCGGACGACACCGCGCTCAAAGCGGTCATCACGAGTGGGATTCCACCTGAAATGCCGGCGGGCTATTTTTATTCTGAACAGGATGTGGCGGACATTGCCGCCTATGTGCATTCGCTCGGCAGCATTCCACCCGAGAAATTACCGGGAGACCCGGGGCGCGGAGCCATCGTCTATTCAAAAAGCGGTTGTGCAGGCTGCCACATCATTGACGGGAAGGGCGTGGGATTTGGTCCTGAGCTCACCGAAGTTGGCAAGCGTCGCAGCGCCTCGTATCTTCAGAAAACGCTCGCCAGTCCTGTGTCCACACTTCCCGATGATTTTGTTTTCGTAAAGGCCGTCTCCAATTCCGGCCAATCGCTTGAAGGCATTCGGGTGAACGAGGACACCTTTTCCATTCAAATCAAAGACGATTTCGGAAAATTTCACAGCCTCCGCAAGACTGAACTGAAGGAGCTGCAGAAGCGCAAAGACCTCTCTCCGATGCCATCGTTCACTGAGCTTCTCACGACCGAACAGATGCAGGATCTCGTCGCCTACCTGGCTTCGCTAAGGGGCCCGCAATGAAATTCATGCTGCAAGTTCTGGTGGTAGCGGCTTTCTGCGCGACCGCGCAGGCGCAAGTCCCCTACGAGCACATCGCCAATCCCGATCGATATCCTGGCGAGTGGCTCACGTATTCACGCGACTACGCCGGCCATCGCTTTTCGCCCCTGAACGAAATCACCGCAGGTAACGTCGGCCAACTCAAAGTGAAGTGGGTCTATCAATTTCCCGATCCCGGCAACGAAGTCTCGCCCATTGTGGTTGACAACATCATGTTTGTCACCGGCCCAAACTCCGCGACCGCCATCGATACCGCGACAGGTCGTCCGCTTTGGAGTTGGAAGCGTCCAATTCCGTCCGACTATCACAGCCTTGGTTTTGGACAGGTAAATCGCGGCGCGGCCGTCCTTGACGACAAGCTGTACATCGCAACTCTTGACTGCTATCTCGTCGCGCTTGATCTCAAAAGCGGCATTCAACGCTGGGCCTCAGAAGTCGGCGACTACAAGGTTGGCTACAGCATGACGCTGGCCCCGCTCGCCATTGACGGCAAAGTGGTCGTCGGGGTCAGCGGCGGGGAAGCGGGAATTCGCGGCCTCGTCGACGCCTACGATGCGAAAACAGGAAAACGGGCTTGGCGCTTCTGGACCATTCCCGCCCGAGACGATCCCGCGTACCAAACATGGGCCGGCGGCAGCGCGAAAACCGGCGGCGGCCCCACCTGGGTCACCGGCGTCTACGATCCACAACTGAAACTGATTTATTGGGGAGTTGGCAATCCCAGTCCCGATTGGAATGGTGAGGTCCGCCTCGGGGACAATCTTTATACTTGTTCGTTTGTTGCCCTCGACAGTGAAACCGGAAAATTGCGCTGGCATTTTCAATTTACGCCGCATGACACCCATGACTGGGATGCCAGCCAGGTCCCTGTTCTTTTCGACGCAAGAATTAAAGGCCAGGACCGCAAGCTCATAGCTACTGCCAACCGCAACGGTTTCTACTACGTGCTCGATCGCGTCACTGGCGAATTCCTCGCCGCGCAATCCTATGCCAAACAAACCTGGGCGAAAGGCATCGACGCCAAAGGCCGCCCCATTGTGGCGGAAAATTCCGAGCCGACAGAAAAGGGAACTCTGGTGTGGCCCAACGCCAATGGTGCCAGCGTCTGGTACAGCCCTTCGTTCAGCCCGCAAACAAACCTTTTCTACGTTGCCGTCCGCAATACCTCCGCCGTTTTCTACAAACGCGATCCCGAATACAAAGCGGGCACCATGTACCTGGGAGGCGGAGAAGACGAATCGCCGCAGGACAGTTCCTGGGGAGAAATCAAAGCGCTTGATCCCACCACAGGTGATCTGCGTTGGGAATTCAAACTCAACACGCCTCCGTGGTCCGGGGTCCTCTCTACGGCGGGCGACCTGGTTTTTTCCGGTTCGAACGAAGGCAACTTCTACGCCCTCGACGCCCGCACCGGCAAGCCCCTCTGGGACTTCCAGACGGGCGGGCCCATCGGCGCAAATCCAATTTCCTTCGCCGTCGCCGGTCGCCAGCGCATAGCGATTGCCTCGGACCGCGTCCTTTACGTCTTCGGTTTGTAGACTTCCGCCCTCGCAGCCGCCATTTCCGTCCTCCTACAGTTCTATTTCGGTAAACTAACTTTGATTTTATGCAACATTTGTTGCAGCTGTGATGTATTCTTTACCAGTCCCATGCCCTTCACCATTCCCGAATTCTCCCGTCACAGGTTTCCATTCACAATGAATCCATTCAAAACGCTCGTTCGCAGTTCCCATTTGCCGCATCTCGGCCGCCTCGGGTTGTCATTTTGCGCTTTACTGGCCGCTCTTTTGCTCATCCCCGGTAACGCCAATGCCACCGGCAAAAAGATCATTTTTGACACCGACCCGGGCACCGATGATGCTCTCGCCCTCATGCTAGCCCTGAACTCGCCGGAGCTGGACGTACGCGCCATCACGGTGGTCGCCGGCAACGTAACTGCGAAGCAGGGCCTTGAAAACGCTCTCCGCATGGTGTCGCTCGCCAACCGTTGCGACATTCCCGTCGCCGGTGGCGCGCAGAAACCGCTTTTCCAGAAACTGGTCACCGCCGAATTCTGGCACGGCAAAAACGGCATCGCCGACGTAGAGCTGCCCGCCAGTAAATGTAAAGTCGACCCACGCTTCGGACCCGACCTGATCATTGAAATGGTTCACGCCGCCCCGCACGAAATCACTCTGGTTCTGGTCGGCCCGCTCACCAATATTGCTCTTGCCATCCAAAAAGACGCCACCATCATTCCGCTCGTCAAAGAAGTCATTCTCATGGGCGGCTCGCTGAAAGGCGGCAACGTCAATGCCGCTGCTGAAGCCAACATTTACGGTGACCCGGAAGCCGCGCAAATTGTCTTCCAGGCCGGATGGCCGCTCACCATGGTTGGTCTCGATGTCGGCGACAAGACGATCTTCGGCCGCAAACAGCTCGATGAACTCGGCCGCAGCCACGGTCCCGTCAACGACTTCATCTATAAAGTCGCGAAAGCGCTCGTCGTTCTTTCAGAAAAATTTGGGGAAAGCGGAACACCAATGTACGACCCGCTGGCTGTTGGCGTGACCCTTGATGGCGCTCTGGCAACCACGCAGGCCATGCAAGTGGAGGTGGAAACCCGCGGCGAATTTACCCGCGGCGAAACCGTTGCCAACCGTCGCAACCAGATCGAACGCAATGTTCTGCACCATTTTCCCGATGGGGACCGTTATGTCATCGAAGCGCTGGACCCTGTCAAACCAAACGTTAAAGTCTGCATAGACGTGCAGGCGGAGAAATTTTTGCAGCTTTTTGTTTCGCGGATTCAGGGCAGGTAGTTTCCAATGTGTCCTGCGCACTTCCCGTTCAGGAAAGTGCAGTCTTGGGGCGGCGAATTGTGCATACTAAATACATAGCTCTTAGACATGGCAATCGGCCGGTGGTCTATGGCATTATTCGCCTACTAAGCAGTTGGCTGTAAACGTAGGATGCAAACTTTCCACGGGCGATGAAAGCAGCAAGGCTTTGCGTGGACCGTGTACAGTGGGGTAGGGAAATCGTGGCAACCGGGGTTGCCCAAAGGGGTGTTTTGCATAATGAGAAATAGAATAATTGTTCTGCTATTGGTATTGGCTTTCGGGCTTTCCGTCTCTTCGGCCAGCTATGGTCAGGCCACCGGCAGCTTTTCCGGTACCGTCACCGACAAGTCGGGTTCGGTCATTTCTGGGGCATCTGTCACAGTCACTTCACAAGGCACCGGCGTCGTGCGTGAAGCCAAGACCGACGACGAGGGCCACTTTGTCGTTCCCCTGCTTCCAGTCGCAATCTACACTTTGCATGTTGAGTTCTCAGGCTTCCAAACGGTTGAGAGCAAGGACGTTCGCCTGCAAGTCGACGAGTCCCGCGAATTGAATTTCACCCTTGCTCCTTCTTCGGTCTCATCACAGGTCGAGGTGTCCTCGACCGCGGTAGCCGTCCAGACCAACGATCCTTCGCTCGGCCAGGTCATCACCGCGCAACAAGTGACCCAACTCCCGCTCAACGGCCGTGATTTCGTCCAGCTGGCGACACTCACTCCGGGAACTACGCAGGAAACCAGCAACAGCAGCTTTTTCGCTGGAGCTGCCAGCAGCGAAGTCGCCACCCGCGGCTCGTTCTCGCTCTCGGTCGGCGGTTCGCGCGCCAACAGCACGGATTGGCTTCTCGACGGCAACGACAACAACGAGCTCACCGCCGGCGGCATCGGCATCCTCTCCTCGATCGACTCGATTCAGGAGTTCAAGGTCCTCACTTACAACTATTCGGCCGAATATGGTCTGCGCGCTGGCCCTACCGTTCTCGTGACCACAAAATCCGGCGCCAATAATTTCCATGGCTCGCTTTTTGAGTTTTTCCGCAACACCTCGCTCGATGCGCGGAGCTTTTTCGCCATCACCCCGGAGAAATTTAACTTGAATCAATTTGGTGGTGCCCTCGGCGGCCCCATCCACAAGAACAAAACATTCTTCTTTATCGACGGTGAACAGAAATATCAGCGCAAGGGCGTTACCTTCACCGGCCTCGTTCCGACCGCCGCCATGCGTACGGGTGACTTCAGCGCTGACGCCTTTGGTCGGCCGGTGGCCCCGGGTTCCATTACCAACCCCAACGCCACGAGCGGCACGGATGCCAGCCCGGTTTCTGCTCCGTTCCAGTGCGATGCGGCTGGCAACCCTATGCCCGTCGCTCCCAATGGCAGCCAGGCCGCGGGCGCCCAGACGTGCAACATCATTCCTGCCGGCCTGATCAATCCCATTGCCGCACAGATGATCAATCTCTACCCGCTCCCCAACGCCAACAACCCGGCCGGCAACTACAACTTTGTAAATTCACCGGTTCGCAGCCTCGACGAAACCAAATTCGACGTCCGAGTCGATCATAACTTCTCCGGGTCCGACAACATGTTCGCTCGGTTCAGCTATGACCAGGCCGGTTCGGTCGTTCCCGGCGGAGGTGGTCCCGGTTCCTTTGCAGAGTCCAATGCATTTGGAAGCAATCAGGGGATCCTCAATCACGGACGCAACGTCGCCGTGGCCGAGACCCACATCTTCTCGCCCACTCTTGTCAATCAATTAAGCGTTGGCTACAACCGGATCTTCAACTACATCACTTCGCAGGGCACTGGCACCTGTACAGCTGCCGAAATCGGTATTCCCGGCGCCAACCTCAATTGCACGGGTGGCCTTGGAACTTGTGTCGATGGCGGCACGAGTTGCGGCCTTACCTCGACGCAATTTAACGGCGGCTTCTGGGCCCTCGGTGACCGCGGTTTTTCACCGTTTACCGGTGGCACCAACGTCTATTCCGCCAGCGATACCATCGATATCATTCGCGGCAAGCATGAAATCAAGGTCGGTTTCTCCGTCCGCGCCAATCAAATGAACGTACGAACCGAAGGCTTTCAGGATGGTTTCTGGGTGGTCACTGGCTTGTGGAGCGGCAATCCGGAATCCGATTTCCTTCTTGGCCTCCCGAGTCTCGCCATTCACGACCAGACGTTCCAGGGCGATACCACGGGCCGTCGCTGGAAAACCTTCCGGCCCTTCGTTCAGGACGACTGGCGCATCACCAAGAATCTGACCATCAACCTCGGCTTTGCGTGGAATTTGACCACCCCGATTTCTGAAGCAGCCAATCGCCAGGCCAATTTTGATTTTGCTACGGGCCAATTCGAAATCGCGGGACAGAATTCGGACAAATGGGTCGGCATCCAGTTCGACAAACGAGCCGTCGAACCACGCATCGGTTTTGCGTGGAAGCCGTGGGGCAGCAACAATACCGCCATTCGCGGTGGCTACGCCATCTTCCATGACTCCGCGTGGAGCCAGGGCGCACAAGGCTTGTGGCAAAATCCCCCCTACTACGCAGAATCCGATCGATTTGCCTTTGGTGGCACGTGTACTTTCGTCACCGCGGCTTGTGCCACTGCCGGGCTTACTCCTTCAGCCATCAGCTTGTCCGATGGGTTCCAGATTATCCCTACCGAGCCGGACCCCAATACGTTCACCGGCACCATTCAATCGCAAAATCCGAACTTCAAGCTCGGCACGGTCCAGCAATTCAACATCAATATCGAGCATCAGTTGCCCGGTGACATTGTCCTTACTGCTGGCTACGCGGGCTCGCGCAGCAAGCACATCCTGATTGACGGGAACAATCTCAACGTTTCCACTCCCGCCGGATGCGGATCAATTCCGGGCTACACGTTGGGCTGCGGTCCTGGCGGTTCGTTCGTTCCCCAGCCGTATGACACCAGTACTCCCTTCGGCTTTTCCACCATTGCCAACATTACCGATCAAGGCGTGGCGCACTACAACGGCCTGCAAATTAAGGCCGAAACCAAGAGCTCGCGACACGGCGTCTACGCGCTTGTCGGTTACACCTATTCCGGCACCTACGATAACGGTTTCGGCGATGGCTTGGGCACCTCCATCGGCGCAACCTACTACCCATTGCCGGGGTGGAACAGCCTTGACTGGGCACACTCGCAGATCAACCTCAATCACAGTTTCACGGCCAGCATCATTTATGACTTGCCGTTCGGGAAGGGCAAACAGTTCGGCAACAGCTGGAACGGGGCAGCCAACACGGTTCTCGGCAACTGGCAAATTACCGTTATAGAAAAAGTCACTTCGGGCTTTCCGGTGTTCGTTGTGAACACGTTCAATGAGAGCGGAGTTAATTTTCAGAACAACGGCAATAGCCAGAACCGCCCGGACCAGATTGCCATTCCCACTGTCTCGGGAACCGTGGCTGCCAACCCCAACCCGCAATGCCAGGTTTTGGCCTCGGCTGGCGGCTTGGCGCCTGACAAGGTCGGCGTCCCGGGTGCCTGGTTCAATCCATGCGCCTTTGCCGCGGCACTGCCGGGCGAGCTTGGCAACGCGAACCGCGCTCCCGTCAACGGTCCAGGTTTTGCCAACACGGACTTTTCGCTGATCAAACAGTTCTCGCTCCCGTGGGAAAACATGGGCCTGAACTTCCGCGCCGAAGTCTTTAATCTCTTCAACCACCCACAATTCGGTGCGCCGGCAAACGACATCAACTCTGCAGGTTTGGGCACCATCGGTTCGACCGTCAACAACCCGCGCTTGTTCCAGTTCGGATTGAAGCTTACGTTCTAGGCCGCCACCGAGATGCAGAAATCTCAACGCTGAATCGGGGGTCCCGCGGTGACGGCGGGACCCTCTTTTCATAAGAGCTTGCGGCTTTTGGTTTCTGGGAACTGGCACGGAACGCGGGGTTCGCGAGAGAACGGCTATCGGTACTCGAGTAAATAGGATTTACAAATTATTATTCATATGAAAGTTTTTTACATGAAGGTCCAATCCGTTCAAGCCCTGGCCGCGGCTCGCCGTTGCCTGTCCCTTTTTATTTTTCTTGTCGCTCTCATTTCTTTAGTTCCGATAGCCTCGGCCCAGGGTAGGCGCAAGGTCATCATCGACCAGGACGCTTCGGGCCCCGGCGGTTCCGATATGCAGGCCATTCTCAGTATCATAAATTCGCCAGAAGTCGATGTCCTGGGCATTACCGTGGTCACCGGCGACGCCTGGCGCGATGAAGAAGTTCAACACACCCTTCGTCTGCTGGAAATTATTGGTCGCACGGACATTCCGGTTGTTCCCGGAGCCGTCTTTCCGCTGATTAGCAGCAAAGAGTACATCGCCAGATGGGAAACTCTATACGGAAAGCTTGGGTATCAGGGCGCCTGGAATTTCCCCCCCAATGCCGTGCATGGTCCCTATGAAGTTCCTCCGTTGCCCGAGGGAGCTCCTACGACCAAGCCTTCTTCAGAAGATGCCGCGCACTTCCTGGTGCGTATGGTCCGGCAATATCCGCATGAAGTCACGATTTATGCTGCAGGTCCGCTGACCGATCTGGCTTTGGCACTGGCCATCGACCCGCATTTTCCGGAACTCAGCAAAGAATTGATTGCCATGGGCGGCAGCATCCATCCCCTCACGGAGGACCCGGAATTCAGTCTTACACCTCGTCACGAATTTAATTTCTGGATGGATCCTGAAGCGTCCCGCGGCGTCCTGCACGCGCACTGGCCTCGGGTTGTGTTGACCACGGTCGATATTTCCGTGAAGACCAACATGGAAAAGGACTTGATCGAGCGTATTGGCAGAAGCCAGAGGCCGGTGGCGCAATATGTCGCCAAATACGCGATTGCCGGATATCTCTGGGACGAGCTGGCCGCCGTCGCCTGGCTTGACCCCACCATCGTTACCAAGTGGGAGAAGCTGTACATCGACGTGCAAGTCGACCATGGCGCTTCCTATGGCGAAACCCTTGCCTGGAGACCCGGACAACAACCAGGTCTCGGCGAAATCTTGGTCGATGTTCAAAAGGACCTGGACAAGGAAAAATTCTATAAGGAATACGTCGATCTCATGACCGCACCCACGCCCCCCGCTGCAGTACGCGCTGGAAAAAAATAGATGCGCGACCGAGCCAGAAGCGTTGGGGCCGAGTCGCGTCAAACACAGTCAGGTGTCAGCCGCGTCCTCTCTCCAAGGTCCTGTTCCCGCGAGCCGCTCGCTTCACTCGCTTGCTTCGTAAAAGGGAACGGTGTCGCACCGAGCGCCGCGTCATCGCGAACCTCGTTGAGCGGCGACCGCGGCCCTTGTCTGGGGTTCGTCCTGCAATTAGGGTTTAGCCTTGACACCATGCGCCACCCCGCATATAAGCAGCGACGGCTCAATGAACCATCGAGCTGCGCGACCATCACTCGTCACCAGCGAGGCACTCTTATAAATGTTTACTCCAGCTAGTTTTACCATTGCACTCTTAATGATGATCACCAGCGCCGTTTGCTGGGGTTCGTGGGCCAATACCTATAAAGGTGTCAAGAATTACCGTTTCGAACTGTTTTACTGGGACTATGCCATCGGCATATTTCTGATTTCACTCGTCCTGGCACTGACCATGGGCAGTACCGGCCATGACGCGAACAGTTTCCTGAATAACGTGCATTCGGCAGACAACTCCAATATCGGCTACATGCTCGTTGCGGGAGCAATCTTCAACCTTGCCAACTTGCTCCTGGTGGCCGCCATCGACATGGCTGGGCTGGCCATCGCCTTTCCGGTTTCGATCGGCATCGCCCTGGTTGTGGGAACCGTGTCCAGCTACGTCATCCAACAGAAGGGCAACGCCCCGCTGATCGCGGGTGGAGTCGTTTGCGCGGTCGTTGCCGTGATCCTGGACGGCTTGGCATACAAATCCCTCTCGACCGGTAGCAGCGCCGTCTCCAGGAAAAGCATCATCACCTGCATCGTCTCCGGTGTGCTTATGGGCTCGTGGGCGCCGTTTGTCGCACACGCGACCACGGTCGGCAACCCGCTCGGTCCCTATAGCACCGCCGTGTTTCTTACACTGGGGGCTTTGCTCTCCTGCGTGATCTGGAACTTGTACTTCATGCGCAAGCCGCTGGTCGGCACACCGGTAAGCTTCAGCGACTACTTCCGCGGACCCGCCTCGGGCCACCTGTTGGGGCTTCTCGGCGGATGCATCTGGGGCGTCGGTATGGTCTTCAATCTGGTCGCCGCCAGTTTCACCAGCGTGGCCATTTCCTACGCCATCGGCCAATCCGCGCCGATGGTCGCCGCACTTTGGGGCGTTCTTGCGTGGAAGGAATTTAAAGGCGCTCCCGGGAAAGCCTATGCGTATCTGGCGATGATGTTCGTGTTCTACGCGCTGGCGATCTTTCTGGTTTCGCACGCGAGCTAGTCGCGGGCGCGAGCGGAACCGGGTTTACCGCTGGCTGGCAGGCCGCTTGCAGGACAATCGATTTAGTAGCTGAAATTCGAGTATTTGGAAATTTCCGGCGTTTCCTCTCTTGCCTGTGCGCTTCTATTCTCGGAGAATAGAAAGTTCACGCATGGGCCTTTTCGCCGTGCGGTGCTGCAGCAACGGAGAATCGATAGAAATGGCAACGCAGGGAATTCCGGACAAACGGCTCGTAGCGTATTTCTCCATGGAGATCGCCCTGGAGAACGCCATGCCGAGCTACAGCGGGGGGCTGGGGGTCCTGGCCGGCGACACCATCCGCGCCGCGGCCGACTTGCGGTTGCCGCTGGTTGCGGTATCTCTGCTCTACCGCAAAGGATATTTTTCCCAGTACATTTCCGACGAAGGCACACAAAGCGAAGAGCCGGTGCAGTGGCGTGTTGAAGATTTCCTAAAAGAAGAAACGCCGCGTATTTCCGTCCCGCTCGAGAAACGGCGCGTGGAGTTGCGCTGCTGGCGCTACGACGCCAAAGGTGTCCGCGGGTTCAATGTTCCGATTTATTTTCTCGATGCCGATATGCCGTTGAATTCCGAGGCGGATCGTAATCTCACGGGAACCTTGTATGGCGGCGATTCCTACTATCGTTTGTGCCAGGAAGTGTTGTTGGGAATTGGCGGTGTGCGCATGTTGCGCGCGCTGGGCTACAACGATTTGGCGCGATTCCATATGAACGAAGGACACGCGGCCTTGCTTTCGCTGGAATTGCTCGATGAAGAAGCGAAAAAGGCGAAGCGCAAATCGATTCTCGGGGAGGACATCGACGCCGTGCGCAGGAAATGCGTTTTCACGACGCATACGCCGGTGCCCGCAGGACACGATCGCTTTCCGATGGAGTATCTGACGCGAGCATTTCCGGAGCAGACGGAATTTTTCAATTTAAAGGATACTTCGTCGGCGGACCTCGTGAAGCGTGTCCTGCAGGCCGAAAAGAATTTTCTGAATTTGCAGGAAGCGGCGCTGCAGGGCGCATCTGTAAATATGACGTACCTCGCCCTGAGCCTGAGCAAATACGTGAACGGTGTCGCCAAGCAGCACGGCGAAACTTCGCGGCAGATGTTTCCGGAAGTTCCGATTGAAGCGATTACCAACGGCGTGCACGCCGGCACATGGACCGCGCCGGCGTTTCAGCAATTGTTTGACCGGCACATCGGCTGCTGGCGCGAGGACAATTACAGCTTGCGCAGCGCGCTCGGATTGCCGCCCGAGGATGTGTGGGCGGCCCATCTGATTGCCAAGCATGAACTTTTTGAAATCGTGCGGAAAAAGACGGGACTTAGTCTCAATCACGAAATTTTTACGATTGGCTTTGCGCGCCGCGCCACAGGATACAAACGCGCGGATTTGATATTGCAGGATCTGGACCGCTTGCGGCAGATCGCCAAATCGGCAGGACCTTTTCAGATCGTATACGCCGGAAAAGCGCATCCGAATGACGGTAGCGGCAAAGACATTATCAGGAACATTTTTCAGGCAAAAAAAGCCCTGCGCAAGACTGTGCCGATCGTTTTTCTCGATGAGTACAACATGGATTTGGGCGGAAAAATCACCTCCGGCGTCGATTTGTGGCTGAACACTCCACAATTTCCGCTCGAAGCTTCGGGCACGAGCGGAATGAAGGCCGCGCTGAACGGCGTGCCCAGTTTGAGCATTCTCGATGGCTGGTGGGTCGAAGGCCACATTGAAGGTGTGACCGGCTGGTCGATCGGTGAAGCGAAGAAATCCAATCCTGTCGCGCCGACTGACAATCATGCGGAAGCCGATGATTTGTACGCCAAGCTGGAAAACGTGATTTTGCCGATGTTCTATAACGAACGAAAGCGTTATTTGGAAATCATGATGCACGCCATTGCGATCAATGGATCGTTTTTCAATACGCAACGGATGGTGCAGCAGTACATTACCGACGCGTATATGCGTTGATATGAATCGCTGGGTTCATCCCCACAGGACTAGCGAAGCTTGTTTTTATAGACGGCCATGCCCACGGCGGCGTCCATGCCGATTTCCGCAAGCGCGGTGAGCTCGCCGTGAGTCTTGATTCCGCCCGCGGCGATGATCGGATGACTGGTAGCGGCGCGGAGACTGCCGAACCATTCAAGATTGGCGCCGGTCATGGTTCCTTCCCGGTCGACGTCGGTGCACAGGAACGCGGAGCAGAAAGGTTCGAGCTGGGCCATGACTGTTTCGGCTTGCAGGGAGAGGCGTTGCCGCCAGCCGTGGGTGGTGATTCGTCCTTTGGCCGTATCCAGGGCGATTACGACTTTTTTTCGTGGAACTTTTTTGAGCAATTGTTTCAGGAAGCGCGTGTTGATTTTTCCTTTTTGGAAGACGGCGCTGCCGACAACGATTTGATTGGCGCCGAATGCGGCGACTTCCTCGGCGCGCGCCACGGTGCGAATGCCGCCGCCCACTCTTACTTTTAACTTGAATTGCCTGCGGGCTTTCCTGCAGAGCCGGCCGACAAGCTCATCGTTGTTTCCGGTGCCGATCGCCGCGTCCAGGTCGATGATATGCAGCCATTCGTACTTTTGGAATTGGTCCAGCAGGCCGAAAACATCCGCTACGGCTAGTTCGCGCTTGCGGCCGTGAACGAGCTGGACGGCTTGGCCTTTTTGCAGGTCGATGCACGGGACTAACACGGGAAACGGACCTCAATTTTATTTTCAGAGAGAAATTGCTTTAGCTCGCGAATGGATTGCAACCTGTCGTGAAAAATGGAAGCCGCCAGTGCCGCGTCGGCTGCGCCCTCTGTAAAAATATCGACGAAGTGCTGCGGCGTTTTTGCCCCGCCCGAAGCGATGACCGGGACGGAAACTGCGCTTGCAATTGCCGCCGTGAGCGTGGTGTCAAAACCACTCTGAGTTCCGTCCTTGTCTACCGACGTAAGCAGGATCTCTCCTGCGCCCAGCTCCACTCCGCGCTTGGCCCACTGCAACGCGTCGCGACCAGTGGAATCGCGGCCGCCGCGAACACGAACGTCCCAGTGATCGCCGGCGCGTTTGGCGTCGATAGCGAGGACTACGGCTTGCGCACCGAATTCGCCCGAGAGTTCAGAAATTAGTTCGGGGCGTTCGACAGCGGCGGTATTGACGGTGATTTTGTCGGCTCCGGCGCGAACCACGGCGCGGGCGTCTTCCAGTGTGCGGATACCGCCGCCGGCGGTCAGCGGGATGGCCAGCTCGCCGGCTACGCGGCGGATGGTTTCCAGAAATGTGGGGCGATGATCGCGGGAGGCGGCGATGTCGAGGACGATGAGTTCGTCGGCGCCCTCCGCATCGTAGCGAGCGGCTAGTTCGACGGGATCGCCCGCGTCGCGGAGACCGGCGAAGTTGATGCCTTTGACGACGCGCTGGCCGTCGGTATCGAGACAGGGAATGATGCGACGGGCCAGGCTCATACGGCGAACCCGAGGAAATTTTGCAGGAGTTGCGCGCCGGGCGCACCGCTCTTTTCTGGATGAAACTGGACAGCGCAAAGATTGTCCCGTTCGACGACGGCGACGAACTTGCTGCCGTGAGCGCAGGTGGCCACGGTACTCTGGTCCGCGTCTGTCGCTGCAAAGGAATGGGCAAAATAAAAGAAAGCGTTTTTGTCGATGCCCGCGAGCAAGCGGGAGTTTGCTGTGCTCTGCAATTGATTCCAGCCCATGTGCGGGAGTTTTACAGATGTCGGCAACATGCTAACGCGGCCGGGCAGAACACCCAGGCCGGCCAGGTCCGGTGCTTCGTCGCTTGATTCATACAGGGATTGCAGCCCGAGGCAGATTCCGAGGAAGGGAACGCCCCGGGCGATGGCACCGAGCAGCGGCCGGCGAAGATTTCGCTCGTCGAGGGCGCGCACCAGGGCTGAATAGTGGCCCACGCCGGGAAGAATAATGACTCCGGCGCTGGTGATGGCTTCCGGACCGGACGCCCGTTCAGAAGCAGCGCCCAGACGGCTCAGGGCGCGTTCGACGCTCGCGACATTGCCTGCCCCGTTGTCGATGAGCGTAATTTTCACAGGAGGCCCTTGGTGCTGGGGAGCACGCGGCGGAGGCGCAGGTCTTGGGAAACGGCAAAGCGCAACGCGCGGGCGAAGGCTTTGAAGATTGCCTCTACCTGGTGGTGCGAGGAACGGCCGTAAAGCGAACGAAGGTGGACGTTGGCGCGGGCGGATTGCGCGAAGCCTTGGAAGAAATCGTCCATGAGTTCGACTTGGAAGCCGCCGACATGGGTAGCGGCAATTTTAGCCTTCACCACGCAGAACGGGCGGCCCCCCAGGTCGATGGCCGCGGCGGCCAGGGTCTCATCCATGGGCATCAGGAAATATCCGGCGCGCAGGATGCCGCGGCGGGTGCCTAAGGCTTTGTCGACCCCTTCCCCGAGTGCAATGCCCACGTCTTCGACCGTGTGATGTTGGTCCACGTCGAGATCGCCTTTGGCGGTGAGTTCGATGTCGAAGGCGCCGTGGCGGGCGACGAGATCGAGCATGTGGTCGAAGAAACGGATGCCGGTGGAGACTTTGGATTTGCCAAGACCGTCGAGGTTGAGTTTGAGGCGGATGTTGGTCTCGTTGGTTTTGCGGTGGATGGTAGAGGTTCTGGACATTTTATCTTCGTCCGTTCCTGTTCGTGGCCCCTGGGGCTTTGAAATGATTCTTGACGTAGGCGAGAAGACGTTTCATTTCGGCTTGTGTGCCGATGGTGATGCGGGCAAAGCCCGGAGCGATTTGTTGGCTTCGTTCGCGGAGGAGGATGCCTTCGCTGCGCATTCTGCTGAACAGGGCGGGGCCGGGTTCCCCAAAATCGGCGAGGATGAAGTTGCCGCCGCTCGGGAAGACCTTGACGCCGAGTTTGCTCGCTTCTTTTGCAAACCAATTGCGAACTTTCTTGGTTTGGCTGACGTAACGTTTCATCACTGCGGGGTCGCCGATGGCGGCTTCTGCGGCCACCAGGGCGAGAGTATTCACGGGAAATGGCGAGCCCGCACGGCGGATGTAGGAAAGGGAATCGGGGCAAGCGATGACTGCTCCGAGCCGCAGCCCTGCGAGCGCTGCGGCTTTGGAAAAAGTGCGGACGATGTACAGGTTGGGATACTGGTTGATCCAGTCCAGGACAGTTGTGCCGCAAAACTCCCAGTACGCTTCGTCGATAACCACCGCGGTGTCCGTGGCGGCCTCCAGGATTTTTTTTATGTCGCCGCGCGAGACGACTGTGCCGGTAGGATTGTTGGGATTGGCGATGAACAGGACGCGGGGTTTGCTCCCGAGAGCGGCGAGAACTTCATCGAGAGGGAAGCGCATTTCCTCGTCGTGATTGCAGACCTCAACTTTTGCGCCGAAGATTTCAGCGTAGTAGCGGTACATCGGGAAAGTGGGTTCGCAGATGAGAATGCTGCTGCCTTGCTCTACAAAAACATCAAAAAAGAGGCGGAGGCCTTCGTCGCCGCCATTTTGCAGGAGCAGTTCTTCGGGACGGACTTTGAAAAAGCGGGCCAGCTTCTTGTTGGCGACTTCGTATTCCGGATACATGCCCAGCTGCTTGGAGGAGATCTTGGCCAGGGCCCGCTTTACGGCCGGGGAGCAGCCGGTGGTGTTTTCGTTGAAGTCCAGACGGAGCTTGCCGAGGCGGCTTTCCGAGGGAACTTCATACGTCTTGCGATCGAGAATGGCCTGGCGGACGGGCAAGTTTACTTTCATCGACGAATCTCCTTGAGCGGGGAGTTGGGAAAATCTGAAATCCGGGCGCGCAGGCCCGCGTTTATCGATCGGGCCCGCCCCCGAGGGCCGAACCTGGCTCTTGGAGTGGTGAGTGGATTCATCGGCGGACCTCGATGGCCTTGGAGTGGGCTTCGAGGCCTTCGGCACGGGCCAGCCTTTGCACATCATCGGCTAATGCTTGGAATCCATTCGCGGTGAAGGATTGGACGGTGATGGATTTTACGAAGTCGGCGGCGGACAGGCCGGCGCGCATGCGGGCCCAGCCGCCGGTGGGAAGGACGTGGTTGCTGCCACTGAGGTAGTCGCCGAGAGGCTGCGCGGCGAGTGGGCCGCTAAAGATGGTTCCGGCAGCACGAATTTTTTTGAGCAGAGAAGCGGGGCGGTCGGGGAGGCTGAGATGTTCTGGGGCAAAGCGGTTGACAAACTCGCAAGCGGCTTCGATCGACGGGGCTAGAACGATTGCGCCGGTGTGCTGCATCGAGGCCCGGGCCGGATTGTCCTCCGGGAGCTGTTTTAGCTGGAGCGCGATTTCGCCGCGCACTTGTTCGGCGAGCTTGGTGGACGTGGTGACCAGAAAGCTTCCGGCGTCCGGGGCGTGCTCAGCCTGGGCCAGGAGGTCGGCCGCGATCCACTGGGGATTTCCTTCCGCTGCCAGGACGATGGCTTCGGTGGGGCCGGCAGGTAGATCGATGGCGCAGTCGCTGCTGATGAGTTGCTTGGCGGCAGTGACGTAGCGGTTGCCGGGACCGAAAATTTTATCCACGCGCTGAATACTTTTTGTTCCGTAGGCCAAGGCGGCGATAGCCTGGGCTCCGCCGATGCGGGCGATTTTTGTGACCCCGAGGATGTGCGCAGCGGCCAGGAGTTCAAGATTGGGTTTGGGGCAGACAGCGACGATGCGTTTGACTCCGGCGACCTGCGCGGGGACCGTGGTCATGACGAGCGTGGAGACCAGGGCGTAGCGGCCCCCGGGGATGTAGCAGCCGATGGAATCGATGGGGCTGACTTTTTGGGAGATGCTGACGCCGGGTTCAACCCGGAGCGACCACGGCTTGGGCAATTGTTTTTCGGCGACGAGCGTTACATTCCTGGCGGCGTGTTTCAGGGCTTTGATGAACTGCGGCGCGGCACTGCGGTAAGCGGACTGAATTTCCGTTTGGGAGATCCAGAGGCCGTCACGCCGCAAGTTGATTTTGTCCAATTTTCTCGCCCACTTGGCCAGCGCAGCGTCGCCGTTTGCTCGCACATCGGCAATGATGCGTGCGGCGATGCGTTCGGCGGCGATATCGCGCTCTGCGCGGGCGCTGAGTAGAAGTCTTTCGGTTGCAGCGTTGAGTTTGAGGATGCGCATCAGAGGACGATCTTGTTCAGGGGATATTCGACGATTCCCTGAGCCTTGGCGGCTTTGAGTTTGGGAAGGATTTGCCGGACGACGGCTTCTTCGATGATGGTGTTAACGGCGACCCAGTCGGGATCGCTGAGTGTGGAGATGGTGGGATTTTTCAGCGCTGGAAGAACATTTAGCACGGTTTGCAAATTATCGCGGTGTACATTCAGAAGCAGGCCGACTTTGCTGGCGGCGGCGATGGCGCCTTGCAGCATGAGGATGAGGTTCTCGGCTTTTTCGCGTTTCCAGGGATCCTGCGCGGCGAGTTTGTTCATGATGAAGACCGTGGAGGATTCCTGCACGGTGTCGACGATGCGCAGGCGATTGGCGCGGAGAGAAGAGCCGGTTTCGGTGACTTCGACGATGGCATCGGCGAGTTGGGGAACTTTGACTTCGGTGGCACCCCAGGAAAATTCCACGCGCGCTTTTACCCCGTGGCGGGCGAGGTATCTTTGGGTGATGTTTACAACTTCAGTGGCAATCACTTTGCCTTCCAGGTCGCGGGCGTCGCGGACCGGCGAATCCTCAGGAACGGCAAGAACCCAGCGGACGCGGGCCAGACGCTGCTTGGCGTAGATAAGTTCGGAGAGTTCTTCAACGGAGGCTCCGGTTTCAACGACCCAGTCATGGCCGGTGATGCCTGCGTCAAGATTGCCGGTTTCAACGTAGCGGGCCATTTCTTGCGCGCGGATCATGAGGCATTCGATTTCGACATCGTCAATGGAGGGGACGTAGCTACGGGAGCTGAGGGTGATTTTCCAACCGGCCCGCTGGAACAGCTCGAGCGTGGCGTCCTGCAGGCTGCCTTTGGGCACCCCCAATTTAAGGCGATTGGTTGTGTTGATCGGAGTTGCAAGCGAGCTCGAGGACATTTACTTTTTCTCCTGGGCGTAAACTTTTTCCGGCGAAAACGTCTTGCGCTCGATGATTTTGCTGTTGCCGTTGCCTTCGAGTTTCCTGAAAAAGCAGCTACGGTAACCTTCGTGGCAGACACCGGGGCCGATGGGTTTTACGCGGATCAGGAGGGCATCGGCGTCGCAGTCGATGCGCAGGTCGAGAACTTTAAGAACGTGGCCGCTCGATTCACCTTTTTTCCAGAGCTTGTTGCGGGAGCGGCTGAAGAAGACCACTTCGCCGCTGCGCTGGGTGAGCGCGAGAGCTTCGGCATTCATGAAACCAAGCATGAGGACCCCGCCGGTGCGGCTGTCCTGGATGATGGCAGGAACAAGTCCGCCGGATTTGTTGAAGTCGATTTCTGCGGTCACGTGGCAGTCTCCTAAAAGATGAAATCTCGGTCGTGCACCAGCGGGAGGAGCGAACCCCTGCCCCCACAACAACAAATTCTTACTACAACGGCATAAAAACAAAAAACCCGCTGAGGCTTGCGGCGCCAGCGGGCTGATGAGTGCTTTGTGTTGCGAAAACCTTATGCACACTCCAGCGCGCGCGGCGAATGGCCGTGATGATGATGGCGGGTATGCGGGTACGCTCGGAGTGAGAGAATCATGTCGAAAATCTAAGGTAAAGAAAATTTGAGCGCATGTCAACTGCCTCGGCGAAAAGGAGTCTTACTGGACGAAATTCAGTTGCGAGCGACAGCGGAGGACAGTGAACTGGGGGAGTAGTTCACTGTCATTTTCAGGTGGACGGCTACACCGAATTTATTGTTCGAGAGTTTTTCGACGCGGACGACTTCGGCGACGTATTCGCATGCCAGGGGATCGTGGACATGGGAGAACGGAAAGGTGACGAAGACGCGCATGCCGGTGTAATAAGCGTCCCGGCGGGTGGAGAAGAAGATGCCTTCTTTCGAGACATTGATGCTGGTGGGGAGGTCTTCAAAGTGATCGTCGCGCGGCTCCGAGGGGCGGACACGCACCGGACGAGCCATCTTGGCACGGCGGCTGGAGCGCTTGACGGCGTATTCGGTTTCAGGCGTGATTGGCATAAAATGGGTATGGCTCTACTGAAGGCCTGGCGGAGCCTCTGGGAGGCTCCGCGCTTGAATCGTTTAGGCCTTAGCAGGTATCTGATGGGCAAGGGAAGCGCCACTTCCTGAAAGAACTGGAGAAATTCAATGGACGAGAAGATTCAGAAGCCAGAGGCCGAGTGGAAGAAGCAACTCTCGCAGAATCAGTACTATGTGACGAGGCAGCGAGGGACCGAGCCGCCGTTCACCGGGGAGTATGAGGAGACCGAGACCGCGGGGACGTATAAATGCGTTTGCTGCGGGCAGCCGCTGTTTCGTTCTGAAACAAAATACCACTCAGGCTCCGGATGGCCTAGTTTTTATGCGCCAAGCTCGGAGCAAGCTGTTGATAATGAAGTGGATACGAGCCATGGAATGAAGCGGGTCGAGGCCAAGTGCAGCAAATGCGATGCGCACCTTGGGCACGTGTTTGATGATGGTCCGCAGCCGACCGGACAACGGTATTGCATCAACTCGGCGGCATTGCAATTGGACGAGGACTAAGCCGCACAGGCACACGGAAGAAATCACAAGCAAACGCAAAGCCAGGAAAGGAAAAAGCCGCGCAGAGCGCGGCTTTTTCTAGTATTGGGTTTTGCCGGGGAATCCGGCTAAACAGCAAGTTATGCCGCAGGGCAAGCGGCCAAGGCGACCATTCGCGCAACGGGATCCTGGTCCCGCTGCCAGATGCCAAGCAAGAGAACTTTGGCTCCGGTCGGATACTTGAAAATGTAGTACGTACTGGAGATTCCTTCGACTTCAAAGAAGCCCGGGCGGCGCGGATCAGGGCGGGACGGAGCATTAGCACTGAGCAAAATGCGGAGTTCAGCCAACTGTTCTGGCGAATGGTTTCGCAGGTCTTCCACGAGGGGCGGTTGTTTTGTGATGGTTGATAGCATATCGACTCTCTCTGCTGTACAGCGTAGCGCTTTCCTCACCTATAAAGACGTAAAAAACAGGCAAATGTTTCATGCTTTGCAACGCAAATCGAAGGATTTTCCAGCTCGTGGCGCCTTGCGGCCCCATGCTGCAATAGCTGTTAGATGCAATGAGATGCCATAGCGTCTACAAAAACCGCCCGGCCCCTGAGCTTTGGATTGCTGATGACTGTAGCGGTAACTAGTTCGTCGACGGTCTGGAGCAATGCTGTCGGGTCGACGAAACGTGAATGGTCCACGACGGTGAGATTGTCTTGAACGTAGTTCAAAAGTAGAAAGACCGCTTTGCGCGAGAATCGAGATCCCATCGATGTGCCCGCGGAGCCACTTGCGGAATCTAAGCGACCAGTGAACAAGTTGTGTTTGGATCGAACCGATTTTCTGTTGCAATAAAGGGCACGTTAGTAGCTGATACGGTACTTGTGTGACTTCGGCTTCCCTGCGATAGTGAAAGGAACACCACACCGTATCCTGGATGGAACCGTGACAAAAACTGTGAAGAAGAAAACCGCAAAGAAAGAAAAGACTACTTTCGGCAAAGACCGACGGAGAAAACATCATCACTGGCTTGTTACGGTATTCTATGCCGACGGTGAAAAGTTTGGCCGCGTTTATACCGATAAGGACAAAGCGTCACGGTTTGCCGAGCGGCAGCGGCGCTCTCCGGTGGTAAAGACCGCACGAATCAGCCAGGTTTCCTAGGGTAATTTAGTATTCGCAAGATTGCACAGGCGCATGACGGAACGCTTGTAGCTGCTGTGCCTGGCATGCTATAAATAAAAAGTCGTTCAGCGGCCTTAGTATAGTGGTAGTACGGAACCTTGCCAAGGTTCAGGTGTCGGTTCGATTCCGATAGGCCGCTCCACTAAAATCAAGCATTTACAGCGATTCAAGCCGCAATTTCATTTTCCATTTTTTCCAATAACTTACTGGAGAGGGCTGCGCGAACCCTGGTCTAGCGGGATTTCTCCGCTATAAGGAGCCGTCATTCGGGGCGAATTATGCCCCATTTGCTGGCGGATGACAGCAGGATTGATTCCGGCAAGTTCCCATCTCCGAATGCATCCCCGTCGAAACCCATGCAAGCCCCCTTGTGATAGACCCAGTGCTTTGATTGCTGGATAGAGCCCTTGATTCAGTATGGTGGTCTCTGGGAACGATTCTCCGCGCTGAGAGCGAAAAACAAACGTCTCAGGGTCGGAACCATCCTTCAAGAGGTGTCTCAGTTTTCGCATCGTTTTTTTTCGCTTCCGTGCTTACGTTTTTTAATAGAAGCCCTTCACTCATGAAAACAACCTTCGTCGAATCTTCTGAACCCTATAATGCTGAGGTTGCCAGGGGTGGCCCGCAAAGACCGCTGGCGGTCACAGTCTCGCCAACTACCACCTGGACTCTCAGAGGACGGCAATCGACCCGCGCTCTCCCGCCGCTTCGGACAACAATCCCGGAAGTTTACGATCGAGAGTAGCAAGCTTTCCCTTCTTATGGATGGCAAGGCCTAGCAGGTAGGCATCGGTGACCTGTTGATGGCCAATTAGTTTTGGTTTAAGCAGATCGATGGCCTCCCCCAAACCGATCTCATCCTTCCAGAATTGATGTCCAGCGTGCTCGAGGTTTGAACGCAGTAAGGCAAGTGCATTGGCCGGCGTCAGGGCATTCGGCGAAAACACCGGATTCGAAACGATGCGGACAAATGCAGTCTGAGTGAAAGGACAGCTTGCCCAGTGCGCGGTTCCACGCTTCGAAAGCCAATGCTGGACTTTTGCATGCGCTTCATGCGCAGGCCACATCATTGCGACCAGTACATTTACATCCAGCAAACAAGTCGCGGTCACTCGAGATCTTCCTCAAGCTTGCGCACGGTTTCTGTGGTTACCATCGGAGAATCGGGAGGAAGGTCCACTACGTGAAAGCCATTCACCAACCGTGTCTGAAGCGGAGCTTGCAGGCCTCGCCTGACTAACTCGGACACGGCCTTGCCGAGGGCGAGTTCCCGGCTGTCCGCATAAAGCTTCACATCCCGAAGCACATCATCATCGATGGAAATCGTGGTCCTCATCCCTGAGATGATGACATACGCCAAAACAAGATGTCAACCATCACCTTGTGACATCAACATGCGGTGTCTGATGCAGTTGAGTCGTGGTCTTGGCCCACAACATCGATGACAATCCCAGGCAATGGATGTGGCGCTGAAGGAGCTCAAGGTGGCTTGGCCCTCTGTCGAGGCCCGCGACTTCGCCTACGAACTTTTCCCGACCATGGCTTTACCAGCGAACTAGGATCATTACGCCAACGAAGACGGAAATGTTCGATGCTGGGGGTTCCACCCTCGAAAGGTGGCTGGAAGAAGCCATCAAGGCGTGCGAAGGAACTGCTGGCTCTACGAGTCAGAACCTATCTCGCCCTCGATCCTTACAATCTTTATCGAATGCCCGGTCATTTGACCGACTGTCGACAATGTGCGGCAACAATGCCGCGCAATCCCGCACAGAAGGAACTCTCAACTTCATCATCGGAGAAAATCCGCGATTCAATTCCGAGTGGCGAGAGAGTTTCAGCCCAAGCCTGTGCTAAGGGCAGATAGCCGCTAATACCCAGACGTTTAACTCCGGCCAGGCGTAGTCGAAGTCCAACGAGAGCGTCGTAGATTAGTGCGCCGGCCAGCTGCCAGTAGATCTCCTGGGGTGGGAGAGCCCGCCGTTGCGAATCCATTCGGGACAGGAACAGAGTCCTGCTTAAACCGTAGCGGGAGGCACGGTCACGCCCTGTTTTCAGGGCATGCTCGAGAAATTCATCCGGCCGCTCACTAGGGAGGTTGTTCTTTAGAATCGTCTCTCGCGAGACTGCAAGCATTAACTCTCCGCCCATTCCCGTATAACTGTCGATGATTTCGGAAGCAGTATTGGTGCCAATGAATTTCCAGTGCGAGCCGAGATTGAGTAGTGCATCGCCGGGGGCGAGATGTCCAATTGCGAGCATTCCCATCACGAGAGTTTCCTCTCCGCGTATGGCGTCACTGGCATCGGGATCACAGTCATTGCCGAAGCGAATTCCAGGAACCAAATACAAGGGTATCTGTCTATCTGTTGAGAAGTAGCGCTGCGCTATATTTGCTGAGAGCTGCTGCATGCCAGCAGGACCTGGAATATGAGATACAGGATACGGCCCGAGCTCGGATGTGATCATCCCTGCCGCGGAGATAAAATCGAGAGCACTGAAGTTCTGAGTGCCGTCCATTTTTTCGAGACATTCGACTATTACCGCATGGATCGCATTGATCGCGGGAGCGCGGTTTTCATTGGCGATTGATCCGCGAATTCCTTCAAAGACTTTTGCCTTGGCGACAATATTGCCAGATTGCAGTGCCCAGGCGCGCGTCTGCGTGATTCCCACATCGAGGCAAATGCTGATTCCGTGGTCAGCCTTGATCGCTTTCATTCTCGTTTGCCCGCGAAGAGTGCGTTCAGTTGCTCGTCCGTCCAGCCTTTTTCGCCCACAACGGTGTTGATCTCTGACCCGATGGCTACCGCCCATGCGCCGGCATTCCAATATTCGGGAACTTCCGAAGGACTAACACCTCCGGTCGGCACGAAACGAGTCTTAGGAAACGGCGCAAGCAGAGCTCTTATGTACCTGGGGCCGCCAAGGAAAGCAGGAAAGATCTTGATGGCCGAAACGCCAACATCAAGAGCCGCGGCGATTTCCGATGGAGTGTAGCAACCGACAAGGTAGGGAACATTGCGTTTCAAGATGAAATCCGTGAGGGCGGCATCGAAATGGGGTGAAATCAAGAACTGGGCCCCCAAAGCGATTGCCTCTTCAGCCTCTGACTTGTTACGGACCGTTCCCGCGCCGATCAACAGTCGATTACCCCACTGGGATACCAACGACGTGAGAATGTCAGCAGATCTTTCGGCGGTATTTGAAACCTCGACCACTCGTAATCCTGCTCCCACGAGCCGCGGCAGATATTCGACTATGAACTCTTCGCATTTTTTCCTCAGAATGACAATGATCCCCGCTGTCCCGATTTGGTCGATGGCGTTATCCATTCATTTTTTGCCTCTAATGCCAATAGCCCCTAAGCTCCTGGGATGTCAAGCCAGACGTTCGCATTTGAGCAGGAGGAACAATCCACCTCTTCCGGAGCGCTTTTGTCCGACCAATGGTCAGGCATGGTGAGTACCTGGCATGGCGATGTGCCCCTGAATCCGGCCATTGCGTCTCCTCATCAGGTGAGCGTAACTGTTGGCGAGAATGATAGCGCTTGCAAAAAAGCCAAAGTCAGTTCGTCACGTCTCGGCTCTATCGCTAGAGGCGATCTGAAGACTGGCGAAACTAACTTTCGGGGGTTCTCGCCAAAGATGTGCACTTCGTTCGGCTCGGCAGCCGTCGTTGTTTTCCACTATTTTCCAATTACTATCATTCGCCTTTTCTGTAAATGCCGCCGTTCCAGCGTCTTAGAGTATTAGACGGAGCCTGCCAAGGTTCAGGTGGCGGTTCGATTCCGACAGGCCGAAGCGGGAACGCACAAGCCAGTCTCGTTCTTTGTGCAATCTAGTTCGACCTGTGCAATTCTTCGCCAAGCCATCCGCGTTACCTTATCCTATCGCATACCTAAAAACATGGTTGTTAGCTGTTAACTCCGTCACGTTCTTACCAAGCCGTGCCCCTAAATCGAGGAAACGATTTGACCCGTATTCACCGCTCCTTGTTAGTGTCGGAGGAGAGGGGTGCATGAAAGACAAAGATGTATGTCGGAAGCACCCGAACACAGGGCAGCCGACTGAAGAGCAGCAGCAAGCCTATCAAACGGAACAGCAATTGCTACGAGCGCAGGGAGCCGTTTTTTGGGAGGAACTTAGGAGCAAACTTCCTGAAAGGCTTACGCAGTTCAATATCTCGTTGGGCGGGATTGTTGTACTCAGGCTGATTGAGGTGAGCCCAAACGAACTAAAATTGGAGAATAAAAAGTCGCATGTCATGACCGCAACCTTACGTTTCGAGCCTGCACAGTCCACGATATACGTTCACGCCTTGAATACCAGCCACGAGTTCCACTTCAAACTCTTCGCCGGACAATCAGCCCTATATTCGCGAGAGCTTGGACAGAAGACTCCAGTAGACCTCATAAAATATGTCCTTGAAGGTTTGGCGAACTCGATCCGGTAGCGTCTAGACAGGCCGAATCGCTTCTGTCTGCCTTTACCTGTGTGACTGGCAAGTATGGCCGAAGGCTGAAACCGTTTAAGATGGGAACGGGCAAGCTACTGGCGTCGGTTCGGCCCTTGCTTTAGGAGCAACACGAAGGCGATGGCGGTTCGACTTACTTTGCTCAAATTCGATAATGCCGGGCGAAAAATGAAAATCATTCGATACGAAGACCGCAGAGGAAAGATTCATCACGCGATCGAGCAGGGAGGCGGACGCTACCACCGGGCCGAGGGGGATTTGTTCTCGGCCGTGCGGGCTACGCAGGAGGTGGCCGACATTGGGCGCCTTCTGGCTCCGGTGGTCCCCACGATGATCTGGTGCATTGGGCAAAACTATCGGTTGCACAGCCAAGAAGTGGGCATGAAGGATCCGGACTATCCCATTGTTTTCGCGAAAGGTCCGAATGCGGTGCAACACCCGGGCGAGCCGATCGTTCTTCCGCGTTTCGGGCGCAGCGAAGAAGTGGATTACGAAGCAGAGTTGGTGGTGATTATCGGGAAGCCGTGCAAAAACGTCGTTCGGGAGCAAGCCCTCGACTATGTGGCGGGTTACACGTGCGGGAATGACGTCAGCGCGCGGGATTGGCAACTGAAGACCGGCGGCGGGCAATGGTGCCGGGGCAAGACGTTCGATACATTTGCCCCTCTCGGGCCGTGCCTTGTGACCCCGGAGACTCTCGGGGATCCTTCCGGGCAACGGATCCAGACGACGGTCAATGGAGAAACCCGGCAAGACGCGAACACGCGAGAAATGATATTTGACGTGCCGGCACTGATCGAGTTTTTAAGCAAGAGCGCGACCTTGCTTCCGGGAACGGCGATATTCACGGGAACGCCGCAGGGCGTAGGAATGGCCCACACGCCGCCCAAATGGCTGAGGGCAGGCGACCAGGTGAGCATTATCATTGAAAAAATCGGCACACTCAGCAACCCGGTTCACAACGAGTCAATCTGACTGTCGAGAACTTGGCGCACGGACCGCAACGCTCACATGGTCCACTTTGCTGCGGAATCGGCTCTCACACCTGCCAGAGATCTGATTTTGATCCCCCGAGGGAGTGCGGGTATTCCACCGGCGTTCCCGCGCCGGGTGCGGTACTATTTCGTTTGAACATTGCGCCCATCGCGGTAATCTCGGAACAGGGAGGCGTTATGGCAACTCGAGAGGCAACCCTCGTCAGCCGTCGTTTTTTTCTACGCGTGACCGCATCGGCGGGAGGCGGTTTTCTCCTTGCTGCTCAACTCGATCCTTTTACGGATACATTTGCCAGCAGTCCTCAAGCGCCACCGTCCGCGGTACTGTCTCCGGATGCCTTCATCCGGATCGCCCCCGACGGCATGGTTACGCTCATGGCCAAGAATCCTGAAGTTGGTCAGGGCATCAAGGTCATGCTGCCCATGCTCATCGCTGAAGAACTGGATGTGGACTGGAAGAACGTCAAGATTGAGCAGACCGACGTTAGTTTTTCGAAATATGGCTTGCAGGTAGCCGGGGGCAGCACGGCGACGCCGAACAACTGGATCCCGATGCGGCAGATTGGCGCGGCCGGTCGCCAGCTGCTGATTACGGCTGCCGCTCAGACCTGGAGTGTGCCCGAATCGGAGTGCACCACATCCGCAGGCCGCGTTCTTCACGAGAAGACCAGTCGTTCGACCGGATATGGAGAGCTTGCAGCAAAAGCTGCTCAATTGCCGGCGCCAGACATCACGAAAGTTCAGCTCAAGGATCCCAAGGAGTTCAAGATTATCGGCAAATCCGTTCCGGGAGTGGACAACGCTTCCATTGTTACCGGCAAACCGCTCTATGGGATTGATCTCAAACTTCCGGGAATGCTATTTGCCGTTTTCGAAAAGTGTCCCGTGTTCGGCGGTAAAGTTGTCAGCGCCAATCTCGACGAAATTAAGGCGCTTCCCGGAGTCCGCCACGCTTTTGTTGTGGAAGGCGGCAGCGATCTAACCGGCCTGGTCGGTGGCGTCGTGGTGGTTGCCGACAGCTGGTGGAAGGCCAATACCGCTCGCCGGAAGCTGCAAATCAAATGGGATGAGGGCGCAACGGCGCAACAGAGCAGTGCGGGTTTTGCGCGCGATGCAGAGAAAATATCCAAGCAGAAACCTGCGAAATCCCTGCGCACCGATGGCGATGTGAATTCCGCTCTGGAAAAAGCCGCCAAGTCTGTGGAAGCCGCGTATTTCTATCCGTTCCTTTCGCACGCGCCTCTTGAGCCGCAAAATTGTACGGCGCAGTTCAAAGACGGCAAGCTCGAGCTGTGGGTTCCAAGCCAGACGCCCCAGCGGGGATTGCAGCAAGTTGCCAAGACGCTTGGCATTTCTGAGAGCGACATCACCATGCATCTTCCGCGTATGGGCGGAGGTTTCGGCCGCCGCCTGACCAACGATTACACCATCGAGGGCGCCTGGATTGCCAAAGTCATTGGCGGAGCGCCTGTCAAGCTGCTCTGGACGCGCGAAGACGACATGCGGCACGATTTTTACCGGCCTGCCGGATTTCATTATCTTCGGGGCTCGCTCGACGCTTCCGGTTCGCTAACTGCCTGGCATAATCATTTCGTGAGTTTCGGAGAGGGCGAGCGCTTCGCCTCGTCCGCGGGAATTTCTCCCGACGAATTTCCGGCGCGTTTTGTCCCAAATTACGGTCTAGAGACAACACTCATGCCGTCGGGCATTCCGACAGGCGCCATGCGTGCTCCAGGGAGCAATGGGATCGCGTTTGTGATGCAGTCATTCCTCGACGAGCTGGCGCACGCTGCGGGCCAAGATCCCGTCAAGTTTCGGCTCGCCTTGCTGGCCGTTCCACCGATAGAAAAACCCGCAGCCCCTGTGGTGGCCGGCGCGCCAAGCTCAGGCGCACCGCATTTTGAAGCGAACCGTATGCGCGGCGTCCTCGAGCTTGTTGCCGAGAAATCGAATTGGGGCTCGCGCTCCTTGCCCAAAGATACGGCCATGGGCGTCGCTTTTCATTTCAGCCATCGAGGATACTTCGCCGAAGTTGCGGAAGTTCAAATGAATGCTGGCAACAAGATCAAAGTCAAGAAAGTATGGGTCGCAGGCGATGTTGGCAGCCAGATTATCAATCCGAGCGGCGCCACCAACGAAGTGCAGGGTTCCGTTATCGAAGGCCTGAGCCATTTGATGGGGTATGAAATCACGATTGAAAAAGGCCGTGCGGTGCAAAGCAATTTTCACGAGTATCCGCCGGTGCGCATGATGCAGGTACCTCCGGAAATTGAGGTTCATTTCCTGAAGACTGAAAATCCTCCCACTGGTCTTGGCGAACCCGCGCTGCCGCCGATTCTGCCGGCGGTCTGCAATGCGCTTTTCGTTCTCACAGGTACGCGAATCCGGTCCTTGCCGCTATCGAGTCACGGATTTAGTTGGGCGTGAGTTAGGCGACAATCGTCTATCTCGGGATAGGTACGGTGTTGTCTCTTGTGGTAACAGGAGCGCGCCGCGCAGCCGGAAAAGCAATTCCCGACGGCCGGGCAATTTTGATTCAACAGGAGGAATGATGAGCAAACTGCTGATGGTATTGTGCTTGCTGATTCTGCCGATTGCGGCTGCCGCCCCGGACAATCCGATTCCTGAAGGATACGAGCACTGGACCCGCGCGTCCCTTGAGGATACAGCGAAGTTGCTCGGTGCCAAGGCGGCAACGGACCCGCACCACTCCGCCTCGAAACAATTGTCGGACTACAACAACGAATATTTCATGCTAGGGCACCGGGAAGGCGATGGCCAAGTTGAATGGCACGAGACGCAGACAGATCTATTTGTAGTTGAATCCGGTGTGGCAACGCTGGTTGTGGGTGGCCGGCAAGAGGGCGGTGAGACGACTGCGCCACACGAAAAGCGCGGCGGCACGCTCGAGGGAGCAACCCGACAAGAACTAGCGACGGGGGATGTCGTCCGCATTCCGGCCAAAGTGCCGCACCAGCTTCTGGTCAAAAGCGGCCAGAAATTCACCTACTTTGTGGTCAAAATAAAAGGGTATTAGCGCTTTTTCTATCCTTATATATAGACAGGTTCGGGGAAAGACTCTGGCCAAGCTTGTCCGCTCCGCCCCCAGTTCATCGAGTCAACCGCTAATCGATTGAAACGACGCTGTTTGAGGAGCGGGCGAGAATCACTACCATTCCCACCAGCGCGAGGAACGCTCTTTGTGTGCGTGCGGAATCGTCAGTCTCACCGTCAAGGTTTCGTGCGGTTTGAGATGCAGTGTGAGTGGATTGATCTTTGTTTCACCTAACACGGTGTCTTCCGTCAGCGAGACAATCGCCGCTTCGGTCACTTTCAAAATGGTTTTTAGTTCGGCTTCGGCAGATTTTCCGGCGATTTCCTGTACCCGGATGGTGTAATGCTCCGGGTTATTGTCGGTGCTCGGTTTGAATGCCAGAATGGCCACGTTTTCAGCGGTCACGGAAAAAAAACTGCCAGTTGGAGTGGCGGGCGCCATGGCGTTGTCGAGTTGCGCGACAATGAGAGGTACATTTTCTTCCCACCCGTCACGATAGGAAGCGACAGCGTCAAGCGGTCCGCGATTCGCTCTCAGCGAAAACGAATACGTCGAAATTGCAGGCAGGCCTGGCTCAACGGTTGAAAAATTAACCATACCAAAGTCACGAGTGTCGCCCTGATCCTGTTTGCGGAATACGGTGGGGCGCGCGGTGTTCAGGAAAGTGTTCGGTCCCTTTACCCCAGGCAACCCAGGAAAATAAACAAAGAAGGATTCTTTTTGAGAAAGAGTCAGAGCCGTTTGCTGTCCACCCATACTTCCGGTCATGACGAAAGAATGGAGAGGCGCCGCCGCATCGGTACGCGCTCCGGGGAGATAGTCTTCAGGGATTTCGTGGAACCCAATGCCGTCTTCGATCCAGAGCGAAGCCGAGCCGGTAAATGGAGCGGGAAACTGGAACGAGTAATATTCGCCCGGTTGATTGCTCGCAACGAAGGGCATCTTGTCGCGATCCAACGTATTTTGGATGCGAACCTTTCTAACGCCTTCTGCCAGAGTGATTTGCGTTTCAGGCCAGAGGGTGCCGGGCCGGTGTACCACGAGCTTTGAGAAAACCGGTCCCGTTTCCTTGTTGATACGCACTTCGGGCCACGTTGCGGGCAGATTTTCGGTGGGTATCCAACGAAGAAGGGAATTGGCCGCTTTACCGGCGCTGGAATCCACCAGCTCCTGTTTGAGCGCTTTATCCCAGACGCTGGCGATGGCGCCGTCCGACGGGCGCAGAGAGATTTTGTAGGCGGTGCTTTCGAGCACAGGAGATTGCGCGGGGGCTGGCCGAGCCGCTCCCCCGTTGCCCGGAACGATTGTATAGCTGCGATACCCGACGGGCGGGATATCCTTTGCCAGAAACGCGACTTCTGTCTCAGAAATACTCTGCACCGGTAGCGTTGTCCCGGTCGTTGTTTCGCGCAGGGTTGCTATTTTCTGGTCTTTGCGGAGTTTCAGGGTGGCCACGTCGCTGCGAGTCCAGCTCAGCGGATTGAAGACCACGACGGTTTCAGATTTTGCTTCCTTTTGACTCAGTAAAGTCTGAACTCCGGAATCAATCAGATTTTGAATGTCGTCGCGCCCCGTTGCGGTGTAGTTCACGTATTCACGATTTTGCTGGTTTACTTCTTCACGGCTCATGAGTTTTGGCCAGCCTACCTGTGCGGCACCAGAATGTTCGTCATATTTATAGAGTTTGAAGCGGGTATCCTCAAGATTGCCCGCTGGCAGGCTCGTGAAGTTTCGGAATGTAAGCAAACTCCAAATTGTTTCAGCAACCGGAAAATGATCCTGTATCCATCTTGCGTTGGCGCTGACCACGGGCGAGTTGATCTTCACTTCCGACCAGAGCCCGCTGTAGTCACCAGAATAGGCGGGGAACGCGTCTTTGCCGTAGGCGCTTTCCATGTGATGGAAAAATTCGGCGGGGGTGGCGACGACAATACGAGGCTCTTTACCGGCGGCATTCCATTCACGGACCGCAGGAAGGAGTTGTCTGGCTTCCCGATTCGAAGAGATAAAATCGTGCAGATAAAGAAGCAGCAGCGAATCGTAGGGATACCCCGATTCCTTGTACTTGGCGAGCAATTTATCCACGCCGCTCTGCATGATTTCGAGGCGGGTTTTGCCGTTGAGTTCTTTTGGATAAAAATGTTCTGCGGTGTAAGGCTCGAGGGAATCGGGGTCCAGATAGTAGTCGGCCATGGCCTCGGTGTAGCCGCCGAGGCGTCCCTGCGTCTGCCAGGTGAGCACGCTGCTGCCGTCAGGCGAGGTCCAGCGGAAAGGCATTTTTCCCGGAGTAAGCGAAGTGCCTCCAAAGAGGAAAAGATTTGAGCCGTTGATGAAATATTTTATGCCGCTGCGCGCGAGGATTTGCGGCAAGCGAAGGGTGAATCCCGGAACGTCGTCCATGATGGCGAAATCGGCTTTTACTCCCAGCTGTCTCTCGATCGCTTTCATGTCGTAGGTAATGCGGTTCAGAGCCTCGGCGCCCATGAACTCGGTGTGCATGCTTCCGTAGACGGCGGAAAGCTGAATTTGCCCTTTGTTCACGAGGCCGACAAATTCCTGAATTTGTTTTGGGTCGGAAGTACGCGACAGCCATTCGCGCAGTTGCCAGGCGCTTTCGATGGTCCAGCGAAATTCGGGATCGGCTTGGGCATTGGCGATGACTTCGTCGATGTGCGGTTTCAGGCGGGTGAGAACTTCTTCCGGCGGCGCAATGAAACCGAGATCCCAGTGACTGGAAGGAATGATGTAAATGGTTTTGACAGTTGATTTCGCCGCTTCAGGGGGTTGTGCAAAGGTATTTAGGCCGGTGACGAGCGAAACGCCAAAGACAACCGCGGACGCCAGCGGAGTGTTTCTCAATAGTCTTCGCAATGTGGCGCAAACCTGGCTCATGGAAATCTGATCTCCCTTAAGTATTGTAACGAAGCAAAAAGGGCCTCTCGCGAAAGAGGCCCCACCTAAATAAAAGATTGTGGACGCCCCGGTTAGAAAAGCAACTTCAGGACGAGTTGGGCTTGCCGGGAAGTTCCGGTGCCAACGTGGTTGCCGATGGTCGAGGTGCTTTGTCCAAAAGTGGAATCCGTCAGAAAACCGTCCGGATTTGAGAAGTTCGGATGATTCAGTATGTTAAACAACTCTCCGCGGAACTGAATCTTGAGATTCTCTGTGATCGCTGTGGTTTTTGAGAAGGAAGCGTCCCACTGCGTGAATCCAGGCCCGCGTTCAGAGTTGCGGCCCACCTCACCGAATTCGCCGTCTGGCGGGGGTATGAAGGCATGGGGATTTACTTGCGGATTGGTTGGGGTACCGGGAAAACTAGCGCCCGGCAGATGAATGGGCTCGCCTGTCAGGTTGGGCCGGATTTGGTCTGCGCCGAGGAACGGAGCAGCAACCGCTATCGTATAGGGCAAACCGCTGCGAGCTTGTACCAGGCTGCTGATCTGCCAGCCCTCAGCCAGACGGCGCGGCAGGGAAGAAGCCACGGGGAGATCCCAGACTGCACCCAGAGTGAAGTTGTGGCGGACGTCGATATCGCCGCTGGCGTAGTCCAGATTGGGATCGTGCGAGTTTTGATAAGCGCCTGTGAGAATGTTTACGGCGTCATCGGTCTCGTGAGCGAACGTATAGTTGGCATCAACGTTTATGCCTTTGGAAATGCGGCGGCGTACGCTGGCTTGCAGCGCGTGGTAGTTGGAATTGATGAAGTTTCCGAAGCGGCGAACCTGCCCGAAATCATCGCTGATTTGGTCGGCGCCACCGGGGAATGGAGAAAGATTCAGTTCTTGGCCAGCGTAGGCAGCGCCTGCTGGAAGTTTAACGCCACGGTTTCCAACGTAGGAAACCTCAAGAATCGTATTCTTCACGATTTCATGTTGGACTCCCAGGCTCCAGTGCATGGAGTAGGTGTCCCGAATGTTCTGGTCCAAACCAGTGACGTTCGCGGGCAGCGCCGGCGTGCAAGTTGGCAGGGGATCGGGAATCGGGTATGTCAGGAAATAGGGTGGATCGCACGTGCGCGTTCCAAAAAATAGCACGTCAAAGATATTAACGTTGAAGCTTTGCTGGTAGTTGCTGGCGAGGCCGAGTGCAGCACCCGTCAGCATGGGACTGTAGAACATACCGAAGCCGCCGCGAACGACCGTCTTCCCTTTCCCGGTCGGATCCCAGGAAAAGCCAACGCGCGGACCAAAATTATTACGGTCCGGATGGTAAAGCGGTTTGCCGATAGGGTCGAGGGTCAGAGTGGCGATATCAAAATTTCCAATCAGATCGCCTTGCAGGACCGTGTTGTATTCATATCTCAAGCCAAGATTCAGCGTTAGCCTTGGTGAGACCCGGTAGTCATCCTGCACGAAGAATCCATAATTGGTATTTTGCACACCCACCTCGTTGTAGCCGAGTGTGCTCAACTGCAGGGCTTGGCCAATTTCGAAATCAGAAAGATTGTCAAACGCCAAGAATGCTTGCGGCTGCAAGGTGTCATGGGTCACAGCGTGGCGGATATCAAGCCCGGCTTTGATGGTGTGGCGGCCCCTGATCCATGTGACGGTATCGAGAAATTGCAATGAGTGTTGTGGACGCAGGCTGGAAAAGAGCGCGGGCCCAGGAGCAGTGCCAAACGTATTGGCGCCCCCGCAGCCAAAAAATGCCGAACATTGAAAGGTTGGGAATCCGTCGCCCCCGCCCAGCGAATCGCTTTGCGGACGATTAAATGCGATGCCAAATTCGTTCAGCAAGCTGGTGCTGATGGTGCGATTCCAGGAGCCCTTGGCCAGGAAATTGCGGCTAGTGGACGGGGAAAATTGACCTGTGGCGATGCCGTATTGCGTATTTGTAAAGGAATCCGCCACGTTGAAGCGGAACGCAAAACTGTCTTTCGCGGTTGCATTGTAGTCGATTTTTACCGAGCCCGTATCTTCGCGCAATGTGTTACGCAGGCTGCCATCGAAGTATCCCAGATCGTTGCGCACGATGTCCGAGCCGCCCGGACCTTGTCCCACAAATATCACAGGGCCGGGGACGTTGGGGAGCGGTACGGTAGCGATGACCGGCTGCATCACGGGCGCAAAATTCAAACGCGTGTCTGCTGTTACCACCGGAACGTTCACAATCGGGTTGGTGACGATCTGGCGAACTCCTTCGTAATTTACGAAGTAAAAGAGTTTATCTTTCTTGATGGGGCCGCTGACATTTCCACCGAACTGATTGAGGCGCAGAGGTGTCGGAGATGTTTCAAAGTAATTCTTCGCATCCATCACGTCGTTGCGGAAGTAGTCGAAGACCGTCCCATGAATGGTGTTGCCGCCTGATTTTGTGATGACGTTGACGATATCTCCCGTGGAGCGGCCATATTCGGCAGAATAGGTAGAAGAGAGCACTTTGAATTCCTGAATGCTGTCAATGCTGGCGCGGCTGATACGCGATTCCTGACGGCCGAGCTGCGTGGAAACGGCATTCACATCAATGCGCGTTGCATCGGCGCCGTCGAGAAGCACGTTGACGCCGGCGAAGGTAGTTTCATAGCCGCCGAGGCTGTTCTGTCCGAAGGCGCCGGTGGTCACGGATCCGGGCACCAGGGCAATCAGGGCGGTAAAGTCGCGGCCATTCAGCGGCAAGTTCGAGACTTTGTTGGAATCGATGGAAGCGCCCAGATCGCTTGACTGGGTGTTCACGGACAGGGTATCGGCGACCACGGTCACTTGCTCGCTGGCTGAGCCGATCGCCAAATCCACATTGATACTTCTGTGATCCGTGGCGTACAGAACGATGTCCTGAATATGCGCGGTCTTGAAACCGTTTTTGTCGGTTTCGATAACATAGACGCCGGCGGGAAGGCCGGTCGCTTCGTATTCGCCGCGAGCGTCGGTCGTGAGTTCGTAAACGCGTCCCGTCTTGGTATTTGTGATCTTGACGGTGGCGCCGGAGACCTCGCCGCCCGTGGCGTCGTGGACGATACCCACGATGCTGCCGGTGTCATACTGCGCAGACGCAGGACTTGGTACCAGCAAAACAGAATACAAACCTAGGATTGCGGGAAAAATATAGCGCATGACACGAAACTGAATCATTTTGTGATCCTCCCTTCGGATCAAACCTAGCTAAAAACGCCATTGGCTTCAGAACCCCTCATGGAGTGCGAAACTTGGCTCGTTTACTTTTTTTGGGGACCTCTACGGGTTCGTTGCGCAACTTGTCCTGAGCTCCCATATCTCTGCGGAGCAAGGACTCGGCGTAACGCAGATCTTCCAGTACTTCCAACCGGGCTCCCTGCGCATCCCGTTTTTGGATCAGGTTAAAAATACGTTCGTGCCGGTCGAAGTTGCGTTTCAGGTCGTCAATGAGTGGAAGTACGCGTCGTCGGCCTTCGGCCATGACGTCGTACATCATGCGCATGGTGGACTGAATTGCCACATTCTTGGCGGCTTGCAAGATGCACTCATGAAAGGTGATTTCATTGACCATGAATTTCTCAGGGTTATGAAATCCGGCCCGCATACCAGCGAGCGCTTCCTGCATTTTTTCGATGTCATCTTTTGTGGCGCGACGCGCTGCCAAGGCCGCGGCTGCTGGCTCCAGGATTTGCCGCAGCTCAAGGAGTTCCAGATATTTGATCTCCTGCAGCAGAAGCATCCAGTGGAAATGACGGCTGATAACCCCACTAAGCGATGGTTGGATATATGTGCCGTCCCCCGGGCGGGCTTTCACGAGTCCTAGAAAAACCAGGCCTTTGAGAGCTTCGCGCAGGGATCCTCGACTGACGTGCAGCATGGCCGCAAGCTTGGGTTCGGGCGGAAGGCGGCTGCCGCTGCGCAGCTCGCCACTGCGCACCAGTGCCTCGATACGTCCCGCCACCATTTCCATTACCGTCTCTCGGCGGAGAGGGAGAAACTCAGCAATGGCCACGTTGCGCTTGCTTTTCTCGTTCACAGCTCACCCTGAATAAGTTTGTCCTACAATAAGACAGTGCAAAAGATTGTCAAGCAAAAAACGAATAGCAATGAGAAATATTATTACTTCTTTTGGTTGACTCGCGGAGATGCCAAGTATATATGTGCAAAGGTTGGACAATCTTCTGGCTGCCCGGTGCCGCGAATGAAGCGCAATTCTGCTGGACTTCGACCTGAAGCGCCCATCGCGCGCTTCCACTCCTATGCCGAAGGCCTTGATCATCCCGAAGGGCTGGCGTTTGATCCGGACGGGAATCTGTGGGCAGGCGGAGAACTGGGCCAAATATACAAGATCGATGGCCGCGGGAAAGTGAAAGAAATAGCACGATTGGGCGGGTTTTGCCTGGGTTTGACGTTTTCCAAAAAACAGGAGCTGTTCGTCTGTAACTTCAAGCGCGGCGCTCTTATTCACATGAATCGCAAGGGCCGGGTGCTCCGGTGCATTGAACGAATTGGCAAGCGCCAGCTGCTGACGCCCAATTTTTCAGTTTTCGATTCCACCGGGAACCTATATTTCAGCGATTCAGGAGAGTGGAACGGGCACAACGGCTGCGTCTACCGCCTCCGAAGCCATGGGCCAGCCGAGTATTTCGCGGGACCATTTTCCTTCGCCAACGGACTGGCCCTGAGTGCGGATGAGCAGGCTTTGTATGTGGTGCAGAGCCAGAAAGATAATGTCCTACAAATTCATATTTTGCCGGATGGGCGGGCCGGGAAGCCGCGCGTCTATGCTTCGGGCTTGGCGCGAGTTCCCGATGGCGCCGCCCTTGATGCGGACGGGAATTTGTACGTGACCACCTACGCGTCGCACTCTGTCTATCGCGTTGCTCCGGGAGGCGCGGTCTCGCTGTACGCCAGCGATCCTGAGGCGACGATGCTGGCGGCACCGACCAATGCGGCTTTTGGCGGCCCGAATTTCGATGAACTGTATTTTGCAAATTTGAATCGTTGGCACATCTGCCGAGTAAAGTCTCGGGTGCGCGGGCAGTTGCTGGCGAATTTGCGATAGTTTGCGTTTCAGGGAGAATGCAACCCATGCGTATCACTGATGTGCGTTGGACGCCCGCCTATATTCCGATTGAGGCTCCGCTCCGCTATGCGTTTGGCTCGCATCCGGGTTTTTCCCGGATCATCGTGGAAGTCCTCACCGATGAAGGATTAATTGGTCTCGGCGAATGTTATGGCGGACCAAGCCGCGAAGGGCAGCTCGCGGAAATGCGTCCGCAGCTTATTGGCGAAGATCCGTTTCAGCTGGAGCGAATCCGCTGGAAGCTTGCGGCACCGACGGCACTGAAGCTATTCGGCCACGTTCTTGGATTTGCAGCGCTGGAATTTGCCTGTCTGGACCTGCAAGGGCAGGCCCTCGGTAAACCGCTTTGCGACCTGCTTGGCGGGCGTTTGCGCAATGAAGTCCCGTTTGCGGGCTACTTGTTCTATCGCTATGCCAATGAAGAAAAAAGGGGTGAAGTTTCAAGCGGAGAGGAAATGGTCGGCTTTGCCAGTGAGCTGGTGCAAAAGCACGGGTTTGAAACGCTGAAGTACAAGAATGGCGTGCTACCGCCAGATGAAGAGATTGCGACATTCATCGCGCTGCGCAAGGCGTTTCCCAAACTGAAGATTCGGATTGATCCCAACGCTGCGTGGACCGTAACGACAGCCGTGCGCGTGGCAAAGAAATTACAGGACTACGACGTTGAATACTTTGAGGATCCCGTCTGGGGAATGCGTTCCATGGCTCGCGTGAATGCCAAGACGCCGGGAATGCTGCTGGCCTCGAATATGTCGGTTTTTGCCTATGAGGATTTGGTGCCCACTGTTCTGATGGACATTTTGGATGTCGTACTTCTCGACCCGCACTGGTACGGCGGAATAACGCGGGCGCGCCAGGCTGGACAAATGTGCGAGGGATTTGGAATCGACGTGGGCATGCACAGCGGAGCAGAATTTGGAATTTCCCAGGCGGCCATGATTCATTTGGCGGCCACGGTTCCGAATCTGATTGCGGCACCGGATTCGCATTATCACCATCTGACGGACGACATTATCGAAGGCGGGAAGCTAAGATATTTGCCGGGCGGGCGGATGGCTGTCCCCCAGGGGCCGGGACTTGGCGTGCGACTGGATCGCGAAAAACTGGCAAAGTACCACGAACTTTCCAAAAAACGGGCCATGGGCTCGTGGATTGAAGATCCATCACGGCCAGGCGCCATCACAATTCAGCCAAAATGGTGAAAGCATCCATGAATCGCGCGACGACTAGACTAGATTGGTGGAGCGTCTTCCTTGGTATTGTTTGCCTGGCCGCCCCGCTATTTCCGCTGAAAGCCGGCGCACAGGAGAAAGTCCTTTGGGAAATAGGGAAGTTCGACGCGTCCTCGTCGGAATTCCGCAGCCAGGGTATTGACTACGGCGTCAAAGAATCAGATCCCGTCTATCGGGTTGGCAAGAGCAAAGACGGCGAAGACTGGCTGCGCTTTCAGCCGGGTCCGGCAAATGGACTGGCGGGCGGGCGCGTGCACCCTTTCACAATTATTTTTTCGTTGCCGGAAACTCCCGTCGGGGTTTACCGGTTGACAGTCGGAATTCTCTACGAGACGCCCAGGCTTTCGCATCTTCTTCTGGAGATCAATGGACACGCCGGCTCTTTTTATTTCGATCCTCATCTGGAGTACGGAGCGGGGGACTGGGAAGGCACGTTCGTTCCGCAAACCTCGGCGGATAAAAAGGTCATTGAAATTCCAGCCAAGTGGCTGCAGCAGGGCGAGAACCGATTTGTGCTGACGGCCGCCGATACGCCGGATACCGTGCAGAATTCGCTGGGATCGATTGCGCTTGGCCACAGCGGCTTGATTTACGATGCGCTGAAGCTGACCCAGTCGGCACGCGGAAAATATCGAGCGTCGCAGATCGAATCGACCGTAACTCCGACCATTTTCTTCCGCTCCCAGAGCGCAGGCATGACGGAAATCGTGGAAGGACTGGTCTCTTTTCTGCAGATGCCAAAAAAGGCGGAAGCGACACTTGAAACGGGGGGAAAGAAAATAACGCAGCAGGCCGCATCTCGGGACGAATTTGGCGAACTGCGATTCGAATTTAACGTTCCTGAATGGCAAGGCGAACAATCCGCAACGCTTGCCGTAACGGCTTCTGGTCGAACGAGAAAATTTCCAGTTCAACTGAAGGCCCAGAAGAAGTGGACCCTATTCATCGTTCCCCAGGAGCATCTGGACATTGGCTTTACGGACTATCCCGATAAAGTCGCCGAGCTGCAGTCGCAAGCGGTGGACGGAGTACTGGATCTGTTGCCAAAGCATCCGGATTTTCGCTGGACGCTGGACGGCTCCTGGGTCGCCGAACAGTTTCTCGCCGCTCGCGCGCCCGAGCGGCAAGCCAAATTCCTGCAGAGCGTCCGGGACGGCAAAATCATCATCCCCATGCAGTATTCGAATCAGCACACCGGCGTTGCATCGTTGGAATCGCTGTTCCGTTCGCTCTATCCCAGCGCGGCTCTGGCAAAGCAATTCTCACTGCCGCTGGGAGCCGCTCACATTACCGACGTGCCCTCCTACAGTTGGTCCTATGCATCGGTACTGCACGCCGCGGGCGTGAAATATTTTGCGGCGGCAAGCAATTCCTGGCGGGCGCCGGTCGTCTTGCTTGGCAAATGGAATGAGAAGTCACCGTTCTACTGGGAAGGTCCCGACGGAGGGCGTGTATTGATGTGGTATTCGCGCGCCTATTTGCAGCTTTCCACCCTGTTTGGCACGCCGCAGCGACTTGAAGCAGTACGGGATGCTCTGCCCGTTTTTCTACAAGCTTATTCACGGCCGGAATATTCCGCAGACGCTGCAATTATTTTTGGCAGCCAGCTGGAGAATACGGCGCTGAATGTGGATCAGGCAGACCTGGTAACCAATTGGCAGGCCCGGTATGCCTATCCGCGCTTGCAGTATGCGAATTTTGCAGAGGCTATGGCGAATATCGAAGCCCAATTTCACGGCCACATTCCGGTGTACCGTGGTGATTTCGGGCCTTACTGGGAGGATGGCTTTGCTTCCAACAGTCTTCCCACGGCACTGCATAGGCAGAATCAACAGCGTCTCGTCACCGCCGAGAAATTTGCAGCAGCGACTTCGGCATTGGACCCCGCCGTGCGGCCCGATCGAGGTCTGCTTTGGTCGGCATGGAAAAACTCGCTGCTCTTTGACGAACACACTTGGACCTTTGTGGGAGCTACCACCCAGCCCGACAATCTGCAGACCGTCGGTCAGCTGCAACTGAAGACAGCAGAAACGACCGACACGGCCGAAGCGGTGACGCGATCCATTCATCGCAATTGGGCGCAACTTGAATATCTGCTCGGGCCCAAGGAAGCTTCGATCGTGGTGTTCAATTCCACAAACTGGCCGCGCAGTGGATTTGTCGAAACCGATATTGCAGACGATTCTTCCGTGTTTGATGTAACCAATGAACGCGAGGTGCAGGCCGAGACCATTTTGTTGGGGCGAAGCACACCGCTTCCTGGTTTTGGCGGCGCCTACAGGCGCGTACGATTTCTTGCCGAGGATGTGCCCGGAGTAGGCTACAAGGTTTTCGCCATCCGTTCCGTAAAAAGTGCAACGGGCTCTGTTGCACAACCGGCAGTCCCGGTCGGCGGGACGACGTTCGAGAACACGTTCTATCGGCTGACGATAGATGCGGCGAGTGGAACGATCCGCAGCCTGTGGGACAAACAACTCAACCGGGAGCTGGTGGATGCCAAGAGCCCGTACGGATTTGGCGCGTATGTCTATGTGCGCGGCGCAGATGACATGCCCAACAATAGTTTGTACCGCTACGGAGCTGCGCTGAAACCGCCAACGCTGACTCCGGTCGCGGCCAGCAGTGGGCGGCTGGTCTCCTCGCATCACGCGCCTTACGGCACCGTTGTCCTGTTGGAATCGGTTGCTCGGGAAACGCCGCAGATACGCACAGAAATTACATTGCTAGACAAGGAAAAGCGAATTGAGTTGCGGTATTCGATTCAAAAGAAGGCGGTGCTCGAGAAAGAAGCCGTTTACATTGCATTCCCGTTTGCGATACAGAGTCCAGAGTTCCGCTATGAAACACAGAACGGCTGGGTGAATCCGGCGCGAGACGAATTGCTGGGCGGGAGTCGCGAATGGTATACGGTCAATCATTGGGCTTCTGTTTCTGGTGATGGAATTTCTGCCGCTGTCATACCGCGAGACGCTCCGCTGGTGACGTTTGGCGACATCGTGCGCGGCAATTGGCCAACAAACTTCAGGCCGAAGTCTTCCGGAATTTTTTCCTGGCTAATGAGCAACTATTGGGGAACCAATTTTGCTCCAGAACAGGGAGGGGAATTTACATTTCGCTATGACATCGTGAGTGGTGCCGCGTTCGATGGCGCCGAACTTACGCGAACGGGTTCTAGCGTTATGACGCCCCTCGAAGCGGATCATATCAATGCGGCATTCTCTCCCGGGGCACTTCCTGCAACCCAAGGAACCATTCTCCAGATCGACAATCCCAACGTTGTGCTCTCGACCTGGAAGCGTGCCGAGGATGGCGAGGGAACCGTACTGCGTCTGGTGGAAATTGCCGGCGGTGAACAGTCGGTCCGTGCCAGCAGCCCCTTCCTGAAAATTACCGAGGCTTGGGATTGCTCGGCGCTCGAAGAAAAGCAAACCTCATTAAATGTGACGAATGCTTCGATCGAACTCAAACTGCACCCGTTTGAAATCAAGACGATTCGACTGAATACCGTTAGCACGCTTTCCTTACCTCCAGAGCACTCTGCCATGCCAAGGAGCAAACCATGAGCATTCGTTTTGACAACAAAGTTGCTTTGATAACTGGCGGAGCGATGGGGATTGGTTTCGCCACGGCGCAAAAATTCGCGGAACTTGGAGGCTCTGTTGCAATCCTTGACCGTGACGTAACAGCCGGGACAGAAGCCGTCAGAGTCTTGCAATCGCGGGGACAGCGAGCCGGCTTCTTTGAGTGCGACGTTGCGGATGACCCGAGCGTCGTCCGCAGTCTGTATTCCGTACGCGAAACATTCGGTGGTCTGGACATTCTGGTCAGCAATGCGGGCATCCAGCGGTATGGCGACGTTATCGGAACTTCCGAGCAATTGTGGGATGAAGTGATGGACGTCAACCTCAAGGGCTGCTTCCACATCGCCAAATCCGCCCTGCCCTTGATGATTGCGCGTGGAGGCGGCGCGGTGGTGGTGGTGGCCTCAGTGCAGACATTTACAGCCGTAGGTAACTCGGCGGCGTATGTCACGGCCAAACACGCATTGCTGGGACTCGTCAGAGCCATGTCACTGGATTATGCGGCGAAAAATATTCGTGTTAATTGTGTGTGTCCCGGGGCCATCGACACCCCGATGCTGCGATGGGCGGCGAGCCTCGATAGCCACCCGGAAAAAGTAATCGAGACATGCAATCGCATGCACCCTTTGGGGCGGATTGGACGCGCCGAAGAAGTCGCCAACGCCATTGCCTTTCTAGCCAGCGATTGGGCGTCCTTTATTACAGGTACTGCGCTGCTGGTGGACGGAGGCATGCTCACGCCCACCGGCGGAATGGGGTTTCAAGAAGGCGGGACCGGGGCTGCAACGAAATCCTGAGCAGCCGCGACGGATGCCCGTGGCTGGCAAGCGGAGTAAGCGAATGAAGCTGAAATCGAAAGTGGCAATCGTTACCGGGGCAGGCGCCGGGATTGGTCGCGCGACAAGTCTGCTTTTTGCCAGAGAAGGTGCGCATGTTGCCGCGGTAGACCTGGTGCCTGAAGGGATCCATTCGCTTGTGGAGGAAATTGCTTCAGCGGGTGGCTCAGCGGTGGCTATTGTTGGCGATGTGTCCAGGGCCGAAGACGTTGAAAAATGCATTTCGCGAGTTGTTGCGGCGTTTGGGCGGATTGACATCTTGTTTAACAACGCGGGCATTGTTCCCCAGGGAAAAATTCATGAAACCACTGAAGCGGAGTGGGACCATAGCATGGCCGTAAATGTAAAGAGCATGTACTTGATGAGCCGGCACGTGGTTCCGCTGTTTCAAACGCAAGGTGGCGGAGTCATTCTGAACACATCCTCGGCGGTAGTTCTGAGAAGCGTGGGGAATCGAGCGGCTTATGCGGCGGCCAAGGGCGCAGTATGGGCGCTTACCCGCTGCATGGCTTTCGACTACGTGAAGGATGGCATTCGTGTGAATTGTTTATGCCCGGGGACAGTGGAAACGCCTTCGCTGCAGGCGAGAATGGCGGCGCTCGGCGAAGTGGAAACTGTACGCAAGCAGTTTGAAGCCCGGCAACCCATCGGTCGACTGGGCACGGCGGAGGAAATTGCCCAGGCGGCGCTGTACCTGGTTTCCGATGTGGCTGGGTTTGTGACCGGGTCCGCGCTTTCCATCGACGGCGGGTTTGCGCTGTGAGACCCGCCGAAACGAAAGCCGCGCGCATCGCCAGCGTGAACCGGATGCGCTGGCGAGGGCGGAAAGCGATTAGCGTGTCGAACGGTATCGTCGAAATGGTGGCGCTCGAGGGTGGCGGCCACATCGCTGAATTTCGTTTTGTCGACGGCCGGCCTCAGCCCGGCGTCAACGTCTTGTGGGAGTGCCCTTGGGAAGGCGCCACGCCGGGTTCTGCCAAGGCACGACGGCTCGCGAAAAAATACGGAGCGAAGGGTGTTGGAGACTTTCTCGCCAGTTTCACTGGTCATGCGCTCTGTTTGGATTATTTCGGTATGGCTTCGCCTGAGGAAACGCGGCGCGGCATGCCCCTTCATGGCGAAGCGGCATGCGTCAAGTGGCGGATGCAGAACCAGACGAAGACCTCTGCGGCGGCTCGGGCAAGACTCCAGGTTGCGCTATCGGCAGCCGGACTGGATTTTTCCAGAGTAATCGAGATCCGCAAGAACCAGAGCATGGCGCTTATTGAAGAACGGGTGACGAATCGCGCGAACACGGACCACTATTTTCACTGGGTGCAACATGTGACGCTCGGTCGACCGTTCCTCGATGCTCGATACAGCCGGATTTTCCTTTCCGGCAGCAAGGCCAAAACCTGGCCGCTGGGCTATGAAAACAAAAGTCTTGTGGCCTCCGACCGCGAATTTCGCTGGCCCCAAGCGCCACGAGAAAAAGGCGGCAAAACCGACCTCTCCCTCCCGTTTCGCGAACGCGGCACTGGGTTTCTGGTATCCGTCTGGTTGGATGGCGCCAGGGAATTGCAGTTTGTCGCAACTCTTAACTGGAAGCTTGGCCTGCTCGCAGGCTATGTGTTTTGCAGAAATGATTTCCCGTGGGTCGCGGTTTGGGAAGAGAATGGCGCGCGCGGGTATGCCCCATGGAATGGCCGCACGCAGGCCCGAGGCATGGAATTTGGCACGACTCCTACGCCGATCGGTAAAGAAGCTACTTTTCTCGCTGGGAAATTGTTTGACACCCCCTGCTGGGCAAAACTCCCAGCTCGCGCGACTCGCACGGTGCGTTACGCAGTGTTCCTGGCGGACGTACCAAAAAGTTGGCGGGGCATTCGCGATGTGGAAGCCACAAAAGCAGCGCTCGTCCTGCACGGCAGCAGTCGGGGCCAGACGATCAAAATCGCTGCAAGTGGAATCAGCAGGTTGTACGCGTAGGCGGTTTTTCGGTTTCTGATCGAAGGGGAGTGGACTCGTTCATGTCAGACACAACGCTAGGATTATTTTTTCTTTTGGTCGCAGGAATCATGAATGCCAGCTTCACGCTGCCAATGAAATTCACGCGTACCTGGGCGTGGGAAAATACTTGGCTCGCCTGGTCGATCTTCGCCTTGATCTTGCTGCCGCCGATCGTCACCTGGCTAACCGTTCCGCAACTCACCCAGGTGTACCACGACGCGGGGACCGGGCCCACGGTCCTGGCGGCTACGTTTGGATTAGGCTGGGGAATAGCGCAAGTATTTTTTGGGCTGGCGGTGGAATCGATCGGCATCGCGCTTACTTTTTCGATTGTCCTGGGAATTTCCGCGGCGGTTGGCAGCTTGCTGCCGCTGCTGCGATTGCATTCAAGTCAGTTATTCACGCCTGCCGGGGGCGGAGTTATTGCGGGAGTGGTGCTGGTGATCATCGGCGTCAGCATTTGCGCAGTGGCTGGGCGAAGGCGGGAAGCAGTGCGGGGCGCTGTGGCCGGACAGGCGAACTCGGCAACGAGCAAAGGTTTGTTGCTCGCAATTTTATGTGGATTTGGCGCTTCGTTTGTAAATTTCGGCCTTACCTTTGGTCAACCGCTTCTGGTAAGCGCCTTGAAATTTGGCGCTAAATCCGTTTGGGCGCCCAACGCTGCGTGGCTTCCGCTGATGCTGGCTGGCAGCATTCCGAACATTCTTTACTGTGTTTACCTGCTCTCTAAGAATAAAACACATCGGAAGTACAGCTCTCCAAGCTTCGCGGGTCACACCTTGCTGGCGCTTTTGATGGCCCTGTTCTGGTTTGGAAGCACGGTGCTGTACGGAGTGTCCGCCGGCAAGCTCGGTGAACTCGGGCCGGTGCTGGGCTGGCCACTGTTCATGTCTTTGATCGTCATCACCGCTAGTGCTCTTGGCATTCTGACGGGGGAGTGGAAAAACACGGGAAAGCAGCCGCTGCGGATTCAACTCGCGGGAGTAAGCTTCCTGGTTGCTGCCGTATTTGTCTTGGCGCTGGCCAGCCGCTGGGTTTAACCAGATTTCGAGGAGCAAGTGATGAAGGCTTTAGCAATCGATCTGGGCGGAACGCATGCGTCATTCGCCCTTGTAGAGGACGAGACTCTGGTTCACACCGAGGCGTTTCCGACCGATCGCGCGAAGGGACTGCGGCCGCTGCTTCCGCATTTCACAGAAGCGCTTCAGCGCGTACTGGCAAAAACCGGCACTTCGGTGAGGGATTGTATCGGTATCGCGCTGGGTTTTGCCGGACTGGTGGACACGCGGACGGGTTTCGTGATGTCCACAAATGCAAAATATGACGACGCTCTGAGCGTGGACCTTCCCGCTTGGTGCCGCGAAGCGTTTGGAATTCCGTTTCGCATAGAAAACGACGCGCGCATGGCACTGCTCGGGGAAACCTATTGCGGAGCGGCACGCGGGGTAACCGATGCGGTGATGATCACGCTGGGCACAGGCGTTGGGGGAGCGGCACTGATCGAGGGAAAACTCCTGCGTGGAAAACACATGCAGGCGGGTTGCCTCGGCGGCCACATCCCGGTTCTGTTTTCGGGCAGGAAGTGTACATGCGGAAATATTGGTTGCGCGGAAGCGGAGGCTTCCGGGTGGGCGCTTCCTTTGATCCTTAAAGAATGGCCGGAGATTCGGACGAGTGCGCTGGCAAATTATCCGGAGGTTGGTTTTAAGGAACTCTTTGAGGAAGCGGGCCGGGGAGATTCCATTGCCCTGGCCATTCGCAATCGTTGCTTAAACGTGTGGGCGGCGGACGCGGTTGGTCTCGTTCACATGTATGACCCGGAAGTGATTGTTATCGGCGGCGGAGTGATGAAAAGTGCCGACGCAATCATTCCGTACGTGCAGGAATATGTTGCAAACCATGCGTGGACTCCTTGGGGCAAAGTACAAGTTCGCGCAGCGGAGTTGGGCAACCACGCCGGACTATTCGGCGCAATTCCACTCCTTACCGAGAGAAACTGATGGCCAGACACTCGAACTACGACAAATTTCCCTTCATTCCGGTGACTGGCAACGATCAAGATTGCGCTACCGGATGGGAAGAGGTCTCCGCGGCAATTGCTGCGGCCGTTCCCGGCAAGCGCAGCATCGTGTGCGTGGAATGCTACCCGGGCGCAAATCTGGAAGAGATTGAAAGCGGACTGGTTCCAGAACTAAGTCCGACGCTAATCATCCGCGCCTCGTCGTGTTGTAAGGATTCCGGGAAAGTTCTCACCATGCTGGCGCCCTATCTCGGTGGCGTTGACCCGGTGTTCGGTCGCATGAACGGAGTCACGCTGCAGCATTTTCTTGACGAGAGCAAGGTGGCCGCGGCGCGGAACACAATCCGCTCGCAGGCAGCGCAGGACGGGACGATTCTTGTGATCGGGACCGGCGCAGCCCTCATCACCGAGCGGTACGACCTGCTGATTTATGCGGATCTTGCGCGCTGGGAACTGACTCTGCGCCAACGCCGCGGAGAAATCGGCAATTTGGGCGCGGATAATTTATCGGAATTGCCCAATTTAAAATACAAACGTGCTTTTTTTGTGGACTGGCGCGCAGCGGATCGTTTGAAAAAAATCCTGCTCCCCAAGCTGGATTTTCTACTGGATGCCAATTCCCGGGGAAATCCGAAATTGGTCCGTGGTGAACTGCTGCGGCGCGGCTTGGTATTGACAAGCCGGAGACCATTCCGCGTCGTGCCCTATTTCGATCCAGGAGTTTGGGGTGGTCACTGGATGGAAGAAGTCTGTGATCTGCCCCGGGATCGACCCAATCATGCGTGGTGCTTCGATTGCGTCCCGGAAGAAAACAGTTTGCTCCTCGGATTTGGTTCGCGTCGTATTGAAATTCCCTCCATCAATCTGGTCTTCTCACATCCTCGTGATTTGCTTGGCGATGCCGTGCACGGACGGTTCGGGACCGAGTTTCCGATTCGCTTTGATTTTCTGGACACCATGGGTGGTGGAAACCTTTCCTTGCAAGTCCATCCGCTCACAGAATATATCCAGGACAAATTCGGCATGAACTACACGCAGGACGAGAGCTATTACCTGCTCGATGCGGGTGAGGACGGGACTGTGTATCTCGGTGTGCTTGACGGCGTCGACCCGGAAGCAATGTTTCGCGATCTGCGGGAGGCGCAGAAGGGCGGCATGACGTTTGATGCCAAGAAGTATGTTGGCCAGTATCCAGCAAAGAAACACGATCATTTTCTGATCCCTGCCGGCACCATTCACTGCTCCGGCGAAAACAGCATGGTTCTGGAAATCAGCGCGACTCCCTATATTTTTACGTTCAAGTTGTGGGATTGGGGGCGCGTCGGCCTGGATGGACGTCCGCGGCCGATTCACATTGATCACGGCGAAGCCAACGTCCAGTGGGATCGCACTCCGGATTGGGTGAAGCATAACTTAATTGGACAAGTGCAGCAGGTGCGGCAAGGAGCCGGCTGGCGCGAGGAGCGCACCGGTCTGCACGAACGCGAATTCATAGAGACCAGGCGACACTGGTTTCGCGGCCCAGTGGAGCATGACACGCAGGGAGGCGTAAACGTTCTGAATCTGGTCGCTGGAGAACAAGCCGTGGTGGAAAGTCCCACCGGAGCCTTCGTCCCCTTCGTTGTGCATTATGCGGAGACGTTTATCGTGCCGGCGGCCGTGGGCAAGTATTCGGTTCGGCCGCACGGAGCTGGCGAAGGCCAAGAGTGCGCAACGCTCAAGGCGTTTGTCAGGGCCCGGCCGTGAAAATCCCGAGCGGCACCCGGTCCCGGGCCTTCGCCCGCAGCAGATTCATTTCCGCTACGGCGGCGCTGCTCGTGGCGTTTTCCTTCGCGCAACACAATCCTTCGTTCGCAGACAAGAAAGTTACCTCAGAACCGGCGGCCGACAATTCTCATCGTTCAGCGAGGCTGCGCGAGGCGACGTTTCACAGTAGCAGTCTTAACCGGGACATGCGTTACCGAGTCATCCTACCGGCTGGCTACGACTCTTCCAAGACACGCTATCCCGCGCTGTTTCTCCTTCACGGGCTTTATGGCGATTTTATGAACTGGTCCACGCTGACGAGTCTTGTCGACGATGTGCGCGACATGAATCTGATCATTGCCATGCCGGATGCGGGGAATTCCTGGTATGTGAATTCGGTGAGCAACCCCGATGATAAATTCGAGGACTACATCGTCAAGGATTTTGTCGAGGAGATCGACACTCATTACCGGACCCTCCCTGAGGGAAATGCCCGCGCCATCGCTGGATTGTCCATGGGGGGCTACGCGGCGGTGAAATTCTCGCTGAAATATCCGCAGCTGTTTTCCCATGTCGGCGGTATCAGCGCCGCACTCGATGCTTCCGCTGATTTGGACCAAAGACGTGTTGATTTTCGCGAAGGCTTGCAAAAGGTCTTTGGAGAACCAGGAAATCCTGCGCGCGCCCAAAACGATGTTTTCATATTGCTATCGCACACCGACGCTCGAAAATTGCCACAGTATTACCTCGATTGTGGAGCAGACGACATGTTTGTCGGTGTGAACCGCAGATTCGCCGCCCGCCTGCAAGAACTCGGGATTTCCTATGAATTTCATGTGATGCCCGGCGATCACACCTGGAAGTATTGGGACCGTGCCATTGAACGATTCCTGTCGGCTTTATCTAGAACTGCGTTCATCGGCAGGCCTGCCGGCAGCCGATCCCTTCATTCAACAGTACCCGCCGCTCCCTGATCCGGACTAGGCATCTAGCGACGAGAGGAATTGGTCCGCAAGGCGTCAGATGCCCGGCGCGCGATCAGAAAAAAGCCCTTGGCACTGGCGTCTTGTTGCATCTGTTCCAGGTGGACGCGCCCGGCGCTGGACTTGCCGGATTGCAGCTCGAGTTCTCCCAAACGCAAACGCGCTTCCAGCTCGAGGCCAGCGTATTGCAGGCGATTTGATTTGTCTCGCGCTGCTTCCAAGGCGAGCGCCGCGCCCTCCGCGGTATTGCGATCGGCTGCGGTCAGGGAACGGGCGTTGTGCATCCCGACCACATAAGCTTTGGCAACGTCAACCTCGAGTCGAGTGGCCAGGTCAATGGTCTTTGGCAGTAGTTCGATGGATCGCTCGGCTGCCTGCTGCGATTCCGCCGCTTTGCCCTCGGCCAGCAGCGCCAGGGCAAGTGTGGAATAGCTCAGCGCTTCGTTATCGAAGGCGCTTCCCTCGTGAAAAATCGCAGCAGCACTGCGGGCTTTTAGTTCCGCTCCCTTGGCATCGCCGGTATCGAGCAAGAGCTGCGCCAGACCGAGTTCACTCTCGGCTTGGGTGGCGGTCTCGCCCAGCTCATGACGGATAGCGATGGCGTCCTGTAATCGGCTGCGGCCCGATGCAACATCTCCCTGAGACACCAGGACGTTTGCCAGCTGGTGCAAGGCATAGGCTTCAAAGCTCTTGTTGCCGACCTGGCGGTCCGTCGTCAGAGCCTCTTCCGCCAGTTTTCTTGCGGTTGCCAGGTCGCCCTGGCGGGTCAGCAGGTCCGCGGTATTTCCCAAAACAGTCCCAACGCCTTCCTGATCTCCCACTTCACGCGATAAGCGCAACGATTCCTCATACGTTTGGCGGGCTTCGCCCAGCTTGCCCTGGAGCGTTTGCAATCCTCCAATGTTGTTGAGCGAAGTTGACTCGTGAAGCTTGTCGCCAATCTCGCGGCTCAACAGCAGGGACTGCTGGTGGGCCGCGAGCGTTGCGGCCATGTCTCCGCGATCCCAGAACACGTTGCCGAGATTGTTGAGCGCCTGCAGCATGCCCAGCTTACTGCCGGTTTCACGAAAAATTTTCAGCGACTCCTCCTCAAGCCGCTGTGCTTCCGGGAGATTAAACTGGTGGCGGGCGATGATGCCGAGGTTGTTAAAGACCCGGGCAACGCCCTGCCGGTCGCCGACTTCGATAAAAATTACTTTTGCCTCGTTCAGGAACGGTATTCCGTTCGCGTTACCTCCGAGAGCGCCCAAGGCGCTCCCGCGGAGCAGCAGGGCATTCGCCGTCAGAACCCGCTGCCCTTGCCCGCGACCTTTTTCAACCGCCCGGGCGGCTGCCATTTCTTCCCGCCGCAAGTCTCCAAGTTTGTCCGCGACGACCGCTTCGGCGATGTCGATGCGGGCATCATTGCTGTCAGGAAGCGGTCTCTTCGCCAGTGTTTCGACCGTGCCCATGGCCTCTTTACCCTGCCCGGCCGAAGACTGCGCGCGGGCGAGAGCCAAGCCGTAGTCAAGGTTGTCGGGAAAAAAGCCGGACAGCATTCTGTAGATTTCCGTGGCTCCTTGTCCGTCGTGGGCGATTTGCCGGTAACGACCTTCGATCGAGAGTTGATCTTCACGCGAGAGCTTGGCAGCGAGAGACATCGCTTTTTTTGCTTCTTCCTGGGCCTTGAAATCGTAACCGAGCGACGCCCAGCATTCAGAAAGCGCCGCGTGCGAAAGCGCATGTTTAGGATCGGCGGCGACGGCTTGGAGGAAGAAATCGCGGGCCGTCAAAGCATCGAAATTTCGCAATTTGGACAAACCTTCGGCGTAAAAACGGGAGGCTTCCGTATTTTCTGGAAGTGCTGCGCGCACCTGGTCGGCGGCCAGAGCAGACACGCTACCGACTTTTAGAATTTGTCGAACCCGGTCGCCACTGCGGGAAACCAATTCAGCCAGATCGGCTTCGTTTCCGTCCTCTGAAACAACCGCGATGGTTTCTCCGCCTCGGGCGTCCTGCAATTGAAGATTGACGCGGACTTTGCCTCCCGTGTTGTCGCCGAGGGCCAGGTAGGAGCCGAGAACGACCATATCGTTGCTCAGATGTTTCCGGATTTTCGTCAGCGTCTCCGCACTGTAGCTGTCAGCGGCGGGGAGAGCCAAGTCGACTTTCATGCGGGCGACGTTTTCTCCGGCGATCAGCCGCAGTTGCTGGCCCGAGGCCAGGTCGGCTGCCAACATTTCAGAGAACGCTGTCGAAATCCACGCTTCTTCGTCTTTGCCGGACAGATTTTTGAAGCCCAGGACTGCGACCGAAGGCCTTGATTTTGTCGACGTTACTGGATCCAGAGAAGGCCCGCTGCGGGGCAGGTGGTCGCGCATGGTGACCATGAGGATTCCTGCGAACAAAAACAAACTGAACAGTATGCCCGAGCCAATCCAGTACGCCAGTTTGCTTGGCGGTGCGCTCGCGAGACCAAGTCCGACGCGCAAGCCGGCTGATTCCTTGATTTGTTCCTCATCGGGCGCCTGGCTTTCGGCAGGCTCGGTCTCGGTCCGTCCGGCGGGCGCCTTGGAAGCGACTGCTTCCACAGCAGATGGCAGGGCGGCTGATAAATCGCCTTCTTCAATCGAGGCGATGAAGCGATATCCGCGGCCGATGACGGTTTGCACGAAGCGCGGCTGGTCGGAGTCGTCTTCCAGAATTTGCCGAATTTTCCGAATGGCGGCGTTGATGCTGTTGTCGGTGTCGAGAAATACGTCTTTGCCCCAAACCCGCTCGATGATGCGCTCCCGGGTGACCAACTGGCCGCGCTGCTCTATCAGTAACAGTAGCAATTCCATCGGAATGCGCCCAAGTCTGAGAGGCTGAGACCCCCTGCGAAGTTCATAGGCGCCAAGATCTAGATCAAATTCATCTCCCAACTTAAGTAAACGGACAGACACCAAGCCATCTGAAGCCATAAAGGGGACACTCCCTTGGTAAAGTGCCTATCAGTTTAGAGGATTTCAGTGGATTGAAAAGTCACAGAAATGTCAATTCTTTCAGTGGCTTACGCCGGTACATGCCGATTTAAGACAAATTTCAGGCGCTCGCTATTGGCTCCGGTCGCCAACTCAAGCACCATCCACGCACCTTGCAAGCCTGCTGTCCCAAACTTGCGGGGTCCGGGGAACGGGTCGTGTATTTGTTGGGGTCCTGGGTGAGCACCTCTGCGAAGTTCACGGCCCGTTCCCTCTGTAGAAAATACATCTACTGGAGAAATCACGTGTCGAGTGTTGCGGCGAGAGCGAAAAGATTGTCTTCCACGCATTGGGAGATCCGGCAGTTGATGGCGAGATTTTATTTGTGCGGGATCGATGAGTGCGTGATGGCCATGAACAATACAGCCTATGGACGAGAGCGCGACGTGGAAGAAGCAGGTTTGCGCAAAGCAAAACCGTGGCTGCGCGGGCCGCAGCTCGCAGCTGCCTACCGCTCCACCCGTCCACTGTCGTCGGTGGTGGCGGGAGCATTGTCCGCTTCGGTGGTGATTGGCGGAAGCGGGCATATCACGCTTGAAGGATTGGCCGCAGGGGTGGCCATGACCATCCTGACCATGTTTGGGTTTGTGGTTAACGACATTTTTGATCGCCAGAAAGATGCGGCGGCGGCGGTTCAGCGGCCTATCGCTACCGGTGAACTTTCGGTTCCAATGGCGATCGCTCTTGCGATCGGTTTGCTGCTGCCGGTATTTCTGGTGTCGAACTTTATTGGAACCGGGGCAGGGGTTTTGCTTGCCACCTGCCTGGCGCTGCTTGCCTATTCCCCGTTCGCTCACCTGTATCCGCTAGGCAAAGGGCTGTATGTGGCCGGCCTGGCCTGTGCGCCGCTGATCTACGGATCGGCCGTCGCCGGAGTGCGGGTCTTGGTATTTTCCTACGCGACGCTCGCCTGCTTTGTGCTGGGGCGCGAAATGCTTATGGATTCAGAAGAAGTTGTCGGTGACCGCCGGGCGGGAATGGAAACCATCGCCGTGGTGCTCGGGTACCAGCGCGCGCGAAAAATTGGCACGACGCTGATGTTTGTATCGGCAATTTGTGTCGTGGCCATTGCGCGAGGCGACATGGATCGAGCTGCCGCAGTCTGTGCGTTCATTTCCCTGATGTGGGTCTTTCTCTGGCCGGATCTGAGCGATGCCAGACGGATTCAATTGTCGCGATTTCCCATGTTGCTTGGTGCTGTAGCGATTGCCATCGCAGGTTAAGGCGCTTTTGCGCCGGCACCGCCGAGCGCAGTGGGACTCTGCAAATTCACGTTTCAGAAAGGTACAAGTTGCGTCGTAAAACTTTTCTCAATCGGCTATCCGGTGGCGCGTACGCCCTTGCCGGCGACACACTCGCTTTTTATCAAGAATGCGAGCGTGCAAGCGGCATCGTGCGAACCCACTGCTGGGGTCTGCCGGTTTTTGTGGTTACCGATCCTGCGCTCATCGAAGAGATTTTCATTCGGAAGAAGGATTGCTTCGTGAAGTCGGCGGGGCTGCGTGCCAGCCGCCGGGCGTTTGGTCAGGGACTACTAACCTCCGATGGACCCCACTGGCAACGCCAGCGCCGCATCATGCAACCGGCCTTTCGCGCGCCGAAATTGGGTTCGTATTGGAGCTGGGTCGATGCCGCCACCGAGCGCGTGCTTGCAGGCTGGGGAAGCACTGGTGTTTGCGATATTTACAAGGAAATGACCGACCTGTGTTTTGAAGCGCTGGCGATGCCGCTGTTCGGTGAGGACATGGCCGAGGTTCGCCCCTACATTGTCGAAGCAGCTGCGGCATTGCACGATTTTCATCAGAGTTTCAGCCGGGGCGTGGCCGCGGGCGGTGTCGTGGTTTCGGCGATTCGAGCGGTATCTACATTTCTCGGCTATCCGGACTTTTTCGTCGACCCGTCGCGAATGCCGACAAAGTATGCGCTCCGTCTGCGCGTCGCGATGGCCGCCCTCGACAGATTTGTATACGACTTTATCGATCGGCGCGCGGCCGAACCGCCACGGGACGACCTGGTGTCTATGCTGCTTGCTGCAAGAGACGCAAAGGGCGCGGCGCTTGGGCGGCAAGAGATCCGCGATGAAATTGTGACCCTGTTTTTCGCCGGGCATGAAACCAGCGCAGCGGCGATTAGTTGGACGCTCTACCTTCTTGCCAAACACCCGGCCGTTGCGGCAGAGATGGCCGCCGAACCGGACGATGGTCCGCTCGCTCAGCAGACGCTGCACGAATCACTGCGGTTGTATCCGCCGGCCTATCGCGTCAGTCGAACGGTCATACAATCCTGCCAGTTGGGATCGATGAAAGTTCCAGCCGGGGCCGAAGTCGTGATTCCGCAATGGGCGGTGCATCGTTCGGAGCGAAATTTCCGAGAGCCGGACGAATTCCGGCCGGAACGCTGGACGCCAGAGCTCATGCGGACTCTTCCGAAGTTTGCATATTTTCCATTCGGTGGCGGGCAGCGCATTTGCATCGGGAACAATTTCGGATTTCACGAAAGCGTACGCATCGTGTCGGTCATCAACCGACGGTTCGAACTCCGCTTGGAAAAAGGAAGTGAAGCCGCGCCTGTGCTGGGCATCACACTCTTGCCGCGCAAGGGATCTCTGAGGATGGAATTTCGCCGCCGGCAAACTGCCAGCATGGCGCTGGCCCGGGTTCTGGGAACCGCGCTACCCATGTGCGGCGAATTGAATGCGTATTGAGTCCCAGTTCGCCTAAGACCAGCGTTTCCATGGATTGCTGCGCCGTTTTTCGAGAAAGCGCTGCAAGCACACAGAAGCCACTGTGCTTTGTTTTGTTACGGGGGACGAACGCTTGTGCCGAAAGCCTCGCGCACCAAGCGCCGCGTCGCCCAGCCGGCTTCTGAGAGAGCTGGTTTTCTCCCGTGCAACTGCCGAGCGAGTCGGCGGCTGAGAAGTCCAGTTCTAAAGCGGGATGGCTTCACCCGAAAACAGGCAAGGGATTCTGAAACGGAAGCGCTACCGGGGCCCGATCCTCTGCAAGATACCGCGAATATCTTGTTCTTTATCCACGAGCTAGGTCTTCATACGGATTTAAGGAAGGTTTCAGACCCTGGCTATTGGCCGAACGCGCGGACGCGAGCAGTATCCGCACACACTCGATCCAGAAACACTTGGAGTCAGTGGAGATCAAAACAAGGAGAAATAAGTGAACGACAGCAGAAAAGAGAATTCCCGGTTGGCGACTGTAGTGCGAAATGCAGTTCGCGGATTGTTGGCAGCGCTGGCGATCGTTGCAGTTTCCGGTATCGCCTCCGCCCAAGAAAAGAAAGATGAAGTCAGATTCCGGCTGGTTCCCATCCCGCAGTTCGTCGATTGCCTCCGGGCCAATCGCTATGAGGAGCCGAAAGCCCGCGCAACGGTGATTCGTGGCAAGCAAAACGATACGTTGATCCTGGATTTGGACGGCATTCGGCCGGATTTGGTCCTGAGTATCTTTTCGCTTGAGCGCAGCAATCTTCGCGCAGACAGCACCAGGGATCCCAACTTCAAGGGTTTCGGCTTGTCCTGGTACCAGTCGGAAGTGGAGACCGGCAGGCGCAGTGACGACGGCCACGTCCGGATCAAGACAGTCCTTCTGGATGAAACGTTCGGATTCGACAACGATGTAAATTTGCCACCGACCAATGCGTTCCATCTTGGCTTTTGGTTTGATGACCCGCAAGATGCGGTCGCTTGCGGCTTCGATCCGACGAAACCGAGCGTTTTCAATGGCGAGCACAAGGCCGGACCATTGGCCATGATTACCGTTCCCGATGTGGAAACCAATTTGGGTCCACTCTGCACGGAACCGAACAAATCAACCTCCCCAGCAACTTGCGGCGAGCCAGCGGAAATGGTTGTGCACTAAAACGTTCTGCCGACCGGGACATCGGCCTGCACGAGGCCGGTGCGCCCGTCGGGTATGTCAGAAGGACCGCGGGCCCTCGTGCAGTGAACGGAAAGACAAGACGGGCCCCGCACTGTTGGCTGGAAATCTGAATCAGAAGGAGCGCGTATGCTCAACCGGATTAGCGCATTTTTTTACGGTGTTGTCTGTTATGCGGTGTTTTTTGGGACATTTCTATATGCGATTGGTTTTCTGGGAAATTTCGGGGTACCCAAGTCCATTGATTCGGGGCGACAGATAGCATGGTCACACGCGTTGGTAATTAATTTGGCGCTGCTGGGAGTTTTTGCTCTTCAACATAGCATCATGGCGCGCCAATGGTTCAAATCCGCGTGGACACGAATTGTGCCAACAACGGTTGAACGCAGCACCTACGTATTGTTTTCCAGTCTTGCTTTGCTCCTGTTGTTTTGGAAGTGGCAACCCATGGGCGGGGTGATCTGGAATGCCGGGCGCGGCGCCGGACGGCTCTCGCTCGAAGTTCTCTTTGCCGCGGGCTGGCTCATCATCCTGATAGCGACATTTCTTATCAATCATTTTGATTTATTTGGTCTGCGCCAGGTGTGGCTGTATTTGATTGGACGCCCCTACACATCGCTGGTTTTTGGTACACCCGGCCCATATCGCTACGTGCGTCATCCTTTGTATGTGGGATGGCTGCTGGTTTTCTGGTCGGCTCCGGTCATGACATCGGCGCACCTAGTCTTCGCAATTACGGCCACGGCTTACATCCTGGCAGCAATTCAGCTTGAGGAACGGGACCTGGTGCAACTTCATCCGGAATACGCCGAATATCGCCGCGAAGTGCCGATGCTTGTTCCGATTGGTTCCTGCGAACGTCGACAATTCCATCAAGCGCGCCGGACTGCAGCCAAGCAAGCGGGATAAGTTGTCCGTGTGAGGCGGAAAGCGTCGAATGGCGACGGCGCTTCACACTGAAATACTTCCCGGCAACCCGGACGTGCCCGTGCCTTTCGTGCGACGCTTCTCAAGGTAATTTCTTAAACCGCACTCTGGTCAGCTGCGTTTTGCCAGCCGGCTCGATGTATGTCTAAGCACTAATATTTACTTCTTGACACAGAAATATATGGAATTGAGAATATCGACACCAGACGCAAGGTGCTGCGTGTCCGGTATAAGACAGAGCGACGGGCTGCTTAGGTGTCCTCCTAGTGCAGGCGGGAGTCACATGAGTAAACGAGCTATTAGCTATCAGGGAAAAGATGGTCGCCGCAAACATTCTCACTGGCACGTTCTTGTAACGTATTCCGACAAGGAAGTTTTTGGGCGGGTCTATCTCGATCTGGAAAAAGCAGAGAAATTTGCCGCCCGGCAAATGAAGTCTCCCGTAGTAAGCAGCGTGCGCGTCGTAAAACTCAGTTGATGAGCGAATGGATGCCGCGTTTCGCATTGGAACGTGGCGGCCCCGGGGCGCTTGGCTGTCACAGGCGGGAGCTCCTGGAGTTGCAGCTCGCTCGAATTGGTCCGTCTCCTGCGTGTCTTGATCGCGGCACCGCTCGTTCCCGCCCCAGCCTTGCCTCCTTTCGCGGGTCACTCGTGGAAATGATGGGCAGCACTCGCGCGAGCTCGGCTCGGTCGACCAGAAGAGTTTTCCTCAGGAGCGACAATTAGCAGTTATCTTTTACCCCGCGAGCCGCTAGAATCGGCGGGTCCGCTCAAGGGACGAGGTCTGAAAACGCGTGGCTACGGAAAACATCATTGTCGCAGTAGGGAGCAAGCGCGGACCGAAGCTGAAGGCAGTGTCAGAGGCGATTGAAGCGTTTGCGGCAATGTTGACGCCGGGAGCGAGTTTTGAGGTCGCCGGGCGGGAAGTCGAAACAGGAGTAGGGCATACGCCGAGTTCGCGGGACGAGTTGATGAAGGGAGCGCGGACTCGCGCGCAGGGTTTGCTGGCGCTGGCGCGGACCGATGGCGCGAATTGGAAATATTTTGTGGGCCTGGAGGGCGGGCTCGATGTGGTTATCGCGGATGGAGTTCGTCGCGTTTTCTTAGAAAGCTGGGCGTTTGTAACGGATGGGACTCGCGGGTATTTTGGGCGCTCGGGTGGAGTGGAGATACCGGAGGGGCTGGCGCGGGAAGTTCTGGAAAACGGAATTGAGTTGTCTGCCGCGATCGACACGTTTGCCGGTGCCGTGGGAATTCGCGATGCCCAGGGAGCTTGGGGCGTGCTTTCAGGGAATTTGATTTCGCGGCAGGAGGCGTTCCGCGTGGCAGTGGTAGCGGCGTTCGCTCCGTTCTACAATCGAAGAATGTACGAGACGGCGCGAGCGGCAGTGTGAAATAAGCTACGGCGACGAAGGCGAGAATCGGGATTTGGAGAGTCTGGGAGAGCAAACTTGGACATTGTTAAAGGGAATATGGGTTGGATCGAAGTGGTGGTCGGGCCGATGTTTTCTGGGAAGAGCGAAGAATTAATCCGCCGATTGCGCCGCGCGGAGTATGCGCGGCAACGGGTGCAGATCTTTAAGCCGACCATTGATGAGCGCTATGCGGCGAATGAGATTGTTTCGCATTCAGGGCTGGGGATTTCCTCCGACACGGTGATGAAGGCGGAAGAAATCATGGACAAAGTGCAGCCGCGGACCGAAGTGATTGGGATCGATGAAGCCCAGTTCCTGGGTGAGGGCGTGGTCGATGTCTGTACTCGGCTGGCGAATTTGGGCAAGCGCGTGATTGTGACGGGACTGGATACGGATTACCGAGGCCGGCCCTTTGAGCCAATGCCGCGCTTGCTGGCGGTGGCAGAAGAGATTACCAAGTTGCTGGCGATCTGTGTGCGGTGCGGGAATCCGGCCGTGCATACCCAGCGGTTGGTGGAAAGCGAAGAATTGGTGGTAGTGGGAGCGGCGGGGATGTATGAGGCGCGGTGCCGGCGTTGTTTTGAACCCAATCCGGCTTTGGCGCAGGAGAAGAAGGATGGCCCGCAGTTGATGGTCCGGAAGACGGCGGTGGCGGGCGGGAGTTAGGGTCTGCGTTGGGAACCTGGAAAAAGCGGGAGCGCTGGGCCCCGGGAGCGCACCTGGCTACGTGTTGTTTACTCGTCGGCAATAATCCTTTGGATTGCTTGAGCTTATGGGCTGAATCCGGCACACTGGCTGGGCTTAAAGTTACATAATCTCGGGTCGCGGATCCCCATGCTCATTGAATCGAAAGCCCCTACGCGGGTGGACTTTGCTGGAAGCACGCTGGATATTTGGCCATTGTATTTATTTCATCCCGGAGCGGTGACCGTCAACGCCGCAATTTCACTTTACGCGAAGTGCACAATTGAAACGCATGTGGCGAGTAACAAAGCCATCAAGCTGATTTCCCTGGACCAAAAAACGGCGGAAAGCTTTGCTTCCTTCACCGCGCTGGTCAAAGCGCAGCGATATCAGTTGCCGCTGCTCGCCGAGATTGTGAAATTCTTTCAGCCACAGGGCGGATTTACGCTGACGACGGACTCCGAAGCGCCGGTGGGCGCCGGGATTGGCGGTTCGAGTGCGATGGCAGTGGCTATTTGCGCGGCGCTCGATCGGTTTACCGGAGCGGGGAAGAGCAAAGTCGATTGGATTCACATCAGCCGCGACGCGGAGGCGATTGTGATTTGCGTGCCGACGGGCACCCAGGATCACTACCCACCGGCATTTGGCGGCGCGGCGGCGATCGAATTGCCTCCGGGCGGCGAGCACCGTGTTGAGCTGCGCATGGATTTGGACGAACTCGAGAAACGTGTGGTGGTCTGCTACACAGGCAAGCCGCGGCAGCATGGGATTAACAATTGGGAAGTGTACAAGGCACAGATTGGCGGGAACCGCGCGGTGCAGAACAGCTTGGAAAAGATTTCGAACATAGCACAGAAGATTCGGCTGGCCTTTGAAGCCCATGACTGGAATGAAGCCGGACGGTTGATGCGGGACGAGTGGTCGTTTCGCAAGAGGAATTTAAAGACCATATCGACCAAGACGATCGACCGGGTGATTGCCAATGCGCGCAGGAATGGAGCACTTGCCGGCAAGGTCTGCGGAGCCGGTGGCGGAGGTTGTGTGGTGATGTTGATTGAGCCGGATGCGCGGGAACGCGTTGAGCGGGCGATTGTGGAAGCGGGCGGAGAAGTGCTGCCGATGAAGATTGATCGACAGGGTGTGCAGGTTGTCTCACGATAAGACGAAAATTCCAAATGCCTTCCGCTGGAGCTTCCCCCACCGAAACTGCAACAGGCGGCTGTTCAGACAGCTTTCGGCATCATAGAATAGGGCGGTAGGGCCTGGGGACAGGCTTGGGGCATTCATGTCGAATCGGCTGGCCATGACTTTGGCGATGTTTCTGGCAGGGAGCGGGGATATCCCCCGCGTGAACAGCCTGCACGAGCCGCCACGCAGTTCCCCTAATTTCCCCGCCGGTGATGAAATTCCAATTCTGCCAACCATAATGAAGGCCGAGGACGGCCAGGATCCGCCGGGGATTCCGCCCGAGCAAGGCCCTCCCACCAAGAAATCGGCAGATATCTGGAAGAACGGGCCTCTGCAGGGCCAGTCGAAGCTCGAACTGATTCGCTACGTTTCAGGGGAATTCGGGAAAGCCATCAAACCGCTGCCAGCCGGTAAAGAGGGATTTCTGGTTCATGTGGGCAAGCCGATGAACGGCGAGCTGCTGGACCGGGCTGTCGCGACGCACGGTGCGGCCGTGAACACCGGAGATAAGGTTCAGATTACAAAATTGGAATTTCGCGATCACCAGATTGTCGTGGATCTAAATGGCGGAGGGCGCGGAAAAAAGAGCTGGAAGGACCACTTGCATATCGATATGGGTGGTCTGCCGACGGCGCAGGCTTCCTCCACGCAGGATCAGGGCCCCCCGGGACTGCAGCCGGGAATGGGCAGCACGGTGTTTCTGGAATTTAGCAAACCGTTACCTGATATGACGCCAGAGGATCTGAAGCAACTGTTAGCTCCTCTGGTGAACTTTGCCAGAGAGCGGTCGGCGGCAGTGCAGTGGATTGACACATTGCCACCGGAAATGAAAAAGGCGATCGAGCAGCGGAAGCCCGTCGTGGGAATGGACCGCGAAGAGATTGTCGCTGCCATTGGCAAGCCGGATCATAAGATTCGGGAACGCGACCATGATGGAAACGATATTGAGGATTGGATTTATGGCCAGCCGCCGAACAAGACGGTGTTTGTGCGATTTCGGGGCGAACGGGTGACGAGTATCAAGCAGTTCCCGCAATAGATTTCTCATAAGCTTTCCGGATAGTGTCTCAGTTTGAATTCTCAGACACATCATCGTCTGGTTCCGACCACGTATAAGCCGCTAAACAGGCAAGGCCAACTACCACTGAGCCGACCGTAAGCGCCAAACCTGTATTCGTGAATGGAGCGCGAAAGAACACGAGCACAGCAATCCCGCCTACAATCTTGCTGGATGCCCGGACCAACTGCTTAAAAGTTTTCATGCGGCTAATAGGAAGATTTCCTCAAGCGACCAGACGTGATCAGCAATGCCAGCGGCCATTGCCGGGGTTACGCGCAGCCTCTTGTGAATCCTAGCAAAGTTGTAGTACATGAAGTGAATAGCTACCATTGCGGCATGATTCTCAATCTTTTTGGAGAACCCATTGGTCAGGCGAGCAGTCCATTTTAGAGCCTCAAAACCAAACTGAGACACTACCGCTTTCCGTCTTGCGTGTTGAACCTCTTTGATAGTGTCCCCTCCAGCCCCCATTAGAAATGTCCCCTACACTGCGGCCTCCAGAGGAGGTCCGGTTGAAGAGGACAGCGATGAGTACGAGGGAACTCCGACGAGCAG